>Ga0307507_10000023_pt1 | contig 212423 bp, 182 predicted proteins | sample 7_EM_MG_FD_207223 | JGI IMG/M metagenome (GOLD analysis project Ga0307507, IMG submission 207223) | Populus trichocarpa ectomycorrhiza microbial communities from riparian zone in the Pacific Northwest, United States - 7_EM | ecosystem: Host-associated > Plants > Roots > Unclassified | place... | reverse complement strand
CGTAATTCTTCATCACTTATAGTATTGCTTGCTCCTGCGCTTACTTGCTCTTGGCCTACTTTGTTTTCCATGATGCTTTTTTTTACTAAAGTTAACACTTTAACCGCGTCAATTTAAAATGCACCCGTTGCTAATTATGTAAACTAATAATTTATTATTAGTTTTGTATGTCTTAAAAGCAAACTAAAGCAATAAATCCATTTCGAGTTATTACAAATGCACAATTCCGAGTTGAGGAGCCGTGTAAACTCAAAATATTTCTTGCTTCGATAAATAACTTATTCAACACCGCGCGCATGACGTATTCTGCTGTTCGGCCTCTTGCTGTCGGTTAATTACAAAAACTTTATTAAACTAATTTCGTATACTGATGTCAAAAATCCGTGTACATAAAATTGTATATACAATACGCTAAGTTTTTAACATATAAAAGCGCCTTGGAGGGCAATAAAACATGGAATGTGTCTCATCTAAAGAAACTATCAATGAAATTGTTGGTGTTGTAAATGATGTGTCCTACAGTGAAAAAAAAGATTCACATTTATCCAACGATGATATTAATAAATTTCTTGATGATATTTCTCTACTGAGAAATATCTTAGATCAAAAAGTAGAAGCTATTGACAATATCAATCAATTACTACAAAAAATTTCTTGGTTAAAAGACCTTGACGATGACTGCCTAAAATTATTAAATATGCTCATAATTGTAGGTAAAGATTTTCACAACAATCTTACAAAAGGATTTTCAACTTTAGATAAAATTGCCGAAAAGGGTATTGCTGTAAAAGAAATATTTGAATATAAAGAATGCGTAGAAGACTTATCGGACATTTTAAATGATTTAGATATGGTTTTTTTCATCTTCCCAAAAGATGAAAATTTTGTAAAAATTACAAACATGCTTTCTATTCTCTAATGGACATTTATTGTTTATGGGAATTTAGAAAGGAGTACGAAAAGTTATTAAAAAACAATTCGTACTCCTATTTAGAAGAAGAAATCATAAAATGTTTTAAAGATCAGCAATCAGCAAAAGATTGTTTATTTGGAACAAATCTCAATCAATCGCACACTACTCCATATATTAAAAAAGATATAGGAGGCAGGGGAGGTTTTAGATTATACTATATTGCTTTGTGCGATAAAAATATATTGTGTTTAGGCTTTGTTCACCCAAAAAAAGGCGCTAAAGGTTCGGATAATACAACTCCCGAATTTAGAAGTCAACTACAGAAAGATATATTTCAATCTTTACAATCAAATTCCGCCTTAAAGATTAATTTTATCAATAATTCAATCGCATTTGAAGAACCCCAATAGTAGTTATCTTTATTTATGTTATAACTTCAAAAAAACTTCAGTCTTAAATTTTAGGATTGTAATTTAAAGCTGTTTTAAGTTTATTGTTGAAGTCGGATAAGGGCGGTAGTTTTGGTTTTGTTTTCTACTTCTCCTGGAAATAGAATTTTCATGGTATGTCCAAATTTTAATAATAGGTGTAAAGTTGTATATAGTTATACCCTCGGGAGGGTAGGGAGGGGTTCTACGCCATTAAAGTAGCCGCCATTTATTTTAACAACGCTAAATCGAACTCCTTCGGTAATCTGATTTTAGGATTGATCCTGACAATATCAATAATCGCGCTTTCAATAGTTATGATGGTATTAAGCATATCATTTTTCATTTCGGATTCAGAAAATCGAATAAAAACTATCCCAAAGCTTTCCAGCTTTTGCCGCCGCAATTCGTCTTTAATAAATACTTCCTCATAATTGTGCGACATGCCATCTATTTCTATAGCAAGCATCAAATCTTTACAATAAAAGTCGGCTATGAAACTATCAATACAACGTTGCCTGTCAAAATCAAAGCCCATGACCTTGTTGTCCTTTAATTCATTCCAAAGTAACACTTCCCCGAAAGTCATATCCTTTCTAAGCTTTCGGGCCAAGGCTTTTAGTTTGGGATTATAAGGGATGATTCTTGACATAGTATTGAGTTAATTTGATAGCTGCTTGGAGAAACCCCTCCCTACCCTCCCGAGGGAGGGAATCGCGCTTGTCCAGGCTCTTTTAGCTGCAAATAAAGGCGTTAACATACCCCTCCCTAGTCTTAACTCTTGATTCTTCTTAAGAATAATTCTAAATAACACAAACAACCCTTAATAAACATTATTAGCTGTAGGTTTTGTATTTTTGCAAAACGATTTTTATTTTATAAACCGCAGATGAAAAAAGGTTCAATTTTTGGTCTTGTTGTTATAGCTATAGCTATAGCGGTTATCATAAGTGTATACGCTAACACAAGCACATATGGTTCTTTTGGCGATGCCGAAAAAACCAGCAGCGAGCTGCATATTGTTGGCCACCTTAACAAAGCAAAAGAGTTATATTTTGATGCCACTAAGGATGCCAACTACTTTTCTTTTTACGCGAAGGACAATAACGGCGAGGAGTGCAAGGTAATATTGAAAGGCCCCAAACCTGAAGATTTTGAACGCAGCGAGCAATTAGTGCTAACCGGTAAAATGGTTGGCAGCGAGTTCCACGCATCAAGTATCCTGATGAAATGCCCATCCAAATACACCCAGGATAAGTTAGAAACTAAAGAAGTTAAGGCCAAGTCGGCCAGCATATAAACCCATTTTAATGGATATTCAATTTAAAGGTGAACACCTTTTACCGGGCCAGATAGGCCAGTTCTTTATCGTCCTTTCGTTCGGTGCCGCGCTTTTATCATTTATCAGTTATTATTTTGCCACTACCGACGATGCCGGCAAGGAAAACAGCCTTTGGCAAAAATTGGGTCGCGCTGGCTTCCTGGTAAACTTAGCTTCTATTATAGGGATAGGCGTATGCCTGTTTACACTCATTTATAAGCATTATTTCGAATATCATTACGCCTGGGCTTACACCTCGCGCTCGTTGCCTATTTACTATATCCTTTCGGCTTTTTGGAACGGACAAGAGGGGGGCTTTTTGCTTTGGTTGTTTTGGCAGGCTGTTTTAGGTACCTTCCTTATCTTCCGCTCCAAATCATGGGAGCGCCCGGTGATGACGGTTGTGGCCATGTCGCAGGTGGTATTGGCAGCTATGATTTTAGGGGTTGAGATCTTCGGCCAGCGGATAGGTAGCTCGCCGTTTTTGCTGTTAAGAGAGTCTATGCCAGCGCCCATCTTCTCGAACCCCAATTACATGGAGTTTATTAAAGACGGGCAGGGCATGGTACCATCATTGCAAAATTACTGGATGATTATTCACCCGCCAACCTTGTTCCTGGGCTTTGCATCAATGATAGTGCCTTTTGCTTACGCGGTTGCAGGGCTTTGGCAAAAAAAATATAAGGAGTGGGTAGCCCCCGCAATCCCTTACGCCCTGTTTGCCTGTATGATATTGGGCACCGGTGTGGTTATGGGATCTTTTTGGGCGTATGAGTCGCTTAATTTCGGCGGCTTCTGGGCCTGGGACCCGGTAGAGAATGCCTCTATCTTCCCCTGGATTGTGCTTGTAGCGGGCTTGCACGTAATGATCGTATTTAAAAACACCGGTCATTCCTATTTTACCGCTACATTTTTGGTACTGTTAAGCAATGTGCTTACGTGGTACTCATCGTTCCTGAACAGGAGCGGCATTCTGGGCGATACATCGGTGCACTCCTTTACCGACCTGGGGATGTTTTGGCAATTGGTTATCAGTATTTTTATATTCCTGGCTATATCTGTATGGTTACTGGTATCCCGCTGGAAAGAGCTGCCTATCACTAAAAAAGACGAAGATACTTACAGCCGCGAGTTTTGGATGTTTGTTGGGGCCGTATTTATGGGACTGTCTTGCTTCCATTTGCTGGTGGTTACTTCGGTGCCGGTTTGGAATGCCATTTTCCATACCAAAATGGCGCCGCCATCTGATATTAAAACGCATTACAACGTTATCCAGTCGTCGTTTGTATTTGTTATCGTTTTAGTAACCGGCTTCAGCCAGTTTTTAAAATACAAAAAAACAGATGTTAGCAAATTTTTTGTAATAACAGGTTCATACCTGCTTATCGCCGCCGCGCTTACAGCGCTTATTGCCTATACAACGGGTGTGTACAAACTCAATTTTGTGTTTGTGCTGGCTATGTGGGGTTCGGTTTATTCGGTATTGGTTAACGGTAAAGTTTTGGCCGATGCTTTCAAAGGCAAGTTTAAACTGGCCGGCTCGGCAGTGGCGCATATTGGTTTTAGTTTGCTGATGATAGGGGCGCTTATTTCGGCAGGTACCAGCAAAGTAATATCGATAAACAACACCGGCGAAGCTTATAATGCCGAATTTGCCAAAGAAGAAAACCCGCGCGAAAACGTAACGGTTTACCGCAACCAGCCAACAAAACTGGGCGATTATACAGTTACCTACATCGGCGATTCGATATCATCGCCAAATCACTGGTTTAAAATAAACTATAAAAAGATAGATGCCAGCGGCAAGGTTACCGAGGAGTTTACATTGAAACCTAAGGTACAGGTAAGCAAAGGCACCATGTCGGCCTCGCCGGATACGCGCCATTACTTGTTTAGCGACATTTATACACACATTACCCTAACCAACGCCATAACACCTACCGAAGCAGGTACCGAAAGCGCCGAGGCTGCCCACGATGCCGATAACGACGATAAAAATTACGATGCACCGGTGAGCCACGAAGTAAAAACCGGCGACACCATCAGGTACCGCGATGGATATATTGTATTAACGGGTTTAAACAAGGAGGCTAAAGTGGAAAATATCCCGCTTAGCGATAGTGACGTAGCAATTGGCGCGCACCTTGAAATTGTATCTAACGGTAATAAGTACAGCGCTACCCCGGTTTACATGATCAGAAACGGCAACGTATATGATTTTGCCCGCAAGGTTGATGATGCCGGTTTAAAACTGCGTTTCAGCAAGGTGATACCTGAGCATAAAACGGTAGAGATTGTGGTTTATCAGCAGCCCGAAAGCAAAAAGAAATTCGTGGTAATGAAGGCCATCCAGTTCCCTTTTATCAATTTCTTTTGGGCGGGTACTATCATTATGGTGATTGGTTTCTTTATGTCGATACTGCGCCGTAAAAGCGAATTAAAAACGGTTTAAACCAGGCCGGCTGTGGTAATAACACAACAGTACAATATTTTAAACGATGGTTCTGCCATTATAAATGATATTTATACCCAGGCAGAAGTTAATAGCATTATAACTGCAATTGAAGCGGCCGATCAGTCGAACCCCGCCTTCCGTAAAACCGACGATTTGTTTGCCATCAGGCAATTTTTAAAGGAACTGCCGCAGGTGGTTCCTTTAATTTTTAATGCAAAGCTAAAGGAACTTATCAGGGCGTTATTTGGCGAAGGATACTTTGTTACCAAATCCATTTACTTTGATAAGCCCGAACTAAGCAACTGGTTTGTAGCCTGGCACCAGGATTTAACCATTGTGGTTGACAAGAGGACTGATGCTCCCGGCTACGGCCCCTGGACGGTAAAACAAAACCAGTTTGGCGTACAGCCGCCGTTAAACATCCTGCAAAATAACTTCACCATCCGCATTCATCTCGACGATACCAACGGCGACAACGGTGCGCTGAGGTTGTACCCGGATCGCATCAAAAAGGCGTGTACCGCCCCGAAACCATCAACTGGGACCTGGAAACTGAAGCCACCTACAATGTAAACGCCGGCGGCGTAATGATTATGCGCCCCTTGCTGCTCCATGCGTCAAACCGTACTACCAATAATAAAAAAAGACGGGTAGTACATATTGAATTTAGCAGGGCGGAATTGGATGGTGGATTGAGTTGGGGAGAGCGGCTTTCAGTTTAAATCGACGTTTGCCCTGCCGTAGCATACATTTTTATGCGGAAGATCACCCCTGTTTTAAAAACGAAACAATTTTGGGGTTTACCAAGTCGGGTTTTTCTAAAAAAGGTAAATGCGCCGCGTCGGTAACCGGGAAAAAATCGACTTTCAAAATACTGCGTATGGTGTCGCTGTAAACGAATGGTACAGTTTTATCATCTTTACCCCATATAAGCAGTACCGGTTTATTGGCGCCATTAAGGCAAACGTAACTTTGGCGGCCTTGTTTTTCATAATCGTAAAGGGTTGATATCAGGGCATTCCTGAAACCTTTGTACTGCATTTGCGGCAGGTAAAGGTTTTTCCATCCGGGATGCTGTTTAGGGTACTTAAAATCGGTAACCTGGCCGACCGCCCGCTCGTCGGAGTTTACTGCTTCGTTATACATGGCTAAATATTTAGGTGCTTTTGGCCTCTGCTGTTCGTATACCGGGTCAATAAGTATAACTTTGTTCACTATATCAGGATGCTGGCAGGTAAAGTCGGTTACAATTTTGCCGCCGAAGGACACACCGGCAAGGTTTACTTTGCCGGCCCGCAATTTTAGCTGGCTTATCAGTTCCAGCAGTTGATTGGTATATAGTTCTTTATTATAAGTAACGTCGGGCCTGTCAGAATAGCCCCTGCCGTAGGTGTCATATCGTAATACTTTATAGCCTTTATTAATAAGATATTCATAAGTGCCATCCCATATATAATATGGTACGCTGAAGCCGTGTACAAGTACAATAACTTCGCCGTTTTCGGGGCCTTTTAATTCGTAATGAGTAACGCCCTGGCTTAATTTGATAAAGCTGCCGGCAACGTTTTTACGCTCGGTATCGGTCAGTATTTTTTTCTCTTTATTATTATATTTATAAAAACCATATAGTATTAAAGTAGCCGCACCGACCAGGAATATTACAATTATTATGCTTGCTTTGAGTATTTTCATGAGGTATTAGGATGATGATTACTAAAATACACAAATATTTAATCGGTAGTTAACCGATTTTTACATTAAATGTAAAATTTATATGCGCTTAACATTTATCGGATCGGGCAACGTAGCAACCCACATGGCCGCGGCATTTAAAAATGCCGGTCACCGTATTGTGCAGGTTTATAGTCCTAATATGCACAATGCGGCCCTGTTGGCTTACCATGTTGGTGCGGCCGCCACAAACCAGCTTACTGAAATCAGTACCGAAACCGATATTTTTATTATTTCGGTAAAGGACGATGTTATTGCCCAAATTGCCGGGGCATTGGCAGTGCATCAAAAATTAATAGTACATACATCGGGCTCAACCAGTCTTGACGTTTTATTGAAATACACTAATAAGGCCGGTGTGCTTTATCCCCTGCAAACATTTAGCAAAACCCGCGAAGTTAACTTTGCAACTGTTCCTTTATGTATTGAAGCTACAAATGATAGTATATACGCTGATATTGAGCAGCTTGCAGCTACTGTTAGCAATAGTATTTATAGCATTAACTCGGCCGGGCGAAAAATATTGCACCTTGCAGCGGTATTTGCCTGTAATTTTCCGAATTATTTATACGGAGTTGCACAACAGCTGCTTGCTGGCCATGAAATAGACTTTAATTTGTTGAGGCCCTTGATTTTAGAGACAGCTCAAAAGGTTCAACAAGAATCCCCGGCAAGCGTACAAACCGGCCCGGCAGTGCGTAACGACCCAATTACTATGGCTACACACCTGCAAATGCTTGAGGGGCAGCCGCATTTGCAGGCTATGTACAAGTTATTAAGTCAGGGTATTATCAAAAACAACAATGGTGGGCACGAGGATAAGTAATTTTGTTACTTTTGCCTAAATGAACATTTTTAAAGTAAAGATAAACTTCGAGGAGAAGGGGCACGAAACAGTTGAGCTGCCAATAGCCGAGGGAGAATCTGTTTTGGACGTATGCCTGGAGAACGGCATTGAACTACAGCACAATTGTGGCGGCGTTTGCGGATGCAGCACCTGCCATGTTTACGTAAACAAAGGGATGGATAACATCCAGGAAATATCAGATAAGGAAGAGGATTTTATAGATAGGGCTGTAAACCCGCGTATAACATCGCGCCTGGGCTGCCAGTGTGTAATCATTGATGGTGATATAGAAGTTACCATTCCTGATCAATCGGCATTTATGGGGCACTGATGACCTTTAAAGTTTGTGAGGTTTTACGTGAGACGTTTTACGTTTTACGTGAGTTGCGAACACTGATAATTAACACGAGATTAAAAAACGTATAACGTACAACATATTACGTACAACCTAAAAAAATGAGCGATAATAAATTTGCCTTACCCATTCACTGGAACGATTACGAAGATATTGCCATGGAGCTTTACGAAAAGTTTGGCGATGATTTTGGCGAATCGAAAATATACCGCATCCGCTTTACGGAGTTGCTGGAGTGGGTATTAAGCCTGCCTAATTTTGCCGGTAAAAGAGATGAATCAAATGAAGGCCACCTGGAGCAAATTCAATCGGCCTGGGTATATGAGTGGCGGGATAACCAATAGGTTGGTGAGTAGTGAGTTGAGAGTAGTGGGGCCGAAATCAGCCTTATAAATCAAGATCATCAATCCTAATCAGCGTAATCACCAAAAAAAATCGGTGAAATCATAAAAACAATATGGAGTCGTTCCTGAATAAATTAAAAGATATAACCACGTTTATTTTTGATGTGGATGGTGTGCTTACCGATGGTTCTGTTTTTGTGACGGATAGCGGCGAGCAAAGCCGTGCCTTTAATATTAAAGATGGTTATGCCTTACAGCTTGCCGTAAAGTGCGGTTATAATGTTTGCGCCATATCGGGCAGCCGTTCAAAAAGTGCTATTTATCGCTTAAATAGCCTGGGTATCAATGATGTGTATATGGGTACGCATACCAAATCGCAACGCTTTAAAATTTACCTGGAAGAGAAGGCTATTATAGCTACCAATGTGCTATACATGGGCGATGATATTCCAGATTTGGAAGTAATGAAACTTGCTGGCCTGCCTGTTTGCCCCGCCGATGCCGTTGAAGAAATAAAAGCAGTGAGCGCCTATGTTTCGCCTTATGGCGGCGGCAAAGGCTGTGCCCGCGATATAATTGAGAAAGTACTTAAAGTACAAGACAGGTGGATGAGCGAAGAGGCGTATAGCTGGTAGGTTTTTAGTTCATGGATCATAGTTCATGGTTCATGGCTGCTTCAACCTGTCTTGAATTTTTAGTTCATGGATCATGGTTGATGGTTCATGGCAGCTTTAATCCTTAAGTGGTAATTTTACTATGAACAATGAACCATTAACCATGAACAACAACTCCATTCCAAAAATCATTCTTGCATCAAAATCGCCGCGGAGGCAGGAGCTTTTGCGTTTGATGGATATAGAGTTTGAAGTGGTGCTGAAGGATGTGGATGAAAGTTACCCCGAAGGCTTAACACCGCCGGAAGTTGCCGTTTACATAGCCCGTAAAAAAGCCGAAGCATTTGATGAAACGGTAGGAGACGAGGTGGTACTGACTGCCGATACCATTGTTTGCGTTGATGGGGTGATATTAGGCAAACCCGAAACTCCGGCACATGCTGTGGAGATGCTGCAAATGCTATCGGGCAAAGTTCACCAGGTGGTTACCGGGGTTTGCCTGCTGTATAAGCACCAATACAATGTTTTTTTTGATGTATCTGAAGTGTTTTTTCGCAAGCTTACTTTTGATGAAATAAGCAGTTACGTTGCCCAATATAACCCGCTTGATAAAGCCGGCTCATACGGTATTCAGGAACGGATAGGGCTTATCGGTATCGAAAAGATAAGTGGCTCCTATACCAATGTGGTTGGTTTACCTACCGAGAAATTGTACGCCCAGTTAATTAGTTTAAATAAATAATATTTAAATTAAACCTTTCGTTTCTCCATTGTCTAATAATAAATATAAGGGAGCATTTGTCATGAAAACAATCATTAACACAGGACTGGTACTGTTGCTGGTATCTGCCCTGTCTGCTTGCAGCAGTTACAACTATTACACCGCAGCAAAAAACAAAACCAATCTTACTGCCTACCGAACTTTTGCCTGGTTACCGCCCGATGCGCAGCCAAACAAGGCGGGTGGCGTTGTAAAGAAAGAAATTGCCGACGAGAAGGTTAAAGAAACTACCATCGCGGCATTAACCGCCAAAGGGCTAAAATTACAGGAAACCGATCCGGATTTGCTGGTAAGCTATTCAACAGTAACAGGTAGGGGCGTAAAAAATGAATTTTATCCTGCTTATTACGGTACGCTTTACACCGGCTGGGGTTGGGGTGGTTTTGGCTGGGGATACCGTCCGTTTTACGGGTACGGTGGCTTTGGCTACGGGTGGGGATACCCTTATTACGGTGGCGGCGGCGTTGTAGCCCGTGTGCCGTACAAAGAGGGTACTTTAATCATCGATATCATTGATCGTAATACCAGGCAACTGGTGTGGCGTGGTTTTGGCGTTGGCGAATTACACAATCCCAAAACTACTTTAAAAGAATTGCCAAAGGTGGTTAGCGGTATTTTACAGCAACTTAACCTTAATTACACCGGCCATGCACCGGTTGTTTTAGACACTAAAAAAGCCTGACACAGAATTTATTTTCCCTGCAAGCAATAAATTTAAAAAACCCTTCGGGCCTTAAGCCCGAAGGGCTTTTTGTTTACGGTGCAAATGTATAACCGTAAAAAGCCCGGCTGCGATAACTATTGCAATCACCCAACTATCCAGTGGGCAGGCCGTGCTGAATGGGTCGGAGTCGTTACATGGCAATTCGCCCTGGGCGTTGCTAATAAGCGGTAATGTTAATAAAAGGAGGGTAGTTATCGTTTTGATATTCAGTCTGTACACACAAATTTTCATCGGCTTAATTATATTATTTTTTCATGAACTTAGCTTTCCCTAACGAACTGCCGCCGTTATCTTTCAGCTCAACTACGTAAACGCCCGGTTTAAATTGCGAAACATTCTCGCTAAATGTGCTGCTACCGGCCGTTTTTTGCAACACCATCATGCCTGTAACGTCATAAATGGTTAACTTATACGTTGATGCCGCAGTATTTGTTTTTCCATAGGTAACATTAACATTAATCTTTTCAACAGTAGGATTGGGGTACAAACTAAACAGGCTTGCATTACCGCTATTATCGTAATAAATGCTAACCGGCGCCGAATAGGTGATATTGCCAAACAGGTCTACCTGTTTTAAGCGGTACACATTATTGCCTGTGTTTGGTATTTTATCGGTGTATTTATAAATAGTACCGCCATCGCTTTGGGTTTGATAAACCGGTGAATAATCGGTTCCGTTGCTTTGTTGTTTTTCCAGCGTGAAGAAGTAGTTTGAACCTTCGTTATACGCTCTCCAGGTTACCAGTACACCATCAGTGGCCTTTTGAGCCGTAAATGTTGCTAATTGGTATCTGGCGCCCGGCAGCTGCTGAATAGAAAGCTCGAAGCGGTTGGCGCCAAAAGTATTGGTATCGTTTTTCAACACGTTAAAAGCGTATGACTTATACCGGCCAATATCGGTAGAATCCTTTTTAAAGTGATCAAGCAATGTTATCTTATAGTTAGTGGTATCTATATTGCGGATGCCTTCCATTCTTAAAGTATACATGCCATTGGTTTTGCCATCTGCATACAGTTTAATTTTCAGCCCTTTCCGGTAATCAGGGAAGTGTTTCACTGCCGACCGGATCCCATCTGCCGATAAACTGGACATGTAAACCTGTGGTCCGGCGCCGTCAAGATCCCGTGCGTCCCCGTCCTGGAAGTTTGCGCCCCATTTCTGGCCGAAATAAATGCCACAATAATCATAAGTAAGGCTGTCCTTTTCCATTTTCATGTACAAACCGGTAAGGCCATCCTTTATAGCGCCGGTTATTGGTGGCGGGGCGTTAAAGCTTAAATTGGAGTTGATGGCGCCATTTGCTGATACCTGTTGCTGGCGTTCGGTCATGATCAGGGCGGTTCCGGTAAGCTGTATGGCAGGGGCTTTTTCCGATTCGCTGAAAGTAAGCAAGCCGTTATTGCCCGCCGTGCTTTTAACATGCACTAAAAAGCCTTCGCCACTTAAAGCATAACCCTGGCCGCCTGTTCCGGTAGGTGCCGATGTGCCGGCGGCGGTATACACCGTATAGGTTTGATTGGGGCTGTTTTTTGCCGATAGAATGTAAATATTATCAATTCCGTTGGCCGAGTTATTATCAGTTAATACTTTACTTAGGTCGATGGTTGAAGCATACGGATTACCCACCAGGTTGTAGCCAGGTAACGCCGCTGCCGAATTTGATAGTTTGTTTGCGCCGCCGGTAGGGGTATACCATAAATTTACAGTAAAACCTTGCTGATTCAGATAACCGGTTGCGCTCATGGTTGCATCTGCCGGTGTTAAGGCGGTGCTACCGCTTGTTCGGCTGCTTGGGCCTACAAAATACATGATAAAGCCATTACCGATAGGAACAGCTTTTGTAGTTGTACCATCTGTAATATCAATTACTCCGATACCTCCGGATGTGTAAATATTGGTAACGCCAATGTGCTTGCCCGATGTAAAGGTTTTATTATCAATTTTAATAGGTTCTTTGTACAAATAGATGGTTGGGTTTGTGTTTGAGATTGTGAAGCCATTGGTAGCGCCATTTAAGCCGGCAGTCATTGCGCCAGCATAGGTAATGCTATTATAAACGTGGCTGCCCATATAATTCATATTAAAAGTATTTGTAGATGCAATGGTGGCGCTTGTTTGATTTACTGGTGATGATAATACCCGGTAGCCCCTGTTTGATAAAGAGTTACCGCCTGTTAAAAACCGCTCAACGCTAACCTGGCCTGTAATTTTGCAAGCAGCTGGAAGCACAGCGACAGCTGCCGATTGCGAAGCCGTACTTTTCAACGTCAATAATCCATTGCTGGCATTATCAATAGCCAGGTTGCCCTGTGTCAATGTTAGTAAATTGTACACATCTACCGGCCCGCTTTTAATTGTAATTGTGCCGGATGCCGTGTTATTTACAGTCATGTTTCCCAACACAGCGGTGTTGCTATTATTGGTACCGGTATAGGATTGTGCCGCCAATGATCCGTTCCAGTTTATGGCCGATGCCATATTGCTTGCGTTTAGTATACCTGTGCCCCCTGTTGTGGTATTATTGTAAATGTTGCATCCTACACTTAAAATATGGCCGTTCAGGCTAAATGACGCACCGCTGGAAATGGTAAGGCTGTAAATTCCTTCGTCGGCGCTTAATGCCGGGTACAGGCCCGTACCAACAACCGGAACTACAAAAGATGTTTTGCTGTTAAATACCGGTGCCTGGCCTATATCCCAGTTACTCGCTACGGTAGGGTCGGTACTGGTGGTACCTGTCCATGTGTATACAAGGGCGCCGGTTAGCGCCGAGGCGTTGGTTGGATAAGAGGAAACAGAACCGCTGTAATTTGTAAAAGTTGTAGGATTTGATTGATTGTAGTATTCTGCTTTTATCCAGTCGGCCGATTTTGCAACGTTAGATATGCGCACTTCATCCATATAGCCGTTATAAAAATTAGTGGAACTGGATGAACTAAGGTAGTCAACGCCCAAAGAAATTACGTTACCTGCTTCAGGTGCATACCCTGTACCGGTAGTTGCAGATGCGGTACCGTTTACAAAATTTATAAATTTAGTTCCGTCGTATTCGCCTTGTATATAGGTCCAGGTTGCCGACGATACCGTGCCTGTTTGTAAAAGGTTGCCCGGCGCAGGGTTGGCTGTTGTTCTTGTTTCTGTTTCTATTTTGCCCGATTTAACGCTCATTTTATAGCCGTGACCATAGTTCAACTCGTCAGAAATGATCTTGTTATCGCTTGATGATGTACCGTTATAATATACCCATGCCGATAGTGTGAATTTGCCTGTTATGTCGGGGTTTGTACCAGAGGTTTGAATGATTTTACTGCTTGTGCCATTGAAGCTATAACCTCCGCCAACAACCGGCATGCCAGCGGCCACGTGTATCTCATCGTTGCTTACCGTTGTATTTGATTGGGTGAGTTTTCGGCCGTTGCTGGTTGCATCCAAAACGGTTGCCGCGGCAGATCCTTCGCTGAAATGGTAAACTGCAAGGTAATCGCTTGACCATGTGGATGTGGCAAACGCCGCGGTATGCGTAGGGCTTGCCGATCCGAAATAAAAAGTAAGGCTGGTATTTGTAGAAGTTAATGAACTTATTTGTACCCAGGCCAGCAAGATGCCGTTAACCTGATCATAGGTATCAATCTGATAATTTAATTCGGTGGTGCTGCCTGCAAGGGTAAAAGCAAAATCGTAGTTTGTACCTGCCGTAAGACCGCCGCCGTTGCCTGTTGGGTATTGTACCTTATCGCCGCAGACGTTGCCTATTTTAAGTGCGTTATCCTGTATATAAACCAGCGCCGGAAAATTTGCAAGGGTTGTTGATATACCACCGGTTATTGATGATGTGTTTAACACAATTGGCTTGCTGAAACCGTAGCCGCCCAGGGCGGCGCTGTAAACAACAGTTTGGGTTGATGTTGAGCTGCAGCCAGTGGTATTGGTAACTGTTAGCGTGATAGTTTTAGAACCGGTAGTACTCCAGGTAACAGAAAAAGGTCCGCTTCCGGTTCCGGTTGCAGGTGTGCCGCCGCCAAAATCCCAGGTAAAGGTTGATGTTGCCGGATCGGTACCGGTATAAGTTACTGTAGATGTTCCTGATCCATAAACCGGCGAGGTAGCTGTAAATGCCGACGATGCCCCGGTAAGCAGGGTTGGAGTATAGGTTGCTGTGGAACTGCAGCCACCAGGCCCGCCGGTTACGGTGAGCGAATAGGTACCGGCAATAGCGCTGGTAAATGTTGGGTTTTGGCCTGTTTTTGTAGCGCCGGAAGGATCTGTCCAGGTGTAAGTTGCCCCAGTAATGGTAGGGGCATAAATGGTAAGTGCGCTACCTACGCAAACCGGCGCATAGGCGCCTATTTGGTTAATGTCATTAGATGCTGTAATTTCTGCGGCAGTTAATACATGATCGTAAACGGCTATATCGTCAAGCTTGCCTGTAAAATACGTATTTGTAGGCGCTGATGTCCAGATGCCTAAATTATCATAACCCACTCTCCAATACCCTGTATAGTTTTCGGGAGTGGTCATAGTAGCATCAGAAACTTGTAAGCTGCCATCCACATATAAAAACGATCCTCCTGAACCAACAGTAACAATAACATGGTGCCAGTTGCCATCGCTATAACTTGTAGTTGTATTTATGGTGGCATAACTGCCTACCCAAAGGCCAAAATATAACTGGCCTGCATTATTCATGTAAATATGGCGGTCATATTGAAAGTTGGTGCCTGTGGCATTGGCGCCAAAGCCAATCAGCCTTCCACCAGGGGTTGTGGTGTTAAACCATAAGCTAATAGTGAACGTAGATGGGTTTACATATGATTTTGCGGTTGAAACATATTGCGTACTGCCGTTAAAGTTATAAGCCGTATTGGCAACGCCATACCTGTCTGTTGTGCTGGTTGGGCTTGCCTGTAAAGTTCCGTTGTTGCTGCTGCCGGATACGTCATTGGCATTGCTTTCAAACGGATATGACAGCATAGCCCCGCTGTAGGGCGAAGAAACTTCCGGATAAATAGTTGCTGTAACCGCTGTGCGGGCAGTTTCTATACCACCAGACGTATATGAAACATAAAATGTTTTTGTGCTTGTAACAGTGGGCGCGTAGGTGGCAGATGTTGTACTTTGTAAAGCTGTACCGCCGGAAGAAGCCGCATACCAGTTATAAGTTCCGCCAGATGGGAAGCCGCCGGATGCAGTTAAAGTGACCACGCCTGCACCACAAGCCGTACCATTGGTAACTGAGGGCGCCCCCGAGTTTACGGTTATATTTACTACTGTATTGCCGCTACCGCCTGTATTATAGGCAGTAATAGTATAGTTGCTTGCAGCTGATGTGGCTGTTGGGGTACCGGTAATTTGCCCTGTTGTTGTGCTGAAACTTAAGCCGGCCGGCAATGTGGCGCTGATAGCATAGGTGGTAGCCAGCGATTCTTTTATGGTGTTGGTTCCATAGTTAGCCTCAAACAGATTACCATTGGAGTCGAAAGCAGCCTGGCGGGGGCTGCTTAATCCTGTTGATATTATACTGGTAACGATACCGGTACTGCTAATACGTTTGATGGCATTGTTGCTGTAATCTGCTACATAAATATTGCCGTAGGCATCTTCGCTCAAATGCTTGGGACTGTTAAAACCGGTTGCAAATGTTGTTTTGGTGCTTGAGCCGTTGGCAACTTTAATTATATTGTTTTGAGATTGCTGCGAAACGTATGTGTTGCCGGATGCATCAATAATTATTCCGTATAATGATGTAAAACCAGATAAAAAAGTACTCGTTGTAGCTGTGCCTGCAGCTATTTTGGTAATGTTACCTGAACCGCTGTTAGCCACGTATGCATTGTTTGATGCATCAAATGCAATTCCATAAGGGCCGCTGAAGCCGCTTATTGTATTCAATAGCGTTCCTGTCGAGCTATATTTTAGAACAACGTTGTTTGAAAAACAAGAAACGTATATATTGCCTGATCCATCTACCGCTACCTCTGATGTGTTAAAGTACGGCGTATTAATAAAAAGTGTATTTGTGCCTGCAGAGTTATATTTATATACATAACCATTGCTGTAATCTGTAGTAAAAACATTGTTTGAACCATCGATGAAAATGCTGTAAGCACTGTTTACACTTACAAATGTAGAAACAGCACCGTAATTGGCAGGAGATACCGCTCCGCCGGAATTTGCAGGGGAAAGGGTTGTGATTGCGGTGCCTACCGAATAAACATTTGTTGACGGTGAGTAAGTGATACTTGGCGCAGTTTGGGCCAGGAGCTTTATTGCCGGCAAAAATGTCAAAAAGATTAAAAAGGTGTGTAACCGTTTTTTCACGTTATTAGTTATAAAATCAACTTAAAACATTTCGGGGATGGCTTTCCTTCAAAGAAACCTGTGTTGTTTTACGACAATTAAATTGGCTTTGTTTGACATTTTTAGAAAAAAAATATCAAAATAGTAAAATGATATTTACTCAAATTGTATTCCTGGCAATAGTGAGTATGTTTTGGAGGAATGAGCGGCTGAAGACCGGCTTTAAAATATAATGATACCTGCCGATAGTCTTCCAAAGAAATTTAACGTTCTTTTTCAAAACAAAAAAACTATTGACTGCTTGCCCGGGTATAAAGTTAACAATGCAGGGATAGGTAGCGATTTTTGGGGAATGTGCTCCCTTGGCGGGTTAATATGCAGGTGCAGCAACCCGGCACACCGTTTTATTTTATAGGCAATGAAGCCAGAAGGAAATACCTCATACCAAACGCCGGTTTTTATAGCCGGCGTTTGGTATAGGATATTTAAGATTGAAATGTTTTTTGTTTGCGGCGCAAATATATTGCGGCAGATAGGCCGGCCACAATTACAAGTGCCACTACCCAATTATCAAGCGGGCATGCCGAACTAAATGGATCGGAGTCATTACAAGGTAGTTCACCCTGGGCAAGGCTCATTATGGGTGTAGTTATAAAAAGGAACGTAGCTAATAAATAAAAACCGGATTTTAACCCACTCTTACAAATCTTCATCAATATAAATCTGTCTATTATTTCTTTAAAAACTTGGCTTTTCCTAATGAACTGCCCTGATTGTCTTTCAACTCTACAATGTATACGCCAGGTTTAAATTCCGAAACGTTTTGGCTGAATGAACTGTTGTCGGCTGTTTTTTGGGTCACCAATGAACCTGTTACATCATAAATGTTTAATTTATAGCTTCCGGTAGCTGTTGACGATGTTTTGCCGTATGTTACGTTTACATTAATGGTCTCTACAGTTGGGTTGGGGTATAAGGTGAACATACTGGCATTACCACTTTTATCGTAGTAAATACTAACAAGGGCCGTGTAAGTTACGTTGCCAAACAAGTCAACCTGTTTTAAGCGGTAAATATTATTGCCCGTATTTGGTATTTTATCGGTGTACTTATAAATTGTGCCACCATTGCTTTGCACCTGATATAAAGAGGTATAACCGGTGCCATCTGCCTGTTGTTTTTCGAGCGTATAAAAATAATTATCTCCCTCATTGTAGGCCCGCCAGGTAAGCAGCACACCATCTGTTGCCTTTTGAGCGGTGAAACTTGCAAATTGATACCTGGCATTAGCAGGCAATTGCTGAATAGATAACTCAAACCTATTGGCGCCAAAAGTACCGGTATCGCTTTTTAAGATATTGAAAGCGTATGATTTATAACGCCCAATATCTAACGAATCTTTTTTAAAGTGGTCAAGCAGTGTTATTTTGTAATTATTGGTATCAATATTACGTATCCCTTCAATTTTTAATTTATATAAGCCATTAGTTTTGCCATTGGCATAAAGCTTGATGCTGACGCCCTTTTTATAATCAGGAAAGTGTTTTACAGCTGCGCGCATCCCATCAGATGAAAGGCTTGACAATAAAACACTTGAGCTGCTTGCATCCAGGTCTAAGGCATCTAAGTTTTCATTAAATGCGCCTTTCCAGTCGTTTCTAAAGTAAACGCCGCAATAATCATACGAAAGGCTATCTTTTTCAATTTTTACATATAAACCGGTAAGCGGATTGCCTTGCGCATCTGATTCTTTAACTGATGTTGTTTGAGGTGCAAATGCTGCACCGGTACTTTTAAAAAATTTGCCGGTGCCATTAATTGTTAACGTTTCGGCTTTTGGCGCCGACATAAGGAGGTTACTGCCGGTAAGCTGTTGTGTAGCAACTTTATCGGTTTCTTTAAATGTTAACGAGTTACTGCCGCTTGTTGTACGTATCAGGAAACCTTCGCCACTTAAGGCATAACCAATACCAGGCGCCGATGTGCCGTTTGCGGTGTAGGCGTAATAGGATTGGCCCGAGCTATTGCTCCTGCTTAGTAAATAAGCTGTACTTATATTAGAGTTATGGCCCAGTAAAGTGGCTATATTAATCGTGCTGGGGTAAGGATTACCTACCATGTTATAGCCGGCGCCGCCGGTTAAGGTACTTAACGAATAAGATAGTTTGCCTGTACTTGCGGTTGATGAGCCGTTTTTAGGGGTATACCATAACGCCACCGTAACATCGCCCTGATTGATGTATCCTACATTGGTAATATAGCAATCCAGCGGGTTGCCTGTAGTGCCATCCGTACGGCTATTGGGGCCAACATAATACATCAAATAACCATTGCCCACAGGCATACTTACAGCCCCAACGCCATTTAATGTAACGGTGCTGGCACCAATTGCGGTAACCCCTATGTGCTTGCCCGAGCTGAAACTGGTATTGCTTACAGCCTTTGTTTCGTCATAAAAATATATAATTGAGTTGTTATTTGGGTTAATATAACTAAAGCCTGTGCCTCCTGAAGGCCCCGCTGTAAATGCGCCGGCATAGCTTGTATTGGCCGTTAAACTACTGTAAACAGTGTAGCTGTTTTTTAATGTATTTAAAGTGATGTAATTGGTATAAGTAGTGCTGGTTGAGTACGAGTTTGTAATGTTGGTGGGCGAAGAAAAAACTCTGTACCCGCGGTTGGTTGAAAGGTTTCCGCCGCTTACAAAACGTTGAACATTATAGGTGCCCGCAATTGCCACTGTACCTGAACTATACCCGGTTGATGATATCTGATCAAAAGCGGCCGAACCCAAAGCATCAGACATTAAAGTGAAAAAAGAATAAGCGTTGCTGGTATTGGTTACAGTTGGCTGGTAACCGCCCGAAAGATCGATAATAGAGGTTGAGCCAAGGTTGAAATAGGCAGATTGCGACGAACTGCCGGTGTTGGTAACATAACAACCCTGTGCGCTTATGGTAATTGTACAGGAAGAGCCCGAGGTGCCGGCATTGAAAACACCGGTATTGGTAAGCCCGTCCTGGTATGTATCAAGGTTGATGTATGATGTTGAATCAATTGTAAAAGTTCCGCTGTTTGTTATTGTCGCGGCATTTGCGCCTCCCTCAAAGGTTGTTCCTCTGGCAGTTACTACAGCACTTGAACCGGTATTTTGAAAGCTGGAAGTATAGCCCGACAAATTATAGGTAGAGCCATGATCATAATAATAGGCGGAGGTATTTAAGATATAAGCGCTTGTGTTTGAAAGGTTGAAAATACAGCCGGATTGTGTTGTAAACTTGCCGCTTGTGCCAGAATTTTTTATGTAACTGGCGAAGACAAAATTGAAAGTGCAGGCAGTTGCGTTAAAAGTAGCTGAGTTATCAATATAAGTAGCGGAGCCGGATAAGTTGAAAGTAGTGTTGCTGGCACTTACAACAGCTGTACCCGAATTTACAAGAGGAGCCGACTGACCAAGGCTTAAAGTACACCCCGAAAGCAGATAAAGATTTCCGTTATTGGTAAATGGTTTTTGAGTGCCTGTATAATCGATAGTTGTGTTGGCCGCAAATTTGATTGTATTGCCGGTTCCAATGGTAAAAGAAGCGTTAAATGCAAAACTTGGAGCCCCTGTTAACGTTGTAGTTCCTGATCCGTTCCAGGTTAAAGCATAAGGTTGGCCTACGGATAATGACGAGCCAATGGTGTTGCCGGTTGCATTAGTAGTAATGGTAGTCGAGCCGGTCACAGTCATGGTTCCGCTTATTGTTAGCAGGCCGTTTAGCGTATAGGTGCCTGTTGCAATGGATAAGCTTGCAGCAGAAATAGTTGACCCTGTAGTAGAAGTAATTGTGCTGCTGCTTGTTGCAGTTAAGGCACCGGTAAGCGTGAGCGTTGATCCTAATGCAACAGTTGATCCCGTTACCGCCATACTGGCAGCTGATACGGCGGCCGTGGTAGTTAAAGTACTTCCGCTTGATAAAGTGGCCGCCCCACTAACACTAACCGGTGTATTCACCGTAAAAGCGACACTGTTTATAGCCAATGTACTGGTGCCCGAAAGCGTACCTGTACCTGCAAGGGTTGTATTGGTACTAATACTTATTGCCCCGCTCACCGTGAGGCCAACACCATTTAATGTTAGCGTAGTAGTAAGGCCACTTATAGTTAGCGTTTTGCAAGCGCCTGCGGTTGTACTTATTGTAGGGTTATTTAAAATTCCTGCCAGTGTAATTACAACATCTTCCGAACTTGTTGGTACATGTGATTGAGACCAGTTGGTTGTAGTATTCCAACTGGTAGAAAGACCAAGCCAGGTATTTGTTGTGGCATTTGCTTTTCCGGCATTAATTATTACTACTAAAACTGCTATCCAAAAAAGTATACGTGTTTTCAAATCAAATTATTTTAATCAGGGGTCGTAAAATAATAAAAGGCTTAATCAATGCAGTTGCTAAAATAGCATTTTTTGCGCAATTGTATAATTAATTGGCATTAATATTGAAGAAAATGAAAATTTTTGCTTGTTTTAATTCAATAATTTAAATTAATCAATAGGAAATTTATTTTGCATTTTTCATTAAAAGTAAATTTAGCCATGCAATATTCATTGATTAGGTAATGATATTCCTCGTGGTTAATTAAATTAATTTTTGATTTATCGCAATTTTCTTTAAAATGTTACATAAAAAAGCAAATTAATCTTGCGGGGTTACCCTGCCTTTATCCAATTGCAGGATATTGTCAACACTATTTGGGATTTCGTGCTGATAGTGGGTTACGTATATCAGGGTTACATTGCTTAGTTTGCAAATGGTATCTACCAGGTTTTTAAAGTGAAGCTGCTGATGATCATCCATGCCCTGGCATGGTTCATCAAAAATAAGCAGTGCAGGGTTTTTTACCAGCGCACGGGCAAGTAAACACAAACGTTGTGCGCTTGCGGGTATGTTTTTTAAAAGCATCCGGGCATATTGGTCAATTTCAAGTGTTTGCATCCATTGTAAGGCGATGGCCGCCATTTGTTTGTTGCTGGGCCTAAACAATCCGTGCGTATCGTAGTATCCCGATTCAACTACCTGCAGGCAACTGTTATCAGTAGGGAAATATTGGTGCAGCTCGGGCGATACAAAACCTATTTTCTTTTTTATGTCCCAGATACTCTCGCCGGTTCCGCGCTTTTTATCAAATAAAACAATGTGGTTGGCATAAGCCTGGGGGTTATCGCCATTAATTAAACTCAGTAATGTGGATTTGCCTGCGCCATTTGGGCCAAGCAGGGCCCATCGTTCTCCTGTTTTAATTTCCCAGTTTATGTTATCAAGTATTACCTTATCAGCGTATTGTATATGTACCTTTTCCATTTTTACAATATGGTTATAGGTTATACGTGGTTTATCGGGGTTTAACAGTGTGTTAAGTGCTGCTATATCAATGCTATCGCTAACATCAGCAATAAACTGCTCTGGCTTAAAACCGGCCCTGGTAGTTTCATGAATAATCGCTCCGTTTTGTAGTATGGCTACATGGGTAATTGCTTCCGGAATTTCATGCGGCGGCGTAGCAATAATTAAATTGATGCCAGACGCGGTAATTTGACCGATAATGCTGTTAAACTCTTGTCGTGTTTTTACGTCAAGGCCGGTTAGCGGATTGTCGAGCAACAATAAAACCGGGTTTTTAAGCAGGGCAGCTGCCATCATCAGGCGCTTTGTTTCGCCGTTTGATAGTTTTATCAATTGCTTGTCCTGCAGGTAATCAAGGTTTAACAATAACATTACCTTATCCAAGGTCCAGTATCCGCTTACGGTTTCGCTGGTAATGTTGTTTAAATAATTATTAACGGTTAAGGCATCCTCCGAGTCGGATGAGTTATAACGTTGCTGATAATAAAAATCGGAGGTGTTTGATAGGTTACGGAAGTGATGCCTGGGTTCAACAATGGCAATCAATTTTGTTTTGATGCCGATACAGTTTGTAACCGGCCTTTCGCCATCGGGCGCGTTTTCAAAGTGGTAAGCTATGGAGCCGCCCGTAATATTGAAGCGGCCCGCAATGGTTTGTAGCAAGGCGCTTTTGCCCGAGCCGCTTGGGCCCACAAGCGCCCAATTTTCGCCTTTATTTATTGTAAATGTAAGATTCCTGAATAAGGTGTTGTTCAAAAATCTTACGGTGGCGTTGTTTATGAAAAAAATTGGTTTAATCATGACTGCTTTAATAGCAGGCGAAATTAACCATCTGCCCGGAAAAGCGCTTGAGTATAAAACTATTTTATTTTACCACGAATAATTGGGATAGCAAATAAATTGGGATAGTATTTAAGCAGTTTTCTTAAGGTTTTGATTTGGCGCAATGTTGGTGTTGCTCTTATTTAGCCTGTTCCAGCCCTCTACGTTAATTAACTCATCTTTAACAAAATTATCGCATTTTTTATTTGGGCAGCCAACAATCCAATACTTTTTTGATTGTTCAATTTGAGGCCTGCTTCCGCATTTAATGCAATTTTCGCATTGGATATTGGATTGTATTTGAAAAGCCATAGCCATGTGTAGTTATTAATGAATAGTTCAAAATTATTAAAATATTTCGGCATCAGTTGAAAATTAACAAAAACATGCCCTATAAGTATGTTAATGCCCGCGTTTTTGTAAGTAAAATGTTACCGGCATCTTCTTCTAAAGATGTTGCTTACAATAAACGTTCCGTTTTTTAAATTGTTTGGTGATTAGTAATTATTGGGTGTTTTAAATGCAAAACAGGTGGCTTGTTATACAATAAGCTGTCTATTAATCCCTGCTGTGCTGGTATTTGATTAATTAATATGTACCGCATAGGGCAGGAGCAGGTGTATGGTTTGCTATACATTTTATTCTGGTTTTGGGTACTTTGGTTGCTGTGGCTATAATGAACATTAAAAAAAGCTTGATTCCTGTAACTGCTCAAACCACAATGGGAAAAAATGCTGGCGCTATACACCTCATCACCTCAAAATATTATTCTGAAAAAGATTCATTTGTTGATGATCGGGCTGATCATGTTTACTTTAAACAGTTGCCCGGTTATTACCGGAATATTTAAAGCGGATGCAATAGTTGCGTTGTTGTTGCTATTTTGGTTATGGTGTGGTTGGTTACATTGCTTAGCCGGTAAAATGGAGTTATTTTGTATTGGGATCGTTATTATTTATTAAATTAAACAATTTAATTTTTGATAAGTTGTAATTGTATTAAAACATATTTATCATGAAAAATACACAAGCAACTGCAGAAATTTTGAATGACCTTGTTCAGATTAATAACGACAGGATAAAAGGTTATGAACGAGCCCTCAAAGATTTAAAAGATGGCGAAAGTGATTTGAGGATGCTTTTTTTAAGTTTAATTGATGCAAGTAATCGCTATAAAAATGAATTGGGCAAGGAGGTTGAAGTATTAGGAAAAGATATTGATACAGGTACTTCAACCGGTGGTAAAATACACCGCGCCTGGCTTGACGTAAAAGCCGCTTTTACCGCTCATGATACGCACGATATTTTAGAAGAATGTGAATTTGGCGAAGACGCTATGGTAAAAGCTTACCGCGATGCATTGGCCGAAGAATACATTCCGCAATTTTTACGCGACTTGATAACCAGGCAACTGGACGAAATACTGGATGCCCATGACGAGATAAAAGCATTGCGCGATAGCGTTCAATAGTATCAAGTATCAGGTATCGAGTAGTTAGTATCAAGTATCGAGTATCGAGTATCAAGTATCAAGTATCAAGTATCAAGTATCAAGTATCAAGTATCAAGTATCAAGTATCAAGTATCAAGTATCAAGTATCAAAACAGCGCAGATGCGCTGTTTTGATACTTGATATCCCGAAGGCAGATTTCCCCAAAAAAATCTTGATACTAACTACTTGATACTAATAAACTACTTGATACTGACAAAAAAAACGCCTCGGAAAACCGGAGGCGTTTTTTTAGAAATCTAAAAAAAGTAAGATTACATTTTTTTAGCTGTGTCTTTCTTAGCTGTGTCCATTTTAGCTGTGTCCATTTTAGCTGTATCTTTCTTAGCTGTGTCCATTTTAGCTGTGTCCATTTTAGCAGCGGTATCTGTACCTGAAGCAGAACCAGAACCTTTACAAGCTGCAAATGAAGTAGCGATAGCTAAGGCAACTAAGCCTAATTTGAATGAATTTTTCATGTTCAATTTTTTAATGAGTGATTTAATAGTTTTTCTGTTAATACCTTAAACAAAAAAAGGTAACCCATAATTTTGAAAAAAAATTACAGATTGCCTTTTATAATTGTAAAAAAACTAAAAAATCAATAAAAAGGGATCAAAAATTATACTAATAAGCCCTTTTTACAGTGTTAAACAGTTATTTTTTAACTGTGTCTTTCTTCGTAGTGTCGGCCTTAGCAGCAGTATCTTTTTTTGCTGTATCAACTGACACTGTATCTTTCTTTGTTGTATCAATACCTGTTTTTGGAGCGCTACCGCCACAAGCCGAGAAAGAAACAGCAATAACTAAAGCAACTAAGCCGGTTTTAAATAAATTTTTCATGTTCGTGAATTTTAATTTTTTTTGATCGTTTTCTGGTAGTTAATACCAATCTTTAAAAAAGGTAACCCACAAAAATCAATAAAAAAATAAATTCTATAGATTTTGTAGTGTATACCATTGAAGGTAATTTTTTGTACCCCGTTTTTTTATTGCAGATTTGCTCTCGCATTATTTTGCCCTGGGTTACCTTAACTGTATTTGCGGTATTAATTTAGGGAGAGGGTAGGAAATTAAGAATAAAGGCAGTATAATGGTTGGCATATAACCTTGATATTATTGCGATTAACAAGCATTGGTGCAGAGGCAGGTAAAAACAAGATTGTTTGTCTTGATTCTTAACTCTTGATTCTTTTTCACAGGGGTAATTATTTTTTGAATGCGTTGGGTTACATTTTGGCATAAACAGTATTAAGAGTGAATAAAGACTTAAAAGCTTCGGCACCAACAGATAGCGAAATAGTTCTGGGGATACTTAACAATTCGGAAATAGTACTGAAAAGGTTATACACCACCTATTTCCCGATGATATTACAGTTAATTATCAACAATAACGGAAACGAGGATGATGCCAAGGATATATACCAGGAAGCTATCATTGTTCTTTATAACAAGATAAAGTCGGGCGAGTTTGAATTAAGCAGTAAGCTTAAAACATACATTTATTCGGTTTGCCGAAGGCTTTGGCTTAAAAGGCTAAGCCAAATGAACAGGTACGGAGGCGATATCAGGGATTTTGAAGAGTACCTGCCTGTTGATGATGAGGTTGAAAAACATAATGACCGGGATATACAGTTTAATAAAATGGAGGCGGCCCTCCAATTGTTAGGCGAACCCTGTAAAACCATTATGGAAGATTTTTATATACATAACAGATCGATGCAGGAGATTTGTGAACGTTTTGGGTACACCAATGCCGATAACGCCAAAACACAAAAGTATAAATGCCTGCAAAGGCTGAAGAAATTATTTTTTCAGCAGAAGTAAAAGGAGTGTAAAGAGATGAGCGAGAACCTTATTCTGGAATTGATTGACAGGTACCTTAACGGCGATATGACCGCCGCCGAGCGTGCCGAATTTGAGACACTGCGTAAAAACGACGCTAATGTTGATAGCAAGGTAATAGAGCATAAACTATTTGTAGGTTTAATTAAACAATACGGAGAGCGCATTGAGCTGGAGAAACGCCTGGATGCTATCCACAGCGAGATTGATGTGCACACATTGAAGGATGAGTTGATGATACACCCTAACTGGATAGTTAGTATGTGGAGGCATCACCATTCAAAAATATCTGTTGCGGCATCAATAGCTATTTTTGCGATATTGAGTACTTTGTTTTTTACCGGGAAGCTTAACAGTCATAATTCAAGTGATGTAGAATTATTGAGCCAGAAAGTGGATCAGCTTAATAAAAAAACGAACACACTGGTGCAAACAACTGATAATTTAACCAGGCAAGGCCGAACAGGTAAACCTAATAAAGTAATTAATCCTGGCAATTTCAGAGGTACTGGTTTTGCTTTATCTTCAAATGGTTATATAGCAACCGATTATCACATCATAAGAGATGCGGATTCTGTATATGTACAGAATGCGGCCGGAGAGTCGTTCCATGCTAAAGTAATTTATACCGAGCCTAAATACGATATAGCTATTTTGCAAATAAACGATGCTGCATTTAAAGATTTAGGTAATATACCTTACAATTTCAAAAAATCATTAAGCGATTTAGGCGAAGAGGTTTATACATTCGGTTATCCAAGCGGCGAAGAAAATTTTGGGCCAGGTTCATTAACGGCAAGAAATGGTCATTCCGGCGATACAACGGAATATCAGGTCTCCATCCCTGTTAACCCAGGTAATAGTGGCGGTCCGTTATTGGATAGCAGGGGGAACGTAATAGGCATAATTAGTGGCAGGCAGCCGGAGATGGCTGGCGCAGGTTTTGCAAAAAAATCAGCTTATCTATTAAAAGCGATACAAAATATACCGTCCGACTCATTGAGTAAAGACTTAACCTTAAGTACAAAAAACACCCTGGCAGGTTTAAGCCGCCCGCAACAACTTAAAAAGCTAAAAAACTATGTGTTCATGGTTAAAGCTTATTGATACGCCCAATTCCAATAAAAATTAATAATTAAAAGGAGATACCGTAAGGTGTCTCTTTTTTTTTCTGAACCCGGATTAAACAGATTTTTCAGATTTTGATTGCAGGCGAAGACATCTTTTTTTCGTGGTAATCCATCAATCTGAAAAATCCGAGTTCAGACAAATGCGTTAGGGATTGGCGCGGATACCGGCCGGTCGAAGGGAAAGAGGGGAGGTTGTGGTTAAGGCCTGTGCAGTATGAGCAAAAAGCCCGGCCGCAGGCAACGCCCATGTTAGTATCAAGTAGTTAGTATCAGGTATCAAGACAGTTGCCTACCTATCCACCTCGCCCAAAACAAAATCTATCGATCCTACAATGGCAATCAAATCGGCAATCAGTACTCCTTTTGAAATTTCGGGCAATACAGATAGGTTGTTAAAACTTGGTCCGCGGGCTTTTACACGGGTGGGGACCTCGGATTTGCCGTCGGCTACAAAGTAGAAACCCAGTTCGCCTTTGGCGCCCTCGCAACGTACGTAGTAATCCTGTGCTTTGGGTATAGTTTTACGCGGCATTTTGGCGCGTGGGTCAAAATCGGGCGTACGTTTCAGTTCTTTTTGCAGGCGGTCGAGGCATTGCTCCACAATTTTTAGCGATTGTTCAATTTCATCAACACGTACTTTGTAACGGTCCCAGCAATCGCCCACTTTGCCCATCAGGCCGGTACCTATCGGGATCTCGAAATCAAGCTCGGGGTAGGCCGAATAATTATCAATACGCCGCAAATCCCATTTAAGGCCCGAGGCCCGCAGCATAGGGCCGCTGCAACCATAGTTAATGGCCACATCTAAAGGCAGTACGCCTACATTTGCCGTGCGTGATATAAATATCTGGTTATCGGTTAGCAGCTGGTTAAGCTCCACCATTTTGGGTTTAAAATACTCCACAAAATCGCGGCAACGCTCCTCAAAGCCAACCGGCAGGTCATAAAACAGGCCGCCAACCCAAATATAGTTATATAGCATACGCGAGCCGGATGCCCACTCCAGCATACCCATAATATGCTCCCTATCCCTAAAGCACCATAAAAAAGGAGTGAAGGCGCCAATATCAATACCATAGGTGCCAATAGCTATCAGGTGCGATGCAATGCGGTTAAGCTCACAAACCAGCACACGTATGTATTCAATGCGTTTAGAGATATCCTTATCAATGCCCATCATCCGTTCAACCCCCATCACAAAAGCGTGGCTGTTGTTCATAGATGCCATGTAATCAAGCCTATCGGTAAAAGGAATGGTTTGCTGGTAGGTTAATGATTCGGCATGTTTTTCAAAACAGCGGTGCAGGTACCCAATATGCGGTATTACTTCTTTTACAATTTCGCCATCGGTTATCAGTTCCAAACGCAAAACGCCATGGGTAGACGGATGCTGCGGGCCCATATTGAGCACCATATCCTCTACGCTGGCATCGGCAATTTTTTTATTGTAATTAAAAAGCGCTTCCTCGTATTTTGAATTAGTGATAACCAATGTTGCGTGCTGTTTTGTTGATGGCAAAAATCAGTATTTTTTTCATTTATCGGGCTAAAATGATGTAAAATTAAGTGAATGTTATGGTGATGACGCATGTGAGGCAATCGCCATTGAAAAATTGAAAAGGAAAAATCAGGTGGCGCAAAGACGCGAAGGCGCAAAGAAAAAAAATGAAGTGCTTTGCGTCCTGGCGTCTTTGCGCGAAAACTAACCGGTTTGCTTTTAAATATGGATTAGTCGGGTTAAAAATAGTTTAGGCTTTTTTACCTCAGGCTGTCGCCCTGTGATTATAATTTTATAGTTTTATGCCAAATTATTTCCCTGCATAAATAATTCAAAACTTAAAGTATTTAATCACTAATCAAAAAAATGAAAAAAGTAATTCTTGTAACAGGGGCATCATCCGGTTTAGGTTTGGCTACCGCAACAGCGCTTGCTGCCCAGGGCCATACTGTTTATGGTACCACGCGCGATATTAAACGCATCAGCGATGGATCATTTATGCCTTTACAAATGGATGTTACCGATGATGCATCTGTAAACGCGGCTATTGCAATCATTATTAAAGCCGAAGGCAAGATTGATGTTTTGGTTAACAATGCAGGTAACGGTATTACAGGCCCGCTTTATGCCATGCCGGTTGATGCCGCCAAAAAACAGTTTGAAGTTAACTTTTTTGGCGTAGTGCGTGTAAGCAGTGCCGTTTTGCCAGGTATGATTGAAAAGGGTACAGGACTTATTATCAACATTGGCTCATTGGCCGGGCTGTTTGGTCTGCCTTATCAGGGCTTATACAGCGCATCAAAATTCGCGATAGAAGGTTACTCCGAAAGCCTGCGTATGGAATTGCAAAATACAGGTGTTAAAGTTTCTGTTGTGAATCCCGGTGATTTTAAAACCGATTTTACCGGTAACCGCGAAAAATTGCCTTTCACCCTTAAAAATGATAAACTGAAAGCCGAGTTTGACGCAGCCGTTGCCGCCATGGAAAAAGATGAAAGCATTGGTGCTGCACCATCAAAACTGGCAGCACAAATTGTTAAAATAGTAGGCAAATCAAAACCAGCACATAGCTATTTGGTTGGTGCTATTGGCCAAACTATTGTGCCTACCCTGAAGGCCATTTTGCCAGGCCCCATTTTTGTGAAATTAATGAACGATCATTATGGGATAAAGTAGGGAGGGGTTGATTTAATTTGAGAATTTGAAGATTTGAGAATTTGAAAATGTTTCTTTTTCAATTCTGCTAATGCTTAAATTCTGAAAATTCTGATTCAGAACATTAACTACTCACTATCGATCCCTCACTACAACAATGCAAGAAAAAAATAACAAAAAAACCATCTGGGCATGGGCTATGTTCGATTGGGCCAACCAGGCCTACAATATGGTGATTACATCCACCATATTCCCGGCTTATTTTGTTGGTATAACTGCTGATCATAATCCAAATCAAACAGTGATGTTTTTTGGGCATAAGTATATTAATACAGTCTTGTCAACCTATGTGTTGGGCCTATCATACCTCATTATTGTGATACTGCTGCCAATACTTACCTCCATTGCAGATTATAAGGGACAAAAAAAACTATACCTGCAAATGTTTACCTGGCTGGGTAGTTTAGCCTGTGCCGGTTTATATTTCATGTATGAGGATGCTCATTTTCACTTACAAAACTTTGAGTGGGGGATGATTTGTTTCGGGCTGGCCTCTGTTGGCTATTGCGGTGGTTTTGTATTTTACAATTCGTATTTGCCCCAAATAGCTACTGTAGACCAACAGGATGCTGTAAGTGCTAAAGGCTTTATTTATGGCTTTGCGGGTAGTATTGTTGTTCAGTTACTTTGTTTGATCCCGGTTATGGGGCATAATTTTTTCCATATCACCGAGGATTATGCCGCACGGATATCTTTCCTGATTGTAGGCATCTGGTGGATAGGGTTTTCATTTATCGCATTTTACCTTTTACCAAAAGGCATCCCAAACGCCGGCTCACATAATTATAACGTATTTACCGGCGGATTTAAAGAACTGGCTAAAGTTTGGAAAAAAGTTAAAGAATTGCCACTATTGAAACGCTTTTTACCTGCTTTCTTTTTCTATTCCGTAGGGGTGCAAACTATTATGCTGGTTGCTGCCAATTTTGGTGCCAAGGAGCTTAAAATTCCTGAAGATAATCTGATCACAGTTATCCTTACCATACAAGTGGTTGCCATTATAGGTGCTACATTTACTGCCACCCTTTCAAATAATTTTGGCAATGTGAAAGTGCTTTCGTGTATCGTTGCTTTTTGGTGTTTAATATGCGCCAGTGTTTATTTTGTAACCACTCAGGTAGAGTTTTACATTGCAGCAGGGCTCGTAGGCCTGGTAATGGGCGGTGTGCAATCATTGTCGCGCTCAACCTTTTCCAAATACATCCCGCAAAATATCCCCGATACAGCGTCGTACTTTAGCTTTTATGATGTAACCGAAAAGCTATCGATAGTAGTAGGCCTGTTCACCTTTGGCTTTGTAGAGGCAACCACCCACGAAATGCGCGATTCGGCCCTGGTACTGGATGCTTTTTTTGCGGTTGGGTTTATTTTACTGATCACGCTGCTGGTATTTGAACGAAAAATGAAAACTGCCGAAACGCTGGCGTAAATTGTCAGAATCAAAATTTGCAGAATTCAAGAATTAACAGAAACTTTTCTGTTGAAATAAATTCTGGACATTCTCTAATTCTGACAAACAAATAAGCCCGGTAAATTGCTTCGCCGGGCTACTCACTGTTAATTATTACTGTTTTAAAATTAAAGTGATAAGGTTGTAGGCATCTCTTTCTTGAGTGTTTTAAATATTTTGTATCCTGATTGTGTTTTAACAAAAATGCGCTATACATTAACCTTCATAAATACCTATTTCGGGGTATATACAAAAATTAACAACAGGGCTATTGGGGTTTAACCTGCCTGTTTGCCAGATTTTGATAATTAGAGATTGAAAAGACACAGCATCTGCCAAAACTAAGTACATTTGCGGTTTGTTAAGTAAAAGTAATGGCTAAAGTTTCTATCAACCTGGCAACAGGCTCGCTGCAAAAAGAGGATATCATTGTAGGTATCGATCTGGGTACTACCAATTCGCTGGTGGCTTTTATTAATCCAGACAAGCAACCCCATGTTATAAATGATACAGGTAAAGGCGTACTGGTTCCATCAGTAGTGCATTTTGGGCCTACAGGCGATATTTTGGTGGGTAACGAGGCTAAAGAATATTTAATAACCGATCCGCAGAATACCGTTTTTTCGGTAAAACGCTTATTGGGGCGCAGCTATCATGACATTGAAAATTATAAAGATTTTTTCTCGTACAAGGTTATTGATGATGATACCGAGAGCCTGGTGAAAATTAAAGTAGGCGATAAATTTTACACGCCTATTGAATTATCGGCCCTGATACTAAAAGAGCTAAAAGCCCGTGCCGAGCATGCGCTTAAAACCCCGGTTAACCGCGCTGTAATAACGGTTCCGGCTTATTTTAATGATTCGCAGCGGCAGGCTACCCGCGATGCCGGTAAACTGGCCGGGCTGGATGTTTTGCGTATTGTGAACGAGCCAACGGCAGCAAGTTTAGCCTATGGCATTGGGCTTGATCCCGAAGAAGTAAAAACTATAGCAGTATATGACCTGGGCGGCGGTACGTTTGATGTATCGATACTGCAAATCCAGAACGGGATTTTTGAGGTATTGGCCACCAATGGCGATACCTTTTTAGGCGGCGATGATTTTGACCGCATTATTGTTGATTACTGGATTGAAAAAAACAACCTCAACAAAGCCGAAATAATAGCCTATAACGAACTTGCCCAGCAATTGCGCCTTAAAGCAGAAGAAGCCAAGAAGGCATTTGCCCACCAAAGTTTGTTTAATGAAAAAATAGGCGAAATATGGTGTACGCTGGACAGGAACACGTTTGACGAACTGATTATGCCCAAGGTACAGCAAACCATCACCAGTTGCCAAAATGCGCTTAAGGATGCCAAACTGAGTGTAGCAGAGATTAATGAAGTTATCATGGTAGGCGGATCAACCCGTACCGCGTTGGTTAAGCAAATGGTGTCCGGATTTTTTAACCGCCCGGTACATGATGATGTTAACCCCGATGAGGTGGTTGCATTAGGTGCGGCTATACAGGCCGATATACTGGCCGGTAACCGTAAAGATATTTTATTGCTTGATGTTACCCCATTATCCCTCGGTATCGAAACCATGGGCGGCCTGATGGACGTAATTATCCCCCGCAACAGCAAGGTGCCTACCAAAGGTGGCAGGCAATACACCACCTCGATAGACGGGCAGGTAAACATGAAAATTGCCGTTTACCAGGGCGAGCGCGACCTGATTAAAGAAAATCGCAAACTGGCCGAGTTTAACCTGAAAGGCATCCCGAGTATGCCGGCGGGTTTCCCGAAAGTAGATATCAACTTTTTGCTGAATGCAGATGGTATCCTGACCATACAAGCTATTGAATTGCGCAGCGGTGTTAAGCAGGAGGTAGAGGTAAAACCCACCTACGGCATTACCGACGAACAGGTAGAGCAAATGCTGATGGATAGCATTACCCACGCCAAAGACGATGTTGCCCAACGTATGCTGATAGAAGCACGTACCGAAGGCGAGCAGATGGTTTATACCGTGGAGCGGTTTTTGCAAAAGAACGGCAGCTATGTATCGGCAGAAGAAACTGAACAAACAATCAGTTATATAACCGCTTTAAAAAATGCTATTGCTGCCGGAGGTAAAGACCTCATTTTGAAAAGTATAGATGAAGTAAACGAATTTACCCGGCCCTTTGCCGAACGTTTAATGGATCAGGCAATTAGCACTGCGATGCGTGGCAAGAGTATTGAATAACATACAGAACGAAACTTTATAGATGAGAAGAATTACAGCAGTACTTACATTTTTGGCCCTCGCGGCTGTTTTTTTACAAGGTTCATTTAATAAAGTTTATGCAGCCCGTTTTATAATTCGGACCACAAAAGACACCACAAAGCATATTACCGCACTTGATACCGCACGTTACGATTCATTGATGAAGCGGATGGCCAATGGCGATAAAACCGGGCGCTGGCCGGTAAAAAACGCGCCATTACCATTACCCGGCGCTATTTTGCCTTTTAACCGTGTAGTAGCCTATTACGGTAATATGTACTCCAAAAATATGGGTGTTTTAGGCGAGTACGAGCCTAAAGTAATGATGGACAAATTGAAGGCCGAGTGCAAGGTTTGGGAAAAGGCCGATACCCTAACGCCCGTAATACCCGCCCTGCATTACATTTGCGTAACTGCCCAAGCCGATGCCGGCCGCAATGGCCTGCATAACCTAAGGATGCCTTTTAGCCAGATAGATAAAGTGATAGCCATGGCAAAAACCATGAATGCGCTGGTTTTCCTTGATCTGCAGGTTGGTTTCAGCACTGTTCAAACCGAGATTCCTAAACTCGAAAAATATTTGCTGATGCCCAACGTACATTTAGGTATCGACCCGGAGTTTAGCATGAAAGAGGGGAGTGTACCCGGTAAACGCATTGGTACATTTGATGCCGACGATATTAACTATGTATCCAAATACCTGGCCGCGCTGGTTAAGAAAAATAACCTGCCGCCTAAAATTTTTATCATACACCGCTTTACCAAACGCATGGTAACCAATTACAAAGACATCAAACTAAGCAGCGAAGTTCAGTTTGTGATGGATATGGATGGCTGGGGCGGCCCCGACCTTAAAAAAGGGACTTACAAATATTTTATTGCCAATGAGCCTGTACAATTTACCGGCTTCAAGTTGTTTTATAAAAACGATATCAAAAACGGCCCTAAACGCATGCTAACGCCTCAAGAGGTTTTGGCGCTGAAACCGAGCCCTGTTTATATACAGTATCAGTAGTGAGTGGTGAGTAGTGAGTGGTGAGTAGTGAGTGGTGAGTAGTGAGTGGTGAGTAGTGAGTGGTGAGTGGTGAGTGGAAAATGCCGATCAAGTTAATCAAGATTTAAACTCTTAGCTGCCGCGAGGTTTTACCTCGTGGTGAACCATGGTTTCAGCTTTCAGCTGAAGTAGATAAAGGAGCTTAACTCTCAGTACGGTTAAACTTATACGTCATCCTGCGGAGGAAGCTGTTTTGTCATTCTGCTTATTCTTTAATTCTGTAAATTCTGATTCAGACAGTCGCGATAGGGATAAAAGCGGATACCGGCCTGTGAATAAGGCCTGTGCAGTATGAGCGGTTAGCCCGGGCCGAAGGCATCGCCCTTACTATTAAAACATTACCATTTTCTTGATTTTATATAGAGGGTATGCTTTATATGCTTTTCAAATGATATATTAGCCTACCTAAATAATCATAATGAAACCATTTTGTAAATATCTTCTGATCCTTTTAATTGTTTTGGCCGGGAAAATATCTTCGGCCCAGATTACTATGCAGTGGCAAATGGGGATGAGCATGCAGATGCAAATGAGTATGATGGCCAGAATGCATTCAGATGGCAACCTTAAATATAAGTTTTTTGTAACAATGGCGGATAGCAGCCGGAAAGAAGTAACCTCAACCATATTAATTGATAAAAGCACGCATAAAAATTATTTGTTATATGTAGATAAGAGCCTGCCAAAAGGCGATACAAACCGAAACCAACGGATATATCCCAATCAAACAATAAGTATCGAACGTAGTAGTCCCCAGATAGTTGATTTGAGGGCGCCTGTAAATACTCCGCGCGAAAAACTCTATAAAGGAATAGCCAAAGATAGTTGCTGGATGTTTAAGGTTTTATCGGGCAGTATTAATGTATACGCGTATTTAAGTTTCGAAACTGATCGGTATTTTGACGAAGGAACGATAGTTGGAATCCAATTGCACGATGATGGCCCCATAGTAAAATTCACAGAGGAGAACTTAAAACAGATGGTTGGGAATGATATTGATGCGCTGGAAAATATCCAGCGCAAAAATTATATAAAGGCAATAAATAAATATAACCGTAACAGGAGGAGAGAAGCTGAAAAGGTAGCGGGAAATAAATAATAGGCACCAATTAAAGCCGAAAAACAAGATCAAAAAAGCGCCTCAGTTCAAGGCGCCCTTTTTATGTAAAAAAAAACTTTTACAATTTGTCGATGGCTTCCTGTTCTCTTAGCGCAGTTATATTGTTGCTATCGCTGTAACTTGCTGTTTGTGTGGCGAAATTCTGCAGGATGCTGGCAATAGTATCCAGGTTATCGGCAACGCGCTGGTGCATGTCGGGCAAATCTTTTTCCAGACGTTTATCGCCAAGGTCAATGTTATCTACTTCTATTTTAGCCAGTTTGGTGATGATTGCCTGCTGGCTGTTTTTTAAATCTTCCAGTTCATGGACAATTTTCTCCATCAGTCCGAATTTCTTTAGCTTATCCATAAGTTGTTTTTTTTAATTGTTATATCTACTCAACCTCAAATAATAAAAATTGTTTACCATTTGGATATTTGATATATAACTAATATTTTAGTTTAAAATAACTAATGTGTTAGTTGATATGAAGAATATTATAATCTGCCTGTTGTTGATGTGCTTATTTAAACCCGCTATTGCCCAGCAAACCACTGCTGCAAGTGATGCTTTACTATTAGATTACTACCAAAGCCAGCGATTTGCCGAGGCGGCCGACCTGTTAAAGAAAACCTATCCCGAGCCTGTAACCGATATAAAAATACTGGGCAAGCTGGCCTACACATCGCAAATGGCCGGCAAACTGCCCGACGCCGAGGGGTATTACCAACGCATGTATGTTATAGATTCGACCAATAAGGCGGTGCTGTATAGCCTGGGTTCTATCAACTTAAGAAGAGGCAATAATGTTAAGGCGTTAATGTACTACCAGGTATTAGCTCAAAAAGATTCCACCAATTTTTATGTTTTTAAACAGTTGGCAAAAATTAGCCAGGATAAAAATGACCTGGATAAGATGACCGTATACCTGCAAAAAGCCAATACACTAAACCCAGCGGATGCGGATGTAGCGTCGGACCTGAGCGATATGTATGTAACCCTGAAGTTTAACACACAGGCTGAAAAGGTGCTGGACGGGGCAATAAGCCAAGACCCTGAAAACATCGTACTGTTGCAAAGCCTGCTGAAACTTTCATACGCCGAAAAGAAATATGATGTAGTAAAAAACACCTGTTTGAAACTGATAGCGGCCGGGGCCGATAATGGCTTGGTGTTGACTAAACTGGAATCGGCCTATTACAACCTGAAGCAATATGAATGCAGTATTGATGTTTTTAAACGGATTCCGGAAGTAAGTCAATCAGAAACCAGCTATTACATTGCCGCGCTGGCTTATAAAGAACTCAAAGATCAGCCTATGGCGATTGAAAACCTGGGCAAGGCTATTGAAGCAGGTATATCGCCCAATATAAGTGATTATTACACCGAAATGGCCGATAGCTACGATGTACGGAAAAAATACAAAGCGGCGATAGCGGCTTATGAAAAAGCACTGCAATTTGATGAAAAGCCGATTGTTTATTACCTGATGGCTACGATGTACGATGGATCGCTCAAAAACAAAAAAATGGCCGTTAAGTACTACAAAAAATTCATGACCAGTAAGCCAACCGGAAAACAGCAAAAGTATGTAAGTTACGCGATGGCAAGGGTTACGGAGTTATCGCGATAGGGCTATGCCCAATGTTTAATACTTTAGATTATTATCATTAACAAACCGAATGTCATTTCGACGAACCAGTGTGGGGTTGTGCGCAGGGGGGAGGAGAAATCTTATACGATGTGCATCAAACCAGGCTATCGTGATGCAGGGTGTATAAGATTTCTCACTCGTACCTCGGTTCGAAATGACATTTTCTTTTCTTAATCCTACCTGTTCATCAGCCTTGCCACGTACTTACCTATAATATCAAACTCCAGGTTTACTACCGATCCTTCGTGCACATTGTGCAGGTTGGTGTGCTCAAAAGTGTAGGGGATAATGGCTACCGAAAAGCTATTGGCCTGCGAATTAACTACAGTTAAGCTAATGCCGTTTACACAGATTGAGCCTTTTTCGACAGTTACATTGCCGGTGGCGGCATCATATTCAAAGGTATATTCCCAGCTGCCGTCAAGCTCTTTAAATGCAGTACAAACGGCTGTTTGGTCAACATGACCTTGTACAATGTGGCCATCCAGGCGGGCATTCATTTGCATGCAGCGTTCCAGGTTTACCGGTTCGCCAATTTTAAAGTGCGCCAGGCTGGTTTTATTCAGCGTTTCTTCAATTGCTGTAACTACATGCAGGCCATCGGCTACGGCTACTACCGTTAAGCAAACGCCGTTATGCGCTACCGACTGATCGATTTTTAGCTCGTGTGCAATGGTTGATTCAACCGTGATATGTAAATTGCCCTGATTCTGTTTCAGATCCGTTATTTTTCCTAAAGTTTCTATAATGCCTGTAAACATAAGCGAAGCCCCCTAACCCCCCTGAAGGGGGAATTTTTTGATTGACAAAGCTATAATTATACAGCGGTTTGTTTGTCAGTGTAAAATGAATTTATTTAAAATTGCTGGCTACATCCAGCCGCTTATTGCGGAGGTCGTTGCCACCTTCGATAATCGATTTCAGGTTGGCCAGGTAAAACGTCCAGCCTATCTGGCATTGTACAAAAAGATTTTTTGACGGATCCAATTCTTCGGGAATGTTTTCCTGTGTTAATTCAACAACAGTTAATCCGTATTTGCTTTGGATATCAACGGTAACAATGCTGCCGCCCGAGAAGGTGAATTTTAGTAAATCGGAGCCGTTGTTTTCAAGTACCTGGCCGTTTTCTACAGCGTTATCGTCATAGCCATGCCAATACCAGGAATAGGTATCTTCTTTTTTGATAAACTCGTCGGGTTCGCGCAGGCGGCCGGCAATAGCATAAAAATCGGCCTTACGTAAAAACCATTTTTCGAGGCCGGCCGAAGTGGCCCATGCCTCATAAATGCTGCGTACATCGGTGTCAAAATCCGCAGTAATTTTAAATTTACTCCATCTTTCGTCTGCCATGGGTTTAATTATTTTAGGTTGTAGTTGGATATAAAAATAACAATATTACTTTACGCTTGTATGATAAAAGCTGAAAGCTACGGGGAAATTGCTTTTAACATGGATAAGTTTTATTTCGCGCAAAGACGCAGAGACGCAAAGTGATTTGTTTATTTTGCTTTGCGGCTTAACAACCTTGCGCAAAAAACTTAATACCATTGATATCAATGTAGCGCAACGTGGTTGACTATGAAATTTTAAACGCTTTCTTGCTGAAAGCTACAAATCCTTAAAAAAATATGCCCAAACAAAGTGCCGGAATATTGCTTTACCGTAAATTGAATAATGTGCTACAGGTTTTCCTGGTACATCCGGGCGGCCCGTTCTGGAAAAATAAGGATGATGGCGCATGGTCCATCCCGAAAGGCGAATATGAGAGCGACGAAGACCCGCTTGAAGCTGCCAAACGCGAGTTTTATGAAGAAACCGGGCGATCTATCGAAGGCGAATTTATAGCCCTGAAACCCATCAAACAAAAAAGTGGCAAAATAGTGCAGGCTTATTTGGTGGAAGGAGATATAGATGCCGGCAACATTAAAAGCAATTTATTTGAAATAGAATGGCCGCCAAAATCGGGCAAAATGCACTCGTTTCCCGAGGTGGATAGGGCAGGATGGTTTACTGTGGACGAGGCGAAGGTAAAGATCAATGCGGCGCAGGTGGGGTTGGTGGAGGAATTGGTGAAGAGCCCCCTCTAAATCTCCCCCGGTTGGGGAGACTAAAAAAAAATCATAATTTTATGTTTACAAAAGCCCTCCCATCCGGGGAGGGTTGGGAGGGACTCCTCCTCAAATATTTAACTTAGTACAATGAAGTTTTTTAAATACATTCCCGCCGCTTTATTACTTATTTGCATAGCATCGTGTAAGCCCAAACCAAAGGCAGTAAATATCCCGGTTGTTGGCTTTGTTGATGCTTTTGAAGATGCAACCATATCCCAGGCTCGTACCGGCTTTACCGATGCCCTGAAAAAGGAGGGCTTTAGCGAAGAAAAGAAAACGGTACAGATAGAGTACCGCAATGCCCAGGGAAATATCCCCACCCTTACCCAGATCACCAATTACTTTATATCCGAAAAGGTTGACCTGCTGGCTACCTGCACCACTTTGGCAACTGTAACGGCTCTGCAAAACACCAAAACCATTCCCGATTTTGCAATGGTATCGCCTGTACCCGAAAGGATGAAGCTGTTGAATGATAAAGGCGAGGCTCCCCAAAATCTCTATGGCGCCTTGGAAGATCTTAATTATATCGACACGTCATTCTCCATCATCCCTAAATTGCTGAAGCCTAAAGGGGCTAAATTGGTTATCGGGATGATTTATAATCAATCTGAACCACAATCGGCAGATGCGCTTAACCGGATTGAATCATTGGCCGAAAAGCAGCATATAACGATTGTAGCCTTGCCGGTAAATACGTCGGCAGATGCCCAGCTGGTTACGCAGTCGCTGTTAAGCCAAAATATCGATGCCTTTTTTGCCAACCCCGATAATACTGTTTTTGCATCCTTTGAAACCATCCTTAAAAGCTGTAACGAAAAAAATGTTCCCATTTTTACCAGCGAAGCAGGTTTGGTACAACGCGGCGCAGTAGCTGCTTTTGGCGCCGATATTTACCAATGGGGATACCAGGCAGGCACCCAGGCCGCCCAATACTTAAAAACACATAAAACCGACGGCCTGAAATGGGAAATGGTAAAAGTGAGGAAACGGGTATACAATCCCGCCGCTGCAAAAAAGTACAATATTACCATCCCATCAAATTTCGAAGCTGTTAAATAAACAATTTTACGGTAATTTAGCTTTCAGCTTTAGGCATTAAGCTTTCAGCTTCAACTATGGATTTTTACCTTACCGCTTTATTGCAGGGATTATGCTTTTCGGCTATGGCGCTGGGGATTTATATCTCTATGAAAATCTTTAATATCCCTGATATCACCACCAACGGAAGTTATACTTTGGGTGGCGCTATCACCGGGATAATGCTTACACAACATCAATCTACTTACATTATTTTGCCAATAGTTGTTTTTGCAGGAGCAGTTGCAGGTGCCTTAACCGGGATTATAACAACCAAATTGAGGGTAAATGCCCTGTTAGCCGGTATTTTGGTGATGACGGCGCTTCACTCTGTTAACCTGATTATAATGGGGCGGTCTAATTTGCCGTTGATTAGCACATCGTCATTGTTTGCTATGCTTCATATTGCTACCGACCCAAACCATAATACATTTTGGATCTTATCTGTTTTTGTAATAATTATCACCGGTATGATAGGCTATCTGCTAAAAACAGATTTTGGTATAGCCATGCGGGCGACAGGAAACAGCGAATCCATGATCCGTGCTTTAGGTGTTGATACCGACAGGATGAAAATTATTGGTTTGGCATTGGCGAATGCACTCACTGCTTTAAGCGGATACCTGATCGTCCAATTTCAGGCATTTGCCGATATAAATATGGGCGAGGCTATTGTAATAATAGGTTTGGGCTCGGTAATAATAGCGGAGTCTTTTATCAATTGGTTTTCTATCACCAACGTTTGGGTTATTTTAATATTGGTGTTAATAGGGGCAATTATATTTCAATTGGTATTGGCAGTAACATTGGCAGTTGGCGTTGACCCTAACTTACTGAGTTTGGCAACATCCGCGTTTGTATTGCTCATCGTTAGTCTTCCCCGTTTATCATTCAATAAAGCCTCATGATAGCTATAAACAATGTACATAAGGTTTTCAATAAGGGAAAGGCCAACCAGGTAAACGCGGTTAATGGCATCACGCTGCAAATTAAAAGCCAGGAGTTTTTGGTGATTGTAGGCTCCAACGGATCGGGTAAAACCACGCTGCTCAATCTTGTTGCAGGCAGCGTTATGCCGGATAACGGCACAATTGCTATTGATGATAACGATGTAACCAAACTGGCTGATTATAAACGCAGCCAGTGGATAGCCCGTGTTTTTCAAAACCCAATGAGTGGCACAGCATCAGACTTAAGCATCCTCGATAACTTCCGCCTGGCGGCTATTCGTACCAGGCCTAAAGGTATATCCATCGGCATTAATGATAAATTTAAGCGTGAAGTAAAAGATAAGATTGCCACCCTGGGCATGGGGCTCGAAAATAAAATTGAGCAATCCATGGGTACGCTCTCGGGCGGACAAAGGCAGGCCCTTACGCTTTTAATGAGTGTAATGGATAGCTGCAAGGTTTTACTGCTTGACGAACCTACGGCAGCTCTTGACCCCCGATCGGCCGACGTAGTCATGCGCACGGCAGATAAGCTGATTAGCGATTTTAAGCTAACCGCCATATTGATTACCCATAACTTAAAAGATGCCTACACCTATGGCACACGAATAATACAAATGGGAGAGGGGTTGGTAATCAATGATTTAAATCAAAAAGAAAAGGCCGCCTTAATACAAAATGATCTTTTTGATTGGTTTGCTTAAAAACTGGCAAAGTAATTGTAATGGTATTAGTACAATGAAAAACAACAATTTTGAAAATATATTCGACGCCTACCAGTTGGTAGCCGGCGCAAAAATAAAAGGAAAACAGCACGATGAAATTTTCGAGCTTGGAACATACGATGCCCTTAAACGTGGCTATACCCTTTACCCGCTTGATCACGGCGTTAGATACGATGATTTTAGCGTACTGGTATCTGAAAGGGAATTGAAAAACAATTTTATGATTGAAGCCGGTAAAGTGAATACAGCTATTGCAGCGTAATTGCTTTTTTAAAACACTGTCATCCTGAGTGATAAAATTTCGTGAAACTCTGAAGGGGGATGACATCGTGAAAGGGGCTGTCATGGTGAGCTTGTCGAACCATAGCGGGCAAAGGCCTCTCCGCGCGACCCTTCGATAGGCTCAGGGTGACAGGCCTACGCACCTCGAAAATTTGATGTGCTATGGGTAGATACAAAGCACCTATTGTACGCCCGGAAAACCACACTTGAAAGATTCATTAATAGATTCTTCGTACCTCAGAATGACAGAATGTAGCAGGTTTTAGATAAAGGCAGGATTTAATTATATGCTCCTCAAAGTGTACAGCAGACTTAGCTTGCTGCGGTTATGAGCACACCGCGGGCATCTGTTTTATAGCGATATGCCTTAATTTCCCCCATTTTGCAAATTCCCACATTAATTGTAAATTTGTAAAAAAATAAATGATGCTGTTTAAAAATTCATTCTGTAAAACTATAATGTGGCCCATGGTGCCGCAGCAGAAGGGTTATGCATCAATCATACGCATCTCCACCCCGGTATAGTAACAATACTTTTAATACCGAAACATTTTATTACGCATCATTATCAATTACAAAAAGTGCTGAGTTTTAGCACAATTTTTATACAATACAAAATTTATGGACACTTATTATACTATCGAAGAAAAGTATTTGCAGGCCGTGGATAAACTCTCTTATGGTAAAACTACCAAAGGGCTTAAATTACTGAACGAGATTATCAGCAACGATCCTTTATACGCGCGTGCCCATCACCAACTGGGCATGTTATACTATTACGAAGTGAAAGATTACCAAACTGCGGGCTACCATTTTAAAACCTGTATGGAACTTGAACCTTCATTTCCGGATAACTACACACATTATCTTGATTTGCTTGTGTTTTTGAATATGGAAAAACTGGTAAACAACGTATCTGTTAAAGCCCTGAATACGCCCGGAGTTGATACCGCGGAAGTTTACAGCCTGCTGGGCTTGTTCTTTGAAAAAAGCAAAGACTGGACAAAAGCCTTAATTAACTATCAAAAAGCCTTTATGGAAGTAACAGACCACAACGATAAAATTGATATTGAGCAAAGTATCAAACGCATCCGCTCAAAAATGAAGCACACCCTGGCGTATACTTACCAGATAACGGAGTAAGTAGCCTTACTGCCAAAACCTCTTCCCTTGAAGAGGGCGTTGATTTAAATAATACCAAGGTATTTAACCATAAAAACCGGCCTAAAGCCGACTTTTATAGTTAACATAACGGAGAAACTGAATACAAAAAGGCCATTGGTTATTCACCAATGGCCTTTTTGTATATTTTACCGGATTAATTAACCCAGGTACGATTTCAAAATTTTGCTCCTTGATGTGTGGCGCAGGCGTTGCAGGGCTTTATCCTTTATCTGGCGGACACGTTCGCGGGTAAGGTTAAATTTTTCGCCAATTTCCTCTAATGAAAGCGGATGATTGGTGCCTAAACCAAAGAATAATATGATAATCTCGCGCTCACGCTCTGTTAAGGTTGACAGGGAACGTTTAATCTCTTCGGATAACGACTCATTGATCAGGATAGAATCGGTGTTTGGTTCCTGGTTTTCAAGTACATCCAATAGTGTGTTTTCTTCGCCCTGTACAAAGGGGGCATCCATAGATACATGGCGGCCCGAATTACTTAGTGTGTCAGAAATTTTATCAACCGTAGTTTCCAAAATATCGGCAAGTTCTTCGGGCGATGGCTCGCGCTCGTACTCCTGCTCCAGTTTGGAAAATGCTTTACTTATTTTACTTAACGAACCTACCTGGTTTAATGGTAAACGTACAATGCGCGATTGCTCGGCAATAGCCTGCAATATGGATTGGCGAATCCACCATACGGCGTAGGATATAAATTTGAAACCCTTGGTTTCATCAAAACGTTTGGCAGCTTTAATAAGGCCAAGGTTACCTTCGTTAATTAAATCGCCCAGTGTGAGGCCTTGGTTTTGGTATTGTTTAGCAACAGATACAACAAAGCGCAGGTTGGTTTTGGTTAAACGCTCCAAAGCCGCCTGGTCGCCCTCACGGATTTTTTGGGCTAATATTACTTCTTCTTCGGCTGTTATCAGATCAACTTTACCAATCTCGTGGAGATACTTGTCAAGCGATTGCGACTCGCGATTGGTGATGGATTGCGTTATTTTGAGTTGTCTCATCTATTTATAAACCTCTCTGTACTTTTTTATTTACTACAGAACGACCAAAGTTATAAAATTGTTGTAAAAAATTACAATTGTACAATGTATTTTCAAAAAAAATAAGCTATGGATATTTTTTTTAAAATATTGATTTTCAGCATATTAAAATTAAGTATTAGTGGATTATGCGATTTTTGTATAAAAATACCGGAAACAGGCAAGCGGTATGGTTTTTGTGGTGTTCGTAAAACACTATCTAAATTTGGCAGGAAAAGATTAGTATCAAGTAGAAGGTATCAAGTATCAAGACTGCTACATTAGGGTGCTGATTAGAGTTGATAGCTACGCAAAAAAATCTTGATACTTACTACTTGATACTATATCTTTTTTGATTGGTTAGCTTGAATTGCCGGCAAATACAATATCTAAAAAAATACATAATGTTAAGCCTGACAGACGTGTAGCTCAGAGAAATCGCGTTTAAAGTTTATAAGATTTATTTCGCGCAAAGACGCAGAGACGCAAAGTGATTTGCTTATTTTTCCTTTGCGGCTTAGCGTCTTTGCGCGAAAAATCCAATAACTTGATACCATTGATACCTGTATCGCACAATATAGTTGATCATGAAATCTTAAACGCGATTTCCCTGGCGTCATGTAGCTGTCTTGATACTTGATACTAACTACTTGATACTTCTCCTACAATTCACTCAATTTAAATGTATCCTTTACCCTGATGCCTTTTTCTGTTTGTTGCAGGGTGCAGCACTCGTTTATCGGGTCGTGTTCAAAGTAAAGTGCATAATCCTGCTCCAGCGCCTCTGTAAGGAACAGTTTTTTCTCTTTGAGCGTAGTGAGCGGGAACATGTCATAAGCCATTACATAGGGCAGCGGAAGGTGACCTACCGATGGCAGCAGATCGGCCATGTAAAGTATTTTTTTGCCTTTATAGTTTATAAGCGGCAACATCATAGCTTCGGTATGGCCGGATACAAAACGGATATCAAAGCCTTCGGCAAAGTTGATCCCGTCCTGCGCATCTATAAATTGCAGCTGGCCACTTTCCTGTATGGGTAATATATTCTCTTTTAAAAAGGAAGCCTTTTCGCGGTCGTTAGGGTTTATTGCCCAATCCCAATGTTTAGGGTTGCTCCAGTATTTTGCATTTCTGAAGGTGGGCAGTAACTTTTCGCCATCGCGCACTACCGCCCCGCCTACATGGTCAAAATGCAGGTGAGTTAAAAATACATCGGTAATGTCATCGCGGTGAAAACCAAGCGCAGTAAGCGAACTATCCAGCGTAGCATCGCCATGTAAATAGTAGTGACTTAAAAACTTCTGGTCCTGCTTATCGCCAATACCGGTATCTATCAGCATCAAACGGTCGCCGTCTTCTATCAGCAGGCAACGCATAGCCCAGGTGCACAGGTTATTGCTATCGGCAGGGTTGGTTTTGTTCCAGATGGTTTTTGGCACCACCCCAAACATGGCGCCGCCATCTAATTTGAAAAAACCGGTGTCGATAGTGTGTAGTTTCATAATTAAGTCAAAATTCAAAATTCAAAATTCAAAATTCAAAATTCAAAAAGAAGATACAAAAGTAGCGTTGGCCCGTGCGATTCCTTCCTTGGGGAAGGGGGCAATGCTATTAAGTTAAGGGAAATATCAAAATTTAAGTTTCGCGCAAAGACGCCAAGACGCTAAGAAAAAACAAGCAAATCACTTTGCGCCTCTGCGTCTTTGCGCGAAAAACCTCTTAACTTAATAGCATTGCCCCTCCCCACGGGAGGGAATAAAAAACACACGTTTACCAAAACCTATCACCACCTTATCCTAAGAAAAAAATCCTGTTGTAATATTAAAGAAAAAAACAAAAGGCCGATAGCGTTTAACTATCGACCTTTAAAGTTTTATAAACTCTGCCCAAAAGGACAGTCATTTTTTACTTTTGACTTTTGAATTTTTACTTAGCCCTTACAAATGTATTACTTCGTCGTAAGCGGCCGCCGCAGCTTCCATTACAGCTTCGCTCATGGTTGGGTGCGGGTGAACCGATTTGATGATCTCGTGACCGGTAGCTTCCAGCTTGCGGGCTGTAACTACTTCGGCAATCATTTCGGTAACGTTTAGGCCCAGCATGTGTGCGCCCAGGAATTCGCCGTATTTGGCGTCGAATATCAGTTTTACAAAACCATCTTTAGCGCCGGCAGCACTTGCCTTACCCGATGCCGAGAATGGGAATTTACCAACTTTAATTTCGTAGCCTGCTTCTTTAGCGGCTTTTTCGGTGTAACCTACTGATGCAATTTCGGGCGAGCAATAGGTACAACCCGGAATGTTGTTATAATCTAATGGATGCGGATTTTGACCTGCAATTTTTTCAACGCAGATAATACCTTCGGCAGATGCCACGTGAGCCAACGCTTGGCCTTTTACAATATCGCCAATAGCGTAAACGCCATCGATGTTGGTTTTGTAATAATCATCAACCAAAACTTTACCACGCTCGGTTTTCACGCCAACTTCTTCCAGGCCTATGCCTTCAATGTTGGTAGAGATACCTACGGCAGATAAAACAATCTCGGCCTCGATAACTTCGTTCCCTGTTGCGGTTTTCACATTTACCTTGCAAAGCTCGCCGGTGCTGTCAACCGATTCCACGTTGGCGCTGGTAAGTATGTTAATGCCTTGTTTTTTAAGAATGCGCTGTAAGTTTCTTGAAATTTCTTCGTCCTCAAGCGGTACAATATTATCCAAATATTCAACAACGGTAACTTTGGTGCCTATTGAGTTATAAAAATAAGCAAACTCGATACCGATAGCGCCCGAACCTACCACAACCATTGATTTTGGCTGTTTTGGCAATATCATGGCCTGGCGGTAACCTATAACTTTAACGCCATCCTGTTTTATATTAGGTAACTCGCGGCTGCGGCCACCTGTTGCCAGGATGATGCTTTTGGCGGTAATTTGTTTAGTGCTGCCGTCGTTTAATTTTACTTCAACAACCCCCTTTGATTTTAATTTACCAAAACCGTTAATTACTTCGATTTTGTTCTTCTTCATTAAAAACTGTACGCCTTTGCTCATGCCATCGGCTACGCTGCGGCTGCGTTTTATAACGGCGCCAAAATCAACTTCGCCTGTGCCGTTTATTTTAATACCATAATCCTGCGAGTGGTTAAGATATTCAAAAACCTGGGCGCTTTTTAATAAGGCTTTAGTTGGGATACAGCCCCAGTTAAGGCAAATGCCGCCTAATGATTCTTTTTCGATAATGGCAGTTTTTAAACCGAGCTGAGAAGCGCGGATAGCTGCTACGTAGCCACCCGGGCCCGACCCTATAACAATTAAATCGTAGTCCATATTTTTAATGATATACTTTGATAACTAAATTTTTGTTTTGAACGGATTTATAGCCGGATGTGTGATAAACGCAGGGGCTACATTTTAAAGGCGCAAAGTTAAGTAAAAAGGGGCGTAATGAGAAAACTGAACATTTCACCGGCGCGATAAAAAAATATTTTTACAGGCCTATGTTTGGTGCCAGATAAAGTAACAAGATAATTACAAATATTACATTAAATCTACCTGTTTACTATGCGTTTTATGTGATTTTATGACATTATGTTGAAAAATATATAAAGATTGTTAACATAAACTTAACATTGACAATGAGGGGATTAGTTATCTTTGCTGCCAAATAACTCAAAGTATAATTAAAAAAGCAATTTATGAGGAAGCATTTACTTCTTTTATTATTATTAACCGGTTTTACATTCCTAATGAACAGGAATGCAGCTGCCCAGGGGGTTACCACCGCCAGCGTAAACGGTATCGTTACCGATGCTAAAGGCGCCATTCCGGGTGCAACGGTAACCATTACACACGTGCCAACCGGTACAGTGTATGCAAGTGTTAGCCGTTCAGACGGCCGGTTTAACATCCCCAACTTAAGGGTTGGTGGTCCGTACACCTTTAAAGTAAGCTTTATTGGTTATAAAACTTATCAGCTTGACAACATTACACTTACCATTGGTCAGGATCAGCGAATCCCGGCTAAGCTTGAGGATAATACTACATCCCTTGGTGAAGTTGTTGTAACTGCCGGTCAGGGCAAAGTAATCAATAGCTCGCGTACAGGTGCCCGTGAAACGGTAAACCGTCAGCAAATTGAAGCTCTTCCAACATTAAACAGGTCATTGCAGGATTTTACTAAATTAACGCCTTCGGCTAATGGTTTAAACTTTGGTGGCAGAAGCAGTGGCTTTAACAACATCACCGTTGATGGTGCGTTGTTTAACAACTCTTTCGGCTTATCCGGGACCTTAGGTGGGCAAACTGCCTCACAGCCAATTTCATTAGATGCGATTGACCAGATTCAGGTTGATATTGCACCATATGACGTTCGTCAGGGTAACTTTACCGGCGCAGGTGTTAATACTGTAGTAAAATCAGGTACCAACGAATTTAAAGGTACTGTTTACGATTACATTCGCGGTAAAAAATTAGTAGGCTATAAAGCAGGCCCAACTGATTTGCCTCAAACCAATCTGTCATACAGACAAACAGGCGTTAGCGTTGGCGGCCCAATTATTAAAAATAAATTATTTTTCTTTTTATCGGGCGAGCAAGAACGTATAAGCACCCCTGCAAACTCGTTTATAGCAACCAGGGATGGCGTAAGCGGGTCTAACGTTTCGCAGGCAAGTGCAACTACCCTTGATGCGATTAAAAATAAGTTGATCACTGATTATGGCTACAATCCGGGTAACTACGAGTTGTTTAACTTTAAAACCTATAGCGATAAACTGACCGTAAAAGTGGATTGGAATATCAATAAGAACAATACCTTAAGTGCCAAATATTTTTACTTTAAATCGTATAAAGATCAACCGCCAAGTCCAACCGGCGTAAGTAGTTTGTTAGGTGGTTCTACCCGCAACGCAAGTTCGGTTAGCTTACCATTTTACGGAGCAGGTTACCGTATCAACAATAATTTTAACATCGGTATTATTGAGTTAGATACACGTGTTAGTAACACTATGTCAAATAAATTAACGGTTGGTTACTCTGCACTTCGCGATTATCGTGCTACTTTAGGTAATACAAGCCTTCCGTTTGTTGATATTGGTAACGGTACATCCGATGCAAATGGTAATGTTACATCTGCCGCTTCTGGCGTAACAACCAGTTTTGGTTACGAGGTTTTTACAGCAAATAACCTGCTTAATACCAACATCTGGCAGTTTTCTGATGACTTTACCATCTTCTCTGGTCGTCATGAAATCACTTTTGGTACAAATGATCAGTTGCAAAGTTACAAAAATGGATTTGCGCCAAACTACAATGGTTTGTACAGCTTTAACTCGGCATCTGATTTCCTGAATAATTTACCGGCAGCATCATATGCTACCCGTTTCTCGGCACTTTCAGATGGTTCATTCCCATTTGCTAAAATATCAGCCTCTACTTTCAGTTTATATGCACAGGACAAATTTACTGTTACAGATAAATTTAAACTGACCTACGGTTTAAGGGCCGATTACAACGTTTTTCCAACTCATTTGGCTAAAAACGACGCTGCAACACAAATTACCTTTCAACAGGGAATTCATGTTGACCCTTCTCAGCTACCAAAAAATCGCATAGTATTGTCGCCGCGTATTGGTTTTAACTGGGATGTAAACGGCGATCAATCAACCCAGGTACGAGGTGGTTCCGGCTTATTCTCGGGCGGCGTACCATTTGTATGGATCTCAAACCAGGCATCAAACAATGGGTTGTTGTTTGGCTTGTATACCCTGAGCAGGAACAATAAACTACCTGTTGACCAGCAAGACGCTCGGTTAACATTTAACCAGGACCCTAACCACAACCGCCCGGAGGTAGGTAAGGCTGTAGCAAATACTTCATATGAACTTGACGTAGCTGATCCAAATTTGAAATATCCAAAAATCTGGAGAACCAACCTTGCTGTCGACCAGAAGTTACCAGGTGGCATCATTGGTACCATCGAGGCTGCTTACACTAAGGATATTCACGCTATTTATCACCAAAACCTGGTGTTATCTGATGGTTCTGCAGTATTGCCTAACGGCCAGGGCCAGATCAGGTATGATTTAAAAAACACCACACCTGCTCCAAATGGTACAGGCACGCAGTCTGCTGCTAATCCGGCAATTAGTGCTTTGTACTACATGACCAATACAAATAAAGGATACTCTTATTTTATAACCGGTCAGTTACAGAAAAGCTTTGCGAGTGGTTTTTATGCCAACGTAGCTTATACCTATACCAAATCAAAAGATGTTAATGACGGTGGTTCAACCGCCAGCACAATTTGGGGAACCCGTTCAGTATCTGGTAACCCGAATCTGGATAACTTATCAAATAGTTCATATGTACAGCCAAACCGTGTAATTGCTTCATTTGCATACCGTCATGAGTTTGTTAAAAACACCAATACCTCTTTTGGGATGATATTTGAAGCTGCCAACAACGGCGCTGTATCATACATAGTTGGTAACGGTGGTACTGGCATAGGTGATGTTAATAACGATGGCGCAACCAACGATTTGATGTACATTCCGAGAAGTGCATCTGAAATTAACTTAGTAGCTGATTTTACCGGCGATCCGCGTACTGCTGCTCAGCAATACAAACAATTGGATGCCTTTATCAATCAAGATTCATACTTAAGCCGACACCGCGGCCAGTTTGCGCAAAGGAACGGTGTTATATTGCCAACCTTCAAAAGGGCTGATTTTAACTTTACACAGGATTTTTATGTAAAATCGGGCAAAGTTAAAAATACATTAAGGTTTACACTTGATATCATTAACGTAGGTAACTTGTTGAACAGGAACTGGGGATTATACCAAATTCCTGTTAACCCAATTGGTAGTGGTGGCCAGGTTACTATCCTTACTTACAAAGGTTTAAATGCTGCAGGCGAACCAACATATTCGTTCCCTTACGCCAATAAATCTACTTTAACCCCTTTAACCAATTCATATAAATACGACACTAATATTATTTCTCGTTTTCAGTGTCAAATTGGGGTTAGGTACATATTTAACTAACATAACCTAACTATAAAACACAAAACCCGGCCAATTTGGCTGGGTTTTGTGTTTTATATGTATATTAAAAACAGGCGTAAATTATGCCATAACAAAAACGGCTTCCTAAATAGAAGCCGTTTGTTGTTGATACGATTGACGTATTGTATTACTTATTCGTATTCAAACACCCCAAACTCTGATGTTACGGTTACTTTTTTGGTTTCGGCTTTTTCAACCCGGCCAATAACCTGGGCATCAACGCCAAAACTTAGCGATATAGCTATTAAATCCTGCGCTACCTCTACAGGCACATAAAGCTCCATGCGGTGGCCCATATTGAAAACCTTATACATTTCCTGCCAGCTGGTTTTTGACTCCTGCTGAATGAGTTTAAATAGCGGAGGAACAAGGAAAAGGTTGTCTTTGATGATATGCAGCTCATCAATAAAGTGCAACACTTTGGTTTGCGCGCCGCCGCTGCAATGTACCATGCCGTTAATTTGGCTGCGGTATTTATCAAGCATGGCTTTTATAATAGGTGCGTAGGTGCGGGTTGCGCTTAATACCAGTTTGCCCGCGGTAATGGTTTGTCCGTTGCCAATGTCAACCAGGTCGGTAAGGTTTTTACTGCCGCTGAAGATAAGGTCATAAGGGATGGCCGAATCGTAACTTTCGGGATATTTTTCGGCGATGGTTTTGTTAAACACATCATGACGGGCAGATGTTAATCCGTTTGATCCCATGCCACCATTGTATTCTTTTTCGTAAGTGGCCTGGCCATATGATGCCAAACCAACAATAACATCGCCCGGCTGGATGCGGTGGTTTGATATAACGTCGGTACGCGGCATACGGCAGGTAACGGTAGAATCTACAATGATAGTGCGCACCAAATCGCCTACATCGGCAGTTTCGCCACCGGTGGAGTAAATGCCTATGCCGGCATCGCGCAGTTCGCTTAAAATTTCTTCGGTGCCGTTTATAATGGCTGCAATAACTTCGCCGGGTATCAGGTTTTTATTGCGGCCGATGGTTGATGATAGCAGGATGTTATCCGTAGCGCCTACGCAAAGCAAATCATCAAGGTTCATGATAATAGCATCCTGGGCTATACCGCGCCATACAGATATGTCGCCGGTCTCTTTCCAGTAGGTATAAGCTAATGACGATTTTGTACCCGCGCCATCGGCATGCATAATATTGCAATAGGCGTCGTCGTTTGTTAATATATCGGGGACTATTTTGCAAAATGCTTTTGGGAAAATGCCCTTATCAATGTTTTTAATGGCATTATGTACATCATCTTTAGAGGCAGATACACCCCTTTGATCATATCTTTGCGAAGAAATCATGGGCAAATATAAATAATCAGACACGAATTTTACGAATGGGGCGAATTGTTACGAATGCTTGTTAAATTGCGTAAATTGTAAAGCATCGATAGGAACCACGTTTAATTAATGAAATTCGTATAGTTCAATCATAAAATTTGCCTTCGATTGTTTGCGTTAAGTTTGGTGTCAATTCGCCTTATTCGTGGCATTCGTGTTAAATAATTATGTTAAAAACCATCTCTTATAAAATAAACCGCTGGCGCCTCAGGCGTAATAGTCAACGGAACTTTTTGATTTATTGCAGTGTGTTTGTCGGTTTTTTTGGCGGGCTGGCTGCCGTAGCCCTGAAATTTCTGGTGCATTTTATGGAAGATATAAGCCGTAATATCTCATCGCACCTGTATTATCATATAGCCTATGTGTTTTTGCCCGCTTTGGGTATTTTTTTGGCGGTAACCTGGCAACACCTCGTTAATCGTGATAAAATTGAAAAGGGGATAGGCAGCATCCTGGCTAATATTAAAAAGAATAGGTCAAATATCAGGGTAAATAATATTTATTCGCATATAGTTACCAGTTCGCTCACCGTGGGTTTTGGCGGTTCATCGGGTTTAGAGGCTCCTATAGTAGCCACCGGTGCAGCCATAGGCTCAAACGTAGGTAAGTTTTTTAACCTTACACCTTATGAAAAAACAGTATTATTAGCTGCCGGAGCGTCGGCGGGTATTGCCGCAGTATTTAACAGCCCAATTGCGGGGGTGCTGTTTTCTTTAGAGATTTTGATAGGCGAGATCACCATCCCTACATTTATACCTTTATTAATTGCATCGGCCACGGGGGTGGTTGTTTCAAAAATATTGTATTCGGGCCAGCTGTTTCATTTGGTTACCGAGGGATGGGTTATTAACGCGCTGCCCTTTTATGTTGTTTTAGGCCTGTTTAGCGGCTGGAGCTCGCTGTATATTAATAAAGTAGGAGGCAATCTGGAGGGTGGCATCTTAAAAAAACAAAACCGCTATGCCCGCGCCTTATTGGGCGGTTTGTTTTTAGGCGTTATTATTATGGTGTTTCCGCAATTGTTTGGCGAAGGCTACCATTACCTGCAGGAAATTTTGAATGGCAATATTGATGCGCTTAAAGAAGAATCGTTATTTGCTGATGTGCTTTCAAACCCCTGGATGATGGTTTTATTTATAGCTGCGCTGGTATTCATGAAGATTATAGCTGCCGGGATAACCATTGGCTCGGGCGGTAATGGAGGTTCTTTTGCGCCTACCATGTTTACAGGTGCGTTCATGGGCTTGTTGGTGGCATATGGTGTTAATTTAACCGGGCTCATTCACCTTAATACCAGTAATTTTATAGCAGTTGGCATGGCCGGCGCTTTGAGCGGTGTACTGCACGCGCCGCTCACAGCCATATTTTTGATTGCCGAAATCACGGGCGGCTATGTATTGTTTATCCCGCTCATGATCGTGTCATCTATATCATATATTATAACGCGCTTGTCGTCGCCGCATAACATGTACTGGCAGCATCTTATACACGAAAAAAACATCCACCCCGGACGGGACTACGGCATGTTGAACGCTATATCGCTTGATAGCATCATCAACAGGAAATATACTGCAGTTGATAAGCAAACTACCATCAATAATTTTTATACGATACTGGCCACAACCGATGCCAATATTTTTCCGGTGCTTAAGGAAGACGGAAGCCTGGAAGGGGTTGTTTTGATTGACGACATCCGCAGACGCCTGTTTAACCAGGAAATAGCAGATAACATCATCTCTGATATTATGACAGCGCCGCCAACAATAATTGATTACACTCAGCCTGTCAGCAGCGTAATGGAAACTTTTGATGCCATTGATGTATGGCAGCTGCCGGTAGCAAAGGATGGCTTATTCATCGGCTTTATATCCAAATCGGCTTTGTTAAGCAAATACCGCGAGGTAATTATCGAGCAGCATAAGGCGAGTGATTTGTTTGCGTAACACGAATTGATAGACACGAATTTCACGAATGAAACGAATTGTTGCGAATCTTAAATTGTTGCGAATTTGGATGAAGTCAATGATCTCCAAATTATAAATGCCACTAACTGCTAAAAATTAGTGGCATCTTATAATTAAAAAGGAATTCGCGTCTATTCGCCTTAATTCGTGGCATTCGTGTTAATTGAATTCGGGTATCTATTTAAGAAACAACAGCTCCCTGAATTTAGGTAATGGCCACATGCCGTCATCTACCAGTTGCTCCAGTTTATCAACCCGGTAGCGGATAGGGGCGAAGAATGATTTTACCTTTTCATCGTAGTCAATGGCGCGCTGGCGGATGTCTTCAACGGCGTTGGCTGTTTTACGGGCCTCAACCATTTGGTCAACATTGGTTTTAATGAAGTTAACGTGATCAGATATTTTGGTGATCAGGTCAAGCTGGGCTTCATAGGTTGATGGAGCAAGGCCTAAATCTTTTAAGCCTTTCACATTGTTTATCAGTTTGGTTTGATAAGCTATTGCAGCCGGGATAATTACATTTTGCACCAATTCGCCCATTACGCGTGCTTCTATCTGTAGTTTTTTGTAAAAACTATCTAATAATATCTCGTGGCGGGCATGCGCTTCACGGGGACTAAATACGTTGCTCTCGGCAAACAGGATCTCTGCTTTTTCGGATAAAAACGCGTCCAGGGCTTTTGGTGTAGTTTTAATATTGGCCAAGCCGCGTCGTTCGGCTTCTTTTTCCCATTCTTCGCTATAGCCGTTACCTTCAAACCGAATGTTTTTTGATTCCTTGATGTATTTTTTGATAACAATCAATAAGGCAAGGTCTTTCTTTTCGCCTTTTTTAATCAGTTTATCAACATCGTATTTGAATTTCTTAAGCTGCTCGGCAACAATCAGGTTAAGGATTGTCATCGGGCTGGCCGAATTGGCCGACGAGCCTACTGCCCTTAATTCAAATTTATTACCGGTAAAGGCAAAAGGCGAAGTACGGTTACGGTCGGTATTATCGGGCAGTATTTGCGGTATTTTAGGGATGCCCTGCCATAACAGGTTGTCCTCTTTTATCTTTTTGCTGATGCGTGATGTTTCTATTTCATCCAGTACATCATTTAGTTGGCTGCCCAGGAAAATAGATATGATAGCCGGAGGCGCCTCATTAGCACCAAGGCGATGATCGTTATTAACCGATGCTATAGATGCCCTCAACAAGTCGGCATGTTCATGAACTGCTTTGATGGTATTTACAAAAAAGGTAAGGAACATCAGGTTGTTCTTAGGCGTTTTGCCCGGCGACAACAGGTTTTTACCCGTATTGGTAATTAACGACCAGTTATTATGCTTGCCAGATCCGTTAATGCCGGCATAAGGTTTTTCGTGCAGTAATACTTTAAAGTTATGCCTGCGGGCCACGCGGTCCATCAAATCCATCAGGAGTTGGTTGTGATCAATGGCCAGGTTTATTTCTTCATAAATGGGGGCGCATTCAAATTGCGATGGTGCAACCTCATTATGGCGTGTTTTTAACGGTATACCTAATAATAAGGCCTCGGCTTCCATATCCTGCATATAGGCGTACACCCGTTCGGGTATCGAACCAAAGTAATGATCTTCCAGTTGCTGGTTTTTGGCAGATATATGACCAAAAAGGGTACGGCCGGTTAAGTAAAGATCGGGGCGGGCGTTAAATAGGGCAATATCAACTAAAAAGTATTCCTGCTCTAAACCTAATGACGCATTTACCTTCTCGATGCCTTTATCAAAATAATGGCAAACGTCAACCGCAGCTTTATCAAGCACACTTAAGGCCTTTAGTAAAGGTACCTTATAATCCAGGGCCTCGCCGGTATAGGAAACAAATACAGTAGGTATGCATAAGGTACGCGCCATTAAAAAGGCGGGCGAGGATGGGTCCCATGCGGTATAGCCACGGGCTTCAAAAGTATTGCGGATGCCACCGCTTGGAAAGCTGGAAGCATCAGGCTCCTGTTGAGATAAAGCATCACCGCTAAAACGCTCAATAGCGCCGCCATCGGCATTAAACTCAAAAAAGGCGTCGTGTTTTTCGGCGGTGGTGCCGGTAAGCGGCTGAAACCAGTGGGTATAATGGGTGGCTCCTTTGCCCAGGGCCCATGATTTCATTGCCGAGGCTATCTGTTCGGCCAGATCGCGCGGTATAGGCTCGCCTTTTTCTATGGAATTAACTATACCCTGGTACGCTTCTGTCGAAAGGTATTCCTTCATTTTCTTTTTATCGAAAACATTGGCGCCAAAATATTCTGAGATTTTGGCGGCAGGCGGTTTCACCTCGGGGATGGTTCTGCTTAGAACGTCCTGAAGCGCTTTAAATCGGATGTTAGGCATTTTTATATACAGGTTTATATACGGTTTTAAATAAAGACAAATCCAAAAATAGAACTATCCTTTAAAATATGCATTAAAATTTAATGAAATAAAATGATTTGTACTGCCATTGGGCTATCCAAATGCTAAATCTTTTGAATATTAAGGATGTATTTTAGGAGTAGTTGTGGTTAAAATTTGCTTTTTATGTTATTTTTTTCATTTTTTTTACCGAAACAGGCGGTTTTTGGCATTTTATATTATAAAATTCCTTTTTTGTATTTGTAAAACTGTTTTATAGGTATTTAATGCTTTTTGTAATTGAAAATTCATTAAAATTTAACCTGTTTTTGAGTTTTGAATTATGATTATGATAATTTTTATAATTTTTATCATGTTTTTTTTGTTAAAAATTTGTTATTGTTAAAATAACTACCTAATTTCATGAAATAATTTACATAAACCCTATAAATATTATATTTTTTATAAAAAAGTGTAGTGTTTATTGGTCAAAACCTAAAGAGTGCTTTTTTAAGGTTGTTTTTTGAAGAATTAGTGCTTTGCAATCAAACTATTTATACAATACAACAATCAAACTAAAATTAAACTATTAAAAAACAATCAAACTAAATTAAAAGACAAATGAAAGTAAGTTCTACAAAATTAAACCTCCTAAGTTCAGTCCGACAGCTGACACGTGAGAAATGGGCGCTGGGAGCTACCATTTTTACAGGAAAAATGATTGGCCTATTGCTGGTTTTTGCCGCAATGATGGTTTTACCTGGTGTACTTGGCACATCTGCGCATGCTGCCGAAACCTACACCGCTCATGAAACATCGTTAATTAATACAGTTAACACTGTTTGGACACTGGTTGCTGCCTTTTTAGTATTTGGTATGCAAGCGGGTTTTGTTATGCTTGAAGCAGGCTTTGCCCGCAAACGCGAAACCGTGAACGTATTAATGGAGTGTATTTTTGATACTTGCCTTTGCGGTTTGTTATTTTACGCTGTAGGTTATGCGTTTATGTTTGGTAATGGTAATGGCTTTATTGGCTGGGGCGGCTTAGGTGCTGATGGTAAAACCATCACCAACTGGTTCTTCCTGCAAAATACGCCTGATACTTACGGTTCAACAGGTATTCCTGTTTTGGCACACTGGATATTCCAGTACGCTTTTGCCGATACTTGCTCAACTATTGTATCTGGTGCAATGATTGGCCGTACCAGCTTCCGTGGCGATATCCTTTACAGTATAGGTATTACAGGTTTTATTTACCCAATAATTGGTCACTGGGCCTGGGGACCGGATGGTTTCCTTGCATTAATGGGTACTTCTGGTATTTTCCAGTCATTAAGCGCTCAGCCTTTCCGCGACTTTGCAGGTTCAACAGTGGTACACACTATTGGTGGTGTGGCATCTATAGTCGGTGCAATGGTATTAGGCCCACGGCTGGGTAGGATATTTGCCCGCGATGATAAAGAAAAAGGCGGATTACCTTCGGGTCATAACTTATTGGTAGCCGCTGTGGGTGGTTTTATCCTGTGGTTTGGCTGGTATGGTTTTAACCCTGGTTCAACATTATCGGCAATGGATATGCAAGGTATTGGCCGTGTTGCTGCCAACACTACGCTTGCTGCCTGCGCCGGTGGTTTTACTGCTATGCTTGCTGCTTTATGGTGGGGCCCAACCAAAGGTAAATTCGATCTTGGTTTTACCATTAACGGTTTCCTTGGCGGCCTTGTGGCTATTACCTGTCCATGTTACTGGGTAAGCCCTTTCGGCGCGGTAATGTTAGGTGGTGTTGCCGGTTTCGTAATTTTTGCTGGTATTTACATCATAGAATGGTTCCGTATTGATGACCCTATCGGTGCATTTTCTGTACACGGTTTAGGTGGTATCTGGGGTACTTTATCGTTGGGTTTATTTGCATCTGGCCAGTACGGTGCTACCGGCCCAACCGGCGCTGATAATTCAGCTCCTGTTGCAGGTTTATTTTACGGTGGCGGCGGCGCTGTACTTAAAGCGCAATTTATTGGTAGCTTTACTATAACCGCAGCTGTGTTTATAGTAACTTATGTTATGATGTTTGTTATCAACAAATTGCCTAATCCATGGAAACTGCGTCTTGAAGAGGAAGGCGAAACAGGACCGGGCGGTATCGATGTATTCGATCACGGTATCGAAGTTTACCCAGCTCAGGATGATGAGATTAGCTTAAGCGGCCTTTTTGATAAAGGTGTAACATCTCCATCTGCAGTATAATAAAATTCTATAATGCTTTGTGCGGTTGGTAGTTAGAAAACACCGGCAATTTTTTACAGCCAACTGCACAGGTTTTTTTTAACCTTGTATAAATTTTAACTGCTTTTACTAAAGGCTATTGTTGTGCATTAGCTTAATGGGGAAGCTTTATTTTCAACCCAAATCAAATTCAAATCAATTAAATCGTTATCATGAAAAAAACACTTTTACTTTTATCTGCTCTTTCAATTGCTGCTTTTACGGTTAAAGCGCAGGATACTGTTAAAACCACAGGCGATGCCCCTTTGGTTATCTACGGTTCGGTAGATACCTATTACAAGTATGACTTTGCAAACCAAGGCCATTCTCAAATCCCAACCAGTTTTGCAGGCGATCATAACTCTATCTCGGTAGGTATGATAGATTTGGGATTGAAGAAAAAAGTTGGTAAGGCTGCTTTTGTTGGCGAAATGTCTTTTGGTCCGCGAAATGATCAGTCAATCCCTAATGCAGGCTACCATATCCAAAACTTATACGTATCGTATGATTTAACAGATAAATTGAGCTTAACAGCTGGTTATATGGGTACATTTATTGGTTACGAGGTTATCTCACCGGCGGCCAATTTTAACTACTCTACTTCTTATTTATTTACCAATGGTCCGTTCCAAAATGCGGGTTTCAAGGCAACTTATACCTTCTCTGATAAGGTTAGTTTAATGGCCGGTATCTTCAATAACAAATGGAACTATTATTCTTCATTCAATGCCGATAATTCGGCCGCAGGTGATGTATCAAGTTTTGGCGCACAGTTAACAGTTACTCCTGTTAAAGGATGGACGGCTTATTTAAACCTGATCACCGGTTCATATTCAGGAACTGAGTTTGATTTAACAACGGCTTATCAAATTACAGATGCCTTTAAATTAGGCCTTAACGCTGCAACATTTGCCGCACCTAATAAAAGCGGTGGTTTTTCTGGCGTAGCTTTATATCCTCAATATGCAGTGTCAAAAGCAGTTACTTTAGGCGTAAGAGGCGAGTATTTCAAAAACAAATCTGCCAGCGGTACTGCACCATCTTTGCCTGCACCGGGCGAATCGGTTACCGGTTTAACATTTACTGCAAATATAAAAGCAGGCCCGTTAACTTTTATTCCTGAAATAAGAGTTGATCATGGTTCGAAGAATGGTTTTATTGTTACTGACCCTACTGGCGTTGTGGCACCATACCAAGTTGGTTTTTACAACAAAAGTGCTAACCCAACACAATCTGCTGCCCAATTCTTATTGGCAGCTGTATATTCTTTCTAAGTCAAACAAATACAATATTTATAAAAGCCTCCTGATAATATCGGGAGGCTTTTTATCTTTATAGTAGCTGCCCGTGGGTTATTTACCCCCGGTTATTTAAACTGCTTGCCCTTAATTATTTTTTATGAAAAATATACTTATAGCCTTTGTTTGCCTGCTTACGGCCAAAGCTGCCCTGGCTCAAAAAGATTCACTCGCCTTTGATGAGCGTAACAAATATATTTACTATCAAACAGTTGAGGCGGCCGGCCTCGCTAAAGATACCTTGTATAAACGTGCTTTGTATTTTATGAACAAAGCATATCCAAAAAGTAAACTGAAGCTTGCCAGTGCTGATGAGCCGCAAGGTGTTTTGATTGCTGTCGGCAACTTTGTGATTACTAAAAGATCATTGCTATCAAATAGTTTGGGCGGCGAAACAAACTATGTATTGAGGGTTGAGGTAAAGAATGCAAAATACAGGTATTGGTTTACCGATTTTGTGTTTACGCCATATAAAAGAGATCGCTTTGGTAACGAAGTGTTGGTATCAGGCACCGATGTTGCAATAGAAAACGGCAAGGATAAGTTGGATAAAAAAGACCTGGCGGTTTACATGGATAAAATATTGCAAAACAGCAGGCAGGTAGGCGGTGTATTAAAAGGTTATATGCTGAAAATATCCAATTTGTCAAAGGTTGAAAAAGAGATCAAAAAGATATCAACTAAGGAGTGGTAATCAGTCATTTGTCATCGTAATTTAGGGTGTGTATATTAGTCTTTTATCCTTTGTACGAAAATCTTTTGTCCCAAAGCTCTAACTCTTTAATCCAAAAAAGCCGCCCCTTAAAATTTAGGGCGGCTTTAGTTTTTAGTTAGCCTTGGCGAGACAATAATAAAAACGTTAATTCTTTTTTGTTAATTGATATTGTGCTTGATTTCCTTTTATACAGTAATCCGTAAACACCTCCTTTCGTATAACACAGCTTTAAAAGCTGATTTGGGAAAATTCGGACCAATTCGTGAAATTCGTGTGCATCAATTCGTGTGAATCAATTCCTGTTATTATAATTCCTCGTCATGCTGGCTGATATCCAAACCAGCTAATTCCTCTTCAGGTGTAACACGTAATGTGCTTATCATATCGGTTATTTTTAACAGTAATAATGAGCCGAAGAAAGCAAAGGCCGATACACCAACTAAAGTTACCAGGTGAAGGAAAAATAAATGGGTTTCGCCATAAAATAAGCCGTTGCCTGTAGTGTTGGCGCTATTTACATTTTGATGCGCAAATACCCCGGTTAGCAGCATACCAACCATACCGCCTACGCCATGGCAAGGGAATACATCAAGTGTATCATCAATGCTGGTTTTGCTTCTCCAGATAACTACAAGGTTACTTACAACTGCTGCAACAATACCAATTATTAATGAGTGGGGGATGGTTACAAACCCCGCAGCAGGCGTAATAGCAACCAGGCCAACTACTGCACCAATACACGCGCCTAACACGCTTGGTTTTTTACCGCGCAGGATATCAAAAAACATCCAGGCCATTGCTGCTGCTGCAGATGCGGTGGTTGTAGTAGCCAAAGCCGTAGCCGCAAGCGTGCCCGAACCTAAAGCAGAACCGGCGTTAAAGCCAAACCAGCCAAACCATAATAAACCTGTGCCCAATAATACGTAGCTGATACGGGCCGGATTGTGCGATGTTTGGTTACGGCCTTTTAAATACAATGCCGATGCAAGGGCTGCCCAGCCGGCGCTCATGTGTACGACGGTACCACCTGCAAAGTCAAGTACGCCTTTACCAAACAGGAAGCCATCCGGATGCCAGGTTGAGTGGGCCAAAGGCGCATATATAAATACCATGAACAGGCAAAGGAAAATAACATAGGAGTTAAAGCGGATACGCTCGGCAAATGCGCCGGTAATAAGGGCCGGCGTAATAACCGCAAATTTTAACTGGAACATGGCAAATAGTACCAATGGGATGGTTGGCGCAAGTTTCCAGGTGGCATTACCTAATGTGCCCTTCATCATAAAAAAGGTACGCGGATCGCCAATGAAGCCGCCAATGGTATCGCCAAAAGCAAGGCTAAAGCCGAAAATGACCCAAATTACGGTGATAACGCCCATACATACAAAGCTTTGCAGCATGGTTGATAGCACATTTTTTTTGCTTACCATACCGCCGTAAAAAAAGGCAAGTCCTGGTGTCATTATCAATACAAGGGCAGTACTTACCAATAGCCAGGCGGTATCGCCGGTGTCAATTTTACTGTCTTTAACGGTTGTTAAAGTAACCGAAGGAAATATAAGGGCAAGTGCTATAATAAGTATAAGTATGCCAAATGGGATGAATTTTTTCATGCTTAGGGTTTTAGGGAATAGTTAATAAAAAGCTGATAGCTTAATGCCTGAAGCAAAAAGCCCGGTTTTAAAAAAGCCCGGTTTATAAAATATTGATAGCCAATTACAATAACTGACCTTATTGCAATAACAACCAATTGTTGAAGCCTCGCCCTAGTGCAGGCATGCTTAACGTTGTATAAACAAGGTTGGTTAATACTTTTAGTTTAATGACGGTTGAAGAAACTGCCCGGTACCCAATCAAAATACCGGGCAGCATCAATAACTATACTTGCAGGGCACCCAATCAAAATGCCTGTAAGTATTTAAACTAAGTTTTTAAAAAACAATAAACACGGTTGTGTAATCAGCACAGCCGCATGTAATTGTTTAACTATTACCAAAAAGCGTGGAATGGAAAAAGAATGAGTTTGCGGAACCGCGATAGCTCGCTTGTACCCCTGCCGCAAATAAAATTGAGATACTTTACGTGTATGATGTAAAAATTGGGGCTTGTGTAAAGGAATGGCAGCGAATGCGAACCTCGGTGCTGCTGCAGGTTTATAATTTGTACCGGTACATTATTAAGGCTGTAATCATAGTTATAAGGGCTATGATGATTGGTTGTGGCCGATACCGATGTTTTTTTATCTTCTTTATGGCTGGCATGGTACAATCCTCCCCTGGCCGAGGCCGAAAACCCCGAAAATAAAAGGAAAATTAACGCCGTAAACCGATAAAGGCTATTGAACATGCCTAAAAGTAATAAAAAAATAAAATAAATGCATTTTTTTTACAAGTATTTTAACTTTTTGAGCATCTATTTGAAAAATATGTATATAATTTGGCTTTTAAATTTATTAATTGTGAGAAAAGATGGATGATATATTGAGTTTTGACGAATTTAATTGTAAAAATTTAACTTTTTTGAATTTTTGTGACGCCTGATTTCTGACAGTGGGATTTAAAGCACCCGGCAATTTGTGGCCCTTTTCGGCTGGCGAGGCTCTGTTAAATAAAAATCTGTTAAATAATTCTGTACGAATGCGCCCTTTGTTGTTTTGTGTCTTGCGAAATTTTATTTGGCAAATATCGATTTTTTCAAAATAAAACATACTATTTGTTTTGATTTGTCGTTATTATCGAAATGAAATTCTTAAAATCATGTCAGCAACAAAATTTAATTTGTACAACGCCGAGTGGCTCGAGCTTGTATTTGATCATCGTAACAAAAATTATGGTGCTTACGAACTGCGGCGGCATTACAGCCGTACCATGGGTAAAGCCATGGCGTTAACCTTTACCGCTATTACAGTTTGGGCGGTGGCAAGTATGGCATTCAGGCATAAGCCTGATGGGGCAATTATACATGAGTATGTTTTACCGGAAGTACTGCCAATTGATCTGCCAAAAGAGGTAAAGCCTCATAAGACGGAAGCACCTCGATCGGAGGAACTGCCTCAACCCAAAACACTTTCAAAAACACTGCGCTTTCCGCCACCTGTTGTGGTGCCGGCCGAGCAGACGGTTGATCCGCATACTGTTGCAGAGCTCCAAACAGCAATTATCGCCAGCACCGACCGTAAGGGCGATGATGCAGCCGGAAATATAATAGACGAGGGTATAAAAGGAGGAAGGGGTGATGTTGCTCCCGTTACAGAGGATGAAACAGTACACCCATTCGGATCTATCGAGGTATTACCACAGCCCGACGGTGGAATGGCCGGCTGGGCTAAGTTTTTACAAAAGAACCTGCAGTACCCAGCTCTGGCACGTGAAAATAACATATCGGGCAAGGTTTTCGTCAGCTTTATTGTTGAAAAAGACGGCCAGTTATCAAATATAAAGGTAAGCCGCGGGTTGGGTTATGGTTTGGATGAAGAGTCGGTGCGCGTATTAAAACTGGCCAAAGCCTGGAAACCCGGCATCCAGAACGGGCACCCGGTGCGCGTGGCATACAGTATTCCATTTGCTTTTCAACTGGCGGAGGAGAATTAATGGAGGGTTGGCGTTGCGTGTTGCGAGGTTCGGGCAAAAATAGGAGCCGGGTAAACTAATCCGTGCGCCCCGACCTGAACGACCGACAACCTGAGCCAAGCAACCTGCAACCCGAGCCAGGCAACCTTAACCCGGAAAAATGAAATTTTGATGAAAATTATTTTTTTGATAACATGATATTTTTTCATGTTTTGTAAAATATAACAAATGCTTATTCGTTATAATTAAAATTTAATTCTTTAAATTATGCCTATCACAAAATTTGATTTGTACAATGCCGAGTGGCTCGACCTTGTATTTGACCATCGTAACAAAGAATACGGAGCTTATGAATTGAGGTTGCATTATGGTCGGACCATGAGCAAGGCCATGGGCTTAACTTTTGCGGGTATCGCAGTTATTTTAATATCGGCCTTTGTTTTTAAAGGCAAACCAGAACAAATTGTTAAAATAACGCCTGTTGATTTGACTGCCATTGTAATTCAGCCTCCGGTTGTGCCGCCAAAAAAAGCTGCGCCGCCAAAATCTACCGAGCCACCTAAACCTGTTGAGCCGGTAAAAACAATTGCAAGCCTGCCACCTATTGTGGTACCCAATGACCCTATTGTGCAGCCGCATACTAATGCCGAATTACAGGCAAGCACAATTGGAGCCACAGACAGTAAAGGAACCGATAAGCCTGGCAATGCCATGGATAATAATACAAACACAGGTACAGCCGGTACCGGCCCTGCGGTTGATAATACGATACATGATATGAACGGCGGCCTTGAGGCAATGCCCGAACCTATAGGCGGTGCGGCTGCCTGGAGCAAATTTTTGCAAAAAAATTTGAGATTCCCGGCGGTAGCGCAGGATCAGGGAGTATCCGGCAGGGTGTTGATGAGTTTTGTGATTGAAAAAGATGGCTCGCTATCAAATATAAAAGTTGAACGTGGCGCCGGTTATGGGTTTGATGAAGAAGCCGCCCGGGTACTAAAGCTGGCCAAAGCCTGGAAACCCGGCATGCAAAACGGGCAGGCCGTGCGTGTTAAATATGTAATACCAATGAATTTTCAATTAGCCGATCAGTAATGTGGCGAGTTGCGGGTTTCGGGTTGCGAAGCTCGTGTGTGTGTTGTGATGACAGATATGTGTGATTGTGTGTTAGCTTCCGGAGGTATCTTCGGGGGCTTTCTTTTTTTGCAAGGTTTACTTACAACGCCTTCCTGAAACAGATGCTATCCGGTAAATCAACATAGGGCCCATATTGGGGAATTGGCACATAGCCCGATCTTGGATATAAACTTAAAGCCTCTACCTGTTTTTCGCCGGTTTCCAGCACAGTATATTTATAGCCTATGCTATGCGCCCACGTTTCCAGTTCATTTAATACCATTTTGCTTATGCCATTGCCACGTGCATAGGGGCAAACAAACATTCGTTTAACTTCCACAGCTTCGGCATCGTACAATTTAAAACAGCCGCATCCGGTAGGCTCATTATCAACATAAGCTATTACTACGGTCTCATTTTTTTCGATCACATTGTGCTGATCGTAAATGTCCATCATGTCGCCATTGCGGTCGCGCAGTTCGGCATCAAGCTGGGTTATGAGGGTGCGGAAATCTGGATCGTCGCTGGTGGTTCGGGTGAGATGTACTGTTTTCATCGGGGTAAAAATAGTAGAAGATAAAGATAAGTTGGATTGGAGATAAGATAATTATTTTAAGGAATCGAATTTTATCAACCCTGAGTTATAGAAACTGTATGCTTAAAGGATAAATTATATGCGTCCGAATCAAACCTTTTTGATAATGCATTGTCGTACCTGCAAATTAACTTTATATGAAAAAAATAATTTTCGCCGCAATGGCACTGTTAAACTTTTTTAGCTTTAAAGCAGCCGACGCCCAGGTAAGTGTTAGCTTTGGTATTAATATCGGAAGCCAGCCCGCATGGGGACCAGTAGGTTACGATTATGCCCGTTACTATTATATGCCGGATATTGATGTATACTACTCGGTACCAACACATCAGTATGTTTATTACCAAAACAACGCCTGGATAACAGCAAGTGTATTGCCTGGCCGGTATGGTAATTTTGATCCTTATCAAAGCTATAAAGTAGTAATAAACGAAAGGGACCCGTGGTTAAGGAACAATGTTTACCGTACAAAGTACGCAACTTACAAGGGACGTCATGACCAGGTTATTATCCGCGATAGCCGTGACGAGAAATATCGTAACCATTGGGATAACGGTAAACATAAAGGCGGGGATAAGCAAAAATATAAAAAGCAAAAGAACGATGATGGTGATGACGACCAAGGCAATGGACACGGCAAGGGATATGGTCATAAAGACAAAGATTAATTGCCTGTTTTTTAACAAAGCTTATTTTTTACCAAAAATTAAACTATTTTACCAATAGTAAAAATGTCAATTATTTAGCGTATGTTTGCAACTTATTAATATACAATATAATGCAACAAGGAACAGTAAAATTTTTTAATGACGAAAAAGGTTTCGGATTTATTACCCCGGCAAATGGCGGAAGCGAAATCTTCGTACACTCATCTGGTTTAATTGACAACATTCGCGAGAATAACACAGTTAGCTATGATGTAGAAGAAGGCCGTAAAGGCCCGAATGCAGTAAATGTTAAAATAGTTTAATACCCTATATAATCATTTGTAAAGCCTGTTCCTGCAAAGGAGCGGGTTTTTTTATGTGCTTCTGATGGCTACGGTGGGTCGAAAGCCGAAAGTTTGTTGCTCTGATTTATAACTTTTAACTAAAGGCTAACCGTCAATTTACTGTTAACACAACCATAGTCAGGGTCTTAATATAAGTTTAACGGATAATTAATATGAATAACTAAATACTTCAAATAGCTTTTTTTACGTTTAGTTAATCAAATTGCTACTTGGTTTTTGTAACCCCGACATAAAAATAACTTTGCTGATACAGGGAAAATTCCACTTTTTTATTTTTTTTATCGTTAATAAACTAAACGTTGCCGGGCTTTTTATTTTCCTGTTATTTTCATTGCATGCTGCTGCGCAACAAGTAGATACAGTTAAAATAAACAAAGCCTCTGTTACCGCTGTAACCGGGCGTATTGTTGATGATATTTCGGGCTTGCCGCTGGCCTATATCAGCATTACATTTAATGGCAGTAAATTTGGCTCTACTTCAGATAAAGAGGGCAACTTCCGGCTAAGCGCCGCCGGTTTGTTTAGCCGTGTTACGTTTAGCTATGTGGGGTACCAACAGGTTACGCGAAGCATAAAAGCGGGGCAGGCCAGCCAGCTAAAGGTGCGCATGCGCAGCAAGCAAACCCAGTTAAAAGAGGTTTCGGTTACATCCGGTAAAAAATCGCGGTACCGCAATAAGGGCAACCCTGCCGTCGAGCTTATTCAACAGGTAATTGATCATAAAGATGAAAACCGGATGGAAGCTGCCGACTACTATCAGTATAATCAGTACGAGCGCATCAGCATGTCGTTTTTCCATTTGTCGCCAAAGTTTGTTAATGGTAAGTTTTTTGGCAAATATCGGTTTATGCTCGATAGCTCTCAGGTGATTGACGGGCGCAAAGAAACTTCGTTGCCAGTTTACTTTAGCGAAAAGATTTACCAGCAGTATTACCGTAAAGAGCCTGCCAAATCCATCAGCATATTGCAGGCGCAAAAAGAAACCAACATTATTAAGTTTGTTGATACCGCCGGGCTTGATACCTATCTTAACCGCTTTTACGGCAATAATATTGATATTTACGCCAACAATATTTTTATTGTAACCAACCAGTTTTTAAGTCCGATATCCAATCACTCGCCCGATTTTTATAAGTTTTTTATTACTGATACCGTACAAACCGATAAAGGGAAACTGGTAGGCATCAGCTTTACACCCCGCAACAAAGGCGACTTGCTTTTTGAAGGCCGGTTGCTGGTTTCACTGGATGGCCACTATGCCGTACAATCATGCGAGCTTAACGTAAACAAGCAAATCAACATCAACTTTATGCGCAGCCTTAGGGTGAAACTTGATTTTCAGCAATTTCCCGGCGGGCGCTACTACCTGCAGAAAAGCGATGTAACGGCTGATTTTGGGATTTTAAAAAACAAAGGCATAGCCGTATACGGCCAGCGTACGGTTTTTTATGATAACTATAAACTAAACCAGCCCCAGCCGGCCGAATTTTACGAAGGCAAAAGCGCCCAAACCATGGCCGATGCCAACAAGCCCGATACTGCCTACTGGGCACAACACCGTAGCGATACCCTTAACAGCCAGCAAAAACAGCTGTATGCACGCATTAACCGGCTGGAAAGCATGCCATCATATAAACGGCTCACCTGGATAGCGGCTACACTTACCGGCGGCTTTGCCGTGGTAGGGCCGGTACAGATTGGCCCCATAGGATCGATATTTGCGTATGATAACCAGGAGGGCGCCCGGTTCCAGTTAGGGGGGCGAACAACGCCTGCCCTGAAAAAAATAGTCTATTTTGACGGCTATACCGCGTACGGCACCAAAGATAAAGCCGCCAAGTACGAATTGAATACCTATATATCGCTCAACAAAACAGCGCCATACCGCTATGCCAACAACTACTTTAAAATAGGTTACCGGTATGATGTGGACCTGCCGGGGCAAAGCCTGGCGGTAAGTAACCAGCAAGCCGCGCTTACATCGTTCCATACCGGTACTACCAATTACTGGTTGTATAACCGCACATTTACGCTGGCCTATGTAAGGGATTTCGATAATCATTTTTCATACAACCTGGCCCTGCGCAACTGGAACCAGCGGCCCGCAGGCACCCTTCAATTTCAATTAAATACCGATAATAGCCTTATTCCCAGCCTTACCACTACCGAGGTTGCCCTGGGCATGCGCTACGCCCCGCATGAGCAGTTTATACAAGGTACCATATTCAGGCATACCGTATTTAGTAAATACCCCATTTTTAACCTGCAAATCAATCACGGTTTTGCGGGCCTGTTAAACGGGGCTTATAGTTACAACAACATATCGGCCAATATTTTTAAGCGTTTTTACATGTCGCAATTGGGCTTTACCGATATAACGCTGTTGGGCAATCTTGTTACCGGCAAAGTCCCGTTCCCGCTGTTGAATATGCCGCCCGCCAACCAATCATTAAAGTACGACCCGGACGGCTACAATAACATGAACTACCTTGAGTTTGTGAGCGATCACTCGGCGGGCATCAACATTACCCACAACTTCAACGGCTTTATCCTCAATAAAATTCCGCTGATAGAGCACCTCAAATGGCGCGAGTTCCTGTCGTTTAAAGCCATATACGGCGGCTTACGCGCCGAAAATAATCCGCTGTTATCGGCCAACCTGTATAACCTGCCACCTGCGCTGGGCAACGCCAATGGTACCTACGCGTTGGGCAGCATACCCTACATTGAGGCGGGCGTTGGCATAGGCAATATATTTAAACTGCTGCGGGTTGATGCTATCAAGCGCTTTAACTACCTCGATCATCCCGGCGTAAACCAATACGGCATTAAGTTTAGTATTACGCCGGATTTGTAAAGGGGAGGCGATAGTAGCCGATGTAAAGGCCGGGAGGGGTTTAGCCGCCAAATCCTTGCTTTAGCTTTCGGGCGTCCCGGCTAAGGTTGAATAATTGTACTGAAAAGACATACACCAATTACGCTAAATAAAAAATAGGTTGACTTTTTTGAGTCAACCTGGTTTCTTTACCATTTTTATTGATGCTTAATGGTCTGGAAGAGATAATCCTGATTCCGAGAAGTCCATATTCACATACAACGGGGGAGCAACATTTAGCTTTTCCAATTCTCTCTTTAGAGGGGCGTCGCCATGTCACCGGGCATCAACGTTATAAAAAAATACAAAAGCTATCTGGTTATTTTGTATTTTTTAATATACTGAATTTGCGATGGAACAGGATATTCCTTTAGAATTAATGGTTAAAAAGGGTAAAATGACAAAAAAGCCCTGGCTGATGTCGCCCGCCGAGCGGGGTGAGTGGTTTCGCAGTATGCAAAAGGAAGCGAAGGCTTATCTTTTTTCAATCGGCCAGCCCGTGGTTTACAAAAAAGGAGGAAATTTTATAGCGGAGTATGCCGACGGAAGCACCAAGGTTTTAAAATAAATGTCGGCTATTTATATTATCGCCGGTCCGCCAGGGATAGGTAAAAGTACCAGGGGTAGGTTACTGTAGTTGCAAACTACAGGCATAGTGGTTCAGTCTCTGACTTCGAACAGCGGGGGATTAGCAATTAATCAATGTATTCTAAAAGCTGTAACAATTCCTTATCGGTAATCGTCGATTGCTCGGATTTGTCGTACATGTACAGCAAATATATTTCTGCATCTTTTACAACAACACAGGTGATAACCCTTGCACCGCCTGATTTTCCTTTGCCTTTTGAGGCAATCGCCACACGTATTTTATAACAATCATTGCCGATAGGCGTACCAATATCAGGCGTTTGTTCAAGCTGGCTAATGAGTGTTACCAGTTCCGATTTAAGCGAGGGATATTTTTTTAAATACCGTTTGAACTGTTTGTCAAATGGTTGGATCGTACGAACATTATAATTCATTCAATAATTCTGACGCTGGGCGGCTTTTGATCGTACCTGCCTTGACTTTATCGGCGAGCTTAAAAGCCTTTTTAATATGGGTTAATTCTTCCAGTACCGCAGCATCGGGCGCAGACAAGGGTTTAGCTTTCACATAGGAATGGCTTTTAAGTAATTCCAGAAAGCTATGTGCTTTATTATCAGCAATATCGATTACAAGTTTCATTGTCCTACCTTATACTACAAATGTACCATTAAAATAAAACATTAAAAAGTAAATTGGAAGATTGCTCGGATGCAATTTAAATTGTCGCTAAGCAGCTGCCTTTGTGACGGTAGCCTCTGTGGCAGTTAATTTAATATTTCTGATGACTTTGTTCCACTGACCGCTTCCTTTGGTTACCCATATGTAAAATTAGAAAAAACGCTGATCAAATGGCCATTGTAGTTAATTCACGTTTGCGACTATAGTCGGCAAAAATTCTATAGCCTTTTTATACATAGACAACCCTCCTTGGCGCAAGTCTTGTGTTGGGGATATTAAGCGATGGCGGACTTGTGACTTTCTTAGTCTGAAAATTCAGCCTCCATGAGGTGTTTAGTCCAAATAAAGTTCCCCCTATCACAAGTCAGCCATCCACATCCAAACGCACAAGACTTGCGCTAAAATTGTGGAAAAAGCTTGCGGAAATATTCAACTTTCATTCTGTTAATTCCGGTTCAGACAAATGCGTTAGGGATTGGCGCGGATACCGGCCAAGTGACTAAGGCCCTGTGTAGTATGAGCAGAAAGCCCGGCCCGCTTCTACCAGCGGGAACGCCATGTTTTAATTCAAAATTCAAAAGTTAAAAGTCAAAATGACTTGCGGGGTGGAGGGTATAAAGCCTTCCTGCCCGTGCGCCGGTTTCGCAATAGCGTTAAGTTAAGAGGTTGATAAGCGCTCCGGGGGAGCGAAAGCTTAAGCTAAACGAATATTTGTTTCAAAAAAACTTAGTTTGTTTCAAAAAAAGTAATAATTTCACTGTTCGAAGGCCTTGTTTGAAACCTTATCACATGAAATACTATTACTACTTGTTTTTGCTGTTTGCAATATTATCACAAACCTCTTCTGCACAAAAAATTGAACTCGTTAATTCGGGCGAAGTAATTAAGCAATCTGTTACCCTTTACGATTCTGCCAGGTACAAAGATGCCCTTAAAGTGCTTGCCAAAGTTAGCCGCAGCGATACCAATTATGTATGGTCGGTTTACGAAAAGGCAGTTAACTGCTCGGCCGACAGCCAGTACACCCAGTCGGTAAAATATTGCCAGGAAGCACTTGCACTTACTACGCAGCGCGAGTACGAGCCTGAGTTGTATAACACGTACGGCAACGCTTTGGATGATTTGGGCCAGCCCGAAAAAGCGCTCAAGATTTTTGACCAGGGGATAGCCAAATATCCGTCGTACTCGTTATTGTACTTTAATAAAGGTGTAGCGTATACAGCCTTAAAGCGCTATGCTGATGCGGAAGCTATGTTTCAAAAAACCTTGCTTATAACCCCTTATATGTACAGCGCACATTTCCAGCTGGGGTACGTGGCTTTGCAGCAAGGGAAGCTGATGCCCGCGTTTTTAAGCATTGTGGGCTACCTGTTGGTTAATCCCGAAGGCCGGTATTGGTCGCGGTCGATAGGGTTGCTGGATAAAATATCAAAAGGTACGGATGAGATACTGGATTTTAAAAAGAACAAAACCGGCCCGGCCGATGAAACGTATGCCGAGGTGGAAGATATTGTACTTTCAAAAATAGCGCTGGATAAATCATACAAGCCCCTGGTTTCTATCGACGACCCTATTTCGCGCCAGATACAGGCTGTTTTTGAAAAGCTGGAATACCAAAAAGACAGTAAAGATTTTTGGATACAGTACTACCTGCCTTATTACAAACAGGTTTTTAGCCAGGGAAAATTCGAATCGTTTATATTCCACGCATTTTCAAATGTGAATTTGCCGGTTGTGAAGGATTACAACAAAAAACATAAAAAAGAACTGGATAAGTTTGTTGATGAAGCGGCTGATTATTTTAACCAGTTACGCGCAACACGCGAATTGAATTATAGTAAACGCGATACCGTTGCACAAAAATACTACTACGAAGATGGGAAGCTGATAGGCAAGGGCACATTATCGGCCGATGGCAAAATTGTTACCGGGCCATGGCGGTCATATTACGGCGCGGGCAATAAAAAAGCCATTGGCGCCTACAATTCTGCCGGAGAAAAGGCAGGCACCTGGACGTACTATTTTTATTCGGGAGTTTTAAAAGCGAAGGAAACCTATATTGCCGGTAAACTTAACGGCACCCAGGAATATTATTTTGAAAACGGTAATTTAAGCTCGCTCGAAAACTTTGTTAACGGTAATTTGGAAGGGCTGAGCAACACCTACAATTACGGTGGTAACATCAAATCGGCGGCCAATTACAAACAGGGCAAAAAAGATGGGGCCGAGCGTCTGTATTATTCAAACGGTAGCCTGCAGGCCAATAATAATTACACCAATGATGCGCTTAACGGCATAGCCACCGAATATTTTAAAAACGGCAAGGTGAAAAGTACATCGCACTATAGCGCCGGCAAAGCCGATGGGCCGTATAAATTATCATATGAAACGATGGGCATATCAACCGAAGGGCAGTTTGTAAAAGATAATGCCGAAGGCGAATGGAAGTTTTACTATGAATCGGGCAAGATCAAAGAAAAGCGCAGTTACGTAAATAATAACGAGGAAGGCCCACATACCGAGTATTATGAAAACGGGCAGGTATCAGTTGCTTACACAGCTAAAAAAGCCAAAATAAACGGAGAGGTTGTTTATTACTACAAAGACGGCAAGCCCCTGGCTAAGTATGTATATGACAATGGTGTTGTAAAGTCGGTTAGTTATACCGATGCGGCGAGCCGCCAAATTTACAATGCCGAATCAAGAACAAGTTTAACAGATATGATTACTTATAGTACCTATGGCTATAAAAAATCGCATGCAAATTTCAACGCCAAAGGCGATTTGGAAGGTGCAGATACCTTGTTTTACCCATCAGGAAAGGTGAATCAAATAAATGAATATAAAAACGGCGAACTAAACGGACTTTCGGTTACCTATTACCTGAACGGAAAAAAGAAATCGGAAACACCTATGGTTGATGGCAAGGATAACGGCTACGTTACAAGTTATCATGCCAACGGCAAATTGGAAGCGGAAGGCTGGATGCAGAACGGACAGCATCAGGGCGAGTGGAATTTTTATGACGAGAAAGGCAGGCTCACTCTCCGGTCGTATTATTTGAACGATGATTTTGACGGTTTCAAGGAAACCTATAACCCTAATGGTAAAAAAGAGCTTGAAGAAAAATATCACCTGGGCTGGCTGGAAAAAATGATTCAGTATGACAGTACCGAAAAAGTGATTGCGGTAGATACCTTCCCGAAAGCTACCGGCAAATACAGGCTTAATTACGCCAGCGGCAAACCCATGACCGAAGGAAATTATACCAAAGGCGAATTTGACGGCGCGTTTAAAACTTATTACTTTGATGGCAGCCTGGAAAGTAGCTATTTTTATAACAAGGGTTATTTAGATAGCGCCTATGTAAGCTATCATTATGGCGGCAAAAAAGGCACCGAAGGCAGGTTTGATCACGGCAGTAAAACCGGTATCTGGAAGGTGTATGATGAAGACGGAAAATTAAGCAGTACTACCGGCTATGTTAACGATGATATTAATGGCGAAAATATCTACTACTTTGAAAATGGGGGTAAAGATTATGTGGGTACCTACAAAGACGGTGTGCTTGATGGCCCTATAAAAAAATATGATCCGGATGGTACTTTGGCCTACCAAACTAATTTTGAGGCCGGCGATGCTGTTTCTTATTCCTATTTAGCGGCAGATGGCAAGTTAACGCCGCCGGTTGCCATTGCTTATACCAATGGAAGCATGAAATCCTTTTTTTCTAATGGTAAGCCATCGAGGGTGTGCGGCTATAGCGATGGTTTAAAAAACGGACACGATGCAATTTATTATTCCAACGGCCAGGTACGATCAGAAGACAGCCCGGTTTATGGATTGGCCGAGGGTATAACCACCGATTATTATCCCAATGGTAAGCTGCAATCGGTATTCCTTTATATAAATGACAAGTCGGAAGGCGTTTGTAAGGAGTATTATCCAAACGGCAACTTAAAAAAAGAAATAACCCTTGATAACGGCCAAAGCAACGGCCCAACCAGGTACTTTGATGAAAATGGGAAACTGCTTAAAACGATGTGGTATTATTATGATAAACTTATAGCGGTAAAATGATGAATAGATCTGGTTTATTATTTTGCACTTTATTTAGCTGCTTTTGCGCGTGTTTTAACGCGGTAAAAGCCCAGGACTTTGAAACTTTACGTAAACAGTTTCCCGATGAAAAAGCCGTGGTTTTAAACCGGGTTTTTGAATACAACATCGACCTTAAAAACGGGGCCCCGCATGTAGAAAGTAGAGAATTACAGCAGATAGAGTACCTGCTGGGCAGCGCCACCGCTTATATGGGCAGCTATGGTTTCTCGCACAGCGATTTTCATAAACTGGTATCATACGAGGCCTTTACGCAGGCAGCCGACGGCAAAAAGCTGAAGGTGAGCGATTTTACGACCAATGATGATAAAGCCGGCTTTGTTTTTTATGACGATGTAAAGGAAACCACGTTCCACTTCCCCTCGGTTGAGCCGGGTGCAATAGGTAATTTAAAGGTATCCTGGGATAATAAAGATCCGCACCTGCTATCGCCTTATTACTTTACCGCCTACATGCCCGTTATCAACAGCGAACTGAAGATTACCGTATCCAAAGATATTTCGCTTAAATACCAGTTCATTGGGCAGGATACCAGCAACATCAAGTTTAATGTAGAGAGTAAGGGGCGCAATAAAATTTATACTTTTCAATATAAAAACTGCCCGGCCGATAGGTCGTACCATAACGCGCCCGGTTATGCCTGGTACTCGCCCCACGTTGTTTTTTATTTAGATAGTTATAAGGACGATAAGGGCAATACGGTGCCTTACCTATCCAACCTGGATGATTTGTACCGGCTTAATTACAGCTATCTTAAAAACGTAAATACCCAGGTAACCCCGATGGTTAAGCACATTGTAGATTCGTTGACCAACGGCCTGCATACCGAGGAAGAAAAAGCCCGGAGCATTTATTCCTGGGTACAGGGCAACATTAAATACGTGGCCTTTGAGGATGGTATGGGCGGCTTTATCCCGCGGGATGCCCAGCTGGTTTGCAGCAGGCGTTTCGGCGATTGTAAGGATATGGCCAGCATCCTTACCGAAATGCTTAACGCCGCCGGCGTAAAAGCCTATTTTACCTGGATAGGCACGCGCGATTTGCCTTATAAGTTTACCCAAACACCGTTGCCGCTGGTAAGTAACCACATGATATGCACCATTAAACTGGGCGATAAATTTATCTTTTTAGATGGTACCGATCCTACCTGCGTGTTTGGCATGCCTTCATCAGGTATCCAGGAAAAGGAAGCGATGATAGCCATTAGCGAGAAAGATTACAAAGTTTTAAACGTGCCTGTAGTAGAGAAAAACAAAAACGTACTGGTAGATAGCACCTGGCTGGAGATGGGGGCCAACGGCATTAAAGGCCATATAAAACGCGATGTGAAAGGCTATTTTGCCATGGAGATGCACGGTAAAATGATGTATTGGGATAAAACAAAAATGGACGACTATATGAAAGCCGAATTTGAGCGTGGATCGAACAAGTTTAAGCTGGATAGTTTTTATGTAGATAAAAAGCAAAGCGCTGGTGAACTATCCCTATTTGCCAATTTTACCCTGCCCGATTATGGCAAAAAACTGGGCGACGATTATTACCTGAATGTTAACCTGTTTAAGTTTTTCCAAAACGAACAGTTGGACTACCCCAAACGCAAAGCGCCGGTTGAGCAGGACTTTAACTTTGTAAAAAAATACGTTACCCTGTTTAAAGTGCCCGATGGGTACCAGGTTTCTTATTTGCCCAAAAGCAAAGTTTACCACAACAAAGTATGGGGCTTTGATATTAAATACGAACAACATGGCAACTGGGTAACCATGACCCAACAGTTTGATAACGATAACCTGATGCTTGCAGCCAACGAGTTTGATCAGTGGAATAATGTGCTGCAAAACCTGTATCCTTTATATAAAGAAACCCTAAGCCTCGCAAAAAAATGAAACCTGTAATAAAAAAATCCTTCGGCCTGTTAACCGTGTTATTAGCAGTGCAATACGTGCATGCGCAATCGGCGCAGATAGAAAAAGAAACCTGGGCAGATAAGCCGGTTATACATAAGATAGATAGCAAATACGCCAAAGAATCGGGTGTTGTTATACTTGATAAACGCCGGGTAGAGTTTACCGACGAAGCCAAGGATGCCATTGCCGAGTACTACACCCTGCACAAAATTATCCATATTAATGATGACAGGGGCATCGAAGCCTATAACAGGATTTACCTGGGCATTAGCGATAAAGCAGACATTGTAGATATCAAAGCCCGTAACATTTTGCCCAACGGCAAAATAGTTGAGCTTAATAAAAACGATATTAAAGAAGTAAAAGAAAAAGACGACGAAGTGTACAAAATCTTCGCGATGGATGGCCTTGAAAAAGGCAGCGAGGTTGAATACTATTATACTTTTAAAAGACCCGCTACCTTTTTTGGCCGCGAGATAATGCAGGGGAATGCTCCTGTACTGCAAGCCCGTTTCCAGCTGCTTGCACCCAAAAGGCTAAAGTTTGAAGTGAAACCTTATAACTCCGAGGCCCTGAACAAGGATACTGTGCTTAACGAAAAATCGGTAAGCGAATGCCTTTTTATCGAAATTCCGGGTGCCGAAAAAGAAAAATATGCCAACTACTACTCCGATCTTAAAAGAGTTGAGTTTAAACTGGCTTATAACGAAGCCAGCAACAAAACCGAACGTTTATATACCTGGAACCATCTGGCCAAAAGGGTTTACGGCCTTTATACCGATTATACCGATAAAGAAGCCGGCGCCGTTGCCGATATGGTTAAGAAAAACGGTTGGGCAACACTTACCGGCGAAGTTGCCAAAATAACTGCGGTTGAACATTATATTAAAAACAATTTCTCGTACCACGAAGAGTTAAAAGGTGAAAACGAAAACAGGATAGAAACTATCCTGCATAATAAAAACGCAGGCATAATAGGTATTATACGGTTATACAGCGCGTGTTACCAAAACCTGGGCGTAAATTACCAGTTTGTGCTGACTGCCGAACGCGATAAATACCTGATTGATAAAACTTTTGAAAACTGGAATAATTGCGATTACCCGGTATTATACTTCCCGGCCGAAGCCAAGTTCCTGGCGCCAACCCGGGCCGACTACCGCTATCCCTGGATCCCTTCCTTATGGGGGGCAACCAATGGCCTTTACTGCAAACATACCACGCTGGGCAATTTTTCGACAGCTATAGCCGAGATCAAAACGGTGCCGCTGGAGGATTACACCCAATCGATGCAAAATATGGAGGCAACCATAACGTTTACCAAAGATCTGGATTCGTTGATTACCGATGGCAAACAAATTTTTGCAGGTTATGCAGCAACCAACTATCGCGATGCCTTCAATTACTCCAACGACGAGCAAAAGCAGCAGCTTATAAAAGAGCTCACTAAAAACTATTTCAGTTCCGAAACCATTCTTTCGTCAGAAGTGTTAAACCAGCCTTTTGAAAGCCAGACCAGCAACCTGCCGCTAATTTTGCATATCAAGGCCAAATCGGGCGCTTTTTTAGAGAATGCCGGCAACAAGCTGCTGCTGAAAATTGGTATGGCCATAGGCCCCCAGGTAGAGATGTACCAGGACAAGCCACGCCAGCTACCTGTTGATATGGGTTTTGGACACGTAGAGGATCGTAAACTTGAAGTTACCATCCCCGACGGTTACAAGATCAGGAACCTTACCGACCTGAAAATTGACCAAACCTACAAGGAAAATGATGAGCTAACCATGGGTTTCGTATCCACCTACGAGCTAAAAGGCAACTTGCTTACCATCCACATTATAGAGCAATACCGCAAACCCACGTACCCCATCACCATATTCGACCCCTTCCGCAAAATCATCAACGCATCATCCGATTTTAACAAGGTAGTGCTGGTGTTGGAGAAGATATAGGACGGAGGGAAGGCAGTATCAAGTATCAAGATTTTTTTGGAATAGTATCAAGTAGCGAGTATCAAATATCAGGATTTTTGGACTTTAAAATATCATATTTCTGTCTCCACACTTATAATACCTACCTGATACTAAAAAAGACCCGTTCCCCGCCAGTAGAAGCTACCGTGTGGACACAAATATTAATAAAAGAAAATTGTCATTTCGATGGAGCTTGAAGGGGAAAAAGAGGGGCGCGAAAGAGAAACTATTTCTTGAGCGTAGCGAAAAATCCTAAACGATTTGCATCACAACCTGCCTATCGGAATGCAGGGTGTGGAAGATTTCTCCTCACTCCTGCACACAAGCCCTCTTCTGGTTCGCTCGATGACATCCGGTTTTATTAATTGATAAGATCCAAAAGATATGGGTACACGGTAGCCAGTAGAAGTGGGGAACGGACTTTGCGTTCATACGCGCACAAGGCGTTGGGTACGGGCCGGTATTCACTTCAATTCCTCATGCGAAAGCCCACGAATCGTTCGCCACTATATTTCACTTAAGAATCGTAATTAACATGGATACACGCGGTGCATGTACCAGCCGGGGGATTTGCTTTACGCGAAAAATTGCTGCTCTCGGGAGCGAGGGAAAATGCGGTCATAGGCTAAAAGATATCTTTCTTAGGACAAAAACTATTTAAATATTTTAAAGCGTTTGCAATTCGCTGTGCAATATTTGCTTCTCTATTGTCAATTACAAATGACGAACTATTATTATCATAAAATGTTCGGCCAGAATGCCAAACATACCGTGCATCTTTATTTATGTAACGAAATTGACCCGACACTAATTGGTTAATGTTAGTAGGCAAGGTAAGCGTAACGTCGTCTTCTACTATACCAGACTTGAAATGATATGTTAGTGTTACCTCACATTCATTTATATTTGCCAGCTTCGCGTTTGTTATATATTCACTTTTTACGGCGATATATTTCTCAAGGTTTTCTCGCAACCAACCTATTGTTTCATCCTTTGTTTGAGCATTTGAAGCGACAGAGCTAAGCATGGATATGGTTAATAAAAAAAGAGAAAGTTGTTTAGTCATATGTTTAAATTTGTTTCTAATATAATAATATTCGGCGTAGGTTCTGTGTTTTCACAGCACCAGCTTACGACTTATTTATTAAATCGACCCCAGTTACCACAAGGTCTTTTAGCTGCCGCCCCGATAGTTAATCAGGGTGATCCGCCGGCAGGTAAGCGCTATGCTAAGTAATGAATATGCAACTCCCGAATGTTTAATTTCATCCGGGAGTTTGTGTTTTTAACTGGGCGAAGGAACAATACAAGAGCATTAAGGTTAACAATAAACGTTGTTGATTGTCCTAAAGGCATGGCGTACACTTAGCATGCGGGCCACCCCGATTAACTATCGGGGCGGCAGCGAAAAGTGCTTTCGGGAGCGAGAGGGTGTCTGAGTTGTTATTGTATCTATCTTGAAATCAATACATTGTGGTATTTTGAAGTGCCTGTTTAATCCTAAATGTTTCTTTGTATTATAAGAGATTAAATAATCGGGGTCGTTGACGTATTTTTGAATTAAAGCATCTGTCTTAGTATTATTGAAACTTTTTAAGTAAACAAATGCCGGTATCTTTTGATACTTGTCATTAAATGTTAAAAATAGATTAATGGCTATATCAACCATTGCGTAATCCAAACTGATTTTAAAAATTGAAGTTACAACTACCAATTTGATAAAATTATCGGGATTGGTAATTAATAAATTATATAATACAGGCAGGGATTTAGTTGACTGCATATAGGCTAATGCTTCAACTATTAATGTGTCGACTGATTTTCTTTTATTATTGCCGATTAATTTTTCAATTAACAATGATTCCACAACCTGTCGTTCAGAATCACTTAACCGATCAATTATATGCCTATTCGTAAAGCCTTCCCTATGCTCCCGATCTGATTTCGGAATAATTTGATTGATAAGTTTCGCTATTTCCATATGTTAATTTGTTGCGATATCCGGGAGTTGCATATTTTTTACTTTGTGTGGCGTTTACCTATCATAGGGCCTGAAGGCTTGAGCGGCAGCAACAAAGACTTGTGGCCGCTGTAATCAAATATTTGTTATGTTGTCACAATGTTTTACTTCTTCTTTCGCACTCTTCCATATAATGCTCTACAGGATCAGCTGTTCCTGCGAAAACCATTTCTCCTGAGAATTTATTAACAATAAGGGGGCATTTCCAATAAGCGTATCATAAATATCATTTGTCTCAAGATATTTTCTATTACTGTAAAAAAACACATAACCCCCTTTTGTCATCTTAACGCAATGAAGTTTAAATGTTTAAAATCTTTTTGATACTTGTTCGTCTAACCTAAGTATGAAGAAAAGAGTACTTGCCATTGTATTACTATGGCTAATTATTGATATCTATTTTTTTGCGGCGGTACAAACGCTTACCGCCAATACAACGGTTTACCTGGCCTACTGGTTATTTGATGGCTTGCTGGGCGCCACAATCATATTCAGCGCCTTTACCGGTAAAACCAAAGTTATATCGTGGTTAATGGCATTAATGCTGTTGTCATTTGTACCCAAACTTATCGGCAGTAGTGTTTTGTTACTGGAAGATGTTACGCGCCTGTTCCGTGGCTTTCCGCCGCATAGTGTGGGCGTAAGCCAGTTTGTGCTCATTATAGCCGGAGTATTTTTCCTGCTGCTGCTGTTTGGTGTTACCCGCGGCCGCCACTATTACAAAGTAAGGCGCGAGACGTTGTACTTCCCCGACCTGCCTGAGGAATTTGATGGTTTTACCATTACCCAATTATCTGATATTCATTCCGGCAGTTTCAGCGATGCCGAAGGTGTGCAAAAAGGCCTTGACCTGGTGAACGCCCAGCAAAGCGATATGATATTATTTACCGGCGACCTGGTAAACAACCACGCTGCCGAAATGGATCCCTGGATACCGGCCTTTGCCAAACTGGAAGCCCCTTATGGCAAATATTCGGTACTGGGCAACCATGATTATGGCGATTATATGCGCTGGGATAACGTTAACGATAAGCATGTCAACCTTGTACGCCTTAAAAATGTGCATAAAGAAATAGGATTTCGCCTACTTTTAAACGAATCGTTAACCATCGATAAAAATGGCGAGTCGCTGGCGCTTATCGGTGTAGAGAATTGGGGTAAGGGTGGTTTCCATAAATATGGCGATTTGGAAAAAGCTGCCGCGCGTGTGCCGAATGATGCTTTTAAAGTACTGATGTCGCATGATCCATCGCATTGGGATGCGGTAACTATGGGGCACCACCAGCATGTTCACCTCACCTTATCGGGCCATACGCATGGTGCACAATTTGGCTTTGAATTGTTTGGTTTTAAGTGGAGTCCCATTAAGTATGTGTACAAGCAATGGGCGGGCCTTTATGAGCAAAGCGGCAAATACTTATACGTAAACCGTGGCTTCGGTTTTCTTGGGCTGAAGGGCCGTATAGGCATCTGGCCCGAAATTGCCGTGCTTACCTTAAGGTGCAAATAGTTATTTTTGACGCCATGAGTCAACCTGTATTGCCCGTTTCTGCTATCGACTTTTTAAACGACCTGAAAAATAACAATAACCGGGAATGGTTTACCGTGCATAAGGAGTTTTACCAGCAACAGCTTGGTTTTGTAGAGGGTTTTGTAGATGCCATACTGGCCAACTTAAACCTGCACGATGTTATTGAAACGCCGACAGGTAAAAAAAGCATGCACCGCATTTATCGCGACACCCGGTTTGGTAAAGATAAAACGCCCTATAAAACCAATTGGAGCGGCAGTTTCAGGCGTGCCACCAAATACAGGCGCGGCGGCTACTATTACCATTTTGAACCCGGAAATACCTTTATTGCCTGCGGGTTTTGGGCACCCAACCCGCAGGATTTAAAACGCATCAGGGATGATATCGCTTTTGATGATAAGCCCCTGCGCAATATTCTTAATAGCGCAACTTTCATCAAAAGTTTTGGCATTTTACGTGGCGAAACCGTAAAAACCGCTCCCAAAGGGTACCCTACCAATCATGAAGCTATCGACTTGTTGCGGTATAAGCAATTCCTGATTGTGCACCGCTTTACCGATGAGGAATTTTTGAGTGCCGGCTTTTTTGAAAGTATTTGCCAGGTATTACGGGATATGCGCCCGTTTTTAGATTATATGAGCGAGGTGCTGGTAACTGATATTAATGGGGTGGTTGGTTAGGTTGAGAGTCCTGGCTATGCTTTGAATAATATCTTTTAAAGGTTTATCGGACTGAGAGTTGAAATTTTTCGAAAATCCGAATGAGGAATAATGCCCTGGCAAAAGACTTAGTTTTTAAAACTAAGTCTGGGATTTTTCAACTTGTTTCTGCCAAAGGATGTGTCTGTGTTTAAATAAGCACTACACTATCTTCATCTCTTCCGCATTCCACTTAATTACTTTATTTTCAAAATAGCTATTGTTACAGGCCAGGCAAGGCGCGGCAGCCCTGAAACCAAATACGGCGTCTTCTACAACAGGTTTGCCAGTACGTATTGAATCAAAGAAGTTGGCAAAGTGATCATTTGATGCATTGTATCCTTCCGGGGCGCGGTAGCTTTCGCCCGGAAGAGTGGGCTGTTGCTGATCGGCCTGTGAGAAGCGTTTGTTATAATCGTCCATTAACGCTTTTTGCTGGGCTTCGGTAAAAGTTGATAACGAATCCCAGCCACCTATACCCGTAGCTACCGGCATTTTGCTTTTGCGGATAGAAAAGCTATCATCGCCCATCAGGTCCATCACACCTTCCGAACCTACAATTTTGGTGGTGCTATGATCGCCCTCGCCGCTGATGAAGTTTACGCGCAGCGTTACCTGGAAAGCGGGATGCTCTTTTGTTTCGCCGTAATGGATTACCGCGCTCATTACATCCGGCACGTTGCGGCCATCCTTCCAGTACGCCAGGTCGCCGATAGAGTAGATTCTTTCGGGGCCTTTGGAGCCGGTTATAAAGTGGATACCACTTAGCAGGTGAACAAAAAGGTCGCCGGCAACCCCGGTGCCATACTCGCGGTAATTACGCCACCTGAAAAAGCGTTTGCTATCATAATCATATTTCAATTTGGCGTTTGATTGAAACCTTGCCCAATCTACAGTTTGCGGCGATGCATCAAAGGGAATGGTATATTGCCAGGCCCCAAGCGCACTTTGCCTGTTAAACGATGCCTCGATAGAATTGATTTTACCTATAACGCCGGCTTCATACAATTCTTTAGCTTTTTTATAGGTAACGCTGCTTACCCGCTGGCTGCCCACCTGGAAAACCATTTTTGTTTCCTGCTGGGTCTTTATCTCGGCAAGGCCCTGGCTTATCTGGTGTACCACGGGCTTTTCGCTGTAAACGGCTTTACCGCTGCGCATGGCATCAATGGCTATCTGGCTGTGCCAGTTATCGCTGGTTGCTATAATCACGGCATCTATATCCTTACGGGCCAGTATTTCGCGATAATCGCCGGTGGTAAATAGGGTAGGGCCGTAAAGTTCTTTAGCCCTGTCAAGGCGGCCTTTGTACAGGTCGCAGCAGGCCTCCAACTCAACACCGGGTACGGTTAAAGCGGCTTTAGTATCAGTAAAACCCATAATGCCCATGCCGATGGTAGCAATCCGGATTTTATCATTAGGCCCTACGCGCTTTTCGGCACTCAGGATGCGGAGTTCATTTTCTTCTTTGGCGGCCAGGCTGTTAAGCGTAGCCGAAGTAAGTAAAACGGAAGTACCCAGGTGCTTAATAAATTTTCTGCGGTCGGTTGACATGGTAATAAATTAAGTTTTAATAATATTGGTACAAACCGCAAGGGGGGCGGTTACACAGGCTTGCAAGAGGCAATTTAGCAAACCAAAACTAAAATTCAACCAGAATTTATTTAATTCTTAATTTGGGTAGTGGGCGGCGGAAAATCGATGGTCGTAAAAAAAGTAACAAATAAGACTCTCATGCTGTTGGTTTACACCTTTGGCTGCCAGCTATCTTTTGGCGATAACAGGGAAAGTATCAATGTTATCAGGAATAAGCGCATGATTTTAGATTTAATTTTTGTGCCAAAAACAAAGGCGGAACCGAAATTCCGCCTTGTTCAAACTAATTAAAAACAATTTTTATTTAAGAATGTACATGATGCCATTAATATCATCATTACCGCCATACTGGTCGGCCAATGCCTTATTATAATTGGTAGTATTTGATGTACGTTCGGCAGCAGGGTATTGGAACCGTGAAGCTATACGGCCACCATTACCTGTGCCCGGACCGGTTGTGAACACAGGCACCCTTGTACGGCGATAGGTAAAGTATGATTCCAGCCCGGAGTGGCGAAACAATGCCAGGTATTTTTGCTGTAATATCTTGGTCAAACCTGCGGCATCTGCCGTATATTTGACACCTGCTTGGGCGTAGTAGGTATCCCAGTTAACGTTGATAGGATAAGTATCATAGTTGGCATCATCCTTTGTGCTTTTTGAACCCGGGCGATAAAAGTATGCAGTAAAAGATCCGGTACCGGTTGGGATACCATAATAGGAAAATGATGTTTGGATACCTTTTTTGTAATAGCTTTCTGCATCACCTGTGGCCCAGCCGCGATTGATACCCTCTGCAATGTTAAACATTAATTCGGCATAACCTATTTGGATACTTGGCTCACCAACGAAGGTTGAATAATAACGTTTCCTGTTCAGGAAAGAATATTTTTGTAACCCTGCGTTGTTATACATCACACCCAGATCCAGACCCGGATCGGCGCCGATGAATGATGAAAATGCTGTTGGGCTTTGGTGTAAATTATCAACATTATAGCGGGCAGGCTCGGCTGTAACGAAAACCCGCGGGTCATTTAAACCGGTTAGCAAACTAATATAGGTAGCTGATGTATTTTGCCTTGAGCCGCTTTGACCAAAGTTGTCGGGTGTTTGTGGATAGTAATTGGTTGGATCCAAAAATTTGTACTGCAGGTTATCAGCGGCGCTTACCATAACAGGGTATTTGGTTGGGTTACCAACAACTGCAGCAAATTGGGCAACAACATCAATATCACTTGTTTTTTTGCTTAGTTGCACCAATAGCCTTATTCTGAAGGTGTTTACCACTTTTTGCCATTGTGTAAGATCACCGCTGAAGTACATATCGCCGGTAAGTACATTTCCTTTGGCTGCAATAAGCGTAGTCAAATCGTTATTGGCACTCTCTAACCAGGCCAATGATTGTACCATAATCGCTTTTTGGGTATCATAGGCAGGGGTAAGATTTTTTAATCCCTGTAAAGCCTGGGTCATTGGGATATCACCTTCTTCCATGCTCATTTTACTAAAAAAATAGGCTTTAAAGAACTTAGCGATGGCGCTATAGGGGTTAAGCGCGGGTTGTCCGGCTTTTAAAGCCTGGTCTTCCATAGCTACAACGTTTTTTAATGAAGTATAATAGTTATCGCCGCTGCCGAAATCATAACGGTTATTGCCATAATAATCATAGTTGTAAATGTAATATTGGCAATAAATTTCCTTTGAGTTATCCGGGTATTCCACCATGCTATTTAATATGCCGTTAAAAAGCAGCGAAGCAGGAACGGCGTTGGGCACGTTGTTATTTATCGTTAAATCCTGGAAACTCTTTTTACAACCGGTTACTGTTAGTATCATAAATACCGGCAGTAAGTAAATTCTAAATATCTTTTTCATATTCATCTGTTAATTAGAATGATAAATTTAAGTTGAAGCCGTAGCTGCGTACTGTTGGCGATTGCAATCCTGTTTGTGCAACAGCGCCATTGTACTGATCTAAATCCACATCTTTAAAGCGTTTATCTTTATAGAAGTACAATAAATTACGGCCGTAAAGTGATGCCGAGATCTTCTGAATAAAGCTTTTTTGTAACCACGCCTTAGGGAAATCATAACTGAAAGTAACCTCGCGCAGTTTAGAAAATGTTTTGCTCATCAGGTTTGATTCATCCACGCCATAATATTTACTGGCGTAATCCTGTACCAAAGCGGTTTGTTTATTAGTGGTAAATTGCATTAAGCCTATGTTTTTTACAGCACCTGTTTTTGAATCATAATCAGGGGCAACACCGTTTGAAATTACAACGCCTTCGCCTACGTAGCTGCCGTTATACCCGGCTTTACCAAAGTTTTGCCAGTCTTTGTAACGCGCATCACCAAGGGCGCCGGTAGCCGTTTCAATATTGGCGCCGCCACGCATGGTTTTATTGTGCATGTAATCAACAATAACACCACCAACAGCACCATCAAACTGGAAACCCATACTTAGGTTTTTGTACCGGATCTTGTTATAAATGCTCCAGGTGTATTTGGCGTTTTCGTTGCCCAGGTATTGTAATACAGGTAATGCTAATGGTTTGCCTGCAACGTCATTAACTATTTGTCCCTGTGGTGTACGTACAAAGGCGCTGGCATATAATTTATCTACACGGTCGCCCACTTTAAAAAATGTATTATACGTATCCTGGCCTTTTGGTAATTCGGTATAAATTTCCTTAAAGGTTGCTACGTTAACCAAAACATTCCAGGTAAATCCGCCTAAGTTTTTAATTGGCGTACCCTCTAATGAGCCTTCATAACCTGTTTTTTTGGTTTTCAAAGCATTAAGGAATTCATAAGCGTATCCGGTTGAAGGTGAAATACCATTTTTTAATATTTGCGGACCATCTATGTATTGAAACGCTGTGCCGCTAAAACCTAAACGGTTCTGTAAAAATTTAATATCAAAACCTTCCTCGTAATTGATACGGGTAAGTGTTTTAATGTTTTCCTGGTACAGGTAATCAGATGCGTAACCTGCTGCCTGGTTGTTATAAGGTTTGCTAATGCTAAACGACGTGTTTAGCGCATAAGTAGGTCCATTATACGGCGATGTATAAGTAGAGCCGTAACCCAGCGGGTTGTTGAATAATGATGCACCCGTGCTGCCACCAAATGCAGTGATAGAACTGTAAGGAGCTGGTCCTATGGTTGAACTTGATGCATCTGTTTTAATACTTGCGAATGACCCCCGAACTTTTAAGAACGAGATGAACTCAGGTAGTTTAACGTAATCAGAAATCACAGTTGCTGCTGATACGCTTGGATATCCGTAAGTTGTTACATTTTGAAACGCACTTGACTTGTCGCGACGGTAAGTACCTGATAAGGTGGCATATTTACCAAACGAGGCATCTAATGAAGCATATTGACTAAATACTCTTTCTGCAGAATTGAAACTGGTTGACTGAACCGGATTTTTTGAGTTGCTAAATGCATAAACTTCTGGTACGTTCAAATAATCTGTAGATGTCCAGTTTGAATTATAATTAAGATTGCGAAGGTTTGAACCAACAACACCTGACAGGTTTAAAAAATTCTTCACTGTGAAGTTGTAGTTCACCATTAACTCCGTATTGTTATCAAACAAATCGCGGCGGTCTTCGCGGTAATCGCCCTGGTTACCTTCACGGCCGTATGGGTGTGCCGAGAACGGGAGATCTTCTGTACGTAAAATGTTATAGGTGTCAATTTGCGAACGCAGGGTTATGTTTATGTGATCGTTAAACTTATAGTTTCCAGACAGGTAACCGTAGGTGTCATTTTTATAATGACCGCGGGTCCATTTCTGTGTTAACAAATAAGGGTTGTGGTAACGCTGATACTCGGCAAACTGCGATTGAACGCCAATTTTGCCTGGCTGCCAGATGGCTTTAATATCAGGTGCGTTTACGTCCCAGTCGGCGCCAGTCCAAACAGCAATATTATAGATGATACTGTTTGGGCCATACTGAACATCCGGAAAATTATCTGTTGACTGCCTGTTATAATCAACGTTGGCTTCAAATCTTAATTTGGGAGTAGGGTTAAACGAAGCATAAAAATTAGCGTTAGCTATATTGAGGTATTGTGAAGGGATATAGCTGGTTTGATGTTGCTGCGAAACCGAAAAACGGGTTACATAAGTATCGCCAACAGCGCCTAATGAAATGTTATTGTTGGTTTGGGTACCTGCCTGTAAAAAGTTTTTGAGGTTGTTTTTACCGCGGGCCGTCCATGGGGTAGCCTGGCGAACACCATTAATAACAGGGCTGTCATACTGTGGTATTAGCTGGCCTGCAAAGTAGGGCCCCCAAACATCATAATCACCGTCTACACCGCCTGGTGCGCCGCCTTTTCCATCAACAAAAGTATAAAAGGTATTTTCGCCCGGACCAAATGAACTTTGTGTGCGCGGGAAAGCTAAAAAGCCGGTGTTACGTACTATACTGCTGTTAATATCAACAGTTAAGCCCTTTTTGTTTTTTTCGCCCTTTTTAGTGGTAATCAGGATAGCGCCAAATGATGCGCGATTACCGTAAAGTGCCGCCGCCGCAGGACCTTTTAATACGGTATAGGTCGCAATATCGTCAGGGCTGATGTTATAGGTATCCGTGTTGATTGGGAAACCATCAACAACATATAAAGATACCTGGTTACCACGGATTAACACGTTAGGATTGCCCAATAACTCGGCAGACGGGCCTACCGATACACCGGCAATTTTACCAACTAAACCGGTAATAGGGTTAGGATCGCGTGCCGTAGTCAAGGCCTCACCTTTTACCTCCTGTATAGCGTAACCAATGCGCCTGGTCTCTTTTTTAACACCAAGTGCGGTAACTACTACTTCATTTAATGTTTTGGCATCGCCTGTGAGGCTGATGTTTATCACAGTTTTATCGCCAACCACAATTGATTGTGTAGTATAACCAATGAACGAAAATGATAAAGTTTGACCGGCACTTGCCGAAATAATGTAACGGCCCTCAATATCGGTAACCGTACCTTTGTTTTGTTCTTTGATGCGTACACTTACACCGGGTACTGGTAAGTGGTTCTCGTCGGTAACTGTACCGCTTATTTTGCTTTGGGCTAATAATATAGATGGCGCAATACAAAATAACAAAACCGTAATAACGGTTGTTAATCGTTGGTAGAACTTGTTCATCTGCTAAAATTTAAGGGTAAAACATTTGCTTTTTTCATATAGCAATGCTAAACTTTGTTTATTATTAGTAAACCAACTTAGTGTTAAGCTATACTAAAGCTTTTGTTTACCCTGTGTTAAGCAGGTGGTTTTTGTAACGAAAATATCACATGTCCGTTACAAAAAATTAATATATTCCTGTTAGGAGTTAATCTGTTGTAAATGAGCAAGTGCAATGCCCTTCAAATAGTCGATGTTATCAACAGGGGTATTCATCTCTTTGGCCATATCATCCCAATAGCGCAGCCGTACAATCAGCTCGGCATCAGGGTTAAGTTCAAAATCGGTGGCTTCACCTTCTGTCATTACCCCGCCTTGAAAATTGAGGGTGGTTTTGCTGGCATCCGATAAGCGGCTATAGTATTCCGGGTATTTATATGTGAGGTACCTTTTGGCAATAACGTGGCCCTGTACCAGGTTGGCAACCCGTTCGGAAAAGCCGCGTTCCAGTAAAAAATCGGCGCCAATTTGTTCATGGTCAACATTGCCCATACCATCCATACTTTCAGCTTCGCCTGCCTCGGCACATAAATGGCCAATGTCATGAAAAAAAGCAGCCAATATTACTTCGTCGTCAAAGCCTTCGGCTTTAGCCAGGGCAGCAGCCTGCGACATGTGCTCCAGTTGCGAAACAGGCTCGCCTATGTAATCTTCGTCGCCATATTTTTCATAAAGAGAAAATACTTCTTTCACCACAGCCTGGGGGTCATATGCAGAATATGTCATGTTGGTAGGTTTTTATTGCAAATTAAGCCGATTGAGGTTACGATATTATTAAATGTTTATGAAAAAAGCCCCCGGCCCCCTGAAGGGCGAGTTTTTTAATTAGGGCATTTTTTGATGGCTTTATACATAAAATACCAAAAGGTGAACAATTAAGTTTATTATAATAAACAGGGTAAAGCACCTTGCAATTCAAAAGCTCTCCTTCAGGGAGTTGGGGGGCTTAACAAATTTTTTTACTTTGCAAAAGTTTACCAATACTAAACAAATGGAACAAGATATACTGATCCAGATCAGTAACCGGATAAAAGAACGCCGCCGCGAAAAAAATATAACCGTGCAAGAATTGGCTATAAGAGCCAATGTGAGTAAAGGCCTGATATCGCAGATTGAGAACAGCCGTACCATACCATCGCTTATTGTATTAATAGATATTATTAAAGCGCTGGAGATTGATATGAACGAATTTTTTAAAGATATCCGGTCGAAAAGTAATTATTTTCCGGTACTTATTAAACGTAAAACCGAGTATGAGCATTTCGAAAAGGAGCATGCATCGGGTTTTCATTACCACAGAATATTTACGCAATCCATCAACCGGTCAACCGTTGATATCGTGGTGCTGGACCTTGCGCCCGGTTCATCGCGGCCAATGGTAACTACCGAGGCTTTTGAATACAAATACATTTTAAGCGGCGATGTGGAGTATCATTTTGATGATTATAAGATACTACTAAACCAGGGCGATTCGATGCTGTTTGACGGTCGCCTGCCGCATACGCCTAAAAATCCGGGCACAACAACGGCAAGCATGCTGGTTGTTTATTTTTTTGAGGAGAAGAAGTAGGGTTGATTTGAAAATTTGAAGATTTGAGAATTTGAAAATGCTGTTGGGAATATAATTTTACAATTTGAAGATGGAGGTTGAGATATAATTTTCAAATCTTCAAATTCTCAAATCTTCAAATCAACGTTAACCAAAGCTTAACACAAACTTAGTTTGTCATTAAAGGAATAAGTTTAGTATTGCTAAACATTTGAATTTGTAATTCGATTAATCCATAAACGGGTATGGTGCTAATAGAACAGTTAAGGGGCAAGGTAGCCAAATGGCCTTATTCGCTGGTATCGGCAATGGCAGCGGTTTCGGCGTTTGGTACCTATAGCTGCATGTATTCATTCAGGAAAGCCTTTGCTGCCGGTACCTTTACCGGTCAGCAATATTTTCATGTTGATTATAAGGTTTGGCTGGTAATTGCCCAGGTTGTTGGCTACATGTGCAGCAAGTTTTATGGTATTAAATTTATTGCCGAAGTAAACAGCAAAAACCGGGCGCGTTATATTTTAACTTTAATCGGCATAGCCTGGTTTGCCCTGCTTGCTTTTGCCATTGCGCCTGCACCATGGAATATTATTTTTCTCTTCGTTAACGGTTTTCCGCTGGGGTTAATCTGGGGTTTGGTTTTTGGGTATCTTGAAGGCCGCCGCTCCACCGAGTTTATGGCTTCGGTTTTGTCTGTCAGCCTGATATTTGCATCGGGCTTTGTAAAAACAGTCGGCCGCACCTTACTAACCGGTTTTTATGTTAACGAATATCTTATGCCCTTTTTAACGGGGGCTGTATTTGTACTGCCGTTACTGTTTTTTGTAGGCTGCATGGAATTGATCCCGCCGCCCACCCAGGAAGACAGTGCATTGCGGGCCGAACGCGTACCCATGAATGCGGATGAGCGTAAACAGTTTATTATACGTTTTCTGCCAGGGATTATATTAACCCTCATAGTTTATGTGCTGCTCACTATTATGCGCGATGTGCGTGATAACTTTGAGGTAGAGATTTGGGCAAGCTTAGGTATTAAAGACAATTCTATATTTACCACAACCGATATTAAAATATCAGTTGTGGTGCTTGTTGCCATGAGTTTGCTTATTTTGATAAGAAGAAACCTGCTTGCCTTTAGTATCATTCATGTAATGATCATCGGCGGCTGTATTTTAGTAGGCGGGTCGACCATCTTTTTTTCGGCGCATATGATCACAGCGCAGGTGTGGATGATTATGGTTGGCTTGGGCCTTTATTTGGGTTACGTACCCTATAATGCCGTGTTTTTTGAACGGATGATAGCATCGTTCCATTACAAAAGTAACGTTGGTTTTATAATGTACGTGGCCGATTCTATGGGATATCTCGGCAGCGTTAGCGTTTTACTGGTGAAAGAGCTGGGCCGTCCAAACATTAGCTGGGGACAGTTTTTTAAAGAGGGTGTTATGGTTGTTGCCATAGTAGGCGGGGTTTGCGGCATGTTATCGCTGCTTTATTTTTTACAAAGCGCCAAATTAAGTCAAAATTCAAAAGTCAAAATTCAAAATGGTTTGCTGGCAGATGACTTATTGACAACAATAAAATGAATGAAAACAATAATTTAAAAAGCTCCCCCTTCAGGGGGCTGGGGGGCTCCGCAATAGTAATAGGCGCGGGCATAGTTGGCTTGGCTACTTCGCGGGCACTTGCCTTGCGTGGGTATAAAGTAACCGTATTTGAACGTAATGAACGCGCGGTTGGTGCATCCATTCGCAATTTTGGGATGATATGGCCAATAGGGCAGGCTACCGGCCCCATGTATGAACGTGCCATGCTGTCGCGCAGCATCTGGAAAACTATTTGTACCGAGGCTAAAATATGGCATGATGAGGTTGGATCCCTGCACCTGGCTTATCATGATGATGAACTACAGGTGATAAAGGAATATGTGGATGCCAACCAGGCTCACCGCGATTGCGCGTTGCTAAGCCCCGGCAAGGCATTCGTAAAATCGCCGGCAATTAATACCGATGGTTTAAAAGGCGCTTTGTGGAGCGGCGAAGAAATGATCATCGAATCGCGCGAGGCTGTTGGGCAGGTGGCGGCATACCTGGCCGATAAGTATGGCGTGGTGTTTCACTGGAATACTGCCATTAGCAGGATTGAACATCCAAAAGTATATTCGGGTAAGAGTATGTGGGAAGCCGATGAAATTTACGTTTGCAGCGGCACCGATTTTGAAACGCTTTACCCGGAGTTATTTGCCCAGACAGATATCACCAAATGCAAGCTGCAAATGATGCGGCTGGTGAGCCAGCCTGACGGATGGCGCATTGGGCCGTCGCTTTGTGGTGGCTTATCTATGATACATTATCCTGGCTTCCAGGTTGCTGCTTCGTTACCGGCTTTGCGTGCGCGTTACCAGGAGCAGTATGCTACGCATCTGAAATGGGGTATTCATGTAATGGCTGCGCAAAATGGCAATGGCGAACTAACCATCGGCGATTCGCACGAATATGGGCTGGTGCATGACCCTTTTGATAAGGCATTTATTAATGAAATGATAACAGGGTACTTACATACTTTTGCTAATTTTAAGGATTGGCAAGTACTGCAATCATGGCACGGAATACTGCCGAAGATGACCAACGGTGCAACTGAACTGATTGTTGATGCAGAGCTGGGTGTAACCATCATTAATGGCCTTGGCGGCAACGGAATGACACTTTCATTAGGCCTGTGCGAGCAGGTGATAGCTGCCAGATCATAGCTGCCAGATCATGGTTGATGGTTGATGGTTCATAGATCATAGCTGTTTTTTAAAAACTTTCACGTATAACGTAACACGTATAACTTACAACCTAACAATTATGCTCGATTCAAGACGGGATTTTCTTAAAAAAGCGGCTTTGCTAACCGGAGCGGCCGGATTAACCAGCCTTTTGCCCGAATCTATTCAAAAGGCAATGGCCATTAATCCTGCGCCGGGCAGTACTTATCTTGATGCCGAACACGTGGTAATCCTGATGCAGGAAAACCGCTCGTTCGACCATACGTACGGTATGCTTAAAGGTGTACGTGGCTACAATGATCCAAGGGCTATTGATCTGCCTGATAAAAATAAAGTCTGGCTGCAATCAAACCATAAAGGCGAAACTTACGCGCCTTTTCACCTGGATATTAAAAACACCAAAGCCACCTGGATGAGTTCGTTGCCACATTCATGGGCCAACCAGGTAAATGCACGTAATGATGGGAAGTTTGACCAATGGCTGAATGTTAAACGCAATAGTATTAAGGAATACTCGGATATGCCGTTAACCATGGGTTTCCACAGCCGCGAGGATATTCCTTTTTATTACGCTCTTGCCGATGCATTTACCGTTTGCGATCAGAATTTTTGTTCGGCCTTAACGGGTACCAACCCCAACAGGCTTTACTTTTTTACGGGTACCATCAGGGCCGAGCAGCATGAAAATTCCTTAGCACACGTTTGGAATGATGACATGGATTACGGCACACTCAACTGGGGCACATTCCCCGAACGTTTGGAAGATCATGACATTTCCTGGAAGCATTACCAAAACGAGATTGCCATAGATACCGGCCTTAAAGGCGAAGAAGACCCCTGGTTATCCAATTTTCAGGATAATGCGCTGGAGTTTTTTGGCCAGTATAATATCAAACTATATGATAAGCACATAGCTCATCTGCAAAAGCAATCGACAGATTTACCTGGGGAGATAGCTGCCATTGAAAAACAGATTGCCGCTTTGCCTGCTGGCGACGCGCATATAGATCACCTTAAAAAACAGCTTAAGCAAACACAGCGTGATCTGGAAAATGTAAAAAAAGACATGGCCGGCCTTGATCCGGGTAAGTTTGCCACGCTATCGCAACGCGAAAAAAATCTTCACCAGAAAGGTTTTGTAACCAATACCAACGATCCGCATTACCGCACTTTAAGTCCGCTAAAATATAATGACGATGGTACCGGGCGTGAGTTATTGGTACCTAAAGGCGATGTGCTGCATCAGTTTAGGGAAGATGTAAAAAGCAGCCGGTTGCCAACTGTTTCCTGGCTCTCGGCACCGGAGCATTTTTCTGATCATCCGGGTTCGGCCTGGTATGGCGCATGGTATGTATCCGAAGTGATGGATATTCTTACACAAAACCCCGAAGTTTGGAAAAAGACCATCTTTATTTTAGCGTACGATGAAAACGATGGCTATTTTGACCACGTGCCACCGTTTACCGCGCCGCATCCGCATAAAGCAGGAACAGGTAAGGTATCCGAAGGGATTGATACCAGTGTTGAGTTTGTAACCTACAAACAGGAAAAGGCAAGAAACAACTTCCCCGAAGTTTTTGATCGCGAAAGCCCTATTGGCCTTGGCTTCCGTGTGCCATTAGTTATCGCTTCGCCCTGGAGCAGGGGAGGATGGGTAAATTCGGAGGTTTTTGACCATACATCAACCTTGCAGTTTTTAGAAAAATTCCTAAGTCATAAAACCGGTAAAAAGGTTGTTGAACCCAATATAAGCAACTGGCGCCGCACGGTTTGCGGTGATCTTTCAACAACTTTCCGTCCGTACAATGGCGAAACTATTCCCAATCCTGAATTTGTAGCCAGGGAGGTGTTTTTAGAAGGTATCCATAAAGCGCAATTTAAAAAACTGCCAACAGATTATAAGTTGTTGACTGCCGAAGAGATAGCGCTGATTAACAAAACTCCGCAGGCGTCCCCTTACATGCCTCAGCAGGAGAAAGGGATAAAGCCGTCGTCGGCCCTGCCTTACCAGTTGTATGCTGATGGGAAATTAAGTGCCGATAAAAAATCATTCGGGATAAAATTTAATGCGAGCAAACAATTGTTTGGTGATAAAGCTTTGGGCTCGCCGTTCAATGTGTATGCCCCCGGCAAATACGCCAGTTTTAACTATCCGCAAAAAATGGAGCCCCTGCGCACCTGGGCATATGCACTAACCGCCGGTGATAACCTTGCAGATGTTTGGCCTTTACATGAATTTGAAAATGGCGAATACCACCTGCGCGTTTACGGCCCTAACGGTTTCTATCGCGAATACAAAGGCAATGCGGCCGATCCGTTGCTGGATGTAGCCTGCGATTATCAGCAAGCCAATATCGCTTTAAAACTGGTCAATTTAAGCCACGATGAGGCCTACAGTGTGCAGGTAACCGATCATGGTTATAAAACCAATAATCATAAAGTTGTAGTGAATAAAAAAGGCCAAAATGTGTTAGTTCTTGACCTTTCTAAAAGCCATGGCTGGTATGATTTCAGCATAAAAATAACCGGGTCACACGCTTTCGAAAAAAGGTATGCCGGCCGGGTGGAAAGTGGCAAACATAGCTTTAGCGACCCATTGATGGGCAAAATGGTTTAAAAACTTCATTTGTACGTTTATTTTTAGCCTGGTAACTTTGTTAAGTTGCCGGGTTTTTTACTTCCCGGATTTATTTAGCTCTCACAGGTTCGGCTGGCAGGCCCACGGCTACCCTAAGGCGAGCCATGGCCCAGCACCACCAGGCACATTGTTCGCCATTGCCGGCATCTTTGGTTTTCCAAACCGCGTTGTTCATGGCTGCTATGTCGGTATCGCTTATCTTTTCAGATTGTTTATGTCCGCCACCATCCAGCCAGCCGCCTTCCATGTATACTGGTTTGGGGGCGTTAACAATTTTTATCAGGTCCAGAATCTCTTTTATCCGGTTGTAATCTTTTTCTGTGCGGGCAAATTCCATTTCCCATGCCTGCCCTTTGCCAATAATTTCGTTAGATACTGTTTCGTCCGGGTAACTATCGGTAGGCATCCAGGCCAGTCCGTTTGTTTTTTTAAGCATACCCTGTTGCATAGCTTTTACGGTATTGCGCATCACCTGGTGATTTAAACCCTCCCACTGTGCGGCAACAGGCGATAGGGTAACCCAACCCATACCTAAATACGGTATGCCTCCGTTTGAATCGGGCAGCCGCATTTCCAGGTAAGTGGTGTCGCTGTTACGTACCGTTGTCAGGTTTTTACGGATGCCTTGTTGCAGTATCTCAATTTTTTTACGCCAGTCTGCAGCCAGTTTGGTATCGCCGCGGCGTTCGGCTACGGCAGCCATATCATTTAAAGCTGCGCCTACAAAGCTTTGGGTAAGTAAATCCCAAACATCCCAACGGCGGCCTTCTCTTGAATGTTCAAAAGATATATTACGCACCAGGCCTGGCTCAACCGACCACCAGCCATGCTGAAAAAAGGTGCGGTCGCAGGTTCGTTTCATAATAGCGCTTACCAGCGGCCAGGTTTTATCTTCAAAATCCGTGTGTCCTTGCTTAAGCGCCAGCCTTGCCCAGGCCAGCAGTACATGCGCCTGCCCGTCAATCTGGTGCTCATCGCTGATGATAGTATATTTGTTGTCCTTTATACCTATAACATGCGGTATGCGTTCCATATCGTTTTGGGCGGTAGCATCAAGCACGCATTTAATGTTTAATTCAGCCTCCTTTAACCGCCCGGTTTCTATCAGCAACGATACCATGGCGCCGGTTGTGCGGCAATACATACCCTCGTAAGCACCGGTTAATGATTCGGGTAAAAAGCCATCTTTACCCATCCTGTCTAAAAGGCTATAATAGGTATTGGAGTACAGTTTTTCAAAATAGGGCGATTGCAGCGTGGTCTTGATATCATGTAAACTGGTTTGGGCTTTTACCTGCATCATGCCGAAAATCAGCATCGTCAACAAGAAAAAAAGGGGATATTTTTTAATCATAGTGGTATAAAATAGCTTGCAAATCAAAAGTAATTTAAAAGTGGCAGATATGTCATTTGACCGACGCCGAATTTGCCTGAAACAAAAAAGAATTTTTTATTTAAAAATAATCTTGTAATTATGCCTGTCCAATTCAGAAACCGTTTTACAGTCCATTTATGCTTCCAGGTGAGGAATATCAAATGTGGCCCGATGCTAAATTGTTAGATTTACTTAGGCTGGATGACCGTGAGGCATTTGAATTGCTGTACAAAAGATATTCGGCCAAGCTATTTCACGCTGCTTACAACCTTTTTCGCGATCGCGATGTTTGCGAAGACCTGGTGCAGGAATTGTTTATTGCCCTGTGGACAAAGCGTCATCAGCTTAACATTACCTCGCTCGAATCGTACCTGAAGGTGGCCATCCGTCACCGGGTTATCTATTACATCCGCACCAAAAAGGCCACGCTTGATTTGGAAGTTGTGGAAGAACTGATAGAAAAATATACCGCAGACAGTAAACTGTTACAGCGCGACATCAGCCAGTTGCTGGAAAACAATGTGGCCCTGCTGCCCGAAAAATGCCGCCAGATTTTTACACTAAGTCGTAAAGAATACCTCTCCAATAAAGAGATAGCCTCGCGGCTAAACATCTCCATAAAAACTGTCGAAAACCAGATAACCATAGCCTTGCGCTTTCTGCGTACAGGGTTAACAGATTACCTGCCATCGGTTATTGCCCTGTTAATGGTGTATATGATGCAGTAGGGATAAATTCATCTGGCGCGTATTTAAAAACTATTATTTAAATTTGTTAGTACCGATAGCGGCCCGGCTTTTGTTGGCCTCCAATTACAAACTTTACTGGTTGCCTGTTTATAGTTCACATCCGTTAAAAAAACTACAATGAAAAAGGTATCGCTTTTTTTTGTGTTCCCTGTTATTTTAACCGGGACCTGCTTGCTTGCGTTCAATCCGCATAATTCACCTGGCGAAAAAATTATAAAAAAGAACTATCCGGTTACCTGCGGATCATTTACTGCCGATAACATCGATACTGCAGCCGGCGGAAAATATATGATAAAGCTGCCGGGATGGGGCGATTATAGCTATCCGGTATCAACCCATAATGATAGCGCTCAGTATTACTTTAACCAGGGCTTAACTATGTATTATAGCTATCATATGAAGGAGGCGCTGGCATCATTTAAAGAAGCTGCCCGGTTTGACCCGGCCTCGCCGATGACTTATTGGGGGCAGGCTTTAACTATGGGGCCCTACTATAATGCGGTTCACCTTTATAAAGTGCCGCAAGGGTTACCTGCCGTTTTAAAGCAATTAAATACAACTGCCAGCGGCGCAACTGAAAAGGAAAAAGCGCTTATCAACATGATGAATTTAAGATATCCGTTGGTGAAAGATCAAACAACTCATGACGAAAAGGCTTATGCACAAGGCATGCGGAAACTGGTATCGGCATATCCCGAAGACGAAGATATAAAAATGCTATATATAGATGCCATGATGCTGATACACCCCTGGGATTTTTGGACGCCTGATGGATTGGCAAAAGAATGGACGCCCGAACTGGTGGAATTATGTAAAGGCGTATTGAAAGCAAAACCCAATAACCCGGCCGCATTGCATTATTATGTTCACCTTACGGAGGCATCCCATAACCCTGAATTGGCTATGGCCAATGCCGAAGCTTTAAAGCGGATTTTCCCGGCGGTAGGGCATATGGTGCACATGGCCAGCCATGTTTATCAACGCAACGGGTTATATTTTCAGGGGGTAGATGCCAACGAAAAGGCCTGTAAAAGCGTTGATTTATATGCCGCTATAGTTAAAAATATACCCCTTATCAAATCTGTACCTCATGTGTACGCTGTAGAGACGTATTGCGCCTTTAGCGGGGGAATGTATCAAAAGGCCATGGAGGTTGCCCTGCGTTGCCGCAAAAGTATTAAGCCAACAGCCGCAGATAGTTATGCCCAATATTTATACATGATGCCGGTGCTTACGATGGTACGCCTGGGTAAATGGGATGAGATATTGAAAGATAATAACCCACCCGCCGCTGGCTGGACTTATGCACAAATACTCCACAGTTTTGCAAAAGGACTGGCCTTTATTTACACCGGCAAGCCCGATTTGGCAAATGGCCAGCTCCAGTTAATACGCGATAAAATTAACGCGCCGGTTTTAAAAATAAGAGATATCCCTTTTAATACACCGTTTGAAGGTGCTACTATAGCCGAAAGTATATTGGAAGGCGCAATTTTGTTAACACAAAACAAATATGAAAACGGTATAGCCAGCTTTAATAAAGCTATAACGGTAGAAGACCATATGATTTATTCCGAGCCTGCCCAGTGGCCTATGCCTGCCCGGCAATTTTTGGGTGCATATCTTTTAAAAAACGACGATAATATTAGGGCCGAAGAGGTTTACCGGGCCGACCTGGTACATAATCCCGGCAATGGCTGGTCGTTATTAGGGTTGTACCAAAGCATTAAAGCACAAAATCATAAACAAAACCTGGCCGAATATAAATCGGGCTTCCTTCGTTCGTTTTCGCATGCGGATGTTGTGCCAACAGGTTCGGTTTTTATGAATTAAAATCCTCCATCGCGTCATTTGAACTGGTTTTTAGGAAAAAAATAAAAGTCCCTAAGCGCTCGCCGCCGGGACTTTAAACCTAAACCTTATCACAAAGAGGCAGACAGGATGTCCGCCCCAAGTAAGATGAGCAAATTGCAAAATTTATACCGTAATTGCAAATCTGTATTTCGCTTTTTGCATTCGATTTGTTTTACGCTGCTGCCGCCAATTCCAAATTATAGCAACCTGATACCATTATTCATAAAATTCAGGGGAATCATGGCATATAATTGTAACAGTAAGCGGTATTACCGAGATTTACCCAAATAAAGCCCGGTTGTTTTATAATTAGATACATCCATGCCCGGCGGAGAAAAATACTTTTGAGCGAAGGTATTGTGCCGGGGCTTTTTAGCGATGGCTGACCTGTGCTTCATGATGTATTGTCCTAAAGTTACATTGAGCTAATCCGAGGGTTGCCACACAATACTTGCGCTAAGGCGGGCTAAATACAAAAGAGGTTGCCCCTTTTGAGCCAACCTCGTTTCTTCATCATTTTTATTGATACTTATTTCTTTCTTAAATGATCTGGCAGGGGGGGGCGGTCGCCATCTGTATAACCATATACGTCAAAGCTTATACTAAGTTCTTTTCAAAGATTTGAAATGCTCCGCTGTTCGAAGTAGTCTCCGACTATCGAATGCTAAGGTTATGATCGGCAATTGATAAATGGACACAATAAAATTGGTTATCAAAAGATATCAAATGGCAATTAAAAAAAAGAACTCCAGGTGTATAATTTGTAACGGAATCAAATTCAGGTGGACGATTTCTCCGGGATCACATTTTGTAAATTTTGTTGCCGAAGGTGAGGGTAAAGGGCGAAAAATTGAGGTTTTAGTAGAATCAGGTATTAATCGCTTTTGGACGGAGTTTTCAGATGTATCAGATTTGAATTTGCGTGTTATCATGCCAAGAGACGCCGCTTCCTTTATCTTAAAGGCTTTGGACGACGGCTGGAATCCCGAAGAAAAAGGAAAGTCCATAAAATATAGGCTATTGGCAGATAGGCTATTGAAAGAAGAATAGTTTATTGGCTACTTTAAGCATAGGTATGTAAATTGGTTTTGAATAAACAGGTTAATCAAAAGATAAATCTATGTGTTTAGTTGAAGTATAGGTACAATTATTTTCAAATTGATTTACGAGGGGGTAGCCAAGCCCTGTGAGTTGGCAGAACTTATGGTTGTAAAACCATGCCGATACAAGGTGAAGAATTCAGATTTTAAACAATACTTAAAAAAAAATAAAATTCTTTTAGGGGGTAGGGCATGTTCAATGCATCCTGCATATATAAACCATGAGAAAGTTTAATTTCAGGAAAAAACAAGTCTCTGCTAAAGACCAATCTTTGCAGGAAGAAATCGTAAATCAGTATTTTGACGAATTGGATTTGGGCAACTTGCCCGAAACAAACAACCATGGTGTTGAATTTAACAGCGATAAGGTATACAGCCGTATTGCCGATCAAATTGATGGCGGCAGCAAAATCAAAACCTTAACCAAACAATGGTTGGTTGCTGCATCGCTGCTTGCCGGCTTGTGCTTGTCGGCATACCTGTACCGTAATGATATCCTCAACTATGTTTCGCCGATAGCCACCAAACAAATTACGGCGGCTAATGGCAAAATTGTAACTATAACCCTTGCCGATGGCACTAAAATATGGCTTAACGGCGGCAGTAAACTTACCTATCCCGATAAATTCCGGGGCGACCGCCGCGAGATTACTTTAGCAGGGGAAGCTTTTTTAGATGTAGCGCATGATGATCATCAATCATTCATTATTCACACCGGCGCCGTACGCACCCAGGTGTTGGGTACAAGTTTCAACATAAAAGCCTATCCCGAAGATCATTTTGTAAAGGTGGATGTATTGAGCGGTAAGGTAGGTGTAATAGCGGCGGCTAACAATGCCAAAAAATCGCAAACTGTTTTCTTAACCCCCGCCCAGGAGGTGATTTTTAATAAAGATAATAACCAGGCCATTAAAACCGAAATGGTTGATGTTGATGTATTGGTGAGGTGGAAAAGCGGCGACCTGGTATTTAAACGGATGCCGCTGCCCGAGGTAATAAATACGATTGAGCATCGCTTCAATGTAAAGATTGACGTAGATATCAACCTCGTGAGGTGTTCAATAACAGCCGACCTTACCAATAAATCGTTGGAAACCGTAATGAAGGTTTTATCAAAAATTGTTAAAGGCAAGGCTATACAGGATAAGGGGCGCTACCGCCTTAAAGGCAAAGGCTGCTAACCAATAAAATAAACCAATTCATCCAAAATATAACCAATTATTAGCTAACCTAAATAGAAGAGCATGACAACATAAATACATACAAAAAACCCTGATCAAAGGGATTTGAACAGGGTTATTAAAATGCAGCGTATTAATAAGTGCAGCGTTTCGAGGTCCAATTCAGAACAAAGCACTCAATTTCAAACACTTTAATTATCTCAAATCTATGAATATATCTCTATTTTCAAATGGAGTAGTTCGTTATGTATTAATATTAATGAAATTTACCTCGCTCGCCTGCTTTGTTGTTTGCTTCATGTGCCTTTCGGCGGTAGCAAATGATTCATTTGGCCAACGCTTTTTGGAGATTTCGGTTACGCTGAAGCTCAAAAACGCAAGGCTTTCTGATGCGCTCGATAAAATATCGGCCGATAAACATATTAAATTTGCTTACGCCGATAATGTGCTGAAGCCGGATTTCAGGGTAACGTTGAATGCCAAAAATGAAAGCATCAAAACCGTGCTTAATAAGGTGTTAACTCCATTTAACCTTAGCTATAAAATTATTGATGACGTAATTGTTATTGATGAAAAAGCCGAGGTAGAAAGCAGCACAGGCGGCATACAGCAAGCCTCGCCGGTCCCCATTAAAATTACAGGTAAAGTAACCGACGAAACAGGCCAGCCATTTCCGGGCGTAGGCATCAAAATAAAAGGAACCACAACAGGCACCATTACTGGTGTAGATGGTACTTTTACCTTGCCTAACGTGGGCAGCGATGATATACTGGTATTCAGCTTTATTGGTTACGCGCCAAAGGAAGTGCCGGTAAATAATCAAACCACCTTTAACGTGCAGCTATCGCCCGAACGCACTTCATTAAACGAAGTAGTTGTGATTGGTTACGGCACACAAAAACGGGCCAATATTATAGGCGCGGTCGATCAGATCTCGTCAAAAGCCATCGAAGGCAAACCGTCTGTAAATTTAACGCAGGCTTTGCAAGGCACATCGCCAAATCTTATTATCCAGCAAACCAACTCCGAGCCGGGCGCTTATCAAAACATCAACATTCGTGGTGTAAGTACTTTAGGCGATAACAGCCCGCTGGTGGTTATAGATGGTATTACCGGCGGCGACATTAACCTGCTTAATCCGCAGGATATTGAAAGTGTTTCTGTTTTGAAAGACGCGGGCAGCGCTGCCATATACGGTTCGCGATCAGCAAATGGCGTAATATTGGTTACTACCAAAAAGGGCAAGAAAAACTCCAGCACCCAGCTTACCTACAATGGGCAGGGCGGGGTACAAGAACCACATGTGGGTTATAAACCTGTTCACAGCTATGAAAATGCCATCCTCAGGAACGAGGCCGTGGTAAATGCAGGTTTGCAACCAATTTATAGCCCGCAGGATATCCGTAATTTTCAGCAGGCGGGCGATCAGCAATGGTTTTTGGATGCCATTTTAAAAAATGCCGTGTTGCAAAACCATAACCTGGCGCTAACCGGTGGTAATTCAACTTCCTCATACCTGGTATCGGCCGGAGTAACAGATCAGCGGAGCAACCTTGTTGGACCTAACTATGGTTTGCGCCGCTATAATTACCGCATGAACCTGAGTACCGAATACGGTAAATTAAAGCTGACCAGCATCCTGGCTTATTCCCGAACCGAAATTAAGGAGCACTCCTACAACACATCAACCCTTATTGTTGACGCAGGCAGAACGCCAACTTATTATAAAATTAAAGACGACCAGGGACGGTATTTAACCAATGATGTGTTAACAGAGTTTAACCCGCTGGGGATTTTAGAAGCAGGCGGTTACCGCAAACGCGACAACGATAACATATTCGGTAACTTAAATGCCGAGCTGGCCATCACCAAAGACTTTAAACTAAAGGGCGTTTTTGGCGGTACGCTGCTATCAAACCACATGTTTGGGAGGGTGATAGAAGTTGATTATTTCCCGAAAGGAACTTATGGCGCTGATAGAAATACCAATGACGAGAATAATAAAAACCTGTTTTTAAATACGCAGGTAATTGCGCAGTATACCAAAATATTCAATAAATCGCATAACGTAGATGTGCTTATTGGTGTGGCCAATGAGTCGACAACTAACCAGGGCAATAAACTTTATCTGAAATATACAGATCCTGAGTTGGGTACGCCGGTTACAGGTACTATAATTGATCCGGCGTCATCAACAACCAATAATAATACAACAGAAACCAGTCTAAATTCTGTTTTTGGCCGGGCAAGCTATAATTTTCAGAGTAAGATATATGGCGAGTTCGATTTTAGGGTTGATGCTTCATCAAAGTTCAACACGCAAAACCGTAATGCGTTTTTTCCGTCGGGATCAGTAGGTTATCGTATTACCGAAGAGCGCTTTATGCAAAGCTACCGCAATAGCTTTGGTGATTTGAAGTTAAGGGCATCCTATGGTATTTTAGGAAATCAGAATGTAGGTGTATACCAGTATCAACGCACATTTGGCCCGTTCCAGAATGCATATGGATTTAATAATGCAGGCGTTGGCGGCACCGAGATTAAATTTGCTAATCCAGATATCCGCTGGGAGCGGGCTGCAACGTTGAATATAGGTGTTGATGCTGGTTTTCTGAAAAATACATTAAATATTGCGGTTGATTATTTTAATAAAGAAACCAGAGATATCTTATTGCCACCAATAGTACCTGGCGTTTATGGCGCCCAGGTACCCGATTATAATGCCGGTAAAGTTCAAAACAGGGGGTGGGAGCTAACGGTCAATTACCGCTTATCGGGCAAAAACTTTAACCATTTGTTTTCATTTAACGTAGCCGATACTAAAAATAAAGTATTATCCCTTGAAGGCGGCGACCAGATTAATACGTACGACGAATTGCAGGTTATTAACAAAGTTGGCCTGCCAATTGGCTCATACGTTGGTTTAAAACGCGATGGCTATTTCCAAAACCTGAATGACATTGTTAACGGACCCAAACCTGCCGGTTTAACTGTTTCGCCGGGCGATAACCGTTATGTGGATGTTAACAAGGATGGAGTAATTGATGATAACGATAGGTTTGTGTTAGGGAATGGTTTCCCGCGTTTAACATTTGGCTTTACCTATAATGTAACTTACAAAAATTTTGATTTTAACCTGTTTATGCAGGGGGTAGGCAAGCGCAGCATGTTTGTGCGTGGCGAACAGGTTGAGCCCTTCCATTTCAACTACTCGCAGGTGATCTATCAACACCAGCTGGACTACTGGACGCCTCAAAACCCCGATGCCCGTTATCCGCGGCTTGCAGCTGCCGGCAGCCAATCAAATACCAACAACTTCAGGCGCGGATCTGATATGTACATTTTTGATGGTTCGTACCTGCGCGTTAAAAACGTAACCCTGGGGTACTCATTACCGCAAAGTGTTGCCAGGGCTATCGGTACGCATAAGGTTAGGGCCTATGTTTCGGGTCAAAACATCCTCACCTTTTCAGGCATGAAATTCCTTGACCCGGAATCGACAGAATTTAACGGAAATGTACAGGCTCGCGGTGCCAATAGCGGCAGGGCCTATCCAACGCCGATATATTATGGGTTTGGTATTGATGTAACATTATAATTTATTATACATGAAGAAATTAACGACATATAGAACCGTGTTTTTTATAGCCCTGTTAACTGTTATGGTTTCAGCCTGTAAAAAGCTCGATCTGGCACCGGTAAATAAGTTTACTGATATCAACTTCTGGACAACTACCGAAAAAGCGAACAGCGTATTAAATACCGCGTATTCGCAAATGTTTCGCTCAGATTATTTCTTTTACAATGAAGGCGCATCCGACAATGCGTACAATGGCCGCGGTGATGCCAATGGAGTGGCATCAATTGCAGCCGGTACTTATGATGCCTCCCTTGGGCGCATTAAAGAGGAGTGGGGATATCATTATTCAGGTATCAAAACCTGTAATATATTTCTGGAAAATGTTGATAGGGTGGCCTCTATGGACGCAACACTTAAAGCCCGCATGAAGGCCGAGGCTAAATTTATCCGTGCCTATCACTATTTTCAGTTGGCTACCTGGTTTGGCGATGTACCCTTGTTTGATAAGGATATTTCGATAGCCGATGCCAAAACCATTGCCCGTACACCAAAAGCGCAGGTAATTGATTTTGTACTGAAGGAACTGGATGCTGCCGCTGCTGCATTACCGGTAAACACAGCTTATGCCGCTGCAGACAGGGGCCGTATTACCAAAGGAGCTGCCATTGCGCTTAAAGCAAGGGTTTATCTTTATGACAGCCGCTGGCAGGATGTGGCTACAATCTGCGAAAAATTGATTAACGATAACAGCAATGGTACCTACAGCTTGTTTTCATCTTACGAGGGCGTGTTTTTACCCCAAAATGAGTACAACAGCGAAGTAATACTCGATCTGGAATTTGTGCCGCTTATTAAAACATACAGCCAGTTTTTTGACTTTGCCCCACTTGCAGTTGGTGCACGCCTTAATGCCCTTGCCCCAACGCAGGAACTGGTCGACAGTTACCTGATGGCCAACGGTAAAAAGATCACCGATGTAGAATCTGGTTATAATGAAGATAACCCATATGTAAACCGCGATCCACGATTGACTAATACGGTGGTTTATAACTTATATAAATGGAAAAAACCGGATGGCAGTACCCAAACCATTTATACCAAACCCGGATCTGATCCCGGTACGGATAAATTGGATGAATATGCACCCGGTAAAGTGAGTTCGCCAACAGGTTATTATATCCGCAAATATTACGACCCTACATCTGCCGTAAATTTTCAGTCGGGTTTAAACCTTATTCTTATTCGTTACGCCGATGTATTACTCATGTATGCCGAAGCGAAAAATGAATTGGGCCAGTTGGATGGCGGCGTATGGGATAAAACTATCAAAGCCTTAAGGAGCCGTGCCGGTTTTACCGATCCAGCTGCGCTTACTTTCACCGGCCCTCCCCAGGCTGATCTTCGTAGTATTGTTCGGAACGAACGTCGTGCCGAGTTGGCTATGGAAGGCTTACGCATTTTTGATATCCGCCGGTGGAAAACTGCCGAAGTGGTATTAAATGGCTGGTCGCATGGTGCCAAATTCGGGCCGGCTTCTGTAGATAACGGATACATCAGGGCCAATTTGCGCAGCTTTGATAAAAGCAAAGCCTATTTATGGCCGGTTCCGAGAGATGAACGTGCGGTTGATCCAAATCTTACCCAAAATCCAGGTTGGTAGTTCAATAATTATTTATAAAATATTATAATCAATTAAGATCATGAAAAAAATTACTTTCTGCCTTATGGCAGGCATATTGGCATTAATAATTGTATCTGGCTGTAAAAAGGATAAAACCCTTAACCATACGCAGGTATCGGCAGTAAAAAATTTTTTTGCGCCTGTTGATAACAAATTCATAAAACTTGAGCCAGCTTCCGGTTCGGCATCGTTTGAATGGGAGCAGGCACAGGCCGAAGATAACGGCCTGGTGATGTACGAGGTTGCTTTTGATAAAACTACCGGCGATTTTTCAAAACCGGTTTATACCCTGCCATCTGATGGTAACGGCTTGTACAACAAGTTAACCATCTCTTTTAAAGACCTGAACAAAATTGCCGACCTGGCAGGTATCCAACCACAGGAAACCGGCAAATTGAAATGGACGGTAATGTCATCAAAAGGGATCAACGTACAAAAAAGTAGCTTATCACGTACCATCGAGGTACAGCGTGCTGCAGGATTCAGCGAAATTCCTGCCGATTTGTACATTACCGGAACGGCCACCGAAGGCGGCGATGACCTGAGCAAGGCTGTACATTTAAAACAAACTTCAACCGGTGTTTTTGAAGCGTACACTTCACTAAAAGCAGGCGCTTTCCATTTTGCCGAACGTAATACCGGCACACCGGCGGCGTATTCAATAGATGGTGTTAAGTTGCTGAAGGATGGTAGCACTTCCGTGGCCGGCGCTACAAAAGTTGAGAAAATTGTAGTTGATTTTACAACTGCTTCTGCATCAACGACAGAAGTTGTATCGGTAGGTTTATGGTTCGCTGCCGACAATAAAATCTGGTTTAGCCTGCCTTACGTTGGTGGTAGCAGCTGGGAAATTGATAATGCATCTATCGTTTTCCACCAGGAGTCATGGGGCAGGGATGAGCGTTACAAATTTATGTTTACGTTTAAAGATGCCACTGGTACAACATCCACACAGTACTATGGCAGTACCAATTCGGATAATAACCCGGCTACCGCAACAACGGCTGCATCTTATTACTACATGGTACTGGTAAACAGCTCCCAGTATGATTACTGTTTTAAATTTGATCACCGTGCCGATAATGGTAAAGCGGATATTAAAATTATCTGGAGTGCAGACGTAGCTGCGTATACCCATGTTGTTACCGTTAAGTAATAAAACATTATCAATTCTGTGCCGCATTAATCATCGGCACAGAATTTAAAACATAATTTATGAAAATCATACCTCAACATATACAGAAATGGGCATTGGTATCACTAATACCGTTGGTGCTTACATCGTGCTTAAAAGACAAGGCTTTTCCACTTTATCCCAACCATAAAACAGCAACGGTTGATTACAAATACGCCGCTACAGCCGATTCGTTACAGGAAAAAACTTATAGTATTTACCTATCTGCAAACGGTAATTATTTTGTGCAGGATAATGCAGGTAATACCAACTATAATTATTGGCCCCAGGCACATACGCTGGATATTTTTACCGATGCATTTTTACGCACCAAAAACGATGTTTATAAGCAACGGATGAAATCGTTGTTAAATGGTACCCGCGTTACCAACGGTAATAAATATCAAAACGAATATTATGACGATATGGAATGGCTGGCCCTGGCAAGCCTGCGCGCCTATACGGCAACCAACGATAATGATTACCTTGATGCCGCAAATGTACTGTGGACTGATATCAAAACCGGGCAAAACACCAACCAGGGCGGCGGCATAGCCTGGCGCAAATCGCAGCTGGATTATAAAAATACACCTGCCAATGCACCGGCTATAATATTTGCCTGCCGCTTATATGCGTTAAAAAAGAACGACGCTGATCTTACAATAGCAAAAAGCCTTTACACCTGGCTAAGCGCTACTTTGGTTGATCCTTCGAGCGGGATAATTTGGGATGGCATTAATGGCAACCACGACGGGCAGATCAGCAAAAATAAATTCACTTATAACCAGGGTGTTTATATGGGGGCCGCGCTTGAACTTTACCATGTTACAAAAAATGCCGATTACCTGGCCGACGCCGTTCGAAATGCCAATGCAACTATTAACGATACAGATATATCGCCTGGCGGTTTGTTAAAGTCTGAAGGACAAGGCGATGGTGGGTTGTTTAAGGGTATTTTGGTTAGGTACCTTACGCTGCTGATAGAAGAGCCCGCCGTAAGTTCGACAGATAGGGACACCTTTGTTAAATTTTTGAAATATAACGCGCAAACTTTATACACCAAAGGTATCAGCCGACCGGCGCTTTTTGTTAGCCCCGACTGGAAAACGCTGCCATTAGGCAATACCGATTTAACCACGCAGTTAAGTGGGGTAATGATGGTAGAAGCTGCGGCAGCCTTAAAAGCTGATGGTAAATTGTAATTTTGAACTATCTTCCGGAATTAATGCCGGAAGATAGTTTCTATGACCCTGCGTATGCCAATGAAAAACTTAACATCAACCATCTACCTGTGCATGGCAATAGTGTGGACTGCAACCGCCCAAACAAGTGCCAATTATAAAAACCGGATTGCCATCATTAATAAAAACATCTATGATAAGTTTTATGATAAAAAAGTAAATCTATACTTCGAAACCAACGACAGTGCGGCCAACAAGGGCAACCATTCCTTTTTGTGGCCCTTATGCGCGTTGGTGCAGGCCGCTAATGAAATGGAGGCCGGCAATCCTTCAAAAAATTACATAGCCCCGGTTATGAAAGCCATCCAACAATATTATTCTGCCAAACCGCCGGTGCCGGGTTATCAGGCCATGGTAGCCAGGGAAAAAGTTGATTCGCGTTTTTATGATGATAACGAATGGATTGCCATTGCACTGATGGATGCTTACGCCCGGAATCACAAAAAGGAATACCTGGAAACTTCCCAAATGATTTATCGTTTCCTGTTGTCGGGCCATGACAGGATTGGCGGCGGTGGCTTTTATTGGGTAGAGGGCGATAAGAAAGGGAAAAACACCTGCTCTAACGGGCCGGCTATATTGGTGGCCCTGCAGTTATACCAGGCCACCCACCAAAAAGCATATCTTGATACCGCGATTGTTACCTACAATTGGGCAAAAGGACATTTGTTATCGCCTAATGGTGTTTATTATGATGCTATCAGGGTACCATCGATGAAAGTAGATTCGGCATATTACACTTATAATGCGGGGACAATGTTGCAATCGGGCGTGCTGTTATACAATATCACCCATGACAAAAAGTATCTCGGCGATGCACAAAACGTAGCCAAAGCCGCCGAAAAGCATTTTTACCGAAACGGCCACCTGCCGGGCAACTACTGGTTTAATGCAGTGTTGCTTAGGGGATACATTGAATTGTATAAAGTTGATAAAAACAAAGCCCAATTGCAGTTTATGATAGACGATGCCAACCGCACCTGGGCGTCAGAAAAGGATGACCAAAACCTTTTAGGACCAAAAAAGGCAAAATCACTTATTGACCAGGCTGCTATGCTCGAGATTTATTCGCGACTGGATAATCTGAAATTATAGTTACAGCCAACTAAGTTCAACACATGTTCATTTTGTGTCCACTTCATGGTCACGATTTTTTACTGTCTTTTAGTTCCCTAACTTCCTGCTGCAGGATAGCCACTTCGCCCTCAAGAACTTTGAGGCGTATTTCGTTCACCCTGTTTTGAGTTTCCTGGGTTGACCGGACGTCCCGTATATCCCCTTTTAATTGAAAGTAAGTTGTCATCACCGAAACAACAATACTTATCGTGCTGATAATAGTAACGGTGATGTTTTTGAGGGTGATCCCCCTGATTTCACGTTGATCGAGTGTTGTCATAACTGGTTGAATAAATTATTTTTCCGAAGCGGCAGTATCAGCTTCGGGCTGTTTTACAGCAAACTGGGCAATGGCACCCATAGTTGTGCCCACGGTAGCCATTATTGCTGTTATGGCAACCGGAATAATGCCAATGCCTGTTAACGAAACAGAAACGGCCACCAGGCCTGCACCTATAATTTGAACTTTTTTGAAAAATGAGGGCGTATCACTGGTGATACGTTCCCAGAACGAATATTTTTTTTCCATGATTGGGGGGGTAAATAGCCTTGGGTTAAAATGGGCTATGGGTTGAATAATATTGATAGAGTCTGATTTAAACTTCTTAGAAAGAACGGGGAATTGTTTTACGGACGATTTAGAAGGTTTTGTGTTATGCCTGTAAAAACGTACGAATCAAATGGTTTTAGGACGGTTCTTATTGTTCAAAAAAGGGCGCTCGAATGCTAAATAAAATAAATATGATATTCCTATTATTGTTGGCAGACCGACAATAATGAGCGTATAATAGGCACACAGTTGAGTTAAGTTAAAAGGGTGGATAACATATTGCCAAATTACCTGTATTAAAGGAGCATGTATCAAGTAAATACTGTAAGCAAAATTTCCTGTAAAAACCAACGGTTTATATGACAGCACCTTTTGTAAAAATCGCCCTTTCTCGTGGCACACCCCAATTAGAAAACAGAACGATACGCATCCGAACAAAACGTCATCCAGCAAAAAAGAGTAGTGCAAGGGGGTAAAGTATGGGAAATTTAATAAAACACGACTAATAACAAGTAATAAAAAGCTCAATAGCAACCAGGGTACAATGGAACGGATAATAAATGTTTGAGTACTAAATGATATGTGGGCCGCTAACATACCTAACGCAAACAAGATAATATATGGATTGATACCATCCAACTCGTCGTCGATTTTGGTAAATAGGAAGTTGTTGAAAAAGTTAACCAATATAAAAATAATAATGGATATTAAAATGGACGTTAAAAGAGCATACATTGGTCCCAACTTTCGCCAAACAAATAGCAAGAAAGGGAATAATAGGTATATTCTGAATTCTACCGAAATAGACCACATGGCATGATTTATTTTAGCCGCAGTATTGGAAAATAAATCTTGAATAAGCAGCAAATGGGTTACTATATCACCCATAGATACCGGTATGCTAACATCCCAATGTGTACCTGTTTTTTTCCCAATTAAAGTGGCTATGAGCAACAGTGAAAACAACAAAGCAAAAAAGTAGGGTAATATAATGCGCTTAAATCTTCTGCTATAAAAAGTAATAATACCATTACTCAAGGCAAACTTATCTGCTTTGATTAAGGGGATAGTAAGGCAAAAGCCCGAAAGAACTATAAAAAAATTAACCGCATAATGGCCATAAAAAAAGATACTTGCACTCCAACTTTGGATGCTGTTAAAGCCTGAGTAGTTAAACTTAAACTGTAGAAAAATATGATGCCTCACGACATATAAAGCCGCTATAGCACGTAAGCCGTCAAGGTAAGGCAGGTAGCTTGATTTTTTAAGTGCTTTGTTTTCCATGTTGCCGTGACAAACTTAGAATTTATAATCATTCTTAGAGCGTTATTGTTGTAATCTCGAACGGGTAAAAAGGATAATCAATCAGGTCAAGGCATCGTTTAATAAATATCCAATCGGCATACCTTCCAGGTAAATATTGTCAGCCTGTATGGGTTAATCTGCAAAATCTGGAGAATATTCTAATTCGACACCACTTAATATTGATAAATCAAAATAAAATCAAAAAATACTACCGAAAGATTAAATCCGTTTGCAACGTGTTTTAGGAGATTTTATGGCAGTCATTTTAAATAAATGTGCTTCAGATCGCCTTTTTGTTTGCCAATTTAAGCCCAGCAGGCGTTTTAAACTGCTAAATACGGACTTAAAAGACGATTAAATAGTATTATAAAGCAAGCTTATGTGTTGCTTTGGCTAAGTGGCCAGCATCGTTAGGGTGCAAGCCATCAGGCCTCAATAACGATGCGCCGCCATTGTTTTTCATGTAGGCATAACTATCGTCGAAAACAACGCCGGTTTCTAAGCAAGCCTGATTTGCCGCCAATACATGCGCTTCATGCCGTGTTAAATCAGCGGCTACAGTTACACCATAAAAACCAACATACCCATCTCTGCCAGGCTGCTCATAGTATGATGGACTTTCAACGATAATATCCCTTAACGGCCACTCTCTTGAAATAGCGATTGCAATTACTTCTTTTAGCTGTTGTTTGTAATTGACAGCTGTGAAGTTTACGAGATTTAATCCTACATCATTAGTTCCGTATGATATAAATAATTTACCATATCCGATCATATAAGTAGGTATTAACACGCTGGCTGCATCCCTAAAGTTTGGTGCACCTGTGGGGTTCAAAGGAGTCGAGTTTTGTAAAGGAACGCCACTTACACCATGATTTTCCTCAATATCACCCTTTGCCGCACAATATAAAGCAGACCAACGATGCGCGTCATCAGATGCGCCAACGCCCATCGTAATGCTATCACCAAAAAAGGCATGAGTTTTTCGCCCCTTTAAATTTAATATATGATTTAATATACTCATCGTGAAATTGCTGCAAATAAGGTTGACATAGCTGTATCTAATATAGCTGCTTGCGTTGTTGTTAAGCCCTTGCCAACAGATATAAATCCTAATTCTTGTGGTGAATAAGAATCCGCATTACCTCCATCCATACTTGCAAAAGCGGATAATTCAACACTGTTTCCCGATGAAGTTAAACTTAGGGCTGTACTTGCCACACTAACGCCGTCTATTAGCACATAAGCATTGGGGGTAGTATTACTGGCTATAAAACGTCCGTTGGTGTTTGTTGTATTATGACTTAATGCCGCGCCGATACTAAAATAACTCGGATAGCCTGATGATAACGGATTTACACTGATAAGTATTTCAGTTCCTGTTGTACCTCTAACACCTACAGCATCATGACCGGCCCCACCGCCGCCAGCCTCATTAAGTCTTAAATAGGCACAAACATGGATGGAACCACTATTGCCGTTTGAAATTGCAGACCCGCCACCGTCCGGGCTTATACCTAATCCCATACGACCTGTTGCACCATCACCCTTTGATCCTGTGGCCGAATGAGTAATTGTACCGTGTATAACACCATTAGAAACCCCTTTAAAACCCAAAATATTTGTTGCGGCGGTTCCCCCCTCAAACATCCAGGCTTCGGTAATTAAGTTATAAATGCCGTTTTGTTTTATGGTATCCCAAAATGCCTGATATGCAGTCCTGCGAGGACTTGAAATACTATAGCCAGCTGTTGACAAACGCGCCACCCATGCGGCCACCTCGATATTTGCGTTAGGCAATATGACCTCCCCGTTTTGAGTTATGGCGGCATTATAGGAGACGCCGTCATAAAAAAATACTAAAAGATTAACAGTACCAACCCCGTTATCATAAGCATATGATGAAGCTAATACTTTAAATGCTGATATGTCTGGGATACTCGTGCCATCCGAAATTATCCTCTGTACCGCCCCACAACCAGCAACCGCCCCAACAGTATTAGGTGTTATTACTAAAGCTCCACTCATTGTGTGATCGCCAATCACTGTAAGCATATTATCAAAAGGAATGCTGTTGGTATCTGTAATATTAACGGGTAACGAGCCACTGCCGCCAGATGGAGTTGTCCAGGTGGTATCCTGATCTGTGTTGCTGGCTTTGGTTAATACCTGGCCTGTGGTGCCGCCGTCCGGCACATCGCCGCTGCTCGTGGCGGGTAATTGTGCCGTTGGTACCTTGCCGGTGCCATCTAATCCGGCGTAGCCGTTTGCGGTGCCTTTGTTGGCGGCGTTTTCGGGGGTAAAGCCTAATGGCTCCTGTTTAGTATTCGCCTTTGATGCGATATCGTTAATTTCTGCGGCGGTTAAGATATCGCCTGTGTTTTTGGTTGCAACTGTGTTGTTTGCCATGTCTTTAGCTTAATATTAAGGGTAATGTGTAAGTAAATCCTTCGCCTTCGGCAGGTAATTTATATCTTAATTCGCCGGTTGGTGTTTTGTAAAATGTATAAGGTGCTAATCCTCCGGTGAAGGCTGCTTCTTCGCTGGCATAGGTTGGTGCGGCTGTTATGTAAGCCGTCATATCAAACGTGCCGCCCGCAAGCCCATCTATCTGCCCCTGCAACCCCGCATCCGCTGCACTTCTCAAATCTGCCTCGTTAGCTATGGCTTCCGCATCTGTGTTATCCAGTGAAAAGCCCGCCGGCCAAACCCCGGCTGCCTTTGGGCCGAAGAAGGTGTAGGTTGTGGTGTTAACATAATAATCGCCATTGGTACCGGTATACAAATTGGAGGGGTTTGTGGTGCCACTTAAAATGGTTTTGCCATTTGCGCCCGCAGGGCCGGTTGCGCCTTGCGGACCGGCAACCCCGGCAGGGCCTGTTTGCATGGAAAATACCTGCGCCCAGGCACCTGCCGATTTTCTGTAGAAAATTCCGGTTAGTGTGTTTATATAGGTGTCTCCATTTTTGCCGGTGGCGGTTGCCGGGATGCTGGTGCCGTATAAAACGGTTCCGTCGGCTGCATTTCCAGAGGGGAATGTGTAAATCACTGCCCAGGTGCCGGCTATTTTTTGTGCCAGGGTACCTGCGGTGGTGTTAATAAAAACGTCGCCATTTTTGCCCGATATGTTGGCAGGCAGGGTGGTGCCGAAGGAAATGGCCGCGCCTACAGTTAACCCGGTGTTAATATATTCCAGCAGGGTGTTAAATGCAAACTGGTAATCGGTGCCGTTTTTTACCAGGATGGAGCTGTCGGATGCGGCGATGGCGGATGCTACCGGCAGGTCGGTTATTTTTTTATCGGTTGCCATCAGTTTAAAAATTCGGTAATGGTTAAATTGTAATTGTTGTAGCTGCCTGGGTAGTTAAAGTCGGTTTTATCCACACCCCTTATCCGCGGACCGGCCTGCCTGCTGCTTTTGTTTTTGGCGTTATATCGCCATAGCGGGAAATCGGCCTTGTTATCCCACAAAAACTTTTCAATGTCGTTGGCGTAGGCGTTGGCAATGCTGCGTTGCTGCTGCACCAGTTTTACTACTTCGGGAGATGTAAGGGCATCGCCGTTTTCATGTTTTTTAATTACCGGGCCGGTGGCCGTATAATGCACCGCGTCGTTTTCAATAAAACGGGCAAAGGTGAAGTAGACCATAGTAGGGGCCAGGCCTTCGTACAATACAATATGGCCGTAATCGTCAAGGTACTCGGTGCCGTTCAACAGGTCTTTGTAGGGTTGCGGGGCATCGTCCTGCAGGGTGCCATCGCCATTAAAATGGCTTAAAAAATCATAGTATAAGGCGTGTCCCAAAAAGGGTTTTAAATCCAGTTCCTGTGCTTTTTTGATGAATACCTTCAGGCGTTCGGGTTTTATGTTTACAGTAATATCCTCGTATTGCTGAAATGTGGTTTGATTGATTAGATAGATCATAGGATGGCCACTAAGCCCCCTCTAAATCTCCCCCTGAAGGGGGAGACTTTTGGATGGCAGGTTAATAATTGTTTTCTGAGCGTGCGAAAGCCCGGTCTAAATCTTTCCGGGTGGAGAGAGGCTTTTGATTTGCAAAGTTTTTTAAGTCTCCCCCTTCAGGGGGAGATTTAGAGGGGGCTTGCTATTTACACATAGCTTCCGCCTCGGCCTGTTTAAAGCCGTATGCATAAACGAGGGCAGCAATTTTATTTTGCAACGGGATGGCAGATGAAAGCAGGTTGTTGATTGCATTACCCGCTTTAATCCCAGGGCTATCATCGGCAGCAATGGCAGGCACAGGTGTAATAGCCCAATTACCGGCCGGATTGATGTTGGTATAAAAGTGACTGAATACTTCGGCCAGGGTTTCGGCCAGCTCCAGCCTGTCGGGCGCGGTATTGTCGTTAAATTCGATGATGGCCTGTTTCTTTTCGCCGCCGTTGCTTAAGCCGGATGATTTTTCGGCATTCACCAGTTCTTTAGGGACCGAAAATCCTTTGACGATGCGGGCTTCAACAGATCGTTCGGTTGTTTCAAAAAGCTTATCGTTATTCTGGATAGGGTAGGCCTTAAATTCCGGTTTTGAATTTTCGTCCTCGTATTCTATAACAATAATTTTTTGCGCGCTTTTTGTTCCCTGGAAAGCACCTAAATCCTGTTCCAACTGCGAGGGAGTGTTTATTCCTGCAAATTCATCTGCATCGGGCCTGCTGTTATCGGCCTCTTCCCGGCGCGATTTCATGAACAGCATGGTTGATGGCAAAAAGCCTGTGGTAACCTCGCGGTTGTTAAATATCTTGATGCCTGCTTCGGTTTCAAAATCCTCCCAAACAGAATCTGCTTCTATCAGGGGGTAATCATCAATTTCGGGGTTAAAATAAAGCAGCTGCCCTTTGTATTTGTCCCACCCGCCGGCATCGTCAACCTGTTGCTGGATGGCCGCCACATCGGGGTCATATTTATCTAAAAATATAACCTTGCTGCGCATGATGTTTTTCCAGGTTTTACGGCCCCAATCGTTATAAATGGCAAACTTATTGGCAGTTTCGGGGCAATCGGTATCGCCCATGCGGATATCTTCGAACTTGATATAATTAACCGAAGCTATTTTAAAATTGGCATTGTAGTTTACATGTATGCCGAAGCCGGTAAAAAGGGCTTTATCTGTTGCCAGCGCTTTCAAAAGCTTAGCCAGGGTTAAGCCTTTGGCGTTGATGATCTGTTTGCCTAAACCAGTTGCTTCAAATCCATTACCTCCTATAAACTTGGCCCTTTTGTTCCAGCAATCTTTAGCCGTTGGCGACCCAGCAACCAGTTCCAGCATGCGTTGCGGGTAAGCATTATCCAGATCGTAATTTAGTATCCCGTAGGTTTGATTGGGCCTTACCAATATTCTTCGCTCAATTTGCGGTAAGTAGGTTTTCATATTTTAATTAGTGAATTATTGAGTTAGTGAATTAGTGATTGATAAGACTTTTAATTAGTGAATTATTGAGTTAGTGAATTAGTGATTTGTAAGGTTTAGATTTGTGACTTATTGAAACTGTTCGGTCAATCAGTAATTCACTAACTCGCCAATTCACTAATTAAGCTGCCAATAGCGCTTCGATTGCTGCAATAGTGCTGGTGTAAGTGGCCGAACCTGATTCGGGTGCGATAGAGATGGCGCGGGGTGGGTAGGGCTCTTTTAATTTATCGGGGTTGGTTAGCTTTAGTTTGTAGCCACCATCCAGGGTTTCGTCGGCTGCGTTGCGTTCGGCATCGGTCAGGATCAATCCGTTAACGGCGCCAAAAAGTTCGATCGCCGAGTCGCTCGATTTGTAGTTGTTAACCGCTATGGCGCGTAACCGGCCGTAGCCCATCGCCATTAGCTGGCCTTTAATATCAACAGATAAGCCGGCAATATTAAAGTCTATCTCTTCTGTATAACGTGGCCCCACCTGCGTTTTGGTGAGCTTGCTCATGGTGTTAAAGCTATTGTTGGTACCTTCAAACTTGTAAATTTTTGCAGTACCTACTGCTGTTAAACCGGTTATTATAAGTGGGTTTGTCACATTATAAGTAAGGGTGACATCGTCCTGGTTAAAAATGTAAATAACATCCTCTATCCCCGATGTTACAGGCTCATCTGTACCCAGTTTAAAGCCCGCGTTTATTTTATTGTAAATTGACATGTGTTTAGTTATTAAGCCCCCTAACCCCCTAAAGGGGGAACTGAGGCATCTTGTAAATGGATTTGATTGTTAATTATTGCTCCCCCTTTAGGGGGCTGGGGGGCTTACGCGCTCAGGTAAAACAGCTCGTTGGCAAACTTGAAGTTTACGGCTGCTTTCATGCGGGCTTTCATGCGTACTACGTTATCGTTGGTGTAGGGCTTCATGTAAACTGTTGAAAGTTCGGAAGCGTCGCCCAGCAAATCGACCCCTAAAAACAGGTTTGATGAACGGGCACCAAGGATGGTGTTGGCCTGCCAGTGGTTCATGATCTGCAACGGAATACCCAGGTAATCCATCTTTTTCATATCTGTAAAAGCGTTGATAACGTTTAGCGCCTTGTTGGCTTGTGCCTGGGCGTAGGCATAACCTACGTGTAACGGAATTTGCAGGTTAAAGTCTTCCTGGATGCGGTCGGCGGGGTCAAGCTGGGCGTAAACACTGCCTAATACCTGCAACACGTTGCTTACGTTAATGTAGCTGATTGTTGCTGCAGATGATGTATTCAGGAATGTTGCCGGTTTGCGGCTGTTAACCTCGTTGTAGTTGCGTACCAGCCTGAACGTGGTAGATGTTAACACCTGGATAAAGTACGATTGGCCTGGTAAATCGATGCCTGCGCCACCGTTGGTTGTATCCTTACTGGTACCGGTAACCTGTGTAATGGTTACTACATCGCCATCAGCTAAGGTTGATGTGTCGGCCACGCTAACCACCCCTAAAGCGCTGATTGCCGTTGCGCTCATAGATGTAGTTGGTTTGCCTAACCCTACTTTGTACACGCCGGATGCCGCGGCAATGGTTGGCAATAAGCCGGAGAATGGGGCGCTAAAGGTGGCTTCTTTAGTTGAGCCTTTGCCCAGCCAGTAAAGGCGCTCGTTTGCTACCTGTATTTTGGTTAAATAGCGTTGCACCATAAAATCGGATAGGTCTACAATGCCTTCATAGTCCATAAAGGCGCCTGGTTTAAGGGATTGGGCTTCCCAGCTTTGGGCCAGTTTGTCCCATTGTTCCAGTACCATTGTGGAACTCGAATATCCGGTCGCTTTTATTATAGCTTTTTACAGCCGTTTGTAATACGGCCGAACTATTGTAAATGCTTAAAGCATCGCGCAGCACACCTGCTTTTAAATTGGGGATATCCTGGCCCACAATGGTTATAACCTGTTTGGGTGCCTGGCAGGCTATACAAAAAAGCACCTGCCCAATGGCGTAGGTTTTACCCGAGCTTGTGCCACCCTGGTTTACTACAACATGTGCATCGGTATTATAATTTTGCCCAAACAGGATAGATACTTCAAACGTTGGGTCGTTAGTTAATTGGTCATTAGTCATTTGCTTTGCTGTCATTGGTCATTTCGCTTCGCTGTCATTGGTCATTCGCCATTGGGGCATTTGCTTTGTTGTCATTAGGTCATTGGGGGTGATGCATCCATTTTCAAATTCTCACGGTTTTCAAATTAAAACATCTACTTCTTTTTCGGTTGCAGCGGGTTTGGGGCCTGTGCTGGTTATTTCAACTTTGAGGGTTTTGTGGGTTTCGGTTGATGTTTTAGTTGCTTCCTGCTTATCATTCCAGCCCATGCTTTTCAGTGCGAATATGGTAGCGGTTGGTTTCTCAAAAAGTAATTGCTGGTATGCGGCTTCAATACGCAGCCTGGCATGATTAAAAAACCTTGAATAATTTCGCATCTCTTGATATTGCTTAAAATCTGTCATACTATCAAATCCCAGGAATAAAGCCAGGCTGCTAATGGTGGGGAATTCCGGCTCGCGACTATAAATTTTCTGATTTGGTTTTGCCGATCGTCCTTTTGGCTGCGTTAATTCATACTCTCCTTTAATGTATAAAAAATAATCGTCTATCAACTCCCCCAACTGTTGGGCGTTTTTGAATTTATAAGAAGTTTTCATTGTTATGTTTAAAATGCCGACTGGCATAAATCAGAATCAAATGTAAGGATTATTTTTTAATTTACCAAAAAAATTAGCAAATAATTAGTTCATTAGTTCACTTGTTCATTAGTTCATTGGTCCTGTCTGGTGGTATGCCAGGCAGGGGGAGTTCGGCAGCGAGAGTTTAAAGCCTTGTAACCGTTACGCCCGCGTTCACCAATGAACTAATGAACTAATGAACTAAAGTGAACCAAATTATTTTCTTTTTAAAAAGAAAATAATTACATTTGTGTATGAAATCAGTAAAAGGGCAATATAACACAACCAAGGTTGAGCAGGTACCTTCAAAACCGTATGTAGTTCCCGAACATGATGCGTCGGCGTTTATGTTACACGATTTTTTTGTGCCTTATGAAACTTATTTTAAATCGCCGTTGGCTAAGCTTGGTGCTATAAAACAGGGTTTGCAATCTGCCGCCATCACCGATTTAATTCGTGTTACGGGCGCCACGCAAATTGATGTTGCTAAATGGCTTGATATCACCGAGCCAACCCTGCGTAAACACATTCAGGGTTCAAGGGATTTAAACCGGGGCCTAAGCGAGCACATCATCCAACTTTTTGAACTTTTTAATAAAGGCCTTGATACCTTTGGCTCGCTTGATGAATTTAAAAGCTGGTTAAAACATTATAACCCCGGTATTGATGCTGTTCCCTTTGATTTGCTCGATACCATCACCGGTATCAACATTGTGATAACCCAGCTTATCCGTATTGATTATGGGGTGCTTGCTTAATTAATTATTGAATTATCGATTTATTGAATTATTGATTGTGCATGGTCGCCTCAAATTTAGATAATCCGACTAAATCAATAATTCAGCAATTCAGCAATTCAGTAAATCAATAATTCAATAATTCAGTAATTCAATAATTAACCTTGCTCACCTACCGCATAAGCCAAACCAAATATGCCCATGACCGCAAAGGGTCAGGTATCGACGGGCGATGGAACTCGTTGGGGCAGTATGTAATTTACACCGGCGGTTCCTTGGCGCTTTCTTGTTTGGAAAAACTTGCCCATTCGGTTGGCACATCGTTACAAAGTGGCAATTTTTCGGTGATCATTATCGAGGTTCCAGATAAACTACCCATCGCCGAAATTACGATCAGGCAACTTACCAAACTCAACGAGCAATGGGCCAAGGTGATTAATTACGCCATTACCCAACAGTTGGGCGATGAATGGCTGCGTAAAATGGAAACCGCAGTTTTAAAAGTGCCATCGGCAATTATCGATCTTGAATATAACTACCTGCTTAACCCGGCCCACCCGGATTTTGAAAAAATAAAAATTCGCAGCGTAAACAAATTTACTTTCGACCCAAGGTTAAAGGCGCAATAGGCAGTTGTAAGTAACATAATTATGCTATACTTGCAATTTTACCGAACTTTAAAATGCCAATAATAATGCCTGGCAAAAAAATATTCACTTTTAGCTTTGCACTCATTGTTCTGTTGTTCAGTTGCACGGTATTGTACGCGCAGGATAAAAAGTATATCCCGCTTGGCCACTCTAAACTTAAAGATACTATTGTTGCCGCCCCCGCCGATACAGCTAATGAAAAAGATATTCTTGATGCTATCAGTTCGGTGTTTGTTAAGGCCAAAAAAAATGCAAAGGTCGATTCTATCGGCGTAAAACCTGTACTTTCCATTTTACCTGCTTTTGGTTACACTTTGCAAACATCTCTGGCGGTTACCGTATCCGGTAACATCGCTTTCCGTACCGGGTTAAAAGCCCGCATCTCTACCATCACCGTAAATCCGGCCTATACCGAAAAAAAGCAGGTTATTATCCCGCTGTTGGCCAGCATCTGGACAAAGGACAATCAGTTTAATGTCATCAGCGATTTAAGATACTTTAAATATCCACAGAGCACCTTTGGCCTTGGCAGTCACTCCAACATCGCCAACGAAAATCCGCTTGATTTCTCTTTTTTCAGGATCAATGAAACGGTTTTGCGTAATGTTGGAGGAGATTTTTTTGCCGGCCTGGGCTATATTTTTGATGATCGCTGGAATATGCAGGAAAAAGGCCAGTTAAACGGCGGAATATCCGATTACAAAAAATACGGACCGATAAAGCGTACTATTTCAACCGGCTTAACTGTTAATGCGTTATTTGATAGCCGCGATAATTCTATAAACCCGGTGCGCGGCTTTTATACAGCAATATCCTACAGGGATAATTTTACGTTTCTGGGAAGCACAACGCCCTGGCGCTCGCTTATTATTGATATCAGGAAGTACTATCATTTGCCCGGCAGCTCAGAAAATGTTTTTGCTATATGGTCATACAACTGGCTTACACTTAATGGCCGCCCTGCTTACCTTGATTTGCCTTCTACTGCCAATGACCAAAATTTTACAACCGGCCGTGGTTACATCCAGGGGCGTTTTCGCGGCGCCCAGATGATGTATCTTGAAGGGGAGTACCGCTTTAAAATTACCCGCAATGGTTTATTAGGCGGTGTAATGTTTGTAAATGGCCAGGCATTTTCCGGCGCGCCGGGCACCGGGCTACAGGCTGTACAACCGGGCTATGGGCCAGGCCTGCGTATTAAGCTTAATAAAGTATCAAAAACCAATATCGCCATTGATTATGGTTTTGGCCGCCAGGGCTCCAAAGGATTGTTTATTAATGTGGGTGAGGTTTTTTAATGATCTACTCATATTTATAAGCTTTTTAGCTGCTTCAAATTCAGCTGGGCAATGATACATAAATTTACATCAACTGTTTAAAACAGTATTTATTAAGATACTAAAAATTAAAAGCGCAAATTTTAAAACAGACAGTTAAGTGCTTGAAAAACAAAGCGGGTACTATTGAGTTTGATAATTTAATTATACAAATTAATAGTTTATCATTACATTTGTAATGTCTTTAAAAAACGCATTTAATAAGAACCATCAATGGCAAAGCCAATTAAAGAAACGCCTATTCTACAAGGTAGAGATGCCGTTAACTTCTTTCAGAATATGAAAGAAGCAGAACAAAGGAAAGTTTCAATAGAAAAGATTGCTCAAATTAAAGAAAATGCAAATAGATTAAGGTCTATTTTTAAATAATAAATGAGCGTTGATTTTTTAAGTAGCCTAAAGTTTTCAAGGCTCACACCTGAATCTCAACTAAAACAATTTGATTGTGATGATTCGGATTTAAACGATTTCTTTTCTAATGAATCTAAAAATTTCCTAAAACAGCTTTTGGCTGTTACATACGTAATTGAAAGCGATGCGCAAACCATCGCTTTTTTTTGTATATCAAATGATAAGATATCTCTTAAAGAGATTAACAACCCCAATAAATGGGAGATATTTAAATCATTATTTCCAGACGGGAAAAAACTCAAGAGCTATCCAGCCGTAAAAATCGGAAGATTAGGTGTTAGTAAGGGACATCAACGAATCGGAATTGGTAAACTAATAATAGATTTTTTGATAGATAGTTTTATAAATCAAAACAAGACAGGATGCAGATACATTACAGTAGATGCATACTCCAGGTCTTTAAGCTTCTATGAAAAAACAGGCTTTAAATTCATGACAGATAAGGACCAAAATAAAGATACACGATTAATGTATTTAGATTTGCATCCGTATACTGAATTACAGAATCTAATTTAGCAGGCTATAATCAATTTTATCCTTCGAATGATATTTCGCCCTTTAGCGCCTTACCTGACCTTGCCTCAGCACTTAATATTTGGCAGACTGTTTTTGAGATACTTTTTAATAATATCCTGAACAATAATACAGTAGCGAAGCTTATTTATCATAAGGGCGTTAAAAAAGGTTAAATATTTACTAATTTAATTTGTATTGATAAACTTTTAGAGTTTTTATTGTTAGCTTTAACCATCAATTGGCCTATGAATAGCATCAGGTTTACTAAATGGTTTGTTTTAAGCGCTTTACTCATTTCGGTGATGGTTTCATCATGCCAGAAAGATGAGAGCGTTAAAGACATGGAAGCCGCAAAGCCGGTAACTACAGCCGATAGTACAGCCTTAGGTATTATTAATACTCCCGGTAATTTTTTAGCCGGGAAAGGCGTGTTGAAAATAACCATCGAAGATTCTACCTATACTTTTGTCGCCGGTACAGATTCAATCGCTTTCATTAACGTACATAACGGCGATAACAAGTATTTTGGCATTACTGCCATCAACAAAGCGCACACCATGAGTTTTGGTATAAGCTCGGAAGGCCTCGCCTCGGCCAGTGTTAACAGCAAAGTTGCCGGTAGCCAGTTTTTATTTACTGTTGACGAGAAAAAGCCACTGCTGCAATACACGCTGACCAAATTTGTTGGCAAGGACGATTCGGGCAAAATTACAATTGATAAATACAACAAAGATAATATGATAGCAAAAGGTACATTCTTCACCTTTTTGGCTAAAGACGATAAAGAAAACTCGCCATTTTATCGTGTAGAAGGCAGTTTTGAGCTTCAGCTTAAATAATACATCATTCCTTTTAACAACAGTTATTTATATTGTAAGCTAATATTACTTGCGTAATTTAAAGGTAAAAAAGCCATTGCAACTAAGCTATTTACAAAGGTTGCGGGTAAAATGCCCCTTATTTTTTGTACCTTTACGCAAATTTTAAAGACATTGATGAAAGTATTTATTGCAGGGCTTCCTTTAGAAGTAGATGAGGCCGAATTAACAGCAGTTTTTGGTGATTTTGGGCCGGTTAAGTCCCTCAGGATCATTAAAGACCGCGAAACAAAAGAGAGTAAGGGTTTTGGATTTGTAGAGATGGTGAACGATAATGAAGCGAAGGAAGCGATAAGATGTATGAATGGCGCAAGTTATTATGGACGCAGGATTACTGTTAACATAGCCGAAGACAAAGGGCCTGGTTTTAACGGCGGTGGCAACACTGGCGGTGGAAAAGGCGGTTTCAGGCGCAACTAAGAGCTTTAAAATTTATTCTTTTTTAAATATGAGCCGGGCTATGTCCGGCTTTTTTTATGCTAATCGATTGATTTTATTCTTTAGTGGCACCCCGGCAAAACTACAGTAGTGTTTTGAAATAAATGTATATATTAGCGTGTAATTATATGCGGTTGTTAAGCATGTAATTTTAATTTTTAATATGCCTAAGCTTTTATCTGTTTTTATTGCAATGTTCTGTTTAGATGAGTGTGTGTTGGTTGGTTTCGCAATTTAAGTTAGCACATGTACACATCTGTTAAATCAACAATTTTCTTTTTGTTTTGGCTAATGGCTTTTGCTGCTTTTGGGCAGGCGCCAGCTATTACCTATAGTACGCCGAATGTTTATAAAGTAAACACAACTATTGTTGCGTTAATCCCCAAAAATACTGGCGGGGTTGTTCCTGCGAGGGCATATGGAGAGGTAAGTACCTTTGCAGGCAATATCAATGCCGGCTCTAATGATGGTATAGGTATTGCCGCAAGTTTTAACTCTCCTCATTCCATTGTATTTGATAGTCAGGGAATTTTGTTGGTGGCAGATTATGGGAATCGCCTGATTAGAAAAATTAGCCCCGCTGGTGAAGTAAGCACTTTGGCTGGAAGCGGATCGCAGGGTACAGTGGATGGTTTGGGTAACCAGGCAAGTTTTGTTAACCCAAACGGATTGGCGATAGATAGCCATGATAACGTTTTTGTAACCGAGTGGACAGGGAATATAATCAGAAAAATCACCCCCGCAGGTTTGGTAACAACCTTTGCTGGAAACGAAGGAGGGGGCCTAATGGATGGAACAGGAGCTAAAGCATATTTTAACCTGCCATACGATATAGTTGCCGATGCATCGGATAATTTATTTGTTACAGATCATCAGAATAATGCGATCAGGAAAATTGGCCCGACCGGAGTTGTTACCACTATGGCCGGCAATGGCTATTCGGGATCTGATGATGGTTTGGGTAACTTAGCAAGGTTTTATGAGCCGGAAAATATCGCTATAGATAAGTTTGCAAATTTGTATGTAACTGACCCAGGAAATTCGGCATTTAGAAAAATAACATATGCGGGTTTGGTCTCTACTATTGGCGGATCGGCCAGGCAGGTTCCTTATGGTAATATATCGTTATTTGGTGGGTTTTTAGTTGATGGGCAGGGTAATATATATTCGGCAGGGCTTATAAGCAATAAAATAACAAAAGTTAGCCCTGCCGGTGTGCTTACAACATTAGCAGGAAGCGGTAACGAAGGTTTTGCTAATGGTATTGGCGCCGCAGTAAGTTTTAGGGGCCCCAGTGATCTCGCCTTTGATAAAGAAGGCAATTTATTTATAGCTGATGCTGGTAATAATATGATAAGGAAATTAAACCTTACCGGCTACGCTATTGACAACGTATTGCCCGCAGGTTTGGTGTTTGATCCTAAAACAGGCATTATTACCGGTACGCCTACTGTGGTATGGCCACCTACCGATTATAAGGTTACAGCTTACAATACGGGCGGCAGCAGCAGTTTTATTTTAAACATCGAGGTTAAAACCCAGGCTACGCCACTGGTAATTGTAGCCCCACCCAATATAACTTACACAACCCCCAATATTTATATCGTAAATAAAGTTATACCGGCCTTAACGCCCAAAAATACCGGCGGACCGGTACCAGCAACTATTTATGGCCAGGTGACTACTTTTGCAGGCGGCGGAAAAGGCGACTATTTTAACAGCCCAACGCGGCTTGCCCAGGATGCCTCCGGAAACTTGTACCTTGCCGATAGGGATAATAACCTGATTAAGAAAATAACCTCCGATGGCGTTGTAACTGTATTTGCCAGCGGTTTTAATCAGCCCAATGGAGTTACTGTTGATAGCAAAGGAAATATATTTGTGGCCGATGCTGCAAGTAATCAAATAAAAAAAATCGTTCCTAATGGCACAGTATCTGTTTTTGCAGGTAGCGGCTCCGCTGGAAATGTAAACGGATCAGCAGGGGCGGCGAGTTTTTATTACCCTTACTCGGTAGTTGCCGATAAAAGTGATAATCTGTATGTAGCCGATTCTCAAAATAATCTTATCCGAAAAGTAACACCGGCCGGCGATGTTTCGACCCTTGCGGGAAGCGGAGATGCCGGGTTTGCCGATGGTGATGGTATCCTGGCTTCTTTTTATAGCCCCAGTGGTGTAAATGTAGATGCTGATGGAAATGTATACGTAGCAGATCATAATAGGGTGAGAAAAATAACACCCGCTGGAGCTGTAACCACCATTGCGGGCAGCGTTGGGGGTGGTTCAAATAATGGAGCTGCATTGTCAGCTGGTTTTAATGGTGCTGCCGGTGTGGCGGTTGATGCCGCCGGTAATGTTTATGTTGCCGACATATCAAATAACCTGATCAGGAAAATCGATCCACATGGAATTGTGACTACACTTGCCGGTAGCGGTATTTCAGGGGCGGCCGATGGGGTAGGGATTTTGGCAAGTTTTAGTCGCCCTAATGATGTGCAGGTAAATTCAGCAGGCTTTTTGTATGTAACAGATTACGGTAACAGCCTGGTAAGAAAAGTAATAGTTACCGGGTACACCATTGATAAAGTATTGCCGGATGGATTAACGTTTGACCCTACAACGGGTGTCATAACCGGAACGCCCACAGTAATCTGGCCCGCAACAGATTATTTAGTTACGGCTTATAACACGGGTGGCAGCAGCAGTTTTATTGTAAATATTAAAGTAACAGAAGTGGGTGGCAGTATTTCGGCTTCGGCAGTAACTGGGAATATAAATAATTGCGAAAACGTTGTTTCAGCCTCACATCAGCAATTTACCGTTTCAGGTACCCTGTTGTCTGAAAATATTAAAGTAACAGCGCCCGCCGGTTTCCTTGTATCTTTAAGCCCGGAAGGCGGCTACAACAATTCAATCACACTTGCTATAAGCGGCGATAAGGTAAACCCGGTAAAGGTTTATGCAAAACTGGATGATAAAGTAATTGCAGGTAATTATATGGGTAATGTAGTTTTATCATCTGCCGGCGCTATTGATGTGTTAGTGCCTGTAAGCGCAGATGTGCACAAATTACCGGTAGTTGATCCTATATCTGATCTGCCTGGAATTTGCAGTGGCGCTACATTAACAGTAAAATTTACAGGCTCTGCGCATGTTTACAGCTGGACAAATACCGACCCCCGTACCGGGCTTGTTGCAAACGGTACAGGCAACCTGTCATTTAAAGCCCAAAATACTACGAGCATACCTATAGTAGCAACTATAACAGTTACGCCAAATTCAGCATCTGGCGAGTGCCCGGGTAAACAGGTTACTTTTAAAATTACGGTTACACCTTCTGTTACGCCTGTTGTTGATATTAAGCAGGCGAATGTTACCTGTCCGGGTCAGTTAGTAATATTTAATGCTACGGCAAGTAATGCGGGCGTTAGTCCTGTATATCAATGGCAAGTAAACGGCTCAAATGCGGGTACTAATAATGCGGTATTTAGCAGCAGCACTTTGCAGACCAATGATTTGGTTACATGTGCAGTTACCAACACCGGCAATTTTTGCAATGCACCGGCTTTGTCAAATACTCTTAAAGTATTTTATAAGGCCGATGATGCGCCGCCAACAGTAGGTATAGATAAAGCGGGTGACGTTAGCGGATGCGCAGGGACAGATTTTTCTTTCACAGCAATTGCAGTAAAGGAAGGTATCAATCCAACCTATCAATGGCTATTAAACGGTCTGTCGGTACCCAATAATACGGGTAAAACCTACACCAGTAACACATTAGTCAACGGCGATAGGATAACTTGCGTAGTTATTAATAATGATGGTTGCAACCCAATTGTTTCACCTGTATCGGCACCGGCAAATATTGTTATTGCACCATCGCGGCAGATAAGTACTGTAGTTATTAATTCGTCGCTTAACATGCCGGTATGTGCGGCAACTACGCTTATTTTTACCCCAACGCCGGCAAACTATCAAACAGCTGCAGGGGTACCAACTTATGTTTGGTATGTTAATGGGAGCATTGTTAGCAATAAAGATACCTATACCACAAATACGCTTGTCGAAGGCGACCTTGTGTATTGCGTTATGACTACCTATGAAAAATGTTTTGCTCCGCACGAAACTAAATCAAACACTATTAAAGTAATAAACAAGCAGGCCCCGGCCCCACCGTCGGTGAGCATTAGCCCAAATGGTGGAATTGCCTCATGTGCAGGCCTTCAGCTTATGTTTACAGCGGCCAGCCAGGGCGCGGGGAGTAATCCAACTTTTAAATGGATGGTGAACGGGCAACAAATTAATAATCAAGGCGGTGTTTATGCCAGCAGCGTGTTGGCCGGGGGAGATAAAGTAACATGTATAGTAATTAATAATGATGGTTGTACACCTGTATCTTCGCCGGTATCTGAAGCTGCCGATATTATTGCGGCACCGGTACAGGTAAGTACAGTTAATATTGCGGCCTCTGCAACAATGCCGGTATGTGCCGGAAAAGAAATAACCTTTACGCCAACACCTTCAAACTATCAAACATCTTCAGGTGTGCCAACCTATGTTTGGTATGTTAGCGGCACACTTGTAAGCAATAAAGATATTTATACCGCTAAAACCTTAGCCGATGGCGATCAGGTATATTGCATCATGACTACTTATGGCGAGTGTATTGCCCCCACACCCGTACAGTCAAATATCATCAATGTAAGCCTTGCGCCAGAAAGTGGCTGCATAATACTGCCAATAGTTATACCCAATGCCTTTACACCCAATGGCGATGGTCATAATGATGCCTGGAACATACCGGCCCTGGCAAATTACCCGGGGTGCATAGTAAATGTGTTTAACCGTTATGGCGTTTCGGTATTCAGATCGGTAAATTATACAAAGGCATGGAACGGGAATTATAACAACAGCGCAGTGCCATCCGGAACCTATTATTACATTATCGATCCTAAAAACGGGCAAACAAAATTGTCCGGATATGTAGTTGTTATAAGATAACGGGATAAAGTAAAATAAGCAAAGCAACCCTTGCCCAAAGCAAGTTGCTTTTATTTTATAAAGGTAAATTAAAAAACCTCGGATAACTCTGCACTATCTATATTGAATTTATTCAATAAGCTGTCGAGTTTGTTGTTTAGTTCATTTAAATGAATTTTGCCCTCGTTAAAGGCTTGTGTTAGTTGCGCTATTTCAAGCTTAATTTCAAGCAAAGTTGTCGTTTTGTTTTCAATTTTTTCGCCCTTTTGCTGTTGTTTGTTTTCCAGTGCGTTAATTTTATATTCAGCGGCGGTAAGCAAGTAAAGCTGTTGTACATCATTCGTGTAGATGTTGTTACTTACTTTGCTAATTTGTTGCTTGTTAAGCATAACCAAAATAATTGCGGCAACGATACCACTAATTAAAAGTGACATTACAGGATCCATCTTTATTCTTCTTCTCTTTCGTTTATAATTTAATTTGCCCAGTTTTGGAGTATTAGCTGTGGCATTGGCTGAAATAAATATATGGCTATTGTATATGAAATTTTAATATGTGTTGATAAAACGACCAAATGTTAATAACTTATTACGTAAATCGATGTTATTAAGGGGCTTATAGACCGAAATAAGGTACTTGTTGGTGTTTGTAAAATGCTTTTTTGAATAACCGGTAATTGACGAACGCTTTAATCAAGTCGTTTTTCGTAGCAATAAAATCGCAAGCCGGCCCTGAAATTCAGGCTAATTTCTCCGGCAAAAATATACCCCAATTTAGGGAATAGCTTTTGAGTGGCTTTGTTCTGTGTGTTGGTATCAATCCTAAGTGTTTTTATGCCACGCCGGGTAGCCTCAAGTTCGGCTTGATTCAATAACGCCGCAACGATGCCGGGCCCTCGATACTGTGGGCTCATCGCCAGCCTGTGCGTAACACAATAGCAGTCTCGGTAATATCCCAGCCTGCTTGTGTGTAATCGGCCTCCTGGTTGGTTGTTATGGCGGTAACGCCCGCAATCGGGCCATCTATCTCGGCTACCCAAAGGTTGTCAAGTGCTACGTCGCCGACAAAAATACCGGTATTGGGATAAACCCGATAATAATTTCCATTATAAAATGGATACCATTTAAAGTAGCGAGCCCGATAAGCATAAATTGAAATTAAACGGTACAGATTAAATGGTGAAATTAAAATTAAGCTGCTTTACAGGTTAAATACCACAAGCAATTTACAACAGAATAATTGCGAAGCAGATAGCTTTTTTAGTTAGAAATTGCCCGATGCCGGATGGGCACATGCTTAGTTTGTAGCTGTGCTATAATAATGCAAACTAAAACGACTAACATTCCGTAAAAAAGGATATTTTGCAGGACACTGCCAACACTAAGCTGATGGGCTATAAATTGTGGTACAGGGCTTGCCATGTTTGTTGTTTGTATTAGTAAACGAAACGGTTGTTAAATTCTTCTACAATTTTTATAAATACAATAACGATAAAGTTTATATTTTGGTACAGATACCACTGCAATATAAATTCCATATAGTGCAGTGGAGTCGCCCGTTTGTTTATACCTTTGTTGGGGTATATAAAATAGCGGGTTATAAAGTTAAATAATAAATTATGATTTCCGAAGAATTTTTGAAACAAATAAAGAAGGAATCGGCTGATATAGAGGGCTTAAATAAACGTAGCTACTTTGTGCATCTTGATAAGATGTTTAAAATGATAGCTTATGACGGCAATCTTTTAAATAAAAAGCATAATCTTATGATTACCCCTTACCTGCAATATTTGAGTAACACCGCCCGGAATGATTTTAGGGAAGGACTATCCCAGGCCGAAGTTGACGAACTTGTGGAAAGTATAAAAACCGACCTCGATTGTATAATATTCAGGATGAGTCCGCCAATCTCTTGAACGCAGTATCTGCACATCCGAAATTTGAAATCTGCACATCGGTTCTTTTTTAAACTAATGATTGTGTTTTTTATGAATATCCTTTACCAGGCAAAGCTTCTTGATATCGGCAATGTTGATAGGGAAGGGGGCATACTTAAGGCGGTTGCCAACCATTTCGGTAGTATTATCAGAATGTGCTATTACTTCATCGGGGCTATCTCCGGCCAGTAGCCTTTTATACATGCGGTAATCGCCCCATTCAATGTAATAAACCTCGCCCGGCAATATTTTCTTATCGTGAATGATTTTTAAGGCTACCCAACAGCCGTTCTCCAGATATGGGTACATCGAGTGTCCCCATACAGGTAAAGCAAAATCGCAATCCTCGATGCCCGGAAAGTTCATGCGCCCCACTGGTTGGGAGTCATTTATATCATTATACACTTCTACACCTGATGCGGTGGCAATAATTTCATACATCGGAATACCTTCTTCTGCTTTATTTACTGTAATTTTTTCTTGATTTGGCGTGTTTTTCTTGCCAGAAATAAAATCTGTATACTTTTCTTTAAATATTCTGAGTTTTTCTGGATCGATATTTTGCCTGCTCTTCACAATCTCAGTTATGGAGCTTGGCGAATTAAAACCCAAAGCCTCTGCAAGTTGTGCATTGCCTGTAAATGCTTTTCCCTTCAGTTGAGTATATAATATTATAAACTCCAATGTTTCGGGGCGAATGGTCTTGATTTTGTTTGGTTTTAATGCATCATCCATGGTGAAAATATTTACAGATACTTCTTGATTATATTAAAGAATATTCTTTATATTTGTTTCGTCGTCTTCTGCTAATGTAAGGTAAATTAAATCAAAAACAAATTTAATTACATAGAATTTAAAGAATTCAATACAGAGAAATATTTATCAATTAATAGCAGGAAATCTAAATAACCAAAATCTACTCATATGCATATTGCCTATTCAGCCTTAAATCAACCAAATGCAACAGCGGCATTTTTACCGGAATCAAATAACGAGAATATCAGCGATTTGCCTGAGCCGTTGCTGCGTTACCAGGCCTACCTGGCTGCCTGCAAAAAACTTAGTAAAGAGATTATCGCCATTCAAAAATACAGCCCCGGCTGGATGCCTGCCTTCCGGTGAGCAGTTTGCGGGTGCCGGATAGCAATTGGCAGGTAGCAGTTGCCAGTAGTTTTATTTAAAGGCCGCAATAGTTTACACCAAGCCAACCGCATAGCCACCAATGAACTAATGAACCAGTGAACCAATAAACCAAACCAATAAACTAACAAAAAATGAAAATTACACAAAAACAAAAAGACCAGCTATGGTGGATGATTATATCTGTTGATTACGATTATAGCCGCATAGCCATTGCCGATCATGATTTTACCGATGATGCCTTGATTTTATGGCTGGAGGACAAGCAGGATTTTAAAAACTCACTGGATGAATGTTTGCAGCTGGATATAAAAGCGCGGGATTTTGCAAAGGTAATTAAGGCCGAGAACCTGAATAGTTACGAAGGCAGCAAAATGCATCCCACAAAAAGCTTTGTTTATAAAGCCCGCATCGAAATTAATAGTCCGCTTAAATGGTACCAGGAGGATGCTTCGGCTGTTGAGCAGCAATGGGCGCGTGAAGCAACTTTGAAGGCCATACTTACTCAGCTTGTAGAAACAGAAGCCGCTGCTACCTACGATTGATTTATGCTGATTGGAATTATATTCATATTTAAAGCCTTGTTAACTGCGTTAAAATTTGTTAGTCGTTATCAAGGTTTATTCTTCAGGGTACCTAAAAATGAATTAAAATCAGCATAGTTAACATTTATTATGCTGATTTTAATTGCCGTCAATTTAATTACCGGGAATATGATTCCCGCAGGTTTGGTTTACAGAGCACCAATTTGGCCGATTTGTTTATTTAACTTTTACTTGTTGTTGTTCTTTTTCCAGTTGCTCTATCAACTCCTCTACTTCGCTTAGTGCCTCGGCTGGCTGGCTGGCATAATTGAGTTTGCGGAAACGCCATTGGGCAAACGCTGGTTCCTGGAAACGGTTTATCAGTTTAAAAAATTTAGGAAAATTGTGTACCTCTTCCAGCAACACGCCTGTAACAATGCCATTATTATCCAATATCTCGCGAATAGTATATTCCTTATCCCTGGTTATCCAAATCTCAAAATCGCGCCGTATTTCTTCGCTTTTTTCGGGGTCTATCTTATCATTAATGCAAATTACCTTATCTCCGGGTTTCATATAGTATAAGCGTTTTAAAATGTTGTTTTGTTTTCGCTATATAAAGTGAATGCAAAGTACCGCTTTTTAAAGCAGATAAAAAAAACGCTTACCAAATTATAGCGTAGTAAATTAATCAGCGCGAAAAAATGTCGTAAGCCGAGCCTGCAATAAGCTTTTCATAACTTTTATTCAATAAGCCGTAACTAATAGTTTCAAATAAGCGTATTACCCCTTAGTTAATTACTATTTATTTTGATATTATGGACGCTTTTTACTTCTTTGTAATCCTGGGATCTGCCGCTGTATTTTTAATATTGTACTTTGATAAGCAACAACGTCGTAAAGTGAACCAAATATTGCACCAAACCAGCGATGTGGAACCTTTATTGCTGATGCAAAGCCTTGGGCAAAAGCTGGATAGGTTAAATAACGTTTTTAACAAAACTACTGCACCCTCAAATGCCGAGCAACAATTTCAAAAGTTAACTTCTGATTATAAATCAGGACGAATAAGCATCAGCGCCTACAACAAGCATCTCAGCGAACTACTGCGCATGGTAGAGGTTCATTAGTCGTTCATTGGTTCAAGTTAGTTCATTAGTTCACTGGTTCATTAGTTCATTGGTTTTGTCTGGTGGTATACCAGACAGGAGGCATTTGCCAAGGCTGTAGCTGGAAAACATTTGCCCGCTATGCCCGCGTTCCAATGAACCAATGAACCAATGAACCAATGAACCAATGAACCAATGAACCAATGAACCAATGAACCAATGAACCAATGAACCAATGAACCAATGAACTAACGAACAAATTGTTTATTATTGCAGGCATAATATGTCTGACGAAGCAATAATAAAACGGCTAAAAGTAATTGTACAGGAGCATGGCGGCCAAATGGGCTTAGCCACGGCTATCGGTGTCGATCAGGGTTTTATCAGTAAGGTGGTTAACAAAAAACAGGATATCAGTTACTATCTTATCCGTAAACTTTGTTTCCAGCTTAAATACTCGCCCGAGTGGCTTATTCTGGGTACAGGCGAAAAAAAGATAAATAAACCCGAATCGGCCAAATTAATTACCGAAATACAAATGATGCGTACCGAAGTTGATATTTTGCAGGCCCGGATGCGTGCCTATGAAATGGAGTTAAAGGAATTGCGCAATCATCTGCACAATGAGGGCAGAAAAGCGGTTTAGTAATTAAAAAAATATAGATGCCCAGGTTTTGTAATGATGCCTGGTTTTTTTATGGGCCTAAGGTTTGCCGGGCAATAAGTACGATTATTCTTACTTGCAATATTTTGCAATAATTGCAAGGGCATCTTTCGATCCGAACTCGACCGCTTTGTTCATATCGGCGCAGGCGCCGGTTTTATCATTAAGGGCTATTTTGGCAAGGCCGCGTTGCAAATAGGCACGGGAATGTTTCAGATTGAGCCTTATAGCCTGGTTACAATCGGCAACTGCGCCTGCGGCATCCTTCAGGTTTACTTTGGCCGCAGCACGGTCGGTATAGGTATCGGCGCTGTTTGGGTCGGCTTTCAGGGCTGCGGTAAAATCGTCATTTACACCTCGTGTATCACCCAGGTAGCTTTTGGCTATACCACTATGGGCCAGCGCCCTGGCGTAGGCAGGGTTAAGGTAGATGGCGTTATGATAATCATCGGCTGCGCCGGCATAATCTTTTAAAATAAGCTTCAGATCGCCCCTGAATAGGAAAGTCTCCTCGTTTGAGAATATGGAAACCGCCTTATCAAGATCTTTCATGGCTGCTTTATACTTGCCTTGTTTGGTTTCTATGTAGCCCTTGTTTTGGTAGGGCAATGCCGCCGCATCAGATGTAGAATCTATTTTTAACGAGGTGTTAAAATCGGCCATGGCACCCATGTAATCTTCTTTAGTAGCCTTAACCAAACCGCGTTTAAGGAGTATGGCGGTGTTTTTAGGGTTTTTAGCCAGGCCCGCGTCAAAATCGGCCATAGCACCGGCAAGGTCACCGCCAGCAGCTTTAGTCTCGCCACGATGCAGGTAAAAATTTGAATTGGCTGGGTTTAGGGCGATAGCTGTAGTAAACAATTGTACGCCATTGCTGGTGTATTTATAAAAATTGCTCACATTCCCCAGCCGTGTATAAGCTTCTTCTTTTTTAGGGGCTATAGCTATCAGTTTTTCAAAATCCCTTACGGCGCCAAGCTTATCATTCATCTTATCTTTTTCAATAGCCCTGTTCAAATATGCATAAGTATAGTTTGGATTTACCTGAATGGCCTTTGTGTAATCATTTATGGCGGCCACCATATCACCAAGATCGCGGTGGGTATCGCCACGCACCAGGTAGGCTTCGTCGCTTTTGCCATTAATGGCTATAGCCAGGGCAAGGTCGGCCATTACGCCTGTGGTATCCTTCATGGCCAGTTTTGCTTTACTGCGGCTTATGTAACCATTTATGTTTTTAGGGTCAATAGATATAGCGGTATCTGCATCAAGTTTAGCTCCCGAAACGTTCTTAGCATATAATTTTGCATATGAACGGCTTTGATAGGCTTCGGCGCTCCTGTTGCCAAGCACAATCGACTTGTTAAAGTCATTCATAGCCAGCTCATAATTGTTCATGTTGCTCTCAACAATGCCACGATAAAGGTATAGCAGGGCAAACTGCGGATGCTGCGCAATTGATTTATTAAAATAATCAAGCGCGCCTTTGTTGTCGCCCAATTTACTTTGAGTATTGGCCAGGTAAAGAAAAACATTTTTAAGCTCCGGATTCATCGAAGCGGCCTTTTTATAGTCCTCAATAGCTCCTTTAAAATCCTGCAGTTCGGCTTTGGCATTTGCGCGGTATAAAAAAGCTTCGGCATTTTGAGGGTTAATAACGATGGCGGTTGTATAATCGGCAACAGCTCCGGTCTGATCGCCTATGCTGGCTTTTGAACCGGCGCGGTATCCGTAAACGGCGCCTTTTTGTGGATTTAATCTAATAGCGATATTGTAATCGTCAATAGCGGCAGCAAAGTTTCCTTTGTTATTTTTAGCAACGCCCCGGTACTCGTAAATTTCTGCCTTATCCGGCGATAGCTGTAACGCTATCGTGAAATCGGCAATGGCGCCGGCGTAATCCTTAAGGTTTGATTTTGCATTGCCGCGATAAAGAAACATTTCGGCCGTTTTGGGCCCCAATGCAATTGCCCGGTTAAAATCATCAATAGCAGCCTGGTAATCCTGTACATTACTTTCGGCATTCGCTTTATAAAAATATGCAGTGGTAAAATCAGCCTTAAGGGCAAGGGCCTTGGCATAATCGGCAATTGCCGATTTAAAATCATGGAGGTTGCCGTTTGCATTTGCACGATAGAAATAAGCATTGCTGCTTTTATCATTTAACTCGATAGCCTTGGTGAAATTTTGAACAGCTCCTTTGTAGTCTTTTTCATTAGCCCTGGTATTTCCGTTTTGGATATAAGTGTTTGCTGTTTGAGCAAATGTAGCAACGGGTAAAAGTAGGAGGATTAGGACTTTTTTCATTTAAGAAATGGCTGTTGATCAAATGTCGATAAAAATACCGATATCGGTATAGCAAAGGCCATACCGAAAGCCAATGTATTAAAATTTAGGTGAAAATACTGGCAGAAATGAACCTTAGAGGAAATTTGGGGCATAATAGCCCCATTTGTACCTAAGCCATCCACCCGGTACTTATATCAAATTTAACAACTGCAAACAATTTTTGCGGGCACACAGTTTGTTTTGTTTTAATCATCTTCCAACATTTGATTGCGTTTTTTACCATAACTAATTACAACGGTGCAAATCAGGATGCAAAAAATGAGCCCTGTTTCAATGCCGATATGTGTTAATGGTATGCTGCCAGGGTTTTTGGATAGTAAAACGCCCGCGTCTGGTAATAGCAACCCAAATAGTGGGAAGCAAAAAAACATTCTTAATATTACTAATTTTTCCATAATTATTAACATTTAGTATGATAATACTAAGATAGTGATTATTTTCTTATCATTTAAATATAAAAGTAAAAATTAACTGTAGTACAAATTAAATTATGCTTTGTTTGCTTGTTAATTACTTTTTATGATATTATTTTTTTTCGCGGTAATACGTGGGCTTATGCCGCTAATCTGGTTAGCATATACGATAAGAAAATAGTTTTGAATTGGCTGGTATTTATTTGCCCCTGGGGTAAAAATGATAATACAGGCGCCGGGCAAAGCTACCAGGGCACCAATTACATCGTACCTGCCTGGTTTAAAGCCATCAACGCGCCATGCCCATATCAGGGCCATTACCATGAATACACCACCATAGGCTGCATAAACCGGCCCAAAGCCCGCCGATTGCCAGGTGGCTACTACGCCATAAGCCGCCAGTATAACGCCCTATAAAATGGCATACCACAGCGGCTTATCTTCTTTTAATCACTGCCAAATGAGGTAGCCGCCGCAAATTTTGCACAAACAGGTAGGCATAAAAAACTACAGGGGAACGGACGATGCTCATGGCACAAAATAATAGTTTTAAGATGAGAGTTAGGTAGTGCAAAAAAAAGAAAATATATTTTTAAATAAATGGTCGTTCACTTTTGCTTAGTGACAGTTTTTGGATTCAGCCGCGTAATTTTTTAATTGTACACGCGGCAAAATTAAGTTATAAACCTAAGTCTGAATTGTCATTTTGACTTAAAACTTTCGACTAAAGGCAATCCGTTATTTCACAGTTGATACAATAGTAGTGTCCGATATAGAATTGGAATAAATTATTGATAACACCCCGGCAGTAAAGCAAAATATTTTAATGCTAATGAAGGCTATATCCTTTTAGCAGGCTTGGACCCCGTTAAAACACCTACTGTTCTATGGGTTAAAATACGGGGTAATTACATTTGCATATGCGGAACCCACGTAATAGTTTTGGTAAACTATACAATGGAATCATTTGAATTACAAGTTGAGCAAAGAACCTATAAGGTTATACAGTCGGCTATCGGCAAAACTACAGTTTTTAGCGTTTTTAGTCATTCTTCATTTCATACCATAACTAAGGTAGGGGCCGATAGCTGGGAGGTGGTTGAGCATCGCTTTGGCAATCACAAAATCCCCTTGCAGGTAATAGGAAAAAGTATCGACGATTATTTTGGCTTATAACTACTATTATACCTTAATAATCATTTGACTATAATTTTGCTATGTTAGTTAACTATAAATAAAAGGAAATATATTTTCTTTTTAATGGTAATAATTTGGTTTTACTCCAAAAAGTGGTAACTTGTAATTAGTGGTAACTTGTAATTAAGGTACTAATGTTATTGTTAATTATGCAATGACGGATAGTCCTTAGTCGAAAGTTTTAAGTTCTAAGTCAAAAAGAATAAATTGAGCTTTTGACTTAAGACTTAGTACTATTAACTTAACACTAACCGGTAAACCTATATTTAATATCCCATGCCTGGTTGCCCTGAAAGCCAGGCATTTTTATTTGGAGTATTAGCGCTTGCACGTAAAATCCCCAATTACAAAACCGTAAAACCCGAATGACAAATCCGTAATACTCCTGATAGTTTTAAAATGCCGATAAGATACCTTTGAATAATAAGTTATGTAATCAGGGACAATAGCTTAGGGGCGGCCGCTTGCAGTAATGCAGCGGCTGTTTTTTTTTGATTAGATTTCACCGATTGTCGTTGAGATTTCACCGATTGTTGTTGAGATTTCACCGATTAGCGGTTCCTGTCTCAAGGAACGATTACTTTAATCTTAATAATGATCATCTGTTCACTTTAAACAAAAATGACTTAGTTTTATGGGAAATAAATCAAAGCATCAACCATGAGTATCCGTATTTCAAAATTTGCTGTATTGGCAACTGTACTTTGTATCGTTTGCCTGAGTTTTTGTACAGCCAATGCGCAAAAAAACAAGCCTTTTAAAGTAATAGCCTTTTATACGGGCCGTAATGATAAGGCGCATATCAGTTTTATGCACGAGGCCAATAAGCGTTTCCCGGAGATGGGAAAAAAATACAATTTTACCTACGATTCTACCAGTAACTGGAGCAATATGAATGCTGCTTTCCTGGCAAAATACCAGGTAGTACTGTTTTTAGATACCCGGCCAGACGATCCTGCCCAACGTGCCGCGTTTGAACAATATATGAAAAATGGCGGCGGCTGGATGGGTTTCCACTTTTCGGCTTTTGCGCTTACGCCTTCAGATTATCCTCAAAACTGGGATTGGTATCATAACGAGTTCCTGGGATCGGGACAGTATGTGAGCAACACCTGGCACCCAACCCCGGCCATTTTAAAGGTAGAAGATGCCAAACACCCGGTAACCCGCAGCCTGCCTGCCACGTTTAAAACCCAGCCCAACGAATGGTACCGATGGGAGCATGATTTGCGCAAGAACCCGGATATTGAGATCTTGTTATCTATCGACTCGACCAGTTTCCCGCTGGGGAATGGCCCTAAACAATATGAAATATGGCATAGTGGCTACTACCCGGTGGTGTGGACAAACAAAAAATACCGTATGGTTTATTTTAATATGGGCCATAATGATATGGATTATGATGGTGGCACCAACCGTACTTTATCATACACTTTTGATAATGATACGCAAAACCAGTTGCTTATCAACAGTTTATTGTGGCTGGGCAGGGGGAAGTAGGAGCCCCCGACTCCCCGAAGGGGAGTTTAAAACGCTGGTTATATCTATCAGTGCGTCTACTTTTATTACATTCGCTTTCTGATGATGCTACCGACCCATGAAGAAACTAAAACTACTGCACCGGCATTTACTCACTTTAGAGAATAAAGAAGATATTGACCTTACCGATATGCTTTGGCAACTCATTTGCTATTCGCCCAAAATGTCGCCACGATTACAGCAGCAGGCTTTGTTGGATGAGGCAACAAAATTCTGCCTGCAGGTTGATGATCCGCATTTCGCAAAATCGGTATTAAACTTTAATGGTTTTATTTGGGGCGATGGTAGTAAAAAGGTTTTGATAACTCATGGTTGGGGCTCAAAAGCTATTGATTTTGATGAGGTTATTATTGGCTTGAAAGCTGTTGAAGATATCCGGATAATAGTTTTTGACGCGCCAGGCAATGGCAGTTCTGAAGGAGAGCTATCTAACCTCATCCTGTTTGCCAAAGCCGCAGAGGCAGTTATTAATAAATATAGTGCGCCCGATGTGATGATTGGCCATTCGCTTGGGGCAATGGCAAACATTATCGCCATAAATGAAACCGTGATTAAACCAACTTTGCAAATTAGCATAGCACCGCTCATTAAGCTTAAAGAAAATTTCAGGGCTACAATGAACGCGGCCGAAGCGCCCATACCGGCACAGGAAAAGTTTTTTGAAAGTTTTAAGGAGCTGTTTGGTATGGATGCCACTTATTTCGACATAGATGGTAAATATATTGGTGGCACAGCTTTAAAGCATTGGCTGGCTTTTGACCGGGAGGATAAAGTTTCGCCTTATGATTACCTGCGGGAGTTTTTAAGCGTTAACCCGGAGATTGTGCCCCAGGAATATTTTAGCCTCGGGCATGAAAGGATTATTAAAGATGCCGGGGTTGTGGCGGATATTGTTGGGTTGGTGAGGGGGATATAACGTTAATATCCCCCTGTCATGCTGAGTGGTAAAATTTCGCGAAATTCTGAAGGTGGATGACATCATAAAATGGGCTGTCATGCTGAGCCCCGTCGAAGCATAGTGGGCAAAGGCCTCTCCGCGCGACCCTTCGACAGGCTCAGGGTGACAGGCCTGCGCACCTCGAAAAGAAAACATGTCATGGGTAGGAACGAAGCATCTATTCGCCAACTTTGCAAGTGCGACATGCATGGCGTAGAATAGATTCTTCACTACGTTCAGAATGACAGGGAGAGAGTAATAGAAGACCTAAGCAACTTCATTCTGCACACCCGAATAGTACTTCAGCTCGATTAAATCATGCGGCAGCGTTTTGCTGTTCCAGCATGAATGGATTGCCAAAGCCGTGCCTACAGCCGTAGCCTGGGCCATTGATGCCGCATAAACCTCCAATTGAGGGTAGGCCAGTGCAAGCAGGTGCATAAACACGCTGTTTTTGCTGAAGCCGCCATCTACAAAAATCCTTTGCACCTTACAGCCGTGTAGTACGTAGTTAGTTGATACGGTTTGCTGATTAACAATATCTATCATCAATTGGTGATATGCTTCGGTATCATCGGCAAAATCATTTAAATCCCGCTGTTCAAAAACTGATTTCTGCAGTTCGCCATCCTGTTTGCTGCTTTTTAAAGCACCGTTGCGCAGGGTTAGCTTTGCGGCTATCGTAGCATCATAGTTAATGGTCCGGTAAACAATTACATCCCGGTTAAAATGGTCTGCAATTCTTTTTACTTGTTGCTCGTATTCATACCCTGTAAACAGGCGTGAAGCTTTTACCGGGCTGCCTTTGTACTGCAGGTAGTTAAGGCAGTCGTTTTTCAGCTCATCTGCTGTAAGCGGCGTTTGGTTAAAGGGGTTTAAGCTGATAGACCAGGTGCCGGTTGATATCAATATGAAAGGCATATTAAAACTTACCAAATAGGGAATAAGCGCCGCCGAGCTATCATGCAGGCCAACGCCCACAAAAAAAGTAGTGCCCGGGAATACTGATGGCAGCACACCATCGGCAGGCTTTAGCGGGGCCATTTTAGGCAGTACAGCCTCATCTTTTACCCATTGATGGTAATCGTTAGCTGTAAAGTTCCAAAGGGCAGTATGGCAGCCTATGCTGGTTAAATCGGAAACAATCTGGCCGCTTAACAGGTAACTCATGTATTGGGGCAGATGCAGGGCGTATTTTAGTTTTTTAAAAACCTCCGGCTGCTGGTATTTAAGCCGGTACAGTTGCAAACCCGAGTTGAGGTTGCCCAAAACCGGCGAGGCAGTTTCACGTGCAAACCGGGCTTCATCGCCATAGGTTTGGTAAAACTGCCTGCTCAACTCTGGCGGATATGGTTTAAGGTAATTATATAAAGGGGTTAGCGGGGTGCCATCTTCATCTACATAAACAAAGCTTGCGCCGTAGGTAGAGAAATTAACCGCTTTTAAATCAAACTCTTTATGCTTAAAAATCTCGCGCAACGAATCAAATACTGATAGGCGCAGGCTATCGAGGTTTTCGCATGGGTCGCCATCTTCGTCGTGGGTTTCGGTAAAGCGGGCTGTACGTTCAAAAACTATCTTGTAGTTTTCATCAAACAGGAACAGCTTCTTATTGGTTTTACCCACGTCAAAAACAGCTATAACAGGTATTTGCGCCATATTATAATCCGGTTGATACAGCTTTTGCTCCGCGTTCTTTAATCAATTGGTTACGTACCGCCTGTGCCCTGTATAAGGCAAGAGGATCCAGCGCCCCGCCAGCGCGTAAACGAGCCTCGGCTAATAGCGGGCGTACATCAGTACGGTAAGCATACTGTAATATTTCCTGTGCTTTCACTACATCGTTATCCTGTTGCGCTTGTTTTAATGCCGCAACATCAACTAATAACGCCTGTGCATAGGCAATTTTAATAGCCTCAACAGATTGGATCAGATCCTCGATAGGGTCTTTCACGTTATGCGATGCATCAATCATCCAGCCAATGGCTGTTGCATGGTTCATGCTGCGGGCGTCCATGCCTTCTACCAGTTCATTAAATATCAGGAACAGCTGGTATGGATTGATGCTGCCAACGGTAAGGTCATCATCACCATATTTAGAGTCGTTAAAGTGGAAACCGGCCAGCTTACCTTCCATCAGCAATAAAGATACAATCTGCTCGATATTGGTGCTACCCAAATGGTGGCCCAAATCGACCAGGGTTTGCGCCTTGCTGCCTAATTTAGACGACAGGAGGTAGGATTGCCCCCAATCGCCAATAGTGGTTGAATAAAAATTCGGCTCGTAAGGTTTGTATTCCACCCAAACTTTCCAATCGGCAGGCAGGGCCTCGTAAATTTCCTGTAAGCTTTCCAGCGTACGCTCAAAAGCGCCACGCATATTTAGCTGACCGGGGAAATTTGATCCGTCAGATAACCAAACCGATAAAGCTTTTGAATTCAGTTCTGCCCCATATTTAATAACTTCGATATTGTGGGCAATAGCCTGCTTGCGCACAGCTTTATCTACATGGTGTAGCGAGCCATATTTATAGCTTAGCTCCTGCGTTGCCTGGTCCTGAAAAGTATTGGAGTTAACTGCATCAAAGTGCAAACCTAAAGCAACAGCATGCGCCTTAATGGCATCAGCATTTTTAGGGATATCCCAGGGAATGTGTAGCGAAATAGAATTACTGCTCCTGTTTAAAGCGTGGATTAAACCCACATCCTCAATTTTCTCTTCCAGACTACGCGGCTCGCCGCCGCCAGAAAACCTGCCGAAACGCGTGCCGCCAGTGCCCAAAGCCCAGCTTGGTATAGCTATATTAAAATCAACCAGTTTTTTCAGGATAGTATCCAGCCCGTTTACATCAGCAGCAATAAAATCAAATTTGCGTTGGTGCGCTAATTTGTGCTGATGATTATATTCTTCGATTATGCTCTTCTCTAATTGCATTGTTATAATGGTTAAGCCCCACCCAAACCCTCCCCTGAAGGGGAGGGCTTAAAAAGGACAATTCAATTCTCTTTGCAGAGGAGGTTTATATTTTTTTTAAGTCTCCCCCTTTAGGGGGAGATTTAGAGGGGGCTTCCCTACCTCACAAAAGCCATCGCCACACCACCATCAACATTCAACACGTTACCGGTTGATTTGTTGAGCAGGCCGCCTGTAAAGGCGAAGCAGGCGTTGGCAATATCTGCTGGTAAAATCACCTCGTTTAATAAAGTACGTTTAGCATAGTAGGCAGGCAATTCGGCTACGGTGATGCCGTAAGCTTTTGCACGTCCCTCGGCCCAGCCGCCAGCCCAAATGTTACTATCGCTGATAACCGCATCCGGGTTAACTACGTTTACGCGGATATGATCGGCGCCTAACTCGGCAGCATTTAAGCGGCTCAGGTGTAATTGTGCTGCCTTGGCAGACCCGTAGCCTGCGTTATTTGGTCCGCTAACTAAGGCGTTTTTGCTTACAATGTTGATGATATCGCCACCGATAGTTTGCTTTTTCATGATGGCCACGGCGGCCTGGGTAATAAAGAACTGGCCTTTTACCAAAACATCATACAACAGGTCCCAGTCTTTTTCGGTATGATCGCCAATTGATTTGGAGATAGACAGGCCGGCGTTGTTAATCACAATATCCACCCCACCAAAAGCCAGGGCGGCAACCGTTAATGCCGAATCAATTTGTTCGCTATTGGTAACATCAAGCACGGCGGTGGCATATGAGTCTTTGCCGTACAGCTTTTTAAATTCTTCGCCTGCACTTTCCAAACGTTCGGCATTCATGTCGTTCAATATCACAACCGCGCCTTCATCAACAAATTTTTTGGCTATAGCTTTGCCAATACCACCCGCACTGCCGGTTATTAAGGCAACTTTGCCCGATAAAGCCTTTGGTTTTGGCATGCGTTGCAGCTTGGCTTCTTCCAATAACCAGTATTCAATATCAAATGCCTCCTGGCGTGGCAGCGAGGTATATGATGATATTGCCTCGGCACCTTTCATTACGTTGATGGCGTTGGTATAAAACTCGGCTGCAACACGGGCGGTTTGTTTATCTTTTGAGAAAGAGAATAAGCCAACACCCGGATACAGAATGATAACCGGGTTGGTATCCCTGATGGCCGGGCTGTTTTCGTGCTTGCAGGTGTTGTAGTAATCGGTATACATTTGGCGGTAGGCCTCAAACGCAGGTGTTAAACGCTCTTGCAAAGCTTTAACATCGCTCAAATCCTCTCCCGATGCAAGGTCCAATACCAGCGGGCTGATCTTTGTACGCAAAAAGTGGTCAGGGCAGCTGGTGCCTAACGGCGCCAAACGGTCAAGATCATTGGAGTTGATAAACTCCAGTACGCGTACATCATCTGTAAAATGCCCAACCATATGGCGCTCGCTTGAGCAAAAACCACGTAGAATAGGGGCAATGGCGGCAGCCTGTTTTTTACGGCCGGCGTCGTCCAGGCTTTCAGTTTTTTGACCGCCAAAAACGGGGGCTTTTTTGCCATAGTTTTCTTCCAGGTACTCGGCACAGCGCTCTATTACTTCTAATGTGTTAACGTAGCTTTCATAAGCTGTATCGCCCCAGGTAAATAAACCGTGCGAACCTAACATAATGCCGCGGATACCGGGGTTTTCGTCTAAACATTGTTTCAATTGCAGGCCCAGTTCAAAGCCCGGTTTTTTCCACTCTACCCAGCCAATGGTGCCGTTAAAAAGTTCTTGTGTTATTTTTTTACCATCTTTTGCCGCCGCGATAGCGATAGCCGCGTCGGGGTGCAGGTGGTCGATATGTTTAAAGGGCAAAAAGCCGTGCAGGGGAGTGTCTATAGATGGCGCTTTGGAGGCAAGGTCGTAAATACAGTGGTTAAACAATTCCACCATTTCGTCTTCATGCTCCACGCCACGGTATACATTTTTAAGGCTGCGCAGTCGGTCGACATACAGGGCTGCTAAACCGCTTTTTTTCAATGTACCAATGTCGCCGCCCGATCCTTTAATCCACATTACTTCAACATCGCTGCCGGTTAAAGGGTCTTTGGAGATTACTTTGCACGAAGTGTTACCTCCGCCATAGTTTGTTAACCGCAGGTCGGCGCCTAATAAGTTGGAGCGGTATATTAATAATGCTACTTCGTTGCCGGCAAGCCCGGCTGCTTTGGCATCATCCCACAGGTAGCTTACGTGCTTAAATTGTGTTGTTTTGACAGGCATATGTATTTTAATTGTTGAATTATTGAGTTATTGAATTATTGAATTATTGAATTATTGAATTATTGAATTATTGAATTATTGAATTATTACTGATTAACAACCATTGATATATACGATGCTGCAGCTCAATCAATAATTCAATAATTATTTTAAAGAGTTACCGTAGCCTACCACAAGTACCGATAATATAATTACGGCTATGCCGGCTATTACTGTAGTGAAGGCTTTTTTGCTAACGCCTTTCCATTCCTTTAATACCAGGCCCCAGGTATTGGCAACCAGGATAATGAAGGCCATATGCAGTATCCATGAACTGGCCCCGTTGCCCATTTTGCTTTCGCCCATGCCGTAAAAAAAGAACTGTAAAAACCAGGTGGTGCCGGCCAGTGCAGCAAAAAGGTAGTTTTTAAGCAGCGGCGTTTTTTTATCGGTATAATTACCAAACGTTTTGTTGCGGGCGTTTAGCACCATACACCATATAAAATTGGTGGTTAAGCCACCCCATAGTATAATAATGTAGGTTACATTGTTTTGGTACAGAAAGTTACCCTGCCCAGGGTGCGCGGCCTGCCAAAGATGGTTTGCGGTATCGGCCATTGATTTACCCGCTTCGATGCCAAAATTAAAACAAGCACTTAACACACCCGATACTACAGCTACCAGGATACCCAACCCAAAACGATAATCTTTATTTTCCTGAGCGATGGTTTTATCGGATGATAGCTCTTTCTCCTTCATCATGCCGGCTTTACCGCATATAACTATACCTGCAACACATAGTAACACACCTAATAACACAAACTGCCCCCATTGGTTATGCAGCATCATGCTAAAAGTATCTTTGCCCGCTTTTGGAACCAGGTCATAATATACCGATGGTATTAATGCCCCGAATACCGAACAAAGGCCCAATATAATAGTACTGCCCAGTGATACCCCAAGGTATCGTACACCTAAGCCGTAGGTGAGCCCTCCAATGCCCCATAGTAAGCCCATTAAGTAAGTCCACCCGATAACGGATGTGCTGGTGTGGCTGATGATATTGGCAAAGCCAGGTATGGTTAACCATGCAGCCAGCGGCGGAACGATACACCAGGAGAAAATGCCACCTACTATCCAGTAGCTTTCCCAGGCCCAGCCCCTAACTTTTTTGTAGGGAATGTAAAAACTTCCCGAAGCGAACCCGCCGATAAAATGGAAAAAGACTCCAAAAATAATTTGCATACTCTTAACTGGTTTAAATTGGTAAAGCTAATGTAGGCAATAGTAATCCGGGAACTGTCATGGACTGTCATGAGCTGGGGCGGGGTGCGGGGGGACGGGCAAATTAAAAGATTACCCCTTTTAATATGGATAGCCGCAAAAAAACAATTCGGAAGTGAGTAGCTTGTTTGCTTAACCGCTTTGCATTAGTTGTTTGAACTGATCGATCAGGTAATCTGCAAGATAGTTTTCTTTATTGTACAGGATTGAGGAATTGATTTTATATCCATTATCAGACATTACCGAATAATTATACTTTTCAATATAATCAAACTCTTTTTTTGATTTTTCGTACCAATACTCAAAAACCAGGTGCCTTTTATCTTCCCTGTCGTCCTCGTTATCGCAGACGTAAAATATTACGTTGGAGTCCTTTTTTAAAAAATCTCCAACCACCTTGACGACGGTATTTTTTATCCAAAGATCCAGTTGCTTAATTTCTACATCGGGATATAAAGACAAAGAAAAAGTGCTAACATCGCCGATATAATAGCTTGTTAGCACTAAAGTATAATTTACGTTAAATCGTGTTGTAAAATAATTTATTAAGCCATCTTCAGATGACGTTATATTATATGAGTTTTGCAAACTTAATATCTCTTTCTTTAGCCAGCTCAGTTAAAGACTTACCATTTTTAATAGCGTCTTTTATAGCCCTTTTATCCTCCATCACTTTACGTAAGAAAGGAGGGATACCAGTAGGTATTTCTTTTTCATTTGAATTTTTCATGATGCTTATTTAAAAGTCTAATACAAATATAACGATTATGGAGTATAATTTAATTTAAAAGTGATTTGTTTTGTAGCGGAAAAATAACGAGGCAGGGAAATCGCGTTTGAAGTTTATAAGATTTATTTCGCGCTAAGACGCAGAGACGCAAAGTGATTTGCTTATTTTTCCTTTGCGTCTTAGCGTCTTAGCGCGAAAAATCTAATAACTTGATACGATTGACGCCTATATAGCACAATATAGTTGATAATGAAAGCTTAAACGCGATTTTCCTGAATAACGAGGTTGCTAAGGGCTTAATAATATTTATTACCGCTTATTAAACGGCTGTTCAAAAAACTCATCAACCAGTTTGTTAAACTCATCTTTATGTTCAACAAGTGTAGGATGGCCTGAGTTGGGTACAATCCACAAATAGGATTTTGGGATGTTTTGGGCGATGATTACCGTATGCTCAACCGGAATAAGGTCGTGGTCGCCGCCTATGATAAGCGATGGGCACTTGATTTTGTGTAGTTCGGTTAATTTGATGTGCGGTTGGTCATAATCCAGCATGAATATTTTCCAGTCGTTTTTTTCTTTAACAGTTTTCCAAACCTCATTTTTATGCGCCGCGTAGTTTTTTTGCATATCCTTCCATAAGCTGGGAATCAGTCCGGTTGAATCGGGCCACAGGTTTGCCCCGGTAGATGCCAGTTTAATCACTTTATCAGGATGGCGCATAGCCAGTTCCAGCGCGTTAATACCTCCATCGCTCCAGCCAATAACGTAAGCCGAATCGATATGCATGGCATCCAGCAGGGCTGCAAAATCATCGGCCATCTGTTCAAAACTAAGCGAATCGGCAGCATCGGTTGATTTGCCGTGTGCCCGGCTATCTACCGCAATAACTTTATATTTTTTGGCAAAATAAGGGATGTTGTTTTTAAAGGCGCTCATTTTATCGCCGTTGCCATGTATCATCAGCAGGGGTTTGCCGCTGCCATAAGTTTCGGTATACAGCTTAATGCCGTGTATGTTATAGTATTTGCCCGCAGGAGTATTGTCGCCGTAGGGCAATTGTTTTTCCTGGCTGCAAGCGGTTTGTACAAATAAGATGGAAACGAACAGTGTAAACAGCAGCTTTTTAAATGGCATATATCAAGTGGTAATTAGTAAAACATAAATATAAAAATTAAAACATGATATGCATTGCGTCCCGGTATCGCTTTTGCGGTTTTGTTATTTTTTGAACCGCTATAACGTTAAAATGTTAACTAATACTACCTTTGCGGAATTTAATTAAACATACATTTAAACTGGGTACGCCAAACAATATCTTAATTACGGCATTTATAGTTAAAATATTTAAAGTACCTATATACATATACAAAATTCTTCATGTTTTCCATCTGCCTAAAAAGTACACGTATACTTGTATTTGCTTGTTTTTTCTTCAGTTTGCTTTCTGTTAACAGTTTCGGACAAGAAGGCGGCGCATCAAAGCCGGTTACAAATCACTTCAAGTTTAAAACAGTTATCATTGATGCCGGCCATGGCGGTAGGGACCCAGGTGCGCATGGTGCTACTTCAAAAGAAAAAGATATTGCCCTTAGCATAGCCAAAAGATTGCGCGATTTGGTAAATAACGAAATGCCCGGCGTTAAAACCATCATGACCCGTAGCACAGATACCTTTATCGAGTTGCATAAACGCACCGAGATTGCCAACAGTAATCATGGTAACCTGTTTATCTCTATCCATTGTAATTCATCGCCCCAAAAAAGAGCCAAAGAGCATGGAGCCCTGGTATTGGTTTACGGTTTTCACCGCAGCCAGGAACAGCGTGAGGCATTGCGTGAGAATGCCTCCATTTTTATTGAAGACGACTACAAGAACAAATACAATGGTTACGGCGAAGACAATGTGGTAAATACCATTGTGCTGAACGCTTTTCAGCAAAAGTACCGCAAGCAAAGTATTCATTTTGGCGATATGATTATTCACCAGGTTAAAAAAGCGGATGGCCGCCATACTTTTGGCGTAAAAGAACAGGGAGTACTGGTACTGGCCCAAAGCGGTATGCCGGCGGTGCTGGTTGAAACAGGCTTTATCAATAACCCGGCTGATGAAGAATACCTGAACTCCAAAGACGGCCAGTTTTCAATCGCTACTTCGATATTAAGGGCGCTTAAGGAGTACAGGGATAGTCTGGAGGGAAGGTAGGTGTCCTTATTTACCCCACTAAATCAGTCGTAATTTGTCATCCCAATCCAATAATTAAATGTTTAAACATTTAATTGCATGTAATTCCAATTCTTTGTATACTTTTGGATCATAGAAAAAACAAAACCTCAAGTAAAATGAAAAAGATCTTTATTCTGTTAGCGTCAGCATTTTTGTATACTGCCGCATCGGCACAAACAACCTGGACGGTTGACAAAGCCCACTCAAATGTTAAATTTACAGTTACCCACTTATTGGTAAATGATGTTGATGGTACTTTTAAAACTTATGATGCTACTATTGTTGCTGCAAAGCCAGATTTTAGCGATGCTAAAGTTTCGTTTACCGTACAAACAGCATCTGTAAGCACAGATAACGATTACCGCGATAATCACTTAAAATCGGCCGATTTTTTTGATGTTGCAAATAAGCCAACACTTACTTTTACAAGCACAAGTGTTTCAAAAACATCTGAAAAACATTATGCAGTTACCGGTAACCTTACTTTAGCTGGTGTTACCAAACCTGTTACCTTCGACCTTTGGTACCGTGGTACAATTCAAAACCCAATGAGCAAAGCCGATGATGCTGGTTTTCAGTTAACCGGTACTATTAAACGTTCGGATTTTAATTTTGGCAGCAAATTTGGCTCGGCTATGTTAAGCGATGAAGTTGCCATTAAAGCAAATGGCGAATTTGCTAAAGCTAAATAAGTTATAATACTGTTTAAAACGTAAACGGCGTACCAGGTAAAATGGGTACGCCGTTTGTTTTTTGTTTTAATTTTTGTTGCGCTGGTATTGTACTTTAAGTTGCTGTTTTTGCAGGTAGTAGATAATGATAGTACAAATAGCAATTGCAACTACCAGTGCGGCGCCGGCAATTACGTGTATAAGCGGTACCTGGTAATTAGGGTTAATTAATGATTCGGTAACGTTAGGGATAATAAGTGCGATGAGCGGTAAGCAAAGAAATAACCGTAGTAGTCCGAGTTTTTTCATAATGATTTAATAAATTATGTAAGCCTTTGCTACAGGTGGCCAATTAAATCGGGGCCAGGAGATAAAGGTATTAGTGATGGTTTGTGATTGCAAATATGGCAAATTGGCGTTTAACAAAAAATACCCATAATACGGTATTTTAACCAGGTTGCTTTCAGACAAAGCAGTACATGTTTCAGGGAAAAGGTATTTTAGCGAAAAAGGGCTTAGTCGGCCAGGAGTTGTTTTAAGGTATCAAACCAAAGTTGGTTTTTTGTACCAAAGAAACGAAGATCAACAATGAGGTAAACTACAGCAGTATCGTCGCCTTGTTTGTAGCGCAACCTTAAGGGTTGACAAAAGAGGCCTTTATTTCTGACTAACGATCTTTTATAAATTTCATCAAAACCAAGGTATACCTGTTCAAGTTTATTTAGCGGTATATTTAAGTAGTTGTACCCATCAATAACCAGGCTTGTTGGGGTCAATATAATTTCACCCTCACGATGGTGAGGAGGCGGAGTTAGCGAAAAAAGGGCTCCGGCTTCATCGATCAGCGTAAGTGCCGCGATTTCGTAATCGTAGCTCCACAAGACCTTGCCAATTTGTAAAATTTGCATTGATGTAATGTAGAAATAATAAATGATAACTGCAAGTATTACATTTTCGTCAAATTTTGGCGCTGTATAAATTCCTATATTTGAGGTGCGAAAATGTTTTTCGCCTTATAAAAAGTATGGCTACAGAAGTTAAGTGCCCCAGTTGCGGTTTTGGTTTTCCGATAGAGGAGGTGATGGCCGAGGAGTATAAAAAAGAGCTCCGGGTTAAAATGCAGGATTATACCCGCCAAAAGGAGGAGGAATACCGTAAAAAGGATGAGGAATTTTTGAGTAAGGAGCGGCAGCAAAAAGCCGAATTTGAGCAGCGCCTGAATGCCGAAAAAAAACAATTGCAGTTGGTGCTGGAGGAAAATTTGCGTAAATCCATCAGCCAGGATTATGAAAACCAGGTGCTGATGCTTAAAAACTCGGCGCAGGAGAGCGAAGAAAAACTAAAGCTTTCGCGCCAGAAGGAGCTTGAGTTTTTGCAGCGCGAAAAGCAGCTTCAGCAAAAAGAAGAGGAAATGGAGATTTCACTGCAACGTAAACTGCAGGAGCAGCGTAACGAACTGGGCGAGCAGATTCGCCGCCAGGAAGCCGAGCGGCATAGTATTAAAGATATTGAGTACCAGTTGAAAGTAAAAGAACTGGAAAAACAACTGGACGATCAAAAAAAACTTGCCGAAGAAATGAAGCGCAAAGCCGAGCAAGGATCAATGCAGCTACAGGGCGAGGTGCAGGAACTGATACTGGAAGAATTACTGCGTAACTATTTTCCGTTTGATGTAATAAGCGAAGTTGGCAAAGGCGTTCGCGGGGCCGATTGCGTTCAAACCGTTCGTAACCAGTTTGGGCAGGAGTGCGGTAAAATTATTTATGAAAGTAAACGTACTGCTACCTTTGGCGCCGACTGGATTGACAAACTCAAAAAAGATATGCGCAGCGTTGGTGTGGATGTAGCAGTTATTGTTACGCAATGCTACCCTAAAGGAATGGATTGTTTTGGCGAGAAGGATGGCGTTTGGATTTGTAGTTTTGACGAGGTAAAGGCCGTATCGTATATCCTGCGCGATGGTGTTATCAAGTTATCAAACCTTATCAAATCGCAGGATAATAAAGGCGATAAGATGCACCTGTTGTATGATTACCTAACCAGCAGCGAATTTTCTGAACAATGGAAGGCCATCCGCGAAGGTTATATGAGCATGCGCCTATCCATCCAGAAAGAACGCGACGCGATGGAAAAAATGTGGAAATCGCGCGAGAAACAGTTGGATAAGGTATTGTTAAATGCCGCGCACATTAAAGGCAGTATTGAAGGTATTGCCGGCAATGATAGTATCCATCTTAATCTTACCGACGATGAAGATACTTTGCTGTTGGAGTAGTACACGATAGAAGGATTGACAGGGTTTTGCAAGGAGCATTGCATTTTTAAAATCTGTGGAAACCGGAATTTGTCTGAACTCGGATTCGTCAGATTAAAGGAATTATCAGATTTTTTGTATTTTTAAAATCTGTGGAATTCAATAAATCTGCTTAATCCGAGTTCAGACAAATTTCGAAATCCCAAATCAAAACCGCTATCCAAAATCTCAAATCTCATATCTCACATCTCACATCTAATTTTTATCTTTGCCCATGCAAGAAAAAATCCTCATTCTTGACTTTGGCTCGCAATTTACCCAACTTATAGCGCGCCGTGTCAGGGAGCTCAATATTTACTGTGAGATTCACCCCTTCAATCATTATCCCGAAATTGACAGCAGCGTAAAAGGTATCATCCTTTCCGGTAGCCCGTATTCTGTACGGCAGGACGATGCGCCACGCTTTGATTTTGAGCAATTTCATAACACCCGCCCAATTTTAGGAGTTTGTTACGGGGCACAGTACGTTGCCCATTTTCATGGCGGCGAGGTGTTAGCATCAAGTACCCGCGAATACGGCCGTGCTAATTTAGATTACGTTAACCGCGAAAACCCGCTGTTTAAAAATATCCCCGAGAATTCGCAAGTTTGGATGTCGCATGCCGATACCATCGCGCGCATTGCCGATAATTTTGAAATTATTGCCAGTACCGATACAGTAAAGGTTGCGGCGTACCAGGTAACCGGTACCCAAACTTACGGCATCCAGTTTCACCCCGAAGTTACCCACAGTATTGATGGCAAGCAATTGCTGCAAAACTTTTTGGTTGATATTTGCGGCTGTCACCAGGATTGGACACCAGACTCATTTATTGAAACCACCATTGCCGCTTTGAAAGAGAAACTGGGCGATGATAAAGTAGTTTTGGGCTTATCAGGCGGTGTTGATTCGTCGGTTGCGGCTGTATTGCTGCACCATGCTATTGGTACCAACCTGCATTGCATTTTTGTTGATAATGGCCTGTTGCGCAAAGGCGAGTATGAGCAGGTGCTCGATTCGTATAAGCATATGGGCTTAAATATAAAAGGTATTGATGCCAAACAACGCTTTTACGATGCGCTGGCTGGCCTCACCGACCCTGAAAAGAAACGTAAAGCCATTGGCCGTGTATTTATTGAAGTTTTTGATGATGCCGCGCATGAGGTGCAGGATGTAAAATGGCTGGGACAGGGCACTATTTATCCGGATGTTATCGAATCTGTTTCTGTTAAAGGGCCATCGGCTACTATTAAATCGCACCATAACGTTGGCGGACTGCCAGATTTTATGAAGCTGAAGGTGGTTGAGCCTTTAAATACTTTGTTTAAAGACGAAGTTAGGCGTGTTGGCAAGGCTTTAGGTATCGATCCTAATATTTTAGGCAGGCACCCTTTTCCTGGTCCGGGGCTGGCTATCAGGATATTGGGCGATGTTACGCCAGAAAAAGTTGCAATATTACAGGAGGCCGATGCGATTTATATCAACAATTTGCGGTCGTACGGTGTTTACGATAAGGTTTGGCAGGCAGGTGCTATATTTTTACCTGTACAATCGGTAGGGGTAATGGGCGATGAGCGTACTTACGAGAACGTAATTTGCCTGCGGGCTGTTGAATCGTTGGATGGAATGACCGCCGACTGGTGTCATTTACCGTACGATTTGCTGGCCAAGATCAGTAACGAGATCATTAACAACGTAAAAGGAATTAACCGGGTAGTATATGATATCAGTTCGAAACCACCTGCTACCATTGAGTGGGAATAAATGGTTACTGTTTTTTATAACCGCGCTGACACTGGCTGCATGTTCACCAAAAGTGCGGCAGGTAGCGCCTGTTAAAAAACCAACTGACACAGAAGCCGAAAAGCCCAAAATTGCCGAAAAGCCGCCCGTAAAACCGGCTGCTGCAAAGCCTTTAACCATTGCTATGGTATTGCCGTTGGGTTTAGATCATCTGAAACCCGGCGCCAGGTATACCTCGCCCGGTTTAACTAAGGCCAATATGAGCGTGGAGTATTACCAGGGTTTTAAACTTGCCCTGGATTCGCTTACGGCCGGCGGTGCAAATTTTAAACTCCGGCTGTACGATTCAAAAGACGAGGCTGCGCAGGCGCATAGCCTCGGTTTTAACCCCCTTATTAAAAACAGCGACCTGATTGTGGGCCCGGTTTTTCCTGACGGGATGAAAGTTTTTACCGCGGTGCTTAATACAAAGTCGCCCGTTGTGTCGCCGCTTTCGCCTGCATCTCCGGCCACCATCAACAGCAATAATTTAATTACCGTAATGCCCCCGTTAGAGTATCATGGCTGGGGCGCGGCGCAGTACATTAACGATAAGCTAAAACCTAAGAAAATATTTATCCTGAGGTCGGGCTTTAGCCAGGAGCAGGATTATGTGCGGGGCTTTAAAAATGCTACGGATAGTTTAAGCAATAAAAAGGTTAAGGTTATTATCGTTACCATTTCAAAAGGCCAGTTAGGCGGGTTAATTCCGCAGCTATCTAAAAAGGAGCAAAATATATTTGTGGTAGCTGCTACAGATCAGGCATTTTTATCAGTTACCTTAAAATCGCTGGATACTTTAAACAGGCATTATCCGGTAACCTTGTTTGGGCACCCAAGCTGGGAAAAGTTTAGTTTTTTAAAAATAGATATTTTGCAACGGCTTAAAACCCACATTACATCTGCCGATCAGATTGATTATAAATCGGATGCGAATATGGAATTTGTGAGGGTTTACCACCGTGTTTACCATGTAGAGCCTACCGATTTTGCCATCAAAGGCTTTGACGAAGGTATGTACTTTGGCCGCCAATTGATTGATAATAACTTTGCAGCATTGGACAACGCCGACTACACAGGCCTGCACAATCAGTTCCGTTTTATTAAGAAAAATGGGTTGGGCTGGGTAAATACCCATGTAAATGTGTTAATGTATGCTAACTTTGAGCTTAAACAGGTAGAATGAAGGCTATAAACCAGCTTAAAACGTTTCAGCGCATAATAGGGGAGTACCCGGTTGATACACCCTTAAGTAAATTTTTACCCGGTTTTTACAGGCAAAACAAACAAATGGGATCTACCGACAGGCGGGTGGCCAGCCGCCTGGTATATAATTACTTCCGCCTGGGGCAGGCACTCCCCAATTTAGCTACAGACGAACGATTAATAGTTGCCGAATTTTTGTGCAACACCCAAAGTAATTCGTTTTTACTGCACTTTAAGCCCGACTGGGCGGCTTGTGTCAATTTTAACATTGATGATAAGCTTACCCTGGTAAAAAACGCTTACCCCGCATTTAAGCTGGATGATGTTTTCCCCTGGACACCACAGATTTCTGCAGGAATTGATAAAGACGCATTCCTGAAATCATTTTTTTGCCAGCCCGATCTGTTTATCCGGGTACGCAATGGCTACGACCACCTGGTTAAAGCCGAATTAAATAAAGCCGGAGTTGTATTTAAAGATGAAGGCAACGGCTGTTATGCTTTGCCTAACGGAACCAGGCTCGAAACCATCTTCCCAAAACAAAATTGGTTCGAGGTGCAGGATCTTTCCTCGCAGCAAACCGGCGATTTTTTCAGGCCACAACGCTGGGATAGCTGGTGGGACGCCTGTGCGGCATCGGGCGGTAAATCGCTATTGCTGCACGAGGACGAACCTAATATTAAACTGGTAGTATCAGATATCCGCGAATCGGTTTTAGCCAACCTTGATGAGCGTTTCCAGTTAGCCGGACTAACCAAGTACCAAAAAAAGGTGCTCGATTTAACCACCAATATCGATCAAACCCTGCACGATTATGAGTTTGATGGGATCATCCTTGATGCCCCCTGCAGTGGCTCGGGCACCTGGGGGCGCACACCCGAAATGATAGCCCAGTTTATGCCGGCTAAAATCGAGTTCTTTCAGCGCCTGCAAAAAGGCATCGCCCAAAACGTGGTTAAATACCTTAAGCCCGGCAAGCCACTTATTTACATTACCTGCTCCGCGTTTAAAGGCGAGAATGAGGATGTAGTTGATTACCTGGCGAAAGAATTAGGGTTGAAGCTGGAAGAAAGCAAGGTTTTGAAGGGGTATGAGCATAAGGCGGACACGATGTTTGTGGCGAGGCTGAGCCCCCCGGCCCCCTGAAGGGGGAGTGAAAATCGCGAGGTTTTAATTTGCTTCAACTGTCGCGAGGTTTAAACTCGTGACAAAAGCTGGTTTCAGCTTTCAGCTGAGCTGTGTAAGCTATAAGCTTACCCCAGTTTACCCACGAGTTACGTTGCGCTAATCTCGCGGGAGCTTGAGATTAATAAATAATTTTAAACCGATGGAAGTTTTGTACCTATTAACTAATCTTATCAATGCCATTTTTATAAAGGGTCTTTTTATAAGTATTTTGTCGATAATGATTGTTGGTAAGGTTTTAAAAACAGATACCCATAATGCTTTTGTAATTATCAAAGGAATCATTTTGGTTTATGCAGGATTAAATATTGGTTATTACTTTGTTGCCTGCTTTTCTCCTGCTGACATGGTTAGCATTAGGGGAAGGGCTACGGACTCCTATAATTTCGCTTATTATATAATGCTTGTGCCCAATACTCTCCTTCCTTTACTGTTGTTGTTCAAAAAGGTGGGGCGTAACAAGTACCTGTTGCTGGCTCTGGCGTTTTTAATGAATATTGGTTGGATGTTTGAGTTGTTTGTTATCTATAATACAAATTTACATAGAGAACACCTTGCCACCCAACTGTCGTTTAACTATTTGTGGTTTATTGTACTGGAAGGCCTTTTTGTAGGCTCCGTAATATATGCCATTGGGAGGATCATTAAACGTAAAACGACTGACATTCATACTTCGATATCTTAATATACAGACACAAAAGAGTAACATCAGATATGGTTTTAAACCAATCCCAGAATTTGTTGATTCTGTTGCTGTCTATATTCATATCTGAAGAGCTGCAAATCAAAAAGCTCCCCCTTCAGGGGGCTGGGGGGCTTCGCCTACAGATGTGTATTTGCCCTAAACAACTTAATAGCTATAGCCAGCAAAATTATCCCAAACGATTTACGCAGTATACTCAACCCAACCGGGCCTAAAAGCTTCTCTATCCATTTTACATTTTTAAGTACCAGGTAAACTACAATAGTGTTGAGCACGATGCCTACAATAATGTTTTGGGTTTGATATTGAGATTTTAAAGATAATAACGTAGTCATTGTTCCGGCACCTGCTATCAGCGGGAAGGCGATGGGCACTATGGATGCGGATAGCGGCACCTCTTCCTTAAAAAAATCAACCCCTAATACCATTTCCATGGCGATGATAAAGATTACCAGCGAGCCTGCTATCGCGAAAGAAGAAATGTCCAGCCCGATAATGGCCAGCAATTCATCGCCCACAAATAAAAATACCACCATCAGCACCAATACGGCTATACTCGCTTTTTCCGATTCGATGTGCCCTACGCGCTGGCGAACCTGGATAATTACCGGTATGGCGCCCAGTATATCAATAATGGCAAACAGGATCATCGTAACGGATAATATTTCTCTGAAAATTAGTGGATGCATGGCTTTAAGGTTTTATGCTTTTAGTTTAACCGGAAACTAAGCAAAGTTGCAATTAAAGCTCCGGTATAAAAAAGAACTTAACAAAAAAGGCTCTGAAATTTCAGAACCTTTTTTGTTTGTATTGCGAAAATACCTACTACAATATTGGAGCTGGTGGATCGGTAGGAATTATAGTTTTATGATGGTTTTGCACCAAAGAGTGTTTAATACTATAGCTAAAATAAATTACAAACCCTATCAGTAGCCAAACAATTAACCTGGCCCAGTTTGTCCATCCCAAACCATATATCATGGCCGAGCAAACAAGTACCCCCATCGTAGCTGTAAAGCGAACAAATGGTGTTTTAAACGCACGAGGGATTTCCGGATTTTTTACGCGCATTATCCATACGCCAATACAAACCAAAATAAAGGCGAACAGGGTGCCTATACTAGTCATTTCACCTACTATATCGCCAGGAACAAATCCAGCAAAAATACTTACCAGTACAAAAATGATCCAATTTGATTTGTAGGGCGTACTATATTTTGGATGTACATCCGAAAATACTTTAGGCAGTAATCCATCACGGCTCATTGAGTAAAATACACGGGACTGGCCCATGAGCATTACCAGTATAACAGATGAGAAACCCGCTAATATTGCTACCGTTACCGCGTTTGACAACCATTGATATTTTGCTATCCATACACCGTTAACCAAACCTCCGGCCATGTGTTCAACTGCATAGGCAACCGATGCCTCTTTACCATGTGTCCTGAAATCTTCCGTAGTGGCTACGCCTGTTAGTACATAGGAGAACAAAACATACAACACAGTACAAATAGCCAATGAACCTAATATGCCGATAGGCATCGCCTTTTTAGGATTCACGGCTTCCTGTGCCGCTGTAGACACCGCATCAAAACCAATAAAAGCAAAAAATACTACCCCTGCTGCCCCTAAGATGCCCGTAATGCCGCCGAAATGATGGTCAACACCGGCTGAATCTGTATATATTGCTGGTTTAGGGATAAATGGAACGTGGTTTGCCGGTACAATATAATGCCAGCCAATAAAAATTACAATCAGTACAATAGCTACTTTAACAATAACTATAAATGAGTTTAAAAATGCCGAACCCTTTGTTCCTTTAATAAGTACCAGGGTAAGTAAAAAAATAATGAAAACACCGGGTAGGTTCACTATACCGGTATGCAATACCAGTTTGGTTGCAGGGTCTATAAGCTTTTCAAATGGCGAATGACACCATTCAAATGGTATATTGAACCCAAAAATATTGAGAAGTTTATTGAGGTACTCGCTCCAAGCTATACCAACGGTTGCGGCGCCCACACCATATTCAAGAATTAAATCCCATCCTATTATCCAAGCCATAAACTCGCCCATAGTGGCATATGAATATGTGTAGGCCGATCCGGCAACAGGTATCATGCTGGCAAATTCTGCATAGCATAAACCTGCAAAGGCACAGCCAATAGCTGCAATAATAAAACCTATGGTAACCGAAGGTCCAGCGTTTTGTGCAGCGGCCGCGGCCGTTCGAACAAATAACCCTGCGCCGATGATAGCGCCGATACCTAAAGCAACAACAGCGCCGGTGCCTAAAGTTCGCTTAAGTGTACCTCGGCCTTCTTCTGGCGTGGCAATTAATTGTTGAAGGGATTTCTTAAGAAATAATTTCATGTTTAAATTTAGTAAGGTCAGTCGTAAAAAAAATAAAAATTCACATTTCTCCAAACGTACTTAAATTTATTGAAAACTTAAAGGACGGAATGTAACAATGGGAGCGAATTAATTACCCAAATTATAGTTTGAAAATGAAGCGTTTACAGTTGGGTTTAAATTAAGGATAAATGTTGTTGTTATAATATTGCGGGGCAACAAACGCTGCATTACACTATGGCAGGCTCTTTACTCAAAGTTATGCAGCTTTTTTAGCGCTATTAAACTGTAAACTTTAGTTTCCGCTGTTTGCATGGTGTCTGCCAGCATATTGCTATTATATAAGTACTTTTTTTCTTCAGCTAAAACTGTATCCCCTTTAACCTTACAATCAATATAGGCGGTTTCATCATCATATGTGCCTAAGTTGATGCTGAAGTTTGCCGAATCGGTAAGGTAGGCGGTGGTATTGATTTCTAATAAACCGGTGCGGTATATCTGGATATATAGGTTGCTGTCTTTAGCGATGGTGTATTTGAGCCTGCTTGGGCTTTTGCCGTTTTTACAGGAGGCGAGGGTGGCGAAAAATAATACACGTAGAAATAGTCTTTTCATTTAGTCGGGCTCTATAGATCTATGATATATATGTTGTTTATCTTGCCGTAAACTTATTAATGTCGGTAACTATCGCTACAGCAAAGCCTGCCAGAATAATTAAAAAGAACACATGCCCTGCAAGGTAAAACATCCTAAATCTGTTAAAGGGTTCTTTATTTGTATAACTTTTTATAATATAAAAAAGCCCCATCGGAACAAGTACATAAACAGCCAATACCGGCAATACAATAGCCAAGGCACTAATAATTGGATGAATGTTTATTTCTGTAAATAAAGAAGAATATAAACTAATCCATATGCATATATAAAACGCCAACCTGTAAAAAAGCCTGGATTTTTTATAATACTTATAAGTAATGTTACTGGCTTCCATTCGATTTTGACATAACAGGCAGGCTAATTTAAAGAAATTAACCTGTAAAAGAAGCTGATTATTCAACTGCTTATTAATGCTAACCGGGTTCATTTAAACGATATGGGTAGTGGTAAATTTCGCGAAATTCTGGAGGAGAGATGACGTTTATCGGATGCCGGCGACGACTCACCCCGACGACCCCCGATAAAATATCGGGGCGTCTGCCCCTCCGCTTCGCGCATAAAGGGGCAAAAAAACAAAAAATGGGGCTTGCTCTCTTTGCGGCGTAGCCGGGGTGAGTAGTGGCCAGCGTTCAACCCGAATGTTTGTGTAACCCCGAATACGTCATGGGGAGTGATAAAGTTTGGCGAAACTCTGAAGGAGGAATGACATTGTAAAAAGGGCTGTCATGGTGAGCTTGTCGAAGCATAGCGGGCAAAGGCCTCTCCGCGCGACCCTTAGACAGGCTCAGGGTGACAGGCCTAAGCACCTCGAAAACATAACATGTCATGGGGAGTTAATGTTAATTGAACTAATATTCCCATTTTGCCAATTCTTTAATTCTGAAGTCAGTTTCAGACAAAGTGTTAGGGATAGCAGCGAATACCGGCCTCGCGGCTAAGGCCTGTGCAGTATAAGCGGATAGCCCGGCCGCAGGCAACACCGCGGGGAAAATAGTATCAAGTAGTTAGTATCAAGTATCAAGATTTTTGATGTGCAGGTGTGCAGATTAACTGCGTTGAGGGCCTCGCCGTTTCAGATGTGCAGATGAAAGAATTATTTAAGGATTTGAAAATTTGAACAATCAAAATCCAAAAAATCTGAAGAATCTGTTTAATCCTGGTTCAGAAAAAATTCTGTCAATCCTTTAACTCTGCCAATTCTGATTCCAACAAAAAAAGCCACCCTCAACAGGTGGCTTTCCATAAATATCCTAAAAAGTAATTAACCTTTTTTATCAGCTTTAGTTACAGGCGATGGATAAGCCTGAACAATAATTTGTTTTTTAACCTCGTGTTTCATAGCGGTTGGTGCCACATGGTTTGCATTCAAATGCGGCGCGATAACCAGCGAAACTATCGACATCAGTTTGATCAAAATATTCATCGACGGGCCTGAAGTATCTTTAAACGGATCGCCTACGGTATCGCCGGTTACGGATGCTTTATGTGGTTCTGATTTTTTGTAGTACATCTCGCCATTGATGAGGCAGCCTTTTTCGAACGATTTTTTGGCGTTATCCCACGCACCGCCGGCGTTGCTCTGGAAAATCCCCATCAACACGCCCGATACGGTTACACCGGCCAATAGTCCGCCCAATACTTCGGGGCCAAAGGCGAAACCGATAATGATAGGGGTGATCAGCGCGATTAAACCCGGGGCAACCATTTCGCGGATGGATGCTTTGGTAGATATAGCCACGCATTTTTCGTATTCGGGTTTACCTTCATAGGTCATAATACCGGGAATTTCGCGGAACTGGCGGCGAACTTCTTCAACCATAGCCATGGCAGCACGGCCTACTGCCGAGATACACAATGCCGAGAAGATGAAAGGGATCATACCGCCCACAAATAAGCCGGCCAAAACGTCGGCCTTGTAAATATCAATATGCTCGATACCCGCAACACCCACAAAGGCCGCAAATAAAGCCAGTGAGGTTAACGCGGCAGATGCAATGGCAAAACCCTTGCCTGTAGCAGCGGTAGTGTTACCTACAGCGTCCAGATTATCTGTACGGTGACGTACTTCTTCGGGCAGGCGGCTCATTTCGGCAATACCACCGGCGTTATCGGCAATTGGTCCAAAAGCGTCAATAGCTAATTGCATAGCTGTTGTTGCCATCATACCGGCAGCCGCTATAGCCACACCGTATAAACCCGCAAAATGGTACGAGCCATAAATGCCCGACGCTAAAACCAGGATAGGCAATACCGTTGATTCCATCCCTACAGATAAGCCACCGATAATGTTGGTAGCATGCCCTGTAGACGACTGGCGGATAATGCTCAATACCGGGCGTTTGCCCATGGCGGTATAGTACTCGGTAATGATGGACATTAAAGTGCCTACAACCAAACCTACAACTATCGCCATAAATACGCCGTTTTTGGTAAACGGTACTACATTTGCTTTTACAACACCATTAACCTCGTCACGAACCATGTGAAATGTGTCGTTCGGCAGCATCCATTGTACTACAAAATAAGTAGCTACGGCGGTTAAAATGATAGATGCCCAGTTGCCTATGTTCAATGCTTTTTGCACGCTGTCGGTTTCACTTTTAATCCTCACCATGGCTGCGCCAACAATCGAGAATATTAAACCTAAACCTGCTATCACCATAGGCAACAGGATAGGGGCAATACCGCCAAAAGCGTCATGAGATACAATTTCGCGGCCCAGTACCATGGTAGCCAGCATAGTTGCCACGTATGACCCGAATAAGTCGGCGCCCATACCGGCAACGTCGCCTACGTTATCTCCTACGTTATCGGCAATGGTGGCGGGGTTACGCACGTCATCTTCGGGGATGCCCGCTTCAACTTTACCCACAAGGTCGGCGCCTACATCGGCAGCTTTGGTATATATACCGCCGCCTACACGCGCAAACAGCGCTATGGACTCGGCACCTAATGAAAAGCCGGCCAACACATCAAGTGCTTTGGCCATTGCCTCGCCGTTTACTGTGCTGCCAGCAACATTAACTACATAAAACTGGTAAAATAATATAAACAGCGATCCTAAACCAATGATGGCTAACCCGGCAACGCCAAGGCCCATTACGGTACCGCCGGTAAACGATACTTTTAATGCCTGTGCCAAACTGGTGCGGGCAGCTTGTGTTGTGCGCACGTTGGCTTTGGTTGCAATACGCATGCCCAGGTAGCCTGCAAAAGCCGATAAAAACGCCCCTATGATGAATGATACGGCTATAACCGGGCTTGATGTGGCCACGGTAGTACCGCTCCAGGCCAGCAGCAATGCCGCTACGGCAACAAAGCCGCCAAGTACTTTCCACTCGGCGCGTAAAAAGGCCATTGCCCCATCGGCAATGTAGCCGGCCAGCGTAACCATGTCGCCATCGCCGGCATCTTGTTTGGTAACCCAGGCGGCTTTAACAGCCATCACGGCAATGCCGATGAGCCCAAACACCGGAATTAAGTAAATTAAGTAAGAGTTCAAAAAGTCCATAGTAACAATTTTGGTTTTATTAAAGTAAGTACTGTTAGTGTAAATATAACAGGGTTTAATTGGTGCTTGCAAAATAGTAATTTTATTTTCTTTACAATAGCCTGTCAATATTAAAGTTTTTTGAATAGTTTAGGACTTTAAACCCTTTTTTAATTTATGGCAAAAGATTCCGGACAACCAAAAATGAAACATGAGCTTGGCCTGCTTGACGGCACCATGCTGGTAGCAGGCTCGATGATAGGCTCAGGTATATTTATAGTTGCTGCCGATATTGTACGTAATGTAGGCTCAGCAGGTTGGCTCATAGCCATTTGGCTCATCACCGGTTTCATGACACTCACAGCGGCATTAAGCTACGGCGAGCTGAGCGGCATGTACCCCAAAGCAGGCGGACAGTACGTTTACCTGAAAGAAGCCTACAATAAACTTATTGCTTTTTTGTACGGCTGGAGTTTTTTCGCGGTGATACAAACCGGTACAATAGCAGCGGTTGGGGTGGCTTTTTCGAAATTTACGGCGTATTTGATACCGGCGGTAAGTGAAGACCACCTTTTGCTGCCGTATAATCACTATTTAAAATTAGGCGAAGTTAAGCCTACTTTTAGCTTGAGTGCAGCGCAATTAGTGTCAATAGCAGTTATAATTTTACTAACCTACATTAATACCCGCGGTGTAAAAAGCGGTAAGTGGATACAAACCACGTTTACACTAACCAAGCTTGCAAGTTTATTTGGGCTGATCATTTTTGGTTTCATAGCCTTAAAGCCTGAGGTGTGGCATGCCAACTGGAGCAATGCCTGGGATTTGCACAACCTGAATAAAGATGGAACTTTCACAAAACTGGGCCTTGGGGCCGCATTAGGAGCTGTTGCATCGGCTATGGTAGGTTCGATATTCAGCAGCGATTCGTGGAACAACGTTACTTTTATAGCAGGCGAAATGCGCAATCCCAAGCGTGATGTAGCATTGAGCCTTTTTTTGGGTACCATGATAGTAACTATTATTTATGTAGCAGCCAACGTGGTTTACACAGGCGTACTACCGCTGCATGAAATTGCTACAGCCGAAAAAGACAGGGTTGCTGTAACTGCATCGCATGTTATTTTTGGCGACATCGGTACTAAGCTGATTGCAGTAATGATCATGATATCAACCTTTGGCTGCAACAACGGTTTAATTATGGCGGGTGCCAGGGTGTATTATACCATGGCAAAGGATGGTTTGTTTTTTAAGAAAACCGGTGAGTTAAATAAATTTGCAGTACCCGAGTTTGGTTTATGGATTCAGGCTGCGTTGGCATCTGTGCTATGCTTAAGCGGGCGCTATGGCGACTTATTGGACATGATATCATTGGTTGTTGTGATATTTTATGTGTTAACCATTATTGGTATATACATTTTACGGGTAAAGAAACCCGGTATTGAGCGGCCTTATAAAGCTTTTGGTTACCCGGTATTGCCTGCCATTTATATTTTAATGGGGATAGCGTTTTGTGTTTTACTCTTAATATATAAACGCGACTATGCGTTATTTGGCCTGGGTATAGTTTTAATTGGTATCCCGATATATTATATTACCAAAGGGAGCATTAAAGAGCAGGATGAAGCGGTTATTGATAGTTAGTTTATTTTTAATTACCGGGCAGGCCTATGCCCAGGACCTGCAATCGAGATTATCAGCTGCATTTAACAGGTTACAGGCCGATAGCCAGTGCCGTTATGCATCGCTTTCGCTAACTGTTTTGGATGCCAAAACCGGCGAACAGGTATTTGCCGCCAGCCCTAATATGGGGCTGGCTACGGCATCAACCCTCAAAACTATTACCAGCATTACAGCCTTTAATGTTTTGGGTGCCGATTTCAGGTACCAAACCCAATTGGGCTACAACGGCGAAATTGCTGCCGATGGCACACTCAATGGCGATATCATCATCAAAGGTGCCGGCGACCCGACCCTGGGCAGCTGGCGGTACGAGCAAACCAAAGAAGCACATGTGCTGGCTTTAATGGCCGATGCCCTTAAAACTGCAGGCATCAAAAAAATAAACGGGCGCATTATTGGTGATGACAGCGTATTCGGCACCCAATCTATCCCCGAAGGCTGGATATGGCAGGATATTGGTAACTACTATGGTGCCGGAACATCGGGCCTTTGCTGGCGCGAAAACCAGTTTGATATTAAACTGCGCACCGGCGCTGTGGGCAATCCTATTGGCGTTTCGTACACAGTGCCCAATGTATCGTACCTTACTTTTAAAAGCGAATTGGTTAACGGCCCGGCAGGTAGCGGCGACAATGCCTACGCCTTTTTGCCCGTTGGTAGTAAAGTGATGTACCTGCGCGGCAGCTACGCTATTGATAAAGATAAAAAAAGTATTTCGGCGGCCACGCCCGATGCTGCTTACGATGCGGCCCTGCGATTGTCGGATACGTTGAAGGAATTAGGTATTGCGGTGGGTTTTGATCCCGAATCTGTTGCAACATTAACTGCAAAAGGTTTAAAAGCGCCTTTGATTACCAAAAATCTGGCTGCTATTCCATCGCCGCCATTGAGCCGGATTATTTACTGGCTCAATCAAAAAAGTATTAACCTGTATGCCGAGCAATTGCTTAAAACCATAGCCTGGAAACAGGGCCGTAAACCCACCACCGCAAACGGGGTAGAGGAAGTACAGAAATTTTGGCAGGCCCGCGGTATCGACGCGAATAGTATAAACACTTACGATGGCAGCGGCCTCTCGCCCGGCGATAGGGTAAGTACCAATACCATGGCCCGCATCCTGCAATCGGCCAAAAAAGAAAGCTGGTTTCCTGATTTTTACGAAAGCCTACCCGTTTACAACAACATGAAAATGAAAAGTGGCACCATCAACAGCGTGCTGTGCTATGCCGGTTACCAAAACCACAATGGCCGCGAACTTTGCTTTGCTATTATGGTAAACAACTTCAGCGGATCGAGCAGGGGGATAAAAGAAAAGATGTTTAGGGTGCTGGATGTGTTGAAGGCCTCCTAACCCCCTGAAGGGGGAACTTTTTGATTGGCATGATTGTATTCAGGTTGTGAGAAATAAATAGAGCGTGAGAATGTGCGATTCCTTCCTCGGGGAAGGAGGAGGTAGGGGTTTAGCCACCTGTTATTAGTCTTTTTAATTCACCGTTTTAATTATAATTTACTGCTCTGTAATTCGTTATGTGTTGATATTAGCCTAATTTGTTTTTAAACCTAAGTCATGAAAATTTTAACCTTAACCCCGCGCAAAACCATCATTTACCCACCCGGAATAATCAGCCTTATATTTTTACCATTATTTTGCCTTGTATATTTAAAGCAGAATAAAGCATTTGTGCATTACAGTGCCATGGATATAGCAGTATGGAGCCCGGATTGGAATAGCAGGTTACCAAAGCGGCTTCAACGGGATTTTCCACCGGTTAGAAACTACTTGAGAATAAATTTAGATGGCAACGAAATTAGCGATAATGCCCGCCTCGATTTCGCCCACCTTGAAATCAGAAAAATGCTGGCTTCGGGAGATACTGAAAGGGGTATAGATTTTCATTTCGGGAATACTGCTAAATACCAGGCTTTTATCACAGCGCTTGATATTTGCCAAACGGAGAATGCAGGAACGTATATTCCTTATAAAGACGATATTTACGTGATAGTTCCAAAACGGTAATTTTAAAAGCCGGATTATACCGTTTATCCTAAGTGATTTACAAATCAACATATCATGAAAAAATTAAGCACCGTAGCAATCCTTTTGACAGTTTTTGCCTTATCATCCTGCAAACCCAAAACCAACCCTGCCGATGCCGTAAAAAGCATCCAATTTAAATTTACAGAACTTGGGCGCGAAACCCAGTTCAGGATCACCTGTGATAAATTTGATTACTATTTTCCGCAGGGTAAGGTTAAGAATTTTACCAATGCAGCGGGTATTGATAGTGTGATGCATTTGCTTACCGGCTTAAAACCGGCTGGCGAAGGCATTCAGCCCGATGTAAGGGGAAAGATATATATCACCCACGCCGGTAATGCGATAGATACGCTCTGTGTAGGCGTAAAAGCCTTGGATTATAAGGGGACTACTTACGAAACACCGCAGGAGTTATTGGTGTTGATACAGAGGTAATTGTATTGTTATCTCCCGGAAGTTATGCTGAAACAAGTTACCCATGATGTGTCTGATTTTCAAGTGGGTGGGCCTGTCACCCTGAGCTTGTCGAAGGGTCGCGCGGGGAGGCCTTTGCCCGCTATGGTTCGACAGGCTCACCATGACAGCCTTTTTTACGATGTCATTCTTCCTTCAGAGTCGATGGATTTTACAACACAGGATGACTTCTTGTTAAACAACAAAGCCCTTGCGAATGTAAAGTTCGCAAGGGCTTTGTTGTAAAATTATATCTGCTTACGCGTAAGTAACATTTAAAGTAAATGGCACGCTCAACGCCTTTGATATAATGCAATTTGCTTTTGCGTCTTCGGCAATGGCTTTAAATTTAGCTTCGTCTACGCCATCAATTGCTGTTGCTTTTAATTCTAAATGAATACCGGTGATGCTTAGTGCCTGCATATCAAGGTCAAGAATGGCATCGGTGGTCAGGTCGCCGGGAGTAAAGCCGGCCTGGGTTAAAGCTGCGCCAACAGCCATAGTAAAGCAGCCTGCATGAGCGGCGGCAATCAGTTCTTCGGGGTTGGTGCCAATACCATCGGCAAAGCGGGTTTTAAAAGAGTATTGGGTTTTGTTAAGCACGGTGCTTTGAGTGGTAATTTCTCCGCTGCCGGCCTGTAAAGTGCCATTCCAATGGGCGTTTGCTGTACGTTTCATAGTTTGTGTTTTTTATTGTTTTTTATTTGTTCATGGTTCATAGTTGATGGTTCATGGTTTTTATAGTTCATGGTTGATAGATCATGGTTCATGGTTTTTGGCAGTACGTAGATTCATAATTTCCGCCAAATGACCATGAACTATCAACCATGAACCATGAACGCGCAGCGCGCCAAGCGCTCCCTACCATTTCGCCCGCGCGTACTGGGCGGGCCATTCTACTTCGTGGCCCAGCTCGTGGGCGGCACGTAAAGCAAAATGCGGGTCGCGCAGCATTTCGCGGGCCATAAATACTACGTCTGCTTCGCCTTCCTGTATTATTTCGTCAGCCTGGTGTGGTTTGGTTATTAAGCCTACTGCTCCGGTAAGTATACCGCTTTCTTTTTTAACTTTCTCTGCAAATTCAACCTGGTAACCTGGTTTTAACGCTATTTTAACACCTGCGATGTTCCCGCCTGTCGAGCAGTCAATAAGGTCGATGCCCTTGTTTTTTAATATTATGGCAAGCGCTACTGAGTCATCAGCTGTCCAGGCGCCTTCAGTCCATTCGGTTGCCGATATACGCACAAACAGTGGGTTTTCTGCAGGCCAAACTTCCTGTACGCTTTCAACTACTTCCAGCAAAAAACGAATCCGGTTCTCGAACGAGCCTCCGTATTCATCCGTACGTTTATTGCTTGTAGGCGATAAAAATTCGTGCAGCAAATAGCCATGTGCGCCATGCAGTTCAATTACGTCAAAACCTGCGGCCAAAGCTCTTGCAGCGGCGGCTTTAAAGTCAGCTTTGATTTTTTCTATACCGGCTTTGTCCAACTCCAAAGGCGCTTCTTCACTGTCGGTAAATGCGATGGCGCTTGGTGCGTATGATTTCCATCCGTTAGGCTCATTGGATGGTACTTGTTTGCCGCCCAGCCATGGTTGCAGGTGGCTGGCTTTGCGGCCGGCATGCGCCAGTTGTGTGCCGGCATAAGCGCCATTGGCATGCAAAAAATCGGTAATCTGTTTTAATTTGGTAATATGTTCGTCCTTATAAAGGCCCAGGTCGGCAGATGAAATGCGGCCTTCGGGTGATACGGCTGTAGCTTCGGTGATAATTAAAGCTGCACCGCCAACGGCCATACTGCCAAGGTGTACCAGGTGCCAGTCGTTAGCGAAACCGTCTTCGCTGGAGTACTCGCACATGGGCGATACCACAATGCGGTTTTTTAGTTCGATGTTCTTAATTTTAAGCGGTGAGAATAAATGCGGCATACGTTTTTGTTTGGTACAAATATGGTAAGTAACATTGATTGTAGCCTCACTGTTTTGTAAAATAGATATAAGCTAAAAGCCGAAGGCCTGAAGCAGAAAGTAAATTGCCTGAAAAAACCTTTTAACAAAAGGGCTTGGTTTTATGCTTTTCGTTCGCGCGTAAATTCTTTAGCTTTGAAAATCACCGCAATTTGCTCAACCAGTTATGGATAACAATAATTATATCGAACTAAAGGTTGCCGACGGAAGTACAATGGCTGCTTACATAGCTTTTCCCGAAGACATTAAGCCGGGCTCGCCTGCCATTATTGTATTACAGGAAGCATTTGGCGTTAATAACCATATCCGTAATGTTGCCGGCAGGTTTGCGGCCGCGGGCTATGTTGCGGTTGCTCCTGAGCTTTTCCATCGTACGGCACCAAAGGGTTTTGCAGGTGACTATGCCGATTTTAGTACAGTAACGCCCCACACTTCAAAACTAACTAACGATGGTTTTAAAGCCGACCTGGAAGCCACATGGGAATGGTTAAATACGCAAACCAATGTGAATATAAGCCGGGTATATGCCATTGGTTACTGCATGGGCGGGCGGGTAGCTTTTATAGCCAATGCCTTACTGCCCTTAGAAGCAGCTGTATCCTATTATGGCGGCGGGCTTGACAAAGTTGCACACATGGCGGCCGACCTGCATGGCAAACACCTGTTTTTTTGGGGAGGTAAGGATGCGCATATTAAGGATGACAATATCAATGCTGTTATCGGTGCAGTTGAAGCTGCCGGCAAGAATTACATCAACGTAAAAATATCTTATGCCGACCACGGCTTTAATTGCAACGAGCGGTCAAGTTATAATGAAGCTGCATCCAAAGAGGCCTGGGCTTTAGTTATGGCTTTTTTGGGAGGGACTTAAAATAGCGGGTTGTTCATGATGCAGTTTCTTCTTCCTCCTCGTCATCATAGTTTTGTTCTTCCGGGTCAAGCCTGCAAATCCAAACGCCCAATAACAAAGGGAGTAAAAATGGCATCAGCATGGCCGATAGCTCAAACGGCGAATAAGCGTTTTTAGCCGCAGATGCGCCAAGAAACACCAAAATAACAACAATACCCAAGGCAACCGATACCCGTTGCTTAACGGCAATTACCGTTGAACTCCGGGTCATTCGTGGGATAATAAAAGTAAGCAGCGCACCCAGCGGGCAGGTAAACACAATTAATACGCCAACCGATAAAGGGTATTCTTTAACAAAGGCAAGAGATAGTATACTCCCGGAGTGAAAGAAAAACTGGCTGATAAGAATTTGCAGCACAGGTGCAATTATCACCATAGTTAACCACACCTTAAAACTGTAAAATTGTGCCGGATCCATAGGCTATTATTGTTAAAAAAGTAAATATAAAAGATATCGGCTTTCAAACAAGGGATGCGCAGTATGTGGCAAAAAATAATGGGAAACAATGCTTAAGTTTGAAATGTTAAGGCTGATTTATGTACTCATCCTGTTAAGATATTCGGAGTTTATAAGTCTCCTCTCCCGGGGGAGATTTACAATGCTATTAAGTTAAGAGGTTTTTCGCGCAAAGACGCAGAGGCGTAAAGTGATTTGCTTATTTTTTCTTAGCGTCCTGGCGTCTTTGCGCGAAACTGAATTTTAATATTTTCCTTAACTTAATAGCATTGAGGGGATTTAGCGGGGCTGATAACATTCGCAAGTTCCGGGTTTTATGGCATTTATTATCGGGCTACATTTGTTTGTAAATAACAAATAAGATTATGAACACACAGGAAAATATCAACTACGATCGTATTGCTGAAGCGATAAACTATATAAAGCTCAATTTTAAAACCCAGCCAAATTTAGATGAGGTGGCCGAAAAGGTTAACCTAAGCCCCTTCCATTTTCAGCGTTTGTTTACAGATTGGGTGGGCATCAGCCCTAAAAAGTTTTTGCAATACCTGAGCCTGGAATATGCCAAAGGTATTTTAAAAGATAAGCAGGCAACATTGTTTGATACGGCATATGAAACAGGCCTGTCGGGTACCGGGCGTTTGCATGATCTGTTCATCAACATTGAAGGGATGACACCGGCCGAATACAAAAACGGCGGCAAGGAGTTGAGCATTAACTACAGTTTTGCCGAAAGTCCCTTTGGTAATATCATAGTGGCATCTACCGCCAAGGGTATTTGCTACATGGCTTTTGCCGACGACCATGCCGATGCTTTAGATCAGCTTAAACAGCATTTCCCTAATGCGGCCTATACCCAGGTGGTTGACATGATGCAACAGGATGTTTTGCATATCTTTAAAAAAGACTGGTCGCAATTACCGGCAATAAAATTGCATTTGAAAGGCAGTAATTTCCAGCTGAAGGTATGGGATGCATTGCTTAAAATACCAATGGGCGGGCTATGCAGCTATGGCGATATTTCGCAAAAAATTCAATTGCCCAATGCCGGCAGGGCGGTAGGCAGCGCTGTAGGGGCCAACCCGGTAGCGTTTTTGATCCCTTGCCACCGGGTCATCCGGTCAACGGGCGAATTCGGTCAATACCATTGGGGAGCAACCCGTAAATCGGCAATTATAGGTTGGGAGGCGGCAATGGTTAATCAATCTGTATCAATATAAAAGGTGATGGAAATTAAAGATCGAATTGATAATTTAACCTGGGCTGATATTAAGGCCGCTATGGATGCCCAAGGGTATGCGGTTGTAAAAAATGTGTTGGCTGCGGATGAATGTGCCGCTCTGGCTAATCAATATATTGATGACGAGCTTTACCGCAAAACCATTATAATGGAACGCCATCATTATGGCCGGGGCGAGTATAAGTATTTCAAATACCCGTTGCCAACAATTGTTCAGCAGTTGCGGGAGCATGTTTATCCCCGCCTTGCACCCATAGCCAATAACTGGATGGAAATGCTGAACAAGCCCACACGTTTTGCCGATACCTTAGGTGAATTGCTGCAGCATTGCCATCAGCATGAACAATTGCGCCCAACCCCGTTGATTTTACAATACGCCAAAGGCGGTTATAACGCCATGCACCAGGATTTGTATGGCGAGGTATTTTTTCCCATCCAATCGGTTTTTATTTTGGATGAACCCGGCGTAGATTATGAGGGTGGCGAATTTATTTTGCTTGAACAAAAACCGCGCGAACAATCAAGGGCGATGGTGTTAAAACCCGGCAAGGGCGATATGATATTATTTACCACCAGTTACCGGCCCGCAAAAGGCAGCAAAGGGTACCACCGGGTAAATATGAAACACGGCATAGCCGAGATTACAAATGGCAGGCGGCGTAGCATGGGCATTATTTTTCACGATGCTAAATGATAGGTTTTCGCGCAAAGACCGCTAAGGCGCTGAGAAAGTTCACAATACCGAATGCCGGTTTTCTCGCGCAAAGACGCTAAGAAGCAAAGAAAAAAAACAAACTGGTTAGTTCAATGCATTTCACAATAAACGAACAGTTCCAAATCGTTTTTTATTCTTGATAAAAACAAAACCAACCAAACACGTTGCGCCTTAGCGTCTTTGCGCGACCTCATTTTTAACTTTTTATTTGAAATTTTTTGAACACGATTTTCCTGGTAATTCGGGAATTGATGTTAATCTGCGGTTAATTTTTGCTAAATTTATCCCAATTTATGTTAACCCCGTTTTTGGATGGCAGAAGAGATAGCTATAAGCGATGTGCAATTGATCGACCGGTTAAAGTCGGGCGATGAAAGTGCGTTGACCGCTATCTACAAAAAATACTGGCAGCAATTGTTCCTGTCGGCGCACAATGTTTTAAAAGATAAGCAGGCTTGCGAAGATGTTATCCAGGAGCTGTTCATCAAGCTTTGGAATAGCAGGGATAATATCGAAATAGCCGTATCGTTAAAAGCATACCTGTATGCATCCATCCGTTATGAAGTTTACAGGCAAATTCGTGCCGGGGTTGCAACAAGCGATGTGTTTGATGCCCTTGCCAACAGTTTGCAAAGCCCTGCCACCCATGAAAATTTAGAATACAAAGAGCTGGTTTCACAGGTAAATTCGGTAGTAAATACCCTACCCGAAAAATGCCGCGAAGTTTACAGGCTTAGCCGCGAAGAATACTTAACCCATAAACAAATTGCCTCAAGGCTCAATATATCTACCAAAACGGTCGAAAATCATTTAACCAAAGCGCTTAAGCAATTGCGTACTTCGCTCGGAACTTTGTTTTTGTTGTAGATGGTGTTACATGTCTTTTATTGACAGATCTGTGCTTCTTCAACACCAATTTAGAGGCGTAGCCTCGGCCAATCTTGTAGCCACGGGTTTTAACCCGTGGAAAAAAATGAAGAGAACGACGCAGAACCGTAGGTTCGGGACATATTTTCAATGCGTATATATCGGTTGAACAAATGGAAAATGCTTGGATTACACTAATATGGGCCGTGCCGTGGCACTCTTGTTGTCCTCTGGCCAATCATCCACGGGTTGAAACCCATGGCTACAATATGTTTCGGGCCGATGGCCCTTTTTGCCCGCAAACAAAATTTACCGATCAATCTCAACCTTCCCAAATTTTATTTTCTCCCCAGGTAGGGGATACCCCCGTTTTTTTACTCTCCCTATAAAAACCAGGTTGTGCAAAAGCGGGAATTTCAACAATTGATAGATAAATATCTTAACGGGCAGGCTACTGCCGATGAGGTACAATTGTTAATGGAATTGTTTGACAATGCCCAAATCAATAACGATTGGGACGTGCAAACCCTTGGAGTAAAGCACGAACTGGAAGATAAGATGCTGCAACGTTTGCAATCATCTGTTCAGCAATCTTCAGCAAAACATCAACCCAAAGTATTCAAACTCTTTGCTTTCAGGAATGTAGCTGCGGCAGCAATCGGCCTCATGGTTATTAGCGCCGGGGTGTATTATATGCGGCATACGGCAAAAGATGCAGCCCTGGCAAAAAACGAGACGGTGGTTAAGCAGGATGCCGACCCCGGTAAAAATGAAGCAGTCCTAACCTTAGATAATGGCGAAAAAGTGGTGCTCGATTCTGCAAGGATCGGCACCCTTGCCAAAAAAGGTAGCATCAGCATTAAAAAAACTAAAGATGGGCAACTGGTTTACCAGGTTGAAGACGATAAGGCTTCAGCGGTAAATGGCCCTGTAGCTTACAACACCATCAGCACACCACGTGGCGGCCAATACCAGGTTATATTGCCCGATGGCAGCATGGTTTGGCTCAACGCGGCATCATCACTAAAATTCCCCACAACATTCCCCGGCAACCAACGCCATGTTGAGCTAACCGGCGAGGCCTATTTTGAAGTGGCCAAAAACCCATCAAAACCATTCACGGTAAACGTTAACGCGCTTAATGTTAAGGTACTGGGTACTCATTTTAATATTAATGCTTACGAGGACGAAGACAACATCAAAACAACTTTGCTGGAAGGATTGGTGCAGTTAACCAGTGGCAATAATCATAATTTGCTAAAACCAGATGAGCAGGCTATTGTTAAAGGTGATAACATCCAGGTTGTTAAAGTAGATGCCGAAAGGGCGGCAGCCTGGAAAAACGGCTTTTTTGATTTTAACCGGGCCAGTATCCGGAATATTATGAAGCAGTTGTCGCGCTGGTACAACATCGAGGTGGTTTACAACGGTAAAATATCCGACGATGAGTTTGTTGGCCGGATTGAACGTAACGTAAAGCTATCGCAGGTGCTGCACATTTTGGAGCTTAGCCATATCCATTTTAAAATTGAAGATAAAAAGATAACAGTATCGCCTTAACCATATCAGTTGTTAACATTTACCCTAACAAAAAAACAGCTACCTATGAAAACAAACAAACATCTTCACTAACATCCTACATCTACCTTACCTAAAAAAAGCCGGGAGTACTGCAATACTCCCGGCTAAAATGTATGGGCTAAGCTTTTACTGAGTTTCCTTAACAGACACATTCACCCAAAACACGACGAAGTTATGCAATTAAACTTTAGGGGTAAAGTATTTTATGTACCCCAAACATCAACCTCCAAACTGTTTTTGATAATGAAGTTAACGGTTATCCTGATTATGATTGGCTGTTTACAGCTTAACGCCAAAAGCTACTCGCAAACTATAACGTTAAGCGCAAACAACACTGCTATTGATAAAGTATTTACCGCCATTGAAAAGCAAAGCGGTTTTTATTTTTTTTACAAATACAATGAAATTAAACAGGCCAAACCCGTTACGCTTGCCTTAAAAAATGCCACGCTTGAACAAGCTTTGCGCGAGTGTTTTAAAAACGAGCCCTTTACCTACACAATTGATAACAAAACCATCATTGTAAATAAAAAGGAAGAGCAGGTGGTTGTGTCCGATAAAATAACGGTTACCGGGCAGGTGCTTGATAATACCAAACAGCCGTTGCCCGGTGTAAGTATTACCATTAAAGGTTCAAATACCGGTGTAATAAGCGGCATCGATGGTAAATACAGCATCCAGGTTGATGATAACGCGGTGTTGGTTTTCAGGTTTGTGGGATTTAAAACCAAAGAGGAGCCTGTTAACAAACGCGCTGTTATCAATGTGTCGCTTGATGAAGATAACCAGCAAATGAGCGAGGTTGTAGTAGTGGGATACGGTAGCCAGGAACGGAAAAATGTTACCGGCGCAGTAGGAACCGTAAAAATGGCCAATATTAAAGAGATCAAGGCTGCCAGCCTCGATCTGAAACTGGCGGGGCAACTGGCGGGTGTTACGGTTAACCAGGTTACAGGCACACCGGGTGGTGGCGTAGCGGTTAATATTCGTGGTGCAGGTTCAGTGGGCGCCGGCGATAACCCGCTATACGTGGTGGATGGTTTTCCGCTCTCTCCCGGTTTCGGTCAATATTCAAATCCGCTGAGTACTATTAATCCCGACGATATTGAAAATATAAGCGTACTTAAAGATGCCGCATCAACGGCCATATATGGCTCGCGCGGCGCAAATGGGGTTATCCTGATAACCACTAAGCGGGCAAAAAAAGGAGAATCGTCTGTTACGGTAAATACTTCAACCGGCCTGCAATCGGTATTGCCCAAAAGCAAGCTTAAAATGATGACAGCAGCCGAATTTGCCCAGTGGCGCACGGAAGCTATCCAGGATGCAAACGCGGTTAACGGCACTAATAACCCCATACCCGATGCGTATAAGAACCCTAAATCGCTTGGTAAAGGCACCGATTGGTTTGATGCTGTAACCCGTGTTGCACCTATGCAAAATTACGATGTTACTGTAGCTAACGGTACCGAAAAAGTACGGTCGCTGTTTTCTTTAGGATATTTTAACCAGCAGGGTACCGTGTTGAATACAGCTTTTAAACGCTACTCGTTAAAGGCTACAATTGATGCGGATATAGCTAAGGGCTTAACTGTAGGGTTAAATATAGCACCAACTTATAGTTTCAGGAATTTACAGGAAACAGACGGACACTTTCTTTCGGCAGCCTTAAGCCAGGCCTACCTGGAAAGCCCGCTTGTGCCGGTGAAACAGCCAGATGGATCGTATACAAACGTTATTGGTTCGCCGGGTACTTTTCAAAACAATAATCCTGTAAGTTCACTTGTAAATACTACCAACAAGCGTAACGAATTTAGGGCCCTTGCCAACACTTATATTGATTATGAAGTAATTAAAGGACTGAACATAAAATCAACATTCGGGGTCGATTATCAAACTAAATCACAGGATTATTACAGGCCATCATATCTGGGCGGGTTCAACGTCCCCAACCGCGATGGTAACCAGCAAAAAGCAGTAGCGTCTTTCACTTCGCAAAATGTTTTTAACTGGCTTAACGAAAACAGCATTAACTACAAAAAAACCTGGGGCAGCCATACGTTAACCGTACTGGCCGATTACTCCATACAACAGGAAAACTCACATGATCGTTTTACTTTCGGCACAGGTTTCCCCGATGACGCCATACGGTCTGTTGCCAATGCAACTATCATTACCGCTGATGCCGGCGATGCAGAGTGGCGCTTACAATCGTTAATAGGCCGGGTAAATTATGCGTACAAAGATAAATACCTGTTAAGCGGGTCTATTCGCCGCGATGGTTCATCAAGGTTTGCGCCCGGGCACCGCTGGGGCACCTTCCCGTCGGTATCTGGCGGATGGCGGATTTCCGACGAATCATTTTTTCCAAAAACGGCGGCAATTGACCAGGTTAAGTTTACCGCCAGTTACGGTCTGTCCGGTAATAACGATGTAGGGAACTATGATTACATCCCCGTTGTTGATGTGGCCAATTATACATTTGGCGGCGGGCTTGCTCCGGGGGCTTCAATAACCGACCAGATTGGGAATACCGAACTTGGCTGGGAAACCACCAAACAGTTGGATATAGGCATGGATGTATCGCTGCTCAGGGGCCGCATTTATTTAATTGCCGAATACTATAACCGTTATACCCAACGGATGCTGCAGTATATCCCAATTCCTATCGTATCGGGCTATGGTTACGCTTTATCAAATGTGGGTAATGTACGTAACCGTGGATGGGAGTTTACGTTAACTACAAAAAACATAGCAGAACGTAACTTTAACTGGTCAACTGATCTTAACATATCATTTAACCGCAATAAGGTGCTTGATTTGGGCCCCACACCATACATCTACGATGCGCCTAAAAACGACAACCCAACAAGTATTACCAAAGTGGGCTTGCCTTTAGGCCAGTTTTACGGCTATATTTTTGAAGGCATATTTCAAAACCAGGCCGAACTTGATAAATACCCTCATTTTGACGGCGAACAGGTTGGCAACATCAGGTACAAGGATATCAATAACGACGGCGTAATTGACGGCCACGATCAAACCAATATAGGCAACCCCTGGCCCAAATTTACATTTGGTTTCAGCAATCATTTTTCTTACAAAAAATTCGATCTGAATATCATTACAGCGGGTTCGGTTGGCGGGCATGTATTTAATATGTACAAGCAGTTTACTACCAATTTAGATGGGGTTTTTAATGTCGAGGAGTCGGTTATTCATCGCTGGCGGTCTGCAAGCAACCCCGGCGACGGCATATTGCCAACTACAGTCTCAAATACCAATCTCGCTCGCGATTACTACCCATCGTATTGGGTTGAAAGTAACTCGTACCTGGCGGTTAAGAACATTGATTTTGGATACAATTTTAAAACAAAGTTTACCAGAAATTTCAGGGTGTATTTCAGTGCCCAAAACGCTATACTCATAACCGGCTATAAAGGCGGTAATCCCGAGGTAGGCATAGAAGGGCAGGAAGGCAACAGGTCGCTTTCGCCCAACGTAAACTTCACGGGTTACCCTGTTTCGGCAGTTTATACATTGGGATGTAACGTAACATTCTAATTGAAAAATGAGCATTCAAACAAACGATGGTGAAACCATAACAACCGAAATCATGAAAAAATACATATACATTTTCCTGGTATTTATCGCATGTGGCGTATGGGGCTGTAAAAAAGATTACCTTAACCTGCAGCCTGCCGATACTCAAAACACTACCAATTTTTTTAAAACACAGGCCCAGTTTATTCAGGCTGTTAACGGGGCTTATGCGCCATTACAGGGCCTGTATAATGGCAGTTTTTGGGCAATGGGCGAAATGCGGTCTGATAATACATCGTACGAGTATAACCCTAATGATCGCTCCGGCACTAACAAAGAAGAAATTGACGAATTCCGGGAGTTAAATAATAACGATATAATAGGCGCCTTTTTTAGCGCAAGCTATACAGGCATTGGCCGCTGCAACGCCATTTTGGCCCGTTTACCGGCAGCTAAACTTAATGCAGCTGTTGCCGATACCATAAGTGGGCAGGCCAGCTTTTTACGTGCTTTTAACTATTTTAACCTGGTGCGCATGTTTGGCCGGGTTCCGTTGGTACTTAACGAGGTAGCATCGGTAAGTGAGGCTTACAAGATAGCAACAAAGGCCGAAGTTGCCGCTGTTTACGCAGCTATTATGGCCGATGCACAAGTTGCAGTCGCCAAACTACCCGTAGCTTATGCCGGTGCCGCAAATAAAGGCCGGGTAACCAAAGGTACTGCCGAAACCATGCTTGCCGAAGTGTACATGACCCAGAAAAAATTTGACCTGGCTATACCGCTGTTGCGTAATATTATTGCATCAAACGCCTATAGTTTGAACGCCAACTATGCCGACAATTTTGATATTACCAAAGAGAACGGCCCCGAGTCTATTTTCGAGATCCAATACATTGAAGGCTCAAACGGATTGGGCAGCGATTTTGTGGATACCTTTATACCCTGGGATTATTACGACTCGGATGTAACCGGTTTTGAGATAGCCAACGGCGCGCAAAACGGCTGGAATATTCCAACTCAGGACCTCGTTAACGCCTACGAGGACGGTGACAACCGCAAAGATGCCTCGTTAATTGAATTTACATCTAATGAATACGGTGTTGATTTGCCATTTATTAAAAAGTTTGCAACTACCAGCGCTGTCCAGGGTGTAACCGGCAAAAATTTCCCGGTTTACCGCTATGCCGATGTTTACCTGATGCTTGCCGAATGCCTTAACGAACAAGGCTTTGCAGGCGGCGGCGATGCCTTTAAATATTTAAACCTGGTAAGGGAACGGGCCGGGCTGGCAGCTAAATCTGTCGGGAATGCCGATCCTGCATTAAATGTTTCGGGCCAAAATGGCTTTCGCGATGCCATTGCGCATGAAAGGCAGGTTGAACTTGCATTTGAAAACCACCGCTGGTTTGACCTTTTACGTACAGGTAAGGCCGTTGCCGTGATGACCGCCCACGGCGCCCGCGAAAAGGCCTTTAAAAAACCTTACTGGAATGTTAACTCCGCAGCATATGCCAATATCCGCCTGCTTTTCCAATATCCGTTAACCGAGGGAACGCTGGAACACTAACCTTTAGTTTTTGGCTCCGCGAAACTTTTGCGGGGCCATCTTCGTTTATGGACATATATTGCGACTGCCAGATTATTTTTACTGTTTTATAGCTAAAATATGTATGGTGTTTAAAACAAAAAACGTTCTAAAGCTATATTTAATGCATGAATTATATTCAACAGGTAAGCGTACTCAAAAAAGTATGCTTCAGTATCGTTTTGTTAGTTTTTATTTCTTTCAGCAGTTTTTCCCAGGTTAAGCCATTACCGCCGCCGCCTCTCACGGTTGATAACCTTATTTGCGAATACAAAACCAATCCCATATCGATTGCTGTTGCTAATCCTCGTTTGAGCTGGAAACTGGTATGCCCGGAGCGCGATATTCAGCAAACATCCTACGAAATAAGAGTTGGCAGTAATGCCGTATCGTTAACTAAAGGCAAGGATGTCATCTGGGGTACCGGCCGCATCTATTCTAATCAGTCTATCCAGATTTATTATGGCGGGCCGATGCTTGCTTCGCGCCAAAAAGTTTATTGGCAGATTAGGGTATGGGATAACAAAAACAGGGTAAGCCCCTGGAGCATGGTTAACTTTTGGAAAACGGGTTTGCTGAACCCTGCCGACTGGTCGGCCAAATGGATCCAGGATACCTATGTGTCTGATACCACTGGTGGCCCGGCGCCCATGTTCCGTAAAAGTTTTAAGTTAGATAAAAAGGTGCGTGCAGCACACTTATACATCACCGCGCACGGTGTTTTTGAGGCGCAAATAAATGGCAAGCGTGTTGGTAACGATTATTTTGCCCCCGGCTGGACAAGCTATAACAAACGCCTGCAATATAATGTGTACGATGTTACCGCTAATATGCTAAAAGGCGATAACGCCATTGGCGTAACCATTGGCGATGGCTGGTACAGGGGCTATACCTATAACCATAAAAAAAATGTATATGGTAAAAAACTGGCCCTGCTTTGCCAGTTGGAATTAGTGTATGCTAATGGCAAACGGGAGATCATTAATTCGGATAAAAGCTGGAAGGTAACTTATGGCGCTATACGCTCGTCGTCTTTTTTTGATGGCGAGGTTTATGATGCCCGCAAGGAAAAAAACGGCTGGACAAGTCCCCTTTATAAAGATATAGGCTGGGATACGGTTAAAATGGATACGACTATAAGGAATAACCTGATTGCCGCAGCTGGGCCCACGGTAAAAAAACACGAAAAGTTTTTACCCCTTAAGGTATTTACCACCCCCGCAGGCGAACGGGTAGTTGATTTTGGCCAAAACCTGGTAGGCTGGGTGCAATTTAAACTGAAAGCAAAGGCCGGCGATACCGTAAAACTTTATCATGCCGAAGTGCTGGATCAAAAAGGAAATTTTTACACCAAAAACCTGCGCACGGCCAAACAAGAAATTACCTATGTTTTTAAGGATGACAGCCTTGCCACTTTCGAACCTCATTTTACCTTCCAGGGGTTCAGGTTTTTAAAGGTTGTGGGATATACCGGCCCGCTTGATTCCACAAATCTGGCTGCTTATGCTGTTTATTCGGATATGGCGCAAACGGGCAAATTTTCTTCCTCAAACCCTTTGGTTAACCAGTTACAGCACAACATACAATGGGGGCAAAAAGGAAATTTTATTGATGTGCCTACCGATTGCCCGCAGCGCGATGAGCGCATGGGCTGGACGGGCGATGCACAAGCCTTTTGCCGTACCGCCACTTTTAACATGGATGTGGCAGGCTTTTACACCAAATGGTTAAAAGATTTAACCGCCGATCAGCATAAAGATGGCGCGGTGCCTTACGTGATTCCCAATATGCTGGATAGCGCATCGTCGGCCGCATCTGGCTGGAGCGATGTGGCAACTATAGGCCCATGGAATATTTACCTGGCTTATAACGATAAACAGGTATTGCAGCAGCAGTACGAAAGTATGAAGGCCTGGGTGGGCTACATTCAACTGCATAGCCGCAATTACCTGTGGGATACAGGCAACCACTTTGGCGACTGGCTGTTTTATGCCGGCACCAATTATGAAGATGGCGCCGCCCTAACCGACAAAAACCTGATAGCACAGGCGTTTTATGCCCACTCGACCCAATTGCTCATCAATGCCGCCAAAATATTGGGCAAAAGCGATGATGTGCAAAAATATTCACAGCTGTTGTATAATATTAAAAAAGCGTTTAACAGCGAGTATGTAACGCCCAACGGGCGCATGATATCGGGCACACAAACATCCTACGTGCTGGCTTTGAACTTTGATATGTTGCCCGAAAACTTAAGGGTATCGGCGGCAAAAAGGCTGGTGAAAAATATTGATGATTATGACGAACATATCACTACCGGCTTTTTGGGCACACCCTACATCTGCCATGTTTTAAGCCGTTTTGGGTTTACAGATATTGCTTACGACCTGCTGATGAAAGAGTCGTACCCATCGTGGTTATACCCGGTTAAAAACGGCGCCACCACCATTTGGGAACGCTGGGATGGCATTAAGCCCGATGGCAGCTTTGAAGACCCGGAGATGAACTCCTTTAACCATTACGCCTATGGCGCCATAGGCGATTGGATGTATAGGGTAATTGCCGGCATCAATACGGATGAAGCCGATCCGGGTTTTCACAAAATCATCATAGCGCCAAAGCCTGGCGGTAAACTAACCAGTGCGCAAGCCGAACTGGAAACCCTGTATGGCAAAATAAAATCGGCATGGAGTATTGATAATGGCATATTTACCCTGGATATTGTAGTGCCGCCAAATACTACGGCACATGTTATTTTGCCATCGGTAACCGATCAGATCACCGAAAGCGGGCTGGATATTAATACCGAAGAAGAAATTACCGAAATAAAAAAGGTTGGCAACGATGAACAGATGAACGTAGTATCGGGCACGTATCACTTTGTATATACGCTAAAAGTTCCGGGCAAAAAAAGCTGATGTCGTTAAATCGGTTTAGTTGTTTTGGCTAATATCGGACACTTAATTTTCAATATGGAATAAGGGAAAGAAACTTTTGTGTTGGATATTCAAAGGTATACCAGCACTTGTTGATGGTGCCACTTATTGCAAATGTGTGGCAGGATTACATCTACAGTTATCATTATATTTATCCCTGTTTGGATATGGTACATCAAAAGATCACGGTTAAAAATTAAGCCCCCGCATAAAATGAACAATATCAGCATAAAATTTTTAACCGCGATTTCTATAAGTACCTGTCTGTCGGTGGCTGTGAAAGCCCAGTTGCATATTATCCCCCAGCCATTACACCTGACCGAACAAAAAGGCAGCTTTATTTTAAGCGGCAGGGCGGTTATTGGGGCTGATAAAGAAAGTGAGGCTGTGGGCAAATACCTGCAAACCTACCTGGCCACCTATTATAAGCTGAAGTTAAAGCTGAAGGTTTACCCTAAAGCGCAGGCTGCTACAACCATACAATTGGTAACAACAGCGGCCGGCAAAGACGGTGCATATAACCTGGATGTAAAACCTGGTCGTGTGAAAATATCCGGTAACGGCGCCGGGGTGTTTTATGGGGTACAATCATTCATTCAATTATTACCGGGGCGGGCGGTTGCTCCTTTAAAATTAGCTGCATGTAATATTGCCGATGAACCCCGGTTTCTGTGGCGTGGTTTAAGTTTGGATGTAAGCCGCCATTTTTTTACGGTTGATGAGGTTAAAAGATATATTGATGTGATGGCCCATTACAAGCTAAATGTTTTTCACTGGCATTTAACAGATGATGAGGGCTGGCGCATCCAGATTAACAAGTACCCAAAATTGACCGAAGTTGGTGCTAATATCACCTATTATGAAAAGCAGGGGAAATTTCGTAAGCTGGATAATTTGATAGATGGCGGTGGCAGGGATGGGTTTTATACCCAGGCCGAGATTAAAGAGGTGGTAAAATACGCGCAGGACAGATTTATAACCATCCTGCCCGAAATTGAAATGCCCGGCCACAGCGAGGCAGCTATATTTGCTTATCCCGAACTGGGTTGCCAGGACTCAACCGGCGCTAAACACCGCGTACGCATGCTGGACCCAGGCGAATATACTTTTACCTTTATGGAAAACGTGCTTGCCGAGGTGATAGCACTGTTCCCTAACCAATACATCCACATTGGCGGCGATGAAGCCGAAATGATAGACTGGCTGAAAAGCCCGACCGCCGTTGCCCTGATGAAAAAAGAGGGATTGAAGGACGAGAAAGAAGTGCAAAGCTATTTTATCAAGCGCATTGAAAAATTTCTGCTTTCCAAAAATAAAAGGTTGATTGGCTGGGACGAGATATTGCAGGGCGGCCTTGCCGAATCGGCTACGGTAATGAGCTGGCAGGGCGAGGCTGGTGGTATAGCCGCCGCCAGGATGCACCACCATGTAGTGATGACACCCTTGCCATACATGTATTTTGATGCCCCGCAAGCTAATGAACAGCTGGAGCCGGCTGGCTGGAACCCGCCGGTACCATGGCAAATGGTATACAATTACGAGCCGATGTCCAAAGAGTTGAGCCCCGAAGAAGCGGAATACATTTTGGGCGCCCAGGGCAATATCTGGGCCGAGAAGGTGCCTAATGCCCTGCACCTGCAATACATGGTTTATCCCCGCGCGCTGGCGGTGGCCGAATTAACCTGGTCGGCAACAGAAAACAAAAGCCTGGATAGGTTTGCGTATAAAATGAAGCAGCAATACAGCTATTTCAAACTCTGGAACTGGAACGCCCGCCTGCCCGATATTGTGGGCATGGATAATATAGTTACCAACAGCAATCAATTCGGGATAGTACTCAAGTACCCCCTGCTGGGTGCGCAGGTTCGCTACTCTGTAAATGGTAAAATGCCCGATAGTACCGCGAAACCACAATCATTCCCGTTAAACATCAGTGCTATGCTTAAAGATAGCCTGGTTATCAAAACCTACACAACCTGGACGCTCAACAAGCAACATATTTTCCAGGTGGCAACTATAAAGCATGTTGATTTAAAGCCGGTAATTTTAGATGAGGCCGCTTTAACGCCCGGTTTAAGCTATAAGCTCATTAAAAGTAAGGAAACCGACTATGCGAAACTGGATACCCTTAGCCAGGCCGCAACAGCGGTAATAAACGCCGCCAACCCCATGGTATTGCCGGTGAGCGATGGCAACCTCACCTGGGTAAAAATGAACGGCTACCTGAAAATTGAACACGAGGGCGATTATCAGCTCACTTCGGGTTTCGAGGTTAGCCCGGCATTGTTTTTAAACGGGCAGCCGGTTATCTACAGGAATAAAAGTACCTATGTTGAGCCTCAAAAAGCCTTGCTGCACCTAAAAAGGGGGGTATACAATTTAAGCGGATATTACATTGCCGATAATACAAACAGGATGCAAGACCTTATCGTGCTAAGAACGGCAAGCGGCGAAGTGGTAGATCCGCAACGTTATATGTTACACTAACTGCTTTAAGGTTAGTTTGGCATTGCCCGGTAATAAAAGTTTTGTCATCGAAGTCAGGCGTTTATTGGTAACCAATAAATATGTGCAAAGCATCAGCCTGAATGGGAAACCTTATTTGAAGAGTTATACCGGCCATAAAGATATTTTGAAAGGGGGGAAGCTGGTTTTTGTGATGGGGGATAAGGCTGTGTTATCAAATCAATTCTAAGTAGCTAAATAAAAAGAACGTTATTATAGGGGAATGATGTAAGTTGGTTATTTTCAGTACTATTCCCAGCTCTCGTCTTCCTCCAAACCGTCAGCAGAACAGCTTCGGGCGAAAAGGGGCAAAACAATGCGGGGGCTGTGCAGCTGCAGGGCATAGGAAGTTTTTGCGCGTGGGTGGATTGAGTGCGTTGGGGCAAAATAATTCCAGCCCAGGTTTTGCCCGTTTTGCAGGGTAGAGGCTAAGAGCGCAAAGATGCATTTCTGCTGACTTGATTTTTGGTTACTTTGTATCAAGACAAAGTAACAGCCCTCCCGCGGCAATTGAGCGGGCCGATGTTTTAGCTTCTATAAAGTATTTTCGTAATCTACGAAGCGTGGAAATACCACATAAAAATCCTGAATGTTCCGGAGTGACGTAACTTTGCTCTACAAAAATCATCGCTTAAAATTATGCCATAAAGATTTTTCCAGTTTCGTTATTTGCAATTAAGTTCAACATTGTGCTTTGGAGATAACTAAACGACAAGTTTTGGGAGAATTCAATAGATACAGAAAGTATATTATAAAGGGTGTTTAAATTGATAATCCAATATCATCCCTGCGTTCACGCTCTTCACAATTTTCCACTCCTTTAACTCATCAATAAACTCCGGTTTTTCCAACCCCGCATCTGCGGCAGCTTGTGCATAAAATACTGATTTTACGGGATGATCCGGTGCACATCCGTTAAACAGATAACCGAAAGCATTTTTGTTAATAATAGCTTTGCTTATCCCGATACAATCATGCAAATGGATCAAATTAACAGGAGCGTTACCATTTGGGATATTTATTTTACCCGCAAAAAAACGTCCGGGATTACGGCCCGGGCCAATTAATCCCGCGAAGCGGATAATAGTAGTTTTAAATGCAGGTTCATTTTTGAACAGATTTTCGGCCTCCAGCAATATTTTCCCCGATTCTGAATCCGGCAGCGGAGGGGTGTGCTCATCTACCTCGCAGTTTAAATCAGCATACACCGCCGTCGAACTTATGAATACCACTTTTTTTACCCCGTGAAGCTTAATAGCACCTATTATACGCTGTATTTTAGGAATAAATTCGGCACCGGCAACCGACCGGGCTTTTGGTGGTATTGCAATAAAAAGCACTTGGCAATCAAAGAAACCAGGATCATAAGTTTCGTCATCTGCAAAAAAATTGACGAGATAAGGCTCTATTCCTTCATTAGCCAGCAATGCAATTTTTTGTTCTGATGTTGTTGACCCTTTTACCTTTATGCCATCGCTAATCAGTGCTTTCGCCAATGCCAGCCCATACCAGCCGCAGCCCAATATACTAATGTTGTTTTTATGCTGAAACGGGGCTGTGCTATCCAATTTTAATGCTTTGTGACAAAGGTAATTAAATATTTCAGGGTGATAATCTGCGTAAATATCTGTCTTAGGTTTAAACTTTTTGCCGGGGCTGATCGTTACTGCAATATGAAGAAAGAAATTTTGGCAACTTCTGTAGTATTGGGTTTGGCCGCTGCCGCTGCTTTGGCATTACAGCAGGCAAAGGAAAAACCTTTGGAAACCGTGAATTACGTCGACCTGAAAAAGTACCTGGGCACCTGGTTCGAGATAGCCGCTTTTCAGCAGCCTTTTGAAAAAGGATGTTCCTGCACGTCGGCAACTTACGGCCTAAATAAGGATGGCAGCATCATTGTTAAAAATCGTTGTATAAAAGACAATAAACTTAAAGTAACCGAAGGCCGGGCTACGGTGACCGATAAAGGAGTCAATTCCAGGCTGTCGGTGCAATTCTTCTGGCCTTTTAGAGGAAAGTATTGGATTATCGACCTGGCTAAAGATTATAGTTACGCGGTGGCTGGCCACCCCAATCGCAAATTTTTATGGATTTTGAGCCGCAGGCCTACGTTGGACGATCAAACTTATAACCAGCTGCTGGTGCGGGCCGCAAACAAAGGTTTTGATATTCGCCAACTGGTAAAAACCGAGCAAATTGGAGATTTATCGGGCATATAATATAAATAGTATCAAGTAGTAAGTAGTAAGTATCAAGTAGTAAGACCTTAAGGAAGGTTGCAAGTTCAAAAATCCGTTATCCGAAATCAAAAAATCTTGATACTTACTACTTACTACTCACAACTTACTACTTGATACTCTCTTAAAAACTATATCCAAATGTAAGGAATGCGTTATTGTTGGTCTTTTTAAGATCGGCTCCAGGTGTGCCTGCGCCTATTTCATAAGGATAAACTGTTTGGTTACCACTGCTTAAGTGCGCGTAGGTGGCATCAACATAATAGCTGCCAAAGCGTACACCAATACCACCACTTACGGTTTTAATATCGCTGCCGTTAGTTTTTAACGGGCTACCCTGTATACCGTAACCACCGCGCAGGTAAAACATGCTGTTAATGCGCGCCTCGGCACCTACGTGGGCGTTTATAGTTGAGCGGTAAAGGGCTTTTATGTTGCCGTTATCAAAATCGGCGCTATAGTTGTCATTACTGCTGATGTGGGTTGTAGCGTAATCAATATAATCTACATCGCCTGATATAAAGCCGTATTTGCCTATAAAAATGGCTGCACCGCCGGTTAATTTTAAAGGGGTGCGCATATTGTAGATTAAAGGATACTCCACAGGCTTAATTTCGGGATTAGTGATATTGACAAAATTGGTACTCAGGCCTTCGGTATAAGAGTCATTTATTGAGTAAAAGGTTGGCGTAGTAAATGTAAAACCTAAACGCAGCGCATTAACCGGTTTATAAATTAAACCCAGCTTAACGTTGGCGCCGGAACCCGTAGTAACCTGGTCCTGTACAAAATTGGAGTTAAAGTTTGCATTTGTATTCACATTGTTAACCAGTATATTGGCTGTACCGGTTTCGTTAAACACATTGTATGAGTTATACCGGATATTGGAAAAAGATATTCCTATTCCCAAATAGAGCTTATTGCTGTAGTTGGCGCCAAATGCCAGGTTAACTTCTGATTGGCCACCGGTACGGACGGTGTTATTTAATTGATTTACGGTACCAAACGCATTTCTGCGATACTCGCTGCCGCCGCCGGTAGTGGGATATCTATCTATCAGGTTTTGCTGATAGGCCCAATCATCCAATCCACCTTCGCTTAGCTGTCCGTTTGAATTGGCAATGCCCGCATAGTAATCACTAATAGAATTGCTGGTATTTTTACCGCCATACGTAATGTTTTCATAAAAATTGTTGGTACGGCTGTATGCTGCGCCGTAGTTGATACTTAGCCATCCTTTAGTTTTATCGCGCCCCCTTGGCGTGCTCAGCCGCTGGTAAATTACAACCGAGGCGTTGCTGAAATTCAGGCTGCTTTTGCTATCGGAATTAAACTGGCCAAGATAGGTTGAATTTACCTTCGACCCATTAAATTCCGGCGTAATACTTGCCTCGGAGTGTGTAAAAAAACCAAGCCCAGCGGGGTTGCCGCTTATCGAGCTTAAATCGCCCCCAATAGCCGTACCCGCGTTCCCTATCCCTTTGATGCGCGATGTTGAACCTGTTTGAAAGGTGCTGAACCGAATAGCATCCTGCGAATATTGCGCAAAACTATCTTTAGTAATTGCTACTATAGCAATCACACTAAGTAAATATTTAATCTTCATAGATTTAAGCTGATAAAATTATGGTCTAACTGGTCTGCCGCCACCGCCGCCGCCGCCACTGTTACCGCCGCCGCCACCCGAACTTGAAGATGATGATGATGGAGCAGGAGAGGGTGAGGAACGCTCAACACTTTGGGTTTGCGGCCTGGTATCTTGTTGCCTTACGGGGCGCGAATCGCGCGAGTAACTGGTATTGCTGTTGTTTGAATTGCTGCGGGTAATAGTACCATCGGTTGTTCTGTTTGCACGGCCGCCTGGTATATAACCAATACCGGTACGCGTAGGCGAGCCTGCACCAACCGGGCGGGCAGTACGGGTAAATGAACCTGGCGCGTAGCCGCGACCACTGAACGGACTGCCGGTACCGCGCACAGGGCGTGGCGTACCCGATGAAGCATAGCCCCCTCGGCTATAACCGCCGCCGTAAAGGCCACCGTATCCATAACCGCCACCGAAACCGCCGTAACCATAACCGTACGGGTAGCCATATCCTAAACCAAGGCCCCAGCTACTGCCATAGCCATAGCCAAGTCCCCAGCCGCCGTACGCGTATGGCGAGTAGCCGTAACCGTAAGGGCCATAATTAAAGCCTAAGCTAAAACCGCCATTGTAATAGGGGTTGCTGTAGCCGTAATATAAATTATCATAATAACTAAACGGAGAGTAATAACTGAAGCGATTTATGCGCGACGAATAATCATCATAGTAAAAATAATCGTCGTCATCTTCCTGCTGCACCTGTTGGTTATCAGCATCAGTTTGGTTGTAAACAGGCTGCACGGCATAAATAGGCTCGTCTCCTGCTTTCGCATTCGAAAAGTATACATCGTCGTTACTTGTAGTGGTGGCGAGTTTTTGGGTGGAGCAGGAACTCAGTGCCAGGGCGCTGATGAGAAAAATTCCTATTGCAATATTCCGTTTCATATGCAGGTTTGTAAAAGTTCGGGTTCGAATAAGTTTTAAATTTATAAATTTGGGCGCAATATACAATAATTGCAAAGTCAAAAATTCTATTCCAATCAATATGAGTAAAGGTGTTATCAGTAAAGACGAAGATTATTCGCAATGGTTTAACGACTTAGTAATTAAATCTGACATGGCCGAATATTCGCCGGTTAGGGGCTGCATGATCATTAAACCGTACGGCTATTCTATATGGGAAAAAATACAGGCCGTACTTGACGGCATGTTTAAAGATACCGGGCACAGCAATGCCTATTTCCCGCTGTTAATACCCAAATCGTTTTTCAGCAAAGAAGCCAGCCACGTTGATGGTTTTGCCAAGGAATGTGCTGTTGTTACCCACTATCGCCTTAAAAACGATGGTAATGGCAATATTATAGTTGATGAGGATGCTAAACTGGAAGAAGAGCTGATCATCCGCCCAACATCAGAAACCATTATCTGGAATACCTATAAAGGCTGGATCCAGTCATACCGCGATTTGCCTATTTTGGTTAACCAATGGGCCAACGTAATGCGATGGGAAATGCGCACCCGTTTGTTTTTGCGTACCAGCGAGTTTTTATGGCAGGAGGGCCACACCGCCCATGCTACAGCCGGGGAAGCCATAGCCGAAACCGAGCAAATGCTAAACGTATATGCCGATTTTGCTGAAAACTGGATGGCACTACCAGTAGTAAAAGGCCGTAAAACAGCTAACGAGCGTTTTGCAGGTGCACTGGATACCTATTGCATTGAGGCTTTAATGCAGGATGGTAAGGCTTTGCAGGCAGGTACATCGCACTTTTTGGGGCAGAATTTTGCCAAGGCTTTTGATGTAAAGTTCACCACACGCGATAATAAACAGGATTTTGTTTGGGCAACATCGTGGGGTGTATCCACCCGTTTAATTGGCGCTTTAATTATGGCCCATAGTGATGATGCAGGCCTGGTATTGCCGCCAAAACTGGCGCCTATACAAGTTGTAGTTGTGCCTATTTACAAGCACCAGGAAGAACTGGATAATATATCGGCTTATGTAGATTCTTTAAAGAAAGAACTAAAGGCCAAAGGTATTTCAGTAAAGTTTGATAACCGCGATACCCATCGCCCCGGAGCAAAATTTGCCGAGTACGAGTTGAAAGGTGTTCCATTGCGTGTAGCCATTGGCAGCCGCGATATGACAAACGGAACCGTTGAACTGGCCCGCCGCGATACCAAAACCAAGAATACCGTTAACCAGGAAGGATTGGCCCAGCATATTGAGGCTTTGTTAGAAGAAATTCAGAACAATATTTATAAAAAAGCTTTCGATTTCCGTGCCGAAAACATGACCGAGGTTGATACCTACGACGAGTTTAAACGCATGCTGGATGAGCAGCCAGGCTTTATAAGCGCCCATTGGGACGGAACCCCGGAGACCGAACAAAAGATAAAAGAGGAAACTAAAGCGACAATCCGTTGCATACCTTTGGATAATAAGCAGGAAGAGGGTAAGTGTATTTTGACGGGTAAACCGTCGACACAAAGGGTGTTATTTGCACGGGCGTATTAGCCCCCAGCCCCCTGAAAGGGGAGCTTTTGATTTGCGGCTTTATGAGGAATCAAAAGTAAATTGGCTTAAATTTATAATCCTTCCCTAAAGGATAATGTTAACAAGCTTCCTTTTAGGGAAGGAAGCAAATCAAAAAAATCCCCCTTCAGGGGGTTAGGGGGCTACATGAAATTCGCAACTAAAGCAATACACGCAGGGCAGGAGCCCGATCCAACTACCGGTGCTATCATGACGCCGATATACCAAACATCTACCTACTGGCAAAAATCGCCGGGTGATAATAAAGGGTTTGAGTACTCGCGTGGTACCAACCCAACCCGCAAAGCGCTGGAGGGATGTTTGGCCGCATTGGAAAATGCCGAATTTGGCCTGGCCTTTTCAAGCGGAATGGGCGCCACAGACGCCGTGATGAAATTATTACAGCCCGGCGACGAGGTTATTACCGGTAACGACCTGTATGGAGGTTCGTACCGTATTTTTACAAAAATTTATGCTCACTACGGCATCAAGTTTCATTTCCTGGATCTGTCTGATCCCGAAATTGTTGCCGAGTACACCAACTCATACACCAAACTGGTTTGGATAGAAACGCCTACCAACCCAACCATGCAAATTGTGGATATTGAGGCTATAGGCAAAATAACCAAAGAGAAAAATCTACTCTTTGTGGTAGATAATACCTTTGCCTCGCCATACCTGCAAAACCCTATAGACCTTGGGGCCGACCTGGTAATGCACTCTGTAACCAAATACATTGGTGGCCATAGCGATGTTGTAATGGGCGCCCTGATGACGAACGACGAGGACCTGTACAAAAGGCTTTGGTTTATTTACAATGCCTGCGGTGCTACACCCGGCCCAATGGACAGCTTCCTGGTGCTTAGAGGTATTAAAACCTTGCATCTGCGCATGAAAGCCCATTGCGAAAACGGTCGCCAGGTAGCCGAGTTTCTGAAAACACATCCTAAAGTCGAGAAAATTTACTGGCCGGGCTTTACCGACCATCCAAATCACGAAGTTGCCAAAAAGCAGATGCGCGATTTTGGCGGCATGATCTCTATCGTACTGAAAGGTGCCGACCTGCAGGAAACCTTCCGCATCGCATCCTCATTCAAAGTATTTGCCCTTGCCGAATCATTAGGCGGTGTGGAATCGCTGATTAACCACCCCGTAAGCATGACCCATGGATCTATCCCCAAAGCCGAACGCGAGAAAGCCGGTGTGGTAGATAATTTGCTGCGTTTAAGCGTAGGGGTTGAGGATATTGAAGATTTACTGGAAGATCTTCGTCAGGCACTGAGTTAAAACCTACCTCGCAATGACGTTTTTTATATGTAATGATCGAAAACATCCAATCCTTCCTCGACGCTAAAGTTGCCCAATACAACCGCCCGGAGTTTATTGAGAACGATCCTATCGTTATCCCGCATATGTTCAGCAAAAAACAGGATATCGAGATTATGGGTTTTTGGGCCGCTACCCTGGCCTGGGGGCAGCGGGTTACCATTATCAAGAAGTGTAAAGAGCTTATTACGTTGATGGACGGGGCGCCCTATGATTTCATCATCAACCACGAAGAACCAGATCTTAAAAAGCTGCTGAGCTTTAAGCACCGCACTTTTAACGATATCGATACGCTGTACTTCATTAGCTTTTTCAGGTATCATTATGAAAATTTTGATTCGCTGGAGGATGCTTTCGTGCCAACTCAAAATAAAGAATTTGTCATCCTGAGCGATAGCGAAGGATCTATCGGTCGGATTACCGTTGTGCAAAGTAATGAACCAGCGGAGAAATATCTTAACCACTTCCGTTCCTATTTCTTTTCCCTGCCCGATTACCCGCATCGCACCAAAAAACACGTATCCTCGCCTTCGCAAAAATCAACCTGTAAACGGTTGAATATGTTTTTACGCTGGATGGTACGGCAGGATAATAACGGTGTAGATTTCGGCATCTGGAACCGCATCAAACCTGCCGACCTGATCTGTCCGCTCGATCTGCATGTAGACAGGGTTTCCCGCAAACTGCTGCTCATCACCAGAAAACAAACCGATTGGCAAACCGCGCTTGAACTAACCGAACGCCTTAAACAATTTGATCCGCTTGACCCGGTAAAGTACGATTTCGCCCTGTTTGGACTGGGCATTGAAGAACGCTGGGGGATAGAGGGCGTGCTTCCAAACTTTAGCTAAGTACTAAGTTCTAAGTCTGAAGTCTTAAGCCCTAAGTCCGGATTGTAATTTTGACTTAAGACTTCGGACTTCAGACTAACTTTTCGCCTTTTCAACAACCACTACTGTGGGCTTCGGCTCTTCAATCCGTTCCATACGCACCAGGCGTCCGTCTTTAAAATAATAGAACATGTTTGCTACTACTCTTTGGGCATCAACTTCAACCACACGTTTGTAAACAGATCTTCCCTGTGTTGCCTCAACAAGGCTTAAATTATATTTCTGTGATGCGGTGAATTCCGTTTCGCTCATGCCAATGGTGTACTGCTTAACCGCGCAGCTTGCTAAAATAACAGTCAGGAATAAAATGGCGAATGACTTTTTCATAAGGGAAATGTGACAAGTTTTATAATATAATTTGTTTATGGAGGTATGACTTATAAGCACCCGAAAGGTTTACTTATTGATGGCCAAGAGTGCGTTTATTTATTGTCAATAAATGTTTTTTTTCGGACTATGACTATCGTGACAAGGTCTCTTTAGCCTCGTAATGCATAAAAGTGATGCAATATTTACTATTTGCGAACGGCTATCGTTTTGATAAAACCTATCAAAATGATAGGTTTTTCGATATTTATAAATCCCTGTATTTTGTAGTTAATTATCTGTAAAACAGATTTTTAATTATAATAATTGCCCTGTAGGCATGTGTTTTGACTACGAGGTTTCGTTATTAAAAACAGTTTATGGTGATAGTATTTCCTTGTTGCCGCGGCCAACATTCAATGTGGCTGCAAAAAAAATTCCTGGCAACGATATTGTCACTTTTTCCAACCCCTAATTTTTTATTTATTAAATGAACTCACACGTTAAGCACCTCACATTTGCGGGCATGATTGTTACGCTCGGTATCATTTTTGGTGATATCGGTACCTCCCCGCTTTATGTATTTCAAACCCTGCTGGTCGAAGGCGGGAAAGTAAATCAGGAACTTGTTTTAGGCTCCATCTCTTGTATTTTTTGGACATTAACCCTGCAAACAACTTTTAAATACATTATTATAACTCTCCAAGCTGATAACAAAGGCGAAGGAGGTATTTTTTCCCTTTACGCACTGGTTAGGCGCTACGGTAAATGGTTAGCTATTCCGGCTATTATTGGTGCCGGTACATTACTTGCAGATGGTATTATTACTCCGCCTATCTCTGTTACATCTGCTATCGAAGGGTTAAACCTGGTTCCCTATTTTTCGAATATTATTGTTCCCGGCAATAACCTGATCTTATTGATTGTGATTTTGATTATGGTGCTGCTTTTCTTTTTTCAACAGTTTGGCACCAAAGTGGTTGGCGCGGCATTTGGTCCCGTAATGCTCATGTGGTTCATGATGCTGGGGATTTTAGGTGCGATGCAGGTGGTACATTATCCAGGTATATTTAAGGCTCTAAGCCCTTATTATGGCGCACATCTACTAACAACTCACCCACAAGGTTTCTGGTTATTAGGTGCGGTATTTTTATGTACCACTGGTGCCGAAGCTTTATACTCCGACCTTGGCCATTGCGGCCGCAAAAACATCCAGATAAGCTGGATATTTGTTAAAACCACCTTGCTGCTCAACTACCTTGGGCAGGGTGCGTGGGTATTATCGCAGGCTCCGGGCAAAAACTTCACCGGCGTAAACCCTTTCTTTGAGATTGTTCCGCACCAGTTCCTTATCCCAAGCATTGCTTTAGCTACACTTGCTACCATTATTGCCAGTCAGGCTCTCATCAGCGGTTCGTTTACATTGATTAGCGAGGCTGTAAGCATGAACTTTTGGCCGCGCATAACTATCAAATATCCATCAAACATTCGGGGCCAAATTTATATACCGAGTGTTAACTGGATACTCTGCGTTGGCTGTATCCTGGTGTCACTTTATTTTCGCACATCGGCAGCTATGACTAACGCCTATGGCTTTAGTATTACCATAGCTATGCTTAGTACTACTATTTTGATGTATTACTTTATGCGCTATGTGAAACATTGGCCGGTGTGGTTGGTAACCATCATCCTGTGCGTATTTTTAACGGTTGAGTTCTCATTCTTTTTAACCAATGCAGTTAAAATATTAAAACGTTTATTCTTTGTAGGGTTTGAGGTTGGATTGATATTTACCATGTACGTTTGGTTCAGGGCGAGGAAGATTAATAACCGTTTCCTGCATTTTGTAGATATTAAAGAAAAATTACCGCTGTTGAATGCACTGAGCGCCGATACTACTGTAAATAAATACGCTACACATTTAATCTATCTAACCAAAGCAAACAACAGCAAGCAGATAGAAGAAAAGATCATTTACTCCATTATGAGCCGCCGGCCTAAACGTGCCGATATCTATTGGTTTGTGCACATTGAGCGTACAGACGAGCCTTATACCATGGAATACAGTGTTGACCACATTGAGCCGGGTAAGGTTATCCGCATCGAGTATCGCTTAGGGTTCAGGATTCAACCGCGGGTTAATGTGCTGTTCCGCAACGTGGTAGAAGATATGGTAAAACGTAAGGAAATTGATATTACCAGTAAATACGCATCGCTTAAAGAGTACAATATCCCGGCCGATTTCAGGTTTGTAATTATGGAAAAATTCCTGAGTTACAACAACTTATTCAGCGTGAGCGAAGGATTTATATTAAACAGCTACTTCGCCATTAAAAAACTGGCCCAGTCAGAAGCCAAAGCTTTTGGCCTGGATACCAGCGAAACCCGCATTGAAAAAATACCACTGGTGGTTAAGCCGGTGAGTAATTTGCATTTGAAAAGGGTGGAGCCGGTATAGGTTTGGTGAGTGGTTGATTAGGTTTATTAGGTGAGTGGTTGAATCAGTTCAATCAAATTCAACCACTCACCCAATAAACCACTCACTTAATTAATCAAACAAACCCTATGCTTTCTTCATCGAAATAAACCTTGTAAGGGTAATGGCCTAAAAATAAGTAAGATTATTGTCGTTCGAGTTTATCTAACAGGTCAGACAAATCTTTAGTTGTTAAAATGTCAATAAAGTTCTTTGTTTGGAGGCCAATAGTTAAAACTTTATCCCCAGTCCAGAGTTTTGCTGGGATATGTTTGGCCAAGGCGACAAAGGGAGTATCATTCAAATCAATATTCTCTAAAATTTTTTCTGTTTCAATAATTGTTTCAACCGGAAGTAAACTTTCATTTATAAAGATTATGTTTCTTGTAATAAGAAACTCTAATTCATCAAGTTCAGGAGCGGAAAGTTTTGTAAGTTTAAGTAATTTACTACGGTGTTTTAGAAGTTCATTTTTTAGAAAATCGCTGGTATAAAATTGAAAGTGATTCCGGGCATTAATAACTATTTTTCCAATTTTGCTTGATGGATTTAAAAGCGCGCTAAATATGATATTTGTATCAATTACAATTTTCATCGTTAATATAGCGCTTATAATTATTTAATAAAACGTGTCCTATTCTCAGTCCACCAATTTTTATTAATACTATCGGCCAGGTCATCAATATCGGCCTGAGTAGCTTTGCTTTTTGAAGTAAGCTCTTTATATCGGGCATAATCAATAAAATCCTGCAGATCGTCGGTATTAACCGAGGCCGGTAATCTTATAATAACCTCTTTGTTATTTCTTTCAATGATCATTTTATATTGCTTTATCCAAATATACTTAAAATAGGGATTATAATCACTACGCTTCTTCCTTAAAGAATACCTTGTAGAAATTCATATTCTTATCTTCATCAAAGCCTTTTTCGATGAGTTGTTTATCGCCATGGATATAAATGTGGAAGTTTTTATCCAGCTTTAATATACTTTTATAGTCGCGGGCCTGTTTTTTTACGGCATTGCCGGATATTTCGAAGGTGTTGCCAATAGGGCTGTCAAACTCCTGTTCGTACTGGTTTTTGAATGTTTTAAATGATTCAATGGCTTCCGGGTTGCCTATCACCTCGTTGCCAAATTCGTCCATATCAAAGGTTTCCTTTTCTTTAAAATACTTCATCGACCGGTTAAGCAGATCAATTTTATCGGCCTTGCTCATTTCAAACTGATCGTCGAGCTTTTGGGTAACAAAGTTTTTGTAAATGCCCAGGGTATTGTTGGTTTGGTTAAAGCTATCGTTGCGGATTTTGAGCTGTAAAAAATCGTCTTTCCAGTACACGGCCGCATCCTGGCCGCCGTTGGTTTTATCAACCACCACTACTTTATAACCGTTTTCTTTCTCGATGTTAAAGATAAGTACACCTTTATCCAGCTTGTTAATGTTGATGGCATCCTGTTCATAGTCAACCTGGAAACCGCCTTTGTCCGGGTAAACCTTCAGATAGGTTTCTTTATTCTCCGATTTGAAAATGCCAATGGTATCCAGCGGGTTGCCTTCAATTTGTACGCTGTTAAAGTAAACTACGTACAACTCGCCGCCTTTAATATTGGGGTGTGTGGTAACCTTAAACAGGTGTTTGGCAATTTTTTCTGATGCTTCGTGAAATTTTTCCCTATCCTCAAACGCCTGGGTAGCAAAGTTGTGCAGCTCGTTAAGCGCCAGGTCGCCGCTGCTATGTGTCAGGTGATAAACTTCGTTAACCTTTTCAAAAGGCTTTAAAAAATACTGCATCAGCAGGTTAGGAATAATTTCATCCTTCAATTCCAGCGGACTATCCGACAAGGCGTACAACTCATCCTGCAAAGGATTACCAACATGATGTACCGAAATAGTATCGAGCGAGGCTTCAAAAAAAGTTACCATAATTACAGCGAAGTTAAGGTTTTTAGTCATTGGGTCATTTGCTGCGCGTCATTAAGTCATTGAAAAGTAGTTCATGGCCTTTGGTTCATAGTTGAAGGGATTTTGTTTTACTTTTGCGTCTGAAACCGGAATTTATCGAATTTTTAGAATTGCACGAATTTTAAAAATTCTGTAAATTCCTTAATTCTACAAATTCCGGTTCAGATAAAACTATGAACACTCACCACTCACCACTCACCACTCACCACGAAGATACCATCGTTGCCCTTGCCACTCCAAACGGGATTGGCGCCATTGCGGTGATCCGCCTTTCGGGGCTGAATGCCATCGCTATTGCTAACAGTGTGTGGAAGGGTAAAGATTTAACCAAGCAGGCTTCGCACACCATCCATTTTGGCCATATTGTTGATGGCGATTTGGTGTTGGACGAAGTATTGGCATCGCTGTTTGTTGCACCGCGGTCATACACGCGCGAGAATGTGGTGGAGATCAGCTGTCACGCATCAGGTTATATTATCGAATCTATCATAAAGCTATTCATAAAAAAAGGGGCACGATCAGCCAAGCCAGGCGAGTTTACTCTTAGGGCTTTCCTGAACGGGCAGCTCGATTTATCGCAGGCCGAGGCCGTCGCCGATTTGATAGCCTCCAACTCCAAAGCATCGCAGCAGGTGGCTTTACAGCAATTGCGTGGTGGCTTTAGTACCCAGCTGCAAGCCCTGCGCGAGCAACTGGTAAATTTTGCATCGCTGATTGAGCTGGAACTTGACTTTGCCGAAGAGGATGTAGAGTTTGCCAACCGCGATCAACTGAAAAACCTCATTCATGAGATAACCAAAATAGTAGGCAGGTTAATCCAGTCATTTGAGTTGGGTAATGCCATCAAAAACGGCGTGAATACAGTTATAGCCGGCCGGCCCAACGCTGGCAAGTCGACCTTGTTGAATGCGCTCCTGAACGAGGAAAGGGCTATTGTAAGTCATATCCCGGGTACCACCCGTGATACCATTGAAGAGGTACTGAATATACAAGGCATTAATTTCCGGCTGATAGATACCGCCGGCATTCGCGAGGCCACTGATGCTATTGAGCAGATAGGGGTGCAGCGTACTATGGAAAAAATAAGCCAGTCGGCCCTGCTGGTATATGTTTTTGATGCGGAACTTATTACCCTTGAAGAATTAAAAAGTGATGTCGAAAGTTTACAAAGGCCTGGTTTAACTATGCTGATGGTGGCCAATAAAATAGATTTGTTGGAGTCAGAAAGTCCGCAAGTCGGAAAGCCGGAAAGTTTCGGATCTGGCAAGCTACAAAGCATCGATAATTTCTTCCAGACTTCCGGACTTCCGGACTTCCGGACAATTGCCATTTCCGCCAAAGAAAAACAACATATCGACAAACTGAAACAACGGATCTACGCATCCGCCATTAAAGATCAGCTCAGCGGCGACGAAACTTTGGTAACTAACATCCGCCACCTGGAAGCCCTCCAAAAAACCGAAGAAGCGCTCATACGTGTGCTTGGCGGGATAGATGGCAGTATTACCTCCGATTTTCTATCCATGGATATTAAACAGGCGCTGCATTATTTAGGCGAGATTACGGGTGTTGTTACAACTGATGATTTGTTGGAGAATATATTTAGTAAGTTCTGTATCGGAAAGTAATTAACAATTGATTGTCAGTGAGTTATGGGTTTTTAGTAACAAATGAGTAACAACTATATAATATAGTAAAAAAATGTTAATAGCTCGCAATTTTTATTTATAAATCTTGAATGACAATTATCAAAATAGTTTTTCTTCCAATAAGTCCTTCCAAATAATGAAGCCTTTGTCGTCAGAGTAATCATGAACAATACGGCTAAAGTGACCAGGGTTGGTTTCAAGATATTGCTGCCGTCCTTTTGCTCGGATTTGTCCAAGTAGTCCATCTATTCTTTTTATACTAAGTTCAAGATCGTAAGTCGACATTTCTATGTGCCATATATAGGTCGCCTCTTCTGTATCTAATGTTTCCCAAACCAAATGGTACTGATTATTGCCGGAAAGTAAAAACACAAATGAGAAAGGCTCTAATACAAAGCGAAGTTTTAATATCGTTCGTTCATGCTTATTAGAAAGATACCGAAGATGACGGTGGTGTTTATATTGCTTAAGAGCCAATATGTTTTCCAATAGATCATCTTCGTTTGTATAAATCATTTGTTCACTACCGCCTTGCACTTGCCCGGCATCCAATAAATTTTCTTCACCTGCCGGGATGCCTTTAATAATATTTTTATTCAAGAACCGAAACTTTACACTTTCAATGACTTCGCGGTTTATTTTTTCAAGATCACTGGAGGATGCTGATTTAAATACCAGCCTGTTGTGTTGGAATGTAGCCCGTATGTTTACCAATACCGTTACGCTTTTTAGAAACCTGATAAAGTAAGGTTTAAGTACGGTAAACTCTGGCCTGACATTTAGATTCTCTATTTCAAATTCAACTTCTTTATTATTAAAGGCGGCTATGGGATGTTTAAAAGCAATACTGCCAAATCTAAATTCTAATTGTTCAATTGGAACTTCAATTTTTTCATTTATTTGACCACTTATTGTTTCACTTTCATCTACCGGACTTGTTAGGCCACTTTGATTGAGCTTTTTATAATACAAGTTCCTTTTCTGAAATAGTCTTTCCAGGTAGCTGATCTTGTGATCGCGATAATCATATATAATTGGCGATATTTCTGATCGTTGTACCCTGCCGATATATTGGATGAGCTTGCCCTCAAAAGCGAATGGGTAAACTAAAAATAGGCACTCTATATTTTGAATGTCGGTTCCTTCGCCAAAATATTGACCTGTTGTGATCAGCACCTGAAAGTCACCTTTATTTATGGCAGCCCATTTAGCCTTTTTATTTAGGTCGGAATCTTCGCCACTTAATGCGATGGTATCGTAATGCTGTTTTAAATATTGTTGCAGAGAAATGATATGCTCCTTTCGTTCTGTGATGATAACAGCTTTTCTACCGGAATTTAGTTGTGATACCACATCATTTAAAATGAGTTGATTTCTTGTTGAATCATGGATCAAGATTTTAAATAGCGTTTCGAACTTGTCTGTTTTGGTATTAAAGGGAACAAACAAATCGGTATCCCTAATAATAATCTGCGTACCAGTTTGATTTTGCATCTCCGGTGCTTTAATCTCATGGATGGTTTCACCTAAATGAATAAATATTAATTTGCCATCGTTATACTTTCTAAATGGTGTAGCGGTAAGACCGTACATATAGTAGCTATTTAGTTTCCCAATAACACGCTGATAAGTTTCCGCCGGAATATGGTGGCACTCATCAATGATAATGGTGCCAAACGTATTCATCAACTCTGCATTTTCAGCTGTTGCCAGTGCTTTCTCCATGCTTTGGATCATTGCTACGGTAATGTGTTTTCCGGCTCTATTCTTTCCTTGCCCAATACGCCCAATATCTTTTTTAGGAATTCCTAGGAATGATTCTATACGTTCCATCCATTGATCAGCCAATTGCTTGCGATGAACTAAAATGAGGGCTGGTTGCTGCTTGTCTCTTATAATAGCCAAACTCAATACCGTTTTACCAGAGCCGGGTGGAGCAACGATAATTCCAAAATTTTTTTTGGTAGCTGCCTGCTGCGCGGGTAACTGATATTCCCTCAATGCTATAGAGCCTTTAAAACTAATTAACTCTGCTTTCTTTCTTTGATCTTCGAGCACATATTCAATTTGCTGCTCTTTACAAAACCGTAATAATCTCCCGATAAATCCACGGGGGACTGAGACAGATTCCGGTGTTTCATTCAGTAGTTTGAAGTAGCGTTTAACACCAAAAGTACTTTTATTGATATTCTTTTTCACCTGGTATTCATTGTTGGCGAAGTTTAGTTCCTCTTTCAAAAAGCCAACAAGTAACGCCGGCAAGCCAATGCGGCTAATATGAATTTCATTGTTCAATACTATTGCTAACTTACCAGCTATAGGCTGTTCTTTTTGAAATAGTCCTGTTGAAAGTTCGTCGTAGTCAGTTTGCTCTTTGTAGATGTAATTGAGTTGGTTTATCGTAATCCTCTTAATCGTTTTTAGAAACGCCCACTGGTCATCAAAGGGCTGTAAGGTTTCAGGATCAATAAAACAGCTGTTGCCATTACTCAAACTGGTTTTGTTTAAAGGCAAAGCAATGAGGTTACCTAAGCCTTTTTTTGAATGATAATCCTGGTTAGGGAAAAGCCGATCGAAACTTGAATTTTTATCGAAAACAGAAATCAAGCCTGCTTTCTGTAGCAGGGCCATTATTATCTTCCTGCTTCGAAATGCTTCATAGGGTTCTTCAAAAAATATCCACACATGGCCGCCTTTACCAGAACGGGAGCGCTCTAAGTAGGCAGGGATATCATATTCATCGCAAATTTTAATCAATGCCCTGCATTCTTCGATCCAATCTGCTTCGTCAAAATCAGCCGCGATGAACCATGATGTATTATCTTGGATTAATGGGTAAAGGCCTACAACCTGTTCGCCTTTGAGATGTTTAATTAAATGGTCGTCTGTTAATGTCTGGTAAATTTTATCAGCAAAAGTTTGAAAAGTACCGCCTTTCATTTGATGCAGCTTATATCGATGTGGATCAAAACTGTAAGCCGGCATATAGCTACTTTTACCACCTTTCTCCCATCTTAAAGCAAATACATCTTCCCTGCCTTTGAATAGGGATTTATACAAATTAAGTCGATCATCTTTCATTCAAAGTAAATATGTCATTCAAACACACCTATAAAGCATTTAACTATTCTCAATTTTATTTTGAAACCACCGTAGATAGCGTTCTGTCTGAGAAGCCAGATAATAGGGCAAATTAAGCAAATGATACTTTTTTCCTTCAGGGGTTATAGCTTCTGTAATCAATATTTCCCCGGCATAAAATCGTATAGCCATTTGATGGGAAACTAAATCCATGTATAAATGTAGGGATTTAAGTTTCCCCTCTGTCCCGGATTTTACTTCAATTGGAATGAGTTTCCCTTCAAACGGCCAGATAAAATCCACCTCAGCAGAAGAAGTCGTTTTTTCTCTTACCCAAAAGTTAAGACTGCTTAAGGCGTTATATTGCGAAGCCAACAGCTCTTGTCCTACCAGGTGCTCGATCATGGTACCCTGATATACTTTATTTAAATCAGTAGTGCCTAATATCTCTTTTTGAATACCTGCAAAGTAATTGAGCATCCCAGTATCCAGAATTTGTAAGCGTGGTGATTTTTTATGATCGGGTAGCAATGGGAGTTTTGTATCAGTAGATGGGTAAAGCAACTGTATAAGCAACGTATTTTCCAAAGTACGTAGTGCTTCACTCATATCCCGGGAACGGTAAGAAGAGTTACCGAAACCTTCAAATTTTATACGTTTTCCAGCTTGTGAAAACGATGCTCGTATAGCATGCCGAATATATTGTACATGCGAACTTGTTGCTGCATACTTCTCTACGTCGTCTATATAAGCTACAATTAGAGATTCGTAAATAGTTTGCAATGCGGTCAAATCCTTACTTACGCTATAATTATTCACGATTTCAGGCATTCCACCGATCAAAGCATAAGTGTGAAAAAGCTGCAATAATTTGGCATGTGTAAATTGCGGGGCTGGCGTAGTTTCTAAATAGCCTAACGCAGCACTTTCACCAATGGCATCCAAAAATTCAGGAAATGAGGCCGGTCGCAATACTTTGTATTCTACCCGTCCAACGGGAAAACTTATGTTTTTATTAAATAAAGTTTCGAGCATACTACCAGCCGCAATTATGGCTATATCAGGTTCCGACTCATAGAAATAGCGTAAAATATTCAAAGCTTCCGGCACCTCTTGTATCTCATCAATGAAAACAAGGGTTTTTCCCTTTTTTGATAGCGCTTTATCTTTTATAAAAAATAAGGTTTGTACTAATACCTCGATGTTATTAAACTGCTCAAAGGGTAACCTATCGTTAGCTAATTCAAGATTTAAATAAATGTATTGCTCAAATCGCTTTGCGAATTGATTTATCATTGTCGTCTTTCCAACTTGCCTTGCGCCCCTAATTACCAGCGGCTTACGATCATGTTTAGTTAACCATTTTTCTAATTCTGCTACGATACTTCTTTTAAACATGTCACAAAATTAGGGTAAATATTTTAATTTTATGGCACATAATTAGGGTAAAATTTAATTATTCATGGTACAGAATTAGGGTAACGTTACTGATATATATGCATTTTCTTGAAATGTGGTAAATATATTTTTCTCCGTAAATTTGCGGACTTTACAATGCTTATTACACAGCTTGCCACAAAATCATGTGACGGTAGTTTTGGCATCGAATGTTTTTTTACAATGCACACATTTTCTTTGAATGGTGAAGTTTGAACTCATATATGTTAAATTTTCAAAATCTAATCAGAATTAAACATTTAGAATGAGGCGTTTGGGTATTACTAATAATTTTAGTGTATTTAACTTATGCAAGTAAAACACCAATCAAATATGTTTACAGGATTAAATATACTCGAATTCACTGAAAAATTCTCAACAGATGATAAATGCAGGGAATACCTATCCGACCAAAAATGGGAAAAAGGATACCAGTGCGGTAATTGCAGCCATCCCCGTTACTATAATGGAAAGCAGGCAGGCACCCGGATATGTTGTAAATGCAAGTACTCGGAATCAGCTACCGCCCGTACGTTATTCCATATGCTTAAATTTCCTATACGTAAAGCGTTCCATATCATTTATACGATGTCTTGCAACAAAAAAGGCATTTCCAGCTACGAACTGTCCCGCCAATTGAGCCTTCGGCAGAAGACCTGCTGGTTTTTCCAGCGAAAAGTGCAGGAAGCTATGCGTAGTTCGGGGAACAACCTGCTTAATGGAACTATAGAAGTCGACGAGTTTTTCGTTGGCGGCCCTGAAAAAGGCAAAACGGGGCGGGGTAATGAAAAGAAAAAGCTGGTAGTTATGGCCCTCCAGGTTGATGCTTTCGGGATACACCGTTGCTATGCAAAAGTAGTTCCCAATGCAACCAACGATGAATTAGGGGCTTTCTTACAGGAGAAAATAGCTCCCCAAGCAACCATAAAAACCGATAAATGGAGTGGATATACGCCTTCGAAAGGCGATTTTCCTAATTTGAAACAGGAAAAATCTAATAAGGGAACACAGCATCCTTTAATGCATAGGCAAATTATGATGTTCAAGGCATGGCTGAGAGGGATACACCACCATTGTTCACATCTGCAGAGATATATTGATGAGTTTTGTTATCGGTTTAACAGGCTTAAGTATCCGGACAATATGTTTCACAACCTTATCAGAACGATGATCGGAGCCGGGCCATTATATCTGCAAAAATTATGGATTGCTTAAGCGCCTTATTCTGTAAATCAGATTACCTCTCCTGTTGCTGATAATCGGTAAGTTATCGAGTAGGAATTACGAGGTGGCTTGGGTTCTAAACAGGGCCGACGCATTAGAAATCATAGGTTGATAATAATTTGATTAGATAATCATTATCCCATGCGGCCTTAAGTCGTTTTCCTTTGATGCTTCTTTTACTGGATGTTTCTGACTTGAGAATGTTCAGC
>Ga0307507_10000022_pt1 | contig 214630 bp, 145 predicted proteins | sample 7_EM_MG_FD_207223 | JGI IMG/M metagenome (GOLD analysis project Ga0307507, IMG submission 207223) | Populus trichocarpa ectomycorrhiza microbial communities from riparian zone in the Pacific Northwest, United States - 7_EM | ecosystem: Host-associated > Plants > Roots > Unclassified | place... | reverse complement strand
GGCGTTCCGTGACACTACCCCCCCTCTTATAGAGGCGGAGCTCCGGCGACGCTGTGGTTACTATATACATATAGAAGGAACGCTTAAGGCATAGAGAAGGAAAAGAAATAACGCTAAAGGGGTTAGTAGTATGGAGTTCTACCAGCTCTAATCGTTAAATAGACCAATTAGGATTTTCTATCCCCGGGATAGAAAATCGCTATTAGCTTAGTAGAAGGCGGTAAGCTAAACTAACATCTTTACAGTCCGCAGCGATATTATATAATAAGGCTTAGCACCCAAGAATTTAACTAATTAGATAACTTTAACCGGTAGTTAAAGTTCCTGGACATCTTAACAATTTTTTAGTTATGTAATGGCAATCTACGGCAATCTAACGGCAATTTGCCCTTATGTAGTAGTATATAATAATTGAACTCTATAAGGGCTCCTATAGAGGATTAGGCACGAAATCTCTGCTTAGGCCCGGTTTCTATAGATTCGCGTAGTAAAAGTCGCTAATTAGGTCCTTTACATTTTTAAAGTCTTCCTATAGTTGCTATTCTAGCTAATCTATGTTAAATCCTATGTAGATAGCTCTATAGTAGAGCCACCATCCTCTGCCTTTGCTAAAGTATTTAGAGTTAATAATTCGTTTAATAGTCCACTCCTTATAGTTCTTATCTTCGTTCTTATCTCAGATTAGTACTAGTAGGGGTTTAGGCTATATCTATCCCGGTAAGGGGTTAGGCTAGTAAAGGTATAGTAGCTATAGGTAAAATACAGGCTATATCCTACAGGTGGCTAGGGCTAGCGGGAGCTCTAGCTTATATACAGCTCCCCTATTAATAACTCGTTTAATCTAATAGGGGCCGAGGTTCTTATAATTAAGTAACTTTATAAGCCTCTATATAGAGATATTGCGTGTATCTAGCCATACCTAGTCGCCAACACGTATCTCCGGTGGTGGCGTTCTATAACGGTCGGCGAAGTAGGCCTGCTTTGCTTAAGCCCAGGCCATTTCTCCCCTACAGTAGTTAAGTAGATTTTTCATGCGGTCTGCATACTAGTCGGCAAGTAGCATCTTAAGGCATTTTCTATATAGTAGTTTCTTATTAATAGGTTCTAGTGGCTCTATACTAGATTAGGGGTGATAACCCTTGTTTACAAAGAACGGAGTAAGTCCTATAGTGGCTAAAACATGGTTATTGGCTGCAAACTCGCCTAGTAGGAGGTAATCTACCCAGTTATCCTAGCCGTAGGCAACAACCTGTCGTAAGTACGCCTTTATACTGGTGTTGGCGTTTTCTAGCTATCCTGTAGTCTTGTAGTAGAAGGATATAGACATCTTAATAGAGATACTAAGACGTTAATAGATCCGTCTCTGTAATAGAACCTTATAGCAAGAACTATGGTAGGTCCTATTATTGGGCTAGGTATATAGGTAAGAACAAATCAATAACGTAATAATAACTAGTGGAGTGGTTGCCTAACAGACTAACTCTAATTATATTCTAAGATTCACTATAAGGAGAGAACTATCTATGGTAGGGACTAAGGTCCTTTAAATACACAACCATACTCCTAAGAAATCCTCTCTTGTACATAAGGTATGTAAGGTACGTAAGGTATATAATAGACCTTATAGACCTTATAGACCTTACAGAGCACACTATGTAACTTCGGTTACCACTCCTCGTTATATAGCTCTACTAGATCCATCCTAGATCGTGCCTATATTAACCAACTAGCTTCCTGCGACTCTTCCCTAAGTAGTTATAACATCGTACTTAAAGCATCCGTAACACTATCTCCCTCCTCTTTATCTTTATCCTTAAAGATTCCTAACATCTCCAAGTCATCCACTAGAGGTGTAATGTCCGTTTAATTAGTCTGGTTAATATCCTTGCTTATTATACCTAAAGCTTCTTCTTCTTCTTCGTTCCAACAACGTGCCCGTACTATGGCTGCTATACTATCGCTTGGTGAAGTTATGCCGTCTCCATGTTCTCGTTATGCGAAAGAGGGGTTAGTTTGTGTTGCGCTGGTAAGTCCTTCGTCTCGGCAACCCTCTTCCTATGTGGAGTGTACTAAGTCAAACGTTTAATCGTCCTGCGACGTTCGCTCGGTTTTTAACGCTAAGTGTACGCGTCCTATGACTTTTAATAGTCTTCAAGTTCCCTAAGTAACTTGTTGTAGGGTCTTATATTCAATCTACCACTATAAAGCTTAACGGTAAGCTCTTAAGCGCCTTAGATAAACTTCGCCGCTTACAGAAAGTAGAGTAGGAGGCTATAGCTGCTTAACAGCGTGCCCTTAAAGCCTGTTTATTGGCCTCCGCCCGTCTTCTTCGTCTTGAGAAAGTGCGTAAGAAGGTTTATTCTAAGGAGTGGAAACTAGTTTAACAGGGTCTTAATAAGCTAGGTGATAAAAGGACTGGCTCTCCTCCTGCAAGGGAAATAACTCTAAGTAGCTTAGTAATTGCTCCTCTTAGGTCCCCCTTAGGTAACTCGTTCTTTAGTAATCCCTTTTTAACGCTCCCTAACCTACTTTTTTCTGATACTTCTTTACCTTTCCTATAGCGTTCTCTAGGTTGCTTAGTGGTTCCTAAGTAGTCTTACTATAGCCTATCCACTTTACTTTATACCACGTTTCGTTATCTATATCCTCGTGACTAATAATATTCAAAACTTGCTATTTGTCTTCCTTTTGTCCTCTATACGTGTCTGCCTTATAGACTAGTGGCTTAATATTCCCATATACTGGCTCTAGCATTGCGATATACTATATAGGGTAGATCTTTATTTTGGCTAATAGGTTTAACTTATATATAACTAATAAAATTCTTTACTTAACTTTAAAAGGTCCTAGTCTAACATAGTCCAACTTCTTACTTAGTCGTCGACTCTTGAAATTTTTGTGTAGTAGCTATACTTTATCTCCCTCCTTAAGATCTGGTCCCTTAGATCTCCTAGCGTTATAGTACCTTTTCATTTGTTCTTATACTAGTTTAGCTGTTTCTTTAAGGTCTTTATAAAGATTTATTAACATCTCTATTCTTTACTTAGCTATGCTACTTGTCTTTTTTACTTAATGTGGCAATAATGATGTTCTTAGCTCGTATCCGTAATTTGCCTTAAATGGTAATATCCCTATTCCTTCTTGTAGTGTTGCGTTGTACGTAAACTGTATAATTGGTAATAACAATACCTAATTATTCTATATGTAATTAATATAATACCTTAGATACTGCTCTAGTGTCTAGTTTAGTCTTTCCGTTTGTCTATCCGTCTATAGATAATACGCTGTAGATATTACTGCGCGAACTCCCTATTCTGCTAAAAACACTTCCTAAAATGCTGCTATAAATCTTGGATTTCTGTCTAATATAATCTTATCTAGTGCTCTGTGTCTTACGAATACTTCTTTTATATAGATTCTAGCAATATCTTCTACTAATATTTCTTTAGTGTATGCTATAAAGTATCCCTACTTTGTTAGCTTATCTACTATTACTAAAATCGCGTTATAATCTTGTCCTATAATAGGATCTCTTAACTTTAGTAACTTAACAATAAAGTCCTATAATATAACTTCCCATAGTCTTCCTGGTATTTCAATAGGTTATAGCCCTCTATACAGCTTATGCCTTATTGGTTTATTTCTTTGGCAATCTAGATATTTCTTTATAACTTATCTTACTAGTCCCTAAATTCCTTAAATAATATACTCTTCTTAAAGTCTTAACACTAAGCCTATAGCTCTGTTGTGTCCTTATATTATTCCCTTATAGAATTCCTTAACAAACTCTTCTGTAATAGACTTAGGCATATACATTACTTCTCTGTTTTTATATTGCTCTAAGTCTGGATTCTCTGCCTATGCTTCTTAGATCTTCTATATCCAATTACTCTCTAGTAATTTATAGATCTGACTTTCCTTAGTTGCTATAATCTTTAGATAATTATACCTAATTAATCCGTCTTAATCCTTTCGCAATAAAGCTCCTAATAGCTTTTCGTTACTTTATAGTTCAGCCTTTCTACTTAGCGCGTCTGCTCGTGCATTGTCTGTACCCTTAGTATACTAAATTTCGAAATGGTATTCTATAAGCATTTCCGCCTATCTAACCTATCTTTGGTTGAGTTCCTTTGTTATTAGGAATCCTGTAAAGTTTTTATAGTCCGTCTTAACTATAAATGGTTTCTCTATACCTTGCAAGAATGCTCTCTATTCCTTAAGTGCTATAACTATACCTAACAACTCCTTATTGTAGATGTCATAGTTTAACTCTAGTAGTGTCATCTTTCGACTATAGTATGCTACTAGGTGCCATCTATCCTAATATTTCTATATAAAGTATACCCCTAGTGTAAAGTCTGATATATCTATTTCTACAACCGTCTCTAGACCTGGTTAATAGATCTTAAGAACTGGCTTCTAGGTAAACAACCCTTTAACTCTCTTAAACAGTTCTTATTACTCCTTCCCCTATACCCATAGTTCTTTTTTCTTTATTAACCGCGTAAGTAGCTTAATATCCTTTAACCATTACGCTATAAACCATCTATAGTAATTGCAAAACCCTAGGAACGATTTTAACTGCGTAATATTCTCTAGTTTCTACTAATTTACTATAGCCTCGATCTTTTTTAGATCTATGCTGAGTTGGCCTAGTTTAATGATAAATTTAATAAAATTGGTCTTCCTGGTAAAGAACTTGCATTTCTTAATTGCTACTAGTATCTGTTCTTCTTATAGTCTCTTTAAGACCCACTTAACGTGTTCTCTATGTTCTTCCTTACTCTCTAAGTAGATAATAATGTTGTTAAGGTATACTATAATAAATTTATCTAAGTATTCTCCTAATACACTATTAATTCGCTTCTGAAACGTTACTAGTACGTTTATAAGCCCAAACTGTATAACTAATAGCTTATATAGTCCTTCCTTTGACCTAAAGGCTGCCTTCTATTTGTTACCTTCCTTAATCCTAATCTAATGGTACGCCCACCTCAGATCTATCTTTATAAAGATCTTTGCGTTGCCTATTCTGTCTTGAATTTCGCTAATTAAGGGTAAAGAATACCTATCCTTCCTAGTAATGCTGTTTAACTGTCTGTAGTCTATACACATCCTAAGTTTTCCGTTTTTCTTTAAAATAAACAGTACTGGATATCCTACTAATAACTATGACGGTCTAATATATCCCTTGCATAAGTTCTCCTAGATAAACTCCTTAAGCGCTACTAACTCTGTTTTAGTAAGCTTATAGATTGGAAAGAACTTTAAACTCGTTTCCTCTTCCAATTCTATCTTATAGTCCTAGGCTGCATGCTCTAACAGCTTTTCACTTTCTAGTAACCATAACTTTTTACCATACTTATAGTATCTCTTTAGTATATAACTTAAGCTTCGCTTAGTCTCTTTATATATCGCTCTAACTTGGTACCATACCAGCTTAGTCTATTGTCGCACTTTACGCTGTTAAGTATTCTTAATATTAACTTAACCTATAACCCAATCAATTTTTAGACTGTACTTTTATAACTAAGGCATTTCTAGTATCGCCTTGTCCTATCCTAACAGTAGAATATTAAAAGATATTCTAACTGGTCTTTCTTCAATAGTTAACTAAATAGGTCCTATTTTAAGATTAATAATGCCTCCTCTATAGGCTATCTAATCTCCTAAAATTGTTATAAGTGGATACGGGTGTTTTTTTTGTCTATATGGTAACCCTATCCTTTCCACTATTTTTAGTAATATGTGGTTCCTAGTTACTCTACTATCTACTAACGCTTCAAACTGCTAATCTTGCCATTTAACTTATAAATTTAGGTGTTGTTTTTAAATTCCTTTAAGGGTCTAAGGCTCTAATACTAGTTCCCTCTAGTCTTATACGCCTCCCCTTTTCCTAACTATTGGCTGCTAGATCCTACTTATACTTAATCCAACCTTAGCTAATACTTAGTTCGTTTCTTTTCCTCTATATGCTATAGATAAGTGTTCTCTAGGCACTCCTACTACTATTATCTATCTAGGCATTCTTCCGTAAGGAATCTTCCTAGTTAAAGTATTAAGTCCCCTTAACCTTGCACTTCTACTGGGTGCCATCTATATATATACTTAGCGTTCCTAAACCGCTTTTCTTCTAGTGCCTAATATATCCTTACTAGGTACTTCCGGTTCTTGTCTTTAGGTGCCCTATGCATATTATATATATTATCCATATAAGCTATCCACGATAGTATATAATACGCTACATGTTTTAGGTTAACTCTTAGTTTATCTTTATCTTTAAGTTTAAACCTATACCTAGTTAACCTAACTACTAGTATCTCTACTGTAAGTACTAAGACTTATTACTTACTTCTCCAATCCCTAGATTCTTCTTTTAGGTTCCTTAACGTTATAATTAATGCTCCTTTAATATAACTTATACGTTTTTCCGTAATGGGTTGGTCTTGGATAACTTTTTCATCTAGCTACCTATAAAAGTCTGCCTATTTGTTATTATGTCATTGCCTATACTACTTTCCATATAACTGGTTTAGTGTATATGGTCTATCTATTAAAAAGTACCTTATTATTACTACATCATAATATCCTTTAGTATGTCTTTCTTTAAACCTAGTTAGAATATCTAGATTCTCTTCTTATTCCAGTTTATCTAACCATTTTACACTAGGTGTCCCTATACTTGGCCTATTAGTAACTCTTTATACGGGTACTCTATCCCTTATATAACCTAGTATAGCTAACCTCTTGTCTAGCTTTTACTTTTACTATGTAATGATTTGTGTTCTAAACTTATCTATAGTTTCTTATTTTCTACGTCTTGCAGCTAGATCCTTATAGTCGTCTTGCTTTTTAATCCTAGTATTAACTATTTAATCTTTAGACTAAACACTGCGTTTACCTAGGATTGTTAACATTCTTATTCGTTCTCTAAACTTATAGTTCTTAAACTTGCGTCCTATACTTATTCGTTTATTACTAAACTGAGTTACTACCCTTCCCTATCAGTTTTCGTCCGTTATGGGTCCTTGGGTATGTCTTATCTTGTCTTAAGAATCTTAAGCCTATAGCCTTTTGCCTTTATTAAGTAATAAGCTAGCACTAGCAGTCGTCTACTTACTTAGTTTCTTCTAAACATTACTCCTATTATCTTATAAAGCGATAGAAATTGTATCCAATGGTGTTATAATATCTGTTACTAAACCCTATTCCGTAACGGTCTTAGTTTCTGCTTCTGTTTCAACTTCTCTAAGGTCTGCATGCTCCTAGTAAGCTGCCTTTATTACCTTATTATCGGTAAATGCTTCGCCTTTATTAAATTTATCGTCTTTAATGTCCAATCTATAAGCTAGTTCATTAGTTCCTCTAAACTTAGATAATAATAGCTCCTATAACTAATAGCTTACGCTATACTTAGCGTCCTTATAAATTCGGCATACGTTGTTATAATAATACGCAAAACTGTTAATTGAACATTCTTTTATTCCTCACAGTACACCATTGTCCCTCTATATATACGTGTCTCCTGCTAGCCTAGTTCCCTTTACCGCGTGGTTACTCTAACCACCCCTACAGTCTCTAGCGAAATGACCTTATTTTCCGCAATTTATGCAAGCCCTATCTTTAAACCATTTTTCTTGCTATAGAGTCCGCCTAAACGTCTTCTACTGCTAAGATCCCTGGTTTAGCCTCTACTCCTAGGTCCTTTAATTACTTAATCCTTAACCTCTAAGTTTCTATAGTTTCTTTTCCCACCTTTAGGTTTCTTTAGTACCGCTTAGGTCTATTGGCTTTGCGCTATTCCATAGTTTTTAACTCTATATCTGTCGTTACGTACTTTGCGCCTTATACAACTATAGAACTCTGTCTTACCCTCTCTTAGCTTGTTCCCTTTAATAGATCTAGTTATTAATCTTTATTAACTAATCTATTAACTTTCTTAGAGTATCCGCATCTTCTATTAGGATAATTGCGTCCTAGACTTTAGCCTTAAGTTCCTATTTATACTATGCCATAAGCGCCCTATTATTCCACTTAACCTATATAGCTAGTGTTTAAAACTGTGTTATATACTCAATTACTAAAGTGCGTTATACTAAGTTCTAAAGCTTTTGTTCCGCTATGGTTATAGCCTCCAGGTCTCCAAATATTTGCGTTAGTCGCTCCGCAAACCCATTCTAACTAGCAAATATATACCATACATCCTAGTTAGTAGTTATTATGCCATTAGCCTATATTTCCGTAAGATACGGTTTAAACCACTTAAGTTCCCTCCCTATTAGGAACAATCCTGTATAGGCTATTTAATCTAACAATATTGCTAACTTCGCTCCTTTCTGCACAACCTTGAAGTGCATCTGCGTAAGAAATCCCTTAAGCTTCGACTTTTCTCCTAAAAACCGTTTAATTGAAGGTAACTTAACTTTTGCTACTCCAATTCTATTAATGCGTTCTTTAAGTATCCTATTATTATCTTATAAGTGATTAACCATTTCCTATAACTAACCTTGCGTAACCACTTAAGAATCCCCATTGTCCATACTAGTATTACCTGGCCCTAAGGTTGTGGCTGTTGCCGACGCCATTATAACTAGTGCTCTAGGTGGCATATTGTTCAATCTTGTTTAATACCGTAACCTTAGTAGTAAATGTGTAACGGAACCTTGTAGCAAGAACTACAGTAGGTCATATTATTAGGCTAGGTATATAGGTAAAAACAAATCAACAACGTAATAATAACTAGTAGAGTGGTTGCCTAACAGACTAACTCCAATTGTATTCTAAGATTCACTACAAGGAGAGAACTATCTACGGTAGGGACTGAGGTCCTTTAAATACACAACCATACTCCTAAGAAATCCTCTCTTGTACGTAAGGTACGTGAGGTACGTAAGGTACATAACAGACCTTATAGACCTCACAGACCTTACAGAGCACACCACATAACTTCGGTTACTACTCCTCGTCACATGGCTCTACCAGATCCATCCTAGATCGTGCCTATATTAACCAACTAGCTTCCTGCGACTCTTCCCCAAGTAGTCGTAACATCGTACTTAAAGCGTCCGTAATAGTCTCCATAGGTTAGAGTTAAATTGCGTGCCCTAGTTAGACGTAATAGAGTCGGGTATCCCATATAGTTAGTAAACTTCGCGAAGAAAAGCGTCTGCGACGTCATTAACGGCTATACCTTTAGTTAGAACATAGTAACGTTCCTTTATAAGTTAGCATATTATTATTAGGATGTTCTTATAGGTACAACCATACCGTTTATAGGGTAGTAGGTCAGTAATAAAGTCTATAGCTATATCTGCCCACCGCCGTATAGGGATTAGTAGCGGGTATAGTAGTCCTTAGTACTTAGTGCAAAAGGCCTTAGCGCGCTTACAGCCGTAGTAGGCGCTTATAAAGCGTTCAACTAAGTCTATTATCTTAGGCTAGAAGTAGTATCGGCTAAGGAGTTTATAAGTTCCTCCTCTACCTAGGTAACCGCTTAACCAGAGGTCATGGGCTATCTAGATTAGTTACCGTTATAGGTCTTCTAAATTAGGGACAAATAGATGGCCTCTATAGTAGAGTCTATTCTCCTTTACTTCTAAGGCTACTATATCAATTTAGCCTAAGTTTCGGAGGCTAGTAGGTGGCTTACGGGCGCCAGCAGTTTTCGCGGCAATAAGTTAGTATAATAACAGGTCAATAGAGATGTTATATACAGCAATAATAAGCTTATTAATTTCGGGGGGCGGCTTTAAGTCCGTAGCATAAAGCTAAGGTGCGGATAGTTCTATCATAGGTAGCATACTAGGGGCTAGGTTCCTTGCTTTTAGGATTATCTACTATTAGAACTAATTATAGGGGTCATCCTCTAACTAAGGAAGATCTTACAAGCGGTATATTAGGCTATCAGGTTTTATGCCTTATACTCCCAGCCTATATACAATTTTAAAGTTAAAACCAGAGAGGAACTCGTTCCAATATACTTAGCGTTAGTTTAGCTGCTTTATAGTTATAAAGTATTCAAGGTTGCAATAATCCATAAGGACTTTAGTTAGCTGGTTAAGTTCTACTAAAAAAAATTCCAGTTAGAATTCTTTAAACACTTATACAATCACAAGGAGTTCTTTGTTATAGATCTTATAATTACACTCTTATAGTATAAGCTTAGACAAGTAGAATGCAACTAGGTAAAGAAGACCGTTATTACCCATCTAAGAGAGGACGCCTGCGTTAACGTAGTCTAAGGAGTCAGTTTTAAGATAGAGTTATCGTCCTAGTGTAAAGTGAGCTAGGATAGGTACTTTAGTAAAGGCATTTTTAAGGTCTTAGAACGCCTTCTTACAGTTAGGCATCCAGGTAAAGCATAGGTACGTTTTTCTTCCTTTTACAAAAAGGCCCTTTGTTCGCATCATTGCTATAAGTAGTGCTACTACGCCTAAGAAGTTGTATATAAATTTCCAATAGAAGTTAGCAAAACCGAGAAAGGCTTATACATCCTTAATACAGTTAGGGGCTTACCATTTAGTAATTATACATACCTTCTCAGGGTCCATACAGACACCCTTAGTAGTAACAATTAGTCTAAGGTATTTTACTTCTATAACTAAGAATTCGCACTTCTTTAAATCAATATAGAGTCCTGCTTCCCTAAGGCGCTATAGGACCTTTTAAACGTGCTCAGTATACTTAGAAGGGTCGTCGCTATAAATAAGTATATTATCCAGGTACACCAAGCAGAAGTCATCAAGGTAGTCCCATAAGGCGTTATTAATATAGCTTTAGAAGGTGCCTAGGCCGTTACATACACTAAAGAGCATAATAGTATATTCAAATTGGCCAAAGCGCAATACAAATGCGGTTTTCCATTCGTTGCCTTCCTATATTCAGAGATAGTTAAAGGCGGCGATAATATCGAGCTTAGTATAGATTTTGGCTTAACTAAGCCGCTTAAGGGTCTTACATATAAGCGGTACTAGGTATTAGTTCTTAATCATAATAGCATTAAGTCCTCTATAGTTAACACAAAATCAGATACCTCCTCCAGGCTTCTTAACGAGAAGGATAGGGGCAACTACTAGTAATATACTAGGACAAATAAACCCTTTATTAAGGTGCTCGTCAATATACTTTTTTACAACTAGAAGTTCGTCTTTTGACATTAGGTAGGGTCTCTTATAAAATAGCATTTTTCCTTATTTAATATTAATAGCATGGTTATTAGGTCAATATAGGGGGAGTATATCTACGCCCTTTTATAAGCACATGTTAATAAAGTCATGGTACCTCTTAGGGAGGAGCTTACGGAGTTCCTTATTAGTAAGTCCCTTTTTAAGCTTTATAAACTTCTTAAAGTCCAAGGTTAAGAGTTTATTGAGTTCTACAGGCGTGTCATCCTCTAGGAGGTCCACCAGATCTATCCTATTACTATAGAGGACGTAATCCTGTTCTTTATTAAGTTTATATAGCCGTAAGCAGGAGGCTACTATAACAACCCAGCTCTTCCTTCGTACTATGCAATAGAAGGCTGCGGCACTAACGTGGTAACAGTTAGTCATAGGTAGTATAATCAGAGGTTCTTTGGGTTAATATCCTAGGGAGTAGGTAGAGGCGGCTAGGCTATACCCTAGGCAGGTCTCTCTACAGTAGTTAGAGTTAAAGGTCACTTCTCTTTTCTTCTAGTTAATAATAGGGTTATACTGCTCGAGCCAGTTCATTCTAAGGATAATAGGGTAATTAGCAAGTGGTATAATATAGGCCTAGAGCTCTTCTTAGTGTCCGTTTATATCCAGGTAGAGTTGTGCTATATAAGTAATCTTTTATACAATACAATTACCATTAGCGAGTTATAGGGCGCGGGCTTTAGTAAGGGGTAAGGTTAGTAGGTTATATTTACGCACAAATTAAGTATTTATAAATTTATTAGTAGCTCCATAGTCAATCATAGAACAGTCTTTATATTATTTTTTAGCAGTTGTTCCTATTACAGGTAAAACTATCTATTTCCATCCATCCATTTTTACTAAGTCATCTATTAAGCAGGCCAATATATAGATCCCTCCATTATTAGGGTATCCCAGCTCGCGACTTAGGGCTAGGACTAAGCATTTCCCACTACTTCCGCTACTGCTGCTTCTTCATCTTATACGGTAACGGTGCGTAGCGAGGTATTCGGTGTTTAAGGTATAAAGTTAGGTATTAGGCGGCAATTACCAAACCTAGCCATTAGGTAGTTTGGGTTTTCATAATAATAGCCTTTTTAACGGCATCTATAGCAGCGCCCTAGCTTCTAAAGTAGCTCATACTCTCCGTCTAGAAGTTTACGTGGGAAGGTTAGAATAGAGAGGTTAATATTAGCTCCAGTAATAGTATTAGTAGTAGGCGTCGGTAACCTAGTATATATAGGTATAGTTGGTCCGGAGGGCTTTTATATAGGAGCCTTTAGGTAAGGGTTAGCAATAGAGATCTAATTTAGTCGTCGTTTAATCTTCCATAGGGCTGCCACCATACTATAAACGTCATTATAATTGTAACTAGCGGCAGCGTAACTAAGACAATAGGTAACCTTTTTAAGGAGGTCTTTCTAGTCTTCAGCATCGTCTTAAAAGAGGACTCTAGTGTATTCCTAGAACTTAACATAGAACTTATTAAATAACTTAGTAGGACTTATCTTTAGGGCGCGTAGTTTAGCTTAACTGGTGGCCACTAGGTCATAGTCGCGATATATTAGGTTAAGATTGTTAAGGACCTTATAGTAGGACTACCACTTCTAGGGGCCATTAGTCTCCCATTAGGCGAAGAGTCTGTTAAATAGGGTACCCTTTATACGCCTAATAATATAACCAATCTTGGTATCCTCCCTAGGAAAAAGATAGGCGCTCTAGGTTAGTTTCTCACAGATTTACATCTTTTAGTAGCTATATTCCTTGCGGTCTCCCTAAAAGACTAGGGGATTAGGGTATCATATATTAGACCCCGCAATTATAGCTTAAGTTCAGTTACTGTTATAGGGGTTATCCCTATTAGGTAAAGCTACTCAACGCTAACTTTCGGCCAAGCGTTAGGTGGATAAGGTTGCCGGAGGCGTAGGGACTTAGGTAGTATAGTACATAGTAGGGAGGTACTTAGCATTATTACAAATATGCTTATTAAGCTAAGACTATAAGTATTTAATTATGCCCTCCTTCTTAGTAACCTAGGCAATAAGTACAATTTTAGCTTTCTTCAATCGTTAAACGTCGCGCTTAGATATATAGAGGTCATCTTTAGTCTCTTAGCGTATATTATTAGCAAGTGCCTTACTAGCTTATAAGTCTTGGATAATATCGTAATCTTAGGCAGCACGCAGTTCAGCTCACGTAAGCTTTAGGTAGTAGTTCTATAGAAGGCGGTAGTATTTATTAGGTTCTTATGCTACCATTTATACAAACATCTCAGCGTCTCATATTTTAATCTTAATAGGTAGCTGCCCTTCTAGTTGCTTTTCCGTGGCTGTATAATTAATAAAGGATAAGACGTCGCCGGTGTCTATCTTGTCAAGATTGTCGCTATAGCCACCTATACTAATAGGGGTGTACCTATCCTGCTAGGCTGGTTAACTCTCATTATCTTTAAGGTAGTGCTAGGTGCTTAGGGGTACTCGTAGTTATAACTCTTCTAAGCCGCTAGGCTTGCCCTTAGGGGTTAAGGCTAGGGTTAATAAATTAAATTCTCCTAGGATTAATTAGCGTTGTAGGTTAGGTTAAGGTATTAGGTTACTCTTTAGGCTTAACATAGTGGCTAGTAAGGAATATCGTCTTACTATTATAGTGCGGAGGTTGCTCGTAGACACGCTGCTTCTGGCAGCGCCTACAGTATCGTAGAGACGTAGAATTGGTCGTAGGCTAGGTGTCGGTAGTAAAAAAAAAAAGGCGCAACGTAATGTCACGGGACGGGGGCAATGGCTACAGAGCGTATATATTTAAGGAGTCTACAAGACGTTGCGCGATCGATCGTAAGGATCAAGGGCGTAGGAAGGTAATATACTACGCGTGGCTGACGTAAGCTGTACGCGAAGCGTACGCGAGGGCACGGGGTTCCGCTAGGGAGTCTCCCATAGAGGCTCCTACGGCGGCGTTCCGTGACAGGAGGGCTTTTAGGAGAGTCGGCGTTATTAAAATTACTATAAGAGGTAAATTAATAGACAAGACACTAAAAGAGTATAGTTAACACATATGATTTAAAGGCTATCTTATACTAAATATTTTGCGTAGTAATTCTATTAGCCTGCCTTTTAAGAGAAGTAGAAGCATGACAAGGATTAAACTTTTTAAAAGCAGCAGGCGACGAAGAAATAAGCGGCTTAAAGGCAGGTAGCGAAGAGGTAAGCGGTAAAGAAGTAGGCGGCAAAGAGGTAGATAGTAAAGAGGTAAGCGGATTTCTAGCGGATTTTGCAATAACCTTATTATAGTGCTCTGCTAGATCCGACAAAGAGTGCTTTAGTATATATTTCCTAAAATTTATTAGCTACAGGTATAATTTAGTATTAAAAAGCTTACTCTCTAGGCAGAGATTCTAAAGGATTAATAAAAGAAAGAGCGTTCTTAGAAGCGTCCTTAATTATTTTATTATTAACGTCGCGCGTATTAAGTTCCTTAACTAAATAGCTATCGGGCGTATTTAGAGGTGTAAAAGAAGGCATTGTAGATAGTAGTATGCTAACTAACAGTAGATAAAACAACAATAATAAAGTTTGCGGTGCGTTATTGTAAGGTGGAAGATTAGTAAAAGAAGAGGTGCGGAGGTTAATTAAAGGTGAATATCCGCGCTATAGATTTTATTGAATTAGCTTACTAATAAATAATCGCTATTATTATAACTTACCTTAGTAAATATTAACTACCTTATATACGCTTATTTGTAACGCGTAAATCCTTTATAGTTAAGTTACTACTAATTAAAGTAAGTGGGCGCCGTCTAGTTGTCACGGCGCTGACACAGGTACTGTTGCAGACCCTAGTCAGGGGCTCGCCTAGACCCTTGGCGCCATGTATATAGACGTGTCCTTTCCTCGACCTTCCTCTAGTCCTCGTCTTGGAATTCTCGTTCACTGGCTACTAATAGATTCTGTTCTTTTGACTAAGCCTTCACAAGTTGACTTATAAAGTAATATTAATATAGAATTACCGCTTGGCTAAGGTGCTGGAGAAGGGTTATAAGCGGATATTAGGTTTACTTGGTAAGCGGATTTCTCACTTTTAAAGTGCGTAGATATGTCCTTTTGTTTTCTCTTGCTGCGAGGCGGATCTAATATTGGCTGCGTTACATCTAAACCTAAGGGCGGAGATTAAGCGCTAGGCTATAGGTTCTAAGCTGCGCTTAGTTTAGAGAGCGGAGATTAAACATTAGGCTGCAAATCCTAAGCCGCACCTAATTTAGAAGGCGGGGATTGAGCATTAGTACGTGAATCCTAAACTACGCCCGGTTTAGAGGGCGGAGATTGAGCATCAACAAGGCCACGTTGATTTGCAATAACCGCACGCGGAGATTGCTGCGGAGATTGAATACTACGCTGTGGACTAGCGCCACCTATATTCGAGCCAACAATACTATTAGACTTCTGCTGCGGAGCTTAAAGGCTACACCGCGGACTAACACCTAGGTTGTTGCGAGATACAAACTAAGGCAGCGGAGAATTATAAGGATAGTGCGGGGCTATATTAAGAAGCTGTTAAAAACAATAGAGGCGCTGTAGGGAGTTATTAGGATGCCAAAGGTTAAGTTAAGGGTACTACGGATATATACTAGATGATTTTTAAGCGGGTAGCCGTGTATCTAGAGTATACGGATATTAAACATCTAGCTGTTAAGATAACTGCGATAGAGTGGCATATATAGTCTGGGACCAGTTCGCCTGTAAGTCTTAGGTTAATATAAGCTAAGATATTTAAGACTTAGTTATATCCGTTTGCGAGCTAGATACTAACGATAGCTATAAGGGCGGTAGTACTTTAGTTTGCAACGGTTAATTAAGGCCAGCACTCCTTATAGTTAATGCACTAATAGGTCCCTATTAACCCACTAATAGTAGAGGCGTCTATAACGAGCTTCTAGATACGGCAATATGTCTACTAGATTGCAACGCAACCTATAAAACACTAGTACTAGAGCATTATGTTTCTTCCTTATAAATAAAGCGGATAAGCGCGTCTACTTTATCTCCTAGCAAGCTGTGATCCTATTCGGGTAATATCCGCTTAAGGCCCTCGCGAGTTAGCGGAGGTTAGATATAGAGCATGCGGATTTAATTATTGGATATAATATAACTAGAAATTGGACTCCAAACTATATCCTAGTATATTGTATTAAGCTATCCTTTAATCTACTTTTTAATACTTATAAATAGATCCTTTAATCTACTTTTTAATACTTATAAATAGATCCTTTAATCTACTTTTTAATACTTATAAATAGATCCTTTAAGTACTTACTCTTCGCAATATTCCTAGTATATAGTACGACAATATTATACTCCTTATAAGCCTGCAATAAATTATCATAATTAGAGCAACAGCGTGGACCTCTAGATAACGGACTTGTCTCCTTATACGGCTTAAGTAGAATATTGCGTAGATATCCAGTAGCTTTATTTATAAGCTCGTATAATATATCTAAAAGTGCTGCCCGTTTCTTTATATTAGTCTTTACCCTCTTCTGTTTTTCTATATACTTAATTGGCAGGGCTAATGATGTTATATTCTTATTAAGTATTTGATCCTCCTCCTCCCAAGCAGATACCTGCGAGATAATATTACTGTTAATTATAATAAATAAAGCTAGATTGCTAGCAAAATCCACTACCCTATCCTCCTGTATCGCTATCCTAGCAGTAATAAAGTCATGACCGAGTCGGGTAAACAAAGGGGCTGTAGGTTTTTAAGACTTTCGCTTTAGCGGTGTAATATCCGCAAGAGCGCCCTTATACCAGTCTTTAATAAGGATAATTGCATATCTAGTAACACTATTACGTTAGGCGGCCCGTCCAAATTGCTGTAGTATTATGTTTAGGCTTTTGTTGGGATGATAACCGTATATAATAGAACAGACAATATCTGGAATATCCGCACTATGGGCCAGGGCATCCGACGTAATAAAAATACGGGTAGGTAAGTCTTCTGCATAGAAATTTTAATACTCCCTGCTTTTGTCACATTTAGATAATATCGCATAATAACTCCGCACTGCTATTTTAGCCTGCTTAATAGTATAGCCCTTAGTTATAAGCCACGAATGGATAGTATTTATACATCCACAGATATGATTTTTGGTATAAAGAAAGATAATTATCTTAGGAATTAATTCGGGACTTAGAACCTTTTGTCCCTTTAGCTGTATAGTACCTCCTACCGGATTTTGGATCCGCCCAACTGATTAATAAATAGGGGTAGCGGATATTTAACTAGAAGATGCGGATATCCTACTAGGCGCTGCGGGCGGTTGGCTAAATAATATGGATATCTTACTAGACCCTACGGATATCTAGCTAAGAGTTGCGGATATATAATCCTCCTCTACTACCGCCTCCTTAAATGCCTCTTTAATAACAAAGAATAGTGCCTTGTAATTATTCTTATCTCTCCTCTTAATATAGCCCCTAATAATAGATAGGTTAGGCCGATTAATATCTATTTATTTAAGATCTGTTATACTCTAATAAAACCCCGCTAGCTTTATTACCTTTGCATACGTCTTCTTATTAAGTGTTGCAGTATATATAAACCATGCCATTATTGGACCAAGCAGTGATCGGACCTTAAAGAGCTGTATATAATAGGGCCAGAAGTGTTACAGACAGCTTAAGTACAATGTTACAACTACTTAGAGAAGAGTTGGAGGAAGCTAGTTAGTTAATACAGGCACGGTCCAGGATGGATCCGGTGGAACTATATGACGAGAAATGGTAGCTGAGGTCACGTAATATAATCTATATAATCTATATAATTTATGTAATCTGTAACAGAGTAGATAGAGCACACATACCTTATAGAGCAAAGGGATTTCTTAGGCGTATAGTTGTATATTTAAAGGACCATAGTCCCTACCTAGATAGTTCTCTCTTCGTAGTAAATATTAGAATACAATTAAAGTTAATCTATTAGGCAACCACTCTACTAGTTATTATTATATTATTAATTTATTCTTACCTATATACCTAGCCTAATAATAGGACCCACCGTAGTTCCTACTATAAGGTTCCGTTACACATTTACTACTAAGGTTATAGTATTAAATAAGATTGAACAACATGCCACCCAAAGCACCAGTTATAACGACGTCGACGGTAGCCACAACCTTAGGGTTAGGAGATACCAGTATAGCGGACATAGATTCTTAAGTAGTTACATAAAGTCAGTTATAGGAAATGGTTAATCGCTTATAGAATAATAGCAGGCTACTTAAAGAACGCATTAATAGAATTAGAGCAGTAAAGGTTAAGTTACCTTTAATTAAACAATTCTTAGGGGAGAAGTTAAAGCTTAAAGGGTTTCTTACGTAGATGTATTTTAAGGTTATATAGGAAGAAGCGAAGTTAGTAACACCTATGGACTAGGTAGCATATACAGAACTATTCTTATTAGGAAGAGCTTTAGAGTAGTTTAAGCTTTACCTCACAGAGATATAAGCAAATAGTGTAACGACTACTAACCCGGACGTACGGTATGTGTTTGCAAGTTAGAACGGATTTATAAAACAGTTAACGTAAGTATTTAGAGACCCTAAAGCAACCATAATAGCGGAACGGAAACTTTAGAACTTAGTATAACGTACTTTAGTAATTAAGTATATAACGCAGTTTTAAACACTAGCTATATAGGTTAAGTGGAATAATAGGGCGCTTATAGCATAGTATAAGCAAGGACTTAAGGCTAAAGTCTAGGACATAATTATCCTAATAGAAGATGCGGATACTCTAAGAGAGTTAATAGACTAGTTAATAAAGATTAATAATAGGATCTATTAAAGGGAATAAGCTAAGAAAGGGCAAGATAGAGTTCCACAGTTATATAAGGCGTAGGGTATGCAACAATAGATATAGAGTTAAAAACTATAGAATGGCGCAGAGCTAATGGACCTAAGTAGTACTAAAGAAACCTAAAGGTGGGAAAAGAAACTATAGAAACCTAGAGATTAAGGATCTAGTAATTAAAGGACCTAGGAGCAGAGGCTAAACTAGGGATCTCAGCAGTAGAAGACATTTAGGCGGACTCCATAACAAGAAAAATGGTTTAAAGATAGGGCTTGCATAAATTACGGAAAATAAGGTTATTTCGCCAGAGACTATAGAGGTAGTTAGAGTAATTACGCAGTAAAGAGAACCAGGCCAGCAGACGGTACATACATATAGAGGGACAATGGTGTACTATAAGGAATAAAAGAATATTTAATTAACAGTTTTGCGTATTATTATAATAACGCATGCCAAATTTATAAGGATGCTAAGTATGGCGTAAGCTATTAGCTATAGGAGCTAGTATTATCTAAGTTTAGAGGAACTAATAAACCAGCTTATAGATTAGATATTAAAGATAATGAATTTAACACAAGCGAAGCATTTACTAATAATAAGGTAATAAAGGCAGCTTACTAGGAGCATGCAGACCTTAGAGAAGTTAAAATAGAAGTAGAGACTAAAACCATTACTAAATAAGGTTTAGTAATGGATATCATAACACTATTAAATACAATTTCCATCGCTTTACAAGATAAAAGGAGTAATGTTTAAAGAAAACTAAGTAAGTAGATAACTGCTAGTGCTAGCTTATTACTTAATAAAGGCAAAAGGCCACAGGCTTAAGATTCTTAAGAAGAGATATAAGAAGCTTAAGATTCTTAAGACAAGATAAGACACACCTAAGGACCCATAACGGACGAAAACCGATGGGAAAGGGTAGCTACTTAGTTTATAGATAAACAAATAAGTATAAGACGCAAGTTTAAGAACTATAAGTTTGGGGAATAAATAAGAACGTTAGTAATTTTAGGTAAACGCAGTATTTAACCTAAAGATTAAACAGTTAATACCTAGATTAAGAAGTAAGATAACTATAAAGATCCAGCTATAAGACGCAGAAAATAAGAAACTATAGATAAGTTTAGAATAAGAATTATTGTATAGTAAGAGTAGAAACTAGACTAGAGATCTAGCATGCTAAACTATAGAAGGGACAGAGCACCCATATAAAGAATTACTAGTAGGCTAAGTGCAGGGACACCTAGGGCGAAGTGGTTAGATAAACTAGAATAAGAAGAGGATCTAGATATCCTAACTAGGTTTAAAGAAAGACATACCAAAGGATATTATAATACAGTAATAACAAGGTACTTTCTTATAGATAGACTATATACACTAAACCAGTTGTACGGAAAGTGGTATAGGCAACAATACAATAATAAATGGGAAGATTTTTATATATAGCTAGACAAAAAAAGTTGTCTAAGACTAACCTATTACAGAGAAACGCATAAGTTATATTAAAGGGGTATTAATTATAATATTAAGGAACCTAGAAGAGGGATCTAGGGACTAAAGAAGTAAATAATAAGTCTTAGTACCCGCAACAGAGATACCAGTAGTTAGGTTAACTAGGTATAGGTTTAAACTTAAAAATAAAAATAAATTAAGAGTTAACCTAAGTCACCTAGCGTATTATACACTATTGTGGATAGCTTGTGTGGATGACACCTATAATATATATAGAGCACTAAAGGACAGGAACCGGAAGTACCTAATAAGGATATACTGGGCACCCAAGAAAAGGCGGTTTAGGAACGCTAAGTATATATATAGATAGCACCTAGTAGAAGTACAAGGTTAAGGGGACTTAATACTTTAACTAGAAAGATTCCTTATAGAAGAATACCTAAAGGGATAACAGTGGTGGGAGTGCCCAGAAAACACTTATCTATAGCATATAGAGAAAAAGAAACAAACTAAGTATTAGCCTAAGTTGGACTAAGTACAAACAGGATCTAGCAGCTAATAGTTAGGAAAAGGGGAGGCGTATAGGACTAAAGGGAACTAGTATTAGAGCCTTAGACCCTTAAAGGAATTTAAGGACAATACCTAAATTTATAAGTTAAATGGCAAGATCAGCAGTTTAAAGTATTAGTAGATAGTGGAGTAACTAGGAACCATATATTACCAAGGGTAGTAGAAAGGATAGGGTTACTATATAGACAGAAGGAATACCTATATCCACTTATAACGATTTTAGGAGATTAGATAGCCTATAGAGGAGGTATTATTAATCTTAAAACAGGACCTATTTAGTTAACTATTAAAGGAAGACTAGTGAGAATGTCTTTTAATATCCTACTATTGGGACAGGATAAGGCGATACTAGGAATGCCTTAGTTATAGGAGTATAATCTAAAGATTAATTGGGTTATAGGTTAGGTTAATATTAAGGATATTTAATGGCGCAAAGTGTAATAGTAAACTAAGTTGGTATAGTACTAAGTTAAAGCAACATACGAAGAGACTAAGTGAGGCTTAAGTTATATACCAAAGAGATACTATAAGTATGGTAAAAAGTTATGGTTACTAGAAAGTGAAAAGCTGTTAAAATATACAGTATGGGACTATAAGATAGAATTAGAAGAAGGAATAAGTCTAAGGTTCTTTCTAATCTATAAGCTTACTAAAATAGAGTTAGTAGCGCTTAAGGAGTTTATTTAGGAGAACTTACGTAAGGGATATATTAGACTGTTATAATTATTAGTAGAATACCTAGTACTATTCATCCCAAAGAAAAATGGAAAACTTAGGATATATATAGACTATAGACAGTTAAACAGCATTACTAGGAAGGATAGGTATCCTTTACCCTTAATTAGCGAAATCCAAGATAGAATAGGCAACGTAAAAATCTTTACGAAGATAGATCTAAGGTGGGCGTACTATTAGATTAGGATTAAGGAAGGTGACGAATAGAAGGCAGCCTTTAGGTTAAAGGAAGGACTATACAAGCCATTAGTTATGCAGTTTGGGCTTATAAATGTACTAGTAATATTCTAGAAGCGAATTAATAGTGTGTTAGGAGAACACCTAGATGAGTTTGTTATAGCATATCTTAATAACATTATTATTTACTTAGAGAATGAGGGAGAATATAGAGAACACATTAAATAGGTCTTAAAGAGACTATAGGAAGAACAGATACTAGTAGTAATTAAGAAATATAAGTTCTTTATAAGGAAAACCAATTTTATAGGATTTATTATTAAACTAGGGAAAATCAGCATAGACCTAAAGAAAGTCGAAGCTATAGTAAGTTGGCAAGAACTAGAGAATATTACGCAGTTAAGGTCGTTTCTAGGGTTTTATAACTACTACAGGAAGTTTATGGCATAATGGTTAAAAAGTATTAAGCTATTTACAAGGCTAATAAAGAAGGAGGAACTATAGGTTTGGGGTAGTAAGTAGAAGAAGCTATTTTAGGAACTTAAAGAGTTATTTACCTAAGAGCTAGTCCTTAAGATCTATTAACTAAAGTTAGAAATGGTTGTTAAGACAGACGTATTAGACTTTGCACTAGGAGTATGCTTGCTATAGAAGCACTAGGACGTATAGCATCTAGTAGCATACTATAGTTGGAAAATGACACTACTAGAGTTAAACTACGACATCTATAACAAGGAGTTGTTAGGTATAGTTGTAGTACTTAAGGAATAGAGAGTATTCTTATAAGGCACAGAGAAACCGTTTATAGTTAAAATAGACTATAAGAACCTTATAGGATTCCTAATAACGAAGGAACTTAACCAAAGATAGGTTAGATAGGCGGAAATGCTTATAAAATACCATTTTAAAATTTAGTATACTAAGGGTACAGATAATGCACGAGCAGACGCTCTAAGCAGAAAGGCTAAACTATAAAATAATAAAAAGCTGTCATGAGCTTTATTGCGAAGGGATTAAAATAGATTAATTAGGTATAATTATCTAAAGATTATAATAACTAAAGAAAGTCAGATTTATAAATTACTAGAAAGTAATTAGATATAGAAGATCTAAAAAGTATAGGTAGAGAATCTAGACTTAGAGTAATATAAAAATAGAGAAGTAATATATATGCCTAAGTCTATTATAGAAGAATTTATTAAGGAATTCTATAAGGGAATAATATAAGGATATAACAGGTCTACAGGACTAGTATTAAGACTTTAAAAGGAGTATATTATTTAAGGAATCTAGGGATTAGCAAGATAAGTTATAAAAGAATGTCTAGATTACTAAAGAAACAAACCAATAAGGCATAAGCTATATAGAGGGCTATAACCTGTTAAGACACTAGGAAGACTATAGGAGGTTATATTATAGGACTTTATTATTAAGTTATTAAAGTTAAGAGATCCTATTACAGGACAAAATTATAACGCGATTTTAGTAATAGTGGACAAGCTAATAAAGTAAGAATACTTTATAGCATACACTAAAGAGATATTAGTAGAAGACGTCGCTAGAATCTATATAAAGGAAGTATTTATAAGACATAGAGCACCAGATAAAATTATATCGGATAGAGATCTAAGATTTATAGTAGTGTTTTGGGAAGTGTTTTTGGCAGAATAGGGAGTTCGCGCAGTAACCTTTATAGTATATTATCCGCAGACGGATAGATAAACGGAAAGACTAAACTAGACACTAGAATAGTATCTAAGGCATTATGTTAATTACGCACAAAATAATTAGGTATTGTTATTACCAGTTATATAGTTTGCATACAATACAACACTATAAGAAGGAATGGGGACATTACTATTTAAGGCGAATTACGGGTACGAGCTAAGAACGTTATTATTGCCATACTAAGTGAAGAAAATAAGTAGCATAGCTAAATAAAGAATGGAGATGTTAATAAATCTTTATATAGACTTTATGGAAATAGCTAAGCTAGTACAGCAAAGGATAAAAAGGTACTATAACGCTAAGAGATTTAAGGGACTAGATCTAAAGGAGGGAGATAGAGTGTGGCTATTATACAAAATTTTTAAGAGTTAATAACTAAGCAAGAAGTTAGACCATGTTAGACTAGGACCTTTTAAAGTTAAGTAAAGAATTTTATTAGTTATATATAAGTTAAACCTACTAGCCAAAATAAAGATCTATCCTGTATAGTATATTACGATACTAGAACTAGCATATAGAGGTATTAAGCTACCAGTTTATAAGGCAGATATATATAGAGGACAAGAAGAAGACAAATGGCAAATTTTAAAGATTATTAGTCATAAGGACGTAGATAATAAAACGTGGTATAAAGTAAAGTAGATAGGCTATAGTTGTTACGGCGCTAGTAGAAAACGGTGGATTATAGTAGACGTTATAGTAGACGCCGAGTTACGTAAGTCCACGTGACTAGAGGACCGCATAAAACTTTATATAGCGCTACTATTCTTCTCCCTTCCTTTCTCTAGCTTTGGATCCTCGTTTATAGACTACCAATTGTATAGGCTTGCGCGTCCCTTATACCGTGCTCGTGCCTTGATTAACTGAGTCGCTAACATTATCTAAAGCTCAACTACTCTTTCTTCCTGAGAAGGAACTTAAATATATCTATAAAGGACATAGAATAGGACCCCAAGGACATCACTAGGACTATAAGGATAGGACAGACCCCTAAGAACCAAAAGAACACGAACAGAATGCGAAACCTAAGAATAGGATACGCACGGACTAGAACCCCTAGAAAATAAACAAATACTGGAAATTACCTAATACCCCTACCACTATGCCAAGAAATACAGCAGCCGGCAAAGCCGCTGTAGGACCCGCAAATACCTCCGATGGTGAAATAGTCGCCGTTTTAACAATTAAGGAGCTTGCTTCTTATGCGGCCAGAAAGACCACTTTGCAAAGGATTGCCAGATAAAGGCAAAAACGGGCAAGGTTCTATTGATTTAGGAAGACAGTGCGAAGTTAGAAAAAAAGGAACTCTAGAGGAAGACTCCTCTCTAGGGTTAAAAGGGATTAATATATTATATATTAATCTAGGTCGGCTAATTAGTAGAAGAAGCTGCACTATCCCTTATACCTTATTCTGCAATAGATATTAAGTTTTAACCTCTGCTTTAGCTAACTCTAGAGCAAATGCCTTTGCCTTAATAGACACCCAGTATGCCGTAAAGCTGGCTGACTTTTTAAATGCACCCTTTAAAGAACTGCCCAAACTAATTCCTATTTGCGGGTATAATGGACGAATAGGGCCACCTATTACGACTATCTTGCGGATTTACCTCCGCATTAACGGACGAAGGTAGTATAACGTCCCCTTTCTTATTACGGACCTTGGGAGCCATGATATAATTATAGGGAGAAAATGGCTAGCCTATTTAGGCTTACAGCTTAACGTACGGAATAGACGGCTTATTTAGCCTAAAACCCTACCCCTGACCCCTTCCTTTATAAAAGAAATCAGCATTACAATGGAAAACCTTGTACGGCCCTAGATTAATACTATTTACTAGGCCGATGCTATGCGCAGAGACTAGGCTTTTGAGAAGGATATACATCTTAATCCTTAATAGATCCGTATACTACGCCGCCCCCAGACTGTATATATTACGCTATCTGTACCAGAGACCTAGGAAGTCAGTAGTGACCTAGCTAAGCCCCCCACGGAGAACCTAGGCCCTACACAGCCCTAAAGGAAAACTAGGGACATTGGACGCCATACTAAGCTAATAGATAGGAAGGATAACTTACGGAAAATGGAATATAAGCTAAGGAAGACTATACACCCTATACCGCAAGATACGGCCTGATGAGCGTTTATAAAGAAACCTATGGACCTCCCACCAGTCGATATCTGCTGTATTAGCGCTGTAGGATTCTACCAGAACTTAGTTCAGCCTAATACCGTTGCCTTTACGACTAGCCTATACGAAATTGATTGAATGCTTAAGGAAAAGGAAAGCGAGCTTAGCGGACAGAAAAGCGAGCTTAGCGGATAGGAAAGCGAGCTTATAGATAAGGAACTAGTAGAACAAAAACTGCCTAATCAATACTGGAAATTCAAGGACGTATTCTCTAAGGCAGCGTTAGATATACTTCCGCCTTACTGACTATATAACCACAAGATTGAGATCGATTAAGGCAAGGGAAGTACCCTTAGCTTTAGCCCTCTCTACCTACAGTCTATCGCCAAATTGTAGGCCATAAAGCAGTACCTTATCGACAACCTTAATAAGGGCTTTATTGAGCCTAGCCAAGCCCCTTTTAACTCGCTTATTCTCTTTACCAAAAAACCAAATGGAGGACTGCGCTTTTGTATTAACTACTATAAGCTAAATAACATAACCCGTAAGAACCGCTATCCACTACCCTTACTCAATAAGACTCTTGCCTAAATAAGTAAAGCTAGGGTCTTTATAAAGCTTAATATCCGCTAGGCCTTTTACCGAATTAGAATAGACCCTAGGTCTAAAAAGCTTACTATATTTTGAACCCGTTATAAAACGTATAAATATAAGGTACTCCCTTTTGGACTAACTAACAGACTAGCTACGTACCAGCGGTATATAAACAATATACTCTTTAACTACCTTAACGACTTCTATACGGCCTACCTAGATAATATTATAATTTACTCTAAAAACAAGCTAGAATACAAGAAGCATGTCTATAAAGTCCTATAATAGCTCCGCGAGGCTGGTCTCCAGGCCGATATTAAAAAGTTAAAATTTAGTATTAAGCGTATAAAGTACCTAGGTTTTATTATTAGTATAAATAGAATTAAGGCCAACCTAGAGAAAACGGCTGTAATTAACTAGTAGACACCCCTACAGACCATAAAGGGGGTATAATTATTTTTAGGTTTCTATAACTTCTACCAATACTTTATTAAGAACTATAGTAGGATCGCCTAGCCTCTTAACCACCTTACTAGGAAAGACCAGCCATTCCACTTTAACGCCATATATATGTAGGCCTTTAATAAGCTTAAAAAGCGGCTGGTATTAGCTCCCCTACTTACCTACTTTAACCTAGAATGGCCCTTAATGCTAGAAACTAATGCCTTAGACGGTGTAATAGCCAGTATTTTTTCCTAGAAGTAATTGGACGGAGAATAGCACCCTATTATATACTATTTAAAGACTATAATAGATGCTAAGCTAAAATACTATATCTATAATAAAGAAATGCTGGCTATTATCTCTAGCTTTTAGTACTGGCGTAGAGGGGACCCCTAAGCCCATTAAGGTAGTTTCGGATTATAAGGCCCTAGAATACTTTATAATAACCAAGGCCCTTACGGCCCGCTAGGTACGTTAGGCGGATATCCTATTTTAGTTTAACTTCTTAATTATATATAGACCAGGCGCTATAAACCATGCGGATACTTTTATAAGGCATAAACAGGACCTAGGTAACTAGGCAGCTATAAAGATCTTATTATAGACCTAGGCACTACTATAACCAGAGCACCTTAACCCCCAGATATAGGCAGAACTAAATACGGACCCTTTAGACGCTGAGATATGCCCTATTAACTCCATGGAACTTGACCTTATTAATAAACTACTGTAGGCAAACCATACGGCCCCTTCTCTACAGGAGTGCCGCGAAAAGGTAAAGGATGCTACTAGCCCATAGTCCCTTAAAAACGGACTACTTAAGCACTGGAAACAGCTAGTGGTAGCAAAGGAACAGAATTTATAGACTTAGCTTATCGCTAAAGCATATACTTAGGTCTCTACGGCCCACCCCAGAAAAAATAAGACCTGTAGAATTATTAGCGACCGCTATTACTAGCCTAAAATAGTTACGGATATTGACCGCTATATATAGAACTACAATAACTGCTATAGGTCTACAATTCCACAAGATAAGACCCTAGGGCTATTAAAGCCACTCCTAATACTAGAACGCCCCTAGCAGTATATCTCTATAGACTTCCACAAGTTACCTACGGACCGTGACGGATATAATATGGTTATAATCCTAGTTAACCGCTTTGGCAAGCGCCCGTTCTTAATCCCCTATTATAAGAATATTAATGCTAAAGAGGCGGCCTAACTGTATATCCACTATATCTACCGAATTTACGGACTACCAGATACTATTATATCTAACTATAGGCCGCAGTTTATATTGGCCTTCTGGAACGAGTTTACCTAGATCCTAGGTATTAAGCTAAAGCTCTCTACGGCATACCACCCCCAGACAGACAGTTAGACGGAGATTATAAATTAGTACTTAGACCAGAGACTCCGGCCCTTTATTAACTACTTTTAGGACTACTAGAGCGGACTATTACCTATAATAGACTACGCCCAAGCAACCCTACCCTATAACTCTACAGGGTTTGCACCTATTCAGCTAGAAATGGGATACTTACCCTATATAAGCTTTAACTGGAAGAGACCGGAAGGACCATAGACTATACGCGAAAAACTATCTTATAAGAAAGCACAGCAGTATACTAGACGCTTAAAAGAAGTATAGATAGTAGCCTATAAAAACCTAAAGAAGGCCTAAAAATCGATAAAACAGCAGGTAAATAAGCACAGGCATAAGCCTGACTTTACCATAGGTAATAAGGTCTGGGTTATAATAAAGAACTAGAAGATAGAACGGCCTAGCTGTAAGCTAGACTATAAGATGGCAGGACCATATAAAATCCTTAATAAAGAAGGCAACTTATATAAGGTTAAACTCCCAGACTTAATTAAAGTCCACCCTATTTTCTCACCAAATAAGCTATAGAAAGCTACAAATAACCCACTACCTAGATAAAAGAATAAGCCTCTACTACCGATTTAAGTTAATAGCGACAACAAATAGGAAGTTAATAAAATACTAGCCTGTAAACTAGTACGAGGAACGCTAAAATACCATATCTAATGGAAAGGTTATAATCTAGACCCAATCTGGTACCCCGCCTAGAACTTTACAGGTTGCCCCTAGAAGCTTAAAGAATTCTATAACTAATACCCTAACAAGCCAGGACCCCTAAAGTATCTAAATGAGTAGATGGAGTGCTGGTATAGCGAAGATAATAAGCTACCTATTAAGCATACAGATAAGAACACCCTACGGATATAATACGGACATACAAAGCCTAAGGGCAGGCTTTTTCGGAGGGGGGGGTAATGTTACGGCGCTAGTAGAAAACGGTAGATTATAGTAGACGTTATGGTAGACGCCAAGTTATGTAAGTCTATATAACTAGAGGACCGCATAAAACTTTGCACGGCGCTACTATTCTTCTCCCTTCCTTTCTCTAGCTTTGGATCCTCGTTTATAGACTACTAATTGTACAGGCTTGCGCGTCCCTCATGCCATACTCGTGCCTCAATTGACTGAGTCGCTAACAATAGTAAGACTACCTAGAAACCACTAAGCAACCTAGAGAACGCTATAGGAAAGGTATAGGAGTATTAAAAGAGAGCAGGTCAGGCAGCATTAATAAGGAAGAATTATTAAAAAATAAGTTACCTAAGGGGGACCTAAGAGGAGCAATTGCCGAGCTACTTAGAGTTATTTCCCTTATAGGAAGAAAGCCAGTTCTTTTATTACCTAGCTTAGATAGACCCTGTTAAATAAGTTTCCACTCCTTAGAATAGACCTTCTTATAAACCTTCTTAAGACAAAGAAGACGCGCCAAGGCAGATAAGTACGCCTTATAAGCAGCATAAGTACGTTAAAGCTCCGCAAGGGAAGCTAAAAGCTTATTATTAAGTTTCGTAGCAGTAGATTAAATACAAGACCCTATAATAAGTTACTTAGGGAACCTAAAGACTGTTAAGAGTTATAGGACGCGCACACTTAGCATTAGAGATAGAGCGGACGTCGCAGGACAATTAAATGTTTGCTTTAGTGCACTCCGAACAAGAGGATGGTTGTTAAGACAAAGGGCTTGCTAGCGCAATACAGACCAACCCCTCTTTTACGTAGCAAGAGTATGGAGACGGTATTATCTTACCTAGAAATAAGATTGCAGCAATAGTACAAGACCGGCGAGCTGTAGAAGAAGAAGAAGAAGCTTTAGGTATAATAAATAAGGATATTAACTAAATTAATTAAACGGATATTACACCTCTAGTAGACGACTTGGAGATATTAGGAATCTTTAAGGACGAAGATAAAAAGGAGGGAGATAGTATTACAGACAGCTTAAGTATAATGTTACAACTACTTAGAGAAGAGTTAGAGGAAGCTAGTTAGTTAATATAGGTATAGTCTAGGATGGATCTAGTGGAACTATATAACGAGGAATGGTAGCTAAGGTTATATAATGTAATCTATATAATCTGTGTGATCTGTGTGATCTATAATAGAGTAGACAGAGCACACGTACCTTACGGAGCAAAGGGATTTCTTAGGCGTATAGTTATGTATTTAAAGAACCATAGTCCCTACCTAGATAGTTCTCTCTTTGTAGTAAATCTTAGAATACAATTAGAGTTAATCTGTTAGGTAACTACTCCACTAGTTATTATTATGTTGTTAATTTGTTCTTACCTATATACCTAGCCTAATAATAGGACCCACCGTAGTTCCTGCTATAAGGTTCCGTTACAAGAAGCTCTTACCCTAGTTAGCAACTAGATAATACTTATTAATTATAACCAAGGAAATATGCGAGCAAAAAGTGGGCTAAGTAAGGATATAGTAGAACCGTTTACTTAATAGTAACTCTGGCGATACTAGAATATGTATAAACCGACCCGCCTTAATATGTTTTAGGATATCCGTATACGCTTTTATCACCTCCGCATATATAAATACGGGATTTGCTCCTGGGATAGCCTATATCTTTAACAGCTACTCCTCTCCAATTGCGTTTAGAGGCAATATAATAATAGCAACAAAAGCTTAAATCAGTAATGGAATTACCTGCATTATTATACTTTTACCCCACGATGTCTTCGCCGCTAGGAATAAGTCCCTCTGCCTATATATTACCCGTCTTAACATCTTAATTTGATTAGGTCGTCCGCTATACGGATATAGAAGCTTAATAGCTCTATCTATTACGCTTAACTGTTTGTCTTTGCTTGCCTCCTATAAGGCTAGAAGCTCGTCTTACACGTTCTATAACTGCCTCTCTGCTAGGGACGTAAGATTCTCCTATATACGATTATCTAGCTCCTATAAGCTCCGCGAGACCTGCTAGCGTTTCTATTTAACTATAGGTTTCCAACCCCTACGTCTAGTGGTTTTCTTTGGAGCCATAGTAGGTTTTTTATGCGGATATAATGCCTAGCAGTAGTGGAGGCACTCCAAGCTAAGGGAGGATATTTTTAAGGAAGGACCCAACTATAGCACCTACTAGGTGTTGTAATAGCTTTAAGTAGTAGATATCTATATATCTGTATAGTTTTATTAATATTTGCAAACTATTCAATAAGATATAATATATGCTTACGCTTTTAATAACGCGCTTTTTAACTTTAATAAAATTGATGTTAGGACTAAGTAATAGCCGTATTATAAAATCTATACCATTTAGAAGCCCTAAGTCTTAAAAATAATGTATGAACTCTTGGTAATAATAACGCGTTGTGTGAATAAATGAATTAGATATCCGCAATATCCGTTTTACGGATTTTGCTTACATTTTTGACAAACCTCGCTAAAGGCTCTCAGACGTGATTTTGCAAGAAGGAAACGGCGTAGCTATTATTCCGACGCTAGCCAAAAAAAATCACGTCTGAGCTCGCTGAGGTAATGCTCACCGTAAAACGCCAAGGTAACACGTATCTCGGGGGCCATTTTGTATGCTACTTGAAAATGCATTCACCTTGCCTTCGGCTACTTTTGCAGCTCTGTTTAATCACCAATTCTAATCATGTGGTGTCAATTAAGCTTGGGTGCTACGGCACTACTTAGCCTAAGCGGCCGTATTAGGGCCGAATACACCGAACCCACCGGATTTGACCCCCAACAAGCTCTTGTGGAACGAGGTATCAATTTCGAGGGCTACCTAGATGATCAGCAGCAATTGCTTAGCAATAACAGCACCTGCGCCTCAGCAGTGAGTCTCCAATATATCTTGCTATATTAATTACTTCTGACCTTTTTACAGTGTTCAAAGCTCTCTTCCGTATTCGGAGGCCAAATCACCCATCAAGGTTCGCCAGAACATGAGCTTTGGACCAATCAGTTCTGGTCGCAGCAGCAAAGCGCGGCGAAACCTTCTTGCATTTTCCAGCCCAAGACTTCTTCTGATATATCTGCGGTTGTACTCTTATCACGTTGGTCAAAGTGCCCGTTCGCAGTAAAGAGCGGGGGCCACGCTGCTTTTGCTGGCGCCTCTAATCTTGATGGTGGTATCACGATCGACTTGTCTTCAATGAATGCCATTGAGCTCACACCAGACCAGAAAATAGCGAAAATAGGCCCAGGAAATATTTGGTACAATGTTTACTCTGCTTTGGAGAAGTTAGGCTTAACTGTAGTTGGTGGGCGCGTTGCGGATATTGGCGTCGGAGGACTAACCCTTGGAGGCGAGATCATTGCCGTGTTTATACTAGTCTTACTGGCTAACTCTGAGGCAGGCGGTATATCGTTTTTCTCCGGCGCGTATGGTTGGGGTTGTGATAATGTCGTCAACTACGAGGTATGTAATGCAGCCTAATGGTTTCCTTGACCTGTCCCCTAAAGGCCTATTAGATTGTCATCGCTAGTGGTGAGATTCTCAATGTCAATTATACCTCCTATCCGGATCTTTACTGGGCACTCCGAGGCGGTGGTAATAATTTCGGTATCGTGACACGTTTTGACATGGAGACGTATCCGCAAGGAGACTTATGGGCCGGCAGTCGGACATATGACCTAAAAAACCACAGCCAAGCTCTCATCAACGCCTTCGTCAATTTCGGAAACAACCCAGACGACCTTGCGGCAACCTGGGTCGCCTTTGTTCATTATCAAGGAGATTTCTTGGTCAGCACAAGTCTAGTGTATCACCAACCTATCGTCGACCCACCTATCTTTGATGAGTTCAAGGTAATTCCCTCTCTCGCCGATTCCACTAAAGTCCGAAGTCTCTCGGACGTAACCGTCGAAATCAATGCCACCGCTCCGAAACATATGCGGGAGATGTATTGGACCCATACCTTCAAACTAGATGCAAAATTGGCCAACTTCATGGTAGAAACGTTTCTTGAGGAGGTTGAACCAGTCAAAGATACTCTAGGATATTTACCTGCGCCAGTACTACAGGTCATGACGAAGACCGCATTATCCCACATGACCAAGAACGGTGGTAATCCCTTACCAGTCACTGTTGAGGAAGGCCCTTATATGAACCTCATCTTCGCCACTATGTGGATGAATGAGGAGGATGATGAGGCAATCATTGGCACCACCGCAAGAGTGATGGAGAAAGTGGTCGCGAAGGCCAAAGAGTGGGGCGTGTATAATGAGTACATCTATATGAATTATGCAAGCCAGTATCAGGATGTGCTTCGCAGTTATGGGGAAGAAAATTATGGCCGTCTAGTAAAAGTAGCTACTAAGTATGACCCCGAGAGAGTTTTCCAAGAGCTACAGCCAGGCTATTTCAAATTCGGAGGACCTCCAACAAAGGATGTGCCCGGTCTATAGAGATCATCTTTTGAAAGTGGTTATGAATGAGTCACTGGCATGGCTAGGTTAATTCTACTGTATGCGGTACTTAAATAACACCATTACGTCTACTGACTATTCGGATCTACGGACAAAGTCCTCAGGCCAAACCCTATCATTACCTCAACTGACAGTATTAGTAGATGACAAAAAGCGATAAGCCATCTCGAAGATTCTTCCTGTTGCCTGGGTGGTAGGCAGCAGGCGGCGCAGTACCAGTGGCGAAGAGGCGGTCGCATCTCGGCACTAACAATTCACATTTCCGCGGTCTGTCTACCATTACCTTTACACTTAGCCATCTTCAAAGGCTTCGTCTTCGAAAAAATATCTAGCTGCGATGATTTAAATGCATACGATAGACTTTCAAGCCCATCTCGAGTGACCTTGCGGATCTCGGACCTGCGCCTTTGCTAGGTATTTCTGTTCTATTCTCTCCACACTAGAACGAAAGGTTAACGATGAGGCTTAAGCTGAAACTTGTGGTCATTCATAGTCGGCCACAGCAGTTCTCGCATCCCCTCAGCGTTTTCATTGGTGCTACACACCTGCAAGGCTCCCTCAGCTTTCGGCGGTGCACAACACTGCCCGCAACCAACAATAGCAATGGCGAATCACAGAAACAGTTCAGAGGCTCTGAATCCGGATCTGCGGATATTCGGCTAGTTTCTATGGGTTTGGCGCTCTCAGCTGAGGTATTGGCAGGGCTGGGGCGTTGGCTCCGAGGCGATGGCAGTCTCATTCTGACGCGTTCTCCCGTTCGCGAAGCCGTCTCATAAAGTCGCTGGCCAATTGTGAGGCGGATTAATCTGCAGCCTGCCAGAGTCAACAAAATTAAGAGTTCAAGAAAAAAGGGCAAACTCCCATGCCGAAGCAGCCTCAGGTCAGGTAAACATGGCTTTCAGCCTCCCCCATTCTCTCTTTTCTCGATATAGCATCGCCACTAACGTAATTTCTCCCGCTGACGTTTTCGCAAATTTTATTTAAACTGCAAGGGCATTGTTCCCTTTTTGACGTACTTCTCAAACTTTGACTGAAGATTCTTGAACAGGATGACCGAAGAGGAAAAGAATAATAGCCCGGCTATTCACCGATCGTAGTCTGGCTCTGATTTTCATCATCTAACTGCTCATTCAAATATTCCACACTCGTCAGCATCAACTAGTGCTAGAGGATCGAATAGCAACATACCTCAAAATTCAGCTCCACCCTCAGACACTGACGCGGAAGGCCCGCCCTCTAGAAAGGCAACTAGCGTTGTTCACTATGTTGAAGATATCAGGAAAACTAAGACAGGAAATTTCAGACCTGCACTATATCGTGTTGGGGCTAGAACAGATGCTGAGCCGAAATAAGTGGCTGTGGAGTGTGTACTCTCCGTTATGTAGTGAAAAGGAGACCGAACTGATTGCAGACAGTATCATATTTGTGCCGGAAGCCAACCAGAATCCATACACGGCATGGCAAGATTCAAAGAAGGATAAATTTTGGCCTGAATTCATTGGAAACCAGCTCCATAATTGCCGAGTCTGGAGCTACGGATACCACGGCGACTATAGCGACGAAGGTCCAATATCTACCGCGGCGACAATCCTAATCAACTCATACGCGGCCCGGAGACGGATAGACACAGTAACCCATGCTTATTTTCCGGCATTACTCTTTAAAATCGAAGCTAACACTGTCAGGCTGCTGGTGTTAAAGGCTTGTCCAGCACCCACCCAAGAATTATATTCATTGCTGTAGGCTTTGGCGGGGTTCTCGTTAAGAAAGTGAGTGCTCCTATAAATTCTATCGTTTCAGCTATGCTAAATTAAGTAGGTTCTACTTGACTGTCTCAACTCTCAAAAGCCCGAGACTTGCTCGTTCTGGTCATGCTGTACCGGCATTGTATTTATCGAAACTCCACATCTAGCTCATCAAAAGACGTTGCGTCGATTCGCTCGAGGCACCCGCTTCTATCCGAAATGCGTGCGGAAGAGACTGCAATTCAACCCGCAAGCCCTCCTTGAGGACACTGAGTCAATAAATGAGAAATTTCTACGGAAGCTACCTTCAATGCCTCTTACACCTTGTATTACTAACCAAATTAGAGTCTCAATCCTTGTATGCGATCAGTCAATCTATGTAAAACGAGTCTTACTGACGGCCGGTAGCGACTCGACAAGGCAAATGGAACACTCTTATCCCGAAGGGAGCCTGGGGATAACCATCCTGTCCATGAACGCTCTAGAATGTGGCATAAGTGCATTTCTGATAGAGATGGCGTCTTTACGCAAATCAAGGACAAACTCGAAGCATGGAAAGAAGCAGAGCCGAGAACTAAACCATCTCACCCGAATCTAGATAATACGAAAGATGCAGTTCGGCTACTCAGCCTTGGTAAATCTTCTTAACTTATTGATCTACGCTTATCTAACGGTTTTTTGCAGATGGAGGTGGAGTCCGCGGACTTTGCAGCCTTCTCATTCTCGAAAGGGTCATGCGGGAGATAGAGAGGATAGAAATTGAACAAGACCCAGGTTCGAGACATCGTGTTCGAATTCCAGCTGACTATTTTGACCTGGCCGGCGGTACAAGCACGGGAGGGTATGTCTGTCATGTCACCAATGTAGTTATAACGCTAAAATCTATGCAGATTGATATGCATAATGTTATTTCGACTAGTAAGTCATGCTGTAGAAGCACAACACAGTCGCTGACAAAGCCAAGCGGATGGATATCCAGAGTGCCATCGTTGAGTACAAACGCCTCTCCCCTGAGATATTCCGCCAAAGCCGCGCCCGCTTCATTGGAGGAAATATCGCAAAGGCAGCCGTGGGCAAGCCGTGGTTCAAAGGTAGAAGGTTAAAGCGGGCAGTCAGACGTATAGTAAATGAGCGCCTTCCCTACGACGAGAAGGATAGGCTAGGCGATAATGTCTCGGAAGCCACTCTTAAATCAGAACTTCCAGAAATTCAAGAAGGCACATGCAAGACGTACGGATCTTCTAATTGCTTTGGGTTCCTTTATGGCTGACTATATACTAGTTTTGTCGTAGCGCTAAAAAGGGAGGATCGATCGGCGGTACTGCTCCGAAGCTATACCGCGCCTGGTGAGAATGATACTGAGTTCAATGATTGCAAAATTTGGCAGGCGGCGCGGGCAACATCAGCAGCTCCATTCTACTTCCCCACAGCAAAGATCGGTGAAACAAGGTTCTGGGACGGTGGGCTTGCGCATAACAATCCAATCCAAAGGGTATGGGATGAAGGGGAGCGGCTTTTCCCAGACAACCAAACTGCGTGCATCGTCAGCTTGGGCACAGGATGTCAAACAAGGCGGCCAAAGAAGACTCTTCTCCCCATCATAGGGAAAGGAAAGAGTATAATGAAAAACTTGACCGAAGTGGAGAGGGTTAACGACGAATTCGAAGAAGGAATGATCACGAAGAACAAGCCCTTCTATCGTTTCAACCCGAGCACTGGCGAAGACGAAATTGGCTTAGCAGAATACGAAAGACTTGGCGACTTAGAGACGTATACAAAGACTTACCTAGAAGATCCAGACGAAAAACAGAAAATCCATGAGTGCGCAAGGCGACCTGTACGCATTCAACCACAAGTTCCCGCCGACGAAGAAGTTGCTTTCAAAGCGGAGGCTGTTACTAGCGAGAACGAAACGACCCCAGGCGACCTAGGAAGTACCAAAATACTAGGATTTCGGAGGAAGATGTGGAACCGGATAGGAAATTACTTTCGAAATAGCGATGCTGCTTAATAGCTTCTGCACTTTTCCTTAAATGCCTGGTGGGTTTTCCCTGGCCGTTCGAAACTTTTTCTGCTTTCACTTTCTGATAATACAAGGAATGCACATAATTACTAAGTATAATCTAAAGTCGAAGGCAAAGCCATAGAGATCCGCTTTGATCTGCAAAGTACATGATCTGAATGAAAGAAGTAGTTAAATCATCCTGCCTGGTAGCCTTATTAGGCACTTCCGCCGCGTCGCTAACCCCAGATGGGCCAAAGAAACCCTCGCTATCGCCTCAGCCTTGCAGCTTTAGCCCTGTAGCCTCGCGTGCCCAGAGAGACAAAAGTTGTGGCCTCCAGCTTTGTCTGGAAGTTAGGTTGGGGGCCAGTACTCCTTTCCTTTCTGCGAAAAATTTCTTAAAGTTGTGATTCCCCTTGGGTAGTTTCCCTCTCCTCTGCAGCAAGATGACATAAAGCAACCACACGTCGCGGAGCTTGTGGTCCGCTTCGTAGTATATCTAGCCTCGCGCCAGCATGTCGAATTACGTGCCGTTGCAAGATCTGGGGACTTCAGCATCTTCATCTAAGAGCACTAGTTCTAATGCCCCTGTAATTTCGCCCGTTCCCGCTGTTCCCACTCCCGTTGCAGCGTCTCTGCCAGCCGCGCAGAACCACCACCCCCTGGCCAACTGAAGTCTACCTCGAACGTTACAACGAATCTGTACCGCCGGCCATGGTACAGAAGGCTGAATCCATGGGCAAAAGCAAGAAACCGAACGAATTCTAGCTAAAAGTTGGGTCGAAGGAATGGCTCTGGGTGCAAGGAATCAGGATCCCTGCGTGTACTTTAATCATCGCCATCTTTGCCTTCGGGGCTACGTCTGAGACATTTCGTCATGGCACGTTTAACTTACTCGGTAACAGTATCGACATGGACGCGCAATTGGCACTTCTAGGCTTCTTCAACAAGCTGCTGGACATGATGGTCCAGTACAGCCTTGAAGATGGCATTCTTGTGCATTACATACTGGACGGCTTCCTCACCTTATGCAGGTATCCACTTGATAGACCTGGGCATGAAAGACGAGCCTGTCAAGCCGCGGGTCGCCATTGCAAGCTATTTCAAAAGATGCACGCTATTTGGATGGCTAGGCACCGGTTGGGTTGGTCTCTTCCGCTTGCTTGCCTCGCTATCTCCGTTTGCGTATTGCTTCTCGGAGTGGGTGTCAATACCCTAGGGATTCCAAAAGAGCGATGGTACCCAAATGCTGGCCCGTGGCATACAACGAAGGATATGAAGGAGATTATGACCATCTATACGCCACAAATAACGCTCGAAAGCATCGACTGATTGAACTACCTAGGACTAGCAGTTTCTTTCGACGACGGCGATCCATCTTGGGAGATGGCCGTTGCTCTTGCCAGCGCCTCAGTCCTGAGTAGTCTTTCTGGTATATCCTTAGCTTACACTCAGCATGCCGTGGGCTGGAATCATGAGCGCCGCAAGGCAGACTTCATCACCAACCTCGACACGACCATCAACGGCTCAACTACGCACACGACATCCCTCCAGTTCGCCTGGGTGTATTCAATGTTCAACGACCTCAGAGCAACAGGCCCCTCGTTCGCCCGCAAGTCCATCGGCTAGCAGGCCGAATAAACATAACGATGGCGTTCTTGACCACAACCTGCACCCCCAACTCGACGCAGCAGAACTACACCGTTGGCAACCCGACCCCACTGCCAACCACCAGCATGCCCGCCACCCTAACCCCGACATCGGCAGCGTGTCGCCCCAAAACTTCACCGGCGCAACCTGCACCTTGACCTTCCGCCAAGGCCTCTTCCCCGTCACGCCATGAGACGTCGCGCTCGCCGGCATGGACGCCTCGCTAGACGGCTACACGAGCGGGAAGCACAACACCCCGGTGCTGTTCGCGCCCTCCGCCGCCGACGCCGCCATCGTCGCGAATCTCGCCCTGCAGATCCAGAGCATCTTGCCCTACATGAACAGGCTGTTCCCGCAGCGCGGCCTAGTGTAGCATCTCGTGCTCGTCGCTGAGCATCTGGGCGCGACGCAGCCAAACTTCACTTCTACGGCCGCAGCACTGGCGCCGGTTGTCGGCGTCATGGCACAGCATTTGCTGAGCATCGGCGCGTGGGGCACCAGCGCGGGTAATGCGACGCTGACGATGTCGTATCCGGTGCGTTGGCAGCTGTATGGGTCTGGCCCGAGATTGCCGTGGGAGTGGGTGACGGCGGCAGTACTGGTGGTTGTGCTGGTGGCGCTGGTTTTTGGGTTCGACCCGACACTCTGGAGTAGGATCCGGAGTGGAGAGTGGGCGGAGTTGGCGGGTATGCTGGCGCTTGCGAATGGGAGTGGGAGGATTGGAGCCCTAGAGGGGAGTATAGGGGGTGTTATGGGAAGAAAGGCGGAGAGTGCGACATTATATATGAGGAGGAAAGTTGGGAGGGAGAGAATCGAGATTACGGAGGTAGGTGGTGGTAGACCTGTGGGAAAGGATAAGATGATCCTATGTGAATTCCACCTATAATGTAATTAAGATGAATCCGAAATAGACATGTACGTGTTTATGGCTCTCAATTTAAGTACTTCAAAATATTTACAGAGCATGGCTCTTCCGAAAAATACTCATTACGCCCCCCTAACTAAAGCCGTGAGCGCTAATGGTCCTGTCTGCGGGCCATGTATATTATGCTTGGACGAAATTATCTTCTAGGTTTATAAGTTAGCTTTTTTTTTGCTGTGTTGGGATTATGGGGCAGACGTGCTTCTCTGACCCATGAGAATTGCATTATACCTGGAGTGCCAATCGTAATGGTCACGGGTCAGCATCTGTCGGACCGAAAATTAGGTCATAAAGGAAGGACTCGTGTGTAGATTAAACTATGAAGAAAAGTGACTATATATACATGACGGGGTCGGTGACCGAGTTGGTGACCGAGTCAATGAAAAGGTAGACATGAGTCACAGGCTAACGACAAAGCTGACGACGACCAAGGGTCTCAGCCGAGCAGGGCAATATCGGTACAGCTACAGGTACCTGTAGCTGTACTGATACTACCCTGCTCGGCTGAGACCCTTGGTCGTCGTCGACGTCTCGTGGAGACCCTTGGTCGTCGTCGACGTCTCGTGGAGACCCTTGGTCGTCGTCGACGTCTCGTGGAGACCCTTGGTCGTCGTCGACGTCTCGTGGAGACCCTTGGTCGTCGACATCTTGTGAAGAGGTTGATTCTGACCCTGTTGCAGAATCGTTGTCCTGGTCTTCTCGTGCCGACTCGCCTTGACCAATTGTCTGTCTCCGCTTTGCGCTTTCCTAGGCCTTGACGTTGTAGAGGTACTCTTGGGCGTTCAAGGACGCTGTACTGTAGGCCCCATTTCATAGCCAGAGCCATCAGACACTTGTAGGGATGCGCGGCAACCGCATCCTCTAGTTCCATGTAGCAGGTAACGTCAGTATCCTTCGAGGTAGCTCTCTTCCATCGGTCCCAGCCCTGTACTGAGTAAAGCCTTGCCAGCTTCGTTAGGTTGTAGGGTCCAAAGCAAGCTTCCAGAAGTCTTTGACCCTGCTAGGAAAACCCTCGCCCACGGTATATTTCCAAGAGCCTTTAACCTGAGTAGGCACTAAGACAGGCTCAATCGATTCGCCGAGCCACTTCCGTAGCCACTTCCGTAGGGAGTTCAGCTGAATTGCCGTATGGTTACGAAGGGTTGCCCTAACGTCGTCGATCTGCATCGTAAGACGTTCATCCATCGACTTCATTTGCGTTTTGACCTCCGCAATCTGTGTCTTGACCTCATCAACCCGTGTCTTGAGGTCGGATGGGTAGGGTAACGTTGACTGAGGTGGTAGTGTGTTTATGGATCTTTTGTCGTAGGTTCTTCAACGCCGTATAGGACAGCTCAAACGGGACAGCTGATGGAGCCATTTCGTTAGTGATACTTGCCGTTTCTTCTGTCGCGTGTATTTGACGTCTGCGTGATGGATATTCGTGTATTTTGATGAGAATGATGATAGTCTTTGAGCGGGGTAGACAGTTGTCCAAAAGTCTGACTTGACTTGATCACGTGCACTTAAGCGAACCAATGGCAGAAGCTTGCTCAGAAGTCAAGACACGTAGGTTCTTTGAGTGGTCCAAAATGATTCTTTTTGATTTGATTCGATCGATCGTTTGACCGAATCGTTCTTTGTTCGTTCGAACGATTGACGTCTGGTGTACCTCCCTAGGAGGTCTTAATTTGATTCGATTCGATTCGGCGACGGGCCGATATCGAAGCTCTGGTTTAATTCGATCGATCGATCGATCGAATCGTTCTGGTGTTCGTTTCCTCAATCAAATGTCATTCAGTAACTGTCCATCTAGTATCCAACTAAGTCGTAGTAGTGCTTAGATCCTACCATACTATTCAGCAATCGTCCATCTAGCATCTAACTAAGTCATAGTGGTGCCTAGATCCTTCCGTGCTGTTTAGTAATCGTCCATCTAGCACCTGCCTCGTTTCTGGCCCCCCGGGCCCTGCCTCGTTTCTAGCTCCTTGCCTCGTGTCTGGCTCTCGGGTCCCTGCCTCGTGTCTGGCCTCTACAAGCTTGTGGTACTATGGGAATCGTCTGTTATAACACTGGTCGAAGGAAGTCGTTTGCTATCGATTTGGAAGTAATCACGAGTACAAGCGGTACCCGGACACGAGCCTGTAGGAACAGCTGATTAGAAGAATAATCGGTGCATGGGACAACTCCGGGCTCATAACTGTCGGACCGAAAATTAGGTCATAAAGGAAGGACTCGTGTCTAGATTAAACTATGAAGAAAAGTGACTATATATACATGACGGGGTCGGTGACCGAGTCGGTGACCGAGTCAATGAAAAGGCAGACATGAGTCACAGGCTAACGACAAAGCTGACGACGACAAATTGCCACCAGGTAGGCAGTAGGCGACAGTTCGACAGCATCAGAACCAGCATCTCTCTTATCTGGATAGAGTTGGCTTGAAAGGAACTGTCGGAGTATGGGTTACTCGTGCGAATATTAATAAGTATTTGCTGACAATCTAAACCATGATTATTCATTGCTAGGGTCGGGAATTAGTGCCAAGAACGACCTGTATTTGGCGCTAAACCTCTCTGGCCACATTTAGCACCATAAAAACACCAGAACAACAAGAGTTCTAAGTCCACCCATTATTAACAGGTTCTTAGAGATACAAACCAGCAGGTATGAGCATTCGAGATATAGTGTACTAAGTATGTTTCTACACAAGAAAATTATCCAAGCAACACAAGAGGTAAAAATGCATCATCTGAGCCGTTAATACTATTAATTGGAGATATCTACAAACAAGAAATAGTTATTTGACGACGCCATACCACTTCAATATGCGCCGAGACCGCTCCAATACCTAAACTTACTTCACCGCCACAACAAGTTTAACGGACTGACATAACAATCTCTCCTAAATTGGAATCCGATCATTCAACCATCACTACCACAGCCCAGCCAACTCCTCCCTACCCGCCAGAGACCGCCGTCACCTCCCCCCTCCCCCTCCCCTCAAAACCTCCAGCACCCCCAGCACCCCCTCCACCCCCGGAATCCGATACGGCAACTCCCCTGCAATATCCTCCACCAAATCACCAAACCGCTCCTCCGCCAACAGCGCCACGCGCCTCCTCGCCCCATTCCGCTGCACCGACAGATCCACCCTTAGAGCCAAGAAGTCCGGCCTCGCGACCCCAGATCCCGCCGCGCCACCCCGCGGCCCACCTTCAAAGCCGTCGTAGGCGCGCCGGAACACTTCATCGTTGACGTCCTCGTTGAGCTGCCGGAACTGGTCCCACACCAGGCGCGCCAGGCGCGGTTTGCGGGGCCGGCTGCGCACGCGGCCGCGCTGGTTGAGGTAGTTTGTGAAGCGCCAGTGGAAGAGCACGAGTTCGCTGATGTCTTCGCGTGTTAGGCCGCCTGTGTAGGGCGTGAGCTTTTGCAGTGCGACTTGCGCTTTGATTTGCTCTAAGATGTCGAGCGGTGCGGACGGCGGGTTGGAAGACGTGTCTGGGTCTGAGGAGGGCCCGGGAGAGGCCGCTGGGATGGGAGGGGTTTGGGCGTGAGTTGGGTTAGACATTTGTATCTGGAGCCAATTGTTAGAGGCCGTAAAGGGCTTAGTAGGCCAAGGACTTGCCTGGGGGAGATATGGTAATGGGAAGAAATGCGCGTACTAAACCTACTCATCTATAAGAAATTCGTACTTACAAACACTCCCACAACTTAAGATCAATTGGCACTTATTTTCGGTGGTAAAGTGGTAGATTTTTTTTCAATTACGGAGAGCAGGACCCACGTACAGAAACGCACAAGTACGCCTGAAGGTATATGGGTATACAGCAAGTCACCACTAATAGAAACCGTCTGTGGACGTATTGATCAACTCTCTCTCTCCCCCCCTATTAACAGTAACTCAGCTGACCAGTTATCCAAGGACCGTAATGTAGTAAATCATAAGGAGGGCGAGTAGATATACTAGGGGGAGGCAAATTCCGCCTCGAAACACAGCCTCGCTATTGCTTTTCTGCCCAGAGTCAGGGGTAATTATCACAAACTAGAGAAAGCTAGTATGGTGCCCCCTATCCTTTACTTGATATCGATTCAGATCGGACGTGGGACCTTAGGACAAATATATCTTGACGGAGGCTTTAGATGACTAGAATTCTGTTGAACTATTGCCCAAATCGTTTCAGCCACATCCGCCAAGTATTGTAGGCAGGTAGTTTCGACACAGGGCGAACATAATTCCCACCAAACCAGAACATGATTCCTGCATGTGTTGCCTGATATAAGGGAGTTTTGAACATAGATGTAACTTAAAATAAATATTAATATATTTGCAGGAGACAATTCCCCTCAGTAACTGAAGTTGAACCACCACACAATTTCAAACGCCAAGCATAGAGTACGGCAAGGGGAACTTCATAGCTCACTTGTTTCATGTCTCACTACCAAACCCTGTCCGTTTAGCCATCAAAGGACAGACTGTAGTCTCCAATGAAAATAAGTATATCAAAAAAAGAGAAAAGTCGTATTAAAATCTATATACTCTCTATAATTACCATCGCGCGGTCTCCAACCTGTGTTCCTTAATGCATTATGCAAAACTTTGGGAAACTACCAGAGCCTCCTTTTCAAACTGCGGCAGTCTCCTTTTCCAGCGCAACCGGCTGCTTCTTTTCGCCCTGTCCATCCCCATGCTTAATGCTCTTCCACTCCATCGTCAGCGCTCCAACAGTCCCAATACACGCCATCGCTAAGCCCACGTAAAAGGCCTTCGTCAACGCATGATTAAACGCTATCAAGACCGGCCGCAGCAGCTCCGGCGGCACGACACGCCTGATATTCGTCGCTCCAGCCTCCATAACCGCGCCGACATGGATGCCCTGAATATGCATCAGATAATCCTTCAGCTTATTCGTAAAGATGTTTTGCGCGACGGAGACGAAGACGGCGCCGCCGAGCGACTGCCCGAAGAAAACCAGCGAGGAGCCGATCGGCACGTCCTTCCGCGACAGGACGGTCTGCACGGCCATGTTGGGCTGCTGCATGCCAAGGCCCACCCCGAAGCCGTACACGACCTGGTAGCCGATCCAAACGCCCCTTCCACTGTCAACTTTGAAGGTCGTGATCAAGCCCGCGCCGACGGAGATGACGATGGGCGACAGGATCATGCACGGCGTGTAGTAGCCGGTCTTGTAGGTAAACCCGCCGGCGAATATGCTTGCCACGACTATCGAGAGCACCAGCGCGATGGTGCGGATGCCGGACTCGACGGCCGACACGCCCTTGATGCTTTGGAACCAGATTGGGATGTAGTATACCATCACGAGCATCGAGCCGCCAGTGCATGTTGCGTAGTAGAAACCCGATGCTACGCTTCTTTGCTTGAGAATTCGGGGAGGCACAGTGGCTGTCTCGTCTTTCCAGATCTGGACTAATATGAAGGCGATGATCAGGATTCCTGCAAGAACAAGACACGTGACTACTCTTCCGTCACTCCAGGCATAGTCGGCTCCGCCCCATTTCAGTGCCAGCAGCAGGCAAACGGTCCCTGGAAGGAAGAAAAACGTCCCGAGTGGATCCAGCTGGTTGATCTGCTCGCGGTACGTCATATTCTTGGCGCGAGCTGGCGATTTTATTTCAAGCATGAAGATAAGAGCGACAATTGTGGCGGCACCAATTGGGAGGTTGATGTAAAAGCCTATCGGCGTCGTCAGTTAAACGCGCTCGCTTCAAGAACGATAAGAATAAACTTACACCATCTCCAAGAAACTTTGTCAGTAAAAGCTCCTCCAAGTAACGGTCCAGCAACAGACGCAACTCCAAAAACAGCTCCGAACAGTCCCTGGAATATTGGCCGTTTGGCCAAGGGGACCGTGTGCACGCCGATGATTACGGCTCCGGAGAATATACCAGCAGAGCCTAATCCGGCAATAGCACGGCCCACGATTAGTGCAGTAGAGCTTGGCGCTGCTCCACAGATCGCGGAGCCGATCTCAAAGATAGTGATGCTAGTCAAGAATATCCATTTGATGGAGTAGAGGGTGTAGATCTTGCCGTAGAAGAGCATAAACGCGCATCCGGTCAACAGGAACGCGCTGGCGTACCAACCAATGTCGTCGATTGAGTGGAATTCATCTGTGATCTTGGGGATCGCGGTTGCGATGATAGTCCTGTCCTGTCGGTGTTATTAGATCTTATCAGATAGTAGGAAGAGATGATTGGAGATTCGCACAAGAGCAACGAGAAATACAGAGAAATAGAGGCAGATAAGAATTGTATAGAGTTTCCAACCATGGGGATACACTGTCGGATCTTCCTTCACCCCGGGTCCCTGGCTGCTTGCTGGTGCGGTATTAATATCGCCGTCTTTCGTTGTCGTAGACATATCTGCAGGGGTCTTTTCGTCCATGCTCGAGAGGGAAGGTGGAAGTTAAGGTGGGTTTTCTTCTACTAGGTAGGGGTCCCAGGCTTCTTCGAGCATCCATCAAGAAGTAAGATGGAACAACCACGTGCTCCACTTTTTCGGTGCTTCGATGGCTCCGGTAAACAATTATGTTTTTAGGACCGAGAAATCAAGGTCAAGGTTCAGAATACATTAGCGTCTCGCAAAATCAAGTGACTGCCAATGACAGTCGAGCCATAGACTTCGGGCCAAGAAAATTGTATCTTCCGAAGTGGGGGCTCGGGCTTTCGAACGCACCGCACCGACGCCGCTTTCGGAGAAACCGATACTCTAAATAACGATGCGCGCAGTTGCGAAGTATATATTCATGGGCAGAGGGGAGACCTAAACCCATCTTCTCCTGCTCTCATTGATCCCGCCTAATTCTGATTGCATAAATAACAGTATCGACCGGTCAACCAAACATTGAAAGAAGAGCGTATTCCAGATGTTGTACATAGGCAAGAATACAAACCCGTAGACTTTAGTTAAAGCTGATTGTTTTCCTCTCTGCTTCCCCGTCCGCTCCGGGCCGCAACTGTGCAGAGCACTTGAACCATATCCCAAGAAACGCCTTTTCTACGCCGAGTCGCATTCAGGAACCTTGCCCTGGGGGCCAGAAACCCAAGCCATTGTACATATCTCCCTGCTGCGTCCAGCCAACAATACCAGCTGCATCATTCCAGAAATAAAGATCGCCTTGCTCGAATGCCATGGTGAAGTCAGACATATCCGTTGAAGTTGCCCGCTGATCGGATACAAAGCTTGATTGGGTGACATCGTTTGTAAGAGCTAGTTGAGTACTAGGCCATGCGGCGGCAGATGGTCTTATATCAATCCCAGGTAGAGGATCAAACTCGAGCTCCCCAGGTGTCGGGGTCAGGAAGGTTATGGGCTGCGCTTGGGGAGCGCCAACCGAACCAGCGCGCTGGTCACCTTCAGAAGATTGTGGCGTTGAAATGTCGGATCCATGAAGATTGCTTAGTGGCTGGTCAGGATTCTGCTTCTGCTTCAGCAGACTTAGGTACTTCTCGTACCAGGGCACGATCTTGACTTGGATTACGTGCAACCAGTGACTCGGCACTCTACACTTGTTAGGTCCGATCGCTTCGGTAGTCCTCTCGATTATTGATTTTAAATAAAAGCTAGTTCTCAAGTTCTGGGAATTTATTAACTCTCCAAGTCCGCCTGGACCGGTTCCGATTGCGTAATCGGCCTTCACCAGGACTATAAGGGCGTATGTCGCTCGAACGTAAATAACGTTGGGCATCATTCGTAACTTCGATATCGGTATATTCAAGAACACGTCGAGTTGAGATTGGGCCGCCCTGATACATTTGAGGGTTGCACTAACCTGTAAGGAAGTGAGGGAATTAGGCGTTTCGGGCTCTAACTCATCACCATCCAGAGATGGGAGGGTGAAGAATTTATTCCTGAAATCTGGGGCATCGTGGGTACCATTATCCATAGCAAACTCCCATATTGAAATGGTATTTTGGTAGAACGTCATTGTGACTGACGGTACCATATATGTCAGTGATAGAATCCGGTGCCATAGATTTGAGGGCCCCACCATCTAAAGCTCCTGGAGCAGTTGATTGCCTCCACTCCTCCATTCGTCTCTCGAATGACCTAAGGATTACTTGCATGCGCAGTTCGTCAAGGCTGAAGCTGGTGCTTGCGTCATCAAAGCCAAAAGCAGTCGTAGCCTCATCTGCGATACGTTGGAGTCTAACCAAGGCAGCGATACGCTGGTCCATCAATGACGGAGACTTGTCGAGCAACGATAAACTCTCAGCCATCCAACTGTTGAAAGAGAGTAAATTTGGGCCACGTAGTCTCATCGCGAGACTGCCACAAGTCAGCTGATATATCTGAAGGTGTTGATGGTGTATGCTCACCCAGCTGTTAACAGATAGCAGGCTAAAACTGTTCGACAATTCTCTAACAGCTCTCCACTCGATGATATACGTTGTAAAGTTGTCCAATTCCTTTTCGGCAATTGTTCTGAAGTTCGTGGTTTGGAGGCGATGCCGAGCTCTAGTGCCATGGTAGCCGCCATATTTCCGTACTGGTAGAACTGAAGCTGGGAGGGAGATGCTGGAGGCGTATAATACGTCACTGTGATCAACAAAGACTGCACGCATTCCAATGATTTCTCGCCATTGATGAATAATCGTTCCGCGTAGAGGCTGATAATCTCTTGGTGGAGGCGGTTAGATAACTCTGCACCCATCCGGTGTGAAGCTGCAGCCATAATGGCGAGGAACAAAACTGGCTTGGTCCGGCGAAGTTCGCTAGCTGTGCAGTTATCCGAAAGGTGGACACCTGGATAATATCCAAAAAGTTCACTCTTATAGGTAGCGAGAAGTTCATCGGCAAGTTCTATCGAAATAATCTCACGATCAATGATGTCGAGATGAGACCTATGGGAATCATTTAACAATGGTGAAGGCTTAATGGACTTCCAAGTGTCGTCACTGTAATAAGGCATGGATGGGGTTTGAGGTGATTCTCGGCTTTCATCCTCAACGGTAGAATTTGGGTCCTGTATTTCGTCCTCGTCGAATTCTTCATTCTCCTGCGCATCTGGAGAAATGCGCGTTTTCCTTAAAAGAGCTCGCATAGCCCTCACTTCTCTTTCGAGCTCCGCAACTCGGACGTCCGTTCTTTTGCGCTGCCGTCTCTTTTGTGGAGCGGTAAAGGTACATGTTCGATTAGCTTTGGAGCAGCGTTGACATCGCAATGCTGGTGGGCTGTCCATTAAGCAGCGGACTTTAGAGAGCCGACATGCTTCACAAGCCCGATTCAGCTGCTGATCGGGAGGTTTCTTCTGAGGAGTATTCTCGTTCATATCGACTTCTCCAGTGCTCGACATATTTTTTGGAAGTGTTCTCCAATGAAATTACAATGCTGCGGGTTTAGTGCTGTAGGATTTCTTCTGAGGCTGGCTATTTTGAGAACGAAACCTTCGTAGTGCCTAGAGACCAAGTTGCCTTAACTGGTTCTAGTTGGAGAATGGAAGAGCTTTTTGGCGCCTAGCGAAGAAAACTTCTATAGCAGTATGGTGGGATCCGCGTCAACCCCCAAGGTCTCCACGAACGCGTAGTCGAAGATATAAGTAGAGGTTTAGAACAAAGCTAGATAAAGGGAGTGCAGGGGAATCCGTAGGAAGCGTAGAAGCAAAAGTCGACCAAGGGTATAAGTGGAGGCAGAAATAACTATGAGATAGTGTTTCACGTTGTTAAGTATATCTTCAACTTGTGTGAAGAGGATAGGCAATCTCGAAAGGAAGAGGTGTTGTCTGGCCTTATTTTGATACGCAAGCAGGTCAAGGCATCAACGCCGCGAGGTCGCCGTAACGGCGCTAGCTACGGCGGGCCACAGCAATACCTGTTGATATCCAATTATTACACATCCGCTTGCATAATGGCTGAAAAGCCATCGCAACCTTTTCCTCCTTAGCTCTTCATCTGCGTCACTCAAATCGTCTATCTACGTGAAGCCGATATAGCACTTTTTCGAAACGACGGGTACGAACAACTACACGCGGCCCTACAGCGATAAATTAACGATAGTCTAGAACCGGGAATTTTATGTGGAGCAAGTACATTTGACCAATGAGGTTCTGAGATATCGAATCTCTAAAGTTTCTATTGATACCACACATCCTCACTCTAACACAACTAATAGACAGCCACTGCCCGAACTCCCTCTCCCCATACTCGAACGCTAGAAAGATGGAATGAAAGATAAATATATATATACAGCAATATGGGGTGATCCGGACATCAGATATACTGCAATAACATCCACATTCATTTATTTCGTCCAATATATACAAATTTTAACCATACTAGCGTCCCGACCCAGCAACATAACCATGCTTCAGCCTCCCACCCAAAAAATATCCTTCACTAAAAACCCCACATACAGCCTTACCGCCACCACGCCCAGCCCTGCGAGCAGCAAGTCCGCATCACCAAGCTTTTCAGCGCAAGCTGTAATCCGACTTCCACACCCCTCCCATCCCTCCCATCCCACCCAGCACATTGTCCCTCTCTCCAACCTTCCGCACCCATCCACCCCAATCCTCCTAACCCGTCAAATCATCAACTCATCAGCCACTCAGCTTACCTAATCTCAACCCAATTACCTAAACCACCCTACCACACACGTGCTGACGCGGCGCGTCTTACCAAAGACACGACAAAGACCCGCCGCGCCCTCCCCAAGAGCAGTCGCGCCTTAGCCCAAACCAGTATCGCGCGCCAAAACCCCACCCCTACCTCCCAACCAACCCGCGGGCGAGCCTCCAGTCTCGTATGGCGCATGTCAAGGCCCTTGCGCAGGGCGCGGTTTTAGCTCTAAACGGCACACCAGCGTTTGCCACCGTAAGGGCTAACGAGTCACTCGTAGGGCGCGTCGCTGCTCGTGTTTGCTAAGACCTCCGTGATTTTTGGATTAGTTGCGGGGATTTGGTCAGCCAGGGGCGTCGGAGCCGGGGCTGGGCGGATGGTGTTATAAGGCGGGCGGGGCACTGTGCTGATTTTTTTTTTGTTGGTTGGAGAGTGGGTGTGGTTGCTTTCGTTACTGGTGTGTTGGGGAAACAGTGACATGCGGGTTGGAAGCTGGGTAGCGAAGAGGGTGCCCTAGGTAGCTTGAGGGTGATTTGGTGCAGGTAGCAATGTAAGTGACAATCCCCCAAATAATATCACAGATGCAAAGAAGAACGCGGAGGGAATGTTTTGAAGAGTATGTTCGATATCTACGGACTGAGCGTCTTATGACGGATTAGCATCAGCATCGGCGGCTGGCATAAAGACGGAGAGGGAGAGAGAAAAAGAGCAATGTATTCATCTGGCTCGCACACCGGGGGATATATCTACACTCCTTTATCATAAAATGCAACATACACATGATGCATTAGGATGACCCTTTTCAATTCTGTCCGGAAAAAAAAGGAAAACAGCATAAAACAGCAATTACTCCCACCCAGTCCGGACCCACATCTACGCAATCCAGAACCAGATCTTCTCCAAGAAGTTCCGCGGCACCTGCGTCGGCCAGATCTCCGCATCCAGTGCCGCCTTGCCGGTCCAGATATCCGCCTCGGACGCCTTGACAAACGGCGAGCGCTTAAGGATCTTCCAGAAGACGTACAGGCCGAAGAAGATAGGCATGCCGATGTAGGCGGTCAGGAAGTCGGTGATGGTCCAGTTGCCCCTTGTGAACACTGCGAAGCCGTTGAAAAAGATGATGATGGAGAAGTAGATGAGCGCGAACCAGGCTGTGTAGGGCTGGAAGGGTGATTTGAAGACTAGTGTGTTGCGGTCGACACCCTGCGCGAGCAGCGCGCTACGGAAGCGCAGGTACGCAACGCAGATGCTGCACCAGGTGAAGAGCTGGGCGATTGTTGTCAGGTTCTGGAACCAGAGGAAGACACTGTTGGCGCCGGTGGACACGCTCATGTAAGTCAGGAGAGAGATGGAGGCCGTGATGCCGACGCACCAGTAAGGCACACCGGTCTTGGAGCACTTGAGGAGGAACTTGGGAGCCTGTCGGTTCTGGGCAACACCAAAGAGGTAGCGAGAACCGGTGTAAAGAAAAGCGTTGGCTGATGAAGAGGCGGATGTCAAGATGACTGCGTTAATGATGGATGGGAGGACGGGGATACCTGCACGGTAGATGGCAATGACCCATGGAGAACTGGCAGCCCCGGATCCCCCCGAAAGCAAGTTCGCGTCGTCGCTTGGGACCAGCACACCGATAGCAAGAGAGCCCAGGACGTAGAAAAAGAGGATACGCCAGAAGACACGACGAACAGCCTTGGGAATGTTCTTGCGGGGGTTGGCAGCTTCACCGGCGGCAACAGCAACCATCTCGACGCCTCCGTATGAGAAAGCAGCGTTGACGAGAGTGGAGAAAAGACCGAGGAAACGACCAGTATCGCCAGTGCCGATGTATTCCTTCATTGCACCCGGGTGTTTCCAGTAACGGAAACCAAGACGATCGCGGGATGGCCCACCGCCGAGATCGAGGACGAGGGCAAGAATAAGCAGACCAATAATTGTAATGATCTTGATACTGGCGAATATGAACTCGGCCTCTCCATAGATGGCAACTGCGAAGATGTTCAAGCAGACGACCAGGACGATGATGATGGAAATCCATGCGGCAATGCTGATTTTGTCATTCCAGAAGCCGACGACAATGGAAGCAGCCGAGATTTCAGCGCATAGCGTAATGGCACTTTGGTACCAGTTGTTCCAGCCAACAGCGAAGCCCATAGCAGGGTCGACATAACGAGCGCAGTACTGAGGAATAGCGCCGGGGAGCGGTAGCCATGTGGCCATCTCCCCAAGACATTGCATCATGGCGAAGACGGCTACACCAGTGAAGCTGTAACCGAGCAGGACGGATAGAGGACCGGCGCGCGCGAAAGCGGTTCCGATACCGAGGAAGAGACCAGTACCGATGGTACCACCGAGAGCAATGAACTGGATGTGTCGGGATTTCAGACTAAGACGGTGTCAGCTTCCCGTTCACCGAGAACGCCAGTATCGAGCTTGTCCGAACCCATCCAATCAGAGAAAATAAATAAAAATAGAAATAAAAAAAACTTACCCTCGCTCGACGTAGCCGTATTCCTCAGCAGTCGCGAGATCGCCATACATGTCAGCAGCTTCTCCGACGGCATGACCCTTCCTCTCGACGATATCCTTGACACCAGCAGGATCGCCATACTCGGGCGCGTCAGCACCGACGGTGTAGTGGGACTTCTCCGGACTCTCCATGTTGCGGAGTTCTTCCTCTTGGAATCGCGACAGCTTTCCTCGCGTTCAACCTGCAGTTTTTACAGGAAAAGAAAAGGACTGCTGAGTGCTAGGAGCGGGGTGGCGGTGGATGAAATAAAGCTTAAGCTATCCACCCAGATTGGAATACGAAGCGCTCAAGCGGAGTCCAGGGCGCCGTAATGAAATTGGATGTCGGATGGATTCGCACTCTAGGCAAGTCGGGGGTGGTGCGCAGGGGCAGGACTTTATATTTTGGATCAGCAGGTTGACAGTTTGGTGCAACCCTAGTACCGGGTGCTGCGATAGGTGAAGCTGTCCGCAGGGTCAATGCGCGGGTCTGCAAGGGGGCGTTTGTTGGTCGGCAGCGCCGCGCCTCGTTGATGTGCAGGGCCAAATGTGTCTACGGAGCGAAAGGACAAGTGGAAGAACGAGGCGACCAGCCACTGAGCGCCACGGGTAAGGATTGCCAAAACATTGCCTAAAGCCTCGACAAAAGGGATGTGATAAGGAATTGACAAGGAATCGCAACCGCTGGGGGCTGGGCCAAGTCTGGCTCCTTCACGTTCCCGCAACGATCAACCGTCAATTAACTTACTATGGCCAGGCAAAGGGTGGTGGGCCGCACGGTCCAGCCAGCCAGTGGTGGCGTGCGATTTCTCCGCAAATGCCTGCTTTCAGACACGCCACAATCTTGAGAGGAGACGGACTTGCTCAGTGGCGAAGACGCGCCTCGAAAGCTTGAGCAGAGCCTCGTAGTCGGAGCCCGTCTCGCTACAAGAATTACAGGAAGATACAAGAAAATAGGCGACTCTGGCAGAATAGCGATAACTACGATTTGGATCTGTCAACAAGCTCTCGCCGGTTCATCGACGGCCATGGCTTCGGTAGCTGCCTGTTACGGTAGGCTTCTCGAAGATAACAGAAGTTCTAGCGTTGTTCGCAATTCCCCGCTCTCTCAGCCGACTGGACCAGCGATATCCATGCCCGTCATGCAGAGCCTGCTCCCTGTCTTGCAAAACCCGCTCAGCCTCACCACCCTCCAGGCTCCCTCCAACCACAACGACAGGAAGGAGAAAAATGGAATACGAAATCGCCTTCTAGTGGTGTTCTATGCATGTTCTGTATCTCTTCCGTATCTCTTCCGTATCTCTCCTCCATCTCCAACCTGCCTAGCCGGGGAAGAACCGACGCTAGGTCTCGGGAAGTGCGCTTAGCTCTCGCACTGCCCGAACGCCCCCAACGCTGTGTCCCCATGCTCACCTGCCTGATTGGGGCCGCTGCGAGAGCGATTCCCGCTGTCAACCTCACCACCAGTCCACTCAATCACACCCCAGCCCAGCCTTGTGGCCAAGTGCAGCACGCCATCCTCGAAAGGCCTGTTATGGGCCCATCAAAGCGCTCTATGACAAAGGCAGTATCTGAACCCCTACAGGGCTTGGTAGCTAAGGTGCCAAGACACCAAGATACACATTTGAGGCTTGGCAGTCAGGCAGAGGCTTGAACGAGCGATACGCGAGTTTTTTTGTCCTTGTCTCGAGAGCCACCGAGCGAGGGCCACAGCACAAGGCAGACTGCCCTCACTCTCTCGTTCTTACCCTCTTACCGGCACACAGAAAACCCGTCAAATAACCTCACTCCAAAATCTCTCTTCCGTATTCTCTAACCACCAACCCCCGCCATATCTGCACATAGCCATCAACTATTACCCCATTCCATCCTATTACCATGTAAACCCCTCACCTTCGCCATGCTCCTCTTCACTCTGCTTACGCCAGCAAAACCAACCCAGCCGCATCGTGCGACTAATCGCTAGCCCACCAAATCGAATAACCGTCCGCGTGTTGCAATCCGCTGCGGACCACCTGATCCACGCCTCGCATAGCCAGCCACCACCGGCCGGTAAAAGAAAGCAAAAATGGCGGGGTTGTCTGCATGAAATTCCCCAGCCAGATTCTCAACTGCCGTTTTCGTTTCCAGCTTCGTGTGTTTTCCGCTTTGCTCGCCATGCCCCTTGCCCCCTCCTGCATCCTGCTCTTCGCCTCTGTCCTCCCTTACTCTCCCTCTCCTCCTCTTAAACCGGCGTAAAGCGCACCGAGCCCGTTTCCGTGTAGACTTTGCTGTTGTATTCGCAGCAGCAGCAACATCAGCAGCAGCGACTGCGAATCTCGCCATTCCCCTCTCGCCGCCGCCACTTTCCTAGGCCCGCTCAACAGGTACCCAACCGCCATTGCAAACAGAAACACAGTAACAGGGCCCCCCTCGCTATCAGTGGGCCCAGCTCACAAATTCCCTCTACGGCAACCCTGTCTGGGGTTCCCCTTCCGATCCCCCCTCCGATCCCCCATCCAAATACGCGGCTTAGGTCACATCGGCCCTGATCCCAGTGCCCCTGTCCCTCGGCAAATCAAGATTGGCTGGGCGGGGGGCCAACCCAGATCGTTCGCCCTACCCGCTCCGCAGATGGGAGCCGTTGTGCGCGAAGAAAGAAGGCGGGGAAATCGGCCGAGATGATGATGCAGATAGCCCAGAGACCAGGAAACTGGCACTTCTGCCGCTTCCGCTGTGTTCTCTGCACGAAACCGTCCCGGGAGATGGAAGAGCCGCAGGGCAGATTCATGCAGGTGGGTAGGTAGGTACTGTAGCCTTTAAAAAACAGTTAGGCGCTCTCGCACTCATCCGTACATGTAGAGAAGGAGGCGACGAAAAAATATTACATAGTTGATTTTTTTAGTAGCTGTAAAACTTGTTGAAACTTGTGAACTGGTAGCTGCTACGAACTTTTGCCCTATTGAACCCACAACCCAGATATGTAATCCCGCAATAGTAATCTTCCATGACTTTGTTTTCCTACGAAACGCTTCCTAGCAATTCAATTCCCTCCCAGCCCCCTCCCTTCCATCCCCTCGAAGTCATAGAACCAAAGTAGCTGAACCAAATTCCCGGTCCCCACCCCGAATACCCAGCAGGGTTTACACGAAAAGAGCACAAAGAGAAAAAATAGATTAGGAGGCAAATGTATTTCGTAATTACACGTGCCCCATAAAGGAGCGAGAGAGAAAAGACGCCCTTGAGGCGTTCCGTGACGCACTTTTGTTCCATGAGCCGTTTTATTTTCTGCAGCTGACCAAGCAAGGGAGTGGTGTAGGAAACAATGAGCTGTTTTCGGGACGAAAGGGGGGCAGGCAAGGATAGCCCTCCCAGGTTTGAGTTCCCAGCAAATTTGTGTGATGTGTAGTGTGGCCGCATTGAGTTTAGGGAATTTGCCAAGCAGTAGGCTGATTTTCGGACGACAAGGCGTATTTTGTGTATGGGCCGACCGCTTCATCGAGGGGAAGGCGCACTTTTGACTAACGTATTTTTGAGTGTGCTGTGCTGTTGATATCGAACATCGCCGGAGGCTTTTCGCAGTAAGGCTTCGTATTCAAGTGACGGGGTCATCGTGGTTAGGATGGCTCCGAGCTTGTCGGCGAGGACTCTGCTGCAGAGTGGTCCGGTAACATTTCAAGACCGCCAGGGCGGAGGACATATCTCGTGCACATATTGCATCAGTCGTAACTACCCAAGCCTCCAATCTGGCTCGCGAAGGCCGTCGACACGCTGCGCACATCATCGTCGTCGAACCCACCGAGCCCGCGCACCCCACGCGCGCCGCCGAAGCCCACAGGAAGATTGTCGTTGCGTCCGTTCGACTCGACGTAGCGTTTCAGACGGTCGGACTGGCTGAGAGAAGCGGGTTTGCTGAGGTCGTTGAGGCTAAGGCCTGCAAGGCTGACGCCACCCTTTGTATCAGCTATGCTGCTCTTCGTGTCGGTGATTTCGCTCGCTGCGGTAGACTCGCCCGCTACGCTGCTGGCAACACCATTGCCTTTCGCCTTCGGTCCAGGACCACCACGACCGCCGGGTAGCGTCGGCCAGGTTTCAGTGAAGCCAGAAAACATTGGAGGATAGTTGGATGAGACACCAACACCGCCGAGAGCCGAAGAGTGGACCGAAGACACGTCGTCGGGAATATAGCCGACAATGGAACCGTTATCGTTGTACTCCTGACGAGGCTTGCCGTTCATACCCGGGCGTCCAGAGGTCATGTTGGAGGCGTGTTGGAAAGCCATTTGGTAGCGTTGCGGGCCACGGTAGCTCTGCTTCGGGCGGCTGAACTGGAGGAGGGAAACTTGAAGGTTGGACAGCGGGCCTTCGACGAGGCAGTTGCGCTCCTTGAAGTGCAGGAGTAGGTAGTGCCACAGCGGATGCTTGGACAGGACCTTGGGGTTTCCGAGAATGACGAGGCCATACTTGGCTCGGGTAAGGGCGACATTGAGACGGCGAGGGTCACTCAAGAAACCGATACCCTGGTGGTCGTTGGAGCGAACGCAGGAAAGAACAATGAAATCCTTCTCACGGCCCTGGAAAGCATCAACGGAAGCAACCTCGATCTCCTTGTAATTCTCTTTCTTAAAGCTTCCAGTTGCTTGCATCGAGCTGACGACGTAGCTACGTTGGCCTTCGTAGGGCGTGATGATACCAATGTCCTGTGGCTGAACACCGGCCTTGAAGAACCTAGTGACAATCTTCTCCACGTTTGAAGCTTCTGTACGGTTGAGATACGAGGTACCAGAAGCCGAAATTTCCTCATTACCCAAGTTCGACCAGAACATCATAGGAGAATCCGCCACCGGCCAGGGGAAGTCAACATCACGGCGGAGACGCTGTTGCATGGTGACTCCGTTCTGTAGGGAACCTTCGTAGAACATGTTGGACGGGAATTCCGACAAACACGGGTGCATGCGATACTGCACTTGAAGTCGGATCGGCGCACAGCCCAGGATGACCAGACGCTCGAACAAGGACTGATTTAAGCCCGCTTTTGCTGCTTTCTTGTTCATGATGACGGGGCCCAACTGCTGGTGGTCACCGACCAGAACGACCTGCTTGCACCCCAACACGAGCGGAATCATGCATTCAGGTTCGGCGGATTGAGTGGACTCATCGATCAAAACTGTGCGGAACTTTAGTTTGGCAAGACGAGGGTCACCTGCACCAACGCAGGTGCAGCAAATAACATCAGCGTTATTGAGAATCTCGCGCTCCGCTGCTCGGGTCAGTTGCTTGAACTTCTTTTCATCCTGGCTGGACAGCTCTCCGAGTTCACTCTTCAGTTGATTGAGCTTGTTCAACTCCACGTTGGTATCGTTCATCCGGACTTGCTCATGGAGAGAGAGAAAGCCGACTGGAGATTCAACATCTTCCCTAGACTTTGCGGTAACACGGACAGTCTTTAGGCCGGTACGGTGGATTCGTTCGCAAAGCTGATCGACAGCGACGTTGGAGGGTGCGCAGACCAAAACTTGGCCTTGGCTGATCTTGGCCAGATGATAGATGATCGTAGCAGATGTAACGGTTTTGCCGGTACCAGGTGGACCTTGGATCAAGCTCAGGGGCTTCTGGAGGACACTCTTGACCGCATTGATCTGACTGCCGTTCAGCTCTGGAAGTCCAGGAACGCTGAATTTTCGGGGTAATTGAGTCTTCATCGGCGCAGCGGCAACCTCGTGCCCTAGAAGACGGTGGAAGATATATCCTGAAACGCTCATTTCGTCAATTGCAAAAGTTTTCATAGCGTGCTGCATACGGTCGAACGAGGTGGCCTTCCACACGTAATCCGCGCTGAAGTTGTGCGTACATTCCGTCGGCACTGACTTGTGATCGCCTTTTGTGCGCAATTCAATGGTGACCTCGTCGGACTGGTTGTTCGGGATCTTGATGACATAACCAACACCCTCCCAATGCGGACGGAGCTCTCCAGTATATCTAAGGCGCATTTCATCGCCAACAGCGAGCTTAACGTCGCCTAATTCGAGTTTTGGAAGAACGAAGCTAGCAAGATGCTTGTTGTTCAGGCCAAAATCCCAACGAACGACGAGCTGGTCCTGAGATTGTGATTCCTTGAGCTTACGGTCATAGTCTGCTTCGATCTTGACCAAAGGACCAAAGACGTTTTGGTATTGATAAGCGTCATCGTAGCGGAGAAGCACCGGCGCAAGCTCATCATCCTGACCGGCACCCTTTTCAAGGTCTGCGATTGTAGCGTTGGCATTATCCTTCCATAGTTCTTCCAATTTAGCAATCATTTGCGGGCTCAGGTGACGAGCACGCAGTTGTTCTTGATCTGAAGGAGGTGAAACGAGCCAGGAAAGAAAAGAGCGATCCTCGATGAGTGGCTGCCAGCGCGACGTATCCCAGTTCATATCTTTTTGGGACGGCATCGCGGCGCATGGCTGGCGACAGAGGAGAACGACCACAGTATCAGATTTAGCGGGAATGAAACCAAGCAGGAAAACATTCTTGGTGCCACAGTTGTAGCACTCCAGGACAGTATCTCCTAGCGATGAAAGAGGGTGGAGTTGGACTTCCTTGTGGCGAGCTCGGACAAGGTGGTTGATAATATGGGACGAAGAGGTGTTGCCGCGGGCGCTGCAGAACCATTTATTGCAAGAGAGACATTTGACGACGCTACTAGCGTTGTGGATTCCGCAGTACCTATATAATCGAGTATATTAGTATCAGTCATATAAATGAGGAAAAATCCCAAAGACAGCTCTCGGGGCAGACTTACGCGCAAGCGTGGGGGGGAAGTTCGACTTCCTCTTCCGCCTTCATCCCAGCCTTGCCGTTGACGCCGTCTACAGCCATGCTGGCCATACTCTCCATATCATCATCATCATAGACATCTGTTTCCTCGTCGTCATCTACTCTCCGCCTACGGGAACCGGTGAGGGTGCTCCGGCCAAGGTCTCCATCGAGAATACTTTCATCATCGCCAGCGTTAATCGTGGGCGCCGAATCCGAGACTAAGTGGTTGCCCATATGAGTGAAAGCGCCCTCCATGGCGGGCTGCAAAGCTTCGAGGTGAGCTCTAGCAGCTGTTTGCGGTTTATAAAAGTCAAGGAAATTTCCCAAGGATGGTGAAAGTTAAGGCGGACAAGGCCGGCCTCGTAAAGAATGTTCGAGCAGCAGCTAAGCCTGATGAGTGAAGGGTAAGGCGAAGAAGATCAGGTAAGCTCTTCAAACCATCTCCAGCCTGGTCTGAAGGCGCGATATGAGGAAGATGGGAGTGGTTGTGCGGTTTTTGATGGCGAAACTAGGGCAGGTACAGCCCACTCGCTGCAGGTGATTTGTCGGTTATCTCGCGGCTTGGCATTAACGATTTTTCGATGTCTAGCTAACTAGGAATTCACCTCCACCAAATCCCCAGAGCTACACAACCCACGACTTTTCCTCACAGTCTCAACTTATAACCATGATAGTAAGGAATCCTCCACGTGTCTTCAACATGACCTCTCTAACACTTCTCAGCGTCGCCAAGCTCGCGAACGCCGCGATTACCTCTATCGCCGTGTCAACACTTTACGGGATGCTGAACTCGCATCCAAACGCTCCGTCCTCAAAGCCTCTCTTGCCTCTGGAAAACCTCTCGACCCTTCAATAGCAAACGACAAGGCTCTCAGGACTGATTTTAAATATGACGAATCACGTGCCGACCGCACCGTAGAGGAGGAATTGGCTTTAGATGATGAATATGCCCAGCTTTCTGGCGTTGTTGACCCGCGCATCCTGGTTACCACATCACGAGATCCTTCTTCACGTCTATCTTCTTTCGCAAAAGAGATCAGACTATTGCTGCCGACCTCTATTCGCCTCAACCGCGGTAATCTCATTCTCCCGAATCTAGTCTCCAGTGCTCTAGCCTCAGGCCTCAGCGACATTATACTCCTACATGAGCATCGCGGCACTCCGACTGCACTTACGGTTTCCCACTTTCCTCATGGCCCAACTGCCTCATTTTCGCTCCACAATGTTGTTCTGCGTCACGACATCCCGAACGCGGCTCGCGGCACCGTCTCTGAGGCCTACCCTCACCTGATCTTTGAAGGCTTCACAACGAAACTAGGTCAGCGCACTGTCCAAGTACTCAAGCACCTCTTCCCGCCCCGTGAGGCCACGTCGAAAATCGGTAATCGGGTCGTGACATTCAAAAACATTGAAGACAGCATCGAAGTGCGGCACCACGTCTTTGTAAAAACCGGCTACCAGAGCGTCGAGTTGGCAGAAGTCGGCCCACGGATGACAATGCGGCTATTTGAGATCCGAGGCGGAACGCTCGACAACAAAGAAGGCGACGTCGAATGGCACATGAACCAGTACACGCGTACAAGCAAGAAGAAAGAGTACCTATGAGCTACTCCCCGCTGCAGAGAGGTACAGCCCAGTACATGCAGCTACCTTTGCAGTACCAGCGGGACTCGGAGCCAGTGTTCCCAACTGCACTACTCATCTCAAATCCTCCTCGAGTCTCCACTTTACCAGGATTACATATCACCCTCTAATTCCTCAGGGTTGCTCGGGTATGTCAATCTCTGCAAGCCAGCGAGGGGGGCCTGATCCGCAAGTTGCAATAGTGAGGCGACACGCACACGACTCGTTTCTCGCATGCATACAGTCTCTCCTCTCTGAGCCCGACCTTTCTCTCTTATGTTTTCCTTTTTCGCCCTGCAGTGCGGGGTGCAGGATGCATACACACACATGTGCAGTTGCAAAATGGCGCACAGCACCGGACCCCCCGACTCCCCGCCTCTCTCCACACCTCACCCTCCCTTCAATTTCCCCCTCGCACAAAAACGAACCACTGTTCGCAGCCAGTCAGCCAGCCAGCAGCCGCTCGGCCGGCAGGATGCCCAGACCAGACCTTTTTCATTATTTTGAGTCATCCTTCCCCGCCGTCACAGCGCTGGCAGTCAGCGCGACTTAGGACATTCCCCGTACCCGCAGTAGTTTTTGCGGGTCTGCATCCACTCCTGGCCCTCTGCCACGCGCTGCGACGCGCTGCGGCTCGCGCGCTGCGGCTCACTCGCTGCTACTGTGCGGATTTGCTCGGCCAAGGTTCGCCCTGGTTACCCCAGGCGCTGTGGGGACGACGCAGGCGGACGCAGCTCGTATATGTACATCAGACCGCTGTGCTGCTGCTCCTGCTGCTACTGCCTGGCATGTCTGCTGCCACGCTCCATTGCGTAATCTATGTCTCCCCAGCGAAATTCACTGGCGCACGCTCGCTTGTACATATATCTATGCATTATATACTTTATATATGCACCATTACATGACCGCATGGACCGGTGCAGAGCAATCTGACAAACACGAAGCTGAGGACGGAGGATAAGTACGAGGGATGATGGGGCAGGAAGGATGGGGGGAAGAATGGGGCAGGACACTGCAGCACATCACTAAGCAAGCACTTTTGCGAGCAAAGGCAAAAAGAAGTTCAGAAATGGTGAGATCGTCGGGGGTCTCTTGGCCCGCCGAAACTAGGAGTCTTGTATTGAAACTACCTCTCTCTGTGCGCTGTGTGAGCGCCGCCAATAGCAAAAAATTGGTAATCCATGATCCCATAGCCCATTGCCCGTTGGCCTACGTTAAAATAGTGAAGAAAAAAGATGATTCCCCTAAAAGCCAAATGCAATCCGCCTAGATGCCAGCATACATGATAGTGACGATGCAACGCGGTGCTGAGACCGGTAAGGAACAAAAACAAAATCCCGCCTAGAGGTCGTTATCATAGCATCCATCAAAAAGAGCAAGTACAAAAACAGAGGGAAAAGTGAAATGAAATGAAACAGAAGGAGAAAATGAAAATGATAACAAGAGCAGAATGAGTGAGCTATCGAGGCTGTAAAGTCTATAAGTTTCCCATATCCCATGGTACTCTCTGGTTCCCAGAAAAAGACATAAACTCCCGTTCCCTTTGCCCTCCGCCCTGCGCCCTGAAAACAGTCATGTCCGATCGGGGTATAAATCATTAGCGAATGAGTACGCATGAAAACGTGAAGTGCAGGATGATTGTGGTACAGATAGCCGCCCAGATTGGTGCCTCCCAGTGTGGAATGGCCGAGGGTGTTGGTTCCCAAACGGCATAGTTGTCATGAGCAAATGATTGAAAACCTCCCAAGGAAAACGTTCAAAATCCGAAAAGTGAAGAGGTAGTATAGTACAAGAAAGGTGGTTCCCCTTCATGACGCAGTCGTTAAAATCGAAGTGTCAGCGGAAGGGGGATTCACATCCACATGCTGCAGCTACTTCTCTATTGTGCTGCTGCGGCTGGCTGGCAGCAGCTCGCTGTCTTTCCGTTTTTTGCGCTGGCTTGGGGTGCGGCTGAATACTCGTTTGAAGAAATCGCCTTTGCCACCCTTTGACGTGAGATCTTTGACTGCCTCGTTCAGCGGACTGGTCGGCTCAACCAATCCCCTAGGAACCAAGCTACGATCCACCAGATGCTCGTCAACGGGCATATCTTCCATCTTCTTAATGCGGCAGAAGAGTGTCGAGAAGAGGTACTGCTCGCCATTGGCGTCGAAGAGTGGGAGATGGCGGTAACCTTGCTGCAAGCTGCTCAATTTTGCGGTGAAAGTGGCGAGCGGAGCGTTGTTGACGCTACGTCCATCGATCGAGTTCCACACAGTCCAGCGCACGAAGACGAGACTAGGATACCGTGTCTCCAAAGTCATTGTGATGGTCTCTTTGAATTCTGGGTTGTAGCCATTGGCTTCGATAATTTGTGTTCGTTTACGGAGTGGTGATCCGATACCTGAGATGCCATTCCGAGCAGAGGCATCCTGTCCGCCTACGCCAGTCGCGAAACCGCGGCCTTTGTCTTCTGCACTGTACATCTCAAACTCGACATAAGGGTTAATGTTTGCATCCTGACTAAGGCCCTTGGGACGTGGAAGTTGCTGCGCGGAGATGATGTCGACAGAGAATTGGACCAGCTTCTTGGGCTTCTTTCTATGACCGCACATCGAGGCGTCGTCGTAACGGAGCTCCTCAGGCTTGAGCACGTAGCCCATGCGATCGTTCCCAGCAGCAAACATAGCCTCGTTGACTTGCTGTCCGGGATCATACGTTTGCCAGTTGAGCGCGACCATTTGTACACCTCGGCGCCAGAACATGATGGGGTCGAAGTTAGACGAGTTGATGCGATGAGCCGAAGGATACACACGCATCAAGCAGCGCGTGTTGTGTTCCTCCAGAAGCTCTTTGGTGTCATTCTCAGGTTTACAAAGCTTGTCGAAAGTGCGTTCGGCAAAAGAGAAGACATGATTGTAGCTCATTGCATCTTCATTCTTGAAGTCCGAATACTTAATGCCCCGGGTGTAGACACCCAACTCTCCCAGTACCTTGACGATATTGCTGGTCTTCCTCTTTTTCTTCTTCTCGTCTGCCATGAGCACTTGCAGGCTGTCGCTATCTTCAGCAGAGCTATTTAAGGTTCCAGGAGTTGTAGCAGTGCCATTGGTGGAAGTGGTGGAAGTTCTTGGCGACGTCCAAAAGGATCCTGTACGGTCAGGGGGACTCATGGACGGAGGGCTGGAGAGCAATGGCGAATTCGGAATGGCCGAGTTATCCAAGATGACAGGTCGTGACCAGGGTGAGCTAAAGCTGCGCTGCCGCCGAGCGGTTGTGATCTCGTTCGCAACAGCTTTCTCATCAGCATCTTCGGCAGCTGCCTTGACCTTGATAAGGATTTTGCCTTTCAACTCTTCTGGAGATGGAAGCACAACTGAGTCGCTGTGCAAGGGTTCAAGAAGAAGCTGATCACCAAATTCCCTTTTCATAATCTCACTCATGATAGCCTGCTGTTCAGGGTTGCAATGAACCTCAAGCGAGATGATCAATGGGTAGGGCGATGAGACAAAGGCATACTTTGCGATGACTTTGATGGTATCAGCGAATAGGATGCTCTTGGTGAGGGTGCGGCCATGCATGACAATAGGCCTGCCATCGCTTCCATCCCAGCAGTCGATCTCTATGCAGCGACAGCCCTTCTGCAGAACGCTAATGTAAGCTTCTGTGCTGGATTCACCAGCCACTTGGCGGCCAAGAAGATACGTGTTGTGAGAGCTAGAGACGAAATACTCATTGAGGGGTCTATCGAACTTTGGCTCTGATTGTGCAGGGGCAAAGCACGAGTTCGCAGAGGAGGAAAGGAAGGCTTGGAAAGCAGAAAAGCTCATGCTAAGAGGCATCGAGTCCGTGCTCGCTTGAGGTGATGTCGCTTTGGGTTTTGACGCACGAGCATATTTCTCGAATATGTTGGTCCAGTAATCCAAGTCAGCATCCACATCCACCTCTTGGTCGTTCCTAAGGAAGGTGAAGAAACCGCCCTTGTCGAGCTCGGAGTTATTTGATACTTTGATGGATTTGTGGATATGCTTGATGTCTTTGCGTTCTTTGAACCGTCTCACAAAATTTAAGAATTGTGCTTGGGTCAAAACGCCAGAGTGATTGCTGTCCGCCTTCTCAAAATGGGCACGGAGTGAATTCTCCGTGCAATTGATATGCAAACTTCGACAGAGTTTGATGATACCTTGAAGACCCATGGTCTCTTCTTCCTCCAAGTGTTCAACGCCTTCGAATTTTTTGTCCATTGCACGTCGCCACACCAACTTAGTGGTCTTTTCGCCTGTCCCTACGAGTCCTGCCATCATATCAATTCGGCTCCGCGAGACAGACTCAAGCGTATTTGTCCAAAGATTGAAATGAAACTCGTCAGGGGCAATGAGATGCATGGTTTTGAAAGGGCGGCCTTTTGATCTATTGGGATCGGAGTAGATGATAGTAAACCAAAGCGGTTCCTTAGTTCTAGGAATCTGGAACTCCTCGCGATAGTTCCTGGCCTCCGCCCCAACGCGGATTTCTTTTACATCGTCAATGTAAAATTGTTTTGAAGGGCGGGAAGGATCCCAACAAACTTTTGCGGACTCAAAGTCCAAACGAAACTTGATATTCTTCCTCTTCTTCCTCGTGATCTTGATGAGGAAAGTGCCTTGCTGAAGTATGGAGAACCGAATTGGTGCAAGTACACCTGCTTCGGACCCAGATCCAACGCTCGACCGGCTAGCAGCATTTCCAAGCCCATTGTTTGAATCATAGGTGGCATCGCCAAGATCTTCAATTGCCTCCTCATCACGAAATTCCAGCTCGAGATCTGAGATATCCATGCTGCTATCCGTAACACCCCGGCTGTCGCTCCTCCGCTTCATGATAACCGGGCCACAACTAGAATCTCGCTGAGCGTTGGACCCATTCCGGCGAAATTTGTTGGGGATCCCTTGGGCGCCACGGGAGACTCTGCGCATCAAGCCTGGGCCCTTACCGAGCGCCTCGGCCATGACAGACGGTGAAGATGTAGGTGGAGTGGTGCCTGAAGCAACAAGTACCGACTCTGGGAGAGCCAATGGGACAGGCACTCCGAACGGAGGGTTTGTGACTGGTAGGAGGCCTTCGGGTGTCGACTGTAGGGAGTTATTCGTGCCGAGTTGGGAGGACGTAGAGGCCGGGCTGTTCCGAGACGAGGAGGTGCTGGCAGCAGAAGCTGAGGTAGAGGTGATAATGAACTGTTTCGATGGGAGTCGAGCAAACGAGCCTTGCGGGGACGGGACCCGTGAGCGTCGGGGGCGCAGTTCGCCATTGAGGACTGGAGAAGCGTGGATGGAGATTATAGGAGATTTCATGATTGGAAACGGGGACTTGGCCTCAGTTGGAGTTGGTGGTGATGGTGGTGGTGGAGGACGTCATGTTTTTGGGAGCAAACGGAGGGAGAGATGCGTGCAGCAAATGCAACTGCGAGTAGGCGGGTTAAAAGAAGAGGAAGCGGAGCTGTCAGAAACGCACTTGAGCTTGGCCGTGTTTACTGCAGCATCGTGGAATACTATCGGCAGGACGAGCGGCCTAACGATGGGCGCCTCAAGCGCGAAAGGTACTGCAGAAAACAATGCAGCCCAGACGGTCAGCTGGATGGGTATGTACAATGCGGGTATTGATTATTGCTTGCGTCGACAGGGCTGCGCGCTGCAATCTGCAGTCAACCTGGCCAGCGCAGTGCAGGCTGATTCGGGAGTGGGACGGTGTCGTGCGTCAACAAGACAAGGACAAGCCGTGGCAACGCGGGGAAGAATGGGGGGCTAGAGGCAGAGATGAAGCAGAAGCAGTCGAGGAATTTGTGCAGAAGAGGACAGGAAACGTTTCCGGAGGGGAGGGGCGCTTTTTTGGTAGAGGGAGCGGACGGCGAGTAACTTTATGACCGTTGTGAAAAGTATTGTAGTACCCGCTCCCAAAGCTTGTCAACCCGGGTATCCCTGGGTCGAACAGCAGTAGTCGCCGCACGCAAGGCGCTGGTGGCTGGCTGTCATGGAGCCCCGCCGGCCACCTCACGATAGGCTCTTTGTTCGACCATTGACCACTGAGCCCGTCGCGCGCTCGGAATGGCTTCACAGTCGCAGTTGCTGAGCAGGCGGGCAGCGTGTGGACAATCTCCAGGTCTCTGCCCAACCAACCCGCTGGGTTTGGGAATAGTGCCCGGATTGGCTTAACAGCGGGCCAGGCGCACCCACTACGGCCACTGTGGACGGTTTACTGAGGTCGCTGCTTGTTCCTGTCCCGCTACTCCATTTTTGAAACATGACCAAACGTCATCGCATCGTCGTCAATAATTTCGCCCATTTGGCCTCGCTCCACTCAATTTCGTCATTTCGCTCGCCATTTCGCTCGCCATTTCGCCCGCCATTGCGCCCTTTGACTCAAGAAAACCTCTAGCAGCAGTGTCTGCAAGCCCCTCCTTTGCCTGCCCAGCTTTATGCTCGTTGCTCATTACTCATTGCTCATTCTGCCTGCTCCGCTTGCTGAGTCGTGCTTTTGCACAGCCGCCTCGATCCTCCCAATATCTCGCTTGATCGGTGTGGAGCAAGCGGCGGAGTCACAAACTGAGGACAACACAGCACAAATTTCCCGAGGATTTTCTCCCGTCAGTCAAAGTCAAGTCAGACTCGACAGGTCACAATTGTCGCGAGCAGAGATAATAGTCACCCATTGGCTACAGACAAGGACATTTCCTGGACCGATGCATCCGGCGGGGAAAGCATCTCCACACGAAGGATTTCAAGGCCGGCTAGGCATCCAAGGGTCAGATTACGATACCTTGATGTACTTGGCCCTCAGCCTTGCTGCTTGCTGCTAGCTACTGGCGGCTGCCGTCAAAGGCCATGATTTCTTGGAACTGGTTAATTATAGCCCAAGTCGTTGCCGCGAGTTGCTGCAAATCGCTGCAAGTCGCTGCAAGTCGCTGCAATCCCCACAAGGTAAGGTGGCGCCGCACTCAAAAACCTACGGGCACAAGGCGAAGGGACTCGGCGAGTACGAGACGCTACACCGGTGAACTAAGCATTAGCAGTGTCACGTAGCAGTACCGGCGGAATCGTCAGGCTTAGTTAGCAGAGTAGCCCAGAAAAAGTAGCCCAGCAGAGCCCAGTAGAGCCCAGCAGTGCCCAGCAGTGCTGGCCGATCCTTGTCCAGCCGGGCAGTTTTTCTTGCCAGGCCAGCGCCGGCGCCCGTCGGCAAAGGACCCCGTTGTTTTGTCGGGTACCTTGATACACGTGGCGTCGGACACTCCATGTTAGCCGATGCCTTCGTCATCATGGTCTTACTTTGAAACGGGTCCAGGCAGACGGTTTAGCTTTGAATGATCGCCAGGGTTACCCTCCATCTCATCCCACGCGGATCTACAGCCCACCTTTCACATCTACCGCCTCTATCCGGTTGCGGTGAGACCTTCTTCGGCGCTTCCTCCGGCTTCCCTGAATGAGCCTGCGAAGCCTTGTAGGGTTGCCAGTGTCAAACACGGAAAGAGGAACACGGCCGCGAGATGCTGCACGCTCCACCCCGCTCCTCACGAGATTACCGGCCGCGCTCCTAAAAGGTACCAGAGGCGCCGTGCGACCAATACGCGGTGCAATTGCAATCAAAATGCAATGCGCTGCACGGCAATGTCGCGTGCCTCGTGCCCCTCATCTGATCGAGCGAGGGTACAAGGGGGTAACATGAACGGATTATTAGCGGCTCGGCGGATTTGTAGGGAGAAAGTGAACATTCTCATACATTCTCTGCCGAGGCGCTACTAACCCGCACATGTACCCCCCTTGTACTCGCAAGCCCACAGGCTTCCAGAAGCAGGCCCCAACCCCTGGTTCCTCGCACGAATCATGCTGCCGTTCCCCACAGTCCAGCGTGCGCGCTGCGTCAACCAAGGCCCTTTCCGCACACGGCACCTCGAACCGCCCTTTGCTCCAGAGGTCATCAGCTGACTCCAAGCGGTGTGATATTTTGCTGGCGGAACCACTAAAATCACCCAATGGCGGCCTTCCTTGGTCCAATATTCCCATCACATATAAGAAAACTTTATGCATTGCCGTCCAATTCTATCCTGACCTACTGCCTGAAGCGCTCCGGTACTCGTGTCGGCGTCAGCTGAATCTCCTGCCAATTCCCATCACTCCATGCCCACCGAAGGATTGAGATGGACGTTTCATGCAATCTGTCCCCTCCTTCCCCCCAAAACCCTGCCCCGTGGCTTTACCGCTGGGCTCTCCATCGTGTCAGTGTGTCACCTTCAGTCCCCGATATAGCAGTCCGCACGTAACTTCTCGCGTGCTCCGATAATGCGAACGCCTGTATGACTTGCAGCTAATCAGAGACATAACCAATATGAGCAATTTCGCCCCACGCGTCATCTCACACCATTTGCTTCGCTTCCCGGGTCTTTTTTAGTTGCTGCGAATGGCGCATAAGGGTGTGTCACTGTTCACAGAGCCTCAACAATATGCTGTTGGGAAGGCGATCTCGGCGGAGGGTGGCACATATTCACACAAGGCGCGATAAGAGCCTAAAAAGCACGGAGAAGGCAAATGGACGGAAGAAAATTTTTGTGCATGAGCTGAGCTGATCGCGCTTTCGCCTTGCGTCCAGCTAGCAACCCCAAATCTCGCGATCGATTCGATAGCATTACTCCACGAAATTTAATAAATGGCCCGAGGTTATCCGGTAGGGCTCTTGTAGAGGAGAACATGATTCAGGATTCATATGGATGAGGCAAGCTAGTCGTGTATAGAATCCTATCGAATATACTCGGATGCCCTTTCTGGGAGACGCCAGGGCAAAAAAAAAAAAAAAAAAAAACTCCAGAATTTCTCCTAGCTTTATCTTGACAACATTCTCGTGCTACTCGCCAAATCCACATGCCAACCGCTATCTGAAAGCGCGCGGATGGTGGGATTTCAGCCTCCGCACGGTTGTCTTCTTGGGGAGGAACTCGGGCCGAGCCTGCTTCGTGCCCATCACCGAATGCTTGGGCAGTCGCACTCCCGTGTAGCCGGTCTAGACCTTTGCGGGGTGTTGAGTCACACTGAAGAAATATTCAGAAAGTTGTCATCAGAAGACAACGGCCCACCGACAGACACGTCGTTGTCGAGAAATTCCTGTGTCACCAACAGTCTTTCCACAGCCCGGGAGTCGGGCCACTCTGCTCTTGGCTTCCCGTACAAATTTTGACCATTCCCTGGACCATCGGGAACATGCTGCAGCAACCGGTGAGCGGATCAGCCGAGCTACATTGTCGTACAAGGACCCTGACGCAAGTTTTCCGGGTGAGGCCTCACCATTCTCACGCCGGCCCCACACAGCATGTAACGTCGTTGCGTGAGCTCGGATGTCCTGAGGCGACTAGCTTGGGAAGTGGAATTGTTGAAATCGACGAAGACGCAGCAGAGCAAGATCGCATGCTGTCTGCATAATTTGCGGAGGGCATCTGCACACTGTCGAGAAGAGCATCGCGCGCGATATCAGACGTGGGGCTCCCGTCGCCGCCTCCAAAGACAAACTCCTTCCACAACTTGTCGACTTCTCCGGCAATGTCCCGCGGCACACCTGCTGGCTTCCGAGCCAAAGCGACTCTCTGTCCAGAGGCCTTCGACAAAGCTTGATGCGATTCATCGGAATGGAATGGCCTGCTACTAGACTCTACGGAGGATAAAGTGTCCACCACCGTCTGGTCTCCGGCCGTACCACGCACTGAGTCGATAGCATGACGATAAGAAACCCGGCGCTCTAGTTTGTCCTCTATGGGTTGTAGTCGCTGTAAGAAGCTCTCTTTGGAAACGTTTGTTGTGGTTGAGTGGCTCGAGCCATCACCAGAAATGGCCAAGAATGTTTTCCACGGTGTGTCATCGACGATCCGAATTTCACTGGGGCCATGCTCATGCACGATGAAGCCAGCAACATCCATTCTCTGGCAATCCCCGCCGTCCAGATATGTCGCAGGTGCATTCGAACTAAGATCTGTCGCTGCATAATTGCCCTGCGAGACGCCTTGCGGAGATGCCGCTGACAAACCGAAAGGGGAGAGTGGAAAAACGGGGCGAAATGGGCATGGTAAAGTCCTAAGTTGCTTTTTCGCATGAATATTTTTAGGGAGGGGGTTAAGGTAATCCTGTTGCTCTTCTTTGACAGATGCAGTGGCGGTAGGGGCTCCCCCAGTTCCCCCATGAATCCCCAGATCGTCATCCTTATTTTTCTTCAAATCTTGCGCCAAGCGGAGTTCTCCGCTGTCACTGAAAATAAACTTTCTTTCATACTGTCCGGAGCAAAGGGGCTTCGCGGAAGCGCTTCTCCAGGACTCCTGCAGAGCTGTCTTGTTACGCGCGTGTGGCCCCATTATGGAACTGCCGATTGTCTCAGCAGAGCCGCTGTGCGCCTTACATGAGTGTGCCTCATTGAAGACGTCAAATAACATGAGGTCTGGTGATTCTGACCGAGGTAAAGCTGCAGGCTGCATAGGCTTACTCCTTTCGGACGGCAGCTGGCTGGATAATGCATCTGTTCCAATTCGTATTTTGATATCTTCCAAATCGGTCACAATCGCCCCGCTCATAAATGGCCGGCGAGCGTTTATCTCTGTATCACGTAGGAAGTGGCGCGTCATCATGCCGCCATCTTGTGGTAAGGGACGGCTGTTAATTCTTCTCCTTTTCCCAATCCTCTCCTTCTCCTTGCATGGTTGGAAATGCACATGGACGGGTCGGGACGGTGCGAGTCCAACCCAGTCCCGTCGCCCCAGCAGCTTTCTCTTGTTAGCCTCCAGAAAATGCTCCTCCGACAAGGATTCCGCAACTTTGCGTTTTCTTGGACTATTCTCCTGTCGGTCTGTCCGCTCTGTGAGACGTTAGTTAGCTGCTTCCCTGCGCCATGCGAAAGCGATCAAGTGCTTACGATATGCAGCAGGGCTACATCTTGTCATCCCTCCAACATCGTATCGAGAGTTATCGGTGAGCTTCGGAAATGCACTCATCTCACCAAACTGTTCGCCTTGAGAATTGAGCTTTTTGTCATAGTGGACTGATTTTTGAAGTCTCCTTGAATAACCGACACGTCCAGAGGACCTGTCACAAAATAGTGGCAGCTTTCTGCCTAAGCTGACATCGACTTCTTGCAGAAAACTCGGCCTGAAGGGGATGGTGTGCTGTGCTGTGCCATTTTGAAGCTGCGTACGGACCTTTGCAAAGTGCTGTTTCTGACGATTAATGACTCCATTCCCCGTGTTTCTTGAATGTCTTTGCAGCCTTCCTCCGGTCCAGTTCATCATTTCTGTACGCTTTGAGCGCTGCTGGCAGACCCACTCATGTATGGTGGGGTGGGAGAAGGGTGTCAAAGGTGAGTGGTGAGTTCATGATGTTTTGACATCGGTGGTTGACAAAAAGCTACGCTTCATCCTCACCATGAATTTTCTTTCTATTGCCTCTCTTGCGGTGTAATTCGGTCACTAAGAAAAGAGGGGAAACACCGATTTCATTTTTAATTAAATGGTCTCTTTCTTTCGAAGATATCGGTACCGCCAATGAAAGAACCGGGATTAGCTGCGCAACCTTCCATCTCTGGGCTCACTTCCAAAGACTCTCGTCTGCGCGTGGCCAGTTACACTACTGGTAGTTCGTGGCGCTGCTCGGCCAGCACGACTGCAACCCTTTGTCCTATATACTATCGCAATTTCCTGGATGCAGCCCGCATAATTCCCACTCGACCTCCATGGCAGAGTTAGCTCGCAAGGCCTACTCACTCCTCCGATCCACCGCAACGTTGTATTGAACAGTAACCTCAACCAGGAAACTCCATCACAGGTTTACTCGAAAGTAGACGCGTCAATAGCACTGCAACTACACGTGAAGGTGTCGGTCAAGGCGCAAGAAGACAATTCTGGCTATCTCGACAGAAGCTTTCACTGCACGATGACCTCATAATGCAAAGGCGGTAGATTTCTACCAGGAATGCAGAGGGTGTGGGCTTTTTTCAGCTCGTCGGGCTGCATACCGACGTAGGTAGTATGTGTACAATTTTCTCGATATGGACTTATTTATGCCATGGCTGGACGCCGTGGTGTGGTCGCAGTTCCCCCTGTCAAAGCAAGCCACCCGCCGCTGCCGCATCAAAAAGTCTGGTTGCCATCGGGCCGCTGAACGGGGTTTTTAACGGTTGGAGGGTGTCTTGGTTTTGCTAGTGCATGAGGAAAACGAGGAGAAAGCGAGAGTCAGTAAGGCGGCTGAACTGGACATGTGCTTGTTATTGTGATAGGTCGCACAGCCAGCAGAAAGAGGCAAGTCGAATCTCACCGAGATTTCAAAGGACGAGGGTTTCGAGCCGGGCCTTTCTCGAGCCTCAGCGTATGACAATCGGCCGCGGGGAAAAGTTCTCTGCGCATTTTTGGCACTTTTGCATTTCTCGTGGCTGCCGCTACACCGTACCTGCCACTGCCTGCCACATCCGCCGCCTTGTGGGCTCATGTGCCGGACCCTCGGACTACTAAAAAGAGGACCCCTTCTTCTCAATCAAGGCAAATTAGCGAGACAATGACGTCATAAGCCGCCGAGTTTTCAACCGCCTCTTCACTGTTGACTTCTGCAAACCACCAAGGGTAAGAACAATTGGTGACACAGCTATTGGTGACAGCTATTGGTGACAGCTATTGGTGACAGCTATTGGTGACAGCTATTGGTGACAGCTATCGGGCCGGCGACGGCTCCCGCGTCAGCCCCCAGAAATCCCAACTGCGGTTCGGCAAGGCGCTGCGAATGGCGCTGCGAATGGCGCTGGAGGGGGAGCCACGACTGCCAACCGCTGGCAGATGCTCCCAGATGATGATGATGATCTACTTCTCATCGAACTGTTCCTCTGATCGCCACAGCTTCGGCTCGGACCCGATCCCTTTTCTCGCCATCCTCAACACAATGACGAAAATGTACCCGCTTTGCTCTTATTCTATTGATAAGCTCTAATGCTAGTATTTCACCGTTTTCAGGTTTCGAAGCCAAGTCCATGTGACAGCGTGCATGCTGCTGATGCGACGATAAATTCCCTCTCTGTGCCTACTAGTTACTAGTTACTTAGCAATGTAGGAGAATTTTTAGATCCTTTCCGTTTACAGACTTCCACAGGTCCCATAGGTCCCCTTAATCCATTCAGACATACATCTAGTTCAGACATCCGGCAACCAAACCTTCGCCGCTATACCCACTTTACTCTCCGCAACTGGGGTCTCCCGGAGTTAAGACCGACCATGCGAGTTTTGTTGAGTTTATTTAAAACCAACACACTTTGCACCGACCGGAAGCTTTTTGTCTTCATCATATCCACCTTTAATCTCCACTCTCTACCCTTCACTTCAATCAACACATCCCAAATCACCCTACCAGCATGTCCGCTCCATCTTTGATCGTTTCCGTAGGGGACGCTTCATGCGTCGCCTCAGCTCCAGCGAGGCTGAGAGGGAGAACTTCTCACTAGGGCCAACTGTAGTTGTTCCTCCGAAGCACCTAATGGCTCCCTCAAACGCCAACGAAGTCGCTACTTCTATGGAGGTTGCAAGACACGAACTTGACAACGCAGTATCGCCGTCAACTCCTCCCAGCACGCCCCCTGAAATTCTAGTAACGGACAAGTACGCCTATGCCTTTGATATCGATGGCGTGCTCATTCGCGGCGGCAAGCCCATTCCAGAAGCTGTCGAGGCCATGAATGTTCTCAACGGAGAGAATCAGTATCGCATCAAAGTGTGAGTTGATATCTATCTAGATACAGCATCATCTGTTCTGACATCATTCAGTCCATATATTTTTGTCACAAACGGTGGCGGTAAGACTGAACAAGAAAGATGCGTGCAACTCAGCCAGTAGCTCCAGATGGAAGTTTCGCCCGGTCAATTCATCTGCGGCCACACCCCCATGCGGGAAATGGCTGAGAGGTACAACACTATTCTCGTCGTTGGAGGCGAGGGCGAGAAGTGCCGTCAGGTCGCCGAAGGCTACGGCTTCAAAGATGTTGTAACCCCTGGCGATATCATCAAAGACAATCAAGACACTACCCCGTTCCGCAAGCTTACCGAAGAAGAATACAAGCATTCCCGCGCTCGAAACTTCGGCGAAACTGAAATCGAAGCCATATTTGTCTTTGCTGACAGCCGATATTGGGCTTCCGATCAGCAGATCATTCTCGATCTCTTGATGTCGAAGAACGGCCGTCTTGGTACGCGTTCCGAAACTTTCGAAGAGGGCCCTCCAGTCTTCTTTTCTCACAATGACGTCGTCTGGAGTACGTCCCACGACCTAACCCGCATTGGCATGGGCGCGCTTCGCGTCTCTTTAGAGGCCATGTTCAAGGCTGTTACGGGGAAAGATCTCAAGACTACAGCCTTTGGCAAGCCTCAAATTGGTACCTTCCAGTTCGCCACCCGGCTCCTACAGCAGTGGCGCGGGGACACTCACGGCATCGACTCTCCACCTGATACCGTCTACTTTGTGGGCGACACACCGGAGTCTGACATCCGCGGTGCCAACGAGTTCGACAGCTGTTCCGAAAACAGCTGGTACTCGATTCTTGTGCGTACTGGCGTGTTCCAAGAGGGCACCAAGCCGCGATTCGCACCGAAGGCTACTGTCGACAATGTCCTCGAGGCCGTCAAGCATGGCATGGATCGCGAGTACAATAAGGCCTTGAAGGCAAGCTTTACCAACGTCGATGGCGTGCAAGGCAGCGCGATTGAGGAGTAGATCTCCTCCATCCTCGTTATATTCTCCGAACACATTTTACTTTCCAAAAATTTAATTCTATATGACATGGCTCTAAGCGTTTTCCTTTCTCCTTTCAGACCTCAGTGTTTCATATATCTTTTTTTTTTGGTCACGATTCTCCCCTATTACGCGCATAGAAAGCAACGAAAAGAGCGCACAGCACAACCGCTTTGTTTGCGAGCGAACAGCCAAGCGATAGGCTGTTAAATACAGACACGATAGATGACCGAGGGATACATAAAAGCATAGAAACGCGGACGTCAGGCTTGACGATTATTGTTCGGGGCAGAATCAACTAGGTATCTTTGTTCCATGTAGCCAGCTCTATATGGCTTTGATGGGCTTAATTGGAATGTTTGTTTCGGATTTCAAGTAATTAAAACCGGAATCTCAATTCTAAAATTGTTTAATGTGATAATGAGCAGTATGGTTGTGTTTTGCCATTGTCTGGAATGTTAATGAAAAACAAAAACTTCACAAGAACGCTATATGTTTGGTTACAAATCCCTGAGCATACGCTAGGTGACTTTAAGACATTTGCTCAAGTGCTAAACTAATTTGGCTCTCTCAGCGGCCCTAGCTTGGATACCACGATCACTCACACCGTATTCCCCTCTTCAATAAGGACGACCTTTTCGGTTAACCTTTTCTCTAGCGATTCTAGAGATTCCAGGTGTGAACAAGCACCTAGCCAAAGAGAAGGTAGTCTTCTCAGTTTACTCGGCTCGGATGCCCTGTATTCATTGTTATTTGCTCCTGGAGGCTAGTCTCGGCCCAACCGCTTCACTCTCAACTATTAGCTATTATGCTTCAAACTATCCAAACATTTTGCCAGTCCGTATAAGCTTAGTTTAAGTATCCATTAACCTTGCTTTCTCGAAGCGTCTTTTCGTAAACTTACTCAGATCTGAGTAAAATGCAGATGGTGTCGATTTCGTATCCTCCAGACAAGCAACCGCACAGACAGAGCCAGCTTTGCACAAACAGCACCCATTACGTATACGCGATCTCTACGACAAGGATAGAATAGACCAGATGATCTAGTTTGAGATGCTAGGTGTAGGTTTTTCTGACACAACACAATTTTTGCTCATCCGCTAGAAGTTTTGGATCATTTACAAACCACAACCCGATATTTGCAAAAAGGCAAGATCGCAATTCTACCCGTGCACTAATGCATCCTCGTTCGGTCCAACGAGCCATGTGCTCAGCTGTTCAGTGCAGCTGCCCCCTTTCCGTGGCGCGCCGGCAGAACGCCTGGAAGTCAGACCACCTCAAATAGTGCTTGCTGCAGACAGATCGCTCAAACAAATCAACACACGGACGCAAAAAAGAAATTAGAATTTAAATTTTTTTTGGATGTCTCCAAGTCTTCTCCTACATCCTAAAGCCTAGAGTCACGGTCCTAGAAGCTACTGGTAGGACTTCGATTACTTCCTCCGAAATCTGGCGTACTCCGTACAGATGTATGAAAGGGGGATGGTACGGCTCTGTGGAGCCCGAAGCAGGAAGAAAATGTAGGAAAATATTGGTAGGGAGGAAGTTCTACGCACACCCTCACTGAGCAATCTGGGTCAGAAAAGATCTGAGGGAGTTGATCCTGGAGGCCAAGAGTGAAAAGGAGAAGTGGAAATATATCGGATCGTATTCGAGTATCCAACGATGTTGCCTAGGATTGGGTTCTGGCATGTCGGCTCGGAAAAAGGATTTATTTCCCAGTTGCTGGATGCTGCTAGTACTAAATCTACCATAAACACTGGTCTTGGAGCATTGAAGGAGACAAGACTAGTCTCTCCAACAGCACATCATCTGTTCAATTACACGTGCTGTATATAGGGAGCGCAACGGGATGCCCTCCCATTTTCACATTCAACACATCACTCCTCACTCCCGCCAAGGTCTGGCCCAGCACAGTTCGGTGCAGGTATAGTAAGAATTATGTTGCGCTCTCATTGCATTTCATACACGTCATTGTATCCGCCCATTTGCAGCTCTAGACGACCAAGAACAGTGAAAAGCACACGCATGAAGGAGAGGGAAAAAGTACAAGAAAAACAAAACAAAACAGCACACAAAAACCCAACATCAGGAAGCCGCTCAAAACGCCTAACATAGACTAGCTCCGGCTCCATTAACGCGCAGGACAACAAGAGATACTGGGGAGGGAAAAAAGCAAGATCGTGTCCCGGGAGTTTGCGTACGGAGAGAGGGAGATATGCTCGAGAGAAAACGCGAACGACAACCATTGGTTAGATATGCGTCGTAAAGACGAAGATGTAAGTAAGATGGAAGATAGGACAGAGAGATGGATGATGAGAGCCCGAGCCCGAAGAGACGCCAGCAATGCCACGCAGCGGCCATTGAAACCTTCATTTTCCATGCAGAGGGCAAAATCCTGAAATCAACAGATGCGAATGCTTGCACGTTTATTGCTTAGTCCGGGTGAGTGTGGCGTTGCCTACACTTCCCACCCGTCCGCTCGTCTTCCTGACGCCGTTCTTGCCTTCGGTGCTCCGCCGCGCTGGGCTCGACCGTGCCTTTCCCACGCTAATGTCACCGCGGCCGCTGCCTATGCTCTTGTCCCGCGCGGGCGTCTTCGGTCGAGCGCCTGTGATGCCTTTATTCTCCACGTCGCTGTCGCCACCGGGAACTTCCCATGCTGTGGTTGTTGTCGTTGATGTCATCGTTGTGCAGCTGACAGCGCGCCTCTTTTCCTTCGAGTTCGGCGAGCGCGACGTCGTCCGCCTTGCCAGCATTCGCAGCAGGAACTCCTCCTCACTCTCAGACTCGCCCTGAGTGGAGCGCTGAATCGATACAATCTCTGTGTCTGGTTTAACAAATGGCTCGTTTTCATCCACCCGTTGTGGTGAGTGGTGCCTGCTGCTTCCGCAGCCGTACAGCTTGCTCGTCTTGCGCGGTTGGCCTGGAGTTGGTACAGGCAGGTTCTCGTCTTGCACACATAGGCTGGAATTATTTCCGCTGTTCTGCTCATTCGACTGGATTTCGCCGAGCGCGGAGCGCTTCTGCGAGCCGTTCGGTGGTGTGAAGGTCTGTCCATTGCTGGCGAGACGTTGCCTATGTGTAGATTTTGTGGGTGTGGAGGGCATCATTTCTGCCATCTTGGCCTTCATCGAGTCTTCATACCACCATTCGCGGAAGGTGCCTTGGTTGAGGTGGAGCCAGTGCTGTTGAGGTCCAACAACCATACCAGGCCGCATAAAGCGCATGAAGGCGATAATCTCATTCGCGGTGAAGCCATGCCGATAGATAAGGTAGGCACCAATTAGGCACCCGGTCCGACCCAAACCAGCTTTGCAGTGCACTGCAATACCCTTTTTTCTGATCGTGATCATCTCGTGTGCGAGATTGATGAATTTTTTGACAAGTGAAAGAGGCGGGCACGTGCCATCATCGAATATCATGTCGAGGTGTTGGATACCAAGAGCAGTGAAATATGATGGGGAGTATAGCTCGGAGTTGAGCCGTACGACGAGGCCAATATTTCGTGCAGAGAAATGAGATAGGACATTCTTAAATGGGGTTGGGAGAGTTGATCGTTGTACATCGGCAATTGTTGTGGGTAAGGTAGAGTACATGGGAGAAGAAGGGGGAATGATATGCGTAGGTTGATGTTGTGGAGAGGCAAAGGCGAGGAAGCTGGGTGTGAGCCAGTTGAAATCTCCCATATCGACGCGCTCGTACTTCTCGTATCTGGAACTTAATTAGCTTAGTTGCAAGAAAGTGGATATATATCACGTACTCCTCGAGACTGAACTCTTTTAATCCGCAAAGTCCTTCTTCTTTCGCCTTCCATACTCCATACACAACATCCTGGATATTGAGAACGTAGTCTGCCTGGCTGTAACCCGCATCTCTGAAGGGCATGCAAGGGGGATCCATTTGCGCAATTGGAGTAAGTGCAAGGTGAGGTGGCCATGACTGTATTAAAACCATATAGCAAGCCAAAATACATGCTGCGTTTGCGCGACCTGAGAAAAAGTTAGAATCCTGCTCGTAACCCTTGTTGCTAGGGAAATATACTCCTTGAATCCGCATTGCTCCAGAAAACCACACCCCGATCCTCATTCGCAGGGTCACCGAGTACCTCGTGAAGTTGTACTGCAAACCTGTACAAATGACCGATATGTAATGGGCCAAAATCCGCATGAAAGGCGTTGTATAGGAGACTCTTATCAATTGAAAAATAAACGGGAGGATGAACTTTTGGACCACTTCCAGCTGCTGGGGTGGGGCCTAGTTGTGCCCTTGAAGATCGTTTGCTTGGTGGCCGGCTCTGTCTGGGATAGGGAAATGGAGTGTTGGCATCTGGAGGGTGTGTATAAGAGGCTAGATAGAGACGGTCTGCGAAAGACGAGGTCGTCAGTAAACAAAGATACTAGAGTATGTAAGGTGAAAGGATTTGTTCTTGTTCTTTACCTTGAATGTATTCAATAACCTGCCCATAACTGGTGGCAGTGGAAGGAGGCATATTTGCGGCAGCAGTTGTTCTGGCCTGCGCAGGTAGTAAAGAGCAAGAGCGATCTCGCTGGCTTGCTTCTAGTATATGTCTCTAGAAAGCGTAGGGTAATTCCTGCTAATGTTAGGGGCAAGGAGGAGTTGCGATGGAGGTGAGTATTTTCAGTGTCTGGGTATGGGGATGTGCTAGTGGCTATTGTTGTGGTCGCAAAGTGCTCCAGAGCTCTTCTCCACATATAGTAAACAATAATTGTAAGGATGTGGTGTGAATGAAGCGGCGTGGAGAGAATGGGATGGGATGGGATGGAGATGGCACTCACAAAATACAAATCGAGTTTCGTTGTTTACCAAATAAACCTAAGTCTGGAAGCGCACTAGCGCCGCACACAGGCCCACTAGGTCCTACCCACTTGGCGACCCGACCCTCATTACCCGACCCGACCCTCACGAGTGCTTGGCACCTTGCCGGTCGCTACGAGCCAGGATGTTTCATGGGGAAATCCAAACGACCACGTCTGCGTTTATGTTTGGCTGGATGACCTCGTCGTTCTACCTTGAGGTGAGGGTGTTCCTTACGGCTTGTGGATTCCCTGCAGTTCCCGCGCTTCTGTTGCTGTATGCAACAGACTTCGCTTTTACTTTTCGGAGATATCCTGATGTGAATAATCAAAGATTTTTCTTCCTGCTAACTTTTTTCAATGGAATAGACTTGTCTTAAGACTTCCAAGAAATCAGGGCGTATATAGAGCTTACTAGGCTGATTGTTTTAGAATATTTGTATTGCCGGGTGAGAAGGGTTTCTACACTGTCTACACACTAGGGATTGTCAAGGAACGCTTCATTCTACGTAACTTTTTGAAATACTTCGTTCCCTAGGAATACTTTAGATATCTCCTGGAACGCTTCTTATAATCAGGTTTTACGGAACAATCCCATAAGCACCCGAAGACCTCGTGAACGCTAAGAGAATTGGTAAAACAACCCATAACAGATGAGCTGCTAGAGTAGCGGACGCTATGTATGTTCTATCATTTCCTACTGACTTATTATAGATCGGCCAATAGCAAGTGAGGTCTCGGTGCTTCCGGACAACAAATACAATGATTAGACGAGGACGAGCAGAAGGCTGGCTCAAACTGCCTATCTCCGCTTTTCGGCCTTGGGCTGAACTTAATGGTGTGACTCTCAATGGTGTCCGAGTAGGACCAATGCCAGGATTTGAACATCGAGGATCTACTGTTATAGCAGAAAACGATATGACTGAGGGAGAAACTGGCCCTTTGATGGTCGTTCCTAGAGATCTAGCCCTTTCCCGTGAAAGTGTTGAAGGTTTCGCAAAATCCGACAAACAGCTGAAGGAGGTTCTTGACTCTCTAGGCGAATATGCACAGGTATGTGTGTGTCCTGGGTAATGCCGATAGGTTAAGGGAGTTGAGTGGCTCATTGTCAAAATACCAAACGCCTCTAGAGCCAACGCAGTGGTTATCCTTCGAATCAAGTTCAACACATTTCTGCGCAAAATCTTCCTTTGTTTGTATCATAAGTCTAATTTACCTTTTAGACCGCCAGAGGAGCGATACTAGTATTCCTACTAATACAGGCTACCATGTCCTGTCCAGAAATACCAGAGAGTACAGGAGTGATAAACCCTTTGACTGAGTATTAGTCTCATCTATTTTCTCATACACACGGACTAACGATATCTAGATACGTCAAGTTTCTCCCAGAGGAACTTCTCCCCACCTTCTGGACCGAAGAGGAGCAGGAGCTTTTGGTTGGAACTACTCTTAGATCTGCTATCCGTGCGAAGATGAACAGTTTATTGCGCGAATTCGAACACCTTCGATCAGCAACAGAGCACATCAGCTGGTGCAAAAAGTACTGGTGGGACGAAGATGAAGGCTACGTCACGTTCGAAGACTGGATGCATGTGGATACTATGTACCGGTCTCGTGCCCTCGAGTTCCCAGGAATCGGAGATTGCATGGTGCCCTGCGTGGACATGGCAAACCATTCATCTGGCGAAGCTACAGCTGCATTTTACGAAACTGACGAGGACGGTAACGGCATCTTGTTGCTTCGTGCCGGTAAGACGGTCAAGCGGAAAGATGAGATTACGATAACGTAGGTCGATTTCTACCCAAAGGGTTCACCCGATTGGCTCACACGCAATCAAAGTTACGGTGATGAGAAAGGTGCATGCGAGATGGTGTTCTCTTATGGCTTTATCGAAGATTCAATGGAGTCTGCAAGAGTTATGTTTCTAGACCTCAATATTCCTGATGATGACCCTCTCAAGTCAGCTAAGATTGCTGTCAGCGCGATGGCCCCAGGATTTCGCATCTTTGACGGGGGCGATTGCACGGGTTGGGAAAGTGATTTTGTGTGGTTGGTTTGTGTTAATGAAGAGGACGGCCTCAGGTTCAATTTCTTGCAGACCAATGATGGAGATCGGGAGCTTCGGGCGTTTTGGAAAACCGAAGAGCTGGAGGACACGTCGAAGCTGAGGGATCTCCTCCAGACAGAGGCGCTGTGGGAGGTGTATCAACTACGAGCCATCACTTTACTGCAAAATCGGATTGAACAACAACTTGAAGATCTCCACGAAGTAGGCAATCCGGAGAAGGATTCGGGTGTTCGAGATGTTCCATGGAAATTGGCAGGAAAACTCCGCAAATTGGAATTAAAGCTGTTGGAGAGGGCTTTCAGTGATCTCGAAGACCAGGTACGTTTAAAGTAAAGCTTCATCTGGACTATCGTCATCACCTCCTGCCACTCAAGCCACGTTCAAAGTTCGGTTCTTTCCGCCGGCCACTCGTCACATCCCGACACCCACCACACCGAGTTTCGCTGACGTCTTCTCGCGGCAGAAATTGGTGTTGATTGAATCGGAATCTGTGAAGCGTTATCTAGGGATTACAGATGAAGAGAATGCTGAGGAAGACTTTTCTTAAATCCTCATTGGAGACGGTTGGGCTGTCTATCTGAAATGACCGGGGTTCCCATACAATTTTCTACTGTGAATGTGTAACTCACACAGGTGAAGCCTTGGTGGCGTTTTATTAGCCGATTCAGGGCACATATGCATGGAAAACTGCTTTAGGAATTATACAGGGCATCCCAATTTCCACGTGAAGATTGAAAACACATTCCAATTTCAACCAGAAAAGTTCCATAACGACGAACATCATTTTTTTCTTTTTTCTTCGCACTTACCGCGCTTACTGGAATAACTTGCCACAGCTTTTTAACAAAAAATTGCGCGAAGTGGAACACACTTTTGAAATTAAAGGGTCTGACGGAATAGCCTGCCTATGGGAGGGTACTATTAAAGCGAACCGGTCCAGCTATCCGCGCTTCCGACCGCGCTATTCGCTCCTTATCCTACCATATATGTATATGTCATGGCCCTCTGACTCAAATCATCCAGTGGTTGTCAAACCGCTTCCCCACCGGCAAACTGCTTTACTTGGCTGATATGTCGAAGTACGACGGGATATGGGCCGATTATTTAGACTTGGCTGCGTCTAACAACTGGATAGCGACAAGCATTCCACAGCCCATCGAATACTAGGATCGTGTGATTCCTGCGTCTGCAAGGGCCTGGAGTAGCTTTTAACTTCTGCATTCTGGAAGCATGATGGATTGGTTTGAGGCTAGACCAATATACCCAGACGCCCAGCAACTATAGGCACGTAATAATAATACCAACACCTAAAGTGTGCTCGTGATATATGTCATATGGCCAAAAAGGGGCTGCTCGTGTCAACTTTCTTGGCAGATCCCTGCCCTTCTCAACGGATCAAAGATGCATGAAGCCTTCGTCGGATGAGGACTGCTTGAGATAGAGCGTCATGCTGCCGCTTGAGGAGTAGCGTTGACTAGAAGCGCGGGCTGGCTGTCACAACTATCAATCCCCCACAACTTATGATAGTGCCCCAGCCTGAAGCAGATCGAGCTGCTCTGACACAAGTTTGCAAAACAACAGGCGCATGACGGGTGTAGGTGTTGTTCCTCGCAGGCGTTTGTATCGGCTTAGGGAATGGTGGCAGCTGGCCAGCGAAAAAGAAACGGGTGAAAACGGTGGTTCGAATAAAATTTCGCAAAATGGGCGCTACCTTCTCCATGTATATTGGCGTGCTATTGGCTGCTCGTATAGGTCCCCCCGCATTCCTGGGGCTGGTGGCTTTAGCACGATTAAGGCAAAGCGTGAACGGTGGATGCCCATCCCACCCATACGCCTTTTCCAACCTAGACCCTCCTTTAACCCACCCTCGTCCGACTGTTTGCATATTTGCAATTTCCCTCCCACAGATCGCCCACGCAGAAATATATCCTAGGGCTGAGCCGTTCAAGATTGTGCCCGTCGCACTCGGATGATTACCGGCACTCTCTGCAGACTCTGATCGCCAGTCCTTCGGGACCTGAAGAGCATAGAAAAACACCGCACCATCACCTTGAAAAAATCGCAAAGATGCCAGGAATTCTACCGATGAAGGTCATCAAGGTCGGCTCGAACGCGCAAGCCCGTATCGCCCAGGCGTGCGACCGATGTCGGTCTAAGAAGATCAGATGCGATGGCATCAGACCGAGTTGCTCGCAGTGCGTCAATGTAGGGTTTGAATGCAAGACAAGCGACAAGCTGAGTCGACGGGCATTTCCGCGAGGATACACGGAGTCTTTGGAAGAGAGGATGCGATTCCTAGAGGGAGAGGTTCGCGAGTTGAAGGATCTGTTGGATGAAAAGGATGAAAAGATAGATATGCTTTCCAGAATACATTCGCACACATCCCAAGCGATGTCATCGCTACGAAGGCCGCCAACACAGTCTCCGTTACCATCACCCGAGAACAGAGAGGACTCGCAAGATAAAGAGGATATATTCAAGGTTCAGCAATCGCCACTGCTGTTGGACGACGAGAACAGTGATTTGTACTTTGTAGGGACGTCAAGTGGAAGGACCCTTATCGGTAGGAATATCGAAACAGGTCTTTGAATCCCTTCATCTAATCTAAAACAGATGCGTTCAAACACAAAGTTCAGGAGACTGGTAGGTCTTGCGTGGACATCAAGTCCGACGCTTTCTTTAGCACCAGATCGGCGCGATCAGTCTCGTCACGACAATTTCAAGGACGCATCGTCTCTTGGAAAGCACCTCCCCGCCTTGTATCTGACCAAATGATCAATATCTTCTTCCAAGAATGGGCTCCACTGTTCCCAGTCCTTCACCGACCGACGTTCCTGAGAATCTACGAAGAATACGTTGCTAGCCCTGACACCATGGCTGATAAGAAGTCAATTGCGCAACTCAACTTGATCTTCGGGATCGCTGCATTATCGAGTGATGTATGCCAACTCTGTCGTTCAGCAACGCATCATAATACTAATGAGCAACAGTCGCGCGACGCTCAGGACACTGGGTCCTACGAAGCCCAATGGCAGGCGGCCCTCGAAACCTTTTTGATGGACAACTGCCTGGCGACCCTACAATGTCTCATTCTTGCGCAGATTTACTGCCTCCTGAAGTCGGATTATGCTAAACTGCTGAAGTACAAAGGACTGGCAGTTAGCTTATCACAACGTTTTGGTCTACACCAATCGCAAAAACGGTTTGCGCTCGGTGCCTTGACTAGTGAGACCAGGAAAAAGGTTTTCTGGACGTTATATACAGTTGACTGGTGTGTCATTAATTTCCTATTTGTACTTCTCAACGCTAACTGTTTCAGCTTCTCTGCCGCTCATCTCGGACTTCCGAAACTCTTGAAAGAAGAGGATGTTCACTGCGAGTACCCGGTTGACGCCGACGACGAGTACGTAACGGAGAAAGGCTTTTTGCCCACATTACCTGGGGAGCACACCAGGTTGTCCAGCGCTCTGGCTCTATTCCGCGTTACACGTGTGCTAGCCAAGGTTTTATCAGAGAACTACCCGGCTTCGGCTTCACATGAGATATCATTCCGCACTCTAACGTCTCTCGCTGATGAGCTTGAAGACTGGTCGAATAACCTCGCTCCTCATCTCAGACTGCAGTTTCAGCAAGACAAGCCAAGCACAAATGTGATTAGCAGCCGGTCACCTCTTTTAGTAGGTACCCTTTTTATCCGAAATGCTCAATTCAAAAATTTAACACACATGACAGTCACTTGCGTACCACTACATCCGCTCTCTCATTTATCGCCCAGCCGTAACTGCCAATCTAGGTGATAGGGGGTCATCCGCCGTTGTTGCTGTTGCAGATTCGTGCAAGCACATGGTACAGATCCTTCAGCTGTTGGACGAACGGAAGCTCAGCTTTGCATTTTGCCTAAATAAGAACGAGCTCCTTGTGCAAGCGGGCTTCGGCTTACTCTTCCAGACCCTGGACCTAGACCAAGAGGGTAAGCTCATCAAAGATTGCCAACGACTAGTGTGTTCAGTCATCGAGATGCTCGAGCGTAGTGGAGCCACTGGCGCCTCCGAATTCCGCCGTGTTGGTTGTTCAATGATTTCTGACAAGAACCCACCTTCATCAATCTCGCGTAACAACTCCGAAGGAAGCATGGCTGCTCCGCAAGAGACATTCCGCGCCACACAGAAACAGCTGAAGGCTATCGCCACGCGGTTCTCTCCATCTGTAACTAAGCATGCTCGCCATGACCCCAAGGAACCCCGTCGCGCCACGCTTGCTAACCTTTCTCCCCCTTTCGGCCATCAAAACAACCAGTCTTCGGCCAGTATCTCGTCGATCCGATCGGAGCCACTATCCGCACGTTCTGAACCCACTGTCAGTCCTCTAACTCATCGTCCCTCGATCACCACTCACACCAAGACTTGCAAGTCAAGTAGCTCGCTTCGTCAAAATCCAAATATCGACTATCTATCTTTTGGCCCTGACCTCTCTAGCTACCAATTTGCAATCAACTCCTCTGGCGAAGCCGAAACCTCATCAACAGATTGGGAACGTTTTCTGTCGAGTATTGATAATGGCCAGGCAAATATCTACGACACAATCTACGGCGGGCAACCTGTCGACGCGCTTATCGATGTGCTGCCACTCTCTGCCGGCGCAGAATCGCATCTGACCTGGCCACCAGGGGTTTGGGGCCTAGGGGCTACGGACCAGCAACCTCCACAGAGTGTGCTGAGCTTCAGTGACGAAAGCCTTACTAGCGGAGAGGAGTTTGGAAACTGTGATTACGGATCAACTGGGAGTGGCGAGCGCGTCTATGGCATCATAATTCCAGAGTTGAACTCGCCTGGTAACGGACCAATAGGACTAGATGGAAACTTGGGGCTGTAGATACCCATCCGGGCAAGTAGGCAATCTTGAAGATGTTACGTCGTTATGATGGATATACCACCGGTGTATTGGAAACGGCGAATCAAATATATTTCACATTTGGGTTGGCTTTGTCTATCTCTATTTACGCGCTTTCCTACAACGTTGGTTTCTTTGGTCAACTACGGGGCTTAGAAGGGGTCGAGGAGTACTTTTTCGCTTTAATGATTTCCCTTTTAGGGGTTGCTGATTTCTCTTGTGGATATTTTACTCTTCCGACCTTTTGGGATACCGCAAATGCAAAATACTTGTACTCTTACCTCTGGTATCCGGTCCTTACAACTATATCTCTTTGCCTTTCTTCTCTTCGGCCATTTGCATTTTTCGGAGGGTTCAGTCCCAGAAAGGCGCTCGTCTTGGATCTTGGTCTTGTTTTGGGTCACAGCTTTTTCCTCTGTATCTATTCTAGTCACCACCTGTCCGGCTGTCGTAAAAAAATTCCACGCTGTTATGCAGTCTATGACGCCCTGGCTCGCTACTGACCTATCACTCATGATTCGCTGCTGCGCACACCAATCCTGCCCGTCCGCAACGCCCTTCACCCTCACTGCGACATCGCAGCTCGCCCGGTCCTGAGCTTCAAGAGCAACAGAAAAAAAAAAGGTGCGCGTTGGTGCTTCGTTGACTTACGGACTGTCTTAGGGGCTGCGCAGGGCCTTTCACGCGGCTATGTATTGATTTGCGCTAAACTAGCTGCATGCAACCAACATGACAACGAACGCAGGTAGACAGAAAAAGCAAACCAAGACGGGAAAAGCAAACATGAACAGCAAGTAGAGAAAAGTAAATAAAACGAAAACCCACGATGTTGTGCGGGGCGGAAACATGATTAAAAAAATAAAAATAGAAATAAAACATAGCAAGGGAGATACCCAACTTCTGGATTCTGCCTCATCCCACGACCGTTATCTGCACCGCTGATCACGCGTAGCGAACCGCATGAGGTGGATAGGATATTGGGTTTTGCGGTTCAAGGAGCTGGGAGTTGGGCGAGAAGGAGGGCTTCTAGAGGCTGAGAAGATACAGGGTAGATTACTGCCAAGGGATCACGCCATCCCCCTCTGCTATGTATGGACAGTTCAATTTCTTTTGTTGACGTCTGTTTAATTGGCATTTCACAGCTCGTTCCTTCTCTTCTATGAGTTGTAAGTTCTCGTATTACAACATCCCTTCCAAGCCAGCGAGCCGATACTCTACGCCTTCACCTTCGGTCAATTGGATAGCCGATGTATGTTATCCGCTTACGGCTACCGGATGCTACCAGATGCTAGCGAATGGTTGCTATAGGTGATGCCAGGTGTGGCTGTCAGTGGTGCTTGGCATTGCATTTAGCGTGTTATTGCCCATGTAAAAGGAAAAGTTAGATAAATTGGAGCCGCTTCGCGTGGAAGCTGTGATAGGATGGGTGGAATGAAAGTGAGGTGCCTCTGAGGCTTGGAGCGGTAGAACTGAGTAGAGACTGATGGAAGAAAGGAGGGAATACGATTAACGTGGGGGAGAGCTGGGTGATTTGAGGCTCTGCTTTAAGATAGGGAAGCCTGATGGGCTGTTTATGGTGTGATTCGGAGGGGTTACGTTGCATTGGTAGAGTGTTAATTTTTGTTTAGGCCGGATACTCGAAAGAGTTAAATAATAGGTCTAGCGCGCAAACGTGGAACCAATGACCCGACAGCCCATCTCTCGTGTCCTAGCCCTGAGCAGACTTTCTCCGAGTTGTGCTAGTGGTGAGTCCTCTTAGCCTTAGACATGTTCAACTACCGGACTCAGGTCCTGGGTAGCCTAGCACAATTGTGTAGTCGTCTAGAGAAGACTATCGTGGAGTAAGCGAATATCGGATTTGCGTCACACTACTGCTGACATCTTCTAATGAAGCGTGCATGTGGCTTATAAGGCTGACTCCAGCCCATGTGCCGTTTTCAGGTAGGTCTGTTCTGGAACCAAGGCAAGCAGTAGATGACTGCAGGGCAGCCGGTAGGTTATCCCTGCGAACGTGTAATCGTCATCTAGGCTGTTCCATAGTGGAACCTCCAGTGATGTTTTTGGATACAATACGCGGTGGTTGCAGGATCGATCGGTTGTCGCGGTTGGCATTGATAACAAAGGCTGAATGTTTCTAGGCAGGCGCCTCGTGATAGATGAAGCTGAGAATAGGGCAACTGTTAGACGCTGGGGTGGGGGCTACTAGGGACTGACAATTACTTCTAGGATCACTGCAGCACGTGAGATGGACTGCATTAGTAATTATCGTAGGAATTGGTCGTTGAGGTAATCAACGAAGAGGTCCTTTATCCTGGACTTCGATAGGCTATGCTGTCGGTTCAGCGTGATGAACTGTCGGCGAATGCGTTGTAGCTGTGGCAGTGTCATTGGCGACGCTGGTAGCTCGATGGGTTTCTCAATGTCTGGAATCGATATTTCTCCACCCTCTTCGCCTACATGGTCCTTCTGCCATACCAGTATCTGGGAGAGGACGTCCGAAGTTGTCTTGTCGAGTTCATAGAGATAATTTTGCTCTGTTGCTGGTTTCTACGCATGAAAATAACTGGTTAGTGGTAATCTATAGGGGTAGATGTGGTATAAGAAATTAGTACGTACGAGCACCGTCGCTTGATTTGGCCTAACCACTTTTGCCTTCCCATCACTGCCGACAATTGCTTCCCATATCTTTTCAAAGGGAGGAGTTTCATCTTCGTCAAGGACTGTGAAGAGTGGACTGTCCCAGCGACTCATGCCATTCGGCTCTTCATATCTGAAAATTAGGTTTTCAAAGTCTTCTTCCACATACCCTCCATCATTTTCCTTGTCTGCGAGCAGTCGCGCGTTTATTTCGCGGCATTTCTCAATGGGCGTCCCTACATGCACCTCTAGGAATGTCAGAGCGGCTTCAGCATACACTAACGAATCGAAAGCTTACAACACAGTTGGGGGTCTGCAATGCCTTCGCTTCACAATATAGCTGGTATCGGAATCCTTTGATATAATTCATGCCATCAGCGATGACGATGCCATCTCTGGAGAGCGCTCTCTTCACGGCGGAGTATTCCTCTGCTCTTGCATCCTTCTCGGCCCTCGCAGTATGGTAGACATCACGGGAAACACCTAGGGTTTGATCATTGATATGATGAACTTTAAGGCGGCTGACACGCGGGTCTTTTGAAGCCGTAATCTTCTCGTTAAAAAAATCCCGCAGCTGGTTGGAGCGATAGGTTTTGCCGGACGAGGGATAACCTGAGATGAGCACGAGCTGGCATTAAGGATAGAGCATCAGCATTCGATACCAGTCATGGAAGGGTGACAGTGTACTGACTGGCATGATTATCCCGTTTATCAGATAATAGGAGCAGGTCTCGGAAATTGATGGCGCCTTTGCTGGGGATTCTTCGGCATCACAGGTGAAACACGGGAATATTATGGTGGGCTTTTGGCGAGCGATGGCGGGGCAAAGAGAGGGACTGTCCCGCATCGGGGGCGCAAAGAGGCAAGATTCCCCAATATTGGCCTTGGATTAGGCGCTGGGCAGGGTAGATATTTTGCGCATCGAAAGCCTAAGACGCCTAACCTGCCTGACTTGCCCTAACCATACTCGCCCGAGGACGCTGGTTTACTTGCTCTCCTCCGTGTCTCTGCAATAACAGTACAAAGCTCCCCGAAGGCCTTTCACATCTCACCTCGTAACCCACTTCCCCCTTCCTACACCTACCACAGCAATCTCCTAACAACTCTCCGGAGAAACTCGGACCCGACCAACTCGATTCTCTCGCTGCACAATGTCTTCAACTTCCCCGACCCCCGCTCGTCCGTTCAACCGGCCCTTCTATCCTCCCCTACCCACGCCGGCATCGTCGTCCAGCAGTACCAGCAGCTCTGCCTTTCAGAGCACGAGCAACCTGTCGTCGCTGTCCGCACCATCACCCGCTTCGGCACCGCTGCCCTCGCCCTCTGCCCAACAGCACTCCGAGCCGTTCTTCAGCTCCATAGGCCCGCAGCGTCCCCAGCAGCTACAGGAGCTGTACCAGCGGCCACAGAGCCCGACGCAGCCGCTAAGCTTCGACTATCGACCAAATCGCGAGGGCGCGGGCTGCACGGCGGCCGAGACGAAGAGCTTGCTGAGTGAGTACGCGCTCGTGGCCGAGGCGGCCAAGCGTGCGCAGATGGCCGTGCTGATGCGGGACATGGAGGGCGTCGAGCTATAAGTTCTTCTCCAGCCCCACAAAACAACACGACAGTGGCCCGCGAGCGGGTGGGGAGTGCGGAGCCTGCAAATGTGGGGAGTGGGGGTAGCTGGGAATCAACAGTCCCAGCTACAGGCTCTCTCGCGGTGAGCGAGGATTGGTGGTGGGACATGAAGGTGTGGAAATGAAAGGAGCGGCGGGGGGTTGCAGGTCACTCGCGTTCCTGTATTGCGCACCAACGGGAGCTTCGATTCTCCTTTCCCACGCCCCAGCAGCGGAATTCCAATATCTCCACGCATTTCCGGGTTTGTCGCTTAGATCTCGTGTCGATCTTTTTATTTTCTTTTTTGCCCCGGGTGGACGCACGGATTCCAGCTTAGCTCGAAATGCCACTCTCCTAATTCTTTACTTCGATCTCAATATTACCCCCCGCAGAATACTCGGGTCCCCACGCTCCCATCCCACGCAAATCTTGTAACATACTTCACCCTTCACCGTTTCGGATTTAACATTTCCTACTGGTTATACGGCGGTACGTTTCAGCAAGTATTCAACAGCAGCGACAGCTTTCCTACCCGTGCGTCCTTCCCGCTCCAGTATCCTGTATCAGATATCCCCATGCACGTTTTACTTTATTTTCTTTGGCGGGCGTTTCAGGCAGGTCTTTCCCACCCCCACCAACCATCCTAAAGACTCCTATCACTTCTTCTTCGCCGCTAGAAGTAACAAGAGGCCAGTTTGCTAGACCAGTCGATTGAAACAGCTCTGTATATACACCACCCACGCTGAATATATAGATTCGGGGAGCAAGCACGCGCACGTAATATGAGTAATTGTGGCATTGAGCAACCCTTAGCACGTTCCACCTTGCGTGGAGAGTCTATTATGCGGTGGTACCGTGACTGAGCAGCGTAGCTAGTGCAATGTCTCAGCGCGTAGCAGATGCCTACACCCGCTCAAACTGCAGGCGTGTTTCTTTTGTATAACGGAGCACTGCCTGCTGCATCATCAATCACACATTCGCACGCTTTCTATCTCACCCACCCTAATGTAAGGCCACCAAGCGCCTTGGTGCCGCAGACTGTAGTCCTAACGAAATTACTTTTTGGTGTCTACCGAAAATTGTTCTAGCTTATCTACCGAAACTACCCCCATCCAATGTCTTATTCTCCAAAACTTTAGTGCTAAACGGGCATCGAGTATATTCTCTTATATAGCCATCCACTATTCTCGCTACGCGTCTTTTATACTACGATAGCGGGCCAAAAGAGCTAGTAGCCTTATGAGCACCTACGTGCGTCTTATCACACGCTAAGGTCGGGCCTGGTTGGGCCGAATTGCGGCATGCCGGTGAATGATTGCTGGTGGACGATGGGCAATGCGCCCTTCGTTAGGTTGGGCGACTATGTGCAGGAAGAGGGATTAAAGAGGTGCGTTGCATTTTAGGGATGTGGATGGCCTAAGGCTAAGGTTTTGGGACTGCGGTATTCTTTCTCTCTGGTCAGGTGATGTGGCTAGCTGCCCTATCCGTCAGACTTGGGCAGATGTGCTCTGCTGTCGAAATGGGCGACTGCAATCCATTGGCACCTCAGAAGGGCAATAGAATGGCATGAGCAGGATTCGATGGTAAATGCTTGACCAATTGGGTGAGAGGGTTGGCTGTAGCCATGTTAGATATACTCTGCATCAGCTGGAAGTGTTGAGGAAAAGTAATGCTAGTGTAATCCATCCAAGGCAGACTCAAGGCTCACAAGTCGGGATCAAATTTCGCCATGCGCGCCCACTTTGTCCGGACAAGCCAGTAAGCAGTCAGCAACACCTGTTCTTGCACAACGCCGCTTTTCCCGCGTCCCAGCGCCACTGCAGTTCCTGTTGTGCTGCGGCACCATTGTCCACGATAACACCTTCGACCGCGTCGTCCCATGCGACTGGCGTCTGGCGCCCTGTCTCACGATCAAAGCTGACCAGGACAATTGGGCCCGTACAGTCCTCATCACTGTACGATGCTCGTGCAGGTCTGATCATATATACGACACTGCGCTCATCAATAACCCCGACAACCGTCTTACTAAAGCCTGAGCCTGCGGCCGTAGGAGGATTAAGGATCCGATGCAGCCGAGCGGCGCAAGGGCATGATGACGCGGCTTCTGGCCACATCCTGATCGGGGCGTAGCGAAAACGTTCGTCGATACCAGATAGAGGCGGGAATGAAGTTTCTTGGATTACTTTCGCTTTGCCAGCTGCGCCATCGAGGGAATCGCCTTCGTGTAGGGGGGCGAGGTGCCTTGAGCCGATCCGCAGACGCAGACATGGTTCGTTGTTCATTGACGTGTTTGCGGCGCAGCACTTTTCATCCTCGACGAGATCGATGAAGGAGCTACACGAGAGGTTATATGCGCGGAGTTTAGTCCTAGCAAGAATAAAAGAGCGGGCCGCGTCAGTGTTCAGGCCGTATTCCGGATGTGTGTAGCGCGCATACCGGGGTTGGGAAGGCGCCCAGTGAGGATTATCACCGCTCCCCAGCAATGCCACATAAGGATCATCTAAAGGAAGAGCTGGTCCCGCAGAGGGTCCTGCGGTAGGAGATGAGCCTAGCGATGACGATGTGGATGACGATTTGGATAACGGGAAATTGATATTTTGGGTATAGAAGGTGCGATGCTGTTTACTTGCTCCATCGAGCCACTCACGGCGAGATTCTACTATGACGAGGTGATTGGTAGACTCGTCCACTTGTAGGCTTAAGTCAGTCCAGGAGTCGTTGATCGGGCCTTCGGCATGTTGCCGACGATATATGCGGGCGTTGATTTCTAAGGCGTTCTTGGACGGTTGCTCGAGACGGAAGCGAATGCAGTGATAAAATGACGTCCAATCAACCTCTTCCACATCGAAGGATGTTTGATTAGACAGGGCGTAAAAGTACCCGTCATGGATTTCGAATGCGACCGTAGAACCGATATCTGACCCAACAAAATCTTCAAGCTGCAATGGCTTAGTATCCGGTGGGAACGCGTGCTTTTGGTCTAATGATATGCCTTGAATTCTCCACTCATGATGGCCATGGGTCCCAGTTCCGGAGTGCGTTCCAAAGTAAAGAAATGACCCTGTGTGGCGCACAAATAAGCGGCTACTAGATTCAAGTTCCACGCTGGCAATAAGCCTATGGTCCTCCAGGATATCAGCCTTGGTACTGATAGCAAGGAGCCAGCTGTCGCTAGGTCTACTTTTTCTTTCGTAGTGTACTGCTATGATATCATCACTGTAGTATAGCAAAGAAACCTTCGGTTCGACGTTGGAGGTTCCAGGGGGTACTATAATATTAATAATAGAAGAAAGATCAATAATTCTCGTAGGGCCAGAAGAGGTGTGTAAGTCCAGTACTCGAATATAGCTTCCTGATAGGAAACAGAGAACGCCTTGTCGGTATAGGAAGGCGGATCCGTAGCCCAGGATTCGCGCCGAGAACGGAGCTGCTTTTGCAAAGGCTTCACGCCTCTCATAGATTCTTTGAACGGCCTCTCGATAGGTAATCTCTTCCCTCCGTGCTAGTTTTGCCTCTCGGCTATGAGGCACATGTGTCTGAATACGCGAGTGTAAGCTTACTGAGAGGCAAAGGGGTATTTCTAAGCAATTCTAAGCAATTAAGAAGGGTCGTGTCAACTAACCTCGATAGTTCGGCGGCATAATGTGCTCTCATTAAGTAATAGTCGTAGTTGTCTACAGGTCAAGCTAAGGCGGACAACGTCGTCAAAACCAAGACTGGAAGCTATACAGAATAAAACGTCGAACGGTAGCCTATCAAGGGTAGGCATCTATTCACTGGTCGGCTTTTGGGACGGGAGAACTAAAGAGGGGGAGGAGGCCGAATTTAAAGCCTGCAAAGGAGTAGTCTCTGACGTTGCGGTGAGCAGATCTGAGTTGTAATGAGGGAATAGACTATTCGGGGGCGACGGGGAAATAATAGCTAGAGCAAATCATAACAGTATGGGGACTGGTTGCTTGTGAAGAGGCTCAAACACTGTTTTCCAGACCAAGCCTTATGCAGTAGGGTTCCCTAGTGGGCCTCAGCTGGGGTTTTTGTATACTGTGAGGCTCTGCAGGCAAGGAGGTTTGGTGGGTAGGCCTAGGTAGGCCTAGGAGGGTTAGGGGGGATTTAGTGATGAAACACAAGACTAACGGAAGATCAGGTCTTGCCCGAAGGGCGAGTGATGAAGAGGACATTAGGGCGGTGCAAAGCCTAAGCAGATGCTGTAGATGCCGGATGTTTGGGACAGCTCGAGCGGCAATTTCGCTGGCAGAGCCTCAGAACTGGCCTGTGACCTTGCAGCAAGCCCGCATTCGGTGAAGTGGGTGGGACGAAATGGGGCAAACAGATCAGACGCACAACGAGCGACATGAGGCTCTATCCCGACTACAGGCCAAGGATGAGCCTGGTCAACTCGGGCTTTGCCAATTACTCGTTAGCGCATCCTTGTTCCCGTTACGCCGCTCGAATCAATTGAGCCTCAAACTAGCCCGTAACCTGCCGCGTCGGAGGCTGCCACAATCCTCCAGTCAATTTCGTCCATCGCCTTGCTTTATCAAATCACTTCATTCAAGTCAACGCTAGTAGGCCATCTTAACTCCAGCCTGACATTTTGTATCGCTCGATTCATCAGGTTTCACAAGGCTGTATTCAATATTCAGCCTATCGACGATGAAAAGCCAACTACTTGCATTACGCAGTCCAATACAGCCTTACTAGTCAATGTGACTTCATATGCTCCTTGCTGACCCCACGTTGCATAATCTCTCTTGACACAAGTGTCCGCCTCTTACGCCCCATTACACACTATCGTTCAGATAGCCCGGCACACGGCTGCACAGCATACTCCCCCGACCCTGCTATGAATATGTCCACAGGATAACAGCCTTTGTTTGGCCGCCTCACTATTTACGCCCTGCTTTGGTATAAATATCCCAAATTAACCTGCATTTCCCAACCGACATAGGCCAACTGCTCTTATCCGTCAGCAACGACGCCGTATCTGAAGGGGATAGCAGACTTGCATCCGAGGGGCTTGTCCAAAGTATTGTTGGTATGCTAGCGCAGAGGGTGTTTGAATTGACGAATAAAATATCAGGCTAGGCCGGAAGCTTTCCCAATTAGGCTCCCCGGATTTGGGCCTTCGGACCGAAAGCAAGAGGGGTATGAGCATTATAGCTGTTGGATGTAGTGACGTGTCTGTAGAAAAGCAGCGCTATCCAGTTTGCTAAGACTTAAAAGTGCAGGTGAAACAACCGGCAATTGGTAGTGCGTTGTTTTTGGGCCGATTCAGCAGGTCAGATGGATCAGTCATGTTGAAAATTAAACTTCGGGACTGCTTCGGTTCCTTGCTTCTCCAGTCCAACCGATAAATGGCCATCCATACGGGAGAGTTGAGAATGGTGGGAGGTTATACCGGCCTTCGCAACTTGATTTGTCTGAACATTGTAGGTCACATAAATCAAAGACGTTGCAGTAACATTCACTAGCGGTGGGGCAGTGCACGCCCTCCTTGCCGAAGATAACTACGTGACGTTAGCAGTGACTCTTGTTGGGTCGATGAGAGGGCCAGACTCACTATGCCAAGAGTATTCCAAGATCCTTCCACTGATAGAGTCTTCCAGTGTGGTGTTCAAGAGCCATTCACGGTATCGCTCGTAATCATGCTTTGGACGTTCGAGAACCTTCTCTTTTGTAGCCGCAAACTGAGCACAGCAAGATACACCCACCGATTTCGGAACTTCTTTCTCGGGAAAGAGCACCTCAAAAGCTTGCTTGTAGTCCCCACCGGCATGTACCTGGGCGCGATGTATTCCCTGTTCGTCCAAAGGCTTGATCTCAACGGGACAACCAAGTGACCATGCACATCGAATATTAACGTATCCCTCTTTCTCTAGATAAGGAATTTGGAAGTGTCGTAGCATAGGAAGGCCATCGTAGTCAGGGTCATCGTTATGCCACTGGTATCTATTGGGATGGATAAAGAGGATATTATCTGGCAGGTGATTGTAGTTATCGATAATGAATCTGACTTTGCGTTAACTCTATCTCCTCTTGTTGCCAGCAGACAGTCCGTCCAGTTAGCATACGTTAAATATACTATAGACTCCCGCCCCTTATTTTTCGGCACGGTCAGTTCTGCTGTAGGATCATCCACCGTATAGATATTTTTCTCCCAGTCCGGAAAATATGTGGAAAGCCATGTTGCGTTTTCCGTTCTCTGGCTGGCGACAACAACTGCAGTCCGTCGTTTTGTAGGTGTATGTAAAGTTGGTGCCTGCCACTCGTTTGCTAGATCGGCGATTTCGAGATCCTCCTTAATAAAATAGTTGGGGTTCCAAAGCTCTGCCTTAAGGTGAAATAGAATCGCGAAGAGCAACCAAAGCAGGAGCGCAATAAGAGCGGTTCTCAGAGTGCACCGTCTCCTTAGAGAGACCATGTTATATAACGAAAGAACGACACCCGCATAGTAGATGTCAAAGAGAGAGAAGGACAGAGGGATGGGATGCAAAAGTAGATGAAATGGTCGGTTCAGGGCCGAAATTAAATTTGACCGGTCAGACAGCTCTTCAGGTAAGCCAGTCTCGCATCTTCAGCCTATTGAAATTTCACTGGACGAGTTTCCAAGCACGTGCAGCGACTAGCCAGCCGGAAGCCTCTCAGGCCTTCCGCAAGCCAAGAGTGGCCCGTCTAGCGGCCAATCATGTGTTCAGAAATGGAACTAGACTTCTCGTATAGTATTCACAGAAAAGGGGTTGACAGCGCCCACGATGTTCAAATAAAATGTTTGAGAAGTTTGGCAGCACCACCATGACAAAAGGGGAAGGGCCCTTCAGAATCGGATAACCATGGGCTGACTCTGTTTGGGCGACTTTAATACAACTTCCCAAGACAATTCACAAATAAACTGGAGAGTAAGAGAATCGATACTGCTAATTGTAAACGCAACGTCTGAAATAGTAGCATACTAAAAATTGCTATGAAATGGCCATATCCTATATCCAGTAGAAGTGATCATGAAAGGTTCATATTCTCGCACCGAGATGTATCAAATGCTGCCCCGTACATTATTCCATGAATGTATGTGTCCCCAACAAAATGCCAATCAGAAGTGTCCGACTTCGAGTTCTGACGGAGGACAAGAGGAACCCTTCCGCATCGAACCAGAGCTATCCTGTCACCCTTTTGAGCACCACTGGCGGCAAGCCCAATATACCCTCTAGTCGTTCTAATGAGACGTCTATTTAAAATGGAGTACTTGAACACTTGTATCTCTTTCTTTGACCTCTTCGGAACCGAATCTTTCCATCCAAACATTTGATGTTTTGCGTACATTATAAAAGCCGCAACCATGCCAAATGCCCAACAGCTCCAGATAAGAAAGCCTATTGGAAGAGGTAGTTGAAACACATACCACCAGACGGACCACGACTGCTCCCACTCTTGGAACACGGCCCGGTGGTAATCAAGCTCTCGGGGCGTTCTTCCAGCAAGTAATGTCTGCCAGTATGCATCCAACATATTTTCTCCAGTGATATACGGTGTCTTTGAGCGAGCTCGAGCCGCCCCTTCCCAAGTCACCAAAGCGCCGTAGAAACAGCAGTCACTATAGATGATATCACTGATGGATCGACCCCATGAGAGGCTTTCGACAGGCTTTGCCACTTGCACAATCTCATCCATGACGTAGCCTTGAACGGTTAGTACTTTGCGATCTTCTGAAACTTTCACAGAAAATTCGTGGTTCTTTATATCTCCAGCAGCTTGAAAGCCCGGGTCTTCAGGCACTCCTTCAGTAGTTTTTGCGCGGGGTATCGAGGCCGCAACAAATGGAGTATCCGTCCAGTCCGGAACCCATGATGGCAAAGCCTTTTGGGCTGCTTGTTTAACAGCATGAGGAACACTGAGGATGTCCAAGTTGGAATCCAGTTTCATCATCTCTATAGCGGCGTCTGTGAAAATGTCCTCGTCGGTTCGAGTATAATCCGGGCGTAAAGGAAAATTTGAAATCCCATGTAGGGCAAATATCTTGTCCTTGCCAACCGTCGCCTGGCACGGTCGGTGCCGTAGCATCATCACCAAGAAATCTTCCTGGACCTTCTTCTGGAAGTTCTCTCGTGTTTTCATCAATGCAGCTACTTTTTCCGCGTGGTTATCCGGGTGGCTCTCCAATAGGCCTACTGCAAGCATGAATTGCAGAAGCTCCGCAAAGGTTGACCATGACGTAGAGGAACTTCCGCAGTGAAGCATAGCATCCGGTGCGACAGCAATTTCTTGTATAACCCACATTCTTCCAAACCACGGACGTTGGAGAAATTGCCCTACGGAACTCCATCCGACGTCGTTAAGCTGTGGCAAATGCTTGAAAAGGCTTTTCTGCACACCAGGGTTTTTGTAGCTCCGATTATCACCCATATAGGTCCGTCGAAGGGCCTCACCAAATGCTTCTGAGAGGTTGAGTACATGATCGCTGTACGAAGCCTCTTCACCGAGCCACACAGCCACAGTGTGTGCTTTCTCATAAATCTGTCGCATGAGGCGGACTTGATGGCTCTTTTCCTCGTCGTCGGCTTGGTTGATGCAAATGGCGTCCGCCCAAAAGACGCGTTTACCCTCGCCACGGAATCTCAAAAGGGCATCGTGAAGGGATTTGGTGATAGTCATGACATTACCATTGCAGATGATTTTGACGGTATCATTTGGATCTCCCCAGCAATAACTAATGGCCACGAACTTCTGATCTTGCGGACATTCGGAAAGCGAGATCTCCTTAGTGTCAATTACGATTGTCTGCTCAGGGTCGTACCAGGGGTACGGCTTTGCTTCATGAAGTTCTATGAGACGTATCATGGATGTTGGATCTGCCAGAGGCTTGTATATGAAAGGATTTATGTACCAAGGAGGGGCACGCAGTGATGCGGCCCATGCAGGAAACAATGTTTGGAATAGCCATTTGAACGAGCGCATTTGCCAGCCTTCATGGCGCTCTCTCATGTTCTCCATTGCGACATACTCAGTTGCTGTGATTCCACGTGAGGACATGACGGAGGGCTCCTTGATCTGAGGTCTGAATGCAGAGATGATGCTAAAAAGCGAATGAAATCGTTTGACAAATTAAGAATGTACTGTATTTTGGACTTTGAATGGGTTGAATGCCTCCTTCACTGCTGCCTAAACAAAGGAATGAAGGATCCGGAAGATCTCACTCTCCATTTCGGAACCACTTGATAAATGTCTTCCAAGTCACTGTCCCGGTTAAGATTGCGTGCCTACTGCGTCGTGTCTGAAAACTTGCGACCACCCGCGGCAGCTAAGCGCTATTCTTGGAGGTGGCTGGGGATTTCTTGGCCATACAGGATGCGAGCCAGAGCTCTTTCTATACCATCAGATAAAACCATTGAGGTTTTGTAAGATCATATAGACGTCTTTATGCTTTGAAGGGTTACTCAAAAGAATCCTCAACCTAGTGGGTTGGCTTCGCAATCACTGTCGTTCGCTCAGGTTGCGCAGTCATACCTATGCAGCAGGGGTAAATCCGTAGCAACCACTTGAGGAGCATTTGTCACCAATCTGACCACCCATTCTACGAACCACCACAGAGGACACACCACCCCCAAAACCCTGCAAGAGAACTTGAAACGAGCCGAAACCTTTTGCCTCGAAGCCCAGAGCCCGAAAACCCCGCTTTATGCAGGAAAGTAGGTTTCTTGGCAGCAGCAAGGCTGAGCAAAGCCACCACCACCTACACAGGAAGAGGTGAGCCGGCTTCCATTCTAAGCACGATGCAGGCATCGCTGCAGTCAATATTTCAGAGGCTTGGAAGGTCCAAGGGTAGAGATTGTCTGGCTGTTTGCGGCGTCAGTGCAGGAAGTGTTGTCAATGCATTGTTTCCTCCATACTGATTCTGTAGCTAATAGAATCAATAGGATCAAGGCTCCGCGGTGGTAGCGCACGGTCCACCCCTTGGAGATAATCAAGGGACAGCAACAACGTTGGTGGTGATTCAGCCAGAACATGACAGGCTGCAACGTCCGGGTTTGTCTTGTGCCATCGGCATTTCCTCACAGCTTTCTGAGAGTCCTTCATCATCGGTGAACATAACATTTATATTTAAGAGCTGTCCATATTATTCCCAGTCATCTGTATCTTTCTTTAAGGTTTGCCTACAAGTAGTATTCATTAGTAACAGGCTAATTAAGACAGCCACCTTCCCCGCTCCAGCACCACCCCTGAAGCTCAAGTGGCCTCTTTCTATAGCAGGCAAACCGTCTGTCTCCTCAATGGCTTGCATAATTTGAGTGCTAGTGGGGCCGAATAAAAGCGTGATTGCTGAAAACGGCGTTAAATTGCAGAAATTGTCAGGTTGTATCCTATTCAAACTGCACATGCAGCGAGCAAAAATAATAACCTGCATATGCGGAAGCACAGAGCGTGCGTTCGCAGCTACACATATGCACATTTATCTAACGGAAGATTAGAGAGCATGCATCTACACAAACAAGGCTGAGGCACAAAATATGCAGGGAACCCAGGCTAGCGCAGAACGCATATTGCTAAATGCTCTCGTAAACCAGAGCACTGTAGACGGTTTAACCTTCTGCCTTACTATCTCACAAGCTCGTAGACAGCTGGGATACTATATTTTCGAATCTCTTTACGCTTCCTGCTCATGAAATGAGGCTCTCCAGCCAAAAGGGTGAAAAATGCGAGAAATGCGAAATACGAGGTCCGCCACGCAAGGCTGAATCTGGAGATGCCTTGCCAGCCTCATCGACCATCAAAAATTGTCAACGGTCCAATAGAATCGACCGTATAGTAAGGCACTTCTTGGCTTGCGCGTGTGGCACTGGCTGAAAATCTCCGATGCGAGAGCTAGGCGTCCGTATGCAAAATATCTTGAGAATGACGGGGTGGCGTGAGGGTAGTTAATATATACCATGAGTGCGCTATCTTTGGGGGATTAAAAGATTGATTCTACATACCTGAATTTATTTTCCTACCTACATTTTTACTGCATCTTGAAGTGAGCACACCGTGCAAGATGTCTACGGCCATCGAGCTCCAAGATGTGAGCGCGGTCAATCGACGACGGACGACGGACGCAGCATCCACAGCCCTAACCCCCGAATCAAATGGCGAGCCTTCAAACACCCGCCGCCGTTCCATGCCAGCAACCGACCACAGCGGAAACCCAAAAGTCAAAGTAGAAGACGATGAAGCCTCTGACGACTACACTACCACCCCTCACGACGACATCTCACAGTCGCTCCCCCTCGACTCCACCCCCCTCCGTCCCGACCGCGTCTTCTGGGTCACGCCGCACAATTACTTCACCAAGACCATAAAAGTGCTCGACCTAACCCCGCTCGTCCAAACGCAGTACACAAGCATGTCAGACGCGTACAAGAACGAGATCAAAGAAATCGCCAAGAAGAGCGCCCCTGAGCCCACCTACATCCTCACACGCGAAAATTGGGTTGGGCGCAAGTACTCGGTTACGGACAGCAGCGGCGGGAGCGTCGCGGACTGGAAGCACCCCTGGACGTCCGTCGGCACGGCCACGCTCACGTTCCCGGACGATTCGCCGCACTGCTCTCACCCGGTCGAGCTGAAGAATAAGTGCTGGGGCCGTCGCACGGAGACATTTGTCGTGGATAGCGCGACGTTTATGTGGAAGCCGGATTCGCTGTTCGCGTCGCATAATATGACGTTGTACAAGGCGCTTGGGGGAAAAAAGGTCGAGGTGGGGAAGTATTCGCAGAAATGGTGGGGCGCGTTCCTGACCGGTGGAGCCTTGGTGTTGGATACAAGAGAACTAGATGAACTTATTGGCGTATTGAGTTTGGCTGCTGTTCTAAAAAAGAAAAGGCAGAGGGCGGCGGAGAGGAGCGGAGGTGGAGGAGGGGGAGGAGGGGGCGGGGCATAGAGATGCTGCTTATCAATGTGTGGCCATGCTTTTTCTCTACGTTTTAGTTGTGTGGATTTATTAATGGCGTCTGTTTCTGAAGCTTCGACATTCCCAATTCAGGGATCTTAAACACGATACCCATATATGGCATAAAATGCAACTAAGCCCCTTAAAACTTTTGCAACCCACCAGCCCTTGTGAACTTGTTAGGAAATTAACAACTTATCTTAGACTGGGCTCACTTACCGAAGACTCAAAAAGCGGTTTAAATCGACCATATCAGCACTCCAAATGTCAGTCTATACTGTTGCTCACCTACAGGATGGTTGAAAGATGAAATTTTCTACACGAGTAGATGTAATGAGTGAAAGGCTTGCAGCTGAATCAAAATGTATTTTTGTTCTCAGCCTCAACAGCACCTATGGCCAAACATTGAGAGGTGAGCGTTCAACCATATAATCTGCAATTCACTTCGGTGTGGAGATATCCTCTGCGCCGTGTCGAGTCTCCACAAAGTTCTGGAGGGTTCGTACCATGGGTTGATATTTTTCCCAGATGGAGTTTATGAGCTGGTTACTAGCTATAACTTGTAGCGGGAAAGCAAAATTTTCAAGCTTCGCTAATAAAGGATTAAAATTTGAGCCGGGGAAATACGATATCCCTCAAGGTCTCCAATGCTCAGCCGGGAAGAAGGCTCACAAACGCTAAAGCTGCGCGATAGAGAATGGGTGTGATAGCGACAGACTCGAAAAGGCATTTGATTCCCACTTCAAGACTCACAAATTTGGCAGGAACTATGGAGTTCGGTTTATCCGAGCTTTATCTTCAAAGAAAAAAAGGGGGTTCTCAAAACGTATGTAGTCTCTTGTGCTATATATTTACGTAATTTGCATGTTCTCCTTTTTTTTTTAATATTTTACTGCTCTGGGTTGTAGTGATATACCCGATCGATCTGCTACAATACTTCAGTTAGGGCGGAAGGCAACGTTCAAATTATATCAACTCACTCCCTGAAGAATTCTGTTGAAATAGCCTCTCCAGGACCATCGAATCAGCCTGTGCGGCTCTATTGGGTCTTGATGCAGACCCCCGCACCCTATGCCAAAAGCCTGGCAGTCTACACGAATTCACAGTGTGTAATTGGGGCCCTGTGCACATGCTTTCGGCAATCCTCCCAAAAATCAACCTGCGGTTATGTATAGCGTATCGAACCGGCCAAATAGACGTTGTATCCGCACAGATGGCGATAGATGCACCGAAGCGTACCACTCCTTTGGACGCATGTTTAAAGGATCACTGAGTTCTACAGCAACTGATTTATTATATGCTGATATCGGTATTTGATGGATGGATTCCGGGGCTTCTGAAGATAGTGCTTCTTAGTATTTACAGACTCCCAGCAAGAAAGACGCCCTACTACTAACCTCTGCATCTTGTGTCCAACTGGCTCCTGGGCATTTTTGTCGTTCGGCTATCGTCCAGATCATAGACAAGAACTTTCTTACCGCGTCCACCTGAATTGTTTCCGTTAAGGCGCAACCGCGATATACTGGAGCGGTCGGATTTGTCTGAATCTCTTCGATGAAGGGGAAACACCATGATTTAGAATAACATGAAAGGCCTATAATGCAAAAGCGAAAATACAGGAAAGTAACGACTTGGCATTATTGCATAAGATAGCGAGCAGTGAGTTAAATACTGCGGCAAATCCACATAGCACTGCCCAAAACAAGGAGCGGCACAATTAGCGCCGGGTTTGCAGCCCCCATGCATCTATTTCCCGGTGTGTATCAAACTTGCAACCAGGCTGCGCACCGATCCTTGAGATTTTTATGTCGGTCGCTATTAGACGGGGTAAAACCAATAAAGTCGTTACTTAGGGGCAAAACCATGGTTATTTTACCTTGATACTGGGTTGACGGGTTTTACAATTACTGTAGAGGTGCATTTTGCCACTGCACATTACCAAAAAACTAGCCCCATATGTCTTGGTTCTGCACACACCGGTTTTGCCGATCCTATAATTGCGCGTGTTGCAAAGGCTTGCAGGTGGCTTTGTGCCCTCAGGGATGTAACCTCCCGTTCAGCATGGCGCAGACTCCTTGGCTCAAGACCCAAAGCCGGATCTCAGAGCCATCCAAATTGGCATAGCCCTCGGTTTCATATTAGAAGTTTTCTCCAATGAAGATTGGACTAGCTTTGAGAGCTGCGCCCGGATCTGTTTCCCTAGGATGCCAAGGCTTCCTTGAAGCGGGTTAAAAAGGGCTGCCCTGCTAAGGGAAAGCGTTCGCTAAATTCAGCCTTGCTACATAGCTAAGAGACTTCCCGTGGGCAGTATGAGGATTCTCATAATTTACCCTTTGAATTTTGAGAGAAGGTAATTGCATCTTTCCTGACTTCACCCCTGGAACACGGACATGCATTGCTTGATGCATCTAGATCAATAAAATCCGTTGTGATAAGATTTTTAGGGTGCATTCTCGTGTCCCTTGTTTTGCGATCTCGTATTCAGAACGGACGGTTGACCGAGGCGGGCGGCTATTTCGAAGGTGGTGCCCTCCAGTCACCTCTGATTCGCTCATTTGTCCCCGATCGTTTAGTTAATCGCCCGGGCCTCTAGCTTGCAAGTGGCTGATAACCAAGTGACGACAGAACTGCTTGGTTGTGAGATGAGTTCAACAGAAGATGCCACTCCCTGTGTAATAAGGCCTGGAAAATAGCTGGGGGCGTCGTTCTCTGCTGGAAGGTTGAATCGCCCTACGCGAGTAACTAATCCGCCAAAGACCATAGGGTCTCAGCGCAAAATACTATAACGTCGATTGCATTGTGCCGCTCCTTATCTCACCGATTTTGAATGGTTGAAGCCGAGCCGAAGCAGGTACAGGAGTTCAAGAGTCTCTTCCCAGCCGCCTGAGCAGCCTGACAGCAGCGAAGCACTGCCACTGAAGCTAGCGGACCATTAGCTGCTTGACTCTTGCCCCATCTCCAGATGCCCTGTCTGCTGCTGTGAAAAATTAGCGACATGGGTGAGTCGCATCTCTGTGGGTGACTTCAGACTACACTTCTACAACTCTCATACAAAGCTTCCCGTGGAATGATAGTTACTTTCTGGCATTGATCAACAACGGTTCTAGTTCCATCACAACATGGCGCAACTAGGAGTTCAAGCTGTGCTTGATATCCAGCAGCGTCTGTGGCTCGCCGGCGGCTACGGTTCTCAAATAGTGCTAGGCATTGGTGAGTGTTCATATTGCCTCCAGCTTTGGAGACTAACTTGTATAGATGGTGGCGGAGCAAAGACCTATTCCACGCTGATGATTATACGGAGAATTTGCGAAGCGGTCGATGAACAAGAGAAGCTGCTTAATGGTAGCGGCCAGCAATCACATGGCTATGCTCCGAATGCACACTTGCCAAGTCTCTACTTTGACAACTGTGTAGGATCCGATACTGGAGCGTAAGTTCTCTTGCTGTGCCACACCTGCTCTTGTTCTAATATTTTCATTTCTCTCGTATAGTGTAGTAGCAGTAATGCTTGGACGCTTGCAAATGAGCTCTCACAGTTCCGTTGCTGCAATCAAAGATCTTGGTGAGGTCTTCTGCAGTAGACTTTTCCTCCATAGGTATTGTTACAGCAACCGGAAACTCGAAAACTGGGTCGTGAGCCTGATCCGGGGTAACTACTCTAACCTGGACGGAATGGATCCAAAAGACTGCATGATGATGCCGGCGGATAGAGTATTGCAGATTGGCCAATGTCAAACGTAAGGCTCCTTAGACGCTTGCGAATGATTCTTGAAGAGAAACTGACAATGCAAAGTGCCGTGCTTATCCAGCACCGACCGAAAGCCACCAACGTGGCACCCACGAGCTCTGTCGACGCAGCAGACATGATTCGGACGTACGATGTCGTTGCTGACCGGGCGGTGCACCAAAAACCGTATCTCCCTCGAGCAATTGGGCGCAAAGATGACGATGTCCCTATACTCAAGACACTTCTAGCGGCCGTTGCGGTACCGGGCCATTTCCCCCCTGTACTGATAAAGGGTACTCCGCATAGTGGGGTTGGATCAAAATACAACAATCCAACATCCCAGGCATTCGATGAAGGTGCTCGATTGTACAACATGAAAGCGGGCGAAGATAGACAAAGAAATGATGACAAGAGGGTTGGCATAGTGGTCAGCATCGGATCCGGGAAAGAAGCGCCGCGTGACTTCCTCAGGCCTTGGGATATATATCGACGTATGCTCTTCAGCGGCAAATCAACGGATAAGAAACTTTCGGAACCAGATAAGGTTCATAATGATATGAAAGGTCGGCTCCCAGCGGCCGACATCCCTTACTTTCGTTTTGACGGTCCTGATCTCCAAAAATGCAAGTATGACGACTGGAGTCCACGGACCTTGGCAATCATAGAGAAGGAGACCAGCTCCTACCTTGCGCGCGAGAGCGTCAAACTAGATATAATCCTGTTAGCGCAATATCTCGTTGCATACCGAAGAGGTCGCCACATCACCAGACCTGAGGACCTATTTCGTGCTCCTACGGCCCAAGAGATGGATGCAACTGGCAGCAATCCCATACGCAACAACACTTGGCCATATGCGGAGAGTGCACCCACTTTGGCAAACCATATTGATTCGCCCCCGTGGCGAATTGGGAGACGGAGTCAATCTGAGAATCATCTATTGAGGAATCAGCAAGTTGTTGGACAACTCCAGGAGCTTCCTGCCTATTACTTGCCCCCGGAGGCTCCATAAAAGCCGGACGATAAAGGCTATTTTCTTCTCTTTGATGCTCTTTTCACACCTTGTACAGATACCCTTCGTAACATTGCATGTCCGTTTAGCATTCCCTTTCCTCAGTGTAGTCATTCTGGTGATCCTCGTTTCGCAACCATTTTTTTTACCTGTCTACTCATCATGTGGCATGTGTCAGTCATGCTACCCCCAAAAAAAAGAGCTGCCGTCCAAAGAATTTTCCGCTTTCAAGATAGATGACCAAAGTTCTCCTCCTTTTTTTCCTTCTGTTATCATGCATCAGCAGGGTCGAGCGGTTTACTCAAAGGGAGCAGAAGGAGGTAAATTATGTCTTTTGGGTTAGCGAAGGCGTTTTCTAAAGATGGATAGGATCAGATCAGGTATTCAAAGAGCATCGTATAGTCACGATAACGTCGGGAGTTCGGTGTCAGGGGCAAAGGAGCTTCGGCGATATTAGTGTTTACGATGTACGAGAAATGGGTAGTGGTAATGGAGCATTTTTTAATCGTTGTGCTAATAGAAAATTTCGATCTTGATATGAAGCAAGAGGGTGGAGGTTGAATTTGACGTCGATCTTGGCTCCGCTAAGGCCTGGCACCCAATTCGGTGTTGAGAAAGTGGTGATACATGTACAACCGTCGGTATCCCTGCCCAACAAAAAATAGAATGCCTGATACACAGCCCAACACATAGCCGGCTAAACAACGATTGCTCAGATCCCTGAGGTACTGTTGTGAAACCCTAATGTCGCAGATTTGTATGCTGACTAAAGATTGACTCAGCTTGCTCTTTGAGCTGGTCTCCTTGAAGTTCGTTATCAGGGGCCATACCTGAAGTTGACTTTCGGTCCAGGTCGTTTAGATGATAATTTAGGGCTTTTTCCGACTATTCCCCATGGTTGGGTATCCGTAAAGGCAAAACAAAAAAAGATGGCAGATAGTAGCGGGAGAACTCCACTTATGATGTTGAAATAAGGCTATGGAGCTAAAACTCTGTGTATTGCTTGTATTTCTATTTTGGTAGTTGAAGAGACATTAAGGAACTTCGACCGACGGTCGAAGTTGTCTAATTAGTCAGATTCCTGCTAAGAGATTTCTTCCACAAGTCTTATCACGTGATATCGTTGTGGGCTTGTTTTCCAACACCCTCCCTTAAGCTCAGTCAACGATACCGCTATATACACTGTATATAAGGGTGTAGGGTTGCTTGATGAGGGTTGCTGGAGTTCCTTCCGTGAAATGTCTCTTAAAATTTTGGCAGCACCTCCCTATAGGTGTTCTACATTGCCCATAGAGCTCTAGAGGCCCTGTAGCCTCACCCTGTGTCTCTCCTGAAGTATGTCCATCCTTCCTACCGGTATGAGCCCTCCCTGATGTCGCGGCCGTTGGATTCGGGTGGTAGGTTCGGGTGGTAGGTTTAAGTGGTAGGTTGGTAGATCAAGGTTAAGCTCTGTCGCTCGTTTTGAGGCCTTAAGGCGTCGTTTAGCGCACTCTCCGAGGATCTACCAATCGTATACTGATTTCCTATTGAGGCCTAGTGTGGTTAATTGAGTTTCTGCACCATCCGAAGGTGTTTAAGGAAGGCGTAGAACTGAGGACCCGCGAGAGGCTTAGTAAGGCCGTCGGCCGCCATGTTAATTGAAGCAATGTGTACGAGGTTAATCCTGTTACTATTTATCTCATCTCTCACATAGTGAAACTGGATGTCGATGTGCTTCGTTTAATTATGCTAAACTGGATTTTCGGCCAACGCTTTTATAGCTTGGTTATCGGTCTTAATTAAGATCCTAGCGAACTGTTCGCTCTGGTCTAGTACACCTAGTTTAGTAAGTAAAAGTTAAAGCCACGTAGCCTCTTTTACTGTAGCCGTTAGAGCCGTGTACTCTGATTAACATATTAATAGTGAAACGATAGCTTGTAGCTTTGATTTCCATGAAATTGGTCCTCTGTTTAACATAAATATAAAGCCCGATATAGAGCGTCTTGTGGTTTTGTCTCATCCCTAGTCGGCGTCACTAAAGCCAATTGGTGTAAGGTCTAGGTTCTTATTGCCTCTATAGGTAATTCCTCTATCGAGCGAGCCGGCCAGGTATTGAAGGATAAGTCTTACAGCCGTCATATGGGTAGAGGTAGGATTATGGGCGAAACGGCTTACTGTTAATACCGCAAAGGCGATATCTGGCCTTGTTTCTATTATAGGAAACATAACTGAACTGACTATGCTCTGGTATCTTCTAACGTCGTCCTCGCTGGTAGTTTCTTGATTGGCTACAAGCTCAATTAAGTGCTTTATAGGTACCGGTGAGGTATTAGCCTTTTGCAAGCCAAAACGTTTAAGAGCTTTAATAAGGTAGGCTCGCTGTAAGAGTGTGATCTTCTTCTTTATTTGATCTCTCGTAACTATTATGCCTAAGTAAAAGCTTATTAGCCCAAGATCTATCATTTGGAAGGCTGCTTTGAGCTCTACTTTTGCCCGATTAACTACCGCTATATCTTTATGGATAATCTTAGTGTCATTAACGTAGGCAGAAATAATTAAACCTTTCCATCCTTTACTGGTGGCGAATATACTGTGATCCGCGTGTAGATGGTGAAGTCCAAGTTTTTCTAGTAGAAACTTTAAGAGCGTCTTATACCAGATTTAAGGTAACTGTTTTAGTCCGTAGAGGGCCTTCTTAAGGCGGTAGACTTTGCCAGCTTCTTTATAGCCTTTTGGCATGATGACGTAGAGTTCTTAATTAATTGGTCTATAGAGAAAGGCGGTTTTAATATCCATCTATTCAATTTTAAGGTCGTGGTAGGCAGTAATCGCGAATAGAGCCCTAAAAGCCATAGGTTTTACTACTGTAGCAAAGGTCTGGTCGTAGTTGACACCGTACTGCTGTAGATATCCCTTGACGACCCATCTAGCCTTATAGCGGAGGACCTCGCCGTCCTTTCCCTTTTTAACTTTGAACACCCATTTACCAGCGAGAGGCTTATGAGGAGGCTTAAGGGAGGCAATATTAACAAGCTCCCACGTCTGGTTCTTAATTAGAGACCCTACCTCCTCTATTATTGCTTTTATCCATTCTTCGCTGTTCGGGCCGTTGATTGCTCGGTCGTACGTATAAGGCTCATCTTCGTTGATTAAGGTAGTAGATATATACGTTTTAAGATCAGGTGAGCCAGTATATCGAATATGGCCGGCTAGTAGAGCCATAGGATCAACCGCGTCGCGATCGTTTGAGTGAGGGTTTTGAGGTGTAGATTATGGAGGAAAGGTAGATAGAAGGGCTATTAGTTCGTCGCCTATTTCGTCGTCCTAGTTGCTTAGTAGCTTATTAATATTATCAGCCTATTGGTCAAGGCTTTGGTCTGTACCTGTAAGGCTTATAAGGAAGGCAGTAGGGTTACTTAGTAGGTTAATTCTTAATGTCTAGCGGCCTGATCGAGTAGTGGTCGTGGTAAGGTTTTTGGGCAGAGACTTAAGCCCGCGGGGTAAACTATCGCGACCTTCCTTCTGATTAATTCTTCGTTGTCTTTTTCTTGATAGAGGCTTCGGCTGAGGAGTAGTAGTGTCTTCCCTCCCTTGCTTATTAGACGAGTCTACGGATTCTTCCGTAAATATAGTAGCAGTCTTTGAACTAATATCACCTTTGTAGATTTTGACGTCTTTAAGCCGCTCAATCTTCTGTTCATCTGGTAGCCAAACGCGATAGATTGTCTTGCCGTTATAGCTAATTAGAATACCTTTCTTTGCTTATAGAGCGAACCTAGCTGACTTTACGCGATCTTCTTCGGCTATAAGGGAATAGACGGTAGATCCTAGAGCCTTTAGGTAGTATACTAAGGGAGGTTTACCCTTAAGCTTTTCATAAGGTGATATGCTATTAAGGGCTCTTGTAGGGCGTCTGTTTTTGATATGTATAGCTGCAAGAAGTATATTAGGCTATAGGAAGTCTGGTATATTGCCTACGAGGATCATTAAGCGGGTAATCTCAGTAGAGGTTCGCTGCGAGCGCTCTACTACTCCATTCTCTTCTTGAGCGTGTAAGGCGGCAGGTTCAAATTCTATACCTAGATCGTCCATCTAGGTAATTACTTTCTTGCTACAAAGCTCCGCTCTATAGTCGGTACGAATTCTGGTGATTTTAAGGTCGAATTTGGTATAGATCCAGTTATAGTACCTCTGTAGAGTATTAAGCCACTCGTCCTTCGTACGGACGGTATAGATTGTAGTGAACCTCGTATAGTCGTCGGTAAAAGATATATAGTATCTTTCGCCTTCAAAGCCAATGGGGGTAATAGGCCCCACTAGGTCCGTGTGGATAAATTAAAACGGCCATATAGCTCATTCTTGGGGCGTTCTATTATACCTCTTTTGGGCTTTAGATTGAGCGCAAGGCTTATAGTATTTATCGCTAACGTCATTAAACTTAATACCAAGTTTATTTAGGTAGCGTCTGAGGTCACTGTAGTTAAGGTGGCCAAATCGGTAATGCCAAATAGGTAGACTTTTGTTGTTTTTAATAGTATAGAGGACCGATTCTGACTAGTGGTTATACTACCGAATCGGGTAGAGTTATTAAATTTTAGGTGCGTATCCTATTACCTTATTATTGCATTTAAGTTCGTGAGTCTTATTGTTAAAGAAGACGCCCATTTCCTCAAGTCGGCTTCCAGATAGTAGGTTTGCTGGTAAATGTGGCATATAAAGAATATCGTATAGAGTAAACATGCTTCCGTGGCTTCCATTAGGTAGTGCGGTTTATATAGAGACTAATCCTTTACCTTCTAATCGAGCTCTATAGGGACCAACTGTACCTAATAAGGTGTCGTCATTAATGTAGTTAAAAAGAAGTTCACGGTCCTTGCAGTAGTGGATGGTAGCGGCGGTGTTGTAGACGAAGTCGTGCCTACTTAGTCGAGCTTATACGACCGCTGCTGCAAGCTCTCGTCATGGATTTGCGTCAAGCTCAGCTTAACTGGAGTGTTCGTCGAGCTGGACAGGCGCTTAAGTCGTCCTTCGCTTCTTCCTTGAGCGGATCCTATTACTAATTTCTTTTAGAGCGTTGTCTGGCTTCCTCTCCCAACAGTCTTCTTCGTAGTGCGTAGTTCTATTATATTTTACGCAGTTAGGGTGTTTGCATATCCCAACTGGTGCTATTTTTCTCTTTGTAGGTCCTCTATTGTTTAATTATACTACTAGTGCAGTAGAGACTTCTTAATCAAGTTTACTGTTGAAGATAATAAGTTCCTTACCTAAGGCTCGTGGATCGGTGTTTTCCCGCGTCTAGTTTATTCGTTTTGTTGTTTTGAACTAAGTATAGCTAGTAGAGTTAACCCCATATAGGAGGGCCGCTTGGGCGAGGACCTTATAGTTAATAGGTTGGTTTATTTTAATGAGACAATTAAGGTTTAATGTAATATAGGAGACAAACTCCTCTACGTTCTTAAAGTCTTAAATACGTTTAGTAAAGAAGGTAGCTACAATGTTAATAACAGCTACCGGATTAAGATCCTTAAAGCGTTCTTTTAACGCTTTCCATTTTCCAAGTGCCTATCCGGCGTTTAATATAAACGGCTTGTAGATATTACTAACGCTCTAGTTAATGAAACCGGCTGCGTAGGCTAGCTATTTCTTGTGTTTCTCCCGTTCCTTTACCAAGTTAGCTGGTTTGATTTTTAGCTGTTTACTAGTAAAGCCCAAGTCCGCCCATTTCTCCTTAATCGATTTAAGTGTAGGAAGAGGTTGTGGTGGATTGTTAAGGACCTACTTAATGTTCTTAAATCGGAGGTGGTTTTGTATATTAATACTGAACATCGGCTAGTCTTCCCGTCTAGCGAGCTTTCAAATAGAGGCTTGGGTGGTACGTTCGTCGCTTATATTAGCGGGGCTTTATATTATAGATAGTTTATAGTAGGCAGTCTGTAGGCCTTATTAAGATAACGTTGTCAGATTGGTTTCCTTTTATAAGGAGTGTTTGTATAGTGTAGGTTTTAACTTAGTATATTCCTTAGCCAGTGTAGGCAGTTCCAATAAGCTTCTTCTAATCCGCCACTAATACGGTTGTTATAGAGCTTTATTCTTAAAACTCTATCGTTCTGTTTTAACAATAGTAAGGTTGTCTACTAAATAAGAGGTCCTCCTAAGCCTCCGGTGCCGCGGTTTGATCATGGACTGTATTAGGCTTGTCCTCAGTAGGATCCTCTTATGCATTCGGCGTAGAGTCCGTAGTTAGCAGCTGCGTAGCTGCTTATTATAGGTTTTTGGCGTTGTAAGCTAGGTAAACATTCACCGACTTTTTACGCCCGTGTGGTGATATTGCGATAGCAAATATTATAATAATAATGAAGCAATTAGATTTAGCCCATTAGGCGCGAACCCAGGCTCATAACCTGTTAAAATAAGGCTATGGAGCTAAAACTCTGTGTATTGCTTGTATTTCTATTTTGGTAGTTGAAGAGACATCAAGGAACTTTAACCGACGGTCGAAGTTGTCTGATTGGTCAGATTCCTGCCAAGAGATTTCTTCCACAAGTCTCATCACGTGATATCGTTGCGGGCTTGTTTTCCAACATATAATATCCACCGCAACAGCTGCTCTCCATAGGCGTCACCGGAGGATAGAAGCTGCTGTTTACGTATTCCATCTGCATTTACTAGACCACGTTGATTAACCTTATTTCTGGACTTCTCATGATGGTGACGTGTGCATGAAAGAATGCCGCATAATTGTCTGGAGGGAATGGTGTACCGTATTAGCTAATGAACGGCTTCAAACATCTCTCAAGGGTTGCTAGGCTCTAATTACTGAGGTACGTGCTAGTTCCTGGAAATATAATATGGTTGGAAAGGAAATTTGCTGGGTACGAGGGTAAACTGCAGGAATTGACGCCATTAAATCAGCGCAATTTTCGAAAACAGCCGGGAAGGGAACCCTACTCATTTAATAATACGAGAACTACATAATAATTTTGTAAGTTTGCTATTATACTCTACTATTATGATTTATGAGTCAACGCCTAGACTCCTGTGGATCGGTGCACCGCCCTGCCCTCGTAGGGCATCACCCACCGACAGTTATGACAGTCAACATGCACATAGTGCTGTGATACTACATGACTAACTGAAGTCCCATTAAACACGTCAAGTTGCTCTTGGATAACCCTAAGCTAGTCTTATTAAAAGGTAATTACAGCCAAATGGCGCTTCCTCCGCTCCGTATCTTTCAAAAGCATATCGAACCCCATAGCCTGTGAGTATTCCAAGCCTTAACCCAGAAAAAAAATTGGAAAATAGGAGGGAAGCGAAGGTAACAGCCGTGTAAATTACAGGGGTAATATTAAAGGGCCGAAAAAAGTGCCTAAGACCAAAAGCCAAATGCCACTATAGGCAGGAGCATGCTGAAGGAAAAGCCGCTGATGCCAAAAATCGGAAAAAATACTCGCACAGTGAGTGAACCGAAGTAGAAGAATATGATAGTAATCCAAACTAGTGCTTAGGCGAGTGAGAGGCTAGATAAACCCCATATCACAAGAATGGGAGGAGCGAGAGAAGTGAATGCGTGATTCTCATGCCAAAAGGAGTTACGAATGGTGAGCAATTGATAGGTTATCAACTGATCACCGCTTCTTCCGCTCCCTTAGCCTTGATTTAATCGTGTCCGGCTCGCTGGGCGTGTCGGCTGGGCTGGGGGTCCTCGGTACTGGCTCTCCATTTAACAAGACTTTCGGACTGGGCGTAATTGCTTTGCCATTAGGTTTGCCGTTTGCATAGCCATTGGCGCTCCCATTCATCTTAAGTGTTTGGGGTTCCTTCGACGTCTCAATTTGCTCAGGCTTCGCGACTTCTTCCGTAGCAGCCTCATCCTCAGTATCCTCATATTCACTCCTCACATCCTCCACCTCCTCCCCCCAGGTCTTAACAAATCTGTATGCGATCCTGCAGATCAAGTAGAACCAAAACAAGTTGACAGCCTGTAAGCATGCCAGAAGTGAAAATGTGATGACCTGGGAGATCCAACACTTGTATTGCTGCGTTTCCCAGTTGAGCTCGAAGGGGCCGATGGAAGGAAATTCTGTGAGAATCGAATAGAGAATTTTGAGGTTAATAAAATGACGCAAATAGGTCCAGATCATCATAAACAAGAAGAAATAGGGTCCTATAAAGGGAGCGTCAATGTAATTGAGCGTTTTAGAGGTCTGGTTTCCAGAAGACTGATTAGCACCAAAATATAATCACTGAAGATCCCGAGTTGTATGTGGAAGAGGAATGTGAGGACTGTAGGCAACTTACAGCCAAGAAGAAATCACTGATATCATGAGTGATATATACTGCGAGTCCCATATACGTAAAATGGAACCGGTAGCTCAACCAAATCAAGCTGAGCGTTATGCAATGATGCGCTACCAACTCTTTGAAGTCCTTTCGCGGCTTTTCTAGCATCAACAAAAGTACAATCATTTGCTGTGCCCAGTAGCTCGCTTGTAGCAGATAGTATGCCTTAAATACTCCTTCATGCGTCTTGTGGGGGAAATCCTCGTACATGGCCGCTGTGTTGAAGTACCAAATTGGCGTCCGTGACATTACGTATATCCCGTATGGTCCAAAAACACCAAAGTAAAGAGCAGTGTAGAACTGCTCCATGAACCGGGATTGTTTAGCGCGTGAGCGGATCCCAGCGCGGATAGCGAGCGGCCGAACCAGGCGCTGCATAAGGAATTCACGCGTAAAGGATAAGAATATGGTGTAGAAAGCCACGAAGACAAAGTCGCGTCCGCCTTTACCATATTGGACGGGCCCATCTGAACCGGGCTCACGCGGAAGTGGGTACGAGAGGAAGAGGGCTGCGGAGAGTGGATTCGATGGGGTGGGGTTAACCAGGTAGAGAGAGACAATTATGAGGCAGGCCAAGAGAGGATTGAGCCATGTATGCCGAATAGATAGAGTTTTCCACCGCCGGAGCAACTTCTTTGCTTTTCGTCGCTTTGAATGCCGTGAGGTTTTCTCAGAGGGGGTGCGCTGCAAAGACGCAAGTTAGCTAATCCGCGCAACGCCTTTCGAAGCTTTAATGTCTCGGATGCTAAAGGATACCTACAGATAGCGATGCTGGTGTCGGAGAAGGCGAAAGCGTTGCTAATGCGGCTACATCGTTGTCTCCTGGTAGTTCACCCCCGAGACCACTGGATTTCCTCCGCCGACGGGTGTCGCTTGTATTGGTTTTGGGACTTTCCCTGTGCACGAAATGATGGGAGGGATTCAGGGCCGGGAAGGGTTCGAGAGCAGCAGATTGAGCCATTACGTCTTCATTCAAGTATGGTGAAGAAAAGTGCGAGAGGAGTTGCGGGAGTGTCGGGGATGTCATCAAAATTGCGGTGGCCCTAAAGGAGATTAACGGGCCAAGACTGCACTCTGCCGCCCAATTGTAGAAGATGCTGACACTCAGCAGGGGCTAAATATTATGGGAGCAGCGGAAGATTACTCTTGACCCCAATGCGACTTTGGGAGATTCATTGCATATCGAATGTCTTTTGACGCACCGAGCATACGTGACTTTTTTATGGCATTTACGTTGGCTATTTAAGCTTCTTTGCCAAAAGGTCCTATTTGGAGACGACTCCTTGTCTCCTCCCATGAACAAATCACCACATATACATCGAAACTTTGGTTTCCGATCTGATCTAATCAAGCTGTTTTCCATTCCAAGTAGAGATGACCTATATCAACGAAAACCGTGGATTGTCTTCATAATATTGCTCCACCCCTTTTCAAGACATCTGCCAAGGCCGCTTGAGGTGGCCAAGCTGTCAGATTGCTGACAGGAGCGTCACTATCTATCGGACGTCTGCCAGCTGACTAAATTACTTGCTTTCCATATAAAAGAGCAGCTATATACTCTAGAATCTATCTGAGGTCTCCTACTGCCACTGGTCACTCCACCTCCCTGAGTTTACTCCCTTGCAACACTACCGACTTCTGGAGGGATTGATACGCAGATATTGGCTTTCCGTTGCTCTTAGGGGTATCATGCTTCTTCCGCCCATTGGCTACGTCTTCTAAAGCGTCCCCTTTCCTGTCGGTGGGGCTATTTACTTCACCAACACTATCAGCCATGCTATCCGCGCTCCCTTTCCTTGACATGGAAGGAGTTCCCTGTCTCAGAAGACCCCTTATGCCACCGGCTTTACGAGCTGGCAATTCGCCTTTTCCAGCTGTTGCAACGAAGAGAAGGTATTTTAGGTTTGGTAGTGTTTGTCGTATGTCAAGTAGTTTCAACCCCAACCAGTTGGATAGAATTTCTATATCTTTATTTAAGAGGAAGACGCCGTATTCGAAGCGATATCGAATGACACCCTTCATGTAGAGCGGATATGTCCGAGGGCCCGTATTCATAGATATCGGATCCAGTATGACTGATGTTGAGCCGTGTTGCTTCACAGGGTATGGAAGCGCAACGGAGAGGTAGGGCGATAAAAGGTGAACAACATGAGCGACGTAGCCTAGTGCTGCTGAAACGATATCTTCGTTAGCATCATCGAATTCAGAATTAGGAAGAGGCAATCCGCGAATAGTGAAGGCGAGTGATTTGCCAGGAATCGGCTCGATAGGATATATCCGCTGAAGCTCCTCGCATATACGCCGCCTCTGACGGGTGACTTCATCTTCAGTGTGGTGTATTGTTTCCTTGAATTTCTCAAGCTTCTCTCGCGCTTCGGACACGTCCCTTTCCGCCTTTGCTTGAGCTTCTCGACCTTTTCGAATGGCTTCTTTTCGCGAGGCTATACTAGCTTTTAGCTCATCACGTTTTTTGCGAGAGGCTTCGAGCCGTCGTTTTTCCACTGCAACCGCATGTTCCACTGTTCTGAGGCTTTCTTCGGCTTCTGGAACCTGCTCAACGACGGAAATAGACTCCTCGTTCTTCTTGAGAATCGTCTCTATTTCATCCGCCAGCCTATCACGTGTGGCTAACGCATCCTGGATACAATCATCGAGAGTAGATAGACGCATCAACGCATCATAGGATGAAGTTGGAAGAGCGCGGTTAGTTGATGTTTTGGGTGGTGCCGCAGGTATCAACGGCCAGGATTCCCCTACAGGCATATCCGTAAAGCTCGTGTACACCCCATCCGTCATGTGAAAGAGGACGCAATTTGGCGGTAGGGGATGATGGAAGTTCTCAAGCTGAACAATATTAGCACGGCCGCGACTTCTCGACATAATAAAGCAAAAAGCCTACAGCTCTGCCAACAAATTGTAATGCACGCAGCTGAACCGTGAACTCAATGAGATACTGCCAGTCCTTTAAGTACTCGTTCCGCGCCCAGACCTTCATCGTTAATTTATCGAGTCTGGTTACTCCGGGGCCGCATGAATTGAGATCGAAGAAGCGGAAATTTGGATTCTGCGCCTGTTAACCATACTTCCTCCCACTGCCACATTCTGAGTGCAAGCACATAACTCAGCTTACCATTGCCTTTTCAACAACCTCACTAATGTATATGGGTTCTATAACTGCCGTTAGCATATTCCAGGCTCCAAATCTATTGAGACTATACCATCTTGATTGGCGACATGTAATGAGAAGAATGTATCCGCCATGCGGCCCCCAGTAGCATCTTCCAATTTCTTCTGCCGCTCAAGCGGACTCGCGCCCGACCAATCTAGTGTACTGCGTCTGCGTAATCCCGATAAAAACGAGGGCCGTGAGGGCTTAGCCTGGAGCTTTTTCTTCCGGAGATCGCCATTTCCATGTGATGCTGAGCCGTCTGAGAAGCGGAGGTCGCTAGAAGAGCGGGAATGCTCGAGTTTCTTACTCTCGCGCTGCGCGAGGACTTTGGCGGGAGATTTGAGGGTAGACGGGATGGCTTCATCATCGAAGGTTTTGCCACGATGCCGGCCTGGACTGGAGACGAGCGTGAGGTTGCGGATAGTGATACCTTGGAGATGCCTGAGCTTCCGGTTCTGTAGGGAGTGGTTAGAGGCCACCAGCATGTCTGGGAGGGTGCATACGGAAGGTAATAACCATGGCCTCTCTCGGGAGGAACTAGATACGGCGACCTGGTCGGATCCGCCATCTTGCTCGTCGCCGGCCATAGTTAGTACCAAAGGGGACCTGGCTATTCAATACGCAGACTTGAAGTTGGCTTCAGGAGAATGTCGCACGTTGCATTTCTTGGGGAGTAGAAGATATGTATGCAGACATGCCTAGCCATGCAATTCATAGTCTGCTTCTGGAGAAAATATATTGATTCGTGTATCTCAACAGCAAGCTGTATGCTGCCGCGTCGCCGTTTGTTCGCGAAGCTCCCTGCATGTTCCGCACGGACCACATCCCCTTCAACCTCAACTTTTTTCTTGACACCACCGTTCCTCTATCGCAGGCTGCGAAGGGAGCCAGCCAACCCCTCCTACACTACCGAAAACACCAATTGGGATACATAGTCATGCTAGCACCAAATGTTAGAGGCTTAAAGGCTCTCCAAGCCGTCCGTCCTAGCGAGCATGGCCGACACATCTTCGTCTACACCAATATCGATACCAAGCAGGTCATCTACTCTCTCCGCCGAACCCTCAAAGTAGGTCCATCATACCACCCAATTCCTCATTACCTCGCCCCTTCCCCATCCTCATCACATGCTATCCCAGCCCAATTTTTTCTAGACCCCCCACTAAGACACCCCAGGACACCCACATCAACCAACTCCCCTTCATCGGCAAACACTCCGTGCCTCCCACCATTCGGCCTGACATCTGGAAGCCGCTCTGCACTGTAACCTTCCCGAGCCCGCCGCAAGGCCTCTCCGCCTACCGCAAGCTGCGCGAGTTCCGCCGGCTGCACGAGCTATGCTGGGATCACACGTCGCCGCAGGCACTTAAAATGAACCGCAAGCACCGGATCCGATGGCTGATGAACCAGAAAGCAAACTCAATCGCGGACCTGTCCAAAGTGCTGTCGATGCAGGGCGCGAAGGGCGTGGAGATGAAAGCGATGATCGAGCGGCGGCGGGAGGAGGTCGAGCGCGTCGCGAGCAAGAAGTGGGCGGACATTGAGGCGCTCGCGAAGCGCGCCGACGACGGCGAGGTCGCCCGTATAGAGGCTAATCTCGAGACTCTGAAGCTGCAGCACGGGCGCCGCCAGGAGAAGGAGCGAGCCCGCATCGAGAAGGCCATGGCGGGCCTGCGGGCGTTCCGCAAGAAGCTCCTCTGGGCCCAGCGCAAGATCGCGCTTCGTGCGGAGGTGGATGCCAAAATCGCCGCCGAGCAGGCGGCACTGATGGCTACGAAAGCAGAGGCGGAGGCCGCGAAGAAAGCGGCTGCGGCTGCAACTCCTCAAGGCGCTACTGCTGCCGAAGAAGATGTGGTGGACACGGAGGAGCTGCCCGTCCCGGAAAATCCGGTCGTTGCATCTGTCGTTCCTAAGTACCTTCGTCGCTCCCTCCCCCGGCCCATGACCCTTGAAGGTGTTCTGATCAAGTGGGCAAACATCTCCGATGCCGAGTATGCCTCCAGTTGGCCCGAAGAAGTCGTGCACGACCGAATGGGAGTAGTTAAAAGGACAGCACCGTGGCCTGATGAGCCTGCAGCACCGTTTCCAAGCACCGAGGAAGAGAGGGCTATGGAGAATGTGGTGCTCGATGGGGAGAGCGTTGAACAAGACGAGGCGCAGGGCAAGGAAGAAGAGGAGGGAGAGGAACAAGAAGAAAAGAAGGAATTAAAACGGAGCCTTTTATCGCGGCTCAATCCATTTAGTTGGAGAGGAGGGAACGCGAGGGCGAGTGCTTGAGTAAAGAGATGGAATCTATTTGGTAAAACGGAGGGATTGAGGGAGGCAAGTGTATGATATCGCATCTATGGTTGTATCACGCAGTAAGTCGGACAGTCTTTTGTACTGTACGAACTCTAAATTCAACGCCGTAAACGATACGTCGAAAATCTTACGCTGCGATTCGTTTCAAACGTTTTGAAAATCATTGGGGACTTCTATCGAATCTTTTGGGTTGCTCATTTAAGAGGGTAAAAGGGATTGCAACTGTGGACGAACAACTAATCTGAAGTAACAACTGATTATAGGATTTGCTAAAGAGTGACACAGGGTATCCAAACCGTATTATCCTGTAGAATTATTTTCGTCTCATAGATTTGCTTTAGCAATATGTAGTTGAGTATATTTCTCATCGTATCAGTGCAAGCATTGAATTTGATTTATTTCATAGTCATTCCCGTAGTCTAGTTATACATTTGTAGGAGTCAAAAAAGCCCTGTCACTCCGCCGCAATTCACCTCCCCTAGCGTCTTTCTCGGCCAAATTACGTATCTACTTATCCTTAGACCCAATGTGCAGCTTATTCTTGATCTTCTCGCTCAAGCCCACTTTCTCCTTCTCACCACCATTACTGGAAGGCTCTAGTTTTTCGCCTGGGGAAGTCTTGTGGATTCCCTTTTGTTCCTTAAGGCCTTGATCAAGATGAGTTAGCGGTGTTTCAATTGCTTCATATGAGGTGAGATTCATGGGTAATACAATTTTTCATCACGGGCTTAAGGGTAACTTACGGTCTGCTTCCCGTCCAGCACCAGGTTTTGTGGCGTCAAAGTCTCCTCCATCAGCAGCGAGCCCACTCGTCTTGACCCACTGCTCACCAGTCCCATTCTCCTCCTTGCCATGCTCCTGTCCGCTGGCGTTTCCGACCTTGCTCTCTCGTCGTTCCGCTTGCGTCTTTGGCGCATCATGCATGCACATTGGCTCGCCAGATTGGTCATTGGGATCTTTCTTCAATGCCTGTTCGCCTTCCTCCTTCTCCTTGACGTCTTTAGCTTCCTCGCCGGTAGGAGCGTCACCGGGCCTTTCAGCGCCCTGTTGTTTCTGCGTTGGTGGGGCAGCAGATTCGGGGGCAGCGCCAGGGTTTGAGGATGCTTCAGTGGGGCGAACGTCTGAAGCCTTAGGATCATTACCCATCCTGCCGACAATGCTTGTTTTATCTGTCTCGTGTTCAGGACGTAGTGAGTCACCAGCGGCAGTGGAGCGTAGGTTAGGACCCGGCGTTTCGGTAGGATCTGTGAACCAGGATTCTGTCAGTTTGGCTGGGCAGAAGGACACATAAGAAATCTACCGGATGGCTTTAGAGTGTCCTTGGTTGATCGAGGCTCGGTGGCAGGATCATTGGTGGAGCGATCTTGGACGCCCGTAGAAGGATCGGTGGGGTTTAGAGATGAGAGACGATCGTCGACACGCTCAGTTGAATTAAAAGACGACGGCTGCTCTGAAGAAGGCTCATTAGAGAGCTTACTAAAAGGCTTCGTTTTCTGGAATGACGAGGAATGCTCGTCGGCACGCTCGGTAGAATCGAAGGAAGAACGCTCATCGATGCCGTCGTATTCTCCGGAAGGCCTGCTGACTCGTTGGAGTTCTTCAAGGATTTCTAAGCCAGGCGGTCGTCTGCTCCTTGGCTGAACGTCTCTTCGTAGGCAGTATCGGTAGTATTCGGATCGAGCATGTTTCCGGTGTAGGTGGTATGCGGTCCGTGATTAGAAGAAGCTGGCTGAGACTCACCCGTGCTTGAAATTGGGTTTGTGATTGGATTTGAAGTTAGGTTTGAAGTTGGGTTTTCTGAAGGATGTGATGTTAGCCAGGAACCAGGGGAATAGAAGACGAACTACGGAAGCACGCACCTTCATTACCACGATCAAATGGTTCTTCTACGGTGCCTTTGCCCTGCTCACCCGAAATAGGCTCTTGACCTGACTCGGTGGTAGCATCACCAGTTTTATCACCCCAGATCATCTTGCTTGCAGAGCTGGCGGCGTTGCTAAGTGTCTCCATGGTGTCTAAGTAGGATTGTATCTATGAATCGGACGTAGCGAGGAAAGCTGGAGCGAGAGAGAAATGCAGAGTTCTAGGGAATTATTATGGGTGTATTGATGTTTCTGTCAAGATACAGCAGCGGAGGTAAGGTGAGCATTTGTAGCATATTATTGGTATGACGTTGTCCCACCATACCCACTTCCAGCACATGGCCAGACAGGAAGAAGGGCACGTCACAGGAGGGGTAGAAGCACGTTTCACACCCACTGCCGGGTTCTTTGTGCCAGATCATTCGATGATGGCTGGAGTCCTTTAATCAGAGCTGTCAGGGTTCATTGCTTGTTCCTACCGCTTTAGCTCCAGTCAAATTTTTGGTAGCTTGATGGCGAAGGTGTGCCTCGTGCGCTTCTTGGAATTGGTTGGAGTTGCTTGGTGAAGTTTCTGTATCTTGATTCCCGACCTGTTCCTTCAAGTGACGTCCTATAGCAATTGGCATCTATGACGTCATAAATGCAAACAGAGCAAATTATGTGAAACTAGTTCTGTAGCCTCGCGAGACATATTTCCGTAGATCGGTTTAGGATCTCGCGTGCTTTTAGCTCTAGCTTCTCCCAAGGGATATTATGAGTTTCTGCTGCGACACCGGAATGATAAAACAGAACCCTAGTTAACAATGCCGGACAAAATAGTGGTACTGCAATACTAACTTCAACCTTTGCGGACTAAGACAGCCCCCCAGCAGTTAGAGGAGTTGCTGCTAAAGGACTTATCTGCATGATGAAGTAGGTGTCTGTGCCTTTAAGGTGATGGAAGTAGGGTCGTTGGTTGGAGTTGGTGAGATAAATGCAGTACTTTTAGGAGGCCTCAGACTTAAAAATTCGAGAACAGCGATAGCGGGACTCTGCCATCGCACATTAACGCTATCCCTTGAACCGTCAGGGTACTATGTTATCGATAAATTATGGCCCGTGCATACAACACTAAGAATCTATTACAGACTTGGCGAGGATAAATTATCCTATCCGGTCGGGCGGATAATAATCCTATCCGAGGATAGCCCGGATATCAGATAATATCCAGATAATATCTGGATATCCGCAAAATTTTAACTGCAGACTAAACCTTTACCCCCTATTGTACAACGCTATAAATATGGCTAGTACTAGTAAAACTTACTCTAAAAACCTTGATAACAATAATTCCTTTAAAGTTAATACACTTTCTACTCTTTTAAGCGGCGCTAAGACTAAAGCTAATACCAGTTTAATTCTAACTATATAGGCCTCAAAACAAGTCTTCTTAATTTATAAATATACTTGTATGGTAATAAAGGAAGAAAAGGTTCATATAAAGAAACGCTACTTTTGTAAATACTATCCTCCTTAAAAACCAAAAGGACACTATTCCTTAATTGTTGGATTATAGGGCCATCTTAGAAAACATAATATTAAATGGAATTTAGTAGAGAATTAGGAGCGTATAACAGCAAAAAATTAAGGAGAGAGATCTCTTTTAGAATTATATTAAAAGCTTCTAGTAAAAGGAGAAGTTTAAGGTCTTAAGGGCGAGGTTCTAAAGCGTATGGTATATTAAAATACCGTAAAGCAAGCACTTCTTAATCTAATTATTGTATAACAGCTTCCCTTCTTATATATAGAATAGCTAGAGTTTTATGCTTTTATAAAAGCATTAAATTAAAAAGCACCCTTAATTATCCCTATATTCTACACAACAATTATAGCCTAGATTTTTAAAAACTTTACTAAGAGTTAAGATATTATATAAAAAGTACTTTAATCTATAAAGACAAATATTTACCTTGCCATAGACATCTAGACCTCTCTAAGTTATGCCCTTCTCCTTAAAATCTATGCTAGCTTAATTAATATCCAGGATAAATATTAGAACCTCTTAATTGCCCTTTATATGGTATTTAGTTAGAGTAGTACAAACTAATAAAAGGCGCTTTGTCTGGTTCTTATTAAGTATAGCATTAAAACAAAGATTAGAGCTCTTATTGGCGATAATGCCGGATTAAATAATATTCTCTATTATATAATTGGCCGATAGCCTAGCCTTAAGTATAAAATTAACTAGATTACAATATATTAAAGAATTCGCTATTAGGGGCACGTTATTAATCTTATTATTTAGGCCTTTCTATTTAGTTTAAAGAAAGATGAGAAGCTTATAAACTTATATAATAAAGAGGATAAGGAATAGGGTAAAGAAAAAGAAGAGGAAGGAGAAGAAGTTGTATAATAAGCACTACCGCTAGTTAAAAAGAAAGATAAAAGGAAAAAGAATAATAAAGAATTAGAACTAGCATTAGACAAAAAGTGTAAAAGAGGTTAAAATATTTAAAATATTATAGGGCTAATAGGAAAGCTTTATAACTATATTATTTATATCCACAGCTTAGCTAACTATATAATATAGTTTATTAAACGTATTAGTAAAATTATTCCTCTTAATAATTATATAAGATGGAATAGCTGGTTTCTTATATTATATATAGCTCTAGAGGATAAGATAAAGGCTAGGCTTTAACTTTATGTAGAGCACTATAAGGACAATTTCCTAAAAGATAATATCCTCTCAATAAGCAAATGGATACACCTTTATACGATTTATAATTTCCTTTAGTTTTTTTATAAAGCAACTCTATTTCTTTAAGAAGATTATATAACACTAGAAAGGGTTCTAGAATTAGTTAATATTCTTAAGAATATAATATAGACCGCATTAGTATATTATACAATACTTTTAACGTTTCTTTAGCTAATTCTTTTCTACTAGGTTATAGCTACTAAGGCTAAGGATAAGCTTATAGCTGCTTAACTCTAACGTGCTAAGGAAAAGCTTGTAAAGTATATTAAAAAGCTAGATAATTCTCCCTACTATCTAGCGGCACGAGTTGTTAGCGACTTAGTCAATTAAGGCACGAGCATGGCAAGAGGGACGCGCAAGCCTATACAATTAGTAGTCTATAAACGAGGATCTAAAGCTAGAGAAAGGAAAGGGGAAGAACGGAAGCACCGCTTAAAGTTATATACAATTCTCTAGTTACGTAACGGCACTTTGCCATCACGTAACAGTAATTTGCGGCAATCTGCGGCAATATGCTAGCGCCGTAACATTACCCCCCCTCTAAAAAAGCCTGCCCTTAGGCTTTGTATATCCGTATTATATCTATAGGGTGTTCTTATCTATATACTTAATAGGTAGCTTATTATCTTCGCTATACTAGCATTCTATCTACTTGTCTAGATACTTTAGAGGTCCTAGCTTATTAGGGTATTAGTTATAGAACTCTTTAAGCTTTTAGGGGCAATCTATAAAGTTCTAAGCAGGGTACTAGGTTGGGTCTAGATTATAACCTTTCTATTAAACACAGTATTTTAGCGTCCCTTATACTAGTTTATAGGCTAGTATTTTATTAACTTTCTATTTATTATTGCCATTAACTTAAATTAGTAGTAGAGGCTTATTCTTTTGTCTAGGTAGTAGGTTATTTATAGCTTTCTATAGCTTATCTAGTAAGAAAATAGGGTGGACTTTAATTAAGTTTAAGAGTTTAACCTTATATAAGTTGCCTTCTTTATTAAGGATCTTATATAGTCCTACCATCTTATAGTCTAGCTTATAGCTAGGTTATTCTATCTTCTAGTTCTTTATTATAACCTAGACCTTATCGCCTATAGTAAAGTTAGGCTTACGCCTATACTTATTTACCTACTATTTTATTAATTTCTAGGCCTTCTCTAGGTTCTTATAGGCTACTGCCTATACTTCTTCTAAGCGTCTAGCATACTACTGTGCTTTCTTATAAGATAGTTTTTCGCGTATGGTTTATAGTCCTTCTGGTCTCTCCTAGTTAAAGCTTATATAGGGTAAGTATCCTATTTCTAGCTAAATAGGTATAAACCCTATAGAGTTATAGGGTAGGGTTACCTAGGCGTAGTCTATTATAGGTAGTAGTTTACCCTAGTTGTCCTAAAAGTAGTTAATAAAGGGCCGGAGTCTCTGGTCTAAGTATTAATTTATAATCTCTGTCTAACTATCTATCTAGGGGTAGTATACTATAGAGAGCTTTAGCCTAATATCTAGGATCTGGGTAAACTTATTCTAGAAGGCTAATATAAACTACGGCCTATAGTTAGATATAATAGTATCTAGTAGTCCGTAAATTTGGTAGACATAGTAGATATATAGTTAGGCCGCCTCTTTAGTATTGATATTCTTATAACAGGGGATTAAGAACAGGCGCTTACTAAAGTGGTTAACTAGAATTATAACTATATTATATCCGCCGCGGTCTATAGGTAACTTATAAAAGTCTATAAAGATATACTACTAGGGGCGTTCTAGTACTAAGAGTGGCTTTAATAGCCCTAGGGTCTTGTCTTATAGAATTATAAACCTACAGCAGTTGTTATAGTTCTGTATATAGCGGTTAATATCTATAACTATTTTAGGCCAGTAGTAGTGGTTGCCAATAATCCTACGGGTCTTATTTTTTCTAGGGTGGGCCGTAGAAACCTAGGTATATGCTTTAGTAATAAGCTAAGTCTATAGGTTCTGTTCCTCTGCTACTACTAGCCATTTCTAATACTTAAGTAATCCATTTTTGAAGGACTATGGGCTGGTAACGTTTTTTGCCTTTTTATAGTATTCCTATAAGGAAGAGGCTGTATGGTTTACCTATAGTAATTTATTAATAAAGTTAAATCCTAAGGGGTTAATAGGATATATCTCGGCACCTAAAGAGTCTATACTTAGTTCTGCCTATATCTGGGGGTTAAGGTGCTCTAGTTATAGTAGTGTTTAGGTCTATAATAAGATCTTTATAGCCGCCTGGTTACCTAGGTCCTGTTTACGCCTTATAAAAGTATCCGCATAGTTTATAGCGCCTAGTCTATATATAATTAAGAAGTTAAACTAAGATAGGATATCTACTTAGCGTGCCTACCAGGCCGTAAGGGCTTTAGTTGTTATAAAGTATTCTAGGGCCTTATAATCCAAAACTACCTTAATAGGCTTAGGGGTCCCCTCTAGCTATATACACCAGTACTAAAAGCTAGAGATAATAGCTAGCATTTCTTTATTATAGATATAGTAGTTTAGCTTGGCATCTATTATAGTTTTTAAATAGTATATAATAGGGTACTATTCTCCATCTAGTTGCTTTTAGGAGAAAATACTGGCTATTGCGCTGTTTAAGGCATTAGTTTTTAGTATTAAGGGCCATTCTAGGTTAAAGTAGGCAAGTAAGGGAGCTAATACTAGCCGTTTTTTAAGCTTATTAAAGGCCTATATATATATAGCGTTAAAGTAGAATGGCTAGTCTTTTTTAGTAAGGCGGTTAAGAGACCGGGCGATCCTACTATAGTTCTTAATAAAGCGTTAGTAGAAGTTACAGAAACCTAAAAATAATTATACCCCCTTTATAGTCCGTGGGGGTGTTCACTGGTTAATTATAGCCGTTTTTTCTGGGTCTGCCTTAATTCTGTCTATACTAATAATAAACCCTAGGTACTTAGTGCGCTTAACACTAAATTTTAACTTCCTAATATTGGCCTAGAGACTAGCTTTATGGAGCTATTATAGAACTTTATAGATATACTCCTTATATTCTAGTTTATTCTTAAAGTAAATTATAATATTATCTAGGTAGGCTGTATAGAAGTTATTAAGGTAGTTAAAGAGTACGTTATTTATATACCGTTAGTATATAGCTGGTCCATTAGTTAGTCTAAAAGGTAGTACTTTATATTTATATAATCCGTAGTGTCTAAAATATAGTAAGTGTCTGATCAAGGTTGCGTCCTTGCAGTCATGTGACCGCAAATTGCCATTACGTGACGGCAATCTAGGGCAATTTGCGGCAACTTGCCTACGAACGCAAGTTAAAAGGGGTTAATTACGTAAGCTAAGCAAGCTTAAGAAATCCACCAAATTCTACCTGTAGAATAGGAGAATTAATAAGTATTAATTAAAATTAGTTACCACCCATACTATTGCAATAGAATTACGTATTACCGGAAGTGATACTGATACTAATTAGTGATTACAGATTAGGAGACGTATCATCTACAAAGAGAGATGAGCTCGATTAGTCCCTGCTAAAGGCCTCTACCGATCTCGCCTGCTAAGGAGCATTAGTTAACGTGTATTTAAAAAGTCAACCCCTATCTAATAGGCCCTTAATTTTTTATATATGGCCCTTAGGTGTTTAAGGAACCAACCCCTTTTAATAGGCCCTTGGTTCGCGTCCATTATATATTTTGTACTACCCAGATCACATTAAGGAGCATCAGTTGACGTGTACTCGAAAAGTTAACCCCTATCTAATAGGCCCTTGATTTTTTATACACAGCCTTTAGGTACTTAAAGAACCGACCCCTATCTAATAGGCCCTTAGTTCGCGTTTATTACGCATTTTAAATGCGTTAGGTACTTAAGGAACCAACCCTTTTAATAGGCCCTTGGTTCGCGTCTATTACGCGTTTTTTATCTAGAACCTAAAAATTGAACTTAACAGGAGTCACAAGACAAGAATTAATATGTTAGATATTAGGGCACAAGTTGACGCAGGACAGGAAAAATGGCCTAAAGGTATTAACTTATAGTCCGACGAAACCACCACAAAGGATATTAATAAATTTGTGAAGTTTAAGATCCTAGAATATAAAGTGTATAACCTTAAGGACAATGAACTATGGGAGGTCTATAAGGAAGATTTCCAAAACTTTATAATACAAATCTTTAAGGATTGCAACTAAATTAGTATCTGAAAGCTCTGAACGTTCCTATGGACTAATGGCGTATAGATAAGGAAGTATAGGAATGCTATAGTCCCTAAACTGCTATTTAACACCTTATAAGAAGAAGACCCTATAGAATGGACTAAGCCTAAGATTAAGGAGCACATGGTAACTAGAGGAAAGTTTACCTTAGGATAAATTAACTACCTCTTTAAGAACAACTTCGCCAGCACTAGTACCATTAAAACCCTAATCTTAATCTCACCAGCAATGAATCCTACCCTACTTATAATACCACCCACTACACCCTAACATACCCCTATACTACCCCTATAACAGGAACCTAATTATATTGACTTAACCCTATAACTAAAACTACCTAGGGGATAGAGTTAAAACTAGGGTTTTGGTAAGGAGTTAATAAACCTTATAAAGATGTATATAGAAGACAATAAGTACAGCGGAGAAGATAACAACTTTAACTTTAAACTTACTATCTTCCACAACCTCTATAGCAGAGCTAATGTACCCTAAGAAGCCAAGGTTAAAGCCTACCCTATAATGCTACGCGGTCTAGCACTTAACCACTACTATACTAACCTTAAAAACGTTACCCTAACCCTTTTATTTAACCAAATCTGTAACGCCATATGTAATTACTTTAAGGGACCTAAATATAGACGCGGTATATTAGGATAATGGAACTTAATAACTATAAAGTCTATAATAGGTAAAAGCAAGAATGCTAGAAAATTAACCTTAGACTACCTATAGTTACTTATTAAAGAACTAAGACACCTCTAGTATGGTCTTAACCCAGATTTACGTACAGATAAGTTCCTTTATAACAAGCTTATTAACGCCTACTAGGAGTTACTAGCATATTAATATGCCTGCTTTAAACCTTCTAACAGCCTAACTGGCCTAATTAATAACTTATGATCCTCTATTATAATATTTAAAAAGTTAAATAGTGAGAACCCCTAAGCCTTGTTTATTAACTGCCGCTACTATAAATAATACCCTTAATTACCTTATAGAATATAATTATCCTTATCTAGCTAATATACATTACTAAAGAAGCGCTGCTTTGTCTGTAATAAAGAAGGTTATTAGTTATCCAAACACTTTAAAGAAGAATATAATAAATTAAAAAAGAAGTTTAAGGATAGATTTAACCGCCGCTTTAATAGACATGCCTAATAGTATATTGCTAAGTACAAAGGAACAGATAATAATGGCGATAAACTTAACTTAGAATCTATTAATAAGGCAATAGAAGCTCTTATAATTAATATTAAGTTATTAATAGCATCTCTAACCTAAGAATAGACTAAACTGTTCCTTACCTTTTTTAGAACAATATAGCACAAAGGAGCCATTAATACTGTAACTGACTTAGTAAATTAATCCTTTACCTATGCAATTACTGGCACTAATTTAATTGCTTACTATAATAACCCAGACCCATTTGCCTATGTTACTACCAGCCAGTATATATCTAATAAGTTCTATAAAGTAATAATTGACACCAGAGCTTTAAAGAGATTAACAGCAGGTTATAGATAATACCTTGTATATAGAAAGACCCATAATACCGTTATTGATACCTTAAAGGCTGGCGCTATTAATGTCTAGTTTAGTATTAGTTCTACCTCTTCTATTAGCTCCATTACAGTTAATATACTAGTTGGCAACGTTAAGTTTTATATTATAAAGGCTGATACACCTTTTCTACTATGCCTTGTAGATATGGATATACTAAAGGTTTATTACAATAACCTTAAGAATGTCTTAGTCACCCCAACAAAATTGGTGCTAGTGGTTTGCTGATTTGGTTACCCCTTCCTATTATAGGAAGAGTCACTACAGTTATTTATAACCTACTTGTTTAATTAAAACCCTTGCTACCTAACTACCACTAAACTCCGCCAACTTCACCATCGCTTTGGACATCTATTGGTAGATAAGCTATATAAGGTACTAGAACGCTTTAGCCATAATAATATTAACAAGTAGGCCATTAACTACCTTACTAAGTACTGTTCCCACTGCTAAAAATATAGCAAGTCTCTTAAATAGTTTAAATTCACACTATAAGAAGACTAAGATTCCGATTTTAACTATTCTATTTTTATTAATATTATATATATTAATAGGAGTCCTATTCTCCATATAATTAATAAAGCTATTAGATTTTAAGCTGCAAGATGGCTATATAATATCTCCGCAAAATATACCTGGGACATCCTATAACTATATTAGATTAACACCTACATTGGACTACCTGACTATATTACCTATAACGCTAGGAAGAACTTCGCAAGCAAGGAGTTTTAATAGTATGCTATGGCAATGGCTATATTAACTAAGAGTATCCCAGTGGAAGCTTACTGGTCTATTAAAATGGTAGAAAGAGCTTATCTAATACTATACTAAGTATACCAGATAATTACAGAGGAGCTATAAGACTTAGGAATAACTAAAGAACTGGCCTTATAAATGGCGGTAAAGGCCGCTAATAACACAGCTGGCCTAGATGGCTTAGTCCCAACACTTCTTGTCTTTGGTGCCTACCCTTGTATAAGCGAACTTGACCTACTAGCACCCTCTATTATATAGCGAGCGGTAGCTATAAAGAAGTCAATGGAGGAGATTGTAAGGATTAGGGCAAAGAAGCAAGTTGACAATGCACTGAACCAATGAAATGGTCTATTTGTCACTATAATCCACAACCTCCCCCTTAACTTAGACGTGCTTATATAGCGTAAAGGCAATACTAGACAAAGTGGCAGATGGACTAGCCTATTTAAGTTACTTAGAATTAATAGAGAAATATATAAGATATAACTCCCTAGTGGACCTACTAACTTTAGGACTATAATAGTAAAGCTGTACCTATAACCTGAATTAGAAAAACCCAATAAGGAACTAGAGGAGGAGCTGTCTAAAGAACTAAGAAACCGACTAAGGAACTAACTAAGGAATTAACTAAGGAACTAATAACTACTGTACCCCTCCAAAGATTAAAACGGATACAATAATTGCCGACAAAGTCCCAGTAAAACATTACGGACGTATTAATATTTATTAATAATAGCCTAATAAAACCTAATACTATAACCCTTAAGTGCACCTTACTATCATTTATAGAGTCTTAATATAAGGAGATAAACGGTTTACTTAAGAAAGGCGTCTTTAAGTTTATTAATATAGCAGACGTCCTGAAGGGAGTCATAATCTTTAACTCCTGGTTTATTAATGAGATTAAGAATGCTGGAATAGATAAGGCCTTTAAGAAGTCTAGACTAGTTATATAAGCCTATAACAACTATGGCAAAGATCTGGTCTTAACACAATTATTAACCATTTAATATGTTAGCTAGAGAATTATCCTAGTACTTATAGTAACCCTATAAGGAAATAAAAGAAGACTAGCCTCTTTATACCTACGTGATATCTTACAAGCTTATATATAGTCTAGTACCCACCTAAACAGAGACTTCTTTATACGCCTACCACCAGAACTTAAACTAAAGAATGGATTAATTCTAAGAGTTATTAAACTACTCTATAGTGTCCCAGAAGCCAGCAACTATTGGTTTAATATATACCACCACCACTACCTTAATAAGCTACGGATGAACCAGTTAATATATAACCCTTGCTTGTTATATATAAATAGCAACGGCTTTAGAATTGTAGGACTGTAGACTAATAATATACTATTTCTTGCTAATAAAACCTTTGTGGAGACTAAAGAAGCTAGGCTTTAGAAAGTAAAGTTTCTAGTAAAGGAGAGAGAGAAGCTTACGCTAAATACTCTAATTAAGTTTAATGGAGGCTGCATTAGGCAAGAAAAGGACTTAATAGCTCTTACCTAGGAATGTTAATGCTAGAACCTAAAGTTTGTTACTATAAAGGCTATAGACCTAACCAGCTCTAGAGGGGAAGTCCGTAAGGCAGTTACACTAAAGAACCAGTACGTTGCCTAGAGAGCAAGAGGAGCCTATATCGCCACAGTCTATTAACTAGAAGCTGCCTTTAACCTCTCCTTTGTAGCATAAGTTGTTAACCTAAAGGAAGAATATGCAAAGCAGCTTAATAAGTGACTGTAATGGCAAATCGATAATCCCTCCTAAGGACTTCGCTTTGTATGACTTGATATAAGCACTCTTAAACTAATGATATTCACAGACTTATCCTTTGCCAATAACTACAACCTCTCTTCTTAGATCGGCTTTGTTATTATACTTATGGATAAGGACAATAGGGCCAATATCCTCTATTGGTTATCTATTAAATGCAAGCGAGTTATATAAAGCGTCTTAGTATCTGAACTATATAGTATGGCCCACAGATTTAACACTGGAGCTGTGATTAAAGTAACCATTAAGAAGATCCTATAACTTAAACAACTACCACTTACCCTTTATACCGATTTAAAATCTCTATATAACTGCCTAGTTAAACTCAGGACAATATAAGAGAAACGACTTATAGTTGACCTAATATGTTTATAACAATTGTATAAAAGAAGAGAAATAGTAGAGATTAAATGGATTAACGGAGGTAGTAACCCTATAGACGCTATAACAAAATTAAAACCTTGCCAAGCGTTAAAGGACCTAATTAATATGAATATAATTAAGCTATAGGTTACTAAGTGGGTAGAGAGAGAAGAAGATGGAAAGATAGGAATAGAGAGTGTAAAGATGTTAAGCTAGCAGCTAAGGCGCTAGTACTAAGCGAGCTAATGGCGATTTTCCATGCCAGGCATGGAAAATCGTGATTGGCTACTTTAGCCATTTGGCAGAGTTTGGTGGAATTCAATAGGTGGAAAGTAGTGGAATTTAACAGGTGGAAAGTAGTGGAATTCAACAGGTGGAAAGTAGTGGAATTTGGCAGGCGGCGTGCTTAAGCACTATTAAAAACTAAATACTCCTAGTGTCTAATCAAGGTTGCGTCCTTACAGTCATGTAACCGCAAATTGCCATCACGTAACGGCAATCTAGGGCAATTTGCGGCAACTTGCCTATGAACGCGAGTCAAAAGGGGTTGATTACGTGAGCTAAGCGAGCTTAAGAAATCCACTAAATTCCACCTGTAGAATAGGAGAATTAATAAGCATTAATCAAAATCAGTTACCACCCATACTATTGCAATAGCATTACGTATTACCGGAAGTGATACCGACAGTAAGATCTTTAGATTTAGGGTTTATCCTAATCTAGTAAAAGGCCTAGCGGATATTAAGCTTTATAAAAATCTTAGCCTTACTTATATAGGCTAGTGTTTCTTTAAGTAAGGGTAGTAGATATTAGTCTTTATGGGTTATATAATTTAGTTTATAGTATTTAATATAGAAACGGAGTCCGCTATTAGGCTTTTTTATAAAGAGAATAGGTACGGCAAAGGGGACTTGGCTAGGCTTAATAAAGCCCTTATTAAGGTTGTTAATAAGGTACTGCTTAGTAGCCTATAGTTTGTTAGTAGATTACTAGTGGAGGGGGCTATAGCTAAGGGTGTTTTCTTTATCTAGCTTAATCTTAATCTTATAGTTATACGGTTGGTAAGGTAGGAGTATATTGGATACTACCTTAGAGAATACGTCCTTAAATTCCTAGTATTAGCGAAGTAGTTTCTGTTCTACCAGCTCCTTATCTATAAGCTTACTTTCCCTATTAAGCTAGTTATAGGCTAGAGCTTCCTTATCTTTAATAATCCAATTAATTTTATATAAGCTAGTTATAAAGGTAACAGTATTAGGCTGTATTAAGTTCTAGTAGAATCCTATAGCGCCTATATAGTAGATATTAACTAGTAGAAGGCCTATAGGTTTCTTTATAGATATTCCACGGACCGTATTCTATAGCTAAGGGTTTATAACTCTCCTTAGCTCCTATTTTATCTTCTATAAGTTATCTTTTTAATTTATATATTTAGTACAGCGTCTAATATTCCTTACTATTCTTTATAGCTATATAGGGCCTAAGCTAGCTGGCTTATTACTAACTTTCTAGGTTTCTAGTATTAGTGGCGTAATATTAGTAGTTTAGAGGCGGTGTAGTATGCAGACCTATTATAGATTAAGCTATATATCTTTCTTAAAGGCCTAGTCTCTATATATAGTATTAGCCTAGTAAATGGTGTCTACCTATAGCTATATAAGGTTTTCTATTATAATGCTAATTTCTTTTATAAAGGAAGGGGTTAGGGGTAGAGTTTTAGGCTAGATAAGCCGTCTGCTCTATATATTAAGCTATAAGCCTAAATAGGCTAGCTATTTTCTTCTTAAAATTATATTATAGCTTCCTAGGTCCGTAATAAGCAAGGGGATATTATACTGCCTTTATCCATTAACACGGAGGTAAATTTATAAGATTGTTATAATAGGTGGCCCTATCTATCTGTTATACCCGCAAATAGGAATTAGTTTAGGCAGTTCTTTAAGGGGTATATTTAGAAAATTAGCCAGCTTTATAGCACACTAGGTGTCTATTAAGGCGAAGGTATTTACTCTAGAGTTAGCTAAAGTAGAGGTTAAAACTTAATATCTATTATAGAATAAAGTATAAGGGATAGTGCAGCTTTTTCTACTAACTAGCTAACCTAGATTAATATATAATATATTAATCCCTTTTAACCCTAGAAAGGGGTTTTCCTTTAGGATTCCTCTTTTTCTAACTTTATATTATCCTCCTAGATTAACAGAACCTTACCTACTTTTATATTTATTAGGCAATCCTTTATAATATAGCCCTTTTAGCCGTAAAAGAAATAAGCTCCCTAATTTCTAAGGGCCTATATATAGGGGTTGCTATATATAGGCTAAGTATTTACTGGACCTATGGTAGGACTAGCTATATAACTAGCTGCTAAATTAGTGGCGGGCTATACAGCCGGTACTATAGGGGTTATAGGTTTTACTAGGGCGCTATAGCCTATTTTAGTAGTACTTATATTCTAATTAGCAGAGCTTCTAGTCTTATACTACTTAGTATATGCCTTAATTTGACAGAGGCCCTAGTTAATAGCTAGGCATTAGTTTATAAGTTCCTTAAGCGTCTATATAGTAGTATAAACTAGCAGTATAGCGCGCTATAGGTCTAAGGTAAGCTTATTAAAGAGGTCTAGTATTAGATCTTCCTAGGGGATTTAAGCCTATTTAGCTAAGTATAAAAAGTGGGTCTAAAAGGCTAAGAAGGTCTCTATTATTTTTATATTTAGGCTTTTATAATTAAGCTAGGTGTTTTATACTTTAAAGGGGTCCTTATAAATAGAAGATAGGTGGTTAATTATCTCTTTTTAGAGAGGAAGGGGTCTGCTAAGTCTTAGGCATATTGTGGATATAAGTATATCTATATATCACTACCGGTGCAGCCGAAGACGTATACCATTTTAGCTTAGGTATTAGGAAAGTGGTTTATATTAACTTTAAGCTTATCCTACAGTTAAAGCTTCTAGTTATTAAATATAGGGTTAGTTCTATCTGTAAGTAATAGGGGGTCTATAACCTTTGCGGATTATAATAATGCTAATACTGTATATTAGGCTAGGGCCTTAAGGACTATAGTAAGCCTCTAGGTGTCTAATAATTTATCGCTAGGTATAGGGGTGTCTTTAGTTTTAAGCAGCTCTTAGAGCCGTTTAATTTTAGTATTGGCTGCTATAAGCTCTTTATAGGGAGTTAAGACGGTAACTGTTTTACTATTAGAGGTATTTATAGGTCCTACAGCGGCTTTACTAGCTATTATATTTCTTAGCATAGTGGTAGGGTTACTAGGTAATTTCTAGTGTTTGTTTATTTTTTAAGGTTCTGGTCCGTATATATCCTATTCTTTAGGTTTTATGTTTTATTTATGTTTTTTTAGTTTTAGTAATATTTCTAGGGTCCTATTCTATTTCCTTATTCTATTTATAGTTTTGTAAATATATTTAAGTTCCTTTTTAGGAAGAGAGAGTAGTAACAAGCTTTAGATAATATTAGTAACTTAGTTAATTAAGGCATAAGCACGGCAAGAGGGACGCGTAAGCCTATATAATTAGTAGTCTATAAACAAGGATCTAAAGCTAGAGAAAGGAAAGGGGAAGAACGGAAGCACCGCTTAAAGTTATGTACAATTCTCTGGTTACGTAACGGCACTTTGCCATCATGTAACGGCAATTTGCGGCAATCTGTGGCAATGTGCCAGCGCCGTAACACGAGTTCTTGACCTAAAGTGTTATACAGCTTTCTTAAAAGATTAGAACGATTATATTACCGTTAAAGGAGAAAAGAAGCTCTTTAGCGTATAAAAGCTCTAAGAGAGATTCTATAAAAAAGCAATACTTTTAGGTTTAACTATATTATACATAACTAAGAAAGCTCAAAAGTTGCCTTTAGAATTTAAAGAAAACCTCTCTACCTTTTATAAAGCTCGTCTTTAGTATTATTTAAAGCATACTCGTCTACAGAGTCTAGATAAGTTTAATAACTATATTAACAAGAATCTAATTCCGCTTAATAGCCGTATAATAGCTATTTAATAGTAGAATCAGCCTCTTTAGCGTATAAGATTTCTATAACTCTTATAACTTATAATTAAAGTTCTCTTAATACCTAGAATAAGCAATAAGCTAAAGAGAGTATTTTTAGGTTTTTAATGTTACGTTCTATGGGATTGTATAAGAACTACTCTATAAATACTTAAGGTATTAGAGTGCGTAAAGGACTAGGTAGCTTATAAAATTTTAAGTATTCTCTTATAGTTAGGGTTAGGTAGTTATATAAGGGACAGTATAAAAGAGATATATTATATAACACTAAATAGTATAAAATATATAAGTGGGATAATTTTAGGTAAAGGTAACCACTAAAGGCGTATAGGTGGCGTATATAAATATATGCTAACTTTAAACTTAATAGATTATAAGTTTAAATCCTACCAACGTCGTCCTTTATCAGGAATTGGGAAATATAATTATTTGGTATACTTCCCGTCCTACCATATAAGAGATTCTCCAGCAATATTGCCATACTATAAGTATCTCCTCTCTGTATAACATACCTATATAACTAACTACTCTTAGGATAAGTAAAAGAGGGTAGAAGCTTTACCAGCGATTAATATAGAGGCTTAGGCGGGGGGGGGTATTAAAGAGGTAGGTATAGATAGGGAGGCCCTTATATATAAATTGTTAGCGACTTAGTCAATTGAGGCACAAGCACGGCAAGAGGGTCGCGCAAGCCTGTACAATTGGATTGTCTATAAACGAGGATCCAAAGCTAGAGAAAGGAAAGGAGAAGAAGGGCAGTATTGCTTAAAGTCTTATACAATCCTCAAGTTACGTAAGCTTACGTAACTCTGCGTCTACCATAACGTCTGCCATAATCCACCATTTTCCACTAGCGCCGTAATATTACCCCCCCCCCTTTCAAAAAAGCCTGCCCTTAGGCTTTATAGTCCATATTATACGTATAGGGCATTCTTATCTTTATGCTCTTCTAGTAGCTTATCACCTTTATTATACTAGCATTCCATCCATTTATTTAGGTATTTTGGCAGTCTAGGTTTATTAGGGTAACGGCTATAAAAGTCCTAAAGCTTATAGGGGCTACCTATAAAGTTCCATATAGGGTACTAAGTAGGGTCTAGGTTATATCCTTTTTAACTAACACAATGCTTTAGCGCTCCCCTTATAAGTTTATAGGCTAGTATTTCTTTAATTTCCTATTTATTATTACTATTAACTTAAATTAGCAGGGGTGGTTTATTCTTTTATCTAGGTAGTAGGTTATTTACAGCTTTCCGTAGCTTATTTAGTAAAAAAATAGGGTAGACCTTAATTAAATCCAGGAACTTTACTTTATATAAGTTGCCTCTCTTCTTAAAGACCTTATATAGTCCTACTATCTAATAGTCTAGCTTATAGCTAGGCCGTTCTGTCTTCTAATTCTTTGTTATAACCCAGACCTTATCGCCTACGGTAAAGTTAGGCTCACGCCTATACTTATTTGCCTACTATTCCATTAATTTCTAGGCCTTTTCTAGGTTTATATGTGTTACAGCGCTAGTGGAAAACGGTGGATCTTGGCAGACGTGGATTATGGTAGACGCAAGTCATGTAACTCGGGGACCGCATAAATATTAAGCGGCGCTGCTATTCTTCTCCTTCCTTTCTCTAGCTTTGGATCCTCATTTATAGACAATCCAATCATATAGGCTTGCGCGACCCTCTTGCCGTACTTATGCCTTAATTAACTAAGTCACTAACATTATCCAAAGCTTATCACTACTCTTCTTTTCTAAGAAGGAACTTAAAAATATCTATAAGGCCATAAATAGGACAAGGACACAGAACAGGACCCTAAGGACATCACTAGGACTATAAGGACAGGACAGACCCCTAAGAACCAAAAGAATATAAATAGAATGTAAAACCTAAGAATAGGACACGTATGGACTAGAACCCCTAGGAAATAAACAAACACCGGAAATTACCTAATACCCCTACTACTATGCCAAGAAATACAGCAGCTGGCAAAGCCGCTATAGGACCTGCAAATACCTCTAATAGTAAAACAGTTACTATCTTAACCCCCTAGGAAGAGCTTACAGCAGCTAATACTAAAATTAAATAGCTTTAAGAGCTGCTTAAAACCAGAAACACCCCTACACCTAGTAAGAAGTCATTAAACACCTAGAGACTTGCTATAGTCCTTAAGGCCCTAGCCTAATATACAGCCTTAGTATTGTTGCGGTCTATAAAGGTCGCGGACCCCCCTATTGCTTATAGACGGAACTGACCCTATATTTAATAATTGGAAGCTTTAACTACAAGATAAGCTTAACGTTAATACAGACCACTTCCCTACTACCTAAGCTAAAATGGCCTATATCTTTAGCCGTACTGGCAGGGATATATAGACATATCTATATCTGTAATATGCCTAGGACTTAGCAGACCCCTTTCTCTCTAGAGAAGAGATAATTAACTACCTATCTTCTATTTATAAGGACCCCTATGAGATATAGAACGCCCACCTTAACTATAAAGCCCTTAATATAAAAACAATAGAGACCTTTTTAGTTTTTTAGACCTACTTTCTATACCTAGCCGGATAGGCTTAAATCCCCTAAAAAGATTTAATACTAGACCTCTTTAATAAGCTTACCCTAGACCTATAGCGCGCTATACTGCCAGTTTATACTACTATATAGACGCTAAAGGAACTTACGGACTAGTGCCTAGCTATTAACTAGGGCCTCTGCCAAATTAAGGTATATGCTAAGTAGTATAAGACTAGAAGCTCTGCTAACTAGAACACAAGTACTATAAGAATAGGCTATAGCGCCCCAGTAAGATCTACAATTCTTATAGTACTAACTATACTGCCTACTATTAACCTAGCGGCTAGCTATACAGCTAGCCCCATAGTGGGTCTAGTAAATACTTAACCTATATATAATAACCCCTATAGATAGGCCCTTAGCAATTAAGGAGCCTACTTCTTATGCGGCTAGAAAAACCACTTTATAAAGGACTACCTAATAGCGGCAAAGATAAATAAGGTCCTATTAATTTAGGAGGATAGTATAAAGTTAGAAAAAGAGGAACCCTAGAGTAAGACTCCTCTCTAGGGTTAAAAGGAATTAACATGTTATATATTAATCTGGGTTAGCTAGTTAGTAGAAGAAGCTACACTATCCCTTATACTTTATTCCGTAATGGATATTAAGTTTTAACCTCTACTTTAGCTAACTCTAGAGTAAATACCTTTACCTTAATAGACATATAGTGTGCTATAAAGCTAGCTAACCTTTTAAATACACCCCTTAAAGAACTGCCTAAACTAATTCCTATTTATAGGTATAACAGATAGATAGGACTACCTATTATAACTATCTTATGGATTTACCTCCGTGTAGATAAACAAAGGCAGTATAATATCCCCTTTCTTATTATGGACCTAGGAAGCCACAATATAATCTTAGAAAGAAAATAGCTAGCCTATCTAGACTTACAGCTTAATATATAGAGTAGACGGCTTATCTAGCCCGAAACTCTACCCCTAATACCTTCTTTTATAAAGGAAATTAGCATTATAATAGAAAACCTTATATGGCTATAGATAGACACTGTTTACTAGGCCAATACTATGCGTAGGGACTAGGCCTTTAAGAAAGATATACAGCTTAATCTATAATGGGTCTGTATACTACGCCGCCCCTAGACTACTAATGTTATACTGTTAATACTAGGGACCTAGGAAGCTAGTAATTAGCCAGATAAACTAGGCCCTATATAGCTATAAAGAATAGCAAGGAATATTGGACGCTGTATTAAATAAATAGACCAGAAAAATAACTTATAGAAGATGGAATAGGAGCTAAGGAGGGTTATAAGCCCTTAACCATAAAATACAGTTTATAAAACGCCCGTAAAGAAACCTATAAACCTCCTACTAGTTAATATCTGCTGCATTAGCGCTATAGGGTTCTACTAGAACTTAAAACAGCCCAATACTATTGCCTTTATAACTAGCTTATATAAGATTAACCGGATAATTAAAGATAAGGAAGCCCTAGTCTATAACTAGCTTAGTGAGGAAAGTAAGCTTATAGATAAGGAGCTGGTGGAATAGAAACTACCCCACTAATACCAGGAATTTAAGGATATATTCTCTAAGGCGGCCTCTAATATACTCCCGCCTTACCAACTATATGACTATAAGATTAAGATTAAGCTAGATAAAGAAAACACCTTTAGCTATAGCCCCCTCTATTAGCAGTCTACTAACGAACTATAGGCTACTAAACAGTACCTTATTAACAACCTTAATAAGGGCTTTATTAAGCCTAGCCAAGTCCCCTTTGCCGTACCTATTCTCTTTATAAAAAAGCCTAATAGTGGACTCCGTTTCTGTATTAACTACTATAAACTAAACTATATAACCTATAAAGACTAATATCTGCTACCCTTACTTAAGGAAACACTAGCCTATATAAGTAAGGCTAAGATTTTTATAAAGCTTAATATCTATTAGGCCTTTTACTAAATTAAAATAGACCCTAGATCTGAGGATCTTACTACATTTTAGACCTGCTACGGATTATATAAATATAAAGTACTACCTTTTAGACTGACTAATAGACTAGCTATATACTAGCGGTATATAAATAATATACTCTTTAACTACCTTAATAACTTCTGTACAGCATACCTAGATAATATTATAATTTACTCTAAGGATAAACTGGAACATAAGGGACATGTCTATAAAGTCCTATAACGGCTCCGCGAAGCTAGTCTTTAGGCTAATATTAGAAAATTAGAGTTTAGTGTTAAATGTATAAAGTACCTAGGATTTATTATTAGTATAAATGGAATTGAGGCAGACCTAGAAAAAACGGCTGTAATTAATTAATGGGAATCCTTAAGGACTGTAAAGGGAATATAGTTATTCTTAGGCTTCTGCAACTTCTATTAACACTTTATTAAGAATTATAGCAGAATTGTATGGCCTCTAAGCCGCCTTATTAAAAAGACTTAACCCTTCCATTTTAATGCCGTGTGTAAACAGGCTTTTAATAAACTTAAGAAACGGCTAGTCTCTACTCTGTTACTGGCCTATTTTTACCTAAAATAGCCCTTAAGGCTAGAAACGGATGCTTCTAATGGTGTAATAGCTGCTATATATTCCCAGAAACAGCCAGATGGAGAATAGCACCCTATTATATACTATTTAAAAACTATAATAGATACTAAGTTAAATTACCACATTTTTGATAAAGAAATGCTGGCTATTATCTCTAGCTTTTAGCACTAGCGTGCGTAGCTAGAAGGGACCCCTAAACCCATTTAAGTAGTCTTAAATTATAAGGCCTTAGAATACTTTATAATAACTAAAGCCCTTACGGCCCGGTAGGCACGCTAGGCGGACATCTTATTATAGTTTAACTTCCTAATTATATACAGGCTAGGCGTAATAAACCGTGCGGATGCTCTTATAAGGCGTAAATAAGACCTAGATAACCAGATAGCTGTAAAGATTTTATTACGGACCTAGATACTACTATAACTAGAGTACCTTAACCCCTGGATATAGGTAGAACTAAATACGGATCCTTTAAATGCTAAGATATGTCCCGTTAACTCTATGGAACTTAACCTTATTAATAAACTACTACAGGCAAACTGTACGGCCCCTTCTTTATAAGAGTACCGCGAAAAGGTAAAGGATACTACTAGCCTATGGTCCCTTAAAAACGGACTACTTAAGCACCGGGAACGCTGGTGGTGGTAGAGGAACAGAATTTACGGACTTGGCTTATTGTTAAAGTATATACCTAGGTCTCTACGGCCCACCCTAGAAAGAATAAGACCTATAAAATTATTGGTAACCAATACTACTGGCCCAGAATAGTTATGGATATTAACTACTATATACAGAACTGTAACAACTGCTGTAGGTCTATAATTCCACAGGATAAGACCCTAGGACTATTAAAGCCACTCCCAATACCAGAACGCCCCTAGCAGTATATCTCTATAGACTTTTACAAGCTGCCTATAGACCGTGACGGATATAATATGGTAATAATCCTAGTTAACCGCTTTAGCAAGCGCCCGTTCTTAATCCCCTATTATAAGGATATTAATGCTAAGGAGGTAGCCTAACTATATATCCATTATGTCTACCAAATTTATAGACTACTAGATACTATTATATCCAATTACAGGCCGCAGTTTATATCAGCCTTTTAGAATAAGTTTACTTAGATCCTTAGCATTAAGCTAAAGCTTTCTACAGTATACTACCCCTAGACAGACGGTTAGACAAAGATTATAAATTAATACTTAGACTAGAGGCTCCAGCCCTTTATTAACTACTTTTAGGATAACTGGGGCAAACTGCTACCCCTAATAGACTACGCCCAGGCAACCCTACCCCATAACTCTATAGGATTTACACCTATTTAGCTGGAAATGGGATACTTACCCTATATAAGCTTTGACTGGAAAGACCAGAGGGGCCATAGACTATACGCAAAAAACTGTCTTATAAAGAAGCCTAGACGGTAGCTTATATAAATCTAGAAAAGGCCTAGAGATTAATAGAACAGTAGGTAAATAAGCATAGGCGTAAGCCTGACTTTACTATAGATAATAGGGTCTGGGTTATAATAAAGAACTAGAAAATAGAACGGCCTAGCTGTAAGCTAGACTATAAAATAGTAGGACCATATAAGATCCTTAATAAAGAAGGCAACTTATATAAGGTTAAGCTCCTAGACTTAATTAAAGTCTACCCTGTCTTTTTGCTGGATAAGCTACAGAAGGCTGTAAATAACCCACTACCTAGATAAAAGAATGAGCCTCCCCTATCAATCTAAGTTAATGGCAATAATAAATAGGAAGTTAACAAAATACTAGCCTGTAAACTAGTACAAGGAACGCTACAATACTGTATCTAATGGAAAGGCTATAATCTAGACCTAACCTAGTATCCTACCTGGAACTTTATAGGCTGCCCCTAGAGGCTTAAAGAATTCTATAACTAATACCCTAACAAACCTAGATCCCTAAAGTACCTTAATAAGTAGATAGAGTGCTAGTATAGCAAAGACAATAGGCTGCCTATTAAGCATAAAGATAAGAATACCCTATAGATATAATACGGATATATAAAGCCTAAGGGTAGGCTTTTTTAGAGGGGGGGGTAATGTTACGGCGCTGGTGGAAAACGGTGGATCTTGGCAGACGTGGATTATGGTAGACGTAAGTCACATGACTTGGGGACCGCATAAATATCAAGCGGCGCTGCTATTCTTCTCCTTCCTTTCTCTAGCTTTGGATCCTCATTTATAGATAATCCAATTATATAGGCTTGCGCGACCCTCTTGCTGTGCTTATGCCTTGATTAACCAAGTCGCTAATAATATAGGCTACTTTCCAGGCTTATTCTAAGCGTTTAGCGTAATGCCGTGCTTCTTTATAAGATAGTTTTTCATATATAGTCTGTGGCCCTTCTAGTCTTTCCCAGTTAAAGCTTATATAGGGTAAATACCCCATTTCTAGCTAAATAGGTGCAAATCCTATAGAGTTATAGGGTAGGGTAGCCTAGGTATAGTTTATTAGAGGTAGCAGTTCAGCCTAATTATCCTAAAAGTAGTTAATAAAGGGTCGGAGTCTCTGGTCTAAATACTGGTTTATAATCTCTGTCTAGCTATCTATCTAGGGGTGGTATACTATAGAAAGCTTTAGCTTAATACCTAAAATCTAGGTAAACTTATTCTAGAAAGCCAATATAAATTGCGGCCTATAATTAGATATAATAGTATCTAGTGGTCTATAAATTTTGTAGACGTAGTAGATATATAGTTAGGCCGCCTCTTTAGTATTAATATTCTTATAATAAGGGATTAAGAATAGGCGCTTGCTAAAGCGGTTAACTATAACTATAGCCATATTATATCCGCTACGGTCTATAGGTAGCTTATAGAAATCTATAAAGATATACTACTAGGGGCGCTCTAGTATTAGGAATAGTTTTAATAATCCTAGGGTTTTATCTTATGGGATTATAGATCTACGGCAGCTGTCGCAGTTCTATACATAACAGTTAATATCTATAACCATTCCGGGCCAGTAGTAGCAATCGCTAATAATCCTATAGGTCTTTTTTTTTTAGGGTGGGCTATAGAGACCTGGGCATGTACTTCGGCAATAAGCTAAGTCTATAAGTTCTATTTCTTTACTACTACTAGCCGTTCCTAATACTTAAGTAATCCATTTTTAAGGGACTATAGGCTAGTAACGTTCTTTACCTTTTTATAGTACTCCTATAGAAAAGGGGCCATATAATTTGCTTATAGTAGCTTATTAATAAGGTTAAGTTCTATAGTGTTAATAGGGTATATTTTAGCCTTTATGGGGTCCGTATTTAGTTTTGCCTGTATTTAGGGGTTAAGGTGCTCTAGTTATAGCAACATCTAGGTCTATAATATAATCTTTACAGCTATCTAGTTATCTAGGTCTTATTTGCGCCTTATAAAGACATCTATATAGTTAGTTGCGCCTAGCCTATATATAATTAGAAAGTAGAACTAAGATAGGATATCCGCCTAGCGTACCTGCCAGGCTATAAGGGCCTTTATTATTATAAAGTATTCTAAGGCCTTATAATCCAAAACCACCTTAATAGGCTTAGGGGTCCCTTCTAGCTATGTACGCCAATGCTAAAAGCTAGAGATAATAGCCAGCATTTCTTTATTATGGATATGGTAGTTTAGCTCAGCATCTATTATAGTCTTTAAATAGTATATAACAGGGTACTATTCTCTGTCTAGTTACTTCTAGAAAAAGACACTAGCTATTACGCCGTCTAAGGCATCAGTTTTTAGTATTAAGGGCCGTTTTAGGTTAAAGTAGGCAAGTAGAGGAGCTAATACTAGCCGTTTTTTAAGCTTATTAAAGGCCTACCTATATATAGCGTTAAAGTGGAAGAGTTAGTCTTTTCTAGTAAGATAGTTAAGGGGCTAGGCAATCCTGTTATAGTTTTTAATAAAACATTAGTAGAAGTTATTGTTGGTCACATAGGGTGACTTACCAATAACAACTACTCGAGTAGGTTACAGTGATGTTGTTTTATTAATGCATGAATTAATTGGAACGAGGAAGGGCGAAGAGCTTAAGGCTCCTCGCCACGCTAGTGCCGCAACGACACGTGACGACCGCTTGCCTTATTCCCAACACTGGCAACTCTTCTTTTATAGTTGCTATTTATATGCACTTATAGATTATTACTATATAAAGATACTAAGCAAAGAAGAAGAAGAAGAACGTTGGGGTTAATGCAAAGGCAAGGGGCCGCTAAGGCGCTAGTAGTAAGCGAGCCAATAGCGATTTTTCATGCTGGGTATGGGAAATCCTAATTAGCTGGTTAAAATTAGGGTCTGCGGAATGTTATGCTCTTACTCCCTTTTAATCTAACCTTTAACCCATATATATAAAGTGTTTGTGTTAACAAACGTTTCTAGAGCCTTGTTTAGGTTTGCCTTTATTATTATATCTACTAAGTTATCTTGGCCATTAATCTATTAAATCTTAAAGAGTTCTTGCCGTTTGTAGGATTGCTAAAGTGCTATAATATCAATTATAAGGTGCTTCTTCTTTGTGGTATTAAGCTTAACTAAGTACTTATAGAAGGAATATAAGTTAGTACACATGATTATAGGGATAATAGGAAGTTCAAGTTGATCTATAATTATCTTTAGGGTAGTTCTAATTGCGATTGCTATGTTAACTCCGCTAACTATTCTATATATCTCTAATGCTAGAACGCTTTAAGTAATGCGCTTACTCTTAGTTAAGCTCTAATAGATAAGATTGCCGTAGATTGTAAAGTTATTCTCTCCAGTAGATTTATTTATGATGATAATCTTATATTCCAGCTAGGAGCTAAAATCTTTATTATTTGTAAATGATCTATTAATAAATACAAAGAGCTTAGTGGTGGGAAGATTAATAGGCATGTAGAGTAGTCCCTAATTGAGATGGTTTGTTTGCTAGGAAAGATGCTTATTTAGGGCAAGAACGTTATCCTTAGTTAGTTCCTGGTATTAGATAGCAATAGAGAGATTAAAGGAAGCCTTAGGTTGACAGATAGAAGCAACATACGCTCCGTAAGCGCGTTGCTCCACATATCCTTACTTTAGAGAATTAATATTAATAACGTTAATCTTCTTACCTTAACCCTTTTGGCGTAAAGTAATAGAATCCTTGTTTAGGGAGAGGATACATCCATTAAAGAGTAATAGTATTATTAAATTAAGCTTTTCCTTTGGCTTTGCTATAAGATTTGCCTTTATTAGCTTATCTTCTTTAAGGGCTAAGAATTGGTCGTCTCTTAAGATAATTGTATTATTAGTTTATATGCTAATAATTCTAAATGGGGTTCCTGTAGTTATAATAAGGAAGTAGGGATTAAATATAGAAGTGGTTATTAGAAGCTTCTCTTTATAGTGCTTACTATAGGTAGCCCACTAATAAGTTCCTACCTTTATAATTCTATATAATGGCTTAAGCATAAGCATAATTGTATCTTTAGGATATTAGTAGCAAATTTGCTCTAGAAGGTATGCCAATATTAAGCGCTAAAGGTGTGTCTCTAATTAGGTGTAGGTCTAAGTAATATCTTATAAATAAACCATTATTTTACTCTTTATTAAGGAGGGAGCTAGCACAATAATAACTTACTAACTAGCTTATTAAATTATAGGGAATTGTGTAAGAATTACTTCCTTACCGTTATTATTATAACCTTAAATAACTAGCCTTAACTTCTTAAATGGGGCGTTAGTAGCTTTGCCCTTAATCTTATTAACTATTCTTAACTTAAAGATATAAACTCCATTAAACTTGGTAGGGTTATACTTCTTAAATTTAAAGACTCCTTTTATAATAAGACTGTTAATCTCCTACTTATTAGATGCTTAGAAAGGGGCTCCTAGAGTTATAATATGGCCTTCCTTTTAAAGTTGTTTTGCAAGCTTAAAGTTTACCTTCTCTTTAGCTATTATAAAGGCCATTAATAACTTAACTCTACTCTTAATAGCAGCAACGAATTGCTCTTTAAAATTAATAAGATATTAGTGATTTTATAATTCTTTTAGGCGACCTCTACTGCGTTATGGTTGCGGTATATCTGCTATAACTATATTAGAATTGTAGTCGCCTTCTAGAGCACGTTAATTGTGGTTCTCCTCTAGGGTATCCTCTAGGGTATCCTATAAAGGCTTAAAACTATTATCCCTATAGTAGGGCTTAATAACAGTTAAGTGGAATTAAGTGGGTTTATAGGGCATCTAAAGAGTATAAGTTTAACCATTAATTATAATAAGTTTATATGGGCCTGACCAGCCTCCCTTCTTATGCTATACCCATACTTTAGATTAGAGTGGCAGATCTATTGTTATTAAGGTGTTTGGACTGTTTCTTATTCTTAGTACATTATTAACCTAGCGCGTAGCGTAGATATGGCGTACCTCCTTTATTGCTTTACGGATAGCCTTAGCTTATTATATAACAGATGGAAATAGTAGAGAATTGTTAGTTATTTAAGGGTAGACGCTAAAGACTAGCAATATAGGTATGAGCCTATCTAGGCTAGCAGAATTATTAACAGCCTTAATAGCTATCTATAAGATAAGCTCTTTACTAGCGCCCTCTAGTTCCAAAGAAATAATCTTATATACTTAGTGTAATAGTGTATAATATCGTTCTACTTTTCTAATATTATTGTGTGCCTTAATAGGGACTTCCTTAACCTTAATTTCCATTGCCTTTACCTATTGCTAAAACTTTGTAGATAAGAAGTTCCTTCCTATATTATGAATAACTCAATTAGGGGGTCCTTGTAACAGTGCAAGTATAGGAGAATTGAGTGAGCGACTTGATTGTAAATGTAGCTGAAAGTGTCTATATATATACGAGGAAGGTATGGAAATAAATAAAAGGGGAGACTGATGCGTAACTAAAACAGCGTAATACGTAAGTGACACGTAGGCGATACGTAGGCAATACGCAGGTAAAACAGTGGTGGTTTGGCAGGGTACCGTAGTTGTTACGGACGCTTTAAGTACAATGTTACGACTACTTGGAGAAGAGTTGGAGGAAGCTAGTTGGTTGATACAGGCACGGTCCAGGATGGATCCAGTGGAACTATGTGACGAGGAATAGTAGCCGAGGTCACGTAATGTGATCTGTGTGATCTATATGATCTATATGATCTGTAGGACAGAGCAGATAGAGCAGACAGAGTAGACAGAGTAAAGGGATTTCTTAGGAGTAAGGTTATGTATTTAAAGGACCACAGTCCCTACCCAGATAGTTCTCTCTTTATAGTGAATCTTAGAATACAATTAGAGTTAATCTGTTAGGCAACTACTCCACTAGTTGTTATTACGTAGTTGATACTGTTCTTACCTATATACCTGGCCTATTAACAGAACCCACCGTAGTTCCTACTACAAGGTTCCGTTACACATTTACTACTAAGGTTATAGTATTAAATAGAGAGATTAAACAATATGCCACCTAAAGCACCAGTTATAACGACGTTGACGGCAGCTATAACCTTAGGGCCAACTAATACCAGTATGGACAAGGGGGATTCTTAAGTGGTTATATAAGGTCAGTTATAGGAAATGGTTAATCACTTATAAGACAATAATAGGATACTTAAAGAACGCATTAATGGAATTAGAGCAGCAAAGATTAAGTTACCTTTAATTAAACGGTTCTTAGGAGAAAGGTTAAAGCTTAAGGGATTTCTTATGCAGATGCACTTTAAGGTTGTATAGGAAGGAGTGAAGTTAGTAATATTGTTGGATTAAGTAGCCTATGTAGGATTGTTCCTGACGGGGAGAGCACTTAAGTGGTTTGAACTATATCTCACGGAGATATAAGCTAATAGCATGATAACTACTAACCAGGATATATAGTATATATTTACCAGTTGGAATGGGTTCGCGGAAAGACTAACGCAGATATTTAGAGACCTAGAATCTATAACTATAGCAGAACAAAAGCTTTAGAACTTAGTACAACGCACTTTAGTAATTAAGTATATAACGCAGTTTTAAATACTAGCTATGTAGGTTGAGTAGAACAATAGGGCGCTTATAGCACAGTATAAATAGGGACTTAAGGCCAAAGTCTAGGACGTAATTATCCTAATGGAAGATACGGATACTCTAAGGGAGTTAATAGACCAGTTAATAAAGATCAATAACAGGATCTATTAAAGGGAATAAGCTAAGAAAGGGCAAGATAGAGTTCCATAGTTGTATAAGGCGTAGGGTACGCAATAACAGATATAGAGTTAAAAACCATAGAATGGCGCAGAGCTAATAGACCTAAGCGGTACTAAAGAAACCTAAAGATGGGAAAAGAAACTATAGAAACCTAGAGGTTAAGGATCTAGTAATTAAAGGACTAAGGAGCAGAGGCTAAATTAGGGATCTTAGTAGCAGAAGACATTTAGGCGGACTCTATAGTAAAATTAGTAGTTTAGAGATGGAGCTTATATAAATTATGGAAAACAAGGTCATTTTGCTAGAGACTATAGAGGTGGTTAGAGTAACCATATAGTAAAAGGAACGAGACTAGCAGACGGCGCGTATGTATAGAGGGACAATGGTACACTGCGAGGAATAAAAGAGTGCTTAATTAACAGTTTCGCATTTTATTACAACAACGCGTGCTGAATTTATAAAGACGCTAAGTACGGCGTAAGCTATTAGCCATAAGAGCTAGAGTTAAAAGGACTCTAAGGAACCAGAGAGTTAGATAAAGAACAAGATTAACTCTATAAGCTAGATTGAGATATTACAGCAACGTGCGGACAAAGATTAGCAGTAATGACAATGGAGTTAGAGTACTTATTGATCACCAGTGACGAGGATGAAAAGGAGGCTAACTGGGAGCACTTAAACCTTAATGACGCAATAGAAGCAGAGACTGAGACCATTACCGAATAAGGTTTAGTAACGGGTATTATGACACCGTTGGATACGATTTCCATCGCTTTATAAGACGATAGGAGTAACGTTTAAAAGAAATAAAGTAAGTAGACGACTGCTAGTGCTAGCTTATTACTTAATAAAGGCAAAAGGCCACAGGCTTAAGATTCTTAAGACAAGATAAGAGACACTTAAGATTTTTAAGACGAGATGAGACACACCTAAGGACCCACAACAAACGAAAACTAATAGGAAAGGGTAGCGACTTAGTTTAGTAATAAACGAATAAGTACAGGACATAAGTTTAAGAACTATAAGTTTAGGGAACGAATAAGAACGTTAGCAATTCTAGGTAAATATAGTGTTTAGCCTAAAGATTAAAAAGTTAATACCAGGATTAAAAGGCAAGACAACTATAAAGATCTAGCTGCAAGACGCAGAAAACAAGAAACTATAGATAAGTTTAGATAAAGAATTATTATATAGCAAGAGCAAAAGCTAGATAAGAGATTAGCTATGCTAGGTTGTATAAGGGACAGAGCACCCATATAAAGAGTTACTAATAGGCTGAGTGTAGGGACACCTAGGGTAAAGTGGTTAGATAAACTAGAATAAGAAGAGGATCTAGATATTCTAACTAGGTTTAAAGAAAGACATACCAAAGGATATTATAATGTAGTAATAACAAGGTACTTTCTAATAGACAAACCATATACACTAAACCAGTTGTATAGAAAGTGGTATAGGCAACAATATAACAATAAATGGGAAGACTTTTATATATAGCTAGATAAAAAAGTTGTTTAAGACCAACCTATTACGGAGAAACGCATAAGTTACATTAAAGGAGCATTAATTATAATATTAAGGAACCTAGAAGAAGGATCTAGGGACTAGAGAAGTAAGCGATAAATCTTAGTACTTACAGCAGAGATACCAGTGGTTAAGTTGACTAGGTATAGGTTTAAACTTAAGGACAAAGATAAACTAAGAGTTAACTTAAAATATGCAGCGTATTATACACTATTGTGGATAGCTTGTATGGATAACACGTGCAATATATATAGAGCACTAAAGGATAAGAACTGGAAGTACCTAGTAAGGATATATTAGGCACTAGAAGAAAAGTGGTTTAGGAATGCTAAGTATATATATAGTTGGTACCCAGTAGAAGTACAAGGTTAAGGGGACTTAATACTTTAACTAGGAAGATTCCTTATGGAAGAATGCCTAGATGGATAATAGTGGTGGGAGTGCCTAGAGAATACTTGTCTATAGTACGTAGAGGAAAAGAAATGAACTAAGTATTGGCCTAAGTTAGACTAAGTATAAGTAGGATCTAGCAGCCAACAGTTGGGAAAAGGAGAGGCGTATAGAACCAGAGGGAACTAGTATTAGAGCCTTAGACCCTTAAGGGAATTTAAGGACAATACCTAAATTTATAAGTTAAATAGCAAGATTAGCAGTTTAAAGCGTTAATAGACAGTGGAGTAACTAGGAACTATATATTACTAAAGGCAGTGGAAAGGATGGGGTTACTATATAGATAAAAGGAACACCTGTATTTACTTATAACGATTTTAGGAGATCAGATAGCCTATAGAGGAGGTATTATTAATCTTAAAACAGGACCTATTTAGATAACTATTAAAGGGAAACCAGTTAGAATGTCTTTTAATATCCTACTATTAGGATAGGATAAGGCAATACTAAGAATGCCTTAGTTACAGGAGTATAATCTAAAGATTAATTAGGTTATAGGTTAGGTTAATATTAAGGATACTTAACGGCGTAAAGTGTGATAGTAAACTAAGTTGGTATAGTACCAAGTTAGAGCGATATATAAAGAGACTAAGTGAGGCTTAAGTTATATACTAAAAAGATACTATAAGTATGGTAAAAAGTTATGGTCACCAGAAAGTAAAAAGCTATTAGAATATATAGCATGGGACTATAAAATAGAATTAGAAGAGGGAATAAGTCTAAAATTCTTTTTAATCTACAAGCTTACTAAAATAGAGTTAGTAGCGCTTAAGGAGTTTGTCCAGGAGAACTTATATAAGGGATATATTAGACCATTATAGTTATTAGTAGGATATCCAGTATTGTTCATCCTAAAGAAAAATAGAAAACTTAGGATATATATAGACTATAGACAGTTAAACAGCATCACTAGGAAGGATAGGTATCCTTTACCCTTAATTAGCAAAATCTAAGATAGAATAGGTAGCGTAAAGATCTTTATAAAGATAGATCTGAGATGGGCGTACTATTAGATTAGAATTAAGGAAGGTGATAAATAGAAAGTAGCCTTTAGGTTAAAGGAAGGACTATATAAACCATTAGTTATATAATTTAGGCTTATAAATGCACTAGTAATGTTCTAAAAGTGAATTAATAGTGTGTTAGGAGAACACCTAGATGAATTTGTTATGGTATACTTTAACAACATTATTATCTACTTGGAGAGTGAGGAAGAACATAGAGAATACGTTAAATGGGTCTTAAAGAGACTATAAGAAGAACAGATACTAGTAGCAATTAAGAAATGCGAGTTCTTTATAAAGAAAACCGATTTTATTAGATTTATTATTAAATTAGGCCAACTTAGCATAGATCCAAAGAAGATTAAAGCTATAGTAAATTGGCAAGAACTAGAGAACGTTATATAGTTAAGATTGTTTCTAGGGTTTTGTAATTACTATAGAAGGTTTATAGCGCAATGGTTATAGGACATTAAGCCATTTACGCAATTAATAAAGAAAGAAGAACTATGGGCATGGGAAAAGGAGCAACAAGAACTGTTTAAGAAGGTTAAAGAGTTGTTTACCTAGGAGCCAGTTCTTAAGATCTATTAACTAGGTCTAGAGACGGTTATAAAGATAGATGTATTAGACTTTACACTAGGGGCATACTTTATACAGAAACATCAAGATAAATGGCACCTAGTGGCATACTATAGTTGAAAGATGACACTACCAGAGTTAAACTATGACATCTATAATAAGGAGTTATTAGGTATAGTTGTAGTACTTAAGGAATAGAGAGCATTCTTACAAGGTATAGAGGAACTATTTATAGTTAAGATGGACTATAAGAACCTTATAGGATTCCTAATAACAAAGGAACTTAACCAAAGACAGGTTAGATGGGCGGAAATGCTTATAGAATACCATTTCGAGATTTAGTATACTAAGGGTATAGATAATGCATAAGCAGACGCTCTAAGCAGAAAGGCTGAACTATAGAGTAGTGAAAAGCTATTAGGAGCTTTATTGCGAAAGGATCAAGACAGATTAATTAGGTACAATTATCCAAAGATTGCAGCAACCAAGGAAAGTCAGATCTATAAATTACTAAAAAGTAATTGGATATAGAAGATCTAAGAAGTATAGGTAGAGGATCTAGACTTAGAGCAATATAAAAACAGAGAAGCAATATATGTGCCTAAGTCTATTATAGAAGAGTTTGTTAAGGAATTCTATAAGGGAATAACATAAGGACACAACGGAGCTATAGGCTTAGTGTTAAGACTTTAAGAGGAATATATTGTTTAAGGAATCTAGGGACTAGCAAGACAAGTTATAAAGGAGTATCTAGATTGCTAAAGAAATAAACCAATAAGGTATAAGCCATATAGAGGGCTATAACCTGTCGAGATACTAGGAAGACTATGGGAAGTCATATCATGGGACTTTATTGTTAAGTTACTAAAGTTAAGAGATCCTATTATAGGACAAGATTATAACGCGATTTTAGTAATAGTGGATAAGCTAATAAAGTGGGGATACTTTATAGCATGCACTAAAGAGATATTAGTAGAAGATATTGCTAGAATCTATATAAAAGAAGTATTTATAAGATATAGAGCACCAGATAAGATTATATTGGACAGAGATCTAAGATTTATAGCAGTATTTTAGGAAGTGTTTCTGGCAGAATAAGGAGTTCGCGCAGTAACATCTATAGCGTATTATCCGTAAACGGACGGATAAATAGAAAGACTAAACTAGACACTAGAATAGTATCTAAGGCATTATATTAATTACGCATAGAACAATTGGGTATTGTTATTACCAGTTATATAGTTTATATACAATGCAACACTATAAGAAGGAATGGGGATATTACTATTTAAGGCGAATTACGGATATAAACCAAGAACATTGTTATCGCTATATTAAGCAAAAAAGACGAGTAGCACAGCTAAGTAAAGAATGGAGATGTTAATAAATCTTTATATAGACCTTAAAGCAACAGCTAAACTAGTACAAGAACAAATAAAAAGGTACTATAATGCTAAGAGATCTAAGGGACCAGATCTTAAGGAGGGAGATAAAGTATGGCTACTACATAAAAATTTTAAGAGTTAATAACTAAGTAAGAAGTTGGACTATGTTAGACTAGGACCTTTTAAAATTAAGCAGAGAATTTTATTAGTTATGTATAAGTTAAACCTACTAGCTAAGATAAAGATCTATCTAGTACAATATATTGCAATGCTAGAGCCAGTATACGGGAATATTAAGCTACCAGTCTATAAAGCAGACATGTATAGAGGACAAGAGGAAGATAAATAGCAAGTTTTAAAGATTATTAGTTATAAGGATGTAGAAGACGAAACGTGGTATAAGGTAAAGTAAATAGGCTACAGTAAGACTACCTAGGAACTACTAAGCAACTTAGAGAATGCTATGGGAAAGGTATAGGAGTATTGGAAGAAAAAGGGTTAGGCAGTATTAATAAGGAAGGATTGCTAAAGAACAAGTTACCTAAGGGGGACCTAAGAGGAGCACCTACTGAGCTACTTAGAGTTGTTTCCCTCTTAGTTGGAAGAGAGGTTAGTCTTTCGTTACTAAGTTCCTGTAGACCTTAACAAACAAGTTTCCACTCCTTAGAACGAACCTTCTTACGCACTTTCTTAAGACAAAGTAGATAAGCGTGAGCAGAGGCACGGGCTTTAAGGGTATAACGCCCCTCGTCTCTCACCCGCTTAGTATAAGCGTGGTCTTTGTCTTAGAGACAACAAATCTCACCCAAGGCACTTAAGAGCTCATTATTAAGTTTTATAGCGGCAGATTAAACACAAGACCCTATAACAAGTTACTTAGGGAACTTAAAGACTATTAAGAGTCATAGGACGCGCATACTCAGCGTCAGAGATAGAGCGAATATCGCAAGACGAATGAATGTTTGCTTTAGTGCACTCCGAATAGGAGGAAGGTTGTCAGGCAGAAGGACTTGCCAGCGTAATACAAACCAACCCCTCTTTTGCACAGCGAGAACACAGAGACGGCATTATCTCACCCAGTAATAGTATGGAGGAGACCGTATGCGCATAATAAAGGGTTAAAGAAGAAGAAGAAGCTTTAGGTATAATAAGCAGAGATATTAACTAGGTTAATTAAACGGACATCACACCTCTAGTAGACGACTTGGAGATGTTAGGAATCTTTAAGGACGAAGATAAAAAGGAGGGAGATAGTATTACAGACGCTTTAAGTACAATGTTATAACTACTTAGAGAAGAGTTAAAGGAAGCTAGTTAGTTAATATAGGCACGGTTTAGGATGGATCCGGTGGAACTATGTAACAAGGAATAGTAGCTAAGGTTACGTAATGTGATCTGTGTGATCTGTATGATCTATGTAATCTGTGGGATAGAGCAGACAGAGCAGATAGAGTAGACGGAGCGAAGGGATTTCTTAGGAGTAAGGTTATGTATTTAAAGGACCATAGTCCCTACCCAGATAGTTCTCTCTTTGTAATAAATCTTAGAATACAATTGGAGTTAATCTGTTAGGTAACCACTCCACCAGTTGTTATTACGCGGTTGATACTGTTCTTACCTATATACCTGGCCTATTGATAGAACCCACCGTAGTTCCTGCTACAAGGTTCCGTTATAGTAGTCGGTTATAGTCCTAGGTAGATATTAATCCAGTATAATTAAAGAGTATCCTATGCGTTCCTAGCTGATATATCCTTTAGGAAATGTACGGCTTGGAAGGAGGTTAAGAGGTTAATAACTTAGAGTACTAGCTTGCCGCTAAGATATATAATGTTAATAATAATATAGAAGTTAAAGTTGTAGTTATCTTTAAGGGTAAACTTAAATTAGCTAGGGGACTTCTGGTTTATTTAGTAGTAATAGCAGTACTTTATAAGATGCTTAATTGTCTTAACCTTGACTTTGTAACCTACTTACTAAAGAACCCTAAGTAAACTATAAATTAATAGGTAGCTAAAGCAACGGTGTAGTTAATGTAACTCTAACTTAGTTAAATAGCTCTAAGTAACGCTCCTTTCTGGCTGTTAAAGGAGCAACTAAGGGTGACCCTACTTGCATATAACGGGCACCCAATTATCTCCCTAAATAAGCATATTCTTAAGGTTATTAAGCTTAACGCCTAACTTATCTATATCTTAGATATAGAATAGAAACGGGGTGTTTATAGGAATAATATGGAAAGTGATATATCCTAACAGAGTTTGGACCTTAATTGTGCTAAGAGAGATTACAGTGCCCTTACTAAAGCGAATTGTATATTGGCCTGCTATTAATTGGTTAATCTAAATAGAGCTATTAAGCTGCTAAAGAGCTTAAACTTAAGGTTCTCTTGCTGTAGATACTCCTACGGCTCCAGTATCTGGTATAATACCATAGAAGATGTTTACTAAGTATTTATTGTTAAAGGAGAACATAGAACTTTTTTTAGCTTATTAAAGATATCTAACTTTATAATAGAATAGAGCGTAGATTGGTTGTTAAGGACAGCGACGGTTTATATGCCATTTACCTTACTATACTTAGTAAAGTATTGGTTAGGAGAGTAGTCCTTAATTTCTATATCTATAAGGAGCTGTTCGGCCTTATTAACCTTACCCTTAAGATCTTCTTCGCCTTTATATTAAACTAGGAAGCTTTGGAAGTAGGCTGTAGTAACCTTATAATTTCTAACATTTTATATGCTCTGGCGAAACTTATTATATGCCTCCTTTTACCTATTAAGGGGGTGCCTAGTTAACTAGTAATTTGGCTTCTTATAAACATAGCATTTCTTCTATTAATTGTTTTAAGATAGACCTCCACAAGGACCTCCATGGTTGCTTTATGGTTGACGTTAATTATACCCTCTACTATATCCCCTACCCCAGCCACTATATATTTAATCAGTCCAGTTATAATCATATTAGTTAGTTAGGTTAATTGATGTATATTAGGGTTAGGTGTTAAATTACTATACTTCTTAAGATCGCAGAGCGGTGCCAATAGAGGATTTTAATTAAGCATATACTCTTTTATAAGTATTTACAGGATTAAAGAGGGCAAGGTTACATTCTTTAACACCTTAGCATGCACTAATAACTTGATTATATAGGCTGAAGTCCTTTTAATATAATTTAGATAAACTATACTAAATTATTTAAAGTTAATTAAAGAGCTTTTAAAGATAATTAAGTTGAGAGGCATTTAGGTTTGTAGTAATAATTCTTAGGAAGGTAGTCTCTCTCCACTCCAATATATACTGCTACTTATTCTCTTCTGTTTTAAAGTGGCATCTTATCTTATATATTATTTGGTTAAAATTATATCTTTTTCCTACTAAATAATTATAATAGAGGGTACTGGCGCGGCCCTTAAGTATAATGGAATAAGCGTTATAATATTAGTTAGGTTCCAGTCTAACCTTCTAGCAATAGTTATAGAAGATGCGCAGCTTTAAATTAAGGATATTATACAGTTCCCTGCTAAACCTCTTCTCCTGGTCTAAATAGAGCTTTATAAGCTCTATAAGCATTTTTAAGGTGCCTCTAAGTAGTATTAGGCTATGTTAAAATTGTATTGGAGATTAAGGTAGGGCTTGCTTTATAGGCTGTAATGGAGATATAGATCTTAATGGAACACGGCGTAGTACCTAATCTTACTGTAATAGAGTTTAAAGGTTATTAAATTGCGAATTAAGGGGATCTTGCGCTTGCTCTTATTTAGTAGTTAAAGTTATATGTTAAATTAGTGGATTCTGGGAAGCTAAAGATAATGGAAGTGATGGATATGGAACGTAAGAACTCGTGCTTAGAGTAATAGAATTTAAATATGTCTCTATTGGTGTATCATTTGAATTCCATTGTAAGTTAAGCTTCTTTATAGTGCGTAGTTGGTACTTAATCTCTTGTGGAGTCCATTCGTGCTCTTCTTTTGCGTTAATAACTTACTCCTAAATATTGTCTCTAATAGCGCTTCTATTTATAGGGATAAATACTCTATTCTCCTAAAGGAAGTTATGGAAGTTTTATATAATAAGCTTGTTCGCAAGAGCCTATATTTCTTTTATCCATCTAACAAAGTCCTCCTTTATGCAATACTATAGCATAGTGTTGTTATATTTGCTGTTTATATAGTATACTATGTGGTATAATAAGAATCCGTTTAGGTCCTTTTGCTCGGCGTTTGTAGGGTCAATGTCTTTATTCTATGTCTTTGGGTTAATGTCTTCCTTATACTTCTTTGGGTAGGTTAACGCCATAATAGGTTAAAGGTAGGTAGGGTTTTCGGTTTTATAGAATCTCATAGGTTTGCTGTTAAGAGGTAGGCAATTTAAGATATTATTTAACGCGTTTTGGACATTAACTTGGGACCCTAGGTTTAGTAACACTTCTAACCTAAAGTACTTGACCAAATCTTTATAAATGTAGTTGTTCTACATAATAGACGCAACTTGGTATCTCCTAGTACTTAGTGACACTTCTATTACTAGTTTTCCGCAAGTTTAAGGTAGCATAGTATTGCCAGGATCCATTCTATATGAGCGCATATAGCACCCCTATATGAGACTGTCTCTTCTGTTAAAAACCTTACTATTCTATAGTTGTGTATTTAACTACTAATTAGTGCTGGTTATATAGGGTGACTTACCAATAACGACTACTTGAGTAGGTTACAGTGATGTTGTTTTGTTAATGCATAAATTAATTGGAACGAGGAAGGGCGAAGAGCTTAAGGCTCCTCGCCACGCTAGTGCCGCGACAATATGTGACGACCGCTTGCCTTATTCCCGACAGTTATAAAAACTTAGGAATAACTATACCCCCTTTATAGTTCTTAGGGGTTCCCATTAATTAATTACGGCCGTTTTTTCTAGGTCTGCCTTAATTCTATCTATACTAATAATAAACCCCAGGTACTTAGTATACTTAATACTAAATTCTAACTTCCTAATATTGGCCTAGAGACTAGCTTCGCAGAGCCATTATAGGACTTTATAGATATACTCTTTATATTTTAGTTTATTCTTAAAGTAAATTATAATATTATCTAGGTAGGCTATGCAGAAGTTATTAAGGTAGTTAAAGAGTACATTATTTATATACCGTTGGTATATAGCCGGTCCGTTAGTTAGTCTAAAAGGTAGTACTTTACATTTATATAATCTATAGTGGGTCTAAAATATAGTAAAATCCTTAAATCTAGGGTTTATCCTAATTTAGTAAAAGGCCTAGCGGATATCAAGCTTTATAAAAATCTTAGCCTTACTTATATAGGCTAGTATTTCTTAAAGTAAGGGCAGCGGATATTAGTTTTTATAGGTTATATAGTTTAGTTTATAGTAGTTAATATAGAAACGGAGTCTGCTATTTGGCTTTTTTATAAAGAGAATAGGTAAGGTAAAGGGGACTTATCTAGGCTTAATAAAGCCCTTATTAAGGTTATTAATAAGGTACTGCTTAGTGGCCTATAGCTTATTAGTAGATTACTAGTAGAGGGGGCTATAGCTAAGAGTGTTTTCTTTATTGGGCTTAATCTTAATCTTATAGTTATATGGTTAGTAAGGCAGGAGTATATTAAATGCTGCTTTAAAGAATATATCCTTAAATTCCTGGTATTAACAGAGTAGTTTATGTTTTACTAACTTCTTATCTATAAGCTTACTTTCCCCACTAAGCTAGTTATAGGCTAGGGCTTCCTTATCTTTAATTATCCAGTTAATTTTATATAAGCTAGTTATAAAGGCAATAGTATTAAGCCGTTTTAAGTTCTAGTAGAACCCTATAGCACTAATACAGCAGATATTAACTAGTAGGAGGTTTATAGGTTTCTTTATAGATATTCTATAGACCATATTTTATAGAGGAGGGTTTATAACCCTCCTTAGCTCCTATTCTATCTTCCATAAGTTATCCTTCCAGTCTATATATTTAGTACAGCGTCTAATATTCTTTACTGTTCTTTATAGCTATATAGGGCCTAAGCTAGCTAGCTTATTACTAACTTTCTGGGTTTTTAGTGCCAGTGGTATAATATTAGTGGTTTAGGGGCGGCGTAGTATATAGACCTATTACATATTAAGCTGTATATTTTTCTTAAAGGCCTGGTCCCTATATATAGCATCAGCCTAGTAAACAGTGTCTATCTATAGCTGTATAAGGTTTTCTATTATAATACTAATTTCCTTTATAAAAGAAGGTGTTGGGGGTAGAGTTTTAGGCTAGATAAGCTGTCTACTCTATATATTAAGCTATAAACCTAAATAGGCTAGCCATTTTTTTCCTAAAATTATATTATGGCTTTCTAGGTCTATAATAAGAAAGGGGATATTATATTACCTTTATCTGTCTACACAGAGGTAAATCCACAAGATAGTTATAATAGGTAGTCCTATCCATCTATTATACCCATAAATAGGAATTAGTTTAGGCAGTTCCTTAAGGGGTATATTTAAAAGGTTAGCCAGCTTTATAGCATACTATGTATCTATTAAAGTAAAGGTATTTACTCTAGAGTTAGCCAAAGTAGAGGTTAAAACTTAATATCTATTACGGAATAAAGTATAAGGGATAGTGCAGCTTCTTCTACTAACTAGCTAACCCAGATTAATATATAATATATTAATTCCTTTTAACCCTAGAGAGGAGTTTTACTCTAGGGTTTCTCTTTTTCTAACTCTATATTATTCTCCTAAATTAATAGAACCTTATTTATCTTTACCGCTATTAGGCAGTCTTTTATAAAGTGGTCTTTTTAGCTATATAAGAAGCAGGCTCCTTAATTACTAAGGGCCTATCTATAGGGGTTATTGTATATAGGTTAAGTATTCGCTAGACCCACAGTAGGGCTAGCTATATAGCTAGCCGCTAGGTTAACAGTAGGTAGTATAGTTAGTACTATAGGAGTTACAGATCTTACTAGAGTGCTATAGCCCGTTCTTATAGTACTTATATTCTAGTTAGTAGAGCTTTTAGTCTTATACCGCTTAGTATATACCTTAATTTAGCAGAGGCCCTAGTTAATAGCTAGATACTAATCTATAAGTTCCTTTAGCGTCTATATAGTAGTATAAACTAGTAGCATGGCACGCTATAGGTCTAGGGTAAGCTTATTAAAAAGGTCTGGTATTAAATCTTCTTAGGGGATTTAAGCCTGTCTAGCTAGGTGTAAAAAGCAGGTCTAGAAGACCAAGAAGGTCTCTATTATTTTTATATTAAGGGCTTTATAATTAAGGCGGGCGTTCTATATCTTAAAGGGGTCCTTATAAATAGAAGACAGGTAGTTAATTATCTCCTCTTAAGAGAGGAAGGGGTCTACTAAGTCCTAGGCATATCGCGGACATAGATACATCTATACGTCCCTACTAGTACGGCTGAAGACATAGGCCATTTTAGCTTAGGTAGTAGGGAAGTGGTCTATATTAACTTTAAGCTTATCTTATAGTTAAAGCTTCTAATTATTAAATATAGGGTTAGTTCCGTTTATAAGCAATAGGGGGTCCACAACCTTTACAGACTATGATAATACTAATACTATATATTAGGCTAGGGCCTTAAGAACTATAGTAAGTCTCTAGGTGTCTAATAACTCCTTACTAGGTATAGGGGTGTCTCTAGTTTTAAGCAGCTCTTAAAGCTGTTTAATTTTAGCATTAGCTACTATAAGCTCTTCTTAGGGGGTTAAGACAGCGACTGTTTTACCATTAGAGGTATTTATAGGTCCTATAGCAGCTTTACCAGCTACTGTATTTCTCGGCATGGTGGTAGAGGTATTAGGTAATTTCTAGTATTTATTTATTTCCTAGGAGGTTTTAGTCTATGCATATCCCATTCTTAGGTTTTGCGTTCTATTTGTGTTCTTTTAGTTCTTAGAAGTCTGTCCTATCCTTATAGTCCTATTAATGTTCTTGGGGTCCTGTTCTATATCCTTATCCTATTTATAGCCTTATAGATATATTTAAGTTCCTTTTTAGGAAAGAAGAGTAGTAATAAGCTTTGGATAATGTTAGTAACTTAGTTAATTAAAGCATAAGCACAGTAAGAGGGTCGCGCAAGCCTGTATAATTGGATTGTCTATAAACAAGGATCCAAAGCTACAGAAAGGAAAGAAGAAGAAGGGCAGCGTCGCTCAAAGTCTTATACAATCCTCAAGTCAAGTCACGTGAGCTCACGTGACTCTGCGTCTACCATAACGTCTACCATAATCCACCGTTTTCCACCAGCGCCGTAACATAAATGCAATTCTAGTTTAGAGCCATAGATCTCTAAATATAATTATAAGTAACCTATATTACTTATATAAGGTAGAAAGCTAATTAATATTAGCCATGTAAGGCTTGTATAACGACTCCGCGTTATCTAGTAGGCCCTCGCCCATTTACTAAGTGTTAGAGTCTCCCAGGGTTCTATCCCTTGCATAGATGGATTCGTGCTCAAAAGTGTGGCCCGTGCTCAGCCAATTATATCGCTTCGGTGAGGCTTTCTGCCATGTACCAAATATTCGCCTGAAGCTTCAAATATACATTGAAAAGGCCTATCTATATTTAATCTATGGTGTTGACCTGCTTGATATGGGTCTCCCAGCACGACCCTATTTTACAGAGTGGTATTTTGCAGAGCCTACAGCCAAATCTGGTTCTTGGCACCTGTTCAGGCCTCTTCCAACTCCCATCGTCGCGCGATTTCCGCACTGTATTATCAGAAAGCTCTACTAGAGGCTTCCTTCGCGATAGCCTCTTAACCGTGCCTCGTTTTCCTGCCTTAAAGCATGCTAAGCAAGCAACTGCCTTGCTGTTTATCCTCTCTGGTTTGTATCCATGCTCCACCGCCGGGTACCGTTTAATTCGGCTTATAGGAATGTGAGGTTTATGTATTTTGGTGACGCGGATCGAGTTTTGGAAGAGGGAGTTAACAAGGCGTTCAATAAAGGCTTTATGGCCAGCCTTGTTCGGCCAACCTTGATTAGCGAAGGAGGATAGCTTAAAGCAGTTAGTAATAACTGTATTAAGTAGGAAGTGAAGTAGCGGTTTCCAGGTCTTCCGGTAATGCTTAAGGGAAGTGTAATAGGATCTCATCTGGTTGGCAGTATTAACGCCTTTCATAAAGCGATTGTAGTAGTCAATAAACGCCGGAATCTATAACCACTTCCTTGCCTCGTCGCCGAACACCTTCCGAGTCTGTACAGCGCCAGTGGACGTTGTGGCTGGGCGTTTTCGAAGCCGTTCTACTTTTTTAGAAACTGGCGATGTATGACATCATTAGTATAGGCCCATGGTGTTAATATTTTAAATTGAACTAACTTACCGTTGGCGACAGTACTCATAAATAGGACCACCTGAGCGTCCTTCCAAGCAAACTCCATCACCGTACTATCCTCTGAAGTCTCTGCATATAGTGTACCCCATGGAATCTGGCTGTTATAGATTAATTTAAGGTCCACCAGCGACGAGCTAATATTCTTATTCTTAACCTCTTTTTCCTCGCTTAAATTCTCCTGCTCCTTACGCTTTGTTCTGGTTGTCCTCACTATTCCTGCAGTACTAATTCCAAGCTTACGGAGTCTCTAAAGAAGTCGGACAGATGTAAAGAGGTTATCAAGCCAAACTACGTGTATATTTGGTGGGTAAAGGAGTTCACCGGTGGTGTTGTCTTGCTGAGTAAGAAAATCAAGTACAACTGCCTGCGTCTTTAAAAAGCCTTCCTCCTCGCACCAGGATAGATCTAAGTCATATAGGCCTCCCTTACTGCCTTTTAAGTAAAACACCTAGTTAAGTACGTAGCCCTGATTGCCTAATACCCATATCTTAAAGCCTTCTGGTATTGGCTTAGTTGGAATATTAACAATTTTAAATGCGCGGCCAGTAAAGCGCTCAATCGTTTTATCAACAGCAAGGTCAATTCCTGGCCGATAGAACTTCCGATAACGAAGGCGGAGGTACTCACTAAGGTCCCATATCCTCTTAAAGGTATTTTAGAAGTCCTTATCGTCTTGTTCTCTTGGTTTGGTGCAGTAAAAGTAGCGGCCAATTTGCTGCCATCGGTCGCACGAAATATACTGTCCAACAATATGCATTGTTCCATAGCTAAAGTCTTCGTGCCAGTAATCCTCGATGGTTAGTTCTATGTGCAAGCCCATATGAATAAGCACTGCCAAGTACGCATGAAGCTCAAGCCTGCATGTTGGTTTCCATGGCCTCGGACAGTTCTTTGGTTTCTTCTCTTTAGACGTCGGGTTTAGCTCCGCGTTCCTATTTGTATACTCTACAAGCTGATCTAGCAACTCATCCGTCCAAAATAGCTTAAATATTTGATAGGGATCGCTAGGGTCGATGTGGGAAGGAAGATCGGGGGTGCCATAGGTGTTTTTATTAAGGATAGGGAGAGGATCGAAAGGAGGCGCTGGTTTGGGCTCTGGCGGTGGTTTTTTCTTTATCTGACGCGGCAGTTTAGGATATTGGGTAGGTGGAACAAAGTCCTCATCATTAGATGCACGATTTCGGACCATTGTGGTGGTTTATTCAATTAATAAAGTTAATTGTTTACATCAGTGTTGAAGACGTTTGACGTCGTGCACGGGCCACAGTCGCATCCACACCATCTATGCAAGGGATAGTAGGTGCTATAGAAATTGTAAGTGGCGGGATTATGGGGCTCGATGTTCATTGTATAATAAAAATTCTCAGCCTATAGCGGCGGCAGTAGGAGTACTAGAGGGTGAGAATCGGATTATGGAATTAGAGGATAATAAGGAGTAGATAAAAGTTACTGAATTTAAACTGCTAAGTCTCCTCTCTTTTTTCCTATTTTTATTTTATTTTATAGTATTTTATATAAAGAGAAGTATAAATAAAAAGGTAGAAAGGAGATATCTAATTAGTAGGAAAGCCAAAGGTATTTACTAGAGCTTCGTGTAGAGCTTCGTGTAGAGCTTTATACAGAGCCTCCGCAGAGCTTCGCGCAGAGCCTCCGTACGTAGAGCTTAGTGCAGCGCTTGGTGCAGAGCCTCCGTACGTAGAGCTTCGTGTAGAGCCTCCGCAGAGCTTCGTGCAGAGCTTCGTGCAGAGCTTTTGCTGAGCTTTGGTAGAGCTCCGTGCGGGGCTCCCCCTAAGCCTTATTCCGCAGAGCTCTTATAAGCTTTATATCTATATAATATTACTTATCCTTAGGATATTTAGATAAAAGTGGTACCATTTTAAAGCGCTTTGTAAGCTCTATAAATCTATACTAATAGAAAAATTATTTATTTAATATTGGGTGGTGCATTACAAGTGTAAGTATATTAGGGGTTTTTGCCAAGACTATCCGGAGACTATCCGGATAGTCTCCGGATATTATCAGCTGATAGGTCTATTATCCGAGAGGCCTATCCGGCCTATCCTCGCCAAGTCTGTTGAATCTATACTTCCTGATTGGTCAAATCCTTATCGATAACGTAGGACGATAATTGAGGGTTTAAGGGATAGGCGTACACTTGCTCACGCCGGAAGAGAGACGTAGAAGTTATTCCGCATTAATATGTAGGCAATCGCTTCCCAGATTAGTATAGCATCCACGGGGAGGCACGGGAGTCCACTGGGAAGGTCAAAGGCCTCAAATCAGTAATTCAAGTAACTCTTGTAAGTTCAAGATCCCACCTTGGCAGCACGTAGCAACTGTTTTGGTAATAGTGCCCATAACATTATTTGGTAAATAAGTAATGCCATATCCTGAAGGGTAACGCCTAGGAGAAAAGACCGAATCCCAGCCTAACGGCAGGTACGCTGAATCAAACGGAGGCTCCACGGTGATAAAAGCAATACTAGCCGCAATAGCTACCATCGTTGTGCTAGGATAAAATGCGGAAGGAGCAAATATGGTGGTAAGAAGAAGAGCGCTAGGAAACTGCCATCTTTAAGCTGAGCCAAGTTCTAATTTTCGTGAAGCTAAAGGTTGATAGTTAGTGGTGATGGGCTAGAAAACTTACGAGGTAGGATATACTTCTGAAATCGCTTTTGAATTCATAAAATTTGGCTTGAGCTCAAATATAGAGGACCAATAAGAGAAGTCTACTATTCAGCTTCACGGAGTGGAGGAGACATTGTGAGAAAATATGGTGTGAGCCGCGGAAGAATTTTGCCTCGAAAGACTAAGAATATATTCCCCCTCAATTTGTACGAATCGCAGACATTATCCGAATGTGATATTGCTGTTGAACGACAGCGCGAAAGGAAGTTGAAATGGACCATAAGGTCGACCTGTACTAACACGTGAGTGGCGTCAGGGGCCGAAAGCCACAAGTCCACGAAGCTCGCATTTCTCGTATCCTCCGCATGCAAACACGACAGCGACCACAGGCTTGACCCACTTTGAGCAATTCCACGTCATCCGTCATGGGACAAGGGTTTTTTCGTCCACTAGACGCTATCGTCTTTTGGTCTCTCGGTTCGTACTCCAAATCTATAGATATTTGAACAGCCACCCACTCCAAGCATCGTCGAAGCTGGCTAAATATAGATATAGGTGCGATACGTACGCAAGGTATCCAGCTTTGACAGCCTCAACTAAGTATAATAAGGTATCTTGTACGCATTCAATTTGAAACTTTGATTCCTGTCGTTTTATCAGTCTACTTTCCCCTAACAACCCGTTCACTTTTCTTTGACTGCTATACCCATGACGATAACACGCATTGTTATCATCGGTGGTGGGATTGCGGGTGTTGCATCTGCCATCGCCCTTACCCGCCTCAATAAGATATCATGTTCCATCTACGAGATTCGCCCTGAACCTTCGACAATTGGGGGCGCAGTCAATTTGACGCCCAATGCTCTGCGCTACCTTGAACATCTTGGTGTGCTCGCTCGTCTCCTTCCGAAAGGATGCGAAGTCCGCCATATCGACGTAATCTCCCAGCGTACAGGTCAGAAGCTCGGCGCTGTAAATTTTGATAACTTGCCCAAATTCAAGCAACGTGCGCTTCGCGTGCTGCGATCAGATCTACTTCAGGTGCTGCTAGAGGTGCTGGAGGAGGAAGGAGTAAAAGTTCAGTACGGGAAGAGGATCGAATCTACGAGGCAGCTCGCGGACAGGATTGAAGCTACCTTCGAAGATGGGACAAAAGTAGATGGCGATATACTCCTTGGGTGTGACGGTATTCATTCCTCCGTTCGCATGAAGTTCGTTCAGGCAGACCGAAAGCCCCTCTACTCTGGTATTGCAGTCGCTTACGGCCTCTTGGATGCCACTGGCATTTCGGAACATTTACAGTTCGACGAGACGGCAGCACATGCCGGGCGATATGGTACTTTTCTGACGTCCTATTGCAATGCCGACAAGTCGCGTTTATATGTTGCTGCGGTAATGGAGACTAAGGATGTTGGTAGCAGAGAGGGTTGGGTGGTGAAAGGCAAAGATCAAGAAGTGGTGAAGGATGAAATTGTACGGCGATTCAGTGGTTCATCAATGCCATATCTGGAGGATATGATCAAGAAGGTGGAATCGTTCATTCTTTATCCCGTCTACAGGCTCCCTCCAGGAGGACGTTGGAGCGCTGAAAATATAATGCTATTGGGAGACGCTGCACACGCTGTAAATATAACATCCCATCTCACGCGTAATTTGAATATTTTTAACGAAACCATTACAGATGCCTCCGCAGGGAGAAAGCGTTGGACTGACCCTTGAGGACGTAATCTTATTCTCTCGAGTGATTGGCCAGCACGAAACCAAAGCTACTTCTCAAATTCTTTCAGATTACGAAAACCTACGGAAGCCTCGAATTGATGCAGCCTTTAAAGAGGCCAACTTGCGCTGGGAAACCGCGAAAGACAGAGGTTGGTTAATGACAGTATTGCTGGAATGGATGACCTGGATGTTCCTTAAGTGGATGAGTATTTCCAAAGAGAAGGAGTTTGCTTTCGATGTGAGGGATATTAAACTGCCACAAGCAAACTCATGAAAAGTCTGTATTCAGCCATTCTATTACGAACATTAGAGATAGGCGCGAAACAAGGCATCTTAAGTCCTGCGTATCAGGTGGCTTTGTTAAAATGTTGTTAAATCCTCACTCACACTTGAGACTTCTGGAGCTCTCCTCGAATCCATAATCTCTTGATAGCCAAGCTAACTCCCATGGGTTATAGTACACACAGCCAACATCATCATTCCGAATTCGTCAACTTCTTCCGCCCACTCATGCATCCTTTGTTTTCTTCCCTCCTCGCCTTCCACTTTCGGCCAAAACTCATGCATCTGAAGTCCCCTGCCTTTCCAGCGTTGCAGATAAACGTCATACTCTTTTATCCATGCCTCTCTATTTCGCGCTTCCCACAAACGCTTCCCGCAAGGAGCTAGCAACATCGCCAGTTCGTCAGCGAGATAGCTTACATCACCATTCGCAAAATTGAAAACATTTTCCAATCCGATTGGGCCAGCAAAAGGCACAAGAGAAATGCCTGAGAAATTTAATCGCTGAGCTTGCCCGAAGTTGAGCTCAGTAGATTCTTGTGATGAAGAATCCGACATGGCTTCCTGCAGAGGACTCGTGAGGGTAACAAAATCTGTAGTTGAGTGGGAATTAGTCACAAACCATGCGCATTTGTCTCCGCAAGGTTGGTGTACTTGCATCGAAGGCTTCGTGTGGTGCATCTTGTGCACGAGGACCGACAAAGATCGTATCTCGTTTTCGCTGTTGTACATTCTGAACAGGCCTTTTTTCGGGTAGTTATGGCCGCTCTAGTTGATTTTGTTAATCTAGGACAAGGCCCCGGCGTTGCTGATGCATCGTCCTGCGCAGTGTATGTTTCATGAGCACTGCGTATCTCTACAGTCACTCAGTTCCAGACATGTCCACTGGCTATTACAACCAATTTTCCAAGCAATTCAAGGGGAAGAACCATATACCTCGCATTGGTACCTATCCCTAGTAGCAGAGTAAGTGGTTCGTGCGGGACACAACTCAGAAATACGCGTATATCCCTTGAACTGCTATCGATAAGAATCCAGCCAATTACGAGGCATAGATTCTTGGCCGCAATCCGAAATATGAAGCTGTTAATATTTAACTATTTCTTCGTAGAAGCTCTATCTGGGTTTAATCCTTAGTATTTAATCGATTAATACGAGGCTTCTAGTAAATAGATTTCGTTGAGGGCATAGTTGTGGTTAAACAGAGCTTTAAAACCTATACAATCTATATGGAAGTTCTATGTTGTATGCACGGGCTATATCATTATCGATAACGCAGTACCCTGACGGTTCAAGGGATATAGATTTGATGAATAAATTTTTATTAACTGTGCCTTCCAAACGTACCTCCAACAATCCAAATCTTGTTGAGCCGACTCAATATAATATTCAACCAAATCGTATCACAAGAAAACCCCCCCTTAAGCCCTGGCCGCTGCCCGATTTTAATCCTTTCTATCCCTTAACCCGTCAAAATGGATCGTACGGTTATCGATAAGGGCTAGCCAATCAAATCAGCAGAATCAAGACGCGTGCTCAGAAATATAAAAGCTAATAATATTGCTTTAATTATTATACAAAAGTGATATATAAACCTATTCTTTGGGGTTACGTCGCTTAAGATAAGGTAACCAGCACTCGTCCTTTCTATAGAATAGTATTTAGCACACACCGCAGCCAAATAGAGTGCTTGGTGAGTCATAGTAGTCCTATTGTCAATATCCCTTAGCACGTTGACATTGGTCCTACGCTTATCGATAAGAAGTAGCCACTTAGATTAGCTGAATTTAATACCGTGTTTTACCGCTTATCAGGATACCCTAGTCCCTACGTATCTTCGTAAGATCAATCTACTATAATGCTATAATTTAATTAAAAATCTATCTAGCCATTTCCTTAACCCTAGAATATCGACGAATTATATAGCCTTATATATAATAGTTACTACGTTAAGGTGTCCGGATGACTGGGGTGTCTGAATAAATGGTAAAACACGTTACGCGTTGTTTTAGGGAGGGTTCGGTTGCAATCTGAGGTTTTTTCAATCTGAGGTTGCTCCGTGCTTTCACCGGCGTCAACTAGTACATATTTAGCGGCGCTTGATCTGGTAGTCATACTCGATCTGATCTGAAGCCGAGTGTTCGGTTGAGCGCTCTAGAAAGCCTCAGATGAGAATTATAATTAGCGAAGTCTCTGCACATTAATCACTACTCACGCAGACGTCGCATATGGCCTGCAGCTGCAGCAGCAATATCGTCGGTGGAGGGGTGGTGGGGGCATACTGACGTGCTAAGGGATACATAAGTGAATGTCAATAAAGCTAGATTAAAGCCCGATAGTCGCAGCTTATAGTAAAATTGAGTGCATAAGGTCAGGCTCCGATTGTATTTATCATTGAAGTGTGAAGTAAATTTTAAGGGTAGTGCAATTTGGAATTAAATTATCCCTTGACACGGCAGGGTGCTGAGGAGCCTCTGCCTGACGACAAGCAAAATATATTCCTAGCACCGACATCGCTAGGCCGCGATACACCATAATCCCGCTTCGAAGACTGGTTAAAACCGGCCGTTCCTATGATACAGACGTATTTTCACCCATACATTTACAGTACCTCCATTTCGCGATTCATTCCTAATTACACCCGACTTGCGGACCTCGGGGGTGCTCCGTGTCTATTCCCATTCAATTGATGCAACACGGGTGACCTTTTGCTCATCCAATTCTTTGCAAACCGAGGGGGTGTCCAAGGTTCAGTAACGGGTAGCATCTTCGCCACTTGAGGGTGGTTATGCCTGGGCACTTCTTCCATCTCTGGTGTTTCCTGTGCTTGCTTAGTTTTCCTTGATTTTCCTTCCCTGGCCGGCCTGATCTCCTTCATAATCTCTCTCAACTCTCGGTCATCAGTAGTGATCTGCGCTTTTAGATATGCTAGGCCAGTCAGAGACGTCGAAGCCTTGTCGATGGAAGTCATGACGGGCTGGCGTGGCGTGTACGTGTCCGCATACTTTTCAACTTGCGGTTCATCCACCGGGACAACACTTGGATCTAGTCTCGCGTCATCCCCCTTCTCTAACAAAGCGACAATGTCCAAGCTCTCCCCATGTGGTATCTTTTCTGGATGGCTTGGAGTGACGCAATCCATATCTACCTCTTTCCTCAGGACATGATCGATATCAACGGCAGAGAAATATGCACATGACTGAGGTAGTTCATTAATGCCCATCTGTTGGCTGAACATGGCCCGCGTCCACACATTTGCGACCTGCAATGCCATTGCCGCGCGATATTTGTCTTCCTCCTTTACCAGGTACCGGATTTCATCGTGCACAGTAATGGCCAGACGGGCGTCGAGGTTGAAGCGTTTTGTTAGATAGTCCATGGAGACGATGAGAAGATGTAGGTAGTCGACTCCAGAGGATTGGATGGCCCAATTGATTCTCGACGTCATAAAACCACCTTTGGATAAGTAGCGGCGCATGAGCGCTTCTGTTATGCCGGCACCAAGGACGGGCGTTCGGGGACTCTCTTGCTCAGCAAAGTCTTCAAGTTTATTGAAGACGAAGGACTCGGTTCCACCGCGCCAGAAAGGCCGTTCGTGGAGTGTCCTCCGCGTCGTCTTTTTTCCTTTAGTGGATTGGTAGAGATTTTGTGCCGTTTGAGAGGTTTGCGATTCGCTCAGGCTGGGGTTAAACTGACGGAGTAGAGTTGTTGCGAATTTTAGTCCCGCACCATAGATGCGGCCGTAGTTGAAGACTTTAGCGTCATTCCTAGAAATACCTAAAATCTGAGCGGTGCGAGAGTGCAAATCTGTCCCAGCGGCTTTGGTGCCTTCAAGCGTCATGAAGCCAACGGCATTACCACCGTGGAGTTTAAACTGTGCATCACCTATAAGACTAGCAATCCAAAGCTCTTGGGAATCGACGTCGGCCCCAACGAAACAATATCCCTTGGGGGCTCGGATCATGGATTTAAGCTCAGATCCAACGCGATTCGCCTTTGCATTACTGGCAGTTAGCCAGGTATTTTCGACCGCTCGCCTAGTAATAGTTCCCATTGGGATGACTTGAGGCAGGATAAATCCAACCTTATTCTTTGCAGAATCCTTTTTAGATTTGGTCAAGCCAGAAGTCTCACTCTGGTAAACCACCATTTGGGACATGATCCTGTCTCTGGAACTGATCCAGTAAGAACATGAAGCGTTCATTTCCAGAGCTTCTTTTGCATAGGAATACTCAGAGGTAAGCTTTCCTTTCTCAAAGTATTGCAAATATCCTTTTGCGAGTGGATTCCCGCATCTCGCACTGGGGCCATCTTTGTGAGGGACCTTGAAGTATTGATGCTTCCTGTCGTCTCTCAGGGAAAGATTTCCCTCTTCAGACATGTCGCATTCTCTCATGCTCTTGCCACTGTACATGAATGCCTCATCCATTGGGACCTGATATGTCCAACCATGCTTATCTGACCATACCAGAGGATGACCGTCCCAGGCTAGGCGAAGCAAAAGTGGTGCTACTCTTGTCCGAACCGTGAGGTTAATAGGTGCGTCATTCTTTACGAATAAATCTTTATACCACTGAGGCATTCCTGGCTTCTTCTGCCGAGCAGCCGGCCTTGGTGGGTCGTTCTTCTTCTTTCCCTTCACCATCTTGATTTCTTGACCAGACCAATCCAGCTGACTTAGCCAAGGGTCGTTCAGGTACTTTTCTGGCTGATCCTTGATCTCTAATGCTTTTTCGGCGAGACTAATTAGCCGCTCCCTGACTGCGTGGGAAAGTCTGTGGTAAGTGGCCTCTGCATTTGCGAGGTAGGAGTCCCAAGTCTGATTCACAGGAAGAATCTCTGTTGATAAAAATCGCAGGGCTGCAAAGCTGACAGGATGAGGACATGTTTCCAGGAATAGAGGCAAGACCTTTTGGTAGACTCGGTGGGTAATTTCGACATCAGCAGCACAATAATCCAGTAACTCATCTAGCCTTTCCCGGATGCCAGGCCGATCCAGTTCCCCAAAATATTCTCTTCGAGCTTTGTCAATAGTGATATTACAATGAAATTTGGCCACATCTCGAAGTGAATTAACCGCGCTCCTTCCTATCCACAATTCCTCCTCTTCATCTGATATTGCTCCAGCTTCTAATAAAGCAGAAAGATCTGCGCTTCCATCCGAATTTGCAAACTTGTCTCTTAGTTCTCTGCTTTTACTGTGCTTCATCCACGACGGTCGTTGGCGCGAGCACATCCCGTTTGAAGCAACGTGTAATGACATTGTATCTATGAAGGAGTTTTTGGATTGTTGAATATCATATTCTTCTGCTATGCGAGCTCTATCGTATCCAATGTTATGGCCTACCACTATCCTTGGCTGATTTGGGTCGCCTAAAGGAACCAGATGGCGATCTGTGTCCGACTCCCCAAGAAGCCAAGGCGATATCCAAGCATACCAAGCCGTAGGGCTGGCTGCGCATGCCATGCATGCGAAGGACGTCTCTTTCCACATAACCTCCGTGTCAAAGGTAAGCATAGATTCATCCGGTGCATCCACAGCTTCCGAAGTTCCGTCACTATTGTACTTCGTCCAACCGCTCTTTCTGACCCATTTCCGTGGTTTAGGGGGCGCATTTGCGCGGGCGTATTTTTTCGCCTGACTCAAGTAGGGTTCCGCAGAATCCATGCCAAGCTTATAAAAATGTTCGTCCAATGTGGAGCCTCGTAGTGTTGGGATATTGAACGCTACCGGTGGTGTCGAGTCCTGGTTCTTTCCTAGTAGATCATGGCGGTTAAGGTGGTCTTTGGAAAGCGCTACGAGTTCAAGCGGAGGCGAAGTCGCGTTGCCGGGAAATATCTGAGAATGTACATGGCTACTGAGTTGCTGTACTCCTATCTCATTAAATCGTGCTTTGGTAGGAACTAGCAAACAGTCAGCGTTGAACAGGTAGCGGATCCTGAGGATTGGTCGCACTTGATAGACTTCTATATTTCTTACCATCTCCCCCTTTCCTGCGCCTCGTCGCATCTACAGCAAGGCATCTTCGCTGGATATGGGATACAGGGATGCCTAGAGGTGTGGGAGCCCATCGAGGCCGAGAGACAAGCTTCACGGCAGATATCCCTCGATGACTGCGCATTTTAAGATTAGAAACCAGTCTCGTCACTGCATTTCGGCGAAGAAGGGTCGACGAGGGCAAGCTGGTGATGGTGGAGTTCAGCGTCATGGGCCCTGCGGATTCTTCAAAATCGCGAACTCTTGGCACACCCTATCGGTGTTTCGCGACTCTTCCCCGAAGGTGGCGGGCGTGCAGCACAACCCTACCCTGCCGAGTCGCAGAAGGGAGTGCAGGGCTTGCTTAGGTGACGATGTCGCTCCCTCCCGTGCTTTCACTTTCACTTCATTCTTCTTTCACGTTCCTGAACCGGATCTATTCTTTCGCTTCTATGCTTTCTCCCCTTCACCATGTCTGATACTGATTCGGTTCAAGAGCAACCGTCTGCTGCCTTTTTCGGACGAGCCACCAGCCGCAACACCACGTCCCAGAACCCACCTCACTTCCACCACAGCACCAGCTATCAATCCACTTCACAATCTAGCTCTCAGCCAGGCACGCCTTCTACGCAGCACGACACCTTTTTTCAAGAAGCCTTCTCCGAGTATACACCAACGTCGTCTCAAACTCACTTCGACACCATCCTCAATCCCACAGAAACTAGCGGCGGCGACCGGTACTTTTCGCCTCTGAGTTGGTCACCTCCACGTACACAACGCCTGCACTCACCCACTCTCCCGTCTGCTTCAGCCTTCAGACAACCCGCCATGTCATCCTCGCGCCTTCCAAACGGCTACGTGGACCTTACTCACGAGCCATCGTCACCCTCGTTACCGCATATTCACCCTCTTAGAAGAGCCTCCAAACGTACTGTTAATGTCCACCCTAGCCCGGAGTCGGCTGCAGGCCCCTCTACGAAGCGCATGAAACGAAATGACGAGACGGGTGCTAGGGCAGGAGCTGCAGCGGCTGGTAATCCTGTTGAAGAGGTGGATTTGGTGGACAACACAAATCAGCTACAGAGTGCTCTTCAGAAACAGCGTGTCGAGCAGGTGAAGGCGCAGGAAGGGCCCAGCGACAAGCCGCTGCGACTGTCGACTCTTACTTGCGTAATCTGCATGGACACTCCTACAGATATCACTGCTACGTCATGTGGTAAGTTTTCTCTATAAAAGTTGGGACTAGCGATTTTCTAAGACATGATCTAGGGCATCTTTTCTGCCATACCTGCCTCATGGAAGCTCTAATAGCTGGAGAAAACCGCTCTGCGCCTCACGAACCGAAGCGATCACAATGCCCAGTGTGCCGGAAATTTATTAACCGTGCTAAATCATCAGATATAATTCCGCTACTCATGAAAAAAGGACTAGCTACGCAGCCTAGGAAGCCTACAACCCCGAAAGTTGGCTGAACTAAGGAATTTGGGATTGAATTCCCCGAAAACTGTCATGAAGCGACCTCAGAGCTGGGAATTTACCCCCTTGGTTCTGCTTTCGCACTTTGGTATTTGGAAATATGACATAGATGAAGTGTCATTGCGGGAAGTCCGGCTGAGGAGATGCCATGAGAGATGGTTTGTGAGACTGGCTGCTTCTGTTTTATCATGATACCCTATTGTTGAATTTATGAATAATGGAACTGTTGGAATAGTGGTATGTTTAAAAGGGCTTTCGATATATGGCATGTATATAGAAGGGATTACTCAATTCAAGGGTTATCTCCTGCGGGGAACCTACTTAGAACTAAATACAAAGTTCCTAATTTTTCCTAGGACCTGCAGGTACACGGCTCTGTCTCACTTTTCAAAAATTTTCCGGTATTGCCAGAAGAGAAAAGATGGGTAATCCAAAATACTAATTTCAACCCTAACAAGGTGGCAAAGATTACAAATCCAAGTTAAGAAGTGAGTGAAGAAAGGTAATCTTTTAAGCATTTTCGTTGCCTTGGAAATTGTCATAGAAAGAAATACAACAGTTGTAAATTGTCTCACTAGCCGATCCGGATGAGCGTTTAAATTTGTGTTGCTTTAGAAACCCTCAAAAGAATAACGCACTGCTCAACTGTCTCAGTCAAATGAAGTTTCTGAGGTAGATGAAATAGCTAGTGGAAGGAGACGAAAGGGTAACGAAAAGTCTCAAAAGTTGATCGTAGACCACCCATTGGGCGAGTCGCCGTGTCATGCTAGTATCAATAGCCGCAGGAAAAACCATGTAAAAACAACTAACGCCTGCCCGGGGGTGCAGCAGAGATTCAATAAGGACAGTTCTGTAATGGAATTGTCACTCTTTTTGAGAAGTCGGCGGTATTAAGAGCCCGTGCCGAGTATATAATGCAAGATTGCTGATAGCGGCTTGACGCCACTACATCGTCATGCATATAGGAACGGGGATTGCGTATCCTCCAAGCCAACATTAATCGGCGTTTCGCTGTTCCCGACATGGCTGGGTAGGTTGATCTGATAGAGCCTAGCATCTCGAAGTATCGGATTTGAGGGGACGGCGGCAAGGCCGGAGCTGGGTTTCCAAAAATTCCCGACAAGCTCACGTTTTACCTTCGGCTGTTGTGAGGACAACGCTCGTCATTCCATTCTTCAAATAGAAATGACCGTGGTAGCACAAGCCAAGCGAAGCCAAGATAAGAGACATCAAACAAGCTTCGCGAAAGCAGGAACAGTGAACGGCGACGCAGAAGAGAGTGAGACATGAAGCGGAAGGTGGATCAAGGCGGTCTCTAGAGAGACCTGAGAAGCTGGAAGACGCGACCCTACCTGATGTCTTTGCATTCTCCGAGAACCAAGGTTGACGCTTGAAACACGAAAGGAAGATCTTCGTGGCGTGTTCTTGATCTACAGTCCATTGCATGACCAGCTTCCACCGCCCCCTTTAAAAAAAAAAGTAGATTTCGCTTCGGTACGCGGGCTCGCCAAATCGCCACCAACTGTATATAGTAATTGTAGCGAACGCATGTGCCTCAAGGACCTTTTTGGTTGCAATGGAGAATCGCCTTAGTTGGCCGGGAGAACCAAATTGAAGACGTACGCTTCCTCTTCTCCCCCTTAACTACGCCTCCGTTGTGGCCGCCAAAACGCGAGTACAACGCTGTCTCCGCAATTGCCGATGAAATTTGGCAATATCGTACCGGTGGAAACCTCACGATATTTGACAAAGATCACGGCACTGCGGAGGAAGGCCGATCGCAAGTCCGCCAGAAGCAAAGTTCTTGCAGCCAAGCATGCGGCTTCGCCACATTACATGTACAGTTGGTGGCGATTTGGCGAGCCCGCGTACCGAAGCGAAATCTACTTTTTTTTTTAAAGGGGGCGGTGGAAGCTGGTCATGCAATGGACTGTACCACCCTGGCGCATCCGGATGAAAGCGCGTGTTGATCACGCTAATCAAAATGCGTAATTTATACCTAAAAAGAGGTAAAAATACGTTGAAATGGCCATGCGTATTGCTTCAAAAGGTATAAACTCTGTCGTTTGATCACCAATATCAACACGCGCTTTCAACCGGATGCGCCAGGGTGGTGTACAAAAGCCGGAAAAAGAAGTCATGATAGGGGCAAGACTTGCGATGAATTTCGCCATTCACGGATAACGACGGTGCCAGAGAGCTGGAAGAAATCACCAGAGACAAGCCAGTGCTTTAGGATGCGGCTGAGATGCAGTTGAGAAAGCGTGTTTCGCAAATTTCCTTACACAAGTTGGAGCTAATTTAGGAGGCCTGCAGAGAGTACGAATACGGCTTAGAGGATGCTAATTTGGGCGAGAGGCTCCAAGGGAGCCATGCTTAGCTTCCTGCGCGAGCTGGCGCCGAGCCTTATATTTTTTAAGGTTTCAAAATCGTATAATAAGCCTATCTTACGTCGAGCATCTTGTGGTAACAAAACGACGATCGTGACGTCTCGCGAATTGGTGATCTTAAGGAAAATGAGGGCAAGAAGAGGGAGCTGCTAACAACTACGTCACGGCTCGATCGATCGCGACGATCACTAAGTAACTTTACCTGATAACGTGCCTCCCCCCCAAGCGAGACAATTTTTAACACGTTTTCTTAATTTTAGTAGCAATAAAATAGCTTTTTTAAATTTAAAACTGTAATATAATATAAAGTATGTATACTCTAAAAAGGCCTCCTAAAAATCATATAAAAAAGTTCAAAGGGGTAAAATTTTATTAATAATTTTTAGTTTCTTTGATTTAGCGTGAAGATCGCAGCACGCTAGGTGGATCTTTATCACTAATAAACCGGGTTTTCCCAACCATATTTTTAATTATAGTATATTCTTATCTTCCTTCCTACCTAATGAAGCAAATTTCTAAATATAAGGTTCGTTTTTAAGATATACTCCATTTTAGAAATAGATTTAATAAAATATTATTTTAATAAGCGTGGCTTAGAATTAGGTAATTTGAGGCGCCTCGCTTGGGGGTGTCTCGTTTGGGTGGGTAGCACGTTATAGGTGCGTAAGCGAGGTAACGTAGGCTTCAAATATTGCCTTATTTTATGAAGTATTTTAAGCCTGCCTACGTTATGCATGTGTAGGGGTCCCCTGTAGAGAGGCTTTATATGAACGGTTCTATGCGGATCTACAAGCCAGGGTGTATGCGACGGCGTCAAGCCACTCGGTGTTGATCAAGGCTCAATCGATGGCTGAGATGCTGTGATGGGGCTGGAAGCGAGGCCCAGCGAATTGGACGTCGGAAGCGGAGCGGGGAAATTCCGTGTCGTTAACGCCACATGGCGACACCCCTCGATTATCTTAGGTCGATATGCAGCGCGCGTCACCATTACCCGGAATGTGTCTTACTTCCAGCCTGACCAAGTTACTGCTTGCATATTCCTTCACGAAGGCCAACCAGACTTTTCGTATGCATGCCGTCACTACCTCCGCCCCCTGGTACGAGTATGGTAGTACATTTCCCTGCATATAGAAAATTTTATGGACGGATCTGAATATATCTTGTATCTTAGGTCAGATATACAAGCCATCTCCGCAGCCATTGTCTAGCCTTAGCACACCATGTTGGCTCTCCAATCCCGGTAATCGGATCGTCCCTCTGCGGCTCGCTAAACCAAGATGCGCCGGGAACTAAGATCCTGGTCCTATGGATGCTTCTGCAAATATTTATTTTACACAGCAGAACGTCTGTGATTTCGTGGGGTTCCGATAGTACGTCGCAGACCCAGAGGCTTGTTTTGGTCAGTTGGATCTGCAGTGACCTTGTTTGCCATCACATTGGCTATGCAGAAATCAATGACAACTGACCTCCCCACAGCCCCTGTGTTTACCGCTCTGGTGGATCCCGACAAATCCAAGCAAGCATTCAACGTCCGGTATTTCGTAAATAGCATGCACCGATGGAGACTGGCATAGCGGAGTCCGGGCGCTCAGAGCTTGTATAAGTATTCTCATACTCATTCTTGGTCGATATCGCATGAGGTGTTTTGAGCCATTTGGTACCATCTTGCTCTAAAACTGCCAAGAATTTTCGGCTTTTAACTTGTCGTTATCTATCATTATGTCTTCCAGAGCATTCGGGAAGAGTTTAACTCTAGCTGCTGCGTTTGCCACATTAGTTCTCGCAGTACCCACACCATTAGCACCACGAAACAACTTGGGTTGGGTTAGTCCAGAATACTATTGGATTTTCCAGTACCCGCTACCGATTCCGCCTATCAAAACCACCACAACGTAAGTAGGGAAACTCGCTATTGTTGCATATCAGAGTTGACTCGAGTTCGCTAGGACGTGGACAAACTCGTCTACAGGAGCAGTTATTGATTTTTATGAGGTTTCTATTCAGTCCTTCGAACAGCAAATTTACCCGAATCTGCCGAAGACTAAACTCGTTGGATACGATGGAATGTCTCCAGGACCAACTTTCGAGATGCAGAAGGGTATCGGTAAGATGAGTCCCGATTTCTGCTAGCTTAGGACCGCAGTTGTTAAATGAAGCCATCTGGGGTGACATGCATGCAGAAGCTGTAGCCCGATTCAGTAATAACTCTCCAAGAGAGACCTCGGTTCATGTGCACGGCCAATACAGTGAGCGTTCAACTGGTTACCTTCCACATACCCTTACGCTGACTAATTACTAAGGCCGATCACCATTTGATGGCTGGGCAGCGGATACAAGTCAACCTGGACAATACAAAGTATTTCATCCGGGTCAATACGATACTGCATACATTAATATATTATAGGACTATTACTATCCTAATGGGCAGAACGCTCGCACCCTCTGGTACCATGTAAGGAACCCAGATTCTACAAATGCAATTCGTGTCCATATTAGTGTGCTTTAGGTTGCAGCGTTGCATGAACATATTGGCCTAGGACCCTTTTCAACAAATTCTGTGCTAATCTAAATAGGATCATGCAGAATTCATAACTGCTGAGAATGTATATGAAGGATTGGCTGGTTTCTACATCATCAATGATTCTGAAGAAGGTTCATTTGGGCTCCCATCCGGAAACTATGATATTCCACTTGCCTTATCATCAAAACAGTATGACAATAATGGCCAACTCGTGTTTGATACGAATGACAACAACGGGCTTTGGGGAGATATTATCCATGTGTAAGCGAGCTCCAGTGCCCATTTAGCCAATTCATTGCATTCCTCGCTAAAAGAAAACGAATAGCAATGGGCAGCCATGGCCATATCTTTGCGTGGAACCCCGCAAGTACCGCCTCCGACTCTTGGATGCTTCCGTCAGTCGTAGTAAGTTTGAGTTTGCTCGCCCGATTCTGTAAATGCTAAAATCTTCACTTAGCATATGCCCTTTATTTCGAAAGCGATGACGGCAGTGATATTTCCTTCAACGTTGTGGCGTCGGACAGTGGTACGCATATCTAAACATGCTCATTACCATTTGTGACGTACATTAGTTTAACACCGGGTAGGATTCCTAAGCCACCCGGTCGAAACAAGCACTTTAAACCTTGCTATGGGTGAAAGATATGAGGTAGTTTTCGACTTCTCGTCCTTCTCAGGCAAAAACGTTACCCTGAGAAATACTCAAGGCGTTGGACAGAATATCGACTATGCAGCTACAGACAAAGTCATGCAATTTGTGGTTGGTAACACTGTCTCTAGCAAGAACAATAATGGAGACCTGCCCTCAACACTTCGAGTAGTGCCTTTTCCTCCAGATAAAACGGAAGCAGATAAAGATTTTGAGTTTGCGCGTGTTGGAGATGAGTGGAAGATTAATGGAGTGGGCTTTGCTGATATCAATGCCCGCATTCTGACCAAACCTCCTCGTGGTGCTGTAGAGATCTGGAATCTAAAGAATGGCGCTGGCGGAGGGGTTCACCCTGTGCACATTCATCTCATCGACTTCGAGATTCTTACTCGAAACGGAGATAGTGGCTCAGTTCTCCCGTATGAAGCTGCTGGCTTGAAAGATGTTGTCTATTTAGGCCCTGGACAGTATGTTGCACTAAAGAAACGCTTCAAAAAAATCACGCTCATCATTCTTAGGTCTATTCAAGTTATTGCTCGGTATGCGCCCTGGGACGGCGTTTACATGTTCCATTGCCACGACCTCGTTCACGAGGATCATGAGTAAGGCTTTAGCCAAACACAATATATATCTAGAAGGCCGTAGCTGACGTTCCACAGTATGCTGGTTGGCTTCAACGTAACCTCTCTAGCGAAGTGGGGCTACCCACCGTCTACTCACTTTATCAATCCTATGGAGCCCGAGTTCGCACCTAAAGCCATTACAGCTAGCGATTTCACCCAAGATGCTATTGAGCGGAAGCTTGCGTGGTTTTACAGCACTGATGCTTATGGCCATGGCGAGGAAGATGCTGTCGAATCTGCCCTGGAAGCATACTGGTCTACAGCCACCGACGGGGGTTATGCTGCCGTAACAACCGCAGTAGCTACGCTAACGCAGACCGCTAGTTCAAGCTTTGCAACTCACCGGGAACAAGCGATAAAGTAACCGCACGAAATACCATGAACTTTCATAAACCCTAATGTTTTAGCTTTAATGCATGCTAGCCTTTCTATATGTTCTTGGAGTGGCTTGTTGTGGAGTTACGGGATGACCATACCTCGGCTTGATTAGGGATATTTTATCCCGGTGGTGTATTTTACGGATTTCAGGCATATTGTAGAGATGGGTCCATAGAGATAAAGTAATGTTAATGTGTCGAAACTGCGATATATTCTTTCCCAAAGTGCTTGGGTGAATACATCAGTCTCACAGTGCTGGAAACCTTGCCAATTAAGAGACCGACTTTTTATGATGTAGTTCGGGGTCAACCTATTGAAACTTGACGGCTTTTTTCTGACAAATTCCAAGCGTAGGTGCGAGATCGAAGAATACCCCCTAAATAATCACACAAAAGTGCAATAAAACCAAACGGAACTGTTTTTAGTCAAGGAAATATGTCAGGATGAGCTCTATGTTACTATCCCTTGCAACGGGTACTTTTGATTCTGGTGTTCGCGCACGGTCCAACTCTCGTAGGACTTCACCGTTGGAAGGATCTAATTAACAAGATATCATCCCAGAATGAGAACTGCGTTACTCTGTCTTCTAATCACGATGAGAACTAGATTACCATGGCCTCAGCTCCGAATGAGCATAGTACGATTATATCAGAGTCCCTTGATATATTTAGTGACTATTACACCTACAGTTTATTCTTCAGAACACCTTCCTAGGACACACATTTTCAGTAATTTCTGAACACAACACGATGGGACCGAAATATAGAAAAGGCCAACATGTCCGCTATAAGCCTGTCGGCGGTACGTTATAGTCAATCTACAAGTATACAAACGCCAAAACTCCTGAAAGGGCCGAACAGCAACACCAGTGAATCTACTGGTACGATTGTAAAAGTTATTATCGAAGCTACCGAGCTCGATGGTAGACACGTCCAAGCTAGTGAGGATAACCCGAGATATGAGGTAGGCACATCTGAATTCTAACAATACCCTAGAAGAGCATGCTTTAGAGTTCTTTGGCCGTCACTTGCCCTCATTACTCTCCACGTTATCACACTTTCTTATCCTTGATGAAACATGCCTGACAATATTGATTTATATTGAAAACAACAACACCGGAAAAACTATGGCCATCTATTCTGTGATCAAGGATAGAGCCAAAAACAATCACACTCGCTTACAGAACTTTGCCTCTGGAATCGTGACACTCATAAACAGTACTCTTTGTTTGGCTTTTGTGGAACTTAGCTACATGTGGCAAGCCATCGCTGCTAGGATATATACACGAATCAAACTCCTAAATTCTTCTAGCTGATGCAATGTATTTTCCACAAAACATTGAAGCTTTCCAAAATATGAAGATCTCCAATCTCCAATCTCATATGCCATCCAAAAAACTTCGTTACCCTGGTCCGATTCTGGGCCTATAATGCAATTAGCTCTGCCCTCCAAAATTATCTTATCCTACTATCCGGACTCTCTCGTAGTGTAGACTCGTCGAACTGGATATTATACTCACATGTCGTGATGTTCGCTCAAGTTACTTAAATACCGATTTAGTTCCTCCACCCGTTCTTTGTGCGTCTTGATGCCCTCGCGCTTCAGCCGCTCATCCAGTCTTCTCCGCCTCCTTTCTTCATGCCGCTGTTCCGCTTCCGTCTTTTGCCTCTTCCCCACTAGCACTTTCTCTAGTTCCTTGCTCTCATCTTGATCGAGCTCATCCTCGTCTGCTAGCGCAGCTTGTATGTTCGCGGCATTTCCCTTCAATTTCTCCTTCTCCTTCTCCCACTCCTTCTCCCTCTCCTTGTCTGGATCTATGGGGTTTGCGGGAGTGATGTCAGGTGTTGATGCGGGCTTCGGCTTCTTCTTTTTGCGCTTTTTGTCGATACCTGCGCCACCTTTAAGCTTCAGCGCACCAGAGGTGACGCCGGTATAGTCGGAGGACGGCATGCTGGGTTGCTGAGAGGTAGCTGAAAGGTGGTTTTAGCTGCGTTAGGTCATGTCGGCACCGGAGAAACCTCGGCAATTCCCAAGCTTTTGATTGTAGGAGAGGAAGATACGGAATTGTGACGAAAAGTTTTTATATTTAATTACCAGTTAAGGTATTACGCTATTTTATACATTGATGTTTAGAGACGTCTGAGATTTTCTCCAGCCTCGAAGTCCCAGTGGCCAAGAACAGACTCCGGTCCCTAAATCTACCGATTATTTCCTCAGCTCTCCTTGATAACTTGATCTAGTGCCTTAACATACGCCTCGACCTCTTTAGCACCTTGTGACGTAAAACCTCTCCGTTTTCCCTCAACCACGATGTACGGTACCGAATCAACACCATTTCCCGCCTGCTCCCGAATTAGCATCTTGACTGTAAACCTTCATACTCGCCTTCAATGACCGTTTTCGCTTCCGACTCAGGAGTATCCGCCGTGGAGGTTGCGGTTGACGGTGTTTCGGTTGGTGAAGGATATTTATCGTTCTCGAAGTACTGGCTTAGAGCGCTGTTGCTAATGTATACCATCAGCTAAGCTCTCGTTGCCGACCCTCACTACTCCAAATCTCCTTTGCGCCTCCCTCATAAACTCACGGTTGACCGCAGAGGCCAAAACTACTCACACCCAACAACTTTCATCGCGGCCTCCTCCCCTTTGGTCTCCTGCACCCATTGCACCACCCTATGCATCAATCGTGTTGGCGACTGTGCCTCCAAACTTGAAATCAATGTCACAGCTCGCGCCATACGCGCTCATCAGCGTCGTGTACATCTTCATCTTCTCCTCCGAGTCGTCACACCGCGACTTCTTGTACCATTCGTACTTGTCTTCGCCCGCTTTCGATGCCTCGGGGTATAGCTGGTAGGGGAAGAACTTCACAGTGAAGGTTACTGGGGGTGGCGGGTCTCGTGGACGAATTTGGGCGAGGGCGAGGTAAGTCCTGTTGCCAGGAAATAAGCTTGAGCGGGTTTTAATGAAGCTGGGAGGGATTTGCGGCGTACTAGGGGCAGATTGTGTCGAGCGTAAAGGAAATCTGGGAGTCGTAACCCACGGTTGAGAGAGATAATGATAGAATAAACGATTAAGAAAATTGGAAGTCAGTATATCAAGGAAAACAGAAAACTCGAAACATTGAAGGGGCAAGAATTGAAGTTACTGATGGAGAAGTGAGGCTATATGTGATATTGGAGCTTCCATTCTTCCGCAGCTGTTCTTTCAAATCAACTAGTCATGCGGGGTTGTGACTTCGCACTAATGTTTGGGTGTAAATTGTTTCGGGTGTGGCTTGAGAGGTGGCGAATTCCGTGACTTTGACTTGAGAGGGAAAAGAGGCAATAGAGCCATATGGGATTGATAACAATATCGCGCATGAAATGAAGGCACACATGAGACTTCAAGTATCTTGAATTGCACTCTACCGGGCCAAAGAGTATGCAATACTTGTTTCAATATGAAATCTCCTGCTCAATGGACAAGCGAGAATAATGTGATTGTTTACCACGATGCTGGGCTACTGGTGGACAAAAAAAATACACAAGCCCTTACTCCATATTAAGAATTCAGGCGCACATAGTTTCCTAGTAAACATATAAGTCTCTTGAAAGAGAATTTGTGGCATAAGCAATATACATACCTGGGAACTGCCCTTGCCGCCCATTAACTTTGCCAGTCCACCACTCATTTTCATTTGATGTCCTTTGAATAATCTCAACTACATCCCCAGTGCTGAAGCTGAGATCACCTTCGGCTTGTGCTTCGTAGTCATAGAGTGCGGTGACTGTCTCTACAGCGAGCACACCGTTCAACCGAGAAGGTTTGGGTTTTGGTGGCGGTGGTGCTGCACCTTTGGATTTAGCAGCGGCACCCCAGGCACTACCAGTACTATTAGCCCGGCCAACTCCAAAGCCCCCAGAAAATGCAGGCGAGAGAGCATTGCTTTTTTCGGGAGCAGGGCTATATGGAGGCGGCGGTGAATCTGTAGAATCTAAGGTTGATCGACGTGTTGTGGGTGATTTGCCCTCTATAGCCAACTTATTAGAGCCATATTTCAATTGGCCAGGTTTTCGGCCTCCAGTTGTTTTGAATTTCGTGATAGCTATCGCCTCAGTCTGTTCTCGAACATCACCCCGCTTCTTCTCAAACGCAGCCTCGATATCAAGTGTCAGATCGAAGTACCCGATATCTATGCTCTGCATTTTCTCGTGTAGCGTGTAGAACACATTAAGCTGCATGTAGTAAAAAGATTGGAACAGTGGTCGTATAAATTCCCTCTCGAGTCGGAACAACTTAGGTAGCTCGTCCTTTAATAGATCATTGAAGTAGTTGAACTCCTGTGTGGCTTGTTCAACCTCGTTTTCGGCCTTGTACATCGCTTTCTCATCTTTTAATGTCTTGTCCTTCTTGTCCTGTAGCTTCTTTAGTGTAGCTCGGTGGCGGTCGTAGTCCAGTTGTTTATGGTCTCGCTTCGTCGCTACCTTGCGAATAACTTTGATAATTTCTAGCAACTCATCGGCAGGCCGTATTACACGTGTTTCAATCATTTCCAGTTCCGGCTGCAGCGTAGTTTGAAGCTCGCGCACTATTGACTCGTACTCTTCGCATGCTCGTATTCCTTCTGGGTTGCCTTCCTGCACAAAGGAATCTGGATCCGACATGCGACCGGAGATGGGTTTGTAAATTTCCGCGCACGCTTTAGAGAACTCGATCTGGTGGTTGAGCATGCCTAAGATCCATCTTGTTAGATATGTGGATAAGCTGGAGGTGCTGCTAAGTACAAACTATTTATGGCATCGAAATACCTAGTGACTGTTAGCAGCGTTGATATCAGTGGCCTCTGGGAAGAAGAATTACTTCTTAGATTCATCATGCAACCTCTTTGTCTCTTTCTCCAACTCTTGGAACCGCCTTTCTGCATCAACATACACTGGATCCTTTGTGTTCTCGCCCTGTTCCACAGAGCCAGATCAGCTGAGGCCTGACTTGCAAAACCGGATGTTGTCGCGATTCGGAAATATGTGAATATCGGAAAGACTCACAATGTTAAAGCGTTGCTTGAGGGTTTGCGGCGCCTGTGAGAAATTAATTAGCCAAGTCCTATTTAATCCCAGGCGTCTAGACCATGATAGTTACCCTGGTGACGCTCTTCGTTATGCCTTTCCAACTCATTGATTGAAGATTGTGGTGGGCTGGACGAGTGCAGATGCTAAAGAACAATAGCCTGAGGGAACTGGGATACTGGCAAAGAGATGCGCTCTGAAGTTGTAAGCGTTGGTGGTGGAGGTTTGGATCAAGTCCGTGGGTGCTTTCAATGTCCTGAAGCCGATCCTATGACGAAGCTAGCAGTGGCTGAGCATGAGCCTCGTAAGTAATGGCTGAAAGAATTTGTCACTCTCGGATTTTAAACTTGACTAGCAGCATGCGTGCAACCTCAACATTAAAGACGCTGACGGAGAACGCACGAGTATAGAATATATGAAAGCAGCCAGGCACTTGACGTTACTCCTGCAAGCCAGCAAACATTCAATTGGGATTGGGCTGTTTACGGAGGTCTGCCCGCTGGGGTGTCGCTTACGAAAACTATCTGATAAGAAATGTCGCAAGCTCTGGTGGAGCTTACACTAAGACACCAAGCTTTCGATTCATCATGTCTAATATTGCTCCATCAGCAGCGAGGCAGGCCCTCAGGATTTGCTCACGACGATACCCATCAAACAGCTTTTCCCACTTTTCACTGCGACCCGCCACCGCTTTTGGCCACAATGGACGACGAAGTTATGTTTCCGAGACTAAACCCATCAACGCTACCGTCAGCGTTGAAACAGCCATCAAGGCAGATCAGAAGGCATTCTTACAAAAGACTGGGAAGAGGTCACAGGATGAGACTATACATACCACTGGATTGAGTGCAGACACGATGATGAGTCCTTCAGCTGGTAAATTCATAACAGCAGCAAATATATGGGTTGACTACGAACTGATAATCACTAGAACTGTTAAAACAGGCAACTATAATGGACGAAGGCACGCGTCCTATCTACCTAGATATGCAAGCGACAACACCCATGGATCCACGAGTCCTTGATGCAATGTTGCCCTTCATGACTGGTCTTTACGGCAATCCTCATTCGCGAACACATGCATATGGATGGGAGACTGAAAAAGCGGTGGAACAGGCAAGAGTGTATATTGCTGACCTCATCGGTGCTGACCCTAAAGAGATTATCTTCACAAGCGGAGCCACCGAAAGTAACAACATGAGTATCAAGGGTGTTGCCAGGTTTTTTGGGCGGTCAGGCAAGAAGAAGCACATCATAACCTGCCAAACAGAGCATAAATGTGTCCTGGACAGCTGTCGCCATCTGCAAGATGAAGGCTTCGAAATAACGTATCTACCTGTTCAAAGCAACGGACTTATCGACATGGCACAGCTTGAAGCTGCTATACGGCCTGAGACCGCTCTTGTTAGCATCATGACTGTCAATAATGAGATTGGTGTGGTCCAACCGGTTGGAGAGATTGGAAGGCTTTGCCGATCAAGAAAAATTTTCTTCCACACAGATGCTGCTCAAGCGGTTGGAAAAATTCCAATCGACGTCAACAAAATGAACATAGACCTTATGTCCATCTCGGGGCATAAAATATACGGCCCTAAGGGAATTGGAGCATGTTATGTCCGACGTAGACCAAGAGTCCGGCTTGACCCAATCATCACCGGCGGTGGTCAAGAACGCGGCCTAAGGAGTGGCACATTGGCTCCGCCGCTTGCCATTGGGATTGGCGAGGCAGCACGTATATGTAAAGAGAACATGGAGGTATGCATATATTTTCCTTAAGTTCTTCAATTCACACCTTTCCGTCACTATGATTATTCGCTTTACACATGCATGGCTTTCTGAGTGTTTCGACGAAAGCTACAGGTGCTTGCACCTGTACGTCGACATACTATGTTGCTACATAGCAGGGGTTATGAGATGGACACAATTCTTAAGATAATTCTCTATTTCTTGAACGGAGATAATGGAAGTTGACCCAATCTAGTATGATGGGAAGCGTATCTCGGCATTATCAAAACGCCTTCTCGACGGACTGTTAGCCCTGGAGCACACCACTCTAAATGGTGATGCCTCTAGCCATTATCCGGGTTGTGTTAACGTCTCATTTGCGTATGTTGAGGGTGAATCGCTTCTCATGGCTCTTAAGGATATTGCTCTTTCGTCAGGAAGCGCATGCACCTCGGCTTCATTGGAACCTAGTTACGTCCTGAGAGCTCTCGGCAGTAGCGATGAAAGTGCACACAGTAGCATCCGTTTCGGCATCGGCAGATTCACAACCGAAGAGGAAATTGATTATGTATTGAAAGCTGTGCGAGAACGAGTGACCTTCTTAAGAGAGCTTAGTCCTCTGTGGGAGCTGGTCCAAGAAGGAATTGACTTGAACACTATTGAATGGAGCCAGCATTAAGATTGATGAGTTATATAATTATAGGTTAGGCTACTATGCCAAAGGACTGCGCAAGGACAGAATATGGCTAGATTTGCTTTACTGAGCTGCTTGTTGCAGTATGCGTTGACGACTGACTGTATAAATTGTACATTGTATATTATTAGTCTTGACTCTTGATGAGTTTACTCTTCACTGAAGGAAAACAATGCTCAAATTTAACTGTAAAGCTTTTTTGATGCCTGATGATGGTGGTGGCCTTGTGAAATGCTCGGCGTTGAGAATCTCCACCAGAAGACCGCCAACGCCCGCAAATAGCCTACTAATCGATCTCTGAGACACTTCAGCATCGGTATTCTCATCCATCAACTTCTACTACCTTCGAAAGCCATATTCGGTGCTCATGGCTCGATAGTCGTCAAATCTACTCATGGCGCATGCTCGCCGCAACCGTCTTCGCGCCCAAATCGCAACATGGCCCCAGTGCCAGATAAAGTCCTAAATTGGCTATACAGCGTTCTCCCTAGTGTAAACACCCATTGAGTCCTCAGTTGTATAGTCAATTTTGCTAACGGGGCCTTTTTCAGGAATATCTCGATGTTAATCGCACGTACTCCGACGTCGCCGAAGCCCTCGCGGACTATCCATCTCTTTCTCCACGAACGGAGGTCTATAGTACGCCTCCACTTGCGATAGTCTCCCGTATGCCATTATATATTGATACTGAAATTATGGCATGTCCCAGCATACGAAAATGGCGCGTCTGCTCTCCTCCTGCTTCTCAGTGGGACCCTTCCTGTCACATTTCGAGGCGCTACCTATGGCTTTCCCATTTCGTTATGGGTGCCCCATGCATACCCACGGGAATCGCCGATAGTCTATGTGACTCCTTCTCAGGATATGCTAGTCAGGTCAGGGCAGCATGTTAGCGGGGATGGGAGGATTTATCATCCATATTTGGCGCAATGGGGGAAATATTGGGATGTATGTTGAGCAACTAAAGTGCTCTTTCATGCTGCTTTAGGAGACTTTTGGTTGACCTACGCTGACCTCTTCTTCAAGAAATCCACGATTTTTGACTTCCTAGCAGTCCTTCGCGGGGTGTTTGCAAAAGAACCCCCAGTGCGTTCCAAGCAACAGTCCCAATATGGGCCTCCAAGCAGTCAGCAGACTCCTCCACCGGTCCCTCCACCACCCGAAGAATGGCGGAAAGCAATGCAGCCTGCTCCAACGGCCTCTCCATCTCCCGTACAACAACCTCAGCCACCGCCTAAACCCCCGAAGCCGCATGATCCTTCGCAAGATAGACCACAACAGCCACAAGATAGTCATTACAATAGTGCTCAGAGACCACCACCTGTACCTCCATACCCACAAAGGATACCTGAAAATAGATATGGACATCCAGATCATTGGCAAACTTCTGGAAGAATGCCGCATGCTACACAGCATCGACAACCAAGCTATGATATGAACCCTCCAACTCCTATAGGACGGCCGGTGCGGCCACACGTACAGGCTCAAATAACCCAGCAACCTTTCCAGTCTACATCATACGAACTTGGAAGTCCTGTCAGCCCAATTACTCCTGATGAACAGCCTCAGAGACTCTGCCAGCAACAACCAACAGCCCCTCCACCATCCCAGCAGGCCCAGCAAACCCAACAGCTTCAGCAGCCTCAGCAGCCCCAGCAGCCCCAAAGACCTCCAGCAAATTATCTGCTTACTCAAGCACCATCTCAATATGGAGAGCCCACAGGCCAAATGCCTGCTCGACAATATCCAATGACAAATATGTTGCCTCCAAGCCAGCAAACCCAATATCTACCCCAAAGGCCGAAAAAGCCCATTCCTGACCTATTAGACTCGCCACTAGATGTCACGCTACCATCTCAAAGTGGCCAGCCTGCCCCTATTCCTGCTCCCCCCATACCTCCAAATCCAGAGAAGGATGCTCTTCTTACCGCACTATCCTCTACACTCGTGGCTCAGCTCCGGCAAACAACAACAGATAATACGAATGCCATAGCATCTCTGCAAGCACAGCAGTTTGCCTTGCGTGAAGCCCACGGACGCCTACAAGCAGAACTCGATCAATTACAGCAGCTAGATGCAGCACTAGCATCAAACGAGCAGATCCTACGAAACGCAATGGTTGAGGCTGACCGCGTAATGGAAGAGGCACGGACACGCAAAGTGCCGGATGTGGATGACGTATTGGTGGCCCCGACTTTAGTGGGTGGCCAACTGTACTCGCTATGTGCAGAGGAAAGGGCATGTGCAGATGCTTTATTCGTCCTTAGCCGAGCTTTGGATAGAGGGCGTGTTGCAGCGGATGTGTTCGTAAAGGCATAAAACTTCTGATCCTCTGCACTGGTATATGCGCTAATTCGCTTATCATTAACAGCAAACCCGGAGTCTAGCTCGCGAGCAATTCTTGAAGAAGGCTTTGATCAAGAAGATTGCGAAGGGCATGGCGTTGGATGACTATCAGATGCGATGATTGCACATAGCGGCAAATATCATGATGATATGGACACAAACATATAGAGTGGGTTTTTCTAAATCAAAAGCGAAGATTTACCGTTTCTATCTTATGAGATGGGAGTTAGACCAGAACTGTTCCTCGCTGAATGTCTCCCGCATTCGGCTCTCGGACTGGAGCACCACACCTCAAACGTAGAAAAATTTTATATGCCAGATTCTGGAGCCACAACACCGATAGAAGCTTGTTGACTAGTAATTTGAAACTTAATTTGTCCAAAGTCTCCCTAGTAATCGAGTAGAGAGCTCTGCTTATAATGCGTTTTTGGGCATACAAACGAGTGCAATTAGCCACCTCCGAGTTGCTTAATGTTCCACCCCACCTGCAGCTTTATATTTGGCTAGCCAAAGAAGGGTACCTCCATGTTCTTGAAGTACTTGACGGTCACCAGACCAAGCCAGTGAGGTTATCCATAATCGATATTGATTAACGATTATTGAATGTTGAATATTGAGTATTTTATATATATATAGCAGGGGCTCCATGAAATCGGCCTCTGCACCTTCATGCGGTGGAGCCCGGGAACCTAGCAGTACTATTGGTGTTCTATTAGGATCGTGCCAGTAGACTACTAGAACAAACATACAGACGTATATACGGCGGCGCAGCGCGGGCGCAGCGACGTAGTAGTATTATAAAAATTTTTACTGGGAGGGTAAGCCCTAACAGAAACTCAATATAGCTATTATATCTTTACGTACGTATCCTAATTAATTATTTAAATTACGGTATCTACCTTTAGCGCCTCCTTTCTCCTATACGGTATATCTTATATTATACTATATAGTATTTATATATAGTATAGTAATCAAACTAAACTATATACACCCTAGGAAGCCTATAATAAGCCTCTTATTCCCTATTCTACCTAATAACCTAAACTTACCTACGCGGTATTTTATCTTCCTTTATATCTTTAGCTAAGGATATATATAGAGGACCTAGGTTAGGGCCCTGGGATAAAATACCTAGTTTTTACTACTATATTTATCCTATTATTCCTTTAAGGTAGAAATTATACTATAAGTAGGAAGACTGTAGGCGTATATATATATATATATATAGGGTATTTAAATAGAGGGAAGGGTAGGTATATAAAACCTTATAGTAATCTTATAGTAATCTGTAATTAAGTAAAAGTATAGTATAAATAGTAGATAGAGTAAGATAGGTAATTAGAATACTCCTTTATAGAAGTTTTACAGTAGCGACCTAATAATATTTTTTCTCCGGTTAATATAGTATAGGTATTACCTAGGGGAGTATATACTATGTGAGGTGACAGGCTCCGCACCACCCAGCCACGGCACAAACCCCAAAAGGTAATCGAGTGACTGGTAAGACACCAGTCACGGCTGTGCGGAACAATACATATAGGCGAGGTGACTTCGTCACCTGACACTATATTACCTCTTATATCTTATAACGAAGCTTTATAGTAGATACTACGGTAGACTTATTAATAGGCTAGATATATAGAGGTAAACAATAGTTAACAAAAGTAAATATAACTAGTAGATTAGTTACCTAACAGATTAACCCTGATACGCGTGGGTCAAGGATATAGCATACAAAAATAGGAATCTTCAAAGTTCTGACTAGCCAGCAGAGGCAACCAATCCGCCCCAATTCCCTATTGTGAATTGGGAGTTGCACCTGTTAAATTGGTCAGCATTCTGGGTTTACTCAGGGATAATTTGACCACTAACATATTTGTCAATTCCCAGGTTTCTGCATACAACTTCCCACATACTCCAGAATCTTCTTCATCTCCGGCGGCACCGGCAACAAACATAGCAGCCATAAAATGATCGTCCGTTGCATGCGCATCACGATATTGCGGATGCTTCATAAGCCGCGTCATAGCGCGCCGTAAGTTTGGGCCACTGTTATTCGAAATAACATCTTCCACCGCTTGTCGAAACTCAAGAGCCCATGTTTCAGGAGGAGTCTCCTGTGCGAAGTTATCCGAGTACTGTAACATCGGGCCCCAGCGATTCCGGTAAAGATTATGCACTGCACCTCCAGTTCCAATCAGGAGATACCCTTCTTTTCGCAGTTGGCGAAGAGAAGAGCCTACCTTCATGTGAAAATGTGGATCAAACCGTGCGTTCAAAGAGATAATAGTTGTTGGAGGGCATCCATTCGGAAACATCCGTATGAGGATCAGGTAAGTGTCATGGATCCAGTCAAAGGAATTGTTGCCTCTAACGTTAAACCCTTCGGAAGAGAGTATCTCAACGCAGCGCTTCGCCGTCGGAAGGTCTGGATTCAACCTGTAGTGTATGTATTTATCTGGGTGGACATATGCGACTGGCGACTTCCCGGGCTTAGGGTTTGTGGCCACTTCGATTTTATCACCGTTTGCATCCCAATGGGCGCCCTGTAAGCTTGAAATGTAAGCGGACGCTTTTGACTGAAGCTTGGCTCATGTAAGTGGCGCAGCCTGCGCTAATTTTAGCAGAAGTATAATGAAAAGCTGACTGACCATCATAATAACGCCTTTGATTCCATTTGCAAGAGCTTCATCACCGCATTTCTTCCAGTACTCGGCGGACTCAGACTCTTCGCCAAGCATCATGGTCGAGCCATGAGAGAAAAAGTGTACTGGAGTGATAGCCATGAGTTGTGTTACAGATACGGTATAATGTGACAGAGCTTTCAAGCACAATACTGTGTATCCCAGGCTTTCCTGGGAGTCGTTTCTTGTACAGGCTGATAGTGGAGCCGAAAGTGAGAGGGTTCAGGCCTCGGCCCTTCGCATAAAGATCGGCTCCACCTCCACCTCCCATCTCTCGATCACAATTCGCACCTTCGTGTTCTCCACGTCGTCCATTCCTCTCCACACTCTGCATGGCCCCGCAAATGTAATCAGCAGTTCTCCAGTATGGAAGCAAGAGCATCAATTGCGTCCGACTCAAACCCTCAGCAAGGCTTCTACCAATGTGGCGATTGTAAGCGCAGTTATACGCGAGTCGACCACTTGGCTCGCCATGTTCGCTCGCGTCCGTAAACCTTGAGCGCTCCGTAAAAGTAGGCCTAGCTAATCAATTCGTGTTGTAGATACTCAGGAAAAACCTTACCTCTGCGTGGTATGCTCTAAGCGATTTTCCAGGGTGTAAGCCCCCCTTAGCTTACCCCCCGGAGCCGAGGATAGCACGAATACTAATAATATCCCTGCAGAGATCTACTCAAGCGCCATGCGGTGGGGCATAAGGCGAAGTTAGCTGAACCGACGACCAGTGATAAGCGTAATAAGCAGCCTGCTTCTCCAACTTTTAACCCACGAGTGAGCCAAGCCTGCGAAGCTTGTGCCAAAGTCCACTTACGATGTGAGGAAACCAAGCCATGCAAGAGATGTCAGAAGAAGCAGTTACCTTGCATGGTATTATCTCGATCGACGAGCGAAGAGGTCACCACCATGGTCGCTGCTGGGGATCTCCTTAGGTTAGCTCAAAATTCCGGAATTCCTATGGCACTTCCCAATGCTGAAATATCTTTGGGGAATCAATCCCCCGCGGAGGGCTACCAACACACTGAGAATTTTGGCATGGGACAAGATGAAGACCCTATGTTCCATCAAAGCGTTCCATCACTGCAGCCTCAGCAGAACGCAGAAGACTGTGATATTGGAAATCAAATTGCAGACACTCAAAGGGGGGAGACCCAAATTTCTAATGGAGATATGTTGAATAATTCCTATATTCTTGGTCTACCAGACTTTCTCAGGAACATGATACCATCGATCGCAGATCCATTCATGAGCACGGGAACTCCGAACCACCAGCATGAGACGTGGACTCCTCGTGGATTGATGGATTTTGGTCTCGAATCAAATTTAGAGCTGAATGATATTGATCTTAGTTTCCTTGATACTTATAACAGTAAAGCGCCCTTCGATTTCGAGAGTCCAAATACAGAGTACAATTCCACTAGCAATGTGCCCGAAGAGGTTGGTATGCCGCAAAATGGAGCTGCATTACGTACGGAGGCTTTTCGGAGGTCTATCTGGCGCTTTATCCCGGTTTCACAAGACAGTGGAGCTGCTGAACAACAACATCTTTCTCTCCCTGTACCAGACAATTCGCATGATAGCCCAGAATCACGCATCGATCTTCGTCGGCGGATCACCATGGATAAATTACATCAGACTTCACGCGACAAAATTCTAGCGCTCGTAATAAGTACCTGCAAGACAGCAAACATAGCTCGTGCAGTAGCATCCTTCCCTTCAATGGAACTCTTGGACATTTTGCTGCAGTATTATCTCACATCGCCCTATTCTAAAGTCAACACTTGGCTGCACATCCCTACGTTCTTCCCTACTACAAGCAAAAGACCAGAGCTGTTGACAGTCTTAATTGCAGCGGGAGCTGTTCTCACCCCTGACATATCCTTGAGGAAACTAGGCCTCGCACTACAAGAGGCAGTGCGTGTGTTTGTCCCTATGAAGGTATGTTTAATTTGTATTTCCATCCAACTCTTATCCAAGACTTTAGGGAAACTCACTTCTATAGTGGGAGGAAGACAATAGCGAAACACGGAATCTGGAGCTCCTGCAGGCATTTATGCTCCAACTAGAGGTCGGGCTCTGGAGTGGCAACAGTCGTAAAATTGAAATGGCAGAGAGCTTTCTGCAACCACTGGTTACGGTGAGTGTATAGATTTATTAAAATCAAGTACAACGGCTCAAAGCTCCATTATATACCTTACTTCTTTTGCCTATGCAACGTCCTTTAAAATTGTTCTCATATATCGTACTTGTGGGAACGAAATTTCTGGCCTAAAGTGCCAAAGTGTAACCTAATAAAATCTACACAAAAAACAGAGTCAGCTAGTGGTGTGCCCGGACTGTCTCCCTTGTAGCATATGTTATTCTTGTCTCTCTTTTAATAACTAAAACTTCTGTGGTCAAATCCTAATATGTCTAGATGCTTCGACGTAGCGGTAAATACCGATATTCCGGATACTCTTTTGAAGCACCTTGTCCAGACGACCATAGCGAAGGCCTTGAAAAAAAGTGGAGGTTTTGGATAGAGCAGGAGTCATATATCCGGTAAGAGCAACGGATTTCAGTTTCATCCTAGGGCCAATCAACTAAACTGCTTCTATGAGCCATTTCAGCCTTCGAATGAGCACTCTTACCTGAGTTTAAGCCTACAAAAATCTCTACTGACTGTAAGCTTTAGCCTTGTCTTCTACATTTTTCAACATGACGTTCAAATGTCAATGGCGTTGCTGACAAATCCATTAATCTCATACGCTGAATTATTGCTACCTCTACCGGACACGCAAAGTCTCTGGCTGGCTCCAGATGCCGAGTCCTGGAAAAGCATTTGGTTAAGTAGGCCCAATACTCCTAACAGACGGCTAACTTTGGTTGACTGTGTCAATGACGTGGGCCTTCTAAGCTCTTCGAGCTACTTTATTGACACCAATGAGTCAAGAATGGCCTATCTTTACGCTCATTGGGGTTTAGCGTGGGAATATCGGCAATTGAGCTCCTTTCTGAAGCCCCAATCTCGCCAAGGTCTTTTGATGAAATCCCGCCATCAAGACATTGTTCAAACTCTCAATTATTTCCGAATCAGTTGCGAAGGCTTAGCCAATGACTCCGGCGGCACTTTAATGATTGTTCTGGAAATCATATTGATGCACCTCAATATGTCTTTAGAGGAAGTCCAACTATTCGCGGGCCTCGAGGGGCAGGAAGAAACTGGTCGTGTTTATCCATCATTGCGTGACTGGGTGAGCACTACAGCCGCACGCCAAGCAGTTTGGCACGGGGGTCAGGTCATACGAGCAACAAAGTCCCTACCGGCGAATTCTATTCGGGATTTTCATGCCATTGCAGTGTATCACGCGAGCTTGGCATTTTGGGCTTATGGACTCATCCGGAACGCAGAAAAGCGGTCTTTCATACCAACCTCTGGACCAGAACGGCCAAGCCCACCAGTGTGGCTCGATGATGTGGAAACGACGGATACGCAAAGATTCATTGGCCTGGACCGAGGTTCACCTTGCGTTCGTGGAATACATGACCCACTTGACTCAGTTTCGCCTGCTTTTCTCGACGATCCCAGTGCTGTTTTGGACTCTATGCTTGGGGTACTGCGTGATAATCATAGTGCTAAACATGGACCAGGGCCACTTTTGGTAGAAAACCTAATTCAGCTTATGGGAGGGTTACGGGCAGCTGCTAAAGGATAACAGTTGGGGTATGAAGGGGATTTCCCTCGATAGGTTGAATCGTTTGCAGACATGCAAATGTTTCGGGTACTGTAATGGTAACGTCTGGAATGATTCACATGATCTGTCAGAACTCGTGTGTCGATTGATCTATGAAGAAAAGAGACTATATATACATGAAGGAGTAGACTAGCTGTACAGCGTAGAAATAAGCGGCCGATATTGGCACATGCGCAACCACTAAAAATCGATTTTTTCAGCCAGGCAGGTATCACGAATGACATAAGCTAGCTGATAGGTAGAGACACAGAATTGATTGAGTGATCTCTTTTATTCAAGGTGGCTCTAAGAGCCCTAATATATATAAGAAATTAACCTCCTACAGGGGTCCCTAGAGAGTAATGATACAGGTTAAAAACTAGACTGATACCAATGTCGAACAGCACCCATCGCACCTCTGTAGTAAGGCTACCTCCATAGCCAACATACCCCCTTAGATCTAACGCAGAGCGTCAGAGCTAGATTACTGGATTAGGCAGTTAGGATAGACGAGCTAGTAGTAAGCTTTGCTATTATCCAAGCATCAATTAACTAGATGTCTGATATCGCAGAGCCCTACTACTTCAACAAATTTTTAATAATTTTACTTTAAGAGAGCTCTAGTTAGTCCATCTACAGCCATCTTGCTTGTTGGTACCCATTATACAATAAAGCTTCTGTTTTAGACCTCTTAGCAAAGCCAGAATTAATAGATATTTATATATTAGAGTTTTATAGATACTATAGGGGTTTCTTTTATCACAATCTATACTAACTGCTAATTATTATAATTAATAATAACATCCTGTTCTAGATCGAATCTAATAGCTTTAAAGATCTAAACTATATACTCTACCTCTCCACCAACGTATAAGAGAGCTAGGAGTTCTGCCTCTGTAATAGACTTAGTAACTACCTTTTATCTAGTTGCCTACTATACTATAGGCCCATTAATAAGCTTATTAAGAAACCCTATAAGCTCTAACGTGTTAAAGCATTATTAGTAAAGCTAGTATTAAAAGCAGCTTTTAGAACCAGGTTTATCTTATATAGCATAATAGTAGAGAACTTAAGAGCGAGGTATCTGGTATTATAGAGATAGGTAAGCAATTTGTTAATCTCCATAAGATAAGCTGGCAACGGATTTTATAAGAACTTAGCTAGCCTACTAACAGAAAAGGCAACGTCTAGTTATATAGTAGATGCCGGATATATTGCAGAACCTATACGGCGTTAATATCCTTTTATCTAATTTAGTATAGCTTCTCCCTTATATAGTATCAATTCCTAGCCTAATAGTAGTATAGCTAATGGCTTTAGATATTTTAGATAGTATATTAAGACTAGCTTTTTAAGATATAGATCTAGATAGAGCCAGAGCTTTCCCTTTTATTAATCTTATATAATATAAGTGTTTAAGAATGATATAAATTAAGGTATTTAGCGTATCTTAAATTAATCTTATAGCTTCTTTAGGATATCCTCCATCTACTAATAATAGCTTAGGTGTCCTATAATTAGGATATTATTAATATAGAAAAATATAAAGATAGGTTTAGTAGGGTAAATATAAAGACATAACTTATCTAGTATAGCTTTTAAACCTATACTTTACAAAGCAGCAGACATTTCTAAAAACTATAATTTAGAAGATTTCCGTAGTCTATATATTGCCTTTTTTAGATAGAGGGAGAATCTAGGTAGTAGGTCTATACCCTTAGGGGGAATAAGGTAGACCTTATTATTAACTAAGGTATTAATAAAGGCATTATATCACGGGACGGGGTCAATAGTAGCTAAATATATGCATTTAAGGAGTCTACAAGATGTTACGCGATCAATTGTAAGGGTTAAAGGCGTAAGGAGGTAATATACCCACGCGTAGCTAACATAAGCTATACGCAAGGTATATATAAGAGCACGGGGCTCTCCTATGGAGGCCCCTACGGTTAGGTTCCATAATACTACCCCCCCTTTTATTAAGGCGGAGCTCTAGTACAAAGCTACCTATATAGGATTTAATATAGATTAGCCGGAATAGCAACTATAGGAAGACTTTAAAAATGTAAAGGACCTAATTAGCGATTTCTACTACGTAAACCCATAGAAACCAGGCCTAAGTAGAGATTTTATACCTAATTCTCTATAGGAGCCCTTATCCCTTGCACCAATAGGGTTCTCGGAGGTATGGCCCGTGCGCGCGAACACCAAAATATCCTAATATTTGGTGTTCCTGGCAGAACGCCGACTGCCGAAAACGCACGTGCCACAACTCCGAGAACCATATTATCGGTGCAAGGGATAGAGTTAAACCGTTATACATCGCTATATAAGGGCAAATTGCCGTTAAATTGCCGCAGATTGCCGTAAAGTGTAATTACGTAACTGGAAAACTTTAAGATGTCTAGGAACTTTAACTGGTGGTTAAAGTTGTCTAATTAGTTAGATTCTAGACGCTAAGGAAAAACTAGCTAATTAGGATTTTCTATCCCTGGGATAGAAAATTGCTATTAGCTTACCTACTACTAGCGCCTTGGCGACCCCCCTTATACCTTATTAATAACCCTTAAGTCCTAAGTTAGAAGCATCTGTATAAGCCTATTATACCTATAATAATATTTCTTCTTCTTCTCTATACCCTAAGCGTTCCCCCTATATGTATATAGTAACTATAGCGTTACTACGTCAGGAAAAAATTTACCAGCATTTTTGCAGGATTTGGCAGCATTTTGCGGCCAAATGCGCATTTCGCGCATTGTAACGTGTAGCGTATGGTATCAACTAAGAAGCGGTATACTGCCGCATTTAATAGAAACCAATAACACGGTGCAGCTAATTGCGCATTTTGCACTGAATACGTATTTTACACTTAATGCGCATTTTATACTTAATGCGCAATTAATATATAATGCCCTTCTTGCGCATTTTATATATCTTACTTACTTTAAGTAATAGATAAGCGTTGCTCTTCCTATATAGTTGTGTCGGAATGTTAGTCATATAACGTGGTTACGAGACCATAAAGCAAGACTAGCTAACCTAACCTTGGAGCAACCCCTTACTTTAAAAATAATTAATAACTACCAACTTCAACACCGCATACGTATCGCAATACAGTGATATTCGTGCACGTTAATAAAGTGAGTATACCAACACTAATCAGTAGACGTACAGATTAGGAAATACGCAATAAGCTAAAGCTTAAGAACCGTACTAGAAATAGTACACGGATCGCCTAGCCTTGTCTATTTCAGTTAAAGGAGAAAGCTACATTACCCTCAAAGCTTAAGACCACGTATTAGCTTAACTGCTAACGCGTCAGATTGCCTAGAGAATTATATCTTTATTTAGAGAAGATTACAACCTCCCTTAAGCTTAAGAGAATTTGTACTGGCCTTACAGCCAATACAATAGATCGCTGAGAGAATAGCAGTCTTGCTAAGAACACTTTACAGGCCCAACGGCTGTAGAGGATGTATACACCCTTACCTTTATACCCTTACCTCAAACCTCGATTTTAACCTCAACCTCAACCTTGACCACAACCCTTAACCTCAACCTCGACCCTAACCTCGACCTTAACCTTAAACTACAATATACATAAAGACACAATAATATGGAAATTAATTAAAAGGAGAGAATCGCTAGACATGGTTATAGGATTAATATAGCAACTGCCTTAGAGGAAGATCTGGAAGAATATATAGAAACGAAAATCTATGAGTATATATATAAGAACTTTACGGATTATATATTACGGTTGCTATTCTAGGAAGAATTCGAAGGCTTTACCATTAAGAACTTTAGAAAGATACGCTCTATTACTAGAGTAAAGCTCCGTACTTACCTACTCCAAAAAGGAGTATATGTCGCCATATACAGCAATAGATACCCACTTTATAAGGTTCTATATAATGCTCTTACAGAAGAGGAACCTCATAAATAAACAGATAAGGAAATTACAGGAGCTCTTAAGAAAGTCAGCCCTATAATTACAGTGGCACTATAAGAACGACTTAACTTGACATAAATAGCTCTGAAATTAAATTAAGCTATACCCCTATTAGTTATAGCCTCTTTAGTTCCTATAACCCCCTCTAGCAGCCCACTACTTACCCACACGGTGCTGACGCCTATAAACTATTAACTACCTCTACTACCTCTAACGCCTGTAATCTAACCTATAGCTATAGCCATAATACCTAAAACGTAAATACCTACCCCTATAACACCTTAACTAGCTGTTGCATCTACACCCTAGTAAACTGTACTAACCGCCACCTAATAGCAAGCTGCACCTACCTCTACCTAGGATTAACTACTTACCCTCCTTACTTAACTCCTATAGACGCAGAATTAGCAATTATTGCCTACGGCAACTGCCTCTACCCTCCCTCTAGTAACCGCTCCTACCCTACCTAGTGCTCCTCCTGCCCAGTATCTTCACCCTAGTACTGCTAATACCGACCCTACTATGCACCTGCCTATATACAGCAAAGAGGTAGCTACTATTGCTAAGATCTACATAGACGACCAGAAGTATAATGGAGTGAGTAATAGCTTTAACTTTAAGTTAACTATCTTCTATAATATCTGCAAGAGAGCTAGTCTACCTCCTAAAGGCTATATAACTGTATTCCTAACCATGCTAAAGGGACTTGCTTAGGATTACTACTATAATAGCAGCCTTTTAACTAGATTATTTACTAAGGCATACAACTATATGCGTTACTTTTTTAAAGGACTAGAGTACTATCGGAGAAACCTTATTAAATGGAACGCCACTAACTTCTAAGGAATTATTGATAAGAACCCTAATAAGAAAATCTATTAGAGTTTCTAACTACTCCTTAATAAGCTCTTAAAATATCGCTATGGATTATACCTAGAGTTTTATACAGACCTCTTCCTTATAAATAAACTAGTTACCGCTTGCCAAGGAATACTAGTATACTATATTACCATTTCCAACCCTTCTAAAGACCTCTTCCAGTTAATTAGTAAGTTGCAATCTTCTATAGTTATATAGGAGAAGGAACACCCTTTCTAGGCCTTAATAAGACCGTTTTAAGGAGCCTACTTTACGGATCGCATATACCGCCGTGATATCCGTAATAACTGTGACTGAACCCGCTCCTATAGACAAAACACCGTTAGATCCCCAAAGGCCAAGTACTATATTTGCTAAAAGGAGAGCTGCCGCTTATAGAAACATATAGAGGAGGAGCGGAACCGTTCTAGAAATAAGTATAAAAGACGTTTTAATAATAACAAGGGCCGCAACGGTAACTTTAAAGAACGCTTTAGACAATACACTATCTACTATAAAGGAGATAACAATAATAAGTGTAATAAAACCTTTAAAGCTCTTATACTAGACATAGACGCTAATAAAAACACTAATAACAATAATAGTAAGGAAGAATTAGAAGACCCTAATGGCTGCTACCTTATATTATTTAGGACTCTTACTATAGACGAAGTAACCTCTATAAGTATAGAACTAGCTAATAAGGCTTATACTTACTTACTTACTGCAACCTCTATGGAACCTACTATGGAAACTGACCCGTTTAGCTATAATATAACAACCGCCGCTTTACGCTATACTTCTATAGTATTTATAGGAATTATAATTAATACTAGTATGTTAAAGAAGTTTATAGCCAGTTACGGATAATTCTAGGCACTATAGAACGCGGACTAATCCGTAAAACTTAATACCTTAACTAAAGGACAAGTTAACGTGCAGTTTGGCATTAGAATTGCTACCTCCATTAGAACTGCGGATATTGTCACCCCTATAGGCAAGATATAGTTTTATATTATCTATGCGGATACCCCCTTCTTGCTTTGTTTAGCGGATATAAACAGACTCTAAATCTACTATAACAACCTTAGAAATGTTGTTATCACTCGCACTAAAAGAGTGCTAATAGTGCGACGGTTTGGCCACCTATTTCTCTTATAGAGCTTATTACTACAGTTATATTTATCTAAATCCTTTAACGCAAACCCCTGCTACTTAATAGATGTAGAGCTACGGCGCCTATATCGTCAATTTAGATACCCCTTAGTTAAGAAATTGCAAAAGCTACTTTACTATACTGGCCATTAAGCAACTAACTAAGTTCTACTACTACTGTTAGAAGTTTAGCAAATCACTAGGCAGATTCCGCTTTACCCTATAAGACAACATTAATTTTAACTATAATATCATCGTCGATATTATGTATATTAGCGGATTACCCCTCCTATATATTATTAATAAAGGAACGCGATTTTAAGCTGGTAGATAGCTACAAGATATTAGCGCCAAATATATATAAAACGTTCTATGGATATGCTGGATTAATACCTACTTAGGGCCACTAGACCTAATTACCTATAACACCAGAAAGAACTTTATTAGTAAAGAATTTAAGCAATATGCCACTATTATAGGAATCAGTATAAAGGGAGTACCGGTTAAAGCACATAACTCTATTAAAATAGTAGAGCGCTACTATAATCTATTACAGCAAGCCTATTAGATTATTATGACTAAAATCCCTAAAATTAATAAGGAGATGGGACTCTAAATGGCGTTTAAAGCAATTAATAATTTAGTTAGCCCTAAATATAACGGTGCTAGGGCAACGCCACCTGCCATACTCAGTGGACCCTAACTCCTGCCAACCAATTAGGATTTTCCATCCCCGGGATGGAAAATCGCCATTGGCTCGCTTACTACTAGCGCCTTGGCGACCCCTTTGTATCTTGCCAGTCTCTAACAGACTTCTTCTTCTCCTTAGCTTAGTATTCTTGTATAGTAGCAATCTACAAGCTTCAGTTCAGAAGCATTTATATAAGCCCGTTACATTATACTAAGCTCTCCCTACATTGCCTGGGAAGGCCTTAATAATATCCCACCCTAAAAAGACCTTTGTCTGCAACGACACGTCAACGCGTTATACTCAGACATTAAAAAACCCACACTACTACGCCTAAGAAGGCCCTAACAATATCCTACTTTATAGGCCAGACTGTACTTAACCTACACCTACAAAAGAACCCCAGAATTAAAACCGAATTATATAATTCCAACAAACCTTAGGAAGCCGATAATGGCACCTAAAGCGAGCTTATCTAAAAAATCTGCCTCTACCTAAGAGGAACACGAGGTCCAGTTAGGATCAGAAATTAAAGACAATAACAACATTATAGGTGTATATAAGCAGATTCGTGCCCTTGCAGCCAATTAGAAGGTTAATTGTCTTTAAGCCTAAAGCATACAAGAAACTCTAAAGGAGATCCTAAAAAGCCTTACTACCTTATAAAATAGCCCAGCCTCCCCTTTATAAAGCCTTAGTTAACCTATTCGCTCTACCAAATACAATATACTAGAGAGTACAGATATAATAACAAAGTAATTAAAGTCCGTTAAGCTCCCTAACCCCCCACCATTATTAAACGGCGTAGACCCAACCTTTAAGAACTAGAGAATCTAGGTACAAGGAAAGCTTTATATTAACCATAACTATTTCCCCTCTAAAGAAGCTAAAATGCTCTACCTCTTCAGTTAAACCATTAGGGACGCCTAGCAACACCTTTAGGCCAAGTTCAAGGACGAGTTACCTATTCGGTTTACATCTGTTAACGAGATAATATAGCACCTAGCTACTATCTATATTAATCTAAATAAAGTACGGGATGCCTATTATAACTATAATCGCCTAATAATAAAATCGAACTAATCCTTTACTAAGTTCTAGACTTAATTCTTACACCTAGTAGGTAAAGGCTAGGTCCCCCCTAAGAACTATTATTTGGACCTATATAATAAGCTAACGGTCTAACTACAAAAGAAGATTATAGTAGCCTTGGACGACCTACTAACCTACTAAAGACTTATAGCCCAATGTTTGTTGCTGGATTTAGAACTAAAATGAATTAATACTCACTCTAATCAACTAAAGAGGTTCTATAGCGACTGCAACCTATCTGCTACACTAATAGGAGCTAGCGTTAGAAGATAAACCATAACCGCCCTTATACTAAAAGCGGTTATAACTGCCTACTAGCAAACCTTACCTAACTCACTATATACTATACCTTTAACCAATACTTGTTGCAACACCCTAATTAACCCTACCACGGTCACATACTTTAATTATGGAAAGGATAGTTACTTTACTATATCCTACCCAGAGCCAAAGGATATAGGTAATATTAAGGAGATAGAGAAAGAAAAAACACCTAACGAGTTAGGAAAAGAAGAACCCTAGGAAAAGACTCCCCCCTAGGGTATCCTATTAATCTTAAAGAGATTAATCTAAGTTAGCTAATAGGTGGAAAACACTTTACGGTTCCATATACAGTATCTTAAAATGGATATAGAGTTAATACAACTGCCCTTATTAACACTGGAGCAAATGGCTTTACCTTTATAAACACTACTTATGCGAATAACGTTACTAAGTTCTTAAATGTAAATGCTACCTGACTAGAGAAGCCTATTTAAGTAAAAGGCTATAATGGCCAAGCCGGTAAGCCGGTTACCCATGTCTTAAAGCTACATATTGCTATTAATGGACAACGCCAGTTTGGTATCCCCTTTTATATCCTAGACCTAGGGTCCTATAACATAATCCTTAGCCAAAAATAGATATCCTACTTTAATATTTAGCTAAACGTTTAACAAAGACAGTTTGTCTAGCTAGAGAGTAGACCAAAGTTACCCTCCTTCGTTAGAGAGATCTGTACTAACCATAAAACATTAGCCGCGAAGGCCGATCCTACCCACTAGTAGAATATTAGGGACCGTGACCTAGCTTTCGCTTAAGAAGATGCCCTTTGCGAGGCCGGTAAGAAATCCGTACTAACAAGGATACTCCCCCAAAGGACTATAGTCAAGGAGGACTCTATTTATGGAAGTAGAACGGACAGTGACGTAGATAACTTCCAAATTACAAAGATCCGGCCAATGGGGAAGAGGACATACTAACAGGACTTAAAGGATAACCTTTAGAAGATGCAATAAGAGCTAAAAGGAGTAAAGACAACACTAATACGCTAAAAGCCCCTAAGGCCGCGGACACCCCTACTACATAACCCCCCTATAGTAGATATCGCGGCAATTAGCGCTATAGGTTTCCACTTTAATATATATTAGAAGGATAATAAGGTCTTTACAACCAGCTTATACAAAATTAACCGGATTATTAACGAGAAGGAAAAAGGGCTAGTAGAGGAAACTAATAAGGAGTTAGTTAAGCGCCTCCTCCCTATATACCTCTTAGACTATAAAGACGCGTTCTTAAAAGCAGCCTTAGATATACTGCCCCCCCACTAAACCTATAATTATAAGATTTAACTAGAGGCCGATAACTTTCTAGGCTACAGCCCCCTTTACTAGCAAACTATAGAGGAACTAAAAGCAACTAAGTAGTACTTAATCGATAACCTCTATAAGGGGTTTATTAAGCCAAGTTAGGCCCCTTTTACTTCCCCTATTTTCTTTATAAAGAAACCTAATAAAGGCCTCCACTTCTACATTAACTATCAGAAACTAAACGCCATTACTTAAAAAGATCGTTACCCTCTCCCCCTAATTAATAAGACCCTTATACGTCTAAGCTAAGCCAAAATCTTTATTAAGCTTAATGTCCGCTAAGCTTTCTACTAAATTAGGATGGACCCTATATTAGAGGATCTAACAATATTTTATACCTGCTACGGTTCTTATAAATACAAAGTTCTTCCTTTTGGACTAATAAATAGGCCAGCCACGTACTAATAGTATATAAATAATGTTCTTTTCAACTACCTTAACGAATTCTGTACGGCATACCTAGACAATATTCTTATATACTCAGACAATAAACTTAAGCACCAAGTTCACGTTAAAAAGGTCCTAGAGAGGCTGCAGAATATAGGCCTATAAGTTAATATTAAGAAATATAAATTCGGAATAAAACGAACAAAGTACCTTAGGTTTATTATTAGTATAGAAGGAATTAAAGTTAACCCTAAAAAGGTTAAGGCGATACGTAACTAGAAACCCCCTTATACTATAAAAGGTATCTAGTCCTTTCTAGGCTTCTATAACTTCTACTATTGGTTTATCTATAACTATAGGGTCGTGGCTAAGCCTCTTATATAACTAACAAAGAATAACACGCCTTTTGTTTTTAATAATAACTATATAGAAGCTTTTAAGGAGTTAAAGGACCAACTTACCTCCTCCCTAATTCTCTGTCACTATAACCTAGACCTTAAATCAATACTAGAAACAGACGCCTCTAATAGAGTAGTAGTAGGAGTTCTCTCATAGTTACACCTAGATGGCGAGTAGTACCCTATAGTATTTTTCTTAAAGACAATGGCCCCAGCTAAGTGTAACTACAAGGTACAAAATAAGGAAATGCTAGCTATTATATAATTATTGTCCCAGTGGCGCGTAGAGCTTAGAAGCACAGACTTTTAGATTAAAATCTATACTAATTATAAAGCCCTTAAGTATTTTATAACAACAAAGCAGCTTACTAGTTAATAGGCTAGGTGGGCTAAAATACTCTCCTAATTCTTCTTTACAATCATATACCACCCTAGTAGGCAAAATTCTAAAGCTAATGCTCTTACCCAGAGAGAACAGGACGTGGAACTATAGGATAAGCTAAAGGCTTAGCACTAGACATATACCCTCCTCTATCCCAAATAGCTCGACCTATATATCCTTAAGGAACTAAACTCTAAACAGAATAAGCTGGCGCCTATAGAAGGAGAGATCCTGGATAAACTAATAGGACTAATTAACCGCATTTTAATCGCGAACCATATAGCCGAATCCCTAAAAGCCCTCCACAACTAAGCTACGGAAGGCGACCCTAATTTAGAAATGGAAGACGGACTGCTCTTATACTAAGAACGGCTTATAGTTCCAAATATTAATAACCTACAAATAGAGCTAATCCGTGAAGCCTATTATTAAGTCTCTACGGCATACCCTAGTTGAGACAAGACCTACTAACTACTAGCGCCTCGCTACTACTAGCAAGGACTCCTATCCAATATAGAACGGTTTATTAAGAATTATTATGCTTATAAACGGGTAGATACCCCTAGGGATTAAACCCCTAGATAGTTATAACCACTACTAGTTCCCAAACGCCCTTAGCAGTATATTATAATAGACTTTAAATCATTCCCAAAGGACAAATATGGCTATAATATGGCCTTTATGGTAGTTAACCGACTAAGTAAGTAAGCTATTTCCCTTCTTTACTTTAAGACTACAACCGCAAAAGATATGGCCCGTATATATATTAATAACATTTACCGGATCCATAGCGCTCCTAAGTTAATTATCTCTAACTATAGACCCCAATTTATATCAGACTTCTAGGATAAATTCTACCATATCCTTAGGATTAAGATTAAGCTCTCTACCACATTCCACCTTTAGACTAACGGCCAAACCAAGATTATAAACTAGTACCTTAACCAACAACTTCGCCCCTTTATCAATTACTACTAGGACAACTAGTCGGAACTACTGCCTATAATAGACTACGCACAGCTTACGCTCCCTTATAATAGTATAGGAATGTTGCCATTTGAGTTAATCTATGGATACAAGCCACAAACATCCTTTAATTAGGATAGACCTACAGGACCTATAACAGCCTATAAACGCCTCAGCTACAAAGAGGCCTAAATATTCACTAAGAGAATACACGGAGCCTAGAAGACTGCCTAAGCAATTATAAAAAAAGCACAAGAGAAGAAAGAGGCCGACGTAAACCAATATCGTCGCAAGGTAGACTTCCACGTAGGAGATAAGGTATAGGTATTAATAAAGAACTGGAAGACCCAGAGGCCAAGCCGCAAGCTAGACCACTAAATAGCTAGCCCCTACAAGATCCCTAAGAAGGTAGGGTACTCTTTTAAGGTTAAGCTACTAAAGTTAATAAAGATCCACCCTGTCTTCTCTCTAGACCAACTACAGAAGGCCACGGACAACCCGTTGCCTGGATAGTACAATAACCCCCTACCACCAATTCAGATTGCAGAGGATAAGGAATAGGAAGTTAAAGAGATCTTAGCAGTTAAGAAAGACCGCAGTACCCTAAAATACCATACAAGCTAGGTAGGTTATAATAAAGATCTAAAATAGTACCCCATATCTAATTTTAAGTACTCTCCCCATAAGCTACGGGACTTCCACCTAGCCTACCCTAACCTCCCTAGACCACCACGCCAATTAGAAAGCTAGATTAAATGCTAGGAAGAAGGGGTGGATAACTATAACAATTTAGATAACAATAAGGAGCTTGGACAACGCCTAAGGGCAGGCTTTTT